>ENA-OOKA01000003-OOKA01000003.1-human-skin-metagenome-genome-assembly--contig:-NODE-3-length-230672-cov-21.021573_pt1 | contig 230672 bp, 206 predicted proteins | sample MGYA00248825_ERZ500995 | MGnify/ENA primary metagenome ERZ500995 (study PRJEB25958, sample SAMN03398540) | human skin metagenome | study: EMG produced TPA metagenomics assembly of the Human Skin...
CATGCTCCTCATCCTCCCGTGGATTCAGAGCCTCCACCAGACCCGGGGCGATTCACCTATCGATTACGCCTCAACAACGCCTTGTAGTCCTCCACGGGCCAGCGCCTTCCCATCCACACAGCAGCCGCAGCAATGGCTGCGATGGTCACGCACATGAGTACCACGGCACCGAGTGCCCAGCCCACACCTGACCACCACGTGTCAGCAGCCCATGCACGTGACCACATCTCCGGCACAGCCGCAGGGATACCGAGCAGTGATGCACCCATCCAGAGACCGCCCGCAACCACGATCACACCGACACCCAGCACAGTCACGAGCAGCACAATCGACACCACGCTAACCGTGCGATCTTCCAAACGCTCATCGAGACGATCCACCTCCGTCACCGTGTGAGCGGTGGCAGTCTCCAACCGCTTACGCTCACGGGCGACTCCCTCGACACCATCGTCCACCATCTTCTTGAACGACCGCTCATAGCGACTAAAAGTCCGGTCCATAGTCGCCTTCAGGTGGTCGAGGACCATCGGACTCAAGCGCTTCTCGACGCTGACGCTCAGCCTCTCCACTGCGTCGTCGCTGAGACTCAGCGGCCCTTCGACGAGTTCGAGCACGGTCTTCAGCAAGTCGCCCATCGACGTTAGCGGCGCCACGATCCCGGTCACCGACTTCTGCAGTCCCTCGTGCTGGCGCTGAATCGCCACCGGCAGCGCGGCCGCGATCTCCGCCATCGACTTCATCGAGGCCGTCGCTTGAGCCATCGCCGTCTCGTATTCCTTCGTCCCCACTGTTGAACGCTGCAAGGACTCCATGCGCTTGTTCAAGTCCGTCAGTTGCTTCTGATAACTCGCCAAGTGCAGCTCCACGTCCTCGGGCATCCCGACCGGCAGAGCCTTCACGTCCTCGACTTGTTTCGTTAGCGCCGTCAGCTGCGAGGCCAACTTGTTCAGCAACTCCGTGCTGTCCGTCCGTTGCCGTCGTTTGTTGTCCACCATTGTTGTCAATCTCCATTCCATCAATCAGTCGTTCTGCGTGTATTTCATGTAGCCGAGCGCGAAGCCCATCCATCGTGTAGTCAGAGCCGAGTCGAGACCCGGCAGTAGCCGCCTTAGAGCTGCCCTTGCCGTTGCGATCGGTCAAGCGCAGCTCCTTGCCGTCGTCGCCGACCAATGCGAACGACGACCGCTCGCTCTTGCGCGTGCGCTTGCCCCGCCCCTTGCGTGAGAAGGACAGGTGATACTCGAAGGCGATCTCTTCCATCACTTCCAAGCCAGGCTCCACACCACCACCGCCGTCGATGTCGAGGGCAGCGATTACGCGGTCGTCTTCTAACAACTCTTCGATGCGAGCACGGGCAAACTCACGCCAGGTCTCGCGTGTCAACTCCGACAGCGACAAGTCTGAACCGTCAATGTCAACGCCCTTCGCCTGCGCCACCCGCTCGTCGCGCGACAACGACACCGGATCACGACCAAGCACCTTCAAACCGAAGACCTCCATCACGTCGTCGTTGGTCTCGCGGACACGCCACGCGTTGCCTACCGCCTTCGGCGCGGCCCTCCCAGTTCCACGATCATGGTTGGCAACAATGATGTGGTTGTGAACATGTGCGGTATCGGTATGAGTAGCGACGACCACGTCGCAATCAGGAGCCATCTTCGCGGCCAAGGCGAGGCCCGCCGCATGCGCCTTCTCCACGTCCAAGGGGTTGTCAGGGTCTAGTTCGTCGGGACTAAACGACTGGATGATGTTGATCGTCTCGTTACGGCGCTGCACCGACTCCTGAACTCGCGACCGAGTTTCCATCACCCACACCACGGGGTTACTTCCGCGTGGACCGACAACGGAGACAGCAGCAGCACGCACCGAGCCAGCCTTCATAGCCTTCTTCGTTCCGTAGACGGCGTAGATCACGGCAGCGGCAGCATCCCTCGAGCGCTGAACCTTGCTAACAGACACGATCCACTGCCTCCCGCACGTGGCCTACGAGATCGTCGATCACACCGGGGACACCAAGAAGCCCCGGCAGTTCGTCGTCAGACCACCCATTCACGTGACAGATACGAACTATCTGGTTGATGTTCACGCCGACGCGGCACACCTCAGCGACCAAGCGGTCGAGCGCTTCGCGCAACTCCACCACTTCAGGCGGCACCGGAGGAGCCGCCACTTGCTCACCTACACCGACAGGCAACCTATCCGCCATCGCAATGATCGCCAGTCGTACAACCTCGCTATCGGTGACGCCGAGAGCCGACGCGGTGCTGCGCACCACCTCGTCCTCGGAGTCGCCGAGGCGCACTGTCATTCGTCGTCCGTTATTCATGCTTCATCACTCCTCACGCCAGCCCGCCCTGTGGGCTTACGCCCACCTGCCACATCCTGACTGTTCTGCCATCGGTATGCCTCGCTTCGCATTGGCACCTCGCAGACCAGTCAGGATGTGGGGCCAGCATCACCCTTGTCAGACATTCGGCCCTGGGGGCCTCGTCTGCCGGGTGGGCTGGCTAAGGGCGCTGCCGCCCCCTAGAACCCCTGGCTCCCGCCGACATAGTCGGTGCCACCACCGCCGTCGCTATCGACAAAGTCGTGCGGCGAGTGGTGACCGTCGGCGGGGACAGCGTCTGTGGCCGCATCGTCTACATTTGCCACGTCGTCGATGTCCACGTCGTCGACGACGTGGCGGTAGAATTCGGACACTGACACGTGAGCAAGCTTCGCCCACTTCGACCGTGACTCGGTGACTGCCTGACGCACGGCACTACCGAGCACACGATCCGCTTCACGAGCGGCCTCCTCGGCTTCAGCCTGCAGTTTCAGCACCTGCTCCTGGACACGCTCGGCCCGAGCAATTGCACGATTAAGCTGCTTCTTCGTTGCCACGATTAAAACTCCATTTCTGGCTCATCATGAGCCGATTGCTTTGTCTGTTCCGACCAGGACCGCGACGGTACCGGCCGATGTTGTTGTGCGCGCTGACGCTGTTGTGCGCGTCGACGTTTACGCTTTTGTTCTTTGCGCTCTTGTTCTCGCCGCACGCGCGCGAGCCGCGCCACGTTGAGATCGCGCGTCATGGAATCCAGGTCCACGCACGCAGCCTGAAATTCCGCATCGTTATAGACGGGGGCAGGCTGGACTGCCTTCATCTCCTTGATGGCCTGTTGGGCCGCAACCACCTTCTCCGGACTAGGCCAATCGGCAGAAGCGATAGCACCCGCGAGGTGGACGAGGAAGTGATCTTGAGAACTCATCACTATCTCCTTAGGTTGTGTGCTTGACGGACGTGGCCACGAACACTGGGGGGGGCGCGTGTGCCGAACTGGATGCTCACTTGCACTCACTCCAATCCCGACCCGGCCCCGCACTGTCCGCGAGGACTGGAACGTGCACGCCGTCGGCGGAGGGAAGGGCGACACTTGAGAAGGCATCGAGCACACACTGTCGCACCTCCTCAACGCGGTCCTTTGGCACCGACAGAACAACCTCGTCGTGGACGAAAATGCGGATCCTTCGTTGCACGTCCTCGGGCATGGCAAGCACACCGTGGAGGAATACGTCGCGAGCCGTTCCTTGGCCGTAAGCGGCAGGCGCTCGGGTGTACGCTTTGTCCCGATTAACAGCGACACGTCGACCGAAACCGGTCGTCACATACCCTGAGGTCTCCGCGCCTTTGCGCAGTTGTTCCTTGAAACTTTCGAGGCGAGGGAATTCGAGATGAAGGCTCGACAGCATCCGCTCCGCTTCGGCCACACTGCAACCGACATGCGCGGCAAAGGATCTCGCTCCCATGCCGTAGTTCGCCGCGTGCGCGAGCGCCTTCGCATCCGGGCGACGACCGGGATCACCGAACACCCGCACCGCCATTTCCGTGTGCGCATCACGACCTTCGGCAAACAGCGCCGCGTAGGCCTCATCACCGGCAGCAGCCGCCATGCAGCGAGCATCAATCTGCGACAGGTCGACAGACAGCAACTGCTCGCCCGGCTCGGGCAGGATCATCGCCCGCTGCGCAAGCAAGCGCTCACCACGCGAGCCAAAGATCGTCATGCCCGGCTTCGTCGTACTCAACCGACCCGTGGCTTGCGACGGCTGGATGGACGGGAACACCCGATCACCGCGTAGGTACTTCTTCACCGTCTTCGCCGGGCTGCGCGTCTCCAATAGCGCCACCATGTTCTCGCAGACTTCGACGACCTCACGCGAGTCAGAGTGCTGCTCGGCAAGCTCACTGAAGGCGTCTTTTGTCGTTGTCGGCGCACCCGTCTTCGTCAACGGTAGCTGGGCCCCGTAACGCTGAAGGTAGGACTGAATAGCTTCTTTACCGGCCTTCGTCGCCCACGGGGCCTTACCCTCATCCGGGATGCCGACGGTATTGACGAGCCAGCCACGGATGCCGTTTTTCACTGTGTCTTCGTCGGCCAGCGTTTCTTCAACGAGATCGGCATCGACGCGGATACCCCGCGACTCAACGCCAGCCAGCACGCGAGCGACCTCATGCTCATAGGCCACGTACTCCGCATCCGGTACACGCTTCACGAGCGCACGGTGGACATCTGCCGTGGCACGCACATCCTGTCGGGCGTACGCAACATACTGCGGATCATCGACTGGAATCTGGTCGAAACCACCGTGCTGGCTGGCCAGAGCCTTCAGCGCCGTGTCACCATCGGCCAGCAACTTACCGCCGAGACCGAGGCGGGTAGCCACAGCGTCGAGGTGGTACTTCTTTCCCGTCGTGGGAGGGTCCACGAGACGGGCAAGTACGAGAGTGTCCTCGACGCGCTGCTCGGGCGACGAAACGAAGCCATATAGGCGCTCCAGCGCAGGGAGATCGAAATGTGTGATGTTGTGCCCGACAATCGTGCCCGCGCTTCGCAGAACCGGCAGCAGCTCACCGGCGATGTCCGTCGTTGTCCTGACCTCGCCACCATCCACCTGATACGCCGCCAAGCGAACCCACGCAGGGTCATCGGTCGTGTGCAACCCATCGGCGCTAGCGGTCTCCAGGTCAAATACCACCGTGGAGGTGCCAGTGTTGTCGGCATCGACAGCACTACCGCCAGGTGCAGGCGGGGGAGTGGGGCTACCACCGTCCGGGTCGTTGGGGCCGCCAGGACCACCACCGTTCCCGTCCGACCCGAGATAGATCACCTTAAAGCGCTTCGTGTGGTTGACCATCCCGACCATCTTGACGACGAAACCAGCAAGATTACGGTCCTGAAGTTTCGTGTAAACCCGCCCCAATCGCTGCGCGGTCGCCTCGTCTAGGGTCTGGATTTCTGACGGAAGCGGGATGAAGCCCTGCGTGCCGCGAATCATGCACTCTACGTCATAGGCACGGAAGGGCTCATCAAAGTTCTCGCTCACCCAGTGCAAATGCGCCAGGTTCTCAAGTTCGCTCTCATTGTGCTGTGCCCGCTGCTCACGCACGCCGAGCATGAGGTCACGCCTACCAGCGTGCTCAAGGACGCCACCCACCACGTGGTACCAGTCCTCAAAGCTCCCTACCGGCTGGCCCGGTGCCGGAGCTGGCTCACCAGCAACGATCCACGCCCGGATGAGTGTGAACGCGGCTTCCAGCAGGGCCCGTCGGTTGTCTTTGACCCACCCGAGCAGGTCAGGATGGGTAAAGTCGTCGCGAGCTTCCGGGCTTGCCAACGATGTCTTCATCTCGACCATCACCGTGCGGCGACCAAGATCCTTCTTCACCGCGACGTTGTTGCCGGCAGCAAACACACAGGCCGAGTTCTTCACCGATAGGTGGCGGGACTCACCAAGAATACGACCCTCGTAGTACGTGCTGGTCAGCATGGCTGCCAGCGACAAGCTATCGATTCCCTCACCGGTCTCATCGAAGATGATCATCGTCCTACCAGCTAGAAGACTCGAAGTGAGTACCTTTTGCATCTCTTCGTCGTGATGGGGCATCTTCTGGACCCGCGCGCCGTAGCCGTGGGCAATCATGCTCACTGCAGACAGCAACAGGCCCTTGCCTGTACCGGGTGTGTTAGCCGAGATGACGTGCATTGGCGAGGTCTCGCACGACGGGCGGACAAGCAGGGTGAATACCATACCGATAGCACGGGTCCGGTCAGCTTCCGTCTTGAACGGGAAGTCGGCGTAGACAACCTCCAGGAGCTCGCGGGCAGCTGCGACCTCTTCCTGTGACGGGTCATCCGGTACGTGGAAACCGTCGAGATCATCGGATAAGTCGAGGAACAGACCGGTATCTTCGTCGTAGCCGGGCTCGGCCAAGACCCTGCCGCTCGGGGTGAGCACAGGTGTCTCCACGATGCCCTCGATCCGGGGGTACCGTCCGATACGTGCGCCGTTGAAGATCGTGGCAGCATCTTTGTCGGACAGTGCCCGAACCTTCGATTTCGTCTGCGTGGAGTGAACAATTCGAATCGCCTGCGCCGCCAAATCCACCGCCAGAGCATTATTCACCGGAATGAGGTGTTTGCGTCCATCACGATGCACGAGACACACAAGCTTGTGGTCGGTGCGAAAAAGTCGCTTACCGGCGAACTTCTCATATACTGCGTCGTCTACCGCGTCCCAGATCTGGTCATCGGGCAGGTCCGTGCTGACAGTCGGCTTGGTCGACCCGCCAGGCCCCTGCGGGGCAGAATCAGTCATCGTAGGGACGTTGTTCAGTGTGGGCCGCTTCTTGGCAGGCTTATCCTTGGCCTGCTTGATCCACAGTTCCAACATCTTTTCCCGCTGCGCGGGGGAATCAATACCGCCAAGCACGTCGTCGATACCCTGCTTACCGCCACCGGGGAAGCGGACGAAACGGACAGGACTCGCGCCCCACTGCCGGCACAGCTCGCCAATGCCTGTGGCCCCGTCATAGACCATGCGGTTCCTCGCGGCGTCGGCGTCGGCGATGATATAGACCGGCAAGCCACCGACAAGCTGAAACGTCGAGCTAGGGCCATCATCGCCACCCATCCAGGATGTGATGCCCGTCAGGCCATAGACCGCAGTGCTCTCATCGGTGGCTGACAGGACGGCCAGGGCCTGCTTCGTGCCCTCGACGAGCAAGACATGACGAGTTGCATCGTTCACAGCCCGACGCTCAATGAGTGCCGGGGTGGGGTAGCCGGAGCCCTTGCTGGGACCAATGTATTTGGGTGTGCGACCGTCAGCCAGTGAGATGGAGTCAGGCTGTGGCTTGACCTGCCAGGTCTCGCCTAGACCAGTCTCAGTCAGTGGGAACACCAGAGCAGGCAGCGCACCGTCGCGGTCGCCGACCCATCGCAATGGCTCGGGTAGATCCTCGGCGGTCCAGGCGGTATAGGCTCCGGACGCCTCGATCACATCGACGCTGATAGCCGATGCCTGAAGCTCGGTGAGGTGCTCGGCAGAAAGACGCTGGTCAAGTACAGAGTGGACTGGCGCGGAGGAAGCGGCGCGGGTAACACCAACTTCAGAAGCATTACCCAAATCCGCTTCTTTTGCCCCGCTGCGACTAGCAGCGGGGTTCTTCTTCTCCGTCATGTCTTAGGCACCCCCTACGAGGGATGCCAGACGCGAGCGTTGCTCGGACGACAAGGTAGGTGCAGCCGAAACGAGCTCGTCAATGGCGACATCGATGGGATCCGGGCCAACGGGGGTCAGCAATGCATCGAGGTCCTCACGCCGCACCTTGATGCGCGAGCCAGTCTTATAGGCAGGTAGTTTGCCCTGGGCAGTCCACATGCGAAGTGTTGAGTAGGCGCCGTAACCTTCTTCTACGGCTTCTTGAAGAGTGACTAGAGGAGCACTCATGAAAAAACTCCAGACAGCTTGAACTGTCCGGAGAGGGGTGCTTTCCCGGCTTGTCACCCAGGCGGCCTGAAGAACCGTGCGCAGCTCGCCAGCGGGGGGAGACCCCGCCATCGCTTTACAGGAGCGCTAACTCCCTACCTGGCCTCTTTCACTGCCCGGCGTGCCGCTCCAGGACTTACGCAATGTTTTCATTCTCGTCGGAGGATTACCGGTGCTACCCGTTCGGTGTGCTACACCGTGGTAGGAGATCTCATTGCTCCCATCCACCCTCGGGGTTATCCCCGCTCCAGCGACTCGCATACCGTCACCGAAGTGCTAGCGACAACATTACCAACATGCAGCGCCCAGCGTCAATAGGTAGTGCTGATAGGCGGTGCCGGTGCTTGCGGCATGGGGGCGTTAGGGGGATCGGGGGCCATTTTCGGCCCCTCTATGAATTTTCGGAAAAACACATTAGTGGGTAGAGGCCCAATATCGCACTGATAGTTGTTGCATCCCCAGTAATGCGTTTTTCCGGATTTCTACGTTTTGAGTGAAAACATCCCCCTGATCCCCCGTGCAGTGCTGATTTGCCCCCCAAGTGGTACCAACAACCCATGTTCGTTTAAATCAGAGCTCCTTAAGAGCATTGTCATTAGCTTCGCTCACAACCATTCGCACCTCAATCTCAATTTCATCCTGGTGGATTTCAAGGGCGGCGCGTCCTTTCTGGGCATGGAACGGCTTCCACACACCAGCGCCGTGATCACCAACCTTGCAGACGAGGCTGGGCTGGTCGATCGCATGCAGGACTCACTGCTGGGCGAAATGCACCGGCGCCAAGAACGGCTGCGAGCAGCCAATCTGACCACCGCACGTGAGTTCAACGCACAGTTCCCCGGGCAGATGCCCTCACTGTTTATCGTGGTAGATGAGTTTTCGGAACTTCTGCACGCACGCCCGGAGTTTGCCGAGGTGTTCGCGGCGATCGGACGCCTCGGGCGCAGTCTGGGTATGCATCTCCTGTTGGCCAGCCAGCGGCTGGAAGAGGGGCGGCTGCGCGGCTTGGAATCCCATCTTTCCTATCGCATAGCGCTACGGACGTTTTCTGCTGCGGAATCTCGCGCCCTCATTGGGTCACCCGCCGCGTTTGAACTTCCTGCCACGCCCGGTGCGGCCATTTTGTATGCGCATGACGCCACCCGTTTCCAATCCGCCTATGTATCCGGCCCGGAATTGCCCCGGGATCAGCGCCTGGTTCGTCGTCTCGGAACGGAAGTGGAATCCACCAGCACCACCTTGGATTTAGTGATCGACAGGCTTGCTGCACCGACGCACAACCAAGTTTGGCTCCCACCCTTGCCGAATCGGCTGCGTGCGTGGGATGTCAACGCTGAAGGCTCACCTATGCAGGCGTTTGTCGCTTTGGAAGATCTTCCATTTGAAGGTCAGCAGATTCCCTATGCGGTGGACATGTCACGGCGCCACTGGGCAGTGGTAGGGCAACCGCGGACTGGCAAGACGAGCTTCTTGCGCGCCCTAGTGCTGGGCACAGTGCTCTCGAGTCCAGGAGTACCGATCTACATTTTCGATCCCGGCGGTTCGCTACGGGACCTCACCCGCTTGCCACAGGTATCCGCCGTTGCAGGCGCCGACCAGCTCACTCGCTTGCTGGATGAAGTGGAGCTCATGGAAGGTCCCCGGCTGCTCGTGATCGATGGCGTGGATCAACTAGGCGAGGAAGATCAGCGTGTGATCCGCTTCGCCACCACCGGGCTGGAACACGGACTGCACCTGGTGGTCACCGCTTTGCGATGGAACTTCCGCCCTGCGCTGAGGGACATGTTGACCGGCATCGTCGAATTCAAGATGACCGCATTGGACGCTCACTTTCGTGACGCACAGCGCAGTCTGCCCGATGTGGCAGGCCGAGCAGTCTCCCATCACGGCAAACACATTCAGGTCGCAGAGGTAACAGCCCAGGACATCGAGCACGGGCGAATGGTCTCTGTCCAACGCGGCGAGCCGAACCTGGCAATGCGCATCCTTCCGGATGAGCTGAATCGTCAGGACGTCGATACCCACGCGTTCGCTATGGGTGGTCCGCGACTGGACTCTGTGGTGTGGGACCACGCGGCCTTTCCACACTTCGTGGCTGTGGGACAGTCCGGCGCCGGCGTGACTACCGCTTTGCGTGCGGTGATCGATGGGTTGAATGGCCAGGTTGGCGTCGAGAAAAAGATCCTAATCACCGACGCACGGCGAGGTTTGTTGGGCCACGATGGCTACGCCGTCCCAGAGGACTTCCGAAACCAGCTGCAGGAATGGGCTCAGGTCTTGCGGGGGCGGATTCCACAGGCGGATGTGACTCCGGAGCAACTGGCACGGCGTACTTGGTGGCACGGGCCGGAAGTGTTTGTGGTGGTCGATGATGCGGATGCTGACCCTGGATTGGACTGTCTGATTCCCCTTCTGCCATATGCCGCGGATATCGGCTTGCACGTGATTTTAGGGCGGAAGTCCGGTGCTTTTGCTCGCGCTAGTTACCAGCCGTTGATGCAGTCGATGCGTGATCAAACAGCGTGGTTACTGTTGAGCGCGCCTCGAGAGGATGGCTCCATTGCAGGTCAGAAATTGTGTCGACGCCAGCCTGGCCGCGCCATCTACGTTCACCGTGAGCCGTGGCTCGTGCACGTGGCCGCAACTCCGATGCCGGGTGCCAACAAGGTGGAAAGAGTTGAGGCTGCGTCGTGAATACAAGCGCTGCGATGGAGCGGGGAAAGCACCGAAAGATGGATGAAACAATGACCGTTACCACGCGTTCGGAAAAAGCTGACATGGGGATTTTGGCTAAAGCTGTGGCGCTGCAGGAATCAGGCATCTTGGTACATGCACTGACTGTCACCGATTTATCTTCTGGCTTTACAGTGAGCGGAACAGGAGCCGTGGAAGCCGATCCTTTCCAGGTGGGGGAGGGAGAACCTCGATTCCGGACGAGCGCGCTGGGGCTGGCGCGACTGGAAATGTTGCGTGAATTGGTGGTGGATGTGGTGGAACAGAGGAAAGCCAATCCGGAATATTCGCAGGTTGACGCGCCAGGTGGCCGGACTCAGTTCCCGTGGGGAGTGGGAATGCGCGAGCCAGATGTGGTGGTGGCCGGAATGCACGCGAGCACTATTGCCGAGTACCTGAGGTGCACGGGGATGCGGGCCCGCACGCTAGATGTGGATAGTGTGCTGCGCATTGCTGCGGATTTGCGGGATGCGGAACACGAATGCGTGAGGGAGACTGAATCCGCACCGGGTGCCGCAGTTCCGAAAGAGCAGGTGCGGCAGGTGGTGACCGACGAACCACTGGCGAATCAAGAGCGTGCTGGCTCTGAAAAGTCTTGCATTGAGCCGTTGAATAGGGGCGCTAGGGACAAAAATCTGCTGCGCATCGCTGTGGCTGCTGCGGCGGTTGTTTTGTGTTTGGTGGGTGTGGGAACGATCGTCGCTGTCATGCACAGTGGCGCTGGCTCATCAGTGGAGGAAGCGCAAAATTCCCAAATGATTACAGAGCCAGAAGACGCGGCGACAGGTGGCGTGACGAGTTCAGAGAGGTCAGAACCGGCTGCCGCTCCGTCGGATTCCGCTAGTGCGCAACAGCCACAGCCGTGGAGAGAGCAGCGAGTGGCCGGAGACCAGGTGGTTACGGCATCCGCGGAACGAGCACAGATTCCGGTGAAGATGGATGCACCGGGATGGACGAGATCCGGTGCTACGGCACAGCGCGAGGAATTCATGTCCTCTGATCCGGACATGAGAGTGCTGGTTTCTGCAGTACCCACCCCCTTGACCACGCAACAGGAAATGGATAACGCTGTCCTGAATCAGCTGCAAGGAATGCAGGGAATTCGGATAGCGGGGCGGGCTCCCGTGAGCTATGAGGAGGTCTATCCGGAATCCACCACGTTGTGGCACGTTCGTCTCAAGGACGGTCATCAAATTTCCGTGGGATGCCAATTCCGGGAAGTGACAGGGGATAGGCTCCGGGCTTGCGATACAGCAGTTCAGTACGCGGGGATAGACCCTGAACGTCAGTAGCATCAGATCGTGGATGTGCGCAGAAAAATCCGTAAGACGTGAACCTTTTCTTCTCGTGTGGAGTCTTATTGCCTTGTGGGGGACGCGTGGGAAGCCTTTGGAGCATTAAGAAATTCTCTAGATGGCGCTCAGGTGGGAATCACGGCAAAGGTCGGCATCGGAAGTTGCCGCAGAGAACATTCAAGATTGACCTTTAGGGGAGGCACATCGTGAGTTTTAAGACAGACATTCAGACGATGAACAATGCGGCCAGCAATGTGGACCGCGTGAATGAAGACGTCCAAGGCGAGCTCCGTCGCCTGCAGGGAGTGGTGGATGACGTGGCTGCGAGTTGGAAGGGTGACGCGCAGCACTCCTTCGCTGGACTGATGCAGCGGTGGAATGACGATGCTCGTCAGCTGCGTGAAGCACTGAACAGCATCGCGGAAAACCTCCGCGCCAATGCTGCTGGTTTCGACGAGACCGAAACGGAAAACGCGTCCGCATTTAACAGCTAGTCAGCTGAAAACGGGCATTACGAGCGACCGGTGGCCGGCATAGACAACGAGAGCTATCGGGCCAAAGGTGTCCGCAGAGTTTGCACAACTTCACATTCCACACTTCTCAAGGAGACAACATCATGATTCACTACAACTTCGCCAGCATCGGCCAGGCAGCAGACGATATCAACAGCACCTCACAACGCATCAACGGAATTTTGGAAGATCTCAAGAGTGACCTGCAGCCACTGGTTGCGGAGTGGGAAGGCGAATCCGCGACGTCCTACCAAGCAGCTCAGAAGAAGTGGGATAACAGCGCGCAGGATCTCAACGTGGTCCTCGGCGAGGTTTCCCGTGCGGTTCGTGAATCCAATGACCGTATGAGCCAGATCAACACCAACGCTGCAAACAGCTGGGCATAGAACACCTGCATTAGCGATCAGCGGTGCGGTTGATCAGCGAACTGCGCCATTTTTATCCCTCAAGCGTCCTGCTTGGGGGATTTTGTCTATCCCCCCAGCATGGGTAATATTTATCAGGTTGCGAGCTCACCACACGGTGAGATCCCCTGTCCGTGGGTCACAACCGGCCGCCACGGACAGACCGTGAAATCCATCACGTATTGCCTGATCAGATACTTTTTCTCACGGGAGCAGCGCCTGGCTGGCAGTTCCAACAAGACCAAGGAGTCCCACGTGACTACTTTCCACCCAAGGAGCGGTGACATTACCCGTAAGTGGTACGTCATCGACGCCACTGATGTGGTGCTGGGCCGTCTTGCCGTTACCGCAGCTGACCTGCTGCGCGGCAAGAAGAAGCCTTCCTACGCACCAAACGTTGACTGCGGTGACAACGTCATCATCATCAACGCTGACAAGGTTCACATCTCGTCCAACAAGCGCGAGCGCGAAATGCGCTACCGCCACTCCGGCTACCCCGGTGGCCTGAAGTCCATGACCCTCGGTCGCTCCCTGGAGCTGCACCCAGAGCGCGTCGTGGAAGAAGCAATCCGCGGCATGATGCCACACAACAAGCTGTCCCGCGCTTCCATCAAGAAGCTTCGCGTCTTCGCCGGTTCGGAGCACAACCTCCAGGCTCAGAAGCCTGAGACCTACGAGATCAAGCAGGTGGCACAGTAATGGCTGATTACAACGAGAACAACGAAACCGTCGAGAACACCGACAACTTCGAAGGCGAGTACACCGCCGCTGACGCAGTCAACGAAGAGTTCGTCGCTTCCATCGGCGATGCCGTAGCAACCGAATCCGCTGAGGAAGAAGTTCAGGCTGCTCCAGTTCTGTACGAGGGAACCATCCAGACCGTCGGCCGCCGTAAGGAAGCTGTCGTTCGCGTCCGCATGGTGCAGGGCTCCGGCCAGTTCATCTGCAACGGTCGCACCCTGGAGGATTACTTCCCTAACAAGCTGCACCAGCAGCTGATCAAGGCACCACTGGTGCTGCTTGATCGCGACAGCCAGTTCGACATCGTCGCAAACCTCAAGGGCGGTGGCCCATCCGGCCAGGCCGGCGCATTCCGCCTGGCAATCGCTCGCGCTCTGAACAAGTACAACCCAGAAGAGCGTGGCGCCCTGAAGAAGGCTGGCTTCCTGACTCGCGACGCACGTGCCGTCGAGCGTAAGAAGGCCGGTCTGCACAAGGCACGTCGTGCCCCGCAGTACTCCAAGCGCTGATTCACTTATCACGCTGGATTTCCGTCAGCATGGCGTCGAAACAAAGATGCCACCGCAGTCGGAAAGGAAACCGCTTCCACACTTCACAGCTGCATTGCTGCGAAGGTGGGGGCGGTTTCGCCGTTGCTAGGCCCAACACAGTCCCCGCATTGCCCACATTGCGCAAAACCACCCACCGTGGTGGGTATGCTGTGAGGCTATGGGAAGACTGTTCGGAACCGACGGAGTGCGCGGCCTAGCTAACGATAAACTCACCGCGCCACTGGCAATGAAGCTTGGCGCGGCCGCAGCGCGCGTGCTCGTAGACCACGAGGGCAAAGGCAACCGGCGACCGACCGCCGTGGTGGGACGCGACCCTCGAGTCTCCGGCGAAATGCTCACCGCAGCGCTGGCAGCGGGTATGTCCTCGCAGGGAGTGGACGTGCTCAACGTGGGCATTCTGCCCACCCCAGCCGTGGCTTATCTCACGGACGCCTTCGGCGCGGACATGGGCGTGATGATCTCCGCCTCGCACAACCCCATGCCAGATAACGGCATCAAGTTCTTCGCAGCCGGCGGGCACAAGTTGGAAGACTACGTGGAGGACGAGATCGAGTCCTTCATGCTGGAACTGCCGGAGCAAGGCCCCACGGGCGCGGGGATCGGACGCATCATCGACGAATCCGAAGACGCGTTGGAGCGCTACCTTTCCCACCTGCATAACGCCGTGCCGACCCCATTGGACGGAATTCGCGTGGTGGTGGACTGCGCCAATGGTGCTGCATACAAGGCCGCACCTTCGGCTTACCGGAACGCGGGCGCGGAGGTCATCGCCATCCACGACCGCCCCAACGCCTTCAACATCAACGAGGGCGTGGGCTCCACGCACATCGAGGTAGTGCAGCAGGCGGTTCAGGAGCACGGCGCTGATATCGGCCTGGCTCACGATGGCGATGCGGACCGCTGCCTAGCTGTCGATTCCGAGGGCAACGTGGTGGACGGCGACCAGATCATGGCCATCCTCGCCATGGCCATGAAGGAAGATGGCGAGCTAAAGAAGAACACGCTCGTGGCCACCGTGATGTCCAACCTGGGGCTGAAGCTGGCGATGAAGGAGCAAGGCATCGTGCTGCGCGAGACCTCAGTGGGCGATCGCTACGTGCTGGCTGACCTGCGCGCTGGTGATTTCTCCTTGGGTGGCGAGCAGTCCGGCCACATCGTCATTCCTGAGCACGGCACCACCGGCGACGGTACCCTGACCGGTCTGTCTCTGATGGCGCGCATGGCATCGACCGGCAAGTCCCTCGGCGAGCTGGCCAGCGTGATGTCCGTGCTGCCGCAGACCCTGATCAACGTGCCGGTGGCGGACAAGTCCATGATCGCTGATTCTCCGCAGGTTAAGGAAGCGATTGCCGCTGCTGAGGAGGAGCTCGGCGAGACCGGCCGTGTGTTGCTGCGACCCTCCGGCACCGAGGAGTTGTTCCGCGTGATGGTGGAGGCCTCCGATTCCACGACCGCTCGCCGCATCGCCGGCCAATTGTCCGCCGTGGTTGCGCAGGTCTAGCCCTCTTTTTCTCGACGCCAAACATCGGCCCTTTCAACTCGTGACACTGCATTGCCAGTGACCAGTTGAAAGGGCCGATGAACTTTTTCTGTCTGGTGGTAGTCAGATGTGACTAAAGGTTGGTAATTATTGGGCGGTTCAAAGGGGATGAGCTGGTGGGGAACGGAATTATTACTGATCCGACAGTGGTGCGCGAGGGCGCAGAGAAGCTGCGTGCGCAGCAAGAGCAGTGGGCGAGTGTCTTGGCGGCGCATCGTCCGCATGTGCCTCTTGCCGCATTCGGCGTGGGCTTGCAGGGGGCTGGTGCGCGGCTCAAAGAGCTGGTGGATAAGGGGCACGATGTACGTGTGGCACACGCGGGAAGGTTGGCTGCAGCGGGACGCGATGCTCACCGGCTGGCGGATGTAGTGGACGCTGCTGATGCAACGAACGCTGTGGCTTTGGGAGGTGGGCGATGATGATGGCTGCACCCACAAATAATGCTCATGTCTCGGAAAGTTTGACTCAGCTGGAGGCTGCGGGTGGTGCCACGGTGGCGTGCCGAGTGGCTGCGAGCTTCACCCACGGTTTGGATATTCCGGCTATCCGTCAGTGCCTGGGCGAAGCCTCTCGTCAGGTACTCGAGACCGATGTAACCAACGTGGTGGATGGCTTTCTCAATGGCATCGGACAGGATCGCCCGCAGCAGGCGGTGACCAAGGCGGTCCAGGAGCAATGCGGACATGAAGACCAGGTGGCCAGTAGCTGCCAAGCAGTAGAAATCGCTACTGATGGGTTGCAAAGGATTGACGACCAGTGTGCCCAGACGGTCGCCCAGATGTGCACGGCAACTGCGCGCGCAGTGGATGCAGCCAAGGCCTTCGCCGGACCGGTGCAGGGAGCGTTGCTTTCCCAGCCTCTGGTGCAGATGGCAACCGGGGTAGTGGAGCGGTTGTTGAGCTCCCGAAATATCTCGCTGGAGGGCATGCTCGATGTGCTGATTAACGATCATGCACCGGCGGCGCAATGTGGATCAGCACAGACTCCAGTCTGCGTGAGCCCTGCACCTGATGCTGCGCCAGCGCCCTCGCCGGTGGATGACCGTGACTGCGGTTGCGATGGACAACAAAGCGTGGAACCAGCTGCTACGGATTGTGCGAAGCCCACGCCCATGGTGGAAGAGCCTCCGGTTGCCACACCGGAATGTGAGGAGGCCGTCACACCAGCATCCACTCCGACCGCTGATCCCGTGCCGTGTCCGAGCACTACTTCTAGTTCAGACTTGTCCGACAGGCCACCGGTGAATTCTCATCCCGCTTCGTCGACTTCGGCGCCTGCGCCGGTCGTTGCTGATACGTCGTGTGCAGGATCGGCCCAGACTGTTGTGGCGCCTGCTCAGGCCTGTGAGGTCGCGCAAAATATCAACGCGAATGTCAATGCCAACATCAACGCCAGCCTCAACGTGGCCGCGAGTGTGGCGGGCAGCGCCGTCGGAGAATTCATCAGCTCAATGGACGCTGCACTGTGCCCGCCGGAGAGTCCTTCGACGGTAGAGTGCCCGACCCTTGAACCGGTGGACAACTCTCAACCTGAGTGTCCTGAACGGCCAGTCTGTGATGAACCGGAACCAAAGACAGAGCCGGAACCTTGTGCCGAGCCCGTGAGCCCTGAACCCGATTGCGCGGACAACACAGAGCCTGCCATCGCAGAACGTCCAGAGGATGTCACCGGGGAAGACGTTCCTCCAGAAGGGTTCGATAAGAGTAAGCAACCGTCCGTGCCTGAGGGAGCCGTGACTGTACCGGATCCCATTGAGCCAGACAGTGTGGACAACGCTGTCCAGGCACCTGCGGTTGATGAGTCGGTAATTGATGAGCCAGTCAATCAAGTAACAGAGGTTCCACAGCAAGAAGTGCAGCAGCCAGCGGAGGCAGCGCCAGAACCGGTCACACCGGAAACTGCGCCCGCATCAGAAACGTGGACTCCAGACATCTGGGTCAGCGCGGGAGCTGATGTGGACATGGAAGTGGAGTTGGCATCCAGTGCGAACGCGGTTCCTATCGCTAGGAGTGGGCAATGGTGAACCATCAGCACTATCAATCCATCCTGGATGAGTACTTCTCACAGGTCGCTGAAATGACCAAAGAATTTGAAGATGTTCTTAAAGAACAAACGGAATTATTGCGCTCTCTGGCGGAAAAGTCTGGACATTCTTTAGAAGAAGCAACGCTCAAACAAAGTGAGCAAGGCGAAGCTACTCCGCGTCCAAATCAGAGCACGCACAACCCCACCCCAGATATGCATTACCGGCCGCCTCACACCGGTGGTGGCTCGCACCGTATGAGGCAGCCGGACATCTTCACTTAAAAGTGGCCCGAACCGGGGATGCAGTCCAGACGCCTAAAGCCCAAGATCCAACCAGGGGTGTTGCACACCCCGCGAACTAGATCAGCTTTTGCAGACCCTGCAGGCTATCCAGAGCGTCAGCGTTCTCCGGAAGGTGACGCGCCAGCTCCAGCTGGCCGGGAGCCTCGGTGTCATCGAGCTTTTCGTCGTGACTACGGAACGCCTTGTACTTGCTTTGCTCGCCAGCCAAGATGAAGCCCGTCATCAAACCACGGATTTCCTCCTGATTAGCGAATTCCGGGCCACCCTGACCCAAGAGGAACTTGCGTGCCAGCTTCTCGTGGAAACCAGTGGAGCTTGCCTTCTTCAGCTTGCGGTAGAAGACCTCACCCTTCCAGTTAGCGGCCATGCGCTCCGGACTACCAGCAGGAACATCAGCCAACGCTCCCGCAGCCAGAATCAGGCCAGGAACGTCCACATGCTTGGCAGCTTCGTAGGCGTTAGGAGAAGTGTCCGATGGGAATACAGACACCACACCAGCCAGGGGAGGAGCATCGCCGGTGCGAATCGAATCCGTGCGGTTGGCGCGATTAGTCGCAGCCAACACAGCAGTGGAAGCACCCATTCCATGGCCAGCCAAGTAGAGATTGGAAGGCTGCACGGTCACATTGCCCTGACCCAAACGCACTCCAGCCAGAATCTGCAGAGCAGTTTCCAAATCCGCAGCGAAACCACGGTGGTTAGGGACAAAGCCCTTCTCCGTATCCGGAGCTGCTACAGCGATACCCCAGCTAGCCAAGTGGCGCAGAGTCGCATGGTAGCCATCCACTCCCACGCGCCAATCGTGACCAAAGGCCACACCGGGGATGCTCTTGCCCTCTTCAGGGACATACACGCGGCCAGGGATGCCCGCGAAAGAGAGATCGCCAGTGAGCACTCGGTGCGGGCCGCGCTTGCCGAGCGAAGGAACGAGGTTTTTCAGTTTATCTGCCACGATGTATAAGCCTAACCGACGATGCAGCACGAGCGCAGAAGCATCCGAACTTTCCAGCCGACCAGCCGCCCAACCCACAAATAGACAAGTCTTCGAATTCAATAATCCACAGCGTGTATCGTTTCCCCTATGTGTGCAATTGTTGGCTACGTCGGAAATTCAGATGCGTTGCAGATCGGCCTCGATGCCCTCAAACGAATGGAATACCGAGGGTACGATTCTGCAGGAATTGCAGTCATCGAACCCGGAGAGCTGCACCTCGAGAAGAAAGAGGGCAAGCTCGATAACCTCCTGAACCGTCTCGACGAAGTCGGCAAGGATACTTTCCAGGGCTCTACCTGCATCGGCCACACGCGTTGGGCCACGCACGGCCGACCCAACGATGCCAACGCGCACCCTCATCGTTCGTTCGACGGCAAGGCAGCCATCGTCCACAACGGCATCATCGAAAACTTCGCCGCCCTCCGTGACGAAATCGAAGCAGCCGGCGTGGAAATGGAATCCGAAACGGACTCCGAGGTGGCAGCACACCTCCTCGCGCTTGCCTACAACGAGGGTCCCACCCAGGGCGACTTTGAAGCCTCCGCCCTCAGCGTGCTCTCCCGCCTGGAAGGTGCGTTCACCGTCCTGTTCACTCACGCCGACGCGCCAGATCGCATCGTCGCTGGCCGTCACTCCACCCCACTGATCGTGGGTGTGGGCGAAGGCGAAAACTTCATTAGTTCTGACGTCGCCGCCTTCATCGACCGCACCAAGAATGCTGTGGAACTGGGGCAGGACAACGCCGTCATCATCACCCCCGATTCCTACAAGATCTGCGATTTCTCAGGTAACGAGGTCGAGGGGCGTCCATTCACCATCGATTGGGATCTGGAAGCTGCGGAAAAGGGTGGCTTTGATTCCTTCATGATGAAGGAGATCTTCGAGCAGCCTGCCGCCGTGCGCGACACTCTCGCTGGTCACTTCCTTGACGGTCGCGTGGTTCTGGACGAGCAGCGTTTGTCCGATGACGAGCTGCGCCAGGTGGGAAAGGTCTTCGTGGTGGCCTGTGGCTCCGCCTACCACTCCGGACTGCTGGCCAAGTACGCCATCGAGCACTGGGTGCGTGTGCCCGTGGAAATCGAGGTGGCCTCTGAGTTCCGCTACCGCGACCCAGTACTGGATAAGCAAACGCTGGTGGTCGCCGTGTCCCAGTCCGGTGAGACCGCGGACACGCTGGAGGCCGTCCGTCACGCCAAGAGCCAGGGCGCTCGCGTGCTGGCCGTGTGTAACACCAACGGTTCCCAGATTCCGCGCGAGGCAGATGCGGTACTCTACACCCACGCTGGTCCGGAGATCGGTGTGGCTTCCACCAAGGCGTTCCTCGCACAGGTTGCAGCCAACTACGTGGTGGGCCTGGCATTAGCGCAGGCACGTGGTACTAAGTACTCCGATGAGATCGCCGCGATCTTCCGCGAGCTGGAGAGCCTGACCCCGAAGATCGAAAAGACGCTGGAGCTGCGCGAGCAGATCCTGGAGCTGGCAGAAGAGCTCGGCCCTGTGCGCACCATGCTCTTCCTCGGCCGCCACGTGGGCTTCCCCGTTGCTCTCGAGGGCGCACTGAAGCTCAAGGAGCTGGCCTACATCCACGCCGAGGGCTTCGCCGCAGGCGAGCTCAAGCATGGTCCGATCGCCCTGATCGAGGATGACCTGCCCGTGGTGGTTGTGGTGCCGAGCCCACAAGGTCGCCCGGTGTTGCACTCCAAGATTGTCTCCAACATTCAGGAGATCCGCGCCCGCGGTGCGAAGACGATCGTGGTGGCCGAAGAGGGCGATGAGGCTGTTAAGCCTTTCGCTAACTACCTGCTGGAAATCCCACAGACCTCCACTTTGGTCCAGCCGATCTTGTCCACCATCCCGCTGCAGTTCTTGGCCGCGGACATCGCCCGCCAGTGTGGCAACGATGACATCGACAAGCCGCGCAACCTGGCCAAGTCCGTCACAGTGGAGTAGAAGCTTGAACCCAGTGTCGCAGCATGCGCTGGCTGAGGTCGTTATTGATCTCGACGCCATTGCGCACAACGTGCGGACGTTCGTGCGGGCCGCAGCGCCGGCGCAGGTCATGGTCATCATCAAGGCGGATGCATACAACCACGGCATGCTGCCGGTGGCGCGCACGGCGATCGCTGCGGGCGCTGCTCAGTTGGGTGTCGCGACCGTGGGCGAGGCCCTGAGCTTGCGCGAGCTCGGCGTGAACGAGCCGGTCACAGCATGGATGTGGTATCCGGGGGAAGAGCTCGAAAGCGCATTGAGCCAGGGAGTCACCATCGGGATTCCTTCGCTGGCGCACGCAGAAGATGTGGTGCGGCAGATCGATGCACTACCTGCCGAGCTGAATGTTCAGCCGCAGGTGACGCTGATGTTCGATTCTGGGCTGTCCAGAAGTGGCGTCGGACCGAAGGAATGGACCCGGACCGTTGACCTGCTGGCCGAGGCTGAGCGCTCGGGAACACTCCAGGTCACGGGACTGATGACCCACCTGGCCAGCGCGGACATGACCGCCGAGGCGCACGTCACGGACCTGCAAGTCGCCCGGTTCAACGAGGCCATCGAGCTGTGCCGTGCCCAGGGGATCCGTGCGCCGATCAACCACATGGCCAACACCCCGGCCACGCTGTCCCGGCCGGATACGCATCACCAAATGGTGCGACCCGGGGTGGGCGTCTATGGTGTGGACCCGGTGGATCCACCGGTACAAGCCGGACTGCGCCCGGCGATGACGCTGCGCGCTCGTGTTCTCACGACGCGCGTGGTGCCCGCCGGGGAAGGGGTGAGCTACGGCCTGACGTGGCGGGCGGAGAAGGATACCCGCACCGCAGTGATCGGCATCGGCTACGCGGACGGAATTCCGCGCAGCCTCTCCGGAAATTTCGAGGTCAGCATCAATGGCACGCGGTATCCGCAGATCGGCCGCGTATGTATGGATCAGTTCGTGGTGAACCTCGGCGACGTTGATGCAGAGCCCGCCCCGCATGTCGCTCCCGGCGATTGGGCAGTGATCTTCGGCGACAGCGGCCCGACTGTGGAAGAAGTAGCGGAGCGAGCCGACACAATTGCCTACGAGATCCTCACGATGCCTCGCGGCCGCGTGCAGCGTCGCTACGTGGAAGCTCCGGGCGTTGACTTCTCTGGCGCGTCCTCCGCGGTGGCCAATACGGCCGAGGAGATGCGGGCCCTCGGCGAGCAACTGGGCAAGACGCTCAAGGCGGGCACCGTGGTGGTGCTCACGGGTGCATTGGGCGCCGGGAAAACTACACTCACCCAGGGCATTGCCCAGGGGTTGGGCGTGCGCGGGCGCGTGCAGTCGCCGACGTTTACCATCGTGCGCACCCACAAGCCGGGCGAGCCTGGCGCACCCGGTCTGCTGCACATGGACGCCTACCGGTTGCTCGGAGAGGACGTTGCCGAGAGCATCGAGCCCGGCACGTATGCAGATCCCGATGCGGTTCTTGATGCGTTAGAGTCCCTTGATCTCGACGCCGACCTGCAGGACACCGTGGTGGTGGCCGAATGGGGTCGCGGAATGGTGGAACAGCTCAGCGACACGGTGCTCGATATCACCCTGACCCGTGGCGATGGCGAGGATGAAGCGCGCACGCTGGCGTGGGAATGGGTCCGCGGAGGCCCGCAGAGTTAGTCCCGAGCGGTTAGCCCTGCGCGTCTAAACCTGCGCTGCTGCTAGCGCTTCCTCCGCCACGGATTCGGCGGCGCGGCGATCCTCCGGAACCAGCCCGATGCGCGTGCGGCGATCCAGAATGTCTCCCACTGTCACCGCGCCCTCGTGGGTTACGGCATAGGAGATTTCCGCGCGCGTGATGTCTAGGCCCCCCACCTGCTGTTCGCCATCTGGGATCCGGCACTCCGCGAGCACATTGCGAGCCTCCGCGCCGAAACGCGAGACCAGCGATGCCGGTAGCCCACTGGTCAACGCGTGTGCGGCGGCGATCTGGGAGGCACCCCGTGGCGAACGCGCTGCAGTGGCGCCCACCAACGCGATCTCCTTCGTCGCGCAGTCTTTTGCTGAGCCTTCGATACGTCGGCGAATTTCCTGCTCTTTGAGTGCACGATCCACGGCCTGCTGCGCCATCAATCGGTACTCGGTGAGCTTGCCGCCGGTCACGGTCACCACACCGTCCTTGTGCACAATCAAGTGCTCCCGTGAAAGGTCGGCTGTGGAATCCGAGGCGGCCTTCGCCACGGCACCGCGCAGTTGTACCAGCGGTCGTAGCCCAGCGAACGCTCCCAGCACATCGTCTGCAGTCAGCTGGGTTTTCAGCCCGTGGTTGACCACGGTCAAGATCCATTCGATATCGGATTCCGGGGCGTGCGGAATGTCTTCGAATTCGGCTGTCTCATCGGTCAGGCCGATGTAGCAACGCCCCAGCTGCGTGGGCAGGATGAAGCAAAAGCGATTCACTGACCCCTGCACCGCCACCGTCAGCGCACCCTGTGGATTTCCCAGTTTTTCTGCATCCACCACGAGGTGGGTGCCGCGGCTCGGCGTCACGGAGACATCGTCTTCGATGTCTCCTGCCCACACGCCCGTGGCGTTGATAACCCCGGCGGCCGTTACCTGGATGCCCTCGGCTGGCCACTCCGGTTCGCCTTCCGCCGCGTGGGTGCGCGTGAGGGTCACGGACTTGAGGCCATCGTCGCGCCCAGGGGCGATATCTGCCTTGGTATGAGTCAGCACGTCCGCACCGTAGCCGGCCGCGGTGCGGGCGAGAGCTGTGACGAGGCGGGCGTCGTCGATTAACTGCCCGTCATAATTAACGAAACCGAACTTCACCGCATCGGAGACCCCAGGACACAACTGCTTAACCTTTTTGGCGCTCACCGTCCGCGAACGAGGCAGCGTGCGCGAGGACGTGCCCGCGGCAATGCGCAGGATGTCCCCGGCGAAAAAGCCCAGACGGGGAACGAAGCTCAGCGGTGAAAAGTTATCCACCGCCACTACCTGCGGGAGAGCACGCGTGAGGTGCGGGGCGATGGTCTCCATCAGGGCGCCGCGCTCCACCGCGCTGCGCTGCGCGATGCCGACGTTGCCGGAGGCCAGGTAGCGCAACCCGCCGTGCGCCAACTTGGACGACCACCGCGAGGTACCGAAAGCGAGATCCTGCGCCTCGACGATCAGCACCGACAAGCCACGGCTAGCGGCATCCAAGGCGACTCCCGAGCCCGTCACTCCGGCGCCAATGACCACCAGATCGTAGTGCGCACCGGCTGCCAACGAGCCCAGTAATTCGGCCCGGTACTGCGGAGACAGGACGGTGCGCTGTGGGGTGAATGAATCAAGACCAGTCATGATTTCCAGACTAGCCGTTATATAAAAAGCCCTCGCGTACCCTGTGACTATGAAAAAGATGCCAATGCCACCAATGGTCTACAACAAGTGGGGAACCCTTGATGAGGCGAAGGAGCTTTCGCCATCTATTCAGAAGATGCTGGGCAGCATGCTGGGCGTGACCAAGCCCGCGCCGGTGCAGGAGCCGAAGCTGGTTGCCTCTCGGGCAACGGAGGGTGACCTTGCCGCGCTGGGACGCATCGTGGGCGAGGCGTTCGTCTCCACAGCCGTTGAGCACCGCCGCCCTCGTGCCCGCGGGAAAAGCTACCTGGACCTGCTGGATTGGCGGATGGGGGAGGAGATCTCCGCCCCGGATGCGGTGGTCACTCCTGAGACCGAGGAACAGATCCTGGAGATTCTGCAGTACTGCTCCGCCGAGGGCATCGCCGTGGTTCCTTTTGGTGGCGGCACCTCGGTGGTCGGCGGGATCAACCCCGTGCAGGGCGAGGGCCACCGTGCGGTGATCAGCGTGGACCTGGCCCGTTTTGATGCGTTGGAGGATGTCGACGCTGAATCTGGGCTGGCCACACTCGGAGCCGGTTTGATGGGGCCGCATGCCGAGCTGAAGCTGGCGGAATACGGCCTGCAGTTGGGGCACTTCCCCCAGTCCTTCCCGTACGCAACTATCGGCGGCTTTGCGGCGACCCGCTCCAGCGGGCAGAACTCCGCTGGCTACGGACGCTTTGATGACATGGTGCGAGAGCTGACGGTGGTGACTCCGCAAGGAATCATCCGCCCGGGCCAGGCCTCACCAGCGACCGCGGCGGGACCTTCGCTGAAGCAGTTGTTCTTGGGCTCCGAAGGGTTGTTCGGCATCATCACCCGCGTGCGCGTGCATGTGCACCCCATCCCAGAAGCAAAGCTCTACGAGGCCTTTACTTTCCCTACGTTCGACAAGGGTGTGGCCGCGTTGCGTGCGGTGGAGCAGTCCGGCGCCAACCCAGCGGTGTTGCGCTTGTCCGACGAGATTGAGTCCTCCGTGAACCTGACCAGTACCGACAAGATCGGCGAATCGGAATCCGAGGACAATAAGGGCTGTCGAGCCATCGCCATGTTCGAAGGCAGCGAGGAGCACGCGCGGCGCACCCACCAAGAGACGCGTTCGGTGATGCTGGCACACGGTGGCACCTCTGTGGGCGAAGGCCCGGCCCGGCAGTGGGAAAAGGGACGCTTCGGCGCGCCCGTTCTACGGGACACGCTAATGGACGCCGGTGCGCTGTGCGAAACCCTAGAGACGGCTACAGATTGGTCCAACGTCCCCCGCCTGAAGAAGGCAGTGGGAACAGCGCTGGCCTCCCAGCTGGTCGGGGAGTCTGCGGCGCTGATCATGTGCCATGTCAGCCACGTCTACGCCACCGGGTGTTCTCTGTACTTCACTATCGTCGCCGGTGCCAGCGAGGACAATGAGTCCACGGCGCGTAAGTGGCGGGCAGCCAAGTCTGCAGCCACGGAGGCCATGACGAAAAACGGCGGTACCGTCACCCACCACCATGCCGTGGGAACCGACCACTTGCCGTGGATGAGCGAGGAGATCAGCCCGCTGGGCATCAACATCCTCAAGGCCGTCAAGCGCGAGCTGGACCCCGCGGGAATCCTCAACCCGGGTAAGACCTTCGAACTGCCGGACAACGCGGAGCGCACGCTCATTTAAGGAACGTGCGTTAAGGGTGCGCGTTAAGCGACCAAAGGGAAATGACCCAGCGGGACAGAGCTGCAGCCAGAGCCAGGATGACAAGGAGAAATGCCATGAGCAGGGCGTCGGAAATACACGAAGATCCCAGTGGATCCTTCCAGGTTGGAACGTGCGATGTGCAACGCATCGCCATGATCACCAACCCAGCCGCCGGCAAAGGTGCGGCACAACACGCTGCGCACGCGGCCCGGGAGAGGTTTTCCGAACTGGGCATCGACGTGGTCTCGCTGCAGGGAGCCAGTGCGGAGTCCTCGTTGGAACTGGCGCAGGCGGCAGTGGCAGACGAACGTCTCGACGCGCTGGTGGTGTGCGGCGGAGACGGTCTGATCAACCTGGCGCTGCAGGCGCAAGCGCAGACCAACATTCCGCTGGGCATCATCCCCGCTGGTACGGGTAATGATCACGGCAGGGAGTACAACATTCCCACCAATCCTGCCAAGGCTGCGGACGTTATTGCGGACGGCTTTTTCACCACCACGGATCTGGGGCGTATCACTGAGGTGGGCCACGGCAAGGATGATGGGCGCGGTGGTGAAAGCAGCGAGCTGAAGACCCGCTGGTTCGGAACGATCGCCTGCGCTGGTTTCGATTCACTGGTCACGGACCGCACCAACCGCATGACCTGGCCACACGGCAAGAATCGCTACAACCTGGCGATCATCATGGAAGTGATGAACTGGCGAACCATCCCCACACGTATCGTGTTGGACCACGAGCACGTCATCGAGCAGGACATCAAACTGTGCAGCATCGGTAACACCCGCACTTACGGTGGTGGAATGCAGATCTGCCCCGATGCCAACCACCACGATGGGATTTTGAACCTGACCGTGATGGAGGACATCAGCCGGGTCAAGGCCATCACCAAGTTCGCCAAGATTCTTCAGGGGAACCTGGAGCACGGCGAAGGCATCAGCCTGTACACCGCCAAGCACGTGCGCATCGAGATGCCCTCGATGAATTGCTACGCCGATGGTGACTTAATGGCCACGCTGCCCATCGAGATCGAGGTGGTTCCCGGCGCGGGACGCTACCTCGTGCCCCGGCCGTAGGTTTTACAGGTGTTTACGCTGCTCGGTGTTTAGGATGCTCGGTGCTCGCGCGGCGGGGGAGCGGCGGCGGCCTGAGCAGCCACGATGCCGTTGGTGCGGTCATTGAGCGGCGGGTTGTACCGGCCTTCTGGTTCAGCCACGGCAAGCTCGGCGGACCCATGACCGGCACGATCTTGCTTGCCCGACGAGCTCTTGCTGGTCAGCGAGTGCACAATCTTGCCCGCCAGCACCGGGTAGTAGACCTGCCCGTACGTCATCGCCTTGTTCCTGAGCGTGGCGAAAAAGCGCTTGAGGGACCAGCGGCGGAGCTTGCGAGCTGAAGAAGTAGCTGACATAACGAGTCCTGTCTGTATGTCGGAATGACTGCTTGCCTACTTTAGGGCATGACCGGTGCACTTCTTCCTCGCGGTGAGGCGCGTGGCTGACTGTTGGGATAGGGGCTTTTGGTTTTCCATTCGTTAGGATCTGCACCATGTACGTCTTGACCGTCGACACGTCGACTTCCTATGTTGTGGCCGGAATCGTAGAGGTCTCCGATAGTGCTGCGGAGGTGACTTCCGGGGAGCAATCCCAGGTATCCGTGCTGGCCGAACGCGTGGTGGATAATCCGCGCGGGCACATGGAGTTGTTGACGCCCAATATCGTCGATTGCCTCGCCGAGGCTGGTCTTTCCCCCGAGCAGTTGGGCGCGGTGGTCGTGGGCGTGGGGCCTGGTCCGTTCACCGGATTGCGGGTGGGCATGGCCACCGCGCAGGCTTTCGCCGATGCGCTGTCCATCCCAGTTCACGGTGTGGAATCCACCGCGGCGATGGCCGTGCGCAGCATCCTCGAGCAGCGCCGGAACGGTGTGAGTAACTTGGACGAGAGCGCCGAGCTCCACGTCCTCGCCGACGCCCGCCGTCGCGAGTGGTACTGGGCCAGCTACGCCCTGCGCGCCGGGGACAATTCCACCGACTTGTCGCAGTGCACCCTCGAAACACTTCGGGAACCTGCAGTGGATAAGCCCGCTGCGATTGTGCCCCAGCTGCCTGCCGGGTCCCCCGTGGTGATGGGCAAGACCATCGCGGATGATTCGGTGGATTGTGTTTCCGACGCCGATGCTCAGCCTTCTTCAGCCAGTCTCGTGATAGCCGCACTCTTGGCCCGCGGGGGAGTCAACCAACGGGCGGTGCGCTCTTTGCGCGGAACGGGCGAGCCCCTACGGGCGCTGTATCTGCGCCGCCCCGATGCGATTGAGCCGAAGCCTAAGCCCGTGCCCACCTCGGTGGACTTCGGTGCCGTGTCCGGGGAACAAGACGGCGATAAGCAAGACAGGGAGCGCGAGGCTGCAGGCGCCGAGCTACTCGAGCCCCGTGTGGTGATGCTGGATCGCTCCCACGCCGAGGCGATGGAGAAGATCGAGCACCAGCTTTTCGTAGGGGATTCGCCCTGGTCGCTGGCTGGAATCCAGCACGAGCTGGACGCGATGAATACGCAGTACTTCGGGCTCATCGCAGGCGATCAACTGGTGGGGTATTTGGGACTCGCCAAGAATGGCCCCAGCGCTGAACCGGAGTGGGAGATCCACACCGTGGCGATCGCAGAGCAGCAGCAGGGTCGGGGATACGCGCATCGATTGCTTCGCGCTGCCCTGGATGCGGTGGACGCGGCCGGTGGGCCTGTATTCCTTGAGGTGAGGACGGATAACGATCCCGCCGTGGGACTGTACGAACGCTATGGTTTCTACATCACCGGCACCCGGAAGAACTACTATCAGCCCAGCGGCGCCGATGCGTTCACGATGATGCGCCCCGCCTCAGGGGAAGACGTGGATGCCTCCCAGTTCCACGGCGCGGATCCGCGGAATAAGGCAGCGCGAGAGAACGGACAGAACTCCTTCCAGCCGGTATTCGCTTCGCAGAGTGCAGAGGACAGCAGTAAGGATGAGGCGGTCAGCTCCAGCCGGGTGATCCTTGGCGTCGAAAGTTCCTGCGATGAGACAGGGGTCGGCATTGTCGAACTGACCACCGAAACCACTGGCCCACAGGTGCGCATGATCAGCAACCGGGTGGCCAGCTCCATGGAACAGCACGCGCGGTTCGGCGGAGTGGTGCCGGAGATCGCGAGCCGGGCGCACCTCGAGGCGATGGGGCCGACGATGCGCGAGGCTCTGCGGGATCTGCGCAAGGACCGTGCCGCACGCGGGATGAGCACGTCATACATGGAAAAGCCCGACGCGGTGGCGGCCACCATCGGCCCTGGCTTGGCAGGCGCATTGCTGGTGGGTGCAGCTGCTGCGAAGGCCTACGCGGCGGCGTGGCAAGTGCCGTTCTATGCCGTCAACCACCTGGGCGGGCACGTGGCGGTGGACCTCCTGGCAGAACAGTCAGGGCAGACAGAGCGTGCCGAGGCACCAGCTGAGCAAACGGATGGGCCGGGCTTGGACAACGTCATCGCGCTGCTCGTATCCGGCGGGCACACCCAGATTCTGCACGTGCAAGGCGTGGGTAAGCCCATGCAGGAGCTGGGCAGCACGCTGGATGACGCAGCTGGTGAGGCCTATGACAAGGTCGCGCGCTTACTGGGACTGGGCTACCCAGGAGGCCCCATCATCGACCGCCTGGCTCAACAGGGAAACCGCAAGGCTATCGCGTTTCCGCGCGGCATGATGCGTCAGCAGGATTCTCGCTATGACTTCAGTTTTTCTGGACTCAAGACCGCGGTAGCGAGGCACGTGGAAAAGGCAGAAAAGGATGGCATTAGCATCCTCGTGGAAGATGTGTGCGCATCCTTCCAAGAAGCAGTGTGCGACGTACTGACCTTCAAGGCCGTGCGAGCAGCTCAGGATGTGGGGGCGACCACGATGCTGTTGGGTGGGGGAGTTTCCGCCAACTCGCGACTGCGCGGATTGCTGGCAGACCGGTGCTCCTCTGCAGGTATTCAGTTGCACGTTCCGCCGATGTCCTTGTGCACGGATAACGGAGTGATGATCGCCGCATTGGCTGCGCAGCTGATCGCCGCCGGGGCAGAAGCTAGTGAATTGACAGTGGGAACAGACCCCGGACTGGAAGTGGAAGTACCACTGGTCTAGTGACCTGCAGTGTTCTTGCGCTGCAGGAAAGTAGTACTGCTGGCAAAATAGCTGTGAATTACTTACTGTGACCCTCATCAATTTTTTAGCTGGGTCAAAATGAGCGTTGAAATTGAAGGAGAAAACATGGCACGCAGCCTCTTGGTCACCCCAGACCTCAAGGTAGAAGAGCACGATATCGAGCTGTCTCAGGCCGCGGAGATGCTGGGTGGAAGCGCTGACGATCGCCTCCACGTGGCCTTCGTTGAGTCTGGCCTGACCATTCCGGCTATTTACTCCTCCGAGGCTGCCAAGGCTGAGACTCCTGAGCCAAACCCACTGGCTTCCATGGGTCGCAACGAGTCCGAGATCGGAAACGCACGTTTCCTCTCTGACCCCACTCGCGCCATCCTGGGTCCCGTCCTCTTCGTGGGCGAAAACGGTGCGGATCTCACCGATGAAGAGGTCGAGTCCGTACACAATGGTATTCGCGCCGTAGAGAACTACCGTGCTGACCAGCCAGAAGAGTTCAACCTCTGGCACGATGCCGTGGTGAACCTCACCCGCGGCATCTAGCCCAACTACTGGAAATCGAGACCGAGATCCAGCACTGCGGCGGAGTGCGTGAGCGCGCCGACCGCGATGTAATCCACGCCCGTTGCTGCGTATTCCGCAGCATTGCGGAGGGTCAGCCCGCCGCTGGCTTCTGTTTTGACCCCCGCCGGCTCGGTGATTGTCACAGCCTCACGGGTGGTTGCTGCGTCCATGTTGTCCAGCAAAATGAGGTTTGCACCCACCTGCACAGCTTCCTTCACCTGCTCTAGGGTGTCGCATTCCACCTCGATGGAGATATCGGTTGCCTGAGCCTTGACCCGGTTGAAGGCTTCTTTCAACCCACCCACGGCGGCGATGTGGTTGTCCTTGATCAGTGCGGCATCGCCTAATCCCATGCGGTGATTGGTTCCGCCGCCGTGCACCACCGCAGCCTTTTGCAGAACTCGTAGACCGGGGATGGTTTTCCGGGTATCGCGGACTTGCGTGTGCGCCTCGGGCACAGTGGCGAGTGCATCCGCCCACTCTGCAGTCGCGGTGGCCACTCCAGACAGGTGGCACAGCAGATTGAGCAGAGTGCGCTCGGCCGTGAGAACCACTCGGGTGGGTCCGGTGATCTCCAAGATGGCGTCCCCCGGCTGGACCCGGTGACCGTCGGAAATCAGGATTTCTACGGTGACCTTCGAGATTGTTTCGACCGTAAGCTCAGCTGCGATGAACGGAGCCAGGGCGGCAACGAGAGTGCCGGAGAGTGCCCCGTGCCCGCGGCTGACCACCAGCGCGCGACAGTGCGCGGCCTCCTCGATGGTGGAATTGGTGGTGACATCAGGACCCCATTGCAGGTCTTCTTCCAAGGTGGAACGAACCAACGCATAGGCATCGTTGACCTGCTTCTGAGTCCATCCAGCCTCCTGCATAGAGGAGCGAAGATGGGGTGGGATGTTCGGTTCTGTCATTCCCCACCGCCTGGGGTGCCGATGGCGATCATGGCCTCGACACTACGACGCGCAGCATCGGCAACATCGGTAGGAACATCTACTTCATCGCGGCCTTCCTCCAGGCTGCGCAGCAATTTATCTGGCGTGATCATCTGCATGAAGGGGCAGGCTGCCTCAGGATTCACGGCTAAGAACTCCGTGTCCGGACGTGCCTTACGGAGTTGATGGAGCATGCCTACTTCCGTAGCCACCAGTACGGTGTTGCGCGAATTCTTCTTCGCCTGATCCAGCATGGCTCCGGTGGACAGAATGTGGGTGCGATCGCGCGGGAATTCACCCGAATCCGCCATCCACAACGCGGAGGTAGTGCAACCACACTCTGGGTGGACATAAAGATCGGCCTCGGGATGAGAGCGCACGGTGTCCGTGAGATCCGTCGGGGAGATATCCGCGTGCACGTGGCATTCGCCCATCCAAATGTGTATGTTCTCCCGCCCTGTGCTGCGCTGAACGTGCGCGCCTAAGAACTGATCCGGACAGAACAGTACCTCTTGATCAGCAGGGATGGACTCCACCACGTCCACCGCATTGGACGAGGTGCAGCAAATATCGGTCAATGCCTTTACCTCGGCGGTGGTGTTCACATAGCTGACCACTACCGCGCCGGGGTGCTCGTCCTTCCACGCGCGTAGATCCTCGGCGGTAATGGTGTCCGCCAGGGAACAGCCTGCCGCAGCATCAGGAATGAGCACTCGCTTATCTGGAGACAGGATCTTGGCGGTCTCCGCCATGAAATGCACGCCGCAAAAAATCACCTCATCGGCATCCGTGTCCGCAGCAATGCGGGATAGGCCAAGGGAATCTCCCACGTGGTGAGCCGCATCTTGGATCTCTGGCAGTTGGTAGTTGTGCGCCAAGATCACCGCGTTGCGCTCTGTGGCCAGGCGATGCACTTGGTTGCGCCACAGTTCCCACTGCTCGTTGCTCCACTCGCGCCACGGAGTATTCCGTAGTTCGTCGAGGGCGGAAGCATCGACGGCGGGGGAGTTGGCGTCGGAAATTGAAGGAGAGGAAGGAGGTGCCACTGTGAGATCCTTTGCACACACGGGAGCCAGAGGACGCCAGCGAACTGCACGAACGCCGACGTCCGAGGAACAAAAACTTCCAAAAACATTATCATGTGACCCGGACAACACCGGGACGTTGATATGGGCAAACTCAAGTGTTGAGCGCTAGCACTCACAGGGGTAGAGTGCCAGTAGGTTGTTTGACACACAGTTGTTCACCCGCGACGACGGCTGTGCGCGGAAACCAACCGGCACAATCGACAACACTCGATAACACTACGAATACATGGAGGTATTCATCGTGGCTAACGTGAACATCAAGCCGCTGGAGGACCGCGTACTGGTCCAGATCGTCGAAGCAGAGACCACCACCGCATCCGGCCTGGTTATCCCTGATTCTGCGAAGGAAAAGCCACAGGAAGCTACCGTCATCGCCGTCGGCCCAGGCCGCGTATCCGGCGAAGACCGCATCCCAATGGACGTGAAGGAAGGCGACACCATTGTCTTCTCCAAGTTCGGCGGAACCGAGCTGAAGTACAACGGCGAGGAGTTTTTGCTTCTGAGCCAGCGCGACATCCTCGCAGTCATCGAAAAGTAAGCGGGTAACTTCCATGTCAAAGCTCATTGCATTCGACCAAGAAGCACGCGAAGGCCTGCAAAAGGGAGTCGACGCACTGGCTGACGCGGTGAAGGTAACCCTCGGCCCGCGTGGCCGCAACGTGGTGCTGGACAAGGCCTTCGGTGGCCCCACCGTCACGAACGACGGTGTCACCATCGCCCGCGACATCGACCTCGAAGATCCCTTCGAGAACCTAGGCGCACAGCTGGTGAAGTCCGTGGCCGTTAAGACCAACGACATCGCTGGCGACGGCACCACCACCGCAACCCTGCTGGCACAGGCCCTCATTAATGAAGGTCTGCGCACCGTTGCTGCGGGTGCAAACCCGATCGCCGTGAACCGCGGCATCGAGATCGGCACCCAAAAGGTCATGGAGCTGCTGCGTGAACTCGCGCAGCCCGTGGCTGATTCTGCAGCGATCGCCAACGTGGCCACCGTCTCCTCCCGCGACGAGAAGATCGGCGCAATGGTTGCCGATGCTTTCGACAAGGTGGGCAAGGACGGTGTGGTCACCGTGGAAGAATCTCAGTCCATCGAGGATGAGTCCACGGTCACCGAAGGTATTTCCTTCGACAAGGGCTACCTGTCCCCGTACTTCGTCACCGAAGAAGAGACCGGACACGCAGTGCTGGATGATGCACTCATCCTGTTGGTGCGCGACAAGATCAGCTCACTGCCAGACTTCCTGCCCCTGCTGGAGCAGATCGCGAAGTCCGGCAAGCAGGTGCTCATCGTTGCCGAGGACGTGGAAGGCGAGCCACTGCAGATGCTGGTGCTCAACGCCATCCGCAAGTCCCTGAAGGTGGTTGCCGTCAAGGCTCCATACTTCGGTGATCGCCGTAAGGCCTTCATGGATGACCTTGCCATCGTTACCGGTGGTGTAGTGGTGGACAAGGAGCTCGGCCAGTCCCTGTCCGAGACCACCCTGGAGCAGCTAGGATCTGCACGCCGCGTCACCGTGACCAAGGAAGACACGGTCATCGTTGACGGTGGCGGAGCTGCCGAGGCCGTAGAAGAGCGACGCAACCAGCTGCGCACCGAGATCGAGCGCACCGATTCCACGTGGGATCAGGAAAAGCTGGAAGAGCGCCTGGCCAAGCTGTCCGGCGGTGTCGCAGTGCTTCGCGCTGGCGGTGCTACCGAGACCGAGGTTAACGAGCGCAAGCTGCGCGTCGAAGATGCCATTAACGCTGCGCGTGCCGCAGCGCAAGAGGGCGTTATCGCCGGCGGTGGCTCCGTGCTGGTGCAGATCGCAGAGCAAGTCAACGCGCTGGCTGCGGACTACGACGGCGACGAGGCCATCGGTCTGCGGGCGCTGGCACGTGCACTGCGCCGCCCTGCCTTCTGGATCGCGGACAACGCTGGTCTGGATGGCGCTGTGGTGGTCGCACGCGTGGCCGAGCAGCCTAATGGTTCCGGCTTCAACGCCGCCACTCTGGAGTACGACAATCTGCTGGAGAAGGGCATCATTGACCCAGTCAAGGTGACCCACTCCGCAGTTATCAACGCGACCTCCGTGGCACGCATGGTGCTCACCACCGAAACTGCTGTGGTGGATAAGCCAGCCCAGCCAGCAGCAGCTGGGCACGCACATCACCACCACTAAAGGTGCATGAACACCCCTTGGGGTGAGACCGTGCGCTAGAGCAGCGCTTTCAAGCGTTGTCTAGCGCACTTCAAGAACAAAAGGCGCCCTCGCTGAGTTTGGTCTCGAAAGAGACGATAAACCACGGCGAGGGCGCCTTTGTATGCGACAACTGAACCACGGCTTGAGAGGGACGGTGCTGGGTGGCGCGAACTAATTCAGCATTGTTGTTACTTCAGAGCGACAGTTAATTAAGCAGAGAAGCGACGGTGACGATTCCGAGAGGTGGGGCGCAGGATTGCATCGCGTTCAGACTCGGACATGCCACCCCAGATGCCGTAGGGCTCGCCCACGGACAGTGCATGGTCTCGGCACTGCTGCATGACGGGGCACTCTGCGCAGATCGCCTTGGCGCGTTGTTCACGCATTGCGCGAGCGCGACCGCGCTCGCCGTCCGGGTGGAAAAACACGGAGGAGTCTGCACCACGGCATGCGCCGTGCAGCTGCCATTCCCAGATGGAAGAGTTTGGTCCCGGAAGCTGGCTTGGCTGAGGCATCGGTTGAATCTCCTTGAAAGTCATGGTGTCGCGTTCGACGTGTAGAGATTCTCGGGGGCATATGAACGAAAGGTAACGAGTGGATGCTGTATAGGTAACGCAGACAAAAAGCCTATGGAAACCGGGGGTACTTGCCCCGTGCCACCTGCACTTATCGACCATTATTAACGGAAGATGAAATGTGTTGGCCGAACCTGTGCGTCCCCTTAATGGGGGAACCAGCTACCCCCATGGTGTCCCTACTTTGCTCGACTTTCGCCATTGTTGCCAGTGTGAAAAACTTTTGATGTGGAATGTAAATGTCTGTGCACAAGTGCAATCAGGCTGACTTTGAGGTAATTGAACTGTGATATTTTGTTGTGAAGCTGCGCGGTGAATTTCATCGGTAGGCAACCGCTTTGCATAGAAACTATGGATTAATGACTACAACAGTGGATACAGACGCGGCCATCGCCGCCGCAGTGCCTGGTGCTGTTGAAGGCGATCCGAAACGGCTGCAGAAGCTCATTAACCTCATTCATCCCCAAGTGGTTCGCTACTGCCGTGCCCGTGTCGGTTCGAACAGGTATCCCACCGCGGACGATGTGGCCCAAGAGGTATGTCTTGCCGTGGCCCGCGCCATGCCGAAGTTTGACGAAAAAGGCGTGCCGTTCATGGCGTTCGTTTTTCGTATCGCCGCGAACAAGATTGTCGATGCTCGCAGGATGCACTCGAGGGATCTCGCACAGCCTACTGACGAGATGCCGGACGAGGAAGAAGTCAGCCAGACACCCGAGTCCGAAATTCTTTTGCTTGACTCGTGTAACGAGGTCTCCGGCCTGCTCGATTTGTTAAGTGACAAGGCGCGAGAAATCATCACACTCCGCGTTTTCGGAGGCTATTCGGCCGAAGAAACTGCTCAAATTCTCGGTACGTCAGCTGGTGCCGTGCGAGTGGCACAGTTCCGAGCCCTCGCCAAGCTGCGGGCTTATGTGGAACAACAACGAAACAATCCAACTGCGGACTGACAAGAATCAGGAAACCAGGACAATGAACAACAAAGAATCCTCCCAAGCCTTCGGATCATTTTCCGAGGTCATGGCGGAGGATCGTGCGCTCGATTTAATCGGGCAAGGTCAGAGTTTTGAGAATAACCTGGAAGACTCTGACCAGCTGTACGCGCTGTTTTCGGCCGCTAAGGCGGAAGCAGACGCGGACATTCCTGCGCCTCCGCTGCTTGCAGATCTGATGGGCGAACCTGCCCTGACCGGTTCGGATAATGCTGAAGATGTGCACCCAGACGTCATCCCACTGCGGAAGAAGCGCGGCGGCTTGCTAGGCCGCCGTGCCGGAGCCGCCGTGGCTGCCGGTGGAACCTCGATTACCTCCATGCTGGTTGCCGGTGGCGTGGCGGCGGCCTTGGCTGTGGGTGGCTTGGGATACGCCGCGTACACCACTACGCAGTCGAACGTGAACGAGTCTGACACCGCTCAGCAGCAAGAGTCCACGCAGTCGGTCACTGATGGAACCAGCAGCGTAGGTACCTCAACCGTCTCTACGGGCCAAGGAGATGCACAGCCATCCGCCGAAGATGCCCCCGACCGACCTGGACGGGGAATGGGTGCTGCGGAGCCAAGCTCAGACAACCCAGAGCCAAGCGAGGAGAAGCAGGAACTACCAGTTCCAGATGCGCAGAACCTCGCCGATGGTGAGCAAAACATCACGAACCCCGCGCTTGAAGGCCTAGAGGGACTAGAAACTCAAGAATTAGCCCCCACCATGACCGAGATGACTGGCCAGGACCAGGCAGCTCCAACAGTTCCTGCGAATCCAGGTGCAGGTGCACTCCGCCCACAGCTGGCAGCACCGCCAAAGCCTTTTGAGACTGAGGAAACCACCGGCACCACGGAGTCCGAATCCACCACGGCAAACCAGGGACAGGGCCAGCTGCAACAGCAGCAGGAACGCCCGAGTCAGCAATCGCCGGCGGGAAGCACGGATACTCGCTAATTAGCCCGTAATCGCGCAACGCAAACAATGAGCCCGCGAGCACCGAAAGGTGCTCGCGGGCTCATTGCGTCGGGAAAAAGAAAGAAGAAGAAAAATCAACGCTGCCAGGGGAAACGAGGCCGCAGCCCGTTGAACGCGAAATCCATCGCATCGGCATAACCCAAGCAATAATCCCACGTCACGTAGTGCTCAGGATTCGGCTGCGCGCCTGGCTCGTGGACAGGGACGATCTGCTGATCCAACAGCGTCTTGATGTTGGACTCGATGATGCCCCAATCATAAAAGTGCATCTCCTCGCAGTCCTCGCACAGCATGGAAACTCCGCGAATGCCACGCGGCTCCAGCAAACGCTTGAAATCGCGGACGTTGACCAGATCAGATTCCAGCGCTTCCCGTTCCTCAGCGGAAACGGGTGGGTAATCTTCGTCTGGCTCCAGCAGAGATGCCGGATCGTTTGGGTCGTCCGCAAAAGGATCCAGAGGCATGTCATGATTACCGTAACTCACAGATCACATACTACCTGCTAGATAGCCCCAGAGAACAACAATCCACGGTGAGCGCGGTATTGTTGAGACATTCATGCGTGGCATGCCCCAGCCACGTACCAGCGTGGCAATTTTGCAAAAATTGTGAATCTCCAAAAGATCCACCCCAGTGATCCAGAACGATGCACAGATTCAAGATCGATAGATTGAGGAAGGAAACGGCGTGACAAACCCGCAGACCGTATCCACCGGCGGCGACGACCCACAAAAGGTCTCACTCGTAGGACTTACTTTTGACGATGTTCTCCTGCTCCCAGACGCATCGGAGGTCATTCCTTCCAAGGTCAACACCTCCACGCAGCTGACCCGCAACATCAGCATCAACGTGCCCATCCTGTCCGCCGCTATGGACACGGTGACCGAAGCCCGCATGGCCGTGGCAATGGCTCGCCAGGGTGGCGTGGGCGTTTTGCACCGCAACCTGTCCATCGAGGACCAGGCGCAGCAGGTGGAGATCGTCAAGCGCTCCGAGGCTGGCATGGTCACGGATCCCGTGACTGCCTCCCCAGACATGAGCATTCAGGAAGTGGATGACCTGTGCGCCCGGTACCGCATCTCCGGCCTGCCCGTTACCGATGAGGCTGGCCTGCTGGTGGGCATCATCACCAATCGCGACATGCGTTTCCAAGAGGACTTCAGCAGCAAGGTTGCAGACGTGATGACCAAGATGCCGCTGATCGTGGCACAGGAAGGTGTATCTGCCGAAGCTGCGCTGCGCTTGCTCAGCGAGCACAAGGTGGAGAAGCTGCCCATCGTCGATGGTGCTGGCAAGCTCACCGGCCTGATCACCGTCAAGGACTTCGCCAAGCGCGAGAAGTACCCAGATTCCGCCAAGGATTCCTCTGGCCGCCTGCTGGTGGCTGCCGGAATCGGCACCGGTGAGGATTCCTGGAAGCGCGCCACCGCCCTGGTGGACGCTGGCGTGGATGCCCTGGTGGTGGACACCGCGCACGCGCACAACCGTGGCGTGCTGGACATGGTTGCTCGCGTGAAGAAGGAGTTCGGCGATCGCGTGGATGTCATCGGCGGCAACCTCGCTACTCGCGGTGCGGCGCAGGCTATGATCGACGCTGGCGCGGATGCCATCAAGGTGGGCATCGGCCCAGGCTCCATCTGCACCACCCGCGTGGTGGCAGGTGTAGGCGCCCCACAGATCACCGCCATCATGGAGGCCGCTGTGCCTGCCCACAAGGCTGGCGTGCCCATCATCGCCGATGGCGGCATGCAGTACTCCGGTGATATCGCCAAGGCGCTGGCAGCCGGTGCTTCCTCCGTCATGCTGGGCTCCATGCTCGCCGGAACGGACGAGACCCCAGGCGAGACCGTCACCATCGCGGGCAAGCAGTACAAGCGCTACCGCGGCATGGGTTCCATGGGCGCGATGCAGGGTCGCGGCCTGACCGGCGAGAAGCGCTCCTACTCCAAGGACCGCTACTTCCAGGCGGACGTCAAGTCCGAGGACAAGCTGGTTCCGGAAGGCATCGAAGGTCGCGTGCCCGTGCGCGGTTCCATCGAGACCTTGCTGCACCAGCACGTGGGTGGCCTGCGTGCCGCTATGGGCTACACCGGTGCCGCTACCGTCGCTGACTTGCACAAGGCTCGTTTCGTGCAGATCACCGGCGCTGGCTTGCGCGAGTCTCACCCCCACGATGTCCAGGGCATCGTCGAGGCTCCGAATTACAACCCCGCTCGCTAGCTTTCAAGCGCTTTAGGACAGGTTAGATTCATGCAGGAATTTGTGGATATTGGACGCGGCCGGGTGGCTCGCCGGGTGTACGGCCTGGATCAGGTGGACATCGTCCCTTCGCGCCGTACGCGCAGCTCACATGACGTGGACACCACGTGGAAGATCGATGCTTATGACTTCGACATTCCCGTGATGGCGCATCCCACCGATGCCGTGGTGACCCCGGAGTTCGCCATCGAGTTCGGCAAGCTGGGTGGTCTGCCTGTCATCAACGCCGAGGGTCTGTGGGGCCGCGCTGCGGATCTGGATGCCGCGCTGCGCGAGGTGGCCGAGGCCGCCCGCCGTTCGTTGTTCGGTGAGGTTTCTTCGTCCGACGCCAACTCCGCCGCCACCGCACCCTTCACCGTGGACAGCGGGGAGGCAAACCAGGTGCTCCAGCGTCTGCATGCGCAGCCGCTGGACCAAGATCTGCTGCTGGAGCGCTTGAGCCTGGTGCGGGATTCCGGCGTGCGCTTTGCGGTGCGCGTGTCTCCGCAGCACGCTGCTGACCTGGCGCCCGTGTTGATTAAGTCCGGCTTGGACATGCTGGTGATCCAGGGAACTCTGGTTTCTGCTGAGCACGTTCATCGGGATGGCGAGCCGCTGAACTTGAAGGAGTTCATCGGCTCTCTCGATGTGCCGGTTATTGCTGGTGGCGTGGTGGATTACACCACGGCTATGCACATGATGCGCACCGGCGCTGCCGGGGTGATCGTGGGCTCTGGCGATACCACCAACACTGCATCGCTGGGTATCGACGTTCCAATGGCCACGGCCATCGCGGATGCCGCAGCTGCCCGCCGGGACTACCTGGATGAGACCGGTGGCCGCTACGTCCACGTCATCGCGGATTCTGAGCTGCTGACTTCTGGCCAGGTGGCCAAGGCCATCGCCTGTGGCGCGGATGCCGTAGCGTTGGGAGCTCCTTTGTCTGCGGCGGAGTCCGCAGGTGCACCGGAGTGGTACTGGCCAGCTGTGGCGGGCCACCCGAAGGCTCCACGTGGCGAGGTGAGCTACACCGGTGATTACGGCACACTTCCGCTGGAAGAGCTGCTGTTTGGCCCTACTGCAAACCCTTATGGCGTGCAGAATATTGTGGGAGCTTTGCGTCGATCCATGGCCAAGTGCGGTTACACGGATCTGAAGAGCTTCCAGAAGGTTGACCTGGTAGTTCGCTAGCGCGGTTCGTGCAGGTAGACTCTGTACCTGTGACTGAGACAGACCACATTCAGCCCCCGCGCCCAGTTCTCGTCGTTGACTTTGGCGCGCAGTACGCCCAGCTCATTGCACGTCGCGTGCGTGAGGCAAATTTGTACTCCGAGGTCATCCCTCACTCGATGCCTGCCGATGAGGTGGCTGCGAAGAACCCCGCAGCTCTGATCTTGTCCGGCGGCCCGTCCTCCGTGTACGTCGATGGCGCCCCAGCCCTGCAGGAAGAACTCCTGAACCTGGGCGTGCCTGTGTTTGGCATTTGCTACGGATTCCAGGCCATGACCAACGCCCTGGGTGGCACGGTCGCAGAGACCGGCCTGCGTGAGTACGGACGCACCGCGCTGCAGGTCACCGGTGGCGAGCTGCACTCCGGCTTGGCGGCCGAGCACCAGGTGTGGATGAGCCACGGAGATTCCGTATCTGAGGCCCCCGAGGGTTTCCAGGTGACGGCCACCTCCGAGGGTGCTCCGGTTGCCGCTTTCGAGTGCCCCGAGCGCCGCATGGCCGGTGTGCAGTACCACCCAGAGGTTCTGCATTCACCGCATGGGCAGGAAGTTTTGCGTCGATTCCTCACCGAAACGGCCGGCCTGGAGCCCACCTGGACGGCGGGCAACATTGCCGAGCAGCTGATCGAGCAGGTCAAGGAGCAGGTGGGACCTGAGGGTCGCGCCATCTGTGGCCTGTCCGGCGGCGTGGATTCCGCCGTGGCGGCGGCTCTGGTGCAGCAAGCGATCGGCGATCGTCTGACCTGTGTGTTCGTGGATCACGGACTGCTGCGCGAAGGCGAGCGCGAGCAGGTGGAACGCGACTTCGTGGCCGCCACCGGAGCAAACCTGGTGACGGTGGATGAGCGCGCTGCCTTCTTGGACAAGCTGGCTGGCGTGTCCGATCCGGAAGCCAAGCGCAAGGCTATTGGCGCAGAGTTCATCCGCTCCTTCGAGCGTGCCGTGGCGGGTGTGTTGGACTCCGCTCCGGAAGGTTCCTCCGTGGACTTCCTGGTGCAGGGAACGCTGTACCCAGACGTGGTGGAATCCGGCGGCGGCTCCGGCACCGCGAACATCAAGAGCCACCACAACGTGGGCGGGCTGCCTGATGACGTGGAGTTCCAGCTGGTCGAGCCACTGCGCCTGCTGTTCAAGGACGAGGTACGCGCGGTGGGCCGCGAGCTGGGTCTTCCCGAGGTCATCGTGGGACGCCAGCCGTTCCCTGGTCCTGGCTTGGGCATCCGCATCATCGGCGAGGTCAACGAAGAGCGCCTGACCATCCTGCGCAAGGCAGATGCAATTGCGCGCGAGGAGCTGACCATCGCGGGGCTGGATGACACGATCTGGCAGTGCCCAGTGGTTCTGCTGGCCGACGTACGCTCCGTGGGCGTGCAGGGCGATGGACGCACGTACGGACATCCGATCGTGCTGCGCCCCGTGTCCAGCGAGGATGCGATGACCGCGGACTGGACGCGCGTCCCATACGACGTGCTGGAGAAGATCTCCACCCGCATCACCAACGAGGTGGAGGACGTTAACCGCGTGGTGCTGGACATTACGTCCAAGCCACCGGGAACCATCGAGTGGGAGTAGGTCTCCTGCGCGGGCTCTGTGGAGCCTGTCAGTGACCTACATGAGAAAGCCGGCCGCTTTTTCCGAGAAGGTATTTCTTGGAGGAGCGGCCGGCTTTCTGTGTGGGCTGAGCTTTGTGCCGGGCTTTATGCGCGGCGGTTATCGTCCGCGAGGGGGCGGATATGGGCAGTGCCGTCCAGCTGTGGGTGGACGAACCACGCGTACGCAGCGGCGATGACCCACACGATGACCGCTAGAACCCAGCTTCCTGTGACGATGGGCAGTACCATCAGGGCCAGCCAGAGCGGGAACAGAGGAAGTACCTGGCTGATTGTGGTGGTGTATTTTTCATTGCGCTCTTCCACGGCGGCGCGGACGCGACGTCGATAAGGATGGCTGAAAGTCACCATCAACCCGGCGGCCACACAGACAACCAGGCCGATCACCTTGAAGCCGTTGGGGATGGGCATCGCCATGACGGCAACGGCCAAGCCCAGCAGGATTGAGGTGGCGGCGCGCACGGGGGTGGGGGCGGCAACGATGAGGGTGCGGTTAGTCATGGTGTTCCAGTGTAGAAGCAGTGGTGGATAGGGTGCGCAGTTGACGTAGGGGATGGGGAGTTTTACGCTACCTATAGCGAACATGTGTTCTAATTTAATTCTCGATGCGCGGGTTGGTTGTCTCGGCTGTGTAGTACATATGTTCGTAGTGAACAGGGCGGTGAAAGTATGCACTTTGCCGCATGGTGTGACGGTTAATCTGCACGTTAAACCATTAATTGAGACTTAAGAGGAGGTGTTCACCATGGCTAGTTCTACGCAGCAAGAGTTAGATCATACTATCTATGACCTACGGAAGAAGATGGCTCGGATTTCCGGGAAGACGTCCACGCCGGAGAGTTTTCAATCGCACGTGGTGGACACACTTCCGAGCCCGCCGTGGTTGGAGCAGGCGATCGATACGGGCGGCATTCCACGGGCGATGGTGACGGCCGTGGCGGATTGTCCCGCAGTGCACGTGGATCTGTTGGTGGCGGCCACGCAGGCCGGCAGTTGTGTGGCCATCGTGGGATATCCGCAGTTGGCGTTGGCTGCTATCGATGCCGCTGGGGGAGACCTCGAGCGGGTGGTGGTGATCCCGGACCCGGCTCCGCACGCGGCCGCGGTGTTGGGCACGTTGGTGGAGGGCGTGGACATGGTCTTTTATCGTCCTGCCGCCAATGCCTCGCCCACGTTCGCGCGTCCCGTTGAGGCGCGGTTGCATAAGAGCCGCTGCGCGCTGGTGGTTTCTGGCCATGCGTGGCCGAAGGTGCAGCTGAACATTGATGCGCACGTGGTGGGCATTCGCGGGTTGGGCCGCGGATATGGCCGCGTGCGCGGGGTGGAAGTCGACGGCCGCGTGTGGGGTAAATCCCAACCTCCGCGCCGCTTCCACGCCGTGGTGGGGGAGCGGATGGATGTGGTTTCTTTGTCCGACGCCACTTCTGAGCTTCAGGAGATGGCCCGATGAGTCAGCGCGTGACGGTTCTATGGTTTCCGGATTGGCCTGTCTATGCCATCGGGAGAGCACATGGATGGGATTTGCTGCAACCCGCGGCGGTGATCGCGGAACACCGGATTTACGCGTGCAATGCGGCGGCGCGGAAAGCGGGCGTGAAGAAAGGGATGAAGCAGCGCCATGCGCTGTCCGTGTGTCCGCAGTTGGCGGTGGCTGATGACGATCCCGCGCGCCAGCTCGCGGTGCACGATGATGTGCTGACTGCGCTCGAGCAGGTGGCGGCCGGAGTGGAGACGCTGCGCCCGGGGTTGCTGGCCTTCCCTGCTGATTCTTTGGCGCGGTACTACGGCGGGGAAGACTGTGCGGTGGAGCTGCTGTTGGATGCAGCGGTCCGTCAGCAGGCGGACTGTTTGGCAGGCACGGCAGATGATGTCGTCACGGCGGTGTGGGCGGCGCGTCGAGGTAAGAACATTGCGCCTGGTAGCGGGCCGCAGTTTGTGCAGAGTCTGCCCGTGGGAGAGATGGTCAGCGAACCCGCTTTGGCTGGCTCGCAGGAGGTCGTTCACGTGCTGCGACAGCTGGGTGTGCGCACGATGGGAGACTTCGCGAACTTGCCGCGAACGGACGTCTCTGCGCGGTTTGGGGCGGTCGGGGCTCAGTGGCACCGGATTGCCTGCGGGGATATCGATCGCGCGGTGGCGCCGCGACGGGATATTCCTGCTATTGCTGTTCGGCAGGATATGGATGAGCCCATCGCCAATACGGAAACGGCAGCCTTTGTGGCCAGAAAGGTGGCAGCGCGGCTGCACGCGGAGCTCTTCGCAGCGGGAGATGCCTGTTTGCGGTTGGCGGTGCGGGCCTACCTTTCGGCTCCGGCAGGTTATGCGGGCGCCACGATGATTGAGCGCGTGTGGCGCTGCCGGGAACCTCTGACGGAGGAGGACACCGCCCAGCGCGTGCGGTGGCAGCTGGAGGGATGGATTACCCGGCTGCGCCAGCAGGCGCCGACAGGCGCGGCGAGCACCACGAGCACGGCGGATGGTGCTGGTCAGGGCGGTGATAGCCATGTTGAGACGGAGCATTTCGACGAGCCCGTGGGTGTGGCCGCCTTGGAACTCGTGCCCGTGGAGACAGTCCCCGCGGGCAAAGTAGAGTCCGCGCTCTGGGGCGGCCCCGATGAAGGAATGCGCGCCATCCGCGCTGCCGCCGGACGCGCGCAAGCGCTCATCGGGGTGCACAACGTGTTGCGGCCCGTGCATCGTGGAGGCCGAGCTGTGGCCAGCAGAGTGGTGACAGTGCCCTACGGTGACGAAGACCCAGAGTCGGTCAGTGCTTTGCCTACGCGCCAGTGGCAAGGAGAGCTTCTGCACCCGCTGCCTTCGGTCATTGGGGCGAAGGCAGCAGGGAAGGCTGCCGGGATGGACTCGGGAATGACATACCCTTCGGCTGCCCACCCCGCCGCAAAAGTAGAGGTGCGCACTGGAGATGATCAGCCCATTCACGTCTCCGGACGCGGGCTGCTCAGTGGTGAACCTGCCTACCTGCAGTGGGGTGGACGGCGCGTGGAGGTCACCGGATGGGCAGGGCCATGGCCCGTGGATGAGCAATGGTGGGCGCGCGGCAAACGCTACGCCCGAATGCAGGTAGCCACCGCAGATCCTCCCGGAGCGTTCCTACTGGTCAGCCGTGATACCGCCTGGAGGATCGAGGCCTCGTACTGAGAGATAAGGAGCACGGGGAGAAGGTGGCGTCGGGGAAAAACCCCACTGGTAACCTGAAACCTATGTCCACGAGGAGAAACCCACTGGCCGGCATCGCCATGAGCGGTCCGGATGATGAGGAGAAGTGGAAGGAATCTGTCTGCTCCACGCTGACCGGGGAACAGCTGGCGGGGACGGCACGCGGGGGCAATGTCATCCTCGCGCTGGAGCATCCGCGCGGGTGGGGGCGTGACATCCTCGACGGGGAAGCCCTGGGCGCGGAGCTATCGCAGCAGATCAAGAAGTTCATCAAGAGCCATCGCGCGCAGCTGCAGTTCATCCGGCAGCCGGGGCGCGCCGGACAACACCACGAAGCCGATGACCTACGGCCCTTGCTCTACATCAGCTGGTCGGCAGGAGTGGGCGATCCAGCGCAGCCGGTGCTCGAGCGTATGCGTGTCGACGGGCCGGAATCGATCCTGGAACTGGACCTTTCGCAGCCAGGAAATACGCCGGGGGCGGAGCGAGTGGAGCATCCCGTGCTGCTGGTGTGCACACATGGCCGGCGTGATCTGTGCTGTGCGGTGTGGGGCAGGCCTTTGGCGTCTGACCTCTCGGAAAAGTGGCCTAGGGACTACGTCTGGGAAACCTCCCACACCAAGGGACACCGCTTTGCGCCAGCAACGATGCTGCTGCCGGGAAACTACTCCTACGGGCGCAACGCGGTGAACTCCGCCAGCGAAATCCTGGAGTACGCGCAGCGAGGGGAACTCTGGCTGCAGGGAAACCGCGGACGCGGAGTGTGGGACGGGCCGGGGCAGGTGGCGGAACTGGCCGCGGGCCGGATGCTGCACGATGCGGGGGAGACCGTTCCGCTGGCCGGGTTGCAGATCAGCGCTCTTGAGAGCCAGCCGGGCGATAAGCGACGGGCAACGCGCGAAGTGCAGGACGGTGCGACTGGGCGCCGGTGGCTCGTGGAGCTAGAAAGCCGACCGTCGGTGATGGCCAAGGGGTCCTGCGGCGACAAGCCGAAGCGCGCGAGCTCCTGGGTGGTGCTGGATGTGCAAGAAGTCCTAGAGAGCGGCCGCTAGGTAGCCGGCAAACTCTTAAGGGCTCTGTAAAAAGTACAACTATCGAAAATTCTAGGACGAATAATTTTCGATGAAGGTGGAGGAGGGGGCAATGTTCTGGATCACATCGATGAGTATTCCTTCTGGGCCTTCAAGGATGAAATGTCGTTGGCCGAAATCCTCGTCCTTGAGAGGAAGCTTCACAACACAGTGTTCATTATGGACAAGACGGCTGAACTCCAGTTCTGCATCCTCTACCTCAAAGTTGAGGATTAGCCCAGTGGTGTGGTTCCGAAAATTATCTGGAATAGTTTCGTGATTGTGAGAAAGAAGTGCCAGTTCGGAGCCATCGTTTTCGAGACTCATGTACCACTGTGATGTGAAGGTCGATGAGAAGCCGAAGTGTTGAATGAAAAATTGTGCGCAAGCAGAGGTATCTTTCACGAGAATGACTGGATAAAAGCTGGAGAAATACAAGACAGTTCCTTCCTTTACGTACAGGGTGTATGTAAAGGAAGTTGAGTGCCTAGAAGAACGGCAGAAGATGCGCGGAGAACGGCTCAGCGGCTGGTGGAAGTTGCAACGGAAGTTTTCATAGAGCGAGGTTTCGCGGCAACTTCAATGACTGAAGTTTGCCGACGGGCGGGAGTAACGCGGGGGGCGATGTACCACCATTTCGGTGATAAGACTTCGTTATTCCGTGGAGTAGTTCGGACAGAGCATGAGAGAATCCGCCTGGCAATCGAACAGGCAGTGCAAAATGAAAATTCAGATCTGTCACGAATCAAGAAGGGAAGCAGAGCTTTCCTGGTTGAGGCCTCGGGATCGCGATCAACGAGGATGCTCCTAGTGGAAGCTCCAAACATTTTGGGGTGGAACGAATGGCGCCAGATGGATCAGGGGGCCTCAGTTGAAGCGCTTCGCGAAGGGTTGAGTGGGATGGTTTCGCTTTCTGAACTAGAACCATTGGCATTGGCCCTGTCCGGTGCAATGAACGAGCTTGCAGTCTGGGTCGCCAGGCATGGGGATTCCGAGTTTGCTCTCAATTCAGCAACTTCGACAGTAGACCGGATGATCGAAGCAATCTTCGTCAACGAGGGATGATTTGATGCGAAAACGTGCGAAGTTGTGAAGGCGCGAGAATCCCACCGATTCAACATCTGGATGAGCACTCGCTTCCGAAATCTCAATACCCGTGCAATTTTCTACTGGTACCCTAGATTGCATGAGCAATGAAAATTCAAGCACGGGCGCTGGCGAGGCTAGCGACATCGGACCATCAAGCGCACGAGCAGACGACCTCTACAACCACATCGGTAAGCACATCAGCTTCCAGGTGGAAGGCAAGTCCGTGGAAGGAACCTTCGAAGGCTACGAAGAGTCCGAAGGCATCGAGACCAAAGCGCTTCGCGTCAAGACGGATGGCACCGAGGATGACGTGGTCATCGTTGGCGTGAACAGCGATGCTGTGATTCTTATTGACGACGACAAGTAACAGTAGACCCGCTTCGGCGGCAGTGCCCCTCAGCTAGCGAAGGGCTTGAGCTGACATGGGATGCTGAGCTTCAGCGGAGATGTTCAGCACCGACGTAGAGCGCCAAATGCACAACGATCCCCCGGAAGTGCCACCACTTTTGTAAAACCGCAGGTCGCGGAGAAGCCGGTGGCGCTTCCGGGGGATCATTGTGCAAAAGCTGGTCAGAGAACAGCAGAAACTAGCGGCGCATGATCTTGCGCGCTGCCCAGTTGCCCAGCAGCTGAGCGATCTGGACAATCACGATGATCACCAGCACTGTGATCCACGTGACCTGGTCGTTGAATGTGCGGTAGCCGTAAACGATGGCAAAGTCTCCCAAACCGCCAGCGCCGATGTATCCGGCCATCGCGGACATATCCACAATCGCGATGAACACGAATGTGAAGCCCAGGATCAGTGGTCCAAGCGCCTCGGGGATGATCACCGAGGTGATGATCTTCAGTGGAGAAGCACCCATGGACTTCGCAGCTTCCACCACGCCCGGGTCAATGGACACCAAGTTTTGTTCCACGATGCGCGCCGCACCAAAAGTAGCTGCTACCACCATGCCCACGATCGCAGCCTCGGTGCCAATACGCGTGCCTACCAGCACGTCCGTCAGCGGGCCAATGGCTGTCAGCAAAATGATGAACGGGATAGGGCGGAAGAAGTTCACCAAGAAGTTCAGCAGCAAATACACCAGTCGGTTTTGCAGCACTCCACCAGAGCGGGTGGTGTACAGCAACAATCCCAGCAGGAGCCCCAGTATTGCTGAGAGTACCAGCGTGATTGAGACCATGTAGAGGGTGTCCCAAATGGCATTAGTGAAGGTGGGGCCTAAGCGATCCCAGTCCATCTGAGCCAGGATCATTGTGTTGTCTGTGCTCATCGGATCTCCTCAATCTCGGTGTTGGCCTGCATGGTCTGGAAAAACTCTTCAATGGCGGATTCCGCCTGCGGGGTGGATCCAGACATGCGCATTGTTAGCTTGCCGAAGCTGTGCTGCTGCAACGTGGTGATTCCACCGTGAACAATGTTTACCGTTACGCCTGCGTCGGAAGCTTTGGAGATGGCGTCGAAAAATCCGATGCCCTCCGCCATGGTCACGGTGAACAGGCGGCCGGACTCGGCCTGCAACGCCTCGGATTCCACCATGTCTGGCGTATTGCGCAGAGAAGTGGCCACGAAGTTGGCGGCCACAGCGGTGCGAGGGTTGGAGAAGACTTCGTAGACGCTGCCTTGCTCCACGATCTGTCCCGCTTCCATGACCACCACGCGGTCAGCGATGCTGCGCACCACTTCCATCTCGTGGGTGATCACCACGATGGTGATGCCCAGATCCCTATTAACCTTGCGCAACAGTTCCAGCACGTCGCGAGTGGTGGAGGGATCCAACGCGGACGTCGCTTCGTCGGCGAGCAGTAGGCGAGGGTTGGTAGCGAGTGCTCGGGCGATACCCACGCGCTGCTTCTGTCCGCCGGAGAGCTGCTCGGGGTAGGCCTTGCCCTTATCGGAAAGGCCCACGAATTCCAGCAATTCCTTCACGCGAGCCTTGCGCTCGGAGGCACCCATACCCTGCAGCTTGAGTGGGTAGGCGATGTTGCCTTCTACATTGCGCGAGGTCATGAGGTTGAACTGCTGGAAGATCATGCCGATGTCCGAGCGCAGTTTGCGCATCTGTGATTCCTTGAGCGGAACGATATTCCTACCGTCCAACAGGATCTCGCCCGAAGTGGGGCGATCTAGGCCATTGATTTGGCGAACCAGGGTGGACTTGCCGGCGCCGGAGTAACCGATGATGCCCACGATGGATCCGGCGGGGATAGCGGTATTGACATCTTGGAGGGCGGTGACTTCCTTACGGCCTTGCTTGAAGACCTTATGGACGCCGCGGAATTCCACCTCAGTGCCGGTGGTTGTAGTGGCCTGTTCAGCCATGGGAAACCTCGTTGCGTATCTGGGTTGCGTAATGGGGAGCGGTTTTAGTGAGCGAAAGGGGCTGGCCGCGGGCTCCAGATGAAGCAGGGCGGCGAGCCCCTAGTAAAGCTGGATCTTGACCTTCAGCGAGACTCGCGCGAGTCCGCTGGGGCTTACTTGGAGCCCTTGATCTTGTCTTCGATGCCGGTGAGGATGCCTTCCAGCTCCTTGCCGTCCTTCTTCACCTCAACAGAGGTGCCCTTGGACTGATGCTCGATGGCTTCCTGCACCTTCTGGGAGTGCCATACGTCCACGAGCTTGTTCAGGTTCTCATCATCCTTGTGCTCCTTGGTGGTCACGAAGGCGTTGATGAAAGGCTCTGCGGCTGGGGAGTTTGGATCGTCCTGAGCCACTGCGCTCTTTGGATCGATGTTGCCGTTGGACAAGAAGGAGTTGTTGATGACGGCCGGGGTGCCGTCTTGGTAGGAGGTCACCGTCTGTGCAGCATCCACTGCAACGACCTTCACCTTGGACTTGTCTGTATCGACATCGGCTGGGGTTGGAGAGAGCAGTGAATCGTCCTTGAGCTTCAGCAAACCGGCACCTGCCAGCATGTGGAGCGCGCGTCCCTGGTTGGTTGGGTCATTCGGGATGGCAACTTCGCCGGCCTCTTCGACATCCTTGAGCTCGCTGTGGTCCTTGAAGTACAGGGCCAGTGGAATGATTTCCGTAGCACCGATAGGGGTGAGGTCTGCGTCGCTGTTGACGTTGTAGTCAGCCAGGAACATCAGGTGCTGGAAGTTGTTGACATCAATCTGTCCGTCTTGCAGCGCGCGGTTGGGCAGGGAGTAATCGGAGAACGGCACGAGCTCCACGTTCAGTCCCTGTGCCTTGGCCTCTTGTTCGAAGACCTGCCACTGCTCTTGGCCTTGGTCGGTGGTGCCGACCTTGATGGTGTCTGCATCGTCACCGCAGGCTGCCAGGGAGAATGCTGCGGCTGCTGCAACGATGGTGGCTGCGGCCTTTTTGCGAAGGGACATGTGGGTCCTCTTTCTTTCGTCGAGTTGGCCGGTCAGACGGCCTAAGGGTTGGGGGAAAATTTAGCACCCAGCCCACAAAATGAACAACTTGGTCTAGTTTATCGGAAGACTTTGGTCGCTATGTGCGTTGATGGTGAAGATTTATGAACGAGAAACCGTCGTCCTCACCCAATGCATTGGGTGAGGACGACGGTGCTTGTGAAGACTTATTGGTCAGTTGGCAGTTCTGACTTCGATTCGAGAAGTTTCGCTACGTATCCGGTGTTGAAGTGGCCACTGCGGAATTCTTCGCTATCGAGCAACATCGCTTGGAACGGGCCTGTGGTGATGACTCCGTCGACGGTAAGTTCGTCGAGAGCGCGCAAGGTCCGAGCGATAGCCTCATCTCGGGTTTCAGCCCAGCAGATGAGTTTTCCCACCATGGAATCGTAGAACGGAGGAATGGTATGTCCGGTCTCGATGTGAGTATCCATGCGTACACCGAAACCACCGGGGGCACGATACTTTTCAATCTTGCCAGGTCGAGGTGCAAAGTCCTCGTTGGGATCTTCCGCATTAATTCTGCATTCGATTGCGTGTCCGCGTATGGAGATTTCATCCTGGGAGAAACTCAGGGGGATACCCGAAGCGATACGTAATTGCTCTTTGATGAGATCCACTCCAGTAACCATCTCCGTCACTGGGTGTTCCACCTGGATACGAGTATTCATCTCGATGAAGTAGTACTTGTTCTCGACGTTGTCGAAAACAAACTCGATGGTGCCCGCGTTACGGTACTTAACCTCCTTGCATAGGTTGATAGCGGCTTCTTGCAGACCGGAACGAAGCTCGTCATCGATAACGGGAGAAGGAGCTTCTTCAATCAATTTTTGGTTACGTCGTTGGGAGGTGCAGTCGCGTTCTCCCAGTGCAATGGCGTTCATTCCATCGGCAATGACCTGGACTTCGATGTGGCGGATGTCTGTGAGATACCGTTCGATGTAGACCGACGGATCGTTAAAGGCAGTCTTAGCTTCAGACATAATCTCTGTGAGATCGCGTTCGAGGGTGTCTTCGGACTCAACCACCCGCATGCCTCGGCCGCCACCACCGGCAGCTGCCTTAATGAGCAAAGGGAACCCGGTTTCCTTGGCGATCTGAAACGCTTCGTCCGGCTCAGAGACCACTCCGTCTGAGCCGGGGACAGTAGGTACTCCGGCAGCCCGAGCGATGCGCTTTGCCTGAATCTTGTCGCCCATTTGAGCGATATGTTCCGAGGTTGGGCCCACAAAGCCGATGTTTTCCTCTTCTAACATCTTGACGAAATTCGCCTTTTCTGACAAGAAGCCGTACCCAGGATGGACAGCATCCGCTTTGAATGCCATGGCTGCAGATACAAGCAACTCGGGCGAGTTGTAACTCTTGGCCGCATTGGCAGGGCCAATGCATACCGCCTGATCAGCGAGCTTCACAGGCAGAGAATCTCGGTCTCCCTCGGAATAAGCCAAGATGCTCTTGATGCCCAGTTCTTTACATGCTCGGATCACACGGAGCGCAATTTCCCCGCGATTTGCGATTAATACGCTCTTCAAAAGTTCGGTCATGGATGACTCCAGGTGAGTGTTCGTAAAAGGCTATTTTGGGTTGATGATCATGAGTGGCTGGCCGTGTTCGACAGCGTCTTCATCATTGACCAAGATCTCCGTGACCGTGCCGGCGACCTTAGCTTCAATGTTGTTCATAAGCTTCATTACTTCGATGATGCAGAGCTTCTGTCCTACTTCCACTTCGTCTCCGACCTTGACGAAAGCTGGGGCACCAGGCTGCGGAGAAGCGTAGAACGTTCCCACCATTGGAGATTTCACGGCTGTACCGTGTGCGCTTTCCGAAGCAGCAGGAGCTGGCGCGGAGACATCCTTTGGTTGGGAGTCCTCTGCTGGTGCAGTCTCAGGCTGGGTAGGAGCCGGTGAGCTTGCTGGAGCCGGTGCACTCGCAATCTCTTGGACAGCGGACGTTGCTGATGGAGCTGCTGCCCGATTAAGGCCACCCGGGGTCCGAGACATGTTCAGTTCTGTGGTGCCGTAGCGGATACTCAGTTCTTGAATGTCATCGGATAGATTGACCCATTCCAAGAGCGCCTTGAGTTCGGAAAGGTTGGTGGATTGCTCAGACATGTTTACTTTGCTCCTTTAGTGAGGTTGATTTCGAGATCAGGGGTGGACAACGAGAACTGCCCTTGTTCTGTTGATTCGTATAAAGACTTGACCAAGGCCATCAATGAGCCCCCTGGCGCGCCTTCGCCTTGGCCGGATAGTCCTTGAGCGACGAACTTTTTCATTTCATCGACTTGTGATCCCGCGAACATGGCACGCAAGACCAGCATGTCAACGTCTTCATCGGGAAAGCGTTCCTTAAGGCGAGGCATCATGGGCTCGAGCTCTGGACGCTCATCGGTGATTTCGGAAGATCCATTGGTGCGGATTTTTTCCAATGCATCGGGATCGATCGGTGCCAACAGTTCCCCGTAGTATCCCAACGCGTACTTTTTGATTTCATTGGGGACGACACTGTAGCGCTCGCCGGAAATCACATTCATCACAGCCTGCGTGCCCACGAATTGAGCGAACGGGGTGATCATGATGGGGAACGCTAACTCTTCTCGAACTCGGGCTACTTCGTAGAGCAACTCTTCGAAACGATCCGACAGACCCGCGGTGGCTAGCTGGGATTCAAAATTAGTAAGCATTCCGCCTGGAAGTTGATGCATATAGTGAAGTCCGTCGTACGCACGAGGCACACCAACTGGCTTTCCTTCTACGTCAGCGATCTCCTGAATGCGCTCGCTGACCTTTGCCAACTTTTCATCGTCGATATTGACGGTGTATCCGAGGGCGCGGAGATCACGCACGAGACTCTGTGTGGAAGGCTGACCTGGGCCATTTGCAAGTGGAGCAGTTGACGTGTGGATGCTGTCTACGCCCAGCTCAGCGGCATAAAGATAGACGAGCGGAGAAAGGCCTGTGAGGCTGTGAGTGTGCACTTCGAGTGGTCGGTCGCCTATGACACTACGAATAGCTGGAATTAGAGTCTTCATGCGGTCCGGAGTGAGCAGACCACCGGCATCTTTGAGCATGATGCGGTCTACTTGGGCACGGTCGATGAGATCTTGAGCCTTGCGAATGTAGAGCTCGTCAGTGTGGACCGGACTCAAGCAGTAGGAGAGACAACCGAATGTCTCGGCGCCGAGTTTCTTGGCGTGCAGGAGACCTTCGTAGATGTTATCGACGTCATTAAGCCCATCGAACGAGCCGATCACACGAAAACCATTGGCATATAGACGATCAACCCATGTAATGATGACGTCATCAGGAAGGAAGTCGAATGCTGCAAGGTTTTTCGACCTCAATAGCGCACGGAACTTGACGTTCGGTGCTTGTTCATGAACCTTGCGCACGCGTTCCCAAGGATCTTCTTTGAGGTAGCGCACAGCAACGTCGAACTGGATAGGCGCGACGAGGTCAATGTGTTCAAATCCAGTGTCGGCCAAGTCATCAAGCATCGACAGAATGTGATCGGTCGTCATGCGAGTCGCCCAAATACTCTGGTGGGCATCACGAAGTGTCGTATCAATGATGTTGATCTCGCGTTGACTACCTTGGGGGCGGCCTCCCGCAGCCATGATTTCGGCAATTGATTCAGTTGTGAGATTTTCGGTGGCTATTTCAGCCATTATGCCTCCCAGTTAAGCGAACATCGTCTGCGCTACGCAGTTGGAATGCGATTGACGATACCGTTTGGGAGATGCCCTCATCGGTGACTTTTGAAAGCAAAAAGTGTGACTAAAGTTGTGCTCTCTCAACCAGATGTGTGCCGATTGGTCTTTTAACTGCAGTTTCTTCCGTGTGGGTACTAATTTTCGAGGCCGAGATGATTTTAGAGAGATTGTTTTTTGTTACAAAAATAGGTCGCGCTTGGTGCTTTTTGCACAATAAGGTTGGCGAGGGGAGTGGTGCTCCTGTCAAGGCCGGTAACGGGTGCGTTTGCTTCGTCGAGCGAGTGTGAGTTCCGGGGAAAGCGCCCTCGATACACATGGTGTAAATAGCCCTGTGGAGTGATCTTCGTCAGTCAGGCAGGAGTCTCGATGGTCAGGAGTGCCGTCCAGTACTTGCATGATGCAGGTTCCGCAGATCCCTTCTTCGCAGGAGGTCAATAGTGGCACGTCGTTATCTTGGAGTACCTCCGCAATGGAATGAGTGGCGGGGACGCTGAACGTCTCTCCGTCACATTCGACGGTGAGTGCGGAGTCGGGCGCATCAGCACGGGGTGTGTGCTGCGGTGGCTGGAACAGTTCGAAGTGGATACTGGATGTGGGTAAGTAAGACTGGGCTATTTCGATTGCGGCGTTCATGAAGCCTGGGGGTCCGCAAACGTAAAAATGAATGCTAGAGGGGGATCTACGCTGGTCAGCCTCGTCCTTGCCGCCTAGTGAGTTCGTCAGGACCTGGGTGATTGCGGGAGCGAGTTCGGGAGGAGTGTCGTCGTCAAAAAAGCAAGACAAGTTATCGGGAATCAGAGCCTCGAGTTCCTCGAGTAGTGCGGCCTCTGTGCGACTCCGAGAGAAGTAGAGCAGTGAGAAGTTATGATGATCGCGGAGCTGAGCGGCCATCGCAAATAGTGGCGTGATGCCGATCCCCGCGGCGATGAAGATGTGGAATTCGGCCTCGTCTGCCAAGGGGAACAGGTTCAGGGGATGGGAAACATCGACAACTGAGCCTGCCACCAGATTGTGTGCTTCGATCGAGCCTCCGCGGGAGTCTTCTTCGCGTTTGACGGCAAGGCGATAGCTCGCTGGAGGGGTGTTTTCGGAGACAGGATTGCAGATGCTGTACTGACGGACTAGCCCGCTAGGAAGAGTGAGATTTACGTGTGCTCCCGCAGAGAAAGAAGGGAAGTTGAGCTGGTCTAGAGGCGCGAGGGTGATCAATTTGATATTGGGCGTCTCATCCTGAATGGATATAACTTTCGCTTTCATGGAGTTTCCTGCCTGTGATGTGCAGAGTAAACAAAATTGTTCCGAAATAACGAGCATATTGACCAACTGTGATCTCTATTACTCTGAGGTTTGAGTGTGATCTGCGCGATTGATATTACATAGTGCTCATCAATGAAAAGCAACAATTGCTTCTCTCCTACATGTTTAAGGAAGTTAGAAATGACTACCGCCGAACGCCCAGACATCCTTCCGATGTCCGCAAACCCTTTCGCAGACTTCCGATATTTCTATAAGGAAGGCATGCCCCTCCGTCCTGCCCCGCAACGCCGGACGGAAACTCCGTCCTGGAGCACGTTGCGGCACAACCTCTTTGACAACTGGCATGACGTCAAGGATGACTGGGACGGGTATAACTCTGATCAGAACCGCCTCTTAGATGACCACATGTGGCAGTGCGATGAGACTGGTCTCGCTGTCGCTGAAATGTTCAAGCGCGTTGGCGCAAAGAAGGGAAGAGCAGATTTTGAGACTGCTTTGAGCCAGGGCATTGAAAAGGTAGATAACCCGGAGCCGGAGCTGGTGGAATTCTTCCGTCAGGTTGACAACGTTCCCGAGTGGATCGACATGGAAGCGGCAGGAAGAGGCCGAATTGCCTACTACAACGTCACCTTTACGTCCGAGACTCTCGCCATCGCCTTTGCTTATTGGGCAACCACTATGGAGGATCGCACCTCTGCTGCAACTGGCGAAACGGGAATGTTTGATCACAAAGCGATGCAGCGATCCGTAGAAACAGCGAAGTTCTTTGTAGACCTTGGGCGAGAGGACGTATTTGATAGGTACAGCGATGGGCTCAAAGCTGCAGTCCGAGTGCGTTTGCTCCATGCTCAGGCCAACCGAGGCTTGGAAAAGCTTTGGGGGCCAGAACACTTCAATGAATTTGGGAGGCCCATCGGTTCTAGTTTCCTAGTGTCCGGTGAAGGCTGGTTTGCCCTCATGCCATTGGCGATCGATGAGCTGTTTGGCAGGCCTCATTCCGGTCAAGAATGGGACGATGTCGCAATGTACTGGGCTTATGTTCTCTACATGATGGGTGCGGAAGAGCGGATCATTCCGAAGACCGGCGACGAGATGCGGAAGATGACTGACTATATCTACGCAAATGGAGGACAATCGAGCGATTTCCATCAGGAAGTGGCCACTGCCTTGATGTCTATTCTGGAAAACCTTAACCCCGCTTTGCCGATCATCGTCCTTGGAGCGTTGTGCACCGTCGTAGGTGAGGATGATGTGCGGTTCATGGTTAAGGGAACGAAGTGGGAAAAACTACGCTTTAAGCCAGTGGCCTGGATGTATGGCACGGTTGCTCGTATGGAAGCTCGCGCGGCTCGATTGCGGGATAAATTGCCTGGGGCAGAGCAGGCTAAAGTTCGCCGAGCGGGCAGAGGTAAGCCGCCGTGGAGTACAGTGCTGGGGCAAATCGAGGCACATATTGCCAAGAACAACCTAGGTGTGGAAGCAAAGTTCAACCTCCATGATAATTCCAAAGAGGCCTTGAATTAGATGTAGGAGAGCTGGGTTGGGCGCCTGTCTAGCGTGACGGCGATGAATGAGGGGAGCGGCTTCGGTTGCTCCCCTCATTCTTTGGCGCCTCTGCCTCTAATAATGCTTTGGGCAGGGGTTATTTGTCGCTATCTCTATCGTTTGTGGCTGGCTCTGAGGCTGGAGTTCTAACGCATGGGCTGCCTTCAGAGTTCACGTTTTTGTTGGAAGTGCACAGTTGAATCAACTTCATTTTAGTTTTCTAACTAAAAGTGAAGGGAGTTAAAAATTTTAGCGGTAAGTGATGTGCGACACAGTAATGTTCTGGCTACCCGCAAGGGAACCACCACGGGAAGCTTTGACCAACGCATTGCTAATTAGTTAAGAGTGGCTTGGGGCGATCAAAGAAAAACTTCCTGCAATCTCCTACGAATAGGAAGAATTACCATGACAGATTCGCAGACCCTGTCAGCAAACTGGCCACCTAGCCGTGGCGACTACACCGAATTCGTGTCCAGATTCGGCCAGGAGCGTGCTGACCGTTACGCGCAGGCTTTCCACGCTAAAGATCCTGTCGCCGATGCACTGTTTTCCGGTGACCGAAGTGTGCGTGAAATCATGCCAAATCTCAGGGAAGCTCTTGTTGCTGGTCGCGCAACGGAAAATACGTTTCCCGAGGTAGCGGCTCTCATTGAAGACATGGCAAGCGCTTTGGAGGGGATCGACGAAGAGAGGCTTGAGCGTGGCCGGAAAGTGTATCTGTCCATTCCTGTTATCCAACATGCGTTGGCAGTGGGACCAGGTTCTCTCGTGCACACGTATTCCACCCCTGCGATTGCAGATCTTCTGGTGAATACGGGTGAACTAACAGTCGGTGCTATCAAGAGGTTGAGCTACACAACTAACTGGACGTTCTCTCTTTATCTGCCAGATAGTATTTCCCGAGGAGGCAAGGGGTTTGTCCACACCGGCATGGTACGCGCCATGCATGCTCATGTCCGGCGCGTACACACAACGAGGGGACTTGATTACAGCGACTGGGGAGCTCCGATTAGTGAATTCGACATGCTACGGACCTGGTTCGATTTCACCTATATCCCTTACAAGGGGCTCAGGAACATGGGTTGGTCTCTTAGCAAGGAAGAAGAGCAAGACGTCTACTTTCTCTGGAAAATCGTGGGCCGAATGGTCGGAATTCCAGAGGACTTGATGGATGGACAGGACGACATTGAGTCTTCCGAAGAGACGATGGATGCGATCCACTCTGTGGACGGCCTGCCGAATGAAAATACTCAAGCACTAATCGATGCATTGATGCACGGTTTTGTGGTCAATGCCAACATGATCACGGGACTGCCTGAGGACACGCTCGCTGATTGGACAGCGGCGTACACGCGGATTATCCATGGAGATGAAAAGGCAGATCTACATGGCATTTCCCAATCCTTGATGCTCCCGATCATTCAGATGAACGTGCCGTCAGTGCAAGAGAGGTTTGATCTGCTCCGTAAGGACGAAGAGGCACTGTCAGCTGAAATTAAGAACAACGAGGAGATGGTTCGCCAGCTACTCAATGAAGAAGAGCCTGCGTACTTGAACCAGGATAAAGCCCCTGAACAAGTTTAAGAACTGATCAGTCCTACGCTACCGAGACAATCGGTCAATCCTTGTACCTTTGATGTATACCTTTGAAAGGAATCTTGCATTTATGAATCCCCAGTATCGTGTTCAAAATCCCGTAGATAACCAGGTTATTGAAACCTTTGATTTCGCTACCGATCAGGAAATTGCTCAGACTCTAGACAGAAGCGCTGCCGCATTTTCTGAATGGCGCAAGACCACATTTGCGGAGCGTGCCGAAATCGTTTCCAGGGCAGCCGAAATCTTGCGTGAGCGCTCTGACGAATTGAGCTCCATCATGGCCCAGGAAATGGGCAAGCAGCTTCCGGAAGGTGCATGGGAAGTCAATTTCAGTGCAGATATCCTGCAGTTTTACGCTGATCGAGCAGAAAAGCACTCGGCTGACGTCGAAATTCCCGGAATTCAAGGCGGAAAGGCGATGGTTCGTCGACTTCCCTTGGGGCCGCTTTTGGGTGTGATGCCGTGGAACTTCCCGATGTATCAGGTGGCGCGCTTTGCCGGCCCAAATCTGATGAACGGAAACACTGTCATTCTGAAGCATGCGGAAATTTGCCCGAAGTCCTCCGCGGCATTTGAGCAGATCCTCAAAGATGCGGGTCTTCCAGACGGCGCCTTCATCAACGTCTACGCAACCCACGACCAAATCTCCACGATCATCGAAGATCCACGAGTGCAGGGTGTGTCTCTGACCGGTTCCGAGCGTGCAGGATCGGCGATCGCATCGCAGGCAGGGAAGAACCTCAAGAAGTGTGTGCTGGAACTCGGTGGCACTGATCCGTATATCGTGCTTGACAGTTCGAATGTCAAGGAAGCAGCCGCTAATGCCTGGGCAACTCGAGTTATGAATTCTGGCCAGGTTTGCACGGGAAACAAGCGCATCATCGTCATGGCAGATATCTATGATGAGTTCATTGAAGAGCTGACTAATATCGCCAAGTCCTACTCTCAGGGTGATCCGCAAAACCCTGGTGAAAACCAATACTTCCCGCTGTCTTCTCGTGACGCAGGAGAAAACCTCGAAAAGCAAATTGACGATGCGAAGTCCGAGGGCGGTGTGGTCCATACCGGTGGCAATCTATTGGAAGGTGGAGCTTATTTTGAGCCCACCGTGATTACCGACATTCCGGTGGGATCTGATCCTTACTACCAGGAGTTCTTTGGTCCAGTTGCCGAGGTATATAAGGTGCACTCGGACGAAGAGGCCATTGCGGTTGCTAACAATTCGCTCTACGGCCTTGGTGGCTCCGTTTTCTCTCAAGACGAGGAACGAGCCAAGAAGGTTGCGGCTCAGGTTGAGACCGGAATGATTCACGTGAACTTGGGCCAAGCGTTTGACCCAGCATTGCCGTTTGGTGGCGTTAAGCGCTCTGGCTTTGGCCGAGAGCTTTCCGTCTATGCACTCGATGAGTTTGTAAACAAGCAGACCTTCTACGTGAACGACTAATCTTGACGAGCTGTCTGTCTAAATAGCAAAAAGGGTGTTCCCCGAAACTTGATTGTTTCGGGGAACACCCTTTTTATGTGACGTGATGGAGAACTACGTGACTCGAGAAAAGGCAACCTATATCGGCTCCCCATTACTTCACAGGGAACCGAGTGAACCTAATGCTTGAGATCGATGCCTCGAGTTTCGGGGAGCAGCCTCATACAAACCAAGGTTAAGATGCAGAGGATCACGACATAGCTGCCTGATATCCAGGCCAGATCAAGATTGTTCATGAGCTGGAAAACGTACGGTGCAGTTCCGCCGAAAACGGCCACTGAAAGTGAGTACGCAAGTCCGATGGACTTTGTTCGGTGAGCTGTTGGGAATACCTCAGACATGATGGCACCCAGGAGCGCACCACCTGCTGACACGATTATGAGCGATGCTCCGGATGCGACTAGAAGAGTCCACGGTTGGGAGTTGATGAAATTCATCAGTGGGACTTGCGCTATCGCAAGAGCGCCGGCGAAAAAGTAAATGACGGGCTTTCTTCCGATACGGTCAGATAGCCGTCCCCAGAGGGGAAGTGCAATGAGACCGATGACTTGTGCGACGACTGTGACCCAATAAGCCCCTTCAACTGCCATGCCTTCGTGTTTGATCGCATATGTGGAAACATAAGAAGACCATGTGTAGTGAGCTGCAGTGATGCCGGAGACCATTCCCACTACAAGGAGAATAGACACCCAGATTGGTGCGGCTTTTTGTCCCGTTTCACCTGGCGAATTGTGATCTGCAGCTACCACAGGCTTCGCGGTATTGGTGTTGTGCTTCTCCGATTCGGTGAATGCCTCACTTTCGTTCATGCCGCGGCGCATGAACATAGCGAAGAGAGCAGCAATGGCACCAAGCCAAAACGGGATTCTCCAGCCCCATGATCCGACCTGGTCTTCCGTCAAAACGCTGGAGATCACGCCACCGACAATGTAGGCCAGGACGGAACCGCCGAAGATGGACATGTAGACAAAACTGCTCCACAAGCCACGATGCTGTTTCGGCGCAATCTCTGGAATGTAAGCGTTTGCGGTGGCCGATTCGCCACCGTGAGCGAATCCTTGGATCAGGCGAAGCAAAAGTAGACCGACTGAAGCCCAGACGCCAATTTTCTCGTATGTCGGCATGAAACCAATGATCACGGCGGCTGCAGCCATCGTGAAGATGGTTGTCATAAGCACAAACTTCCGCCCTTTTCGATCAGCAATGATGCCGAACACAATTCCGCCAAGGGGTCGGACAAAGAACCCAATTGCCAGAACGCCGAAGGTAGCAAGCAGTGCAGACGACGGGTCTGCACTGTTAAACATTGCAGCTGCAATAAAGGGGGCAAATACAGCGTAGGTACTCCACTCAAACCATTCGAGTAGCTGGCCGACCATGCTGGCGGCCAGGGACTTGCGGTCTGACGAGCGGGTTGTTGTGTGGGGTTCTTGTGAAGAAGTAGCCACGTGTTTCGTGGATGATTGGTTCATGTTGCTCCTTGAAAATAGGGCTAGAGTTCGCGCTTGATCTTTGAGAAGTTCCTTTCCCTTTCGGGACAAGTCATTTCTTGCGATTCCTGCGGCTAGTCCGCTCTTTCGATTACTGCAGCGAGGCCCTGCCCTCCGCCGATGCACATCGTCACAAGTGCACGTTGAGATCCCGTGCGCGCCATGCGGTGGGAGGCTGTGACCAGCATTCGGGCGCCTGTTGCCCCGATGGGATGGCCCAAAGAAATGCCTGATCCTTGAGGGTTTAGGCGGTGGTCATCCGCTGAAATTCCCCACTGGTCTAGGCATGCCAGAACTTGCGAAGCGAACGCTTCATTCAGCTCAATGAGGTCTATATCTGCAAAAGTGAGTCCTAGACGCTCGAAGAGTTTTTGTGTGGCAAGAACGGGGCCAATCCCCATCGTTTCCGGAGCGACGCCTGCCACGGACCAGCCTTTGAGGACGACTATGGGAGCAAGGCCAAGCTCTTTGGCTTTACTTTTGGTGGTGACGATCATCGCTGCTGCTCCGTCATTTTGTCCGGAAGCATTGCCCGCGGTAACGGTGGCGTGGTCGACACTTTTACCCATGATTGGCCGAAGTTTGCTTAGTGCATCAGGCGTGGTTGTCGGACGAATGTGCTCGTCGCTGGAAAAGACGAGTGGTTCTCCCTTGCGCTGAGGAATTTCTACAGGAACGATTTCCGTGGAGAATAGACCGTCTTGTGTAGCTTTTGCCGCCCGTGCATGCGATTCAGCCGCCAGTTCGTCTTGTGCATCTCGGGGAATTTCGAATTCGCGACGGAGATTTTCTGCGGTTTCAATCATCCCTCCAGGGATGGGGTGACATTTTCCACCGGCGTTCGTACGTGCTTCGGCCAGACGGTCTCTAAGAGCCATGTTTCCGGCCTTCTTCCCCCATCTGATATCGGCATCAACCGTGTACTCAGTTTGGGACATTGACTCTGCACCGCCAGCAATAATGAGCTCCGTTGCACCACTTGCGATGTGGGCAGCAGCTGTAACTACAGCCTGCAAACCTGAGCCGCAGCGACGATCAAGCTGCATTCCTGGAACTGATGCACCGAGTCCGGAATCGAGAGCTGCAATTCTTCCTAAGGCTGGAGCTGCGCCGTTGGGGGATGCTTGACCGAGGATGAGGTCATCGACATCTTCTGCGGTAATGCCGGATTCCTCTACTACTGCTTTCACCACAAGGCTTGCGAGATCCTGAACGGGGATGGCAGATAGGGCCCCTCCGAAGGTTCCCACAGGGGTGCGTTTGGGATTACAGATTACGATTTCTTCAGTAGAGATATCCAATATGTTGTCCTTTGCTCGATCGGGTGCGGTGTCAGTGAGGATGGCTGATTAAGATAGCCTCTGAGCGGGTAAAAGCGAGCATTCGTTCAATATGTCTGAAATGACTATGCCTATTGTGCTTTTCCTACATCTTCAACAATGGCCTTTGGCGTTCTTCGGGGCCACAGCAGGTTTGTCTATAGGCTAATAAAAGACTCAAAAATCAAGGGGTCCTGCAAAATATTTGTATATCTAGATTGATTTGAAGATTGGGCGTCATGCATGATCAATAAGACTATTGAGTCTGTCGAAGAAGCAGTTGCTGATATTTCTGACGGCGCTTCAATTGCGGTAGGCGGTTTTGGTCTGGTGGGGATTCCTTCAGTGCTGATTGCGGCCTTGCGGGAGCGGGGAACCGGCGACTTAACGATCATCTCCAACAATCTGGGCACTGATGGTTTTGGGCTCGGACTGCTTTTGCAGGATGGGAGAATTTCCCGCTCCATCGGTTCTTACTTGGGGACAAATAAGGAATATGCCCGCCGGTACTTGTCTGGTGAGTTAACGGTGGAATTCACTCCGCAGGGAACCTTGGCTGAGCGTATGCGAGCGGGGGGTTTTGGGATCCCGGCCTTCTATACAAAGGCGGGAGTGGGGACTCCGCTGGCGAGTGGCGATATCCCAACTCGCTATAACACTGATGGCACTGTGGCTGAGTATTCCGCTCCCAAGGAGATACGTGAGTTCAATGGTGAACAGTATGTGATGGAGGAGGGGTTGCGCCCGGACTTCTCCTTTGTGCATGCAAAAAGGGCTGATCACTATGGGAATCTCAGCTTTTCTAAGACAGCGCAGAACTTTAACCCTGATGCGGCCATGTGCGGCAAGGTCACGATTGTTCAAGCGGAGACTTTGGTAGAAGAGCTGGCTCCTGAGGAAATTGATCTTCCGGGGATTTATGTGGATCGCGTAGTAGAAGTGGGGCCGCAGGAAACTGGAATCGAATTTAGGACGGTGGCTGAGTAGTGGTGTGGGATCGGAAGCAAATGGCGGCGCGTGCAGCGCGGGAGCTAGAAGATGGCCAGTATGTCAACCTCGGTATTGGTATGCCGACTTTGATTCCTGGTTTTCTTCCGCCAGGCCTCGAGGTGGTTTTGCAGTCTGAGAATGGCATTCTTGGTGTGGGACCGTATCCGGCAGATGACGCAGTGGATCCGGAGCTCATCAATGCAGGCAAAGAGACTATTACCGTTGCGCCGGGCGGATCTTTTTTCTCTTCTTCTCAGTCTTTCGGCATGATTCGTTCGCAAGCCATTGATGTTGCGGTTTTGGGATCGATGGAAGTCTCGCAACACGGAGATCTTGCGAATTGGATGATCCCAGGGAAAATGGTTAAGGGCATGGGTGGGGCTATGGATCTTGTCCATGGAGCTAAGAAAATCATCGTCATGATGGACCACATAACGAAGTCGGGGGAATCGAAAATTCTTGAGGAGTGTCGGTTGCCTCTGACTGGTGCGAAGTGTGTGGATCTGATTGTTACCAACTATGCGGTTTTTCATGTTGATGCCAAGAAAGGGTTGACCTTGGTGGAGGTGGCGGAGGGTGAAAGCGTGGATTCTGTTCGTGCGGTAACGGGAGCGCCTTTCGAGGTTTCCCTCACGGAGACTTCTAAAAATAGATAAATAGAACATATGATCCATATTGCGGTATGCTGCAGGCGTGTCTATGAACGCTGCATCGCTGAGCTGGTCGCGGCTAGAGAGGATCCTCTCTAGTAAGTCGGCCGGCACTTTGCATGCGGTGGGCATCGGTGAAGGTCAGCGGGTGGAGTACTTCGATGGTGCGGGTTCTGGTGAGCAGGAAGATCGACGCCAACGCCGCGCCGCCCGGGCTGCTCAGGCAGTGCCTTTTGCGGAACTCCATGCCTGCAGTGCCTATAACTTTCTCCGCGGAGCCAGCGAGCCAGAAGACCTCGTAGAGCAGGCTTCCGAACTCGGGATGAGTGCCCTGGCCTGCCTGGATAGGGACGGGTTTTATGGTGCCGCGCGTTTCGCCGCCGCCGCGGCGGAACGCGGAGTAGCTACGGTATTCGGCGCGGAGCTGTCCACAAGTGGGGCGCAGGCAGAGCCGCTGGCGGTGCTGTGCCGAGGCGAGGAAGGGTATCGCCGGCTCTCGCGGGCGATGACAGACGCGCACATGGCGGACCGGGACAAAAATGTGGTGGTCTACCCGCCGATGGAGGAGCTCGCCCGCTATGCCTTCGATGAACAAGGCGGCTGCCATTGGATAGTGGTGGTGGGGTGGAGTATGGCGTCGAAAATAAAAGAAATCGTGCGTGCGTTCGGTAAAGAAAACTGTGCAGTGGAGCTGCAACAGACGATGCAGCCCATTGACGCAGACCGCAACGAACAGCTGCATGCCCTGGCAAAACGATGGGGGCTGCGGGAGTTTGTGAGCAGCGTGCCCACCTGCGCGGTGCCACACCAAGCACGGCTGGCCGGGGTCAAGCGCGCGCTGCACGAGCATAAAGACGTGGGCGCGGCCGAGGCCACGACACATCCGCTGGGCGGGGCGTGGCTGCGCACGGGAGAGGAGATGCTCCAGCTGGCGGGCGATAACGCGTGGCTCAAGGAGGCCGTGGCGAACACGGTGGAGATCGCGCAGGAATGCGCCTTCACGCTCAACCTCATTGCGCCGAACCTGCCCAATTTTCCCGTGCCACCGGGGCACACGGAGATGAGTTGGCTGCGGGAGGAGACCTATCGCGGAGCCACGGTGCGCTATGGGGCGCGGCCGGACACAGCGGGAGAGGCAGACACTGCCAACTCCGCCACCGCGAAGGCCTGGGCGATGATCGATAGAGAGCTGGAGGTCATCGACAAGCTCGGATTCCCGGGATACTTTTTGATCGTTCATGACATCGTCAGCTTCTGCCACTCCGCCAACATCCTGTGCCAAGGGCGCGGGTCGGCAGCCAACTCCGCGGTGTGCTTTGCCCTAGGGATCACCAACGTGGACGCAGTGGCCGCGGGTCTGCTGTTTGAGCGCTTCCTGTCCCCAGAGCGCGACGGGCCACCGGACATCGACGTAGACATCGAATCCGGGCGCAGAGAAGAAGCCATCCAGTACGTCTACTCCCGCTACGGTCGGGATAACGCCGCCCAGGTGGCCAACGTCATCACCTACCGCCGCAAGGGAGCGCTGCGCGATGCCGCCCGAGCGCTGGGCTACGCCCCCGGCCTCGTGGATGCGTGGTCCCGGGGGACGGAAGAACCACCGGAGATCGTCAGCAGTGTTGCGGAACAGCTGAAGAATCAGCCCCGCCACCTGGGCATTCACTCCGGCGGCATGGTGATCTGCGACCGGCCAATCGCCCACGTGGTGCCCACAGAATGGGCGCGCATGGAAAACCGCAGCGTGGTGCAGTGGGACAAGGACGACTGCGCCACCGTGGGCCTTGTGAAGTTCGACCTGCTGGGCCTGGGCATGCTGGAGGCCATCCATCACGGCCTGGACCAAGTCCGCACCCACCGCGGCGGGCGCAACATCGAGCTGTGGCGGCTAGACCCCGTGGAAAAAGAGGTCTATGACATGCTCAGCCGCGCCGATGCCATCGGCGTGTTCCAGGTGGAATCCCGCGCGCAGCTCAACACGCTGCCCCGCCTACGCCCGCGGACGTTCTACGACCTCGTGGTGGAAGTCGCGCTGATCCGGCCGGGCCCTATCCAAGGCGGATCCGTGCACCCGTACATCCGCCGACGCAACGGCGAGGAGCCCGTCACCTTCGACCACCCCTGCCTAGAGCCCGCCCTGACGAAAACCCTGGGCATCCCGCTGTTTCAGGAGCAGCTCATGCAGGTGGTGGTGGATGCCGCCGGGTTTAGCGGGGCAGAGGCCGATACCCTGCGCCGCGCGATGGGCTCCAAGCGCTCGCCGGAGAAGATGGAGCAGATGCGCACCCGTTTCTACGAGGGCCTGCGGGACACCAACGGCATCACCGGCGAGGTGGCAGACCGGTTGTGGGACAAGATCGTGGCGTTCGCCTCCTACGGTTTTCCTGAATCCCACGCGCAGTCATTCGCCTCGCTGGTTTACTATTCTGCCTGGTTAAAGCACCATTACCCGGCCGAGTTCTGCGTGGCTTTGCTGCGCGCCCAGCCGATGGGTTTCTACTCGCCGCAGTCCTTGATTGCCGATGCCCGGCGCCACGGCGTGCGCATCCTCCCCGTCCACATCAACGAATCCGGTGTGGAAGCGGACACCGTGGTGGATTGTCCGGATCTTAATTGTCCGACGCCGGACTCACCCCACAACCAACCCCGCGGCATTCACGGGCTGGGCCGCGGCACCGCGGAACCGGTGGGCTCCATCCGGCTGGGACTGGCCTCCATCACCGGCATCGGCACGGCCGTAGCCGAGCGGATCGTCGATGTCCGCGAGCGGCTTGGCGAATACCGCAGCATCAGCGACCTCTCCCGCGAGGCGGACCTGACGGTGGCACAAGTGGAACACCTGGCCCGAGCCGGAGCCCTAGAGCCGCTGGGAATGTCCCGCAGGCAGGCCGTATGGGCAGCCGGTATCGCAGCGACCGAACGTGCAGGGATGCTGCCTGGAACGTCACACCTGGACGCGCCCGCCCTGCCCGGCATGAGCTCGTTTGAATTGGCCGCTGCGGATCTGGCCAGCACCGGGGTCACCCCGGAGGGACACCCCGTGGAATTGCTGCGGGGCTACCTCAACTCGTGGCACGAACAGCCCATACGGACAGGAGCGAAGGCGGGGCAGATTCGCGGAGGGGCGGCCGTGGTGGCGTCGGAAAAATTACTGACGGTACCCAACGGAACACGCGTGCGGGTGGCCGGGGTGGTCACGCACAGACAACGTCCCATGACAGCAGGTGGCGCCGTGTTTTTCGGCATTGAGGACGAAACCGGGATGGCCAACGTGATGGTGACCAAGGGACTGTGGAGCAAGCAGCGCGTGGCGGCGCTGAGCACGCGCCTGGTGGTGATCCGCGGGATTGTGTACAACTCCACGGGCGCGGCATCCGTGACGGCGGATCTGATCGAGCCGGTGGAAGCGGAGCTGGTGGCCGCGGGGATGGGGCAGGCGGCGCAACTGGGAAGCCGATCGCGAGACTTCCAGTGAGCGTGCACCAACCCCATTGCCGTGACCCTGGCCATAAACCCCCAGCTGGCGGCGCGGTGCTTTGACACTGATGAGACCGATTACCAAAATCAACGATGTGACTCACCGACCCACCCCGCAGCAATACAAGCGCCGCCGCATCGCCGCGGCGTGCCTTGCTGCGCTGCTCGTGGTGGTAGCGATCTCCATAGGAGTGACTGCACAACGGACAACCGGCTGGTCAACAGCCGATCTGGAAAAGCAACTGGTGGCGGCAGAGCCAGAGAGCAATACCAAGTCCAACGAGGCCGTCCCGCGCATGCCGGAGGGCGAAAAGCCCGATATCGCTCCCGTGGCGCGAACCTCGCACGGCCAGGGCACCATCCTCGATGCCCCTGCTCCGGGCCACTCCGCGCGCATTTGGGTGACCACGGGAGGCGAACGTCGCGCTGCCTACGTCCAAGTGCCGAAAGCAGCAGCGGACGGGGAGCCCACTCCGCTGGTCATGGCATTCCACGGATACGAGGAAACGCCCACCAGCATGGCCGAATACTCCGGCCTCGGCGCCGCATGGGGCAAAGACGGGGGCGACGGAGCCATCGTGGTCTACCCCGAAGGCAAAGGCAAAGCGTGGGAAGGCGCGCCCTATTCCAAGACCTCCAATGGGCAGGATCAGCAGTTCGTCCGCGATCTGCTGGACCGCTTGAGCGCAACGTACTCCGTGGACGCCACCCGCATCTACGCGGCGGGCATGTCCAACGGCGGTGGGCTGGGGCTGAAGCTGGCGTGCGACATGCCGCACCAGTTCTCAGCCATCGCCAGCGTGGCTGGTGCCTACTACCCAGGGACGTGGAAGGGTTGTGCCACACGGCAATCTGATCCAGCGAAGCCAGACAGCGTGCGCTTTGTCAAAGCTCCCACCACGCCGTTCTTGGAGATTCATGGGCGGAAAGACGAGACCATTGAATACCGCGGAGGTACCCGGCACGGCAGCCCCTACCTGGCCCCGATGCGAGTAGCCAGCCTGTACGCCGGACGCTCCGGCTGCTTCGGCGCTCCGCGCGTGGTGACCGTGACCAGCAAGGTCAACCGAGTGGAATGGCCCAGCTGCGCGAATAACTCCGAGGTCATGCATATCTCCATCGCCGATGCGGCGCACACCTGGCCGGGCGAGATGAAGGGATCCTCAGGTGCCGGAGAAGTCAGGCGTGGCGAAGGCGGAGAATCCAACCGCACGAATGACACCATCACGGCAACTAACGAGGTCCTAGCGTTCTTCGAACGCCATCGCGGCTTGACTATGTAGACAGATCCACGTCTTCGTAGTCTGTGGTGGGGTTGACCAGCCATGCCAGCGCGCGGTGGCGCTCCAGCAGGATCGATTCCTGGGCAGGCTCCAGCTGGAACGGAGCCCCAGCTCCAGCAGAACCAGCACCGGCCTCATCTTGAGCAGCCTTGAGCGCCTGATCCACCGCAAACCAGCGCAGAGAAAACGTGTACTCCAGCGCATCGCAGATCAAGGACAGCGGCTGCGGGCGCACGTGGGACGCGGCACCGGAATCCAATAACTGCGTGGCCAGCTTCTCTGGATCCGGGGCGTTGAGCTCAAACGGATCCGTCTGCGTCACTCCAATGGCCCATCCCAGCATCTCTGAGGCCACAAAACCCCACTGGACCTGGAACGCTTGCTCGGTCAGTTCGGTGGGATACACCGGGGAATCGACAGAACCGATGGTATTGAACCGGCGCACGGCGTCGAGAAAACTACGCTCGCTTCCCGTCACCGAAGAACCACCGCTGCGATCCGCACCAACGCGATCAGCACGAACACCGATGCGGCCCAGCTGGCTGTCCACGTCCACGGACTGCCCGGCCACCACGTCCACCGCGATGCGCGCCAGCGTCACCAAAGTCTGCGCACGTTCCAGAATCTCGGACGGGCGGCGCACCACAACCTCGGTCTCACCAATGACCGGTGGCAAGAACGGGCTGATGCGGATGCCTTCCTCCCACAGCCTGCCGCGAATCCGATCCCTGCGGGCCGTGGCTAGCTCGGTGTGGGGAGCGGAAAGAATCTCCTGACCGGAGGAATTCTGCGGGTCCAGCAGGTCTGCGCCATCGGCATTGCGGACGGTGCCGTCTGGCAGAAGGAAGATCGCATTGGCTTCCTTGGCCCACGCGGAAAATTCCGTCAAGGAGAAATCTTCTGGGCGCTCGAAGACATAGTGCCGGCGCACCTGAAAGATGTGTTGAAACACGGAGTGAATGGTGGGGTTGTACTCCCCGGCGCGCTCGATTCCCTGGTCGCGGGCGTACCCGGCGAAGCCGTTGAGGTGCTCCTGCAGGTCCAGCGCCTCGCTGCCAGCAGCCAATTCTGCGACGAAAGGGCCAACCTCCTCCGGCTCCACCAGCGAGCGAACGTACGTCGGACCGGCACCCGAGCCCGTCCAGGCAACGTCATCCCGGACGGTGGAGTACGCATTCACAAAGATTCCCATGAGGAACAAGGATAGGGAATGATCTGCATTAATGCGCAGTAAACGCAGGGTTTGTGCGCGGTGGTTACGCCCGTTAGGCCCGTTCTGCGGTGATCGTCAGGCCTGCGGCGCGCAGACGATCGGCATAAGCGGTTCCCAATGCGGTGGCCGGAGTGAGGATTCCTCCCGCGCGTTCCGGCAGCTTGTCTTGATCCAGTGCCAAGGCCAGAGCAGCTTCGCTGAGCATGACGGTAGTGGCCTTGTAACCGGGATCGCCCTGCGCAGACACCGTCGAGATGTAGCGCTTGCCAGACTCGGTGGTGCCGTAGTGCGTGGTCTTGAAGAAGCCGTTTTCGCGCTCTTCCTTGGATGGGCCTTCGCCTGGTTCTGGCACCCAGCGGGACAGCAACGGGCGCAGTTTGTCCACGTTGAGCAGGGTGAATCCCAGCCCCAGCGCGCCGGCCATGGTGAATGCGCGCAACCGGCCCTTGATGCCGGTGCCCGTGGGGAGATACTCGCCGTAGCGCAGGCGCGGGCCGTAGGCGTGGTCCAGGAGGGAATTGGAACGACGCACAACTCGCGTATTGCTTCCAGCCATCAAGAACGGCCCTGCCCATCCCTGTGGGCCACCGTGCTCTGCGGTGTTGATGATGCCGATGTCTGGCTGGGATCCCAGCTCAGAATCGTCCTGGGCGGGGTCAGCGGCGCGGTCTGCGCTGATGCCGTAGGGGTCACCGATGGCGCGGGCGCCTTCGGGATCCTTCTTGGCTTCTGCAGTCTGCACGCGCATGGAATCGATAGTTCCTCCGGACAGGCCACCCTTCATCTTGACCAGCATGGTGGCCTCGGTGAGAGGTTCGCCGGATTCCTTGGCGGCCTCATGCAGCATCAGCATGCCGATATCGCTGGGAACGGAATCGAAGCCACAGGCGTGCACGATCCGGGCACCGGACTTCTCGGCGGTGGAGTGGAACTTGGAGATCGTGCGGTGCATGAACAGCACCTCACCGCACAGGTCCACGTAGTGGGTGCCGGCTTCAGCACATGCGCGCACCAGCTCCTCGCCGTAGCGGGTGTAAGGACCCACGGTGGAGATGACGGCGGTGGACTGCTCGGCCAGGTTGTGCAGGGAGGGGGCATCAAAAGAATCGGCGACAATGATCGGCCACTCGCGTACGGTCTCCACGCCGGAGTCCTGAGCGATCTCGCTGCGTACCTTCTCCAGCTTGGATTGGTTACGCCCGGCCAAGGCAATGGTCGCGCCCTGGGGAGCATGGTTGGCCAGGTACTCTGCAGTGAGGCGACCCACAAAACCAGTGGCGCCAAAGAGGGTTACATCAATGCTCTTAGTCATATATTCGTTTCTACAGGTAGATGGTTTCTCGTGGTTCAAGACCCAACAACGCGCAGCTCAGATGAGGTGACGCCACCACGCGCCGGGCTGATCAACGTCATTTTTGACCGCCCGGTCATCCCTCCGAATACGGGCAACGCGATCCGCATGTGCGCCGGTGCTGGCGCATCGTTGCATCTTGCGGGTCCGTTGGGTTTCAATTTCGACGAAAAGAACGTCAAGCGCGCGGGCTTGGATTACCACGATCTGGCGGATGTCACCCAGCACGCGAATTTTCACGAGGCCTTCATGGCACTTCCTAAATCCCGCATCTTTGCGTTTTCCGCGCACGCAGACGTGTGGCATACGGATATTGAGTACCAGCCGGGGGACGTGCTGCTGTTTGGTCCGGAGCCCACTGGTTTGGCAGAGGAGGTGCTGACCCATCCACGCATCACCCAGCAGGTGCGCATCCCCATGCTTCCCGGGCGGCGCAGCATGAATCTGTCCAATGCGGCTGCTGTAGCCACGTATGAGGCGTGGCGCCAGTTCGGATTCCCCGGCGGAGAATGAGCGTGGAATAATGGGGCGCATGGCTGCTACCAAACTGGATGGAAATATGTACCGCGATGAGATCTTTGCGGATCTCAAGACCCGCGTGGATGCGCTTCGTGACAAGGGTGTTACCCCGGGACTGGCCACCGTGTTGGTCGGTGAGGATCCAGCCAGCCAGTCCTATGTCCGCATGAAGCACCGCGATTGCGAACAGGTGGGCATCAACTCCATCCGCAAGGATCTACCGGCGGATGTTTCCCAAGAAGAGCTGAACGCCACGATTGACGAGCTCAACGAGGATCCAGCCTGCACCGGCTACATCGTGCAGCTGCCTTTGCCGAAGCACCTCGATGAGAACGCCGTGCTGGAGCGCATCGATCCCGCCAAGGATGCCGATGGCCTGCACCCGGTGAACCTTGGCAAGCTCGTGCTCAACGAGCCAGCGCCGCTGCCGTGCACCCCGAACGGCGCAATCTCCCTGCTCCGCCGCTTCGACGTGGAGCTCAACGGAGCCAAGGTAGTGGTGATTGGCCGCGGAGTGACCGTGGGTCGCCCCATTGGCTTGATGCTGACCCGCCGGTCAGAAAATTCCACCGTCACCCTGTGCCATACCGGTACCAAGGATCTGGCTGCAGAGACGAAGAACGCGGATGTCATCGTGGCCGCTGCTGGCGTGCCACACATGCTCACCGCGGACATGATCAAGCCCGGCGCAGCAGTGCTGGACGTGGGTGTCTCCCGCAAGGACGGCAAACTGTTGGGTGATGTGCACCCAGACGTGTGGGACGTCGCTGGTTTCGTTTCCCCCAACCCCGGCGGTGTGGGCCCATTGACCCGCGCATTCCTGGTGCGCAACGTGGTCGAGCGCGCTGAAAAGCTCAACAAGTAACCCGCTAGCGTAACTACGCCCAAGGTTTCTGCATGTCCCACCCCGTACAGTCGCCGAACGAGCGCCAGCCTCTGATCGATAAGGGCCACGAGGTGTCCAAGCCTGCCCAAGTGGGCGACGCCCGCGCCCGGCTGTTGGACAATCCTCATGACCGCGCCGTCCCCGCTTCGCCGCTCCCTGCCGTGGCGCAGCGAGTGTTGGTGGGCTTGTTCGCGGTGATGGTTGTGTTTGCTCTGCTGTGGATCGCGCAGGAGCACTGGCGCCGCGGAGCGTCCGTGCTGGGCGGGGCACTGGTGTACCTCGCGGTGATCCGCTGGCTGGTGGATTCCCGCATCATGGGCGTGCTGGCGGTGCGGAGCAGGAAGTTCGATTCCCTTTTCACCGCCCTGCTGGGTTTCGCGATGCTGTGGATCGCTGTCAGCGTGGATCCCCTGGGAAGCTAGCCGCTTACTCCCGCACGTCCTGGCAGATGTGCTCGGCCTTGAGTAGGAACTTCTGCAGAATCAATCCCATCTGACGGCCTTCGATCAAGAATCCATCGTGGCCGGTTGGGGATGTGATTTGAGATAGCCCGATGAAGTCTCCCAAGTTGCGCGACAGGTGCTCCTGCTGGTGCCACGGGTACAGAATGTCCGTGTCCACACCAGCGATCATCGTCGGCACTTGCGATTTCGCCAAGGCCGCATTCATTCCGCCGCGCCCACGCCCCACATCGTGCCGGTTGAGGGCATCAGTGAGGGCAACATAGCTGCCTGCGTCGAAACGTTCCTTTAACTTCTCAGCCTGCCGGTCCAGGTAGCTCTCCACGGCGAACCGCTGGTCAGCCCGGCGATACGCGCCGTAGGGGTTTTCGTTTCTTTGTGGGTCGACGCCAAACCGCTCGTCAATCTCCAGCTCACCGCGATAGGTCAAGTGAGCGATCCTCCGGGCTTGGCCCATGCCTTCCGCAGGGGTGTGGCCGGTTTCGTAGTAGTCACCGCCGTGCCAGTGCGGATCGTTTTCGATGAAGCGGATCTGGCTGGATTGCAGACCGATTTGCCACGCGGAGGCGCGGGCGCTGACGGCGATGGGGAGCGCGGCCCCCACGTAATCAGGGAACATCAGTGTCCATTCGAGCGTGCGCGCGCCACCCATCGAGGCGCCGATCACGGCTTGAATGTGGGAGATGCCGAGTGCATCAATCAGTGCCTTTTCGGCGGTGACCATGTCCCGGATGGAGATACCGGGGAAGCGCGAACCCCACGCTTTGCCGTCCGGGTGTGGCGAACACGGTCCCGTGGATCCCATGCATCCGCCCAGGACGTTGCTGCACAAGATCAGGTAGCGCGTAGTGTCTAACGGCTTGTGCGGACCGACCATCTCGAACCACCAGTCGGCCAGGTTTCCATCGCCAGTGAGCGCGTGCTCGATCAGAAGTATGGGCCGCTGGTCTACATCCAGCCCGGGCTCGGGACCTTCGGAGAAATCGGCGTAGTTCGGATCGGCAGAGGTGGCGTCGTAGAAGGCGAAGAAGGAGATCTGCACATCCGGAATGGTGACGCCGGCCTCGGTGACCACATCGCCCACGGAAATCGTGGTGGACTGCCCTGATGCGGGTAGGAGGTCAACGTTCACCATGGGGTTTCCTTCGGAGCGCGTGGAAAAGGGTCACAAAGTGTGGCGTGATGTGCGCCACACACATGCAGTGAACCTTAGACTAAATGGCCTCGAAGCCGCGCTTCAAATCGGCCAGAATGTCATCGATGTCCTCGATACCCACGGACAGGCGCACGGTGGCCTTCGTGATACCACCGCGAGCCAAACCAGCCTCATCGGACTGAGAGTGCGTGGTGGTGGCGGGGTGGACCACCAGGGAACGCACGTCGCCCACGTTGGCGAGGTTGGAGTGCAGCTTCAGGGCATCGATGAACTTCCATGCCAGTTCGCGGGCGGCATCGCTGTTGGCATCGTCGATCTTCAGGTCGAATGCGAGCACGGAACCGGTGTAATCCAGGCCCAGTTCTTGCTTGACGGAGTACCACGGGGAAGACTCAAGACCCGCGTAGTTCACGGTGCCGACCTTGTCATTGGCAGCCAGGAACTCGGCGACTGCGCGGGCGTTCTCATTGTGCTTGTTCACGCGGAGGGACAGAGTGTCCAGACCCTGCGCGATGACCCATGCGTTGAGGGCGGATAGCGTAGCGCCGGTATCGCGGAGTAGGCCCACGCGTGCCTTGAGGCCGAAAGCGGCTGGGGCCAGGTCAGCGTACTTCAGTCCGTGGTAGGCAGGATCTGGGGTGACGAAGCCGGGGAAGACTGGCTTACCGTTGCGCTCTACGGTCCAGTCAAACTTGCCACCATCGATGAGGATGCCGCCCAGAGCGGAACCGTTGCCCGTGTAGAACTTGGTCAGGGATGCCACCACGACGTCCGCGCCCAGTTCCAGCGGGCGAACCAGTGCGGCGGTAGCCAAGGTGTTGTCCACGATCAGCGGTACCTGGTTCTTGTGGGCCAGCTCTGCGATCACGGGGATATTGAGCACGTCCGCCTGCGGGTTGGCAAAGGTCTCGCCATAGAAGGCCACGGTGTTGTCCTGAACCGCTGCCTGCCAAGACTCTGGATCGTCAGGGTTTTCCACGAACGTCACGTCGATTCCCAGACGCTTCAGGGTGACCTGGAAGAGGGTCTCGGTACCTCCGTAGAGGCGAGGGGAGGTCACGATGTGGTCGCCTGCGCCAGCGAGGTTCAGAATCGCGGCCGTTTCCGCAGCCTGACCGGAAGCAAACGCGACTCCATGCACGCCACCTTCCAGCGAGGTCACCCGGTTTTCCACTGCTTCCACCGTGGGGTTGGTCAGGCGGGAGTAAACGGGACCCAGGTCCTCCAGCGCGAAGCGCTGCTTGGCGTGCTCAGCGGAATCGAACACGAAAGAAGTGGAGAAGTGGATGGGGAGGTTGCGGGCTCCGGTGGAATCCACTTCCTGTCCGGCGTGGATCTGGCGGGTGGCGAATCCCCAGTTGGCTACGTCTGAGTTGTCGTACTTAGTCATGGTGAGTGCTTCCTGTTCTGCTATCGGTGAGGTGTCTAGTTCACTGTATTTGTTGCTTGAGCGTTTGATGCTTAATGAGAATTCATTAAGGACTTGACTGCCGACTATAGCGGGGAAGCGGGACGAAACAAACCGCTCTGTCTATTTTTCTTAGACCGTGGCGGAAAATTGCAGGTGGCATGCGGTGTGTTGTGCGGACTGCTTGGTCTGTTTTAATGGTTGAGAGGCAAAAAGTGGGGAAGTCGGCGATTTCCGACCTCCCCACTTAATTGTTAAGGCCCTCAGTTCTGAGGGGCCTTACGCAAGAAGTTACTTGTTCTTGTTCAACCCATCGATGATCTCGTTGAAAGCCTTGGATGGGCGCATGACCTGGTTGGTCTTGTCCTCGTCCACCCAGTAGTAGCCGCCGAGATCCACTGGCGAGCCTTGGATATCCAGCAACTCCTTGGAGATCTCCGCTTCCTTTTCTTCCAGCTGCTCTGCCACGGGCTTGAAGATCTCCGCCATCTCGGAATCCTTCGTCTGCTTGGCAAGCTCCTGTGCCCAGTACAGGGTCAGGTAGAAGTGAGAGCCACGGTTGTCGATCTCGCCAACCTCGCGGGAAGGGGACTTGTCCTCGTCCAGCAGGCGCTCGGTAGCGATGTCCAGAGCGTCGCCCAGGATTGGGGTGTGAGGGTTGTTGTCGATCTCAGCCAGCTTGCGCAGAGACTCTGCAAGAGCCAAGAACTCGCCCAGGGAATCCCAACGCAGGTGGTTTTCTTCCTGCAGCTGCTGCACGTGCTTTGGAGCGGAGCCGCCAGCACCGGTTTCGAACAGACCGCCACCAGCGATCAGTGGAACCACAGAGAGCATCTTTGCGGAAGTTCCCAGCTCCATGATGGGGAAGAGGTCCGTCAGGTAGTCACGGAGCACGTTGCCCGTCACAGAGATGGTGTCCTCACCCTTGCGGATGCGGTCCAGGGAGACCTGGCATGCCTCTTCAGGAGGCAGGATGCGGATATCTAGTCCCTCGGTATCGTGATCCTTCAGGTACTTCTCCACCTGAGTGGTCATGTTGCGATCGTGAGCACGCTTCGGATCCAGCCAGAAGATCGCTGGCATGCCGCTCTCGCTCGCACGCTTGACGGCCAGCTTCACCCAGTCTTGGATGGGGACATCCTTAGCCTGGCATGCGCGCCAGATATCGCCAGGCTGCACGTTGTGCTCCATCAGCACCTCGCCGGCCTGATTGACTACCTGCATCTTGCCTTCAGCAGGGATCTTGAAGGTTTTATCGTGAGAGCCGTACTCTTCTGCCTTCTGCGCCATCAGACCAACGTTGGGGACCGTGCCCATCGTGGTGGGATCGAAGGCGCCGTTCTTGCGGCAGTCATCGATGACCACTTGGTAGATGCCCGCGTAGGAAGAATCTGGCAACACGGCCAAAGTGTCCTGCAGCTCGTTGTTTTCATTCCACATCTTGCCGGAGCTGCGGATCATCGCTGGCATGGACGCATCGACGATCACATCGGAAGGCACGTGCAGGTTCGTGATGCCCTTGTCGGAATTCACTTGAGCCAGTGCCGGGCCGTCCTTGAGTTCCTTGTCAAAGGCAGCCTTGATTTCCTCGCCATTTTCCAGATCGCGGAGACCGTCGTGGATCGACGCCAAGCCGTTCTCGCCGTTCAGGCCAGCTTCCATGAGCTCGTCGCCGTATTCGGCGAAGACGTCGGAAAAGAAGGCGCGCACCGCGTGACCAAAGATGATTGGGTCAGAAACCTTCATCATGGTGGCCTTAAGGTGAACAGAGAACAGCACGTCCTCGGCCTTGGCGCGGGCTACCTGAGCGCGCAGGAAGGAATCGAGGGTTTCCGCGGACAGCACGGAGGCATCCACGATCTCGTTTTCCAATACGGGCAGGGATTCGCGCAGCACGGTGGTAGAGCCGTTGGCCTCCACCAGCTGGATCCGCAGATCATCGTCCGCAGGCATGATCACGGACTGCTCATTGTGGCGGAAATCGTCCGCTTCCATCGTCGCCACATTGGACTCATTGTCCGCAGACCATTCACCCATGGAGTGAGGGTGCTTGCGAGCGAAGTTCTTCACGGCCTTCGGCGCGCGGCGGTCGGAGTTGCCCTCGCGCAGCACGGGGTTGACGGCGGATCCCTTCACGCTGTCGTAGCGCTCGCGAGCATCCTTCTCTTCCTCGGTGGAAGGCTCGTCAGGGAAATCGGGGAGATCGTAGCCCGCGTCCTGCAACTCCTTGATGGCCGCCTTCATCTGCGGCACGGAAGCGGAGATGTTCGGCAGCTTCACGATGTTGGCATCGGGAGTTTTCGCCAGCTCGCCTAGCTCGGCCAGCGCGTCAGAGATCTGTTGATCTTCTGGCAGCTCGTCGTTGAAGGCGGCGATAATGCGGGCAGCTAAAGAAATGTCTCGGGTTTCCACATCAACGCCCGATGTAGAAGCAAACGCTTCCACGATTGGCTTCAGCGAGTAAGTGGCCAGAAGTGGCGCTTCGTCTGTGCGGGTGTAGATGATCTTTGCCATGAGGCTTTCCGTCTCCCTGCTTGGTGGGTGGGGTATCTTCTATTACTTCGGCTGTGCTCCGAGTGGGCGATCGTGTAGCGTTCGCCATCGGTTTTCAGCCGGTCTAGTGTTCAAGACTACGTGAAGAAACATGCCTGTGGCACGGCTGGGGCGCGGAGCAATAACCGTCCCCAAAGGCATAAATAACTTTAGAAATTTTTTCATTTGCGCCACTGGCGCCCACCTCAATAGACCTGCACTCAAAGATCAAGGTTCGATGCATTCCTGTGACTGAAAATAGCTCCACCCCCCGTACCCGCCCGAGCCTCCGCGCACCCCTGAAGCGTCATCCGTTGCCGCGACAGACCGAAATTTCGCATCGTCGCGTCATCATCACGATGGTCGCTATGGCGCTAGGTGGGTTCGGAATTGGCACCACCGAGTTCGTGGCCATGGGCCTGCTGAATCTGATAGCTTCGGATTTCCAAATCTCAGAGGATCAGGCTGGTCACGTCATCTCCGCCTACGCTCTGGGTGTGGTGGTGGGTGCGCCACTGATCACCACGTTGACGGGCCGGGTTCCGCGCCGTCGTTTGGCGCTAATCCTGATGATCGCATTCACTGTGGGCAACGGCCTGTCCGTGTTCGCCACTTCCTACGAGATGCTGCTGGTCTCCCGCTTCATCGCTGGCTTCCCCCACGGCGCGTACTTCTCCGTGGTGGCGCTGATCTCTGCGTCCTTGGCACCGACAGGCAAGCGCGGTAAGTACGTGGCTCTGTCTGGACTGGGTCTTTCGGTGGCCACGGTCATCGGCGTGCCCGCTGCACAGTGGATGGGCGCCACATTCGGATGGAACACCGCGTTCCTCGCTGTGGCCATTATCGGCGCGGTGACGTTTGTGGCCCTCTGGTTCGCTGTCCCGCACATGACTCAGATGCCGTCCACTAATCCCATGACGGAACTGGGTGCGCTCATCAACTCGCAGGTGCTGTTCACTTTGGGTATCGGCACCGTGGGCTTTGGAGGCATGTTCGCGGTCTACACCTACATCACGTTCAGCCTTACGGAGAACGCGGGATTTAGTGCCCATCTCATTTGGATTCCATTGATGGTCTACGGCATCGGCATGATCATCGGTACCTATGTGGGCGGCATGCTGGCGGATAAGAACTTGGAGTTCACCATTGTCGGTGTGCTGATCACTTTGATCTTCGTCCTCAGCGCTTTCTACTTCACCTCGCACGTCGCGTGGCTGGGCATCTTCAACTTCGGGCTCATTGGCACGATGGGTTCCATGCTGGTGCCCAGCCTCCAGACTCGCCTGATGGACGTGGCGGGCGAGGCACAGACTCTGGCCGCCGCGCTGAATCACTCCGCGTTGAATATGGCCAACGCTGCCGGCGCCGCCGTGGGTGGTGCAGTGATCGGTGCTGGTTATGGGTACTCCGCGCCGGCGCTCGCAGGTGCGATCATGGCCGCGTGCGGTGCGTTGTTGTGGATTCCGGCCTTCTTTCTTCGCCGACACCACACTCGCGCTACCACAAACTAATCCCCGCCCACACAGCTGGTGGACTGTAGTGTCTTGCGCACTCGCTAGGATGTGGTGCCATGAGTAGCTTTACCGTCGCCACTGTCAACGTCAACGGAATCCGCGCTGCCGCCAAACAGCGCAGCGAGGAAAACCGTGGCTTTCTCCTCTGGTTGGAGGAGTCTGGGGCGGATGTCGTCCTCATGCAGGAGGTTCGCGCTGATGAGAAGCAAACTCAGCAGGCGCTCGAGCCCGCCCTGGAAGCTGGGTGGCATCTCGCCCAAGCACCTGCAGCGGCCAAGGGGCGAGCGGGCGTAGGAATCCTGTCTCGCACGGAGCTCAAAGATGTGACCGTGGGATTCGGCCACGCTGACCTGGGAGAAGAGATCCCCGAGGCCAGGGAGTTTGATGAATCTGGTCGCTACGTTGAGGCCACGGTGGCGTCGGGCATAGAAAGGGTCGGGGACGTCACGGTGGCCAGCCTGTACCTGCCCTCTGGTTCCGCGAACACGTCAAAGCAAGACGAAAAGTACCGCTTCCTGGATGCTTTCGCGCCGTTCATGCACGCCCGCGCTGCGCAGGACACCCCGACCGTCATCGGTGGCGACTGGAACATTTGCCATCGCCGGGCGGACCTGAAGAACTGGAAGACCAACCGCACCAAGTCCGGCTACCTGCCGGACGAGCGCGCGTTCCTCGACCACGTCCTCGGCGTGTGGCCGGACGAAGCGACCCAGGTGGGCGATGCAGAAGATTCCGGCCGTAACGGCAACCCCGCCGGAGATGCCGGAGATTTCTACGGAGCGGTGGACTACGCCGTCGCCGAGCGCGCCCTGCAGCGCCTGCGCGATGGTGCTGCTACCCAACCGCAGTGGTTCGACGTCATGCGTCGCCTGGACCCAGAGTCCATGGACGTGTTCAGCTGGTGGACGTACCGTGGGCAGGCGTTTGATACCAACGCAGGGTGGCGCATCGACCTCCAAGTGGCCACCGAACAGCTGATGCAGCGCGCGCAGAAGGCGTGGGTGGACAAGGCTGCAGCCTATGACCTGCGGTGGAGCGACCACTCGCCTGTGTTCGTGGAATACGCATAAGCAACAGCCAGAGGGCGAAAGGGGGAGGAGTGCTGACAGTCTTGTACGTCATCGGTATCACGGCCGAGGCGATGACCGCAGCTTTGGCTGCAGGACGGCAACGCATGGACTTGTTCGGCGTGAGCATGATTGCCTGCGTCACTGCGCTGGGAGGGGGCACCGTGCGTGATCTGCTGCTGGGACACTATCCGCTGCGTTGGGTGGCGGAGCCGATATTCCTTTTGATCGTGGTGGGTGCGGCATTGGTGACGGTCTTCGCCAGTTTCCTCATGGCCTACTTCCGCACCATCTTCCTGATTCTGGATGCCATAGGCCTGGCTGCCTTTTCGGTACTTGGTACCCAGGTGGCGCTGTCCGGAGGTCACGGCCTGGTCATCGCCTGCATGGCCGCCGTAGTAACCGGCGTTTCCGGTGGCGTGATGCGCGATATTCTCTGCGACCGCGTCCCGCTGGTGTTCTCCGACGAGCTCTACGCCAGCATCGCGCTGATCGCGGGCCTGTCCTACAGCGCGATGCACCTGGCAGACGTACCGGAAAACTTGGCGGTGATCATCACGCTGAGCTCCGCGTTCATCCTGCGCATCCTGGCTATCTACTACTCCATCTCGCTGCCGGTCTTCGAATACCAAGAACGGGAAATCTCCCGCGACCCCGCAGGCAGACTCACCATGTGGATGCTGAATAAGGCGGGAGTGCGGCGTCGAGAAATGAGAAAACGAACCGTAGGTAACACCCAACAACGCAGGCGCGCACGGACTAACCGCACCGAAGGTGCTGCCACCGAGGCAGACAGCCCACGTCCCTACACAGAAGGCCCAGAGCAGCCGGAGTAAACTGCACACCCATGACCACGTCTGAAAACACCGAGACCGCGTCCACCAACGGCCCCACCAGCGGGGTGGGCGAAAAGAAGCAGCGAGTGGTGTCCGGACTGCAACCCACCAGCGATAGTTACCACCTCGGCAACTACCTGGGAGCAGTCAAGCAGTTCATTGAGCTGCAGAAGACGTATGACACCTTCTACTTCATCCCCGATCAGCACGCCATCACCGTGCCGGGATACAACCCCAAGGAGCTGCGTCAGCGCACCCTCGCGGGCGTGGCGCAATTGCTGGCCCTGGGCATCGACCCAGAACAATCCACCCTCTTTGTGCAATCGCACGTGCCGGAGCACAACCAGCTGGCGTGGATCCTCATGTGCATCACCGGCGACGGTGAAGCGCGCCGAATGACACAGTTCAAGGACAAGTCCGCCAAGCAGGGAAGTGATAACACCACCGCTGGGCTGTATGCCTACCCCATGCTCATGGCCGCGGATATCCTGCTCTACCGCCCGCACCTCGTGCCGGTGGGCGAGGACCAGCGCCAGCACCTGGAGCTGACCCGCAACCTCGCGGAACGCTTCAACTCCCGCTACAAGAAGACCTTCGTGGTGCCGGAAGGCTTCATCCCCCAGGGCGCGTCCAAGATCTACGACCTGCAGAACCCCACGGCGAAGATGAGCAAGTCCACGGACAACCCCAAGGGCCTAATCAACTTGTTGGATGATCCCAAGGTCTCCGCGAAGCGCATCCGCAGCGCCGTCACGGATAACGATGGCGAGATCCGCTACGACAAGGAAAACAAGCCCGGCGTATCTAACTTGCTGGTCATTCAGTCCTCTCTGATAGGCGAGTCTGTAGACAAGATCGTGGAGGGTTACCAAAACTCCGGCGCCGGATACGGCGACCTGAAGAAGGACACCGCCGAGGCTCTGGAGGCGTTCACCACCCCGCTGCGCGCCACCTTCGACGAGTATATGAATGACCGCGCCCAGCTGGAACAGGTGCTGGCCGAAGGCGCCGACCGCGCACGCGAGATCGCCGCCCGCACCATTTCCCAAGTTTACGAGAACGTCGGTTTCCTCGCCCCTCAGCGTTAGACCATCTCCGCGCGGCACCCGCCCGCAGCGCAGCAAAAACCCCCTTGCCACCAAGCAAGGGGGTTTTGTCCATTACAGTGTGTGCAGCAAGACGTTTTAAGAACAGCACGCGCGCAGCGGTTTTCTGCCAAGAAGCCGCCGTAGCGCGCCTGCGCGACAAGGATGGCGGACAATGGTCACCCAGGTGAACTCGGACAACCTCGACGAATACGGAGTGGAGCGCTCGCGAGACGACGAGCTCGGCTTCATCGATAAGTACCGCGACAAGTGGCCATGGTTTGACCACATCATGCGCATGCATGAGCGCTACACGGATCAGGATGGCAACCAGTACGCCGCAGCCATCACGTACTTCTCCGTATTGTCCCTGTTCCCACTGCTGATGCTGACCTTCGCCATCGGGGCGATGGTGCTGGCCGGCAACCAAGAGCTGTTGGACGAAGTCACGAAGAGCGTGACCGATAGTGCCGGCGGCGAGCTGGGCAACACCTTGAACACGGTCATCGAAGATGCGATCGCCCAACGTAATTCCGTGTTCTCCATTGGTCTGCTCTTGGCGCTGTGGACCGGGCTTGGCTGGGTGGCTAAGTTGCGCATGGGTGCGTCCGCCATGTGGAAGGTGGATGGTGCCCCAGCCAACTTCATCATGGGCAAGCTCAAGGACCTGTTGGTGCTGATCGGCCTGTTGATCTCCTTGATCGTTGCTTTTGCCATCACCGCCATCGGTAACTCCGGCTTCACCAGCACTTTGATCGAGATGGTGGGTCTGCAGGACGTGCCGGGTATCCGCTTCCTCACGTTCGCTGTTGCGCTGGTCATCGGCGTGATTGCCAACTGGATGGTCTTTGCCTGGATGATTGGCGCGCTGCCTCGCGCCAAGACGCACCGCAAGTCCGTGGCTAAGGCTGCGGTCATCGGCGCGGTGATCTTCGAGATCTTCAAGCAGTTCGCGACGCTGTTCTTCTCCAACGCGCTGAGCAGCCCGGCCGCTGCCACCTTCGGTCCGATCATCGGCATCATGGTGACGATGTATCTCATCTGGCGCATCCTGCTGTACTGCTCCGCATGGGCTGCGACCACCCCTGAGTCCCTCGCTGAGCTGCGCCCAGATGCTCCTCCAGCCGCCATCATCCGCGTTCGCCAGGAGGTTCGCACCGGCTCTTCCGAGGCTGGCAAGGCTGGTCTGGTGGGAACCGGCGCGGCAGTTGGCGTGCTGGTCGGTGGCTTGATGTCTTCTCTTTTCCGACGCTAAACTCCCCGCTTTTTTTACAGGCCCCCTGCCGCTTTCTCACCTAATCTTTTCCGCTAGCTCGTGCTGGCGCGCAGGGTGGGAGGCGGCAGGGGGCTTTACGAGTAGAATGCGTAGCCATGATCGAATCACACGTGCTTGCCTCTTTGCCCAAGGTAGAACTCCACGATCACCTCGATGGAGGTCTGCGCCCCGCGACCATCGTGGAGCTCGCGGAGAAGATTGGCCACCAGCTGCCCACCACAGATCCGGCGGAGCTGGAGCAGTGGTTCTATGACGCAGCGAACTCGGGTGATCTCCCTACCTATCTGACCACCTTTGATCACACCACGGCCGTCATGCAGACCAAGGATGCCCTGATTCGAGTGACGCGGGAAGCAGTGGAGGACTTGGCTGCGGACAATGTGGTCTATGCGGAACTGCGCTACGCACCGGAGCAGCACCTGCAGGATGGCGTGAGCCTGCAAGAAGTGGTGGAAGCCACCGTTCAGGGCGTCAAGGAAGGCGAGCGCGCTGTCTCCGAGCAGGGCAAGCGCATTCACGTTCGCCTGCTGCTGTGCGCTATGCGCCATGCGGATCGAGCAACGGAAATCGCGCAGCTGACGGTAGACAACTTCGGCGAACGCACCCCCGGTGAGGGATATGTGGTGGGCTTCGACATCGCTGGAGCTGAGGACGGGTTCCCGGCGTCGAATCACAAGGAAGCCTTCGACCTGCTGCGCGCCAACTTGGTGCCCTTCACCATCCACGCCGGTGAGGCTGCCGGACCGGAGTCCATCAAGGACGCGCTGGCGCAGGGTTCCCGACGCATCGGCCACGGCGTGCGGATCTTCGAAGACTTCGAGGCGACGATGAGTGGCGTGGAGCTGGGGCCGATTGCTCTTGCCGTGCGCGATCAGCGGATTCCGCTGGAAGTGTGCCCCACGTCCAATACCCAGACTGGCATCGCCGATGAGATTGCGGATCACCCGTTCAACTTGCTCTACGAGATGGGCTTTGTGTGCACCATCAACACGGACAACCGCCTGGTCTCTGGCACCACGATGACTCGTGAATTTGAAGTGCTGGCCGAGGCCTTCGATCTGGAGTACTGGCAGCTGCTGGAGATGACCACCAACGCTCTGGACTACGCGTTCTGCTCTGCGCCGCTGCGGGAGGACTTGGAGCGCAACGTGATTTACCCCGCTTATGCGGCACTCGGCGAGCACTTTGGAGCGAATACCGAGGGGTTCGCGGACGAGGGGGACCTCTCCGGTGGGCTCGGCGGGCTGCACGATGGCGGGCACGATCACGCCGGTCATGCGCACGCTGGTCATAGTCATCGGGGACCCGGTGGCGATGGCTTCGGTGGGCAGGAGCAGATGGAGCTGTCCATGGAAAACCTCAAGGCAGAGCTGGAACAGCTGGGTCTGAGCTTGGATGATGACGAGGATGCTGATGGCTCCGCGGAAGACAGCGACGGCATCATCGACGCCGAGATTGTGGACGAAGACGACAAGTAGCGGCTCGTCTGCTCCGAGGGTTGCTTCCGTTCAGACGCAGGCAACCCCGGAGTATGCATCGTTGCTGTTCCATCCCTCTTTATTGATTCAGAAGAGGCCGAGCAGGTTTGACTACCGTCTCTGACCTGCGCACAATCGGCCATTGTGTTAACTAGTTCACGTCACTCCGTGCAGGCCATGAGCCCTGCTGCCATCCTGCGCACAGTCGTCGCGCTGACGATCCTGCTTGCGCTCGTTACCTTGACCGCCTGCTCTTCCACCGGAGGCCGCCCACGCGATACCGCGGGCGACGGATCCGGCGGGGGAGGCGTGGATACTCCGCGCTACACCGTCGCGATGGTCAGCCACGGAGCCCCCGGCGATACCTTCTGGGATCTCGTTCGCGCAGGCGCGGAGGACGCGGCGAAGAAGAACAACATTGAGTTGCGCTACAGCTCCTCCCCGCAGGCCTCTGAGCAGGCCAATCTGGTGCAGAACGCGATTGATTCCAACGTGGACGGAATTGCTCTGACCATGCCCACCGCCGAGGCCATCGGTCCGGTGGCCAAGCGTGCCAGCGATGCCGGCATCCCCGTGGTGGGACTGAATGCGGGCATGTCCGATTATCAGAAGTACGGACTATCTGCGTTCTTCGGCCAGGATGAATCCATCGCCGGTGAGCGCGCGGGTGAGCGCCTGGGTGAAGACGGCGCGAAGCACGTGCTCTGTGTGATCCACGAGCAAGGCAACACCTCCCAGGAATCTCGCTGCTCCGGCATCGAGAAGGGCGCGGACAGTGCCAAGGTGGAGACCATCTACGTCAACGGCATGGATCTGACCAGCGTGCAGTCCACCATCCAGGCCAAGCTGGCTCAGGACAAGTCCATCGATTACGTGATGGGACTAGTCGCTCCCGTGGCCCTGGTTGCTGCCAAGGCCAAGGACGCCGCTGGCTCCGATGCCAAGATCGCCACCTTCGATACCAACGCGGAGCTGGTCACCGCCATCCGCGATGGCGACGTGGAATTCGCCGTGGACCAGCAACCATACCTGCAGGGCTACATGGCTGTGGACGCCCTGTGGCTGGCCAAGCGCAACGGTTCCACCGTGGGCGGCGGACAAGCAGTGCTCACCGGACCGAGCTTTGTGGATTCCAACAACGTGGACACCATCGCTGAGGCCGCGCAGAAGGGACTGCGTTAACCATGGCGCCCAGCATTAAGAACATCATCCGCCGCCCGGAACTAACCAGTGCGTTGGGCGCGATCCTCATCTTCACCCTGTTCCTGGTGGTCGCGCCCGCATTCCGCAGCTTGGATGCATTCGCCACCGTGCTGTACGCCAGCTCCACGATCGGCATCATCGCGCTCGCCGTGGGCCTGCTGATGATCGGTGACGAGTTCGATCTCTCCTCCGGCGTGGCCGTCACCACCGCAGCGCTGGCCGCCACGATGCTCAACTACAACCTGTGGCTCAACAGCTGGGCGGGCGTGTTCATCTCGCTGTTCATCTCATTGGCTATCGGTGCCTTCAACGGCTTCATGGTGATGCGCACGGGCATCCCGAGCTTTCTGATTACGCTGGCCACTTTCTTGATGCTGCAGGGCATCAACCTCGCGGTCACCAAGATGGTCACCGGGCAGGTGGCCACGCCGAGCATCTCGGACATGGAAGGCTTCGGATCCGCGGAAGCAGTGTTCGCCAGTTCCGTGAACATCTTCGGCGTGGACGTTCGTGTCACCGTTTTCTGGTGGCTGTTATTCGTGGCCTTGGGTAGCTGGCTGTTGTACAAAACCCGTTTCGGCAACTGGATCTTCGCGGTGGGCGGCGACGCCGAAGCCGCGCGAGCCGTCGGCGTTCCCGTGCGCCGGGTGAAGATCATCCTGTTCATGTTCGTGGCCTTCGCCGCCTGGTTTGTTGGCATGCACAATCTCTTCGCATTCGATTCGATCCAGGCCGGGCAGGGCGTCGGAAATGAATTCCTCTACATCATCGCTGCGGTGATCGGCGGTTGTGCCTTGACCGGCGGCCGAGGTACCGCGATCGGCACCGCGATCGGCGCATTGATCTTCGGCATGACCAACCAGGGCATCGTCTACGCCGGGTGGAACCCCGATTGGTTCAAGTTCTTTCTCGGTGTCATGTTGCTGTTCGCCGTGATCAGCAACAATTCCTTCTCGCGGTTGATGGGGGCTCGCTCATGATTTCTTCTTCCGACGCAAACACTGCGCTGATCCAGCTGGAATCCATTGGCAAGAGCTATGGCGAGATCCGCGTGCTCCAGGACATTGACATGCAGGTGCAGCCTGGCACGGTGACCTGCGTGTTGGGTGACAATGGCGCGGGCAAATCCACTTTGATCAAGATCCTGGCGGGGCGTCACGAGCCCACGGAGGGCACCCTGCTGGTGGAGGGCGAGGAAGTCCGCTTCCGCACCCCGAAGGATGCGCTGAACCGGGGAATCGCCACGGTGTACCAGGACCTGGCTGTTGTGGACCAGATGAGTGTGTGGCGCAATTTCTTCCTGGGGCAGGAGCAGACCGGAGTCTTGGGGCGCTTGAAGGAGCCCGAGATGAAGGCGATTACCGCGGAAGAGCTCAAGAAGATGGGCGTGGATATTCCAGATGTGGACGTGCCCATCAGCACGCTCTCCGGTGGACAGCGCCAGGTGGTGGCGATTGCTCGCGCGCTGCACTTTGGTGCAAAGGTACTTATCTTGGATGAACCTACGGCCGCATTGGGCGTGAAGCAGTCCGGGATGGTGCTGCGCTTTGTGCGGATGGCCGCGGAAAGGGGAGTGGGGGTCATCTTGATTACTCACAACCCACATCACGCGCACTTGGTGGGCGATCACTTTGTGTTGCTGAACATGGGCAAGCAGGTGTTGGATGCCTCGCGTGACGAGGTGACGCTGGAGCAGCTGACCCAGGAGATGGCTGGCGGTGGCGAGCTGGAGGCCCTGAGCCACGAGCTTCGTCAGTAGTCCCCCGATTGACTGTGCTTTGTCTGCCTAGACCTTAGACTGGCGGTTGACCTTTTGTGAGGCGACCCGTTGCCAGGCGCGCCTTACTCACCAAAGATGACGAGGAAGCGTTTCATGACTAATCAGAATCCTTATGGATCTGCTGGGCAGAACCCCGTAGGCCAAGGCTACGAGCAAAATCCGGGCGGACAGCCGCAGGGTCAGAACTTTGACCCTAATTACAGCCAGCCAGCTGACGTGCAGAACAACGCCGGGCAGTGGCAGGCTAACGGAGGTGCTGCCGGAGCCGACAACGGCCAGGGCGGTGCAGCTGGATTCGTGAACAACGTAAAGGCACGCCCGATGAACCAGCTGGTGGCTGGGGCAGGGATCGTTGCTGCTGTGCTGTTTTTGCTCTTCTACACCTTGACGTGGCGCACGTTCGCGATGAGTTTCTTCGGCTCCACGATCGAGGGGCACATGAATGGTTGGGGTGCCAGCGAGCTGGACGGAACCGGCTTCGGCGCTGGCGCGAACTCTTCTGATCTAGATGCAGTTCAGCTGGTTATCGCGCTGATTTCCTTTGGCCTGTTGGCTGCCGCGTCTGTGATGTTCTACCTGCACAAGGAGAAGTTCATCGCGTGTGCGATGGCAATCGGTTCGAGTGTGCTCGGCCTGCTTCTGCTGGTGCTTTCTGCGGTGAACTCCAATGGTTCTTCGGATGACATTGAAGAGCTGGAATCCTTGGGCGGCTCCGTTGATTTTGGTTATGGAGCAGGCTTCTGGTTGGCACTGCTGCTGCATCTTGCGGTTACCGCGGGTGCGGTGTGGCTGTTCATGACGCAGCGCGCGCTGTTGATGGAAGGCTCTAAAGTCACCTTCGGTATGAACCGTCAGGGACAGATGAACCAGCAGGCTTTCGGTGCTCAGGCACCAGGTCAGCAGCATTACGGTCAGCAGGGATTCGGTGCGCCGGCTCAGGGGCAGCAGGGTTACGGCCAGCCACAGGGTCAGCAGAACTTCGGCCAGCCGGGCCAGAATCCACAGAACTTTGGCAATCAGTACGGTGCGCAGTCGGCATCGCAGGGCTACGGCCAGCCAGATCAGGCAGGCCAGCAAGGTCCAACGGATCAGTCGGCTCAGGCTCCGCAGCCACAGCGGCCGCAGAGCTACGGTCAGCAGCCGCAGAACCCGAATCCAGATGCGGACTCCCCGCAGAGCGACAACCCTTACCAGCAGTAGAAACCTGGTCTGTGGAAAGCCTCTAGCAAAGCTTTGCTAGAGGCTTTCTTCGCGGGCGCAGTGTAAAAAAATATGTGCCAGAATCAGCACATCTTTTTGACACGTCGCTATAGTCGCAGGTCAGAGCCTGGGTGCTTATGTGCTGATTCTTGAGGGGCGAACTGAGACACATATTTTCGACACGGTTGCTCGCCAAAGCGACTCAACACAGCAGCACAAAGCCGGGGCACTCCACATCACGTGGCGCGCCCCGGCTTTGCCTTAGCGGATCAGAACTTGGAGAAGCGCTTGATCAGGCCATCCTCCAGGACCTTCCAACCCTTGGCTTCCTCATCGAAAGGAGCTGATGGGGTGTTGTCACTAGGGGAGCCCATCTGGTAAGCCAAGTAGTTCTGCAGGCGAGGGTAGGCCAGCAGAGTCTTGTTTACGCCATCGTCTTCAGCCCAGTCCGCCGCGTCTGCCAGCAGCTCGTAGGCCTGGGACAGCTGAGCGATGTCCACAGCGTCAAGACCTGCAGCTATGTCTTCGCGCAGCCCGTTGAAGGAATACTGGTTGGACTCGTGCACCTGGACTTCTAGTTCACCGGCGTTTGCAGCGGTGACGATGTCGCCCCAGGTGGCCAGCTTATCTAGGTCGTGCTTCGGCGCGTCCACGAGCCAGCGCACCAGCGAGCGAGAATTGCTGAACGTGAAAATCTCGCCCTGGTGGCCGAGGAACACTGGCTTCTTATCCACGTAGCAGCGCAGCGTGTAAACGTATTGGCCGTTGAGGCTGATGCGGATTGGGTCGATGCCCGAGGTACCCCACACGGAAGAGTCGTACGGGTCAGTATCTTCCTCAGCCTGCTTTTCTTCCTTCTTTTGCATCACGGCAACGCGCTCGGCGCGCTTTTCCTCGGCCTCTTCGATGCGCTTTTGTGCGTCCTCGGTGGCCTTCGTGTCCACGTCAGGGTGCTTGAGGCCCTTTTCGAGGTCGTCGGTGAGTTCCGCCCATTTGTCGACGACAGTGCGTCCCACTCCGGACCATTCCTCCATGCCATTTTGGGTGGCGTAGTGGTCCGCTCCGCGACGCGTGTTGTGGAGGATGGAGTAGCTCTTGAACCACGTGTTGATGCTGGCGATGTTCAACACGGAGCCGAAAGACTGCAGGAGGTCGAACCCGCGAGTGACGGCCAGCGTGGAATCATAACCAGGGCGTTCCGCCAGCTTGTTGGGGAGTTCCACCAAGCTGATCTTGCCGCTGGAGGTGGGCACCACGCGGATCTCTTTGTCCTTCATGAATGCGCCCCACTTGGGATGCTCGGTGAGGTCGTGAGACTTGGTGGATTCGATAAAGGCAAGGACCTCGGCGGGGGATTCGAAGATGAAGACGTTCTTGTCATCACCGAGGAATGCTTGCCACTGTTCTCCGCGAACAATCCAGTTGGGAGCCCAGAGCGTGTACCACGTGCCGCTGGTCAGTTCCATTTCCAGGGCGACGATGCCGTTGCCGAAAGTGCGTGCGCCTTTTTCTGATGCCATAGGTGGAGATTCTAGCGTGTCTGCCTAGGGCTTTTCGATGTGGCTTCTGTGTGTTTGTTGAGAGTGTGGCGAAGATCAGAGGTGAGAACGGGAGGGACGGTGGGCGGTTCCTCGCCGAGGAATTGAGCGACGTTATATTCCCGTGCTTGGGGTTGGCTGACGATGCGGGCTAAACCAGAGTTCCTCATGAGTGCGTCGTTTCTGTGTATCGATAGCTGTGGAGGGGTGAGAGAAGGCTTTAAAGAAGATTGAAAGGGCGGCGGTTAAGGAAGGTTGAAGGCGTTAGCCGGTGGGTCGGTAGAAGCCCAGGAAGTTCATGCCGACGTTTTCCGTGCGTATCGGGCTTAGCTGTACTGGATCGCCCGCTTCGATCATCTGACCGTCCTCTGCGACCATGGCCACGTGACCGTCCCACACCACCAAGTCGCCTGGAAGAAGCTGTTCCTGAGATACCGGTGTACCCACAGCCTGTTCCTGAGCGGTTCGTGGAATATCGACCCCGGCCTGTGCATAAGCCCATTGGGTCAGGCCGCTGCAATCGAAGCCGGATCCGGGAGCAGTCCCTCCCCACTGATACGGCGTACCCATCGCGCTGCGGGCGGCTTGAACAGCGGCTGCCGCTTGCGGTGAGGGAGCGCCGGCTACATCCTCGCTGTTGGTCTCAGCGCTTTCTCCGGAAAATTCCGCAACAGAGTCAGCGCTAGGAGAAGCTAGAGCTTCAGGGGCAACCGACTGTGGAGCCTCTGCGGAAGAGGGAACCCCAGTGTTCCCTGGAGCAGCTGCCGACGCGTCACTCGGAGATCGCGGAGCTTCAGGTACCTGGACAGCCGCAATATCAGCGGTGAGCAGCTGCAGCTCACGTCCAAGCTCGATCAGACGGTCATGAGCCTGGATCTTGCGCTCCTCCACGATCAACGCCACCTGCGGACCACTCTGCATGCCGAGCGGTCCGCCCAGGAGAGAAGACGAAGTAACTGCCCCGACAACGTCCTGCAGACACTCCTGTGCGATCACGGTGATATCAGCGATGGCTTCCTGCACTGCATGCTCACCTTGGCGGGCAATCTCGTCGATGCTCTGTCCAGCGGCCATGGCCTGGTGAACGCGACCAGCACCAGCCCCTAGAGACTGGCTGATCGCATCGCCCGCAATGCCTTCCACGGCGTGCGCCACACTGGGCGCCAATCCATCAACGAGCTGCAGATCCAGATCAGGCACAGACTCCGAGTGACCGGCCAGGAAAGGGGAGGGCGCCAACTGAAGCAGAGGATTGATGAGCGTTGTGAGGTTCATTGCTACCACCGATTCCAGCCCGCGGCCGTGGATTGTTCATGAGTGTCCAAGGACTGTCTGAACTGGGAGAGGGAGGTGTTGGCGTCGTGAAAAAACACCGAAAGACCCTGCAACGATGCCGATTGCGCTCGGCGAGCTTGCGACAACGCACGGAGAAAATCGCTGGCCTCGGGAACCAGAGGCACGGGCCACTGCGCCTCCGCCGAAGACACGGGGTGGCCAAGTGTGCGCCCCACATCGGACAAAGCGCTCGCGACCATGGACATGTCAGATGACCTCGCGCTCAAAAACGAGTGCGCTCCCTGAGACTGCGCCCCTGACTGCTGCATCCAGTTATTCACCTGCGATCCCCACCGCTCTACCAACCAACCGACCTTTGTACACACCCCTTAGACTCCGCGCGTGCCTCAAAGGTTCATCCAAGCGGATGCGTAGAATCGGAAAACATGGAAATTCAGGTGGTACAGCACCCATTGATGGCCTCGCGGATGACAATCATGCGAGACGCACGCAGTAACAACGCAGCCTTCCGGGCAGCTCTTGCTGACCTCGGAGCGATGCTGGTCTACGAAGCCTCCGCCGACCTGCAGCTGGAGACGTTTGATATGCAGACTCCAGTGGCGGTGGCGGACGGCTACCGGCTGCAAAAGCCGCCGATCATCGTGCCAGTGATCCGCGCCGGGCTGGGCATGATCGACCCAGCGCTGTCGATGATCCCGGACGCGCAGGTGGGCTTTATTGGCCTGGCTCGCGACGAAGAGACGCACGAACCTGTCCCTTACCTGGAGGCACTGCCGGACGATCTTGCCGGTCAGCCCGTATTTCTGGTTGACCCGATGCTGGCCACCGGCGGATCCCTCCTGCATGCCATCCGCCTGCTGGAGGCCCGTGGTGCCGATGACATCACCTGCATCTGCATGATCTCCGCCAAGCCGGGAGTCGATGCGCTGGTGCAGGCGGAAACCTCGGTGAAGAAGCTGGTCACCGCCACAATCGACCCGGAACTCAACGAGGATGCCTACATCATTCCGGGGTTAGGCGATGCCGGCGACCGTTTGTACGGCCCGCGCAACATCGACCTCAACGAGCTCTAACTGATAAGAGCTATAACGCCCGCGAGCTCTAAAACAGCTCCTTGACGGCCCGCTCCAGCTCGCCGTACACGTCCTCCACCGCATCGCGAGATCCCGCAGGCCCGGTGACCTCTAGGTAGAACTTTGCCTTTGGCTCCGTGCCGGACGGCCGGGCGATGACCCGGATTGCCATCTCCTCGCGCTGGCCAGCCAACTTCACGCCGTCGGTCGTTCGGCCCGCAGAGTCCTCAATGGGCGAGGAGCCCACAGTGATCCCCGCCAGCTCCGCGGGAGGTGCGTTCAACACTGCGGTGACCGTCCCCGCAGCCTGTTCCGGAGTCTCAAAACGCATGCTGACCTGCCCGGTGCGGAATACACCGTAGGTCTGCTCCAGCTCGGCCAGCTCGTCCAGCAGGGAGCGGCCTTGCTCCTTGAGATCCGCCACCCACTGCGCGGCGATCAGCGCTGTGGCAATGCCGTCCTTATCCGCCACCACCTGCGGCGCAGGGCAGGTGCCGATGGCCTCTTCGTAGGCGAAAGCCAACTCGCCGGGCTGATCGTCGGCCGCGCGTGCCAGGTGCTTGAACCCGGTGAGCGTCTCCACGTAATTCCACCCGTTGCGCCGGGCCATGTGGCCCAGTAGCTGGCTGGAAACCACGGTGGTTGCAACCACGGGCTCGGGTGGTTGTTTGTTTCTTTCCGACGCCACCACGCGCCGACTCACCACGTGCCCCGCTAGCAGTGGACCGGTCTCGTCTCCACACAGCATGCGGTATCCATACGTGGGCTCGGAAGAATCTGGCACTCCGAGCATGCATCGGTCCGCGTCCGGGTCCAAAGCGATCAGCAGATCCGGCTGTAGCTCGCGCGCCTGCTCTAGCAGCAGGTCTGTGGCGCCTGGCTCCTCTGGGTTGGGGAAGGCCACGGTAGGGAAGTCGGGGTCCGGCCACCGTTGGGAGGGGACAAAGTGGATGTCGCCAAAACCATTGCTGTGCAGCGCTGATTCCAGTGCCTCGCCGCCCACGCCGTGCATCGGGGTGTAGAGAATCTTTAACGTCCGGCGCTTGCACAGCTCGGATTGCTCGCCGGTGGCGACCACGCTGGAGATTGCCGTGACATAGCCATTCTGCGCTGCTAGATCCATGGATTTCGCCTCTGAGCGAGGGATCTTGTCGGCGGTCGGTTGCCGGGAGATGGCTTCCTCAATCTGGGCATCGGCGGGGCTGAGCAGTTGGCGTCCACCGTCGAGGTAGAGCTTGTAGCCGTTATCCGCACCCGGGTTGTGGCTGGCCGTGATCTGCACGCCCGCATCGAATTTCCGAGCCTTGACCAGCCACGCCAGAATCGGCGTGGCACCAGGCTCTGCAATGAGCGTGACTTCGAAACCTGCTCCGGAGAACGTCTCCGCGGTGGCACGAGCAAAAGGGTGAGATCCGTAGCGCGCGTCATAGCCCACGGCCACGTGAAAGCGACCGTCCGAACGGGTGGGCTTCACCGACTCTTTCATCCACGCCGCAACTCCGGCGGTGGTCCGAGTCACGGTGGGGACGTTGAGCAGATCGGGGCCGGGGCCTACCGGTGCGCGCAGCCCTGCGGTGCCGAAGCGCAACCCGCTCATAGGGTGCCCACCAGCTCGCGGAGCAGCTCACCCATGTCCTGGGCGGCGTTCTTGCCGGCTTCCAGAACCTCCTCGTGGTTCAGCGCCTCGCCCGTCATTCCCGCAGCCAGGTTCGTCACCAGAGAAATGCCCAGCACATCCATGTTGGCCTCGCGGGCAGCGATGGTTTCGTACACCGTGGACATGCCCACTAGGCCAGCGCCTAGGCTGCGCAGCATGTGGATCTCTGCCGGAGTTTCGTACTGCGGTCCGGGCATCATCGCGTACACCGCCTCGCGGATTCCGGGGCGCAGGTTCTCCGCGCGTCGGCGCAGCTCCGGGGAGTAAGCATCCACCAGATTGACGAAGTTCGCCCCGCTCAGCGGAGTCTTCGCGGTGAAGTTGATGTGATCGCTGATCAGTACCGGTTCGCCCACCTTCATGCCCTCGATCAAGCCACCTGCGGCGTTGGTCAGTACCACCGTGGACACACCGGCAGCCGCCGCCGTGCGCACCGCGTGCGCCGTGCGCCACAGCTCGTGGCCTTCATAAGCGTGCGTACGCCCCAACAAAACAAGCACACGCTGACCAGCGATAACTCCGCTGCGCACCGTGCCACCGTGGCCCTGCGCCGTCGGCGGCAAAAAGCCCGGCAGGTCAGACATAGGGAACTCCTGCAAGTCCTCTGCATTCTCCGTCAGCACGTCAGCCGCGGGGCGCCACCCCGAGCCGAGAACCACTGCCACATCGAATCCATCCTGGGAAGTCTTTTCCAGAAGTGCTTCTGCGGCCTGCTGAGCCAGTTGTTGCGGGGACGTCGTCGCTTCATTCATGCACACCAAGTTACCGTTCACGCCCCTGGCATGCAGTTGCCTGCGCCACGTGGGACTAGACTGAAGTGGTTGAACAAAGTCACCCGTGTGAGGTGGCAGTGGTGGCGTCGAGAAATAAGGAACATTCACCACAGCGCACAACGAGGGCAACAGGAAGGGCGAGGACTGACCGTGGATCACGTGAGCATCTCCAGTTTTGTGAGTGCATGGGTTCAGAACAACCGCGAGACCATTCGCGGATGGCGGCGTCACCTGCACCGCAACCCCGAGTTGTCCCACATGGAAACCGCAACCACGGAATTTATCCTGACCACCCTGCGCGAGGCCGGTCTGGACCCGCGCGCGCTGCCATCCACGGGTGCCACGGTGGACATCGGGCCGAAAGATGCCCCGATGATTGCCTTCCGCGGCGATATCGATGCCCTCCCCTTGGAAGAGGCCACTGGCCTGGACTTTTCCTCGCAGAACCCGGGCGTGATGCACGCCTGCGGGCACGATATCCACACCGTGATCGTGTTGGCCCTGGCGTGTGGGCTGGCGGCCTTCGTGAAAGAACATGGTGCCGACGCCATGCCCGTGCAAGTTCGGTGCATCTATCAGCCTGCAGAAGAGGTCATGGACGGTGGTGCAGTAGAGGTCATCGAGGCCGGAGCCCTGCGCGACGTGCAGTCCATCTACGCGGTGCACTGCGAACCGAAGCTGCGGACCGGGGAAATCGGTGTGCGGACCGGCCCCATCACCAGCGCCTCTGACGTGGTGGAAATCATTCTGCGTGGTCACGGCGGGCACACCTCTAGGCCGCACCTGACCAGCGATCTGGTGTATGCCGCGGGCCTGATCATCACGCAATTGCCTGGTCTGCTGACTCGTCGGCTGGATCCACGTTCCGGCACGGTGGTGGTCTTTGGCGCGGTCAATGGGGGATCAACGTTTAACGCCATCCCACAGGAAGTGCGCCTGCTGGGCACTTTCCGCACTGCGCAGGTGGGCGTGTGGCGGCAGGGGCAGCAGATCCTCACCGAGCTGCTAGAGCAGATTGTGGCTCCGACCGGCGCGGACATGGAGATTCGCTACACCAAGGGCGTGCCGCCAGTGACCAACGATGACGTGGCCACGGCCATGATTGCCCAGGCAGTTAAGGACCGCGATCCATACGCGCTGCGGGAAGCTCCGCAGTCCACCGGCGGCGAGGATTTCAGCTGGTATCTGGAGCACGTGCCGGGATCCATGGCCCGCTTGGGAGCGTGGGACGGCAAGGGGGAGAAGCCGGACCTGCACCAGCCGGATATCGTTTTCGACGAGCGCGCCATCGGCGTGGGCATCCGCATGTTTGCCGGAGTGATTGACCAGTTCCACGGCAAGGCGGAAGAAGGCGGGCGCGGCGGCGAGCTCTAGCGCTGGTCGCCGAGCTTCTTGTTGATGGAATTGGTGGCGAACTTCATTGCCGAGTCCGTCAGCTGCGCACGCTGGGTGCGACGCTGAGCCTTGCGCTGTTCGATCTCCAGTCGCTGCTCCACCCGGATCGCCTTGAGTCGGCGGCGCTCCATGCTGCGTTGGGACGGTGTGTGCCAGTGGTCCGGGCCGACTTTGGCCACGTAGAGCAGGATGGCGATGGCGGGAATCATCAGCAACAACGCAAAAGAGGCATCCCAAATCGGGTTCAACACGATCGCAGCGGCCGTGGCACCCACCGCTGTCATTCCCAAGATCGAGGCTTTCGGACGCGCGCCATCGCGCCGGGCACGTTCAATCTCCGCAGCCGAGTAGTGCGGCATGAGGTGAGCTCCCGGGGACAGTGGCGGGAGATCCTTAAACAGCGTGTCCAACTCGCTCTTCGTCACGGCGTTGGCGGCCTGCGTGGAGCGCTGCTCGAACTCATCTAGGCTCAACCGGCCTTCGGCGAAGTGGCTACCGAGGATGTTGATGGCATCGTGGCGCTCAGGATCGCTGACGCGCAGGTGTGGAAGATCGGGGTGGTGTGGCCTATCCATGATGTTTAGCCTACCGCTGACCCGGACTGTCTTTTTCAGCCCAGTCATAGGTCCGTTCCACAGCACGGTTCCACTGGCGGAAAGCCTCATTGCGTTCCTGATCAGAGACACCGGGCTTGTACGTCACGCGCTCGCGCCAGAGTCGGCGGATCTCCTCGATTCCGCTGAAGAATCCCACGGACAACCCGGCCGCGTACGCCGCGCCCAATGCGGTGGTCTCGGCGATCTGGGAGACAGTCACCGGCACGCCCAGCTGATCCGCCTGGAACTGCATCAGCAAGGTATTGGGAACCATGCCGCCGTCCACCTTCAGCGCCTTGAGCGGAACACCGGAATCCTTATTCATGGCCTCCACCACCTCGCGGGTCTGAAACGCGGTGGATTCCAAGGCAGCCCGGGCGATGTGCGCCTTGGTGACGTACCTGGTGAGCCCCACAATCGCGCCACGAGCTTCCGGCCGCCACCGTGGTGCCAGAAGCCCAGAGAATGCGGGCACCACGTAGCAACCGCCGTTGTCCTCCACGCTGCGCGCCATCGCTTCGATATCGTCCGCACTGTGGAAGAAACCGAGGTTGTCGCGCAGCCACTGCACCAGTGAACCAGTCACCGCGATGGATCCTTCCAGCGCGAAAACGGCGGGTTGATTGCCCAAGCGATACGCCACGGTGGTGATCAGACCGTGCTCCGAGGTCTGCGGCTCCGCGCCCGTATTGAGCAGCAGGAAGTTGCCGGTGCCGTAGGTGTTCTTCGCCTCGCCCGGTCGCAAGCACGCCTGGCCGAACGTCGCCGCCTGCTGATCGCCCATAATACCGCTGATCAGCACACCATATGCTGGGCCGGAACGTCGCACGGTGCCCACAACTTCAGAGGAGCTGACGATCTCCGGAAGCAAACTCATGGGGATCCCCAGAGCTTCACATAGCTCCGGATCCCACTTCTGCGTGCGCAGATCCATCAGCATGGTGCGTGAAGCGTTGGTGACATCGGTGACGTGCTTGGCACCCTTGTTGATGCTTCCGTGTTGGCGTCGGGAACGACGAGTCAACTCCCACACCAACCAGGAATCAATCGTGCCCACCGCAAGTTCCCCGCGCTCGGCACGCTCGCGCACGCCGTCCACGTGATCGAGGATCCAGCGAATCTTCGGGCCGGAAAAATACGTCGACGCGGGCAAACCCGTGCGCTCCTGGAAGAGGTTCTTCGTCTCCTCGTCCAGCGAATTCACGATCTTGTCCGTGCGCGTGTCCTGCCACACGATGGCGTTGTAGACCGGCTTTCCCGTGGTCCGATCCCACATCACCGTGGTTTCGCGCTGGTTGGTGATGCCCAGGCAGGCGATTTCGTCCGACGACAAATCCGCCACCGCAATCGCATCAGCCATCACTCTGCGGGTGTGCCGCAGGATCTCCTCAGGATCGTGTTCCACCCATCCGGGCTGAGGGAAGATCTGCCGGTGTTCCAGTTGACTGGTGCTGACTACCTGGCCGCGGGCGTCGAAAATCATGGCGCGGGTGGATGTAGTGCCCTGATCGATCGATAGGACGAAGCCGCGGTGGGGCTTGGTGAATTTGGCCAGGTGGCCGGCCAATTGATTAGCCATTTTGTCCATGCTCAGGATCACTCCGGGTCGTCGATGTAGCGGGCGAGGCAGCGGACGTGCTGGAATCCCTGCCGGGGAGGTAACGCAGCGCCAAGGCTGCCAGGAGCGCAGCGATGCCGAACAGCAGAGTCAGCAGCGAGACCCAGCGCAGCGCCTGCAACGTGGTCTCGCTGAAGCTGGAGATATAGGTCTGACCGGTATCGCAGACATAGCGGAGATTGTCCGCATCTTCAGAAAACTGCACGCGGGCGTATACGCCTTTGGCTTCGATGACGGGCAACGAGACGTCCTGGACCTGCATGGATTCGTCCACCAAGGGCTCTACGTTGCTCAGCAGGGAGTTAGCATCGCTGCCGTCCGCGAGTTCCAGATTGCATTCGGTCACGCCCAATGCATCCCGGTCGGCCAGCAGGTAGTAGCTCTTGTTGGCGGAAACGCTCACGCCATCTTCGGCGCCGAAATTATTTACGCCCAACAAGGCGGTGATGCCGGTAGCCAGGCCAATGATCAGCAGCATCGAGCCAGCGACAAGCCACCATGTGCGGCGCATGAATGCCCGTGGCTGCTGAGGCTGATCTGAATCTTGCATCGTCACGCTACTTTAATTGGCTGTGCTGCAGTTTTCAGCGTATTTTCGGTTAAGGTTTCGCGCTGAGTGCGTCCAACTACTCAGCGGAACTGTCTTCTGGATCCACGATCTCCAGCATCGGCTCGTTCTTGGTGACACCTTGACCAGCGTGCACGGACAATCCCTTGACCACGCCGGACTTGTGAGCCTTCACAGCGTTTTCCATCTTCATGGCCTCGAGAACCAGCAGAGCATCGCCCTCGGAAACCTCTTGGCCCTCGGACACGTCGACCTTGATCACGGTTCCCTGCATAGGGGAGGCTACCGTGTGGCCGGTGATGGCGACCTGTCCGCTGGCACCACGGCGACGCCGTGCGCGACGCTGGCTGCTGCCTGCCGCCATCAGCTCGCCGGGAACGGTGATTTCCACGCGCTGTCCATCAATTTCGACGACAACATTCTCGCGCGGAAGCTCCACCACATCTCCGGACGACTGGCTGGCATCTAGGGGTTCTTCGTATGCGGGGAGCTGGTTGTCCCAATCCTCTTCGATCCAGCGCGTGTAGACGGTGAAATTACCGTCGGCAGCAGCGAATTCTGGGTGCGTGACCATCTCCTGATGGAACGGGATCACGGTGGGAAGACCTTCCACCACATATTCTTCCAGCGCGCGGGCGGAGCGCTGCAGAGCCTGCTCGCGAGTCTCGCCGGTCACGATGAGTTTGGCGAGCATGGAATCGAATTGTCCGCCGATCGTCGCACCTTCTTCGATGCCGGAGTCCATGCGTACGCCAGGGCCGGATGGCTCCGAGTATGCCGTCACGCGTCCGGGTGCGGGCATGAAGTTGTTGGCCGGATCTTCACCATTGATGCGGAATTCAAAGGCGTGGCCGTTGATCTCCGGATCTTCGGTGCGGCTCAGTGGCAGACCGTTGGCGATGCGGAACTGTTCGCGCACTAGGTCCCATCCCGTGACCTGCTCTGTTACTGGGTGCTCCACCTGCAGGCGGGTGTTGACCTCGAGGAAGCTGATGAGGCCATCGCTGCTGACCAAGTACTCCACGGTGCCCGCGCCTTGGTAGCCTGCGGCACGGCAGATGGCCTTGGCGGACTCGTAGATGCGCGCGTTTTGCTCGTCGGAGAGGAAAGGCGCCGGTGCCTCTTCCACGAGCTTCTGGAAGCGGCGCTGCAAGGAGCAGTCGCGAGTGGAGGCGACAACCACGTTTCCGTGGGAATCTGCAAGAACCTGAGCCTCCACGTGGCGGGCGCGGTCAAGGTAGCGCTCCACGAAGCACTCGCCGCGCCCGAAGGCTGCGATGGCCTCGCGAGTGGCGGATTCGAAGAGCTCAGGGATCTCTTCCATGGTGTGGGCGACCTTCATGCCGCGACCGCCACCACCAAAAGCTGCCTTTACCGCAACGGGCAGACCGTGCTGTTCCGCAAACGCCTTGATCTCCTCGGCATCCTTGACTGGCTCCTTAGTGCCAGGGGTCAGTGGTGCATCAACCTCGGTGGCGATGTTGCGCGCAGTGACCTTATCGCCGAGCTGGCGAATAGCCTTGGGGGAGGGGCCGATCCAAGTCAGCCCAGCGTTGATGACGGCTTCTGCGAAGTCACCGTTTTCGGAGAGGAATCCGTAACCGGGGTGCACGGCATCTGCGCCGGACTTCGCGGCCGCTTCGAGGATCTTGTCCACGTTGAGGTAGGACTCAGCGGAGGTCTGTCCGCCCAGTGCGAAGGCTTCATCAGCCATCCGCACGAAGGGAGCATGGGCATCAGGCTCTGCGTAAACGGCGACGGAGGTCAGCCCCTCGTCACGAGCTGCGCGGATCACCCTCACGGCAATTTCGCCGCGGTTGGCGATAAGCACCTTGGTGATACCCCGAGCAGTCTCAGTCACGTCATATCCTCCACGATTGTTTTGAGAGATTCCCATTGACGCTACTACGTCGTGTGGAATTTATTCCATAATGTAGAAGCGTGTGTTCTCCCGCACATGTTACTTCAGCGGGAATTGTTTTCTTTCCGCATTTTATGTGCGCGCTTGGAAAGCGCTTCGAATTAGTGTGCGATTGGGGCGCGAACCTTATTGCCCCATTCGGTCCACGAACCGTCGTAGACACGGACGTTTTCCCACCCGAGAAGGTAGGTCAGCGTGAACCACTCGTGCGCGGCGCTGGCACCGGAGGAACAGTAGACCACGGTAGGGGCTGAAGAATCGAGCTGCTGGTGTGCGGCAGCAAGCTCCGCGTGGCTGCGGAAACGAGAGTTGGGGTAGAGGTTGTTCGCCGTCGCGAGATTGTGTGCGCCGGGAACGTGACCCGCCCTGCTGACGCTCGGGTGTTCCTCCTCGTTGGTCCTGCCAGAGAATTCCTCGGGAGAACGAAGATCGAGAATCTGCAGAGAATCCAAGTGGGCTTGCAGTTCATCAGCAAAGACGCGATGAGTGGCGTCGTCCCGATTAATGACGGGATAACTATCCGTGGTGCGGTTGGGTACCTCGTAGGAAGTTTCCTTTTCTTCCTGCATCCACGCATCACGGCCACCATCTAAAAGGCGCACGTCGGGGTGGCCAAACAATTCGAAGACCCACAGCGTGTAGACGGCCCACAGGTTGGACTGATCGCCGTAGATAACCACCGTGTCCTCGCGGGAAATGCCCCGAGAGTTCATGAGCTGAGCGAAGGCCTCACCGTCGACGAAATCCCGACACACAGAGTCATTGAGATCCGCAGACCAATTCACACGATGAGCAGTGGGAATGTGCCCAATGTCATAGAGCAGCGAGTCTTCGTCGCTCTCCAGCACTTTCAAGTCCGGGGAACCCAGCTTCGCGCCAAGCCAAGCGCTGGTCACGAGCTTTTCTGGGTGCGCGTACTGAGCTAACTGCGGGCTCGGATCGAATTCAATTCCCATGGGTCCACCTTCCTAACCCAGAAAGTCTAACTGTTTGACCCCTTTAAGGGTCACTTCTGGGTCATGCTCACCCTGCGAATGGGCTGGTAGCTGCATAAAATTAGCAGTGTATTTTCAACTGCTCAGACCGGGCACACTCAGAGAGGTAACTGCATTGAAGAAGAGCATTGTTGTATTTGAAGTTGAGGGTGGCAACGACAAGGGGGACGACGGACACCGTAGGGATACGATGCCCATCGTCAACGCGATTCGAGACAAGGGATGGAACGCCGAGGTTGTGTACTTCCACCCCGACCGCGCAGAAGAGATCTTCCAGGACGTTTCTGAAAATTACGATGCCTACATCTCCCGCGTGAATCCGGGCAACATTCCAGGTGGAGAAAAGGGCTACTTTGAGCTGCTGACCAAGCTGTCCCACGAGGCCGACTTGGTGGGTATGTCTACTCCTGAGGAAATGATGGCCTACGGTGCCAAGGATGCGCTGGTCAAGCTCAATGACACTAACCTGGTGCCGGATGACACGGCTGCTTACTACGACGTGGAGTCTTTCCACGAGACCTTCCCGAAGACCCTGTCCTACGACGAGCGCGTGCTCAAGCAGAACCGCGGATCCACTGGTTCCGGCATCTGGCGCGTGCAGCTGAAGGATCGCGAGCTGGCGCAGTCCGTGGAGCCAGGCACCGAGTTGCCACTGGACACCATGCTTAAGTGCACCGAGGCTGTGGACAACCACACCGAGGTTCGCGAGCTGGGCGATTTCATGGATTTCTGTGACCAGTACATCATCGGCGATAACGGCATGCTGGTGGACATGCGTTTCTGCCCACGCATCGTCGAAGGCGAGGTGCGCATCCTGCTGGTTGGCCCACACCCAGTGTTCGTGGTGCACAAGAAGCCAGCAGAGGGCGGAGACAACTTCTCTGCGACCCTGTTCTCTGGCGCGAAGTACACCTATGACAAGCCAGAGGCATGGCAGGACCTGATCGACATGTTTGCTGATGCTCGTCCGGTCATCGCGGAGAAGCTCGGTGGAGACAACATTCCTCTGATCTGGACCGCAGATTTCATGCTGGCCGATGCGGAAGACGGCACCGATACGTACGTGCTGGGCGAAATAAACTGCTCTTGTGTTGGTTTTACCTCCGAGCTGGACATGGGCATCCAGCAGCTGGTGGCAGAAGAGGCCATCAAGCGCGTGGAGGAAAAGCACGCGTAACTTCGCTTCGCGCCGAACCCTGTAGCGCCCTCCCCGTGATGGGGCGGGGAGGCTGCAGGGTTTTGTTTTTTAAAGGAAATTAATCACTCTTCTCGCTAATGTGATCTGCAACACTTTCACATTTATAGGAGAGGTTTTATCGCGATGATCGATCACACCGTGCGGGTATGGAAGTCCGCCGAGGATTTTCCGCAGGACCAGCACTTGGCTTGGAAAGTGGCGGGGGTGGCCACAGATCCCGTCGCTGTCGCCGAGGAGACCGCGGAGATGGTGGTCAACCGAATCATCGACAATGCGTCTGTTGCGGTGGCTTCCGTTCTTCGACGCCCGGTCTCCGCAGCTCGGGCGCAAGCTTTAGCGCATGCGGCTCCCCGTTCTGGCGGGTCAGCAGTATTCGGTGTCCAGGATGTCGTCAGCCCAGAGTGGGCTGCCTGGGCTAACGGGGTGGCGGTGCGCGAGCTGGACTTCCATGACACGTTCTTGGCCGCGGAATATTCCCATCCCGGCGATAACATCCCGTCCATCCTCGCCGTGGCGCAGCACCGCGCCGAGGCCAACGGATTGACGGGACAAGACCTTATCCGTGGCATCGCCACCGGCTACGAGATCCAGGTGAATCTGGTGAAGGGCATCAGCCTGCACAAGCACAAGATCGACCATGTCGCACACCTAGGCCCCAGCGCCGCAGCCGGAATCGGCACGCTGCTGGGCTTGGATCAGGAGACGATCTATCAGGCGGTAGGCCAGGCTCTGCACACCACCACGGCCACGAGGCAGTCCCGTAAGGGACTGATCTCCAGCTGGAAGGCCCACGCCCCAGCATTCGCCGGAAAAATGGCGGTAGAGGCCGTGGATCGCGCCATGCGCGGAGAAGGTGCTCCCGCTCCGATTTGGGAAGGCGAGGACGGAGTTATCGCGTGGATGCTGGATGGTCCCGAGGCCAGCTACACGGTTCCGCTGCCCGAAGCGGGCGAGGAAAAGCGCGCGATCCTGGATACCTACACTAAGGAGCACTCCGCCGAGTACCAGTCGCAGGCCCCTATCGACTTGGCCCGGGCAATGCGGGAGAAGATCTCCAACCAGGATGACATCGAATCGGTCGTGCTGTACACCAGCCACCACACGCACTACGTGATCGGCACGGGTTCGGGCGATCCGCAGAAGTTCGACCCTTCCGCTTCCCGCGAGACGCTGGACCACTCGGTGATGTACATCTTTGCCGTCGCGTTGGAAGACGGCGAGTGGCACCACGAGCGCAGTTACGCCCCAGAGCGAGCAAACCGCCCGTCCACGATCGAGCTGTGGAACAAGATCAGCACCGTTGAGGATCCGGAGTGGACGCGTCGCTACCACTCCGAGGATCCAAACGAGAAGGCCTTTGGCGCTCGTGCGGTGATCACGTTGAAGGACGGCACAGTCATCGAGGAAGAACTCGCTGTGGCCGATGCACACCCGCTGGGCGCACGTCCGTTCCAGCGCGAGGATTACATCGCGAAGTTCCGCACGCTTGCGGAGGGAATTGTGTCCGACGCCGAGCAGGACCGCTTCCTCAGCGTCGCAGAAAACACCGCTGACTTGGGTGCCGTGGATCTGGGGCAGCTCAACGTGGTCTTCGACGATGACGTGTTGGCCCGCGCTCCACATATTCCGCAGGGACTTTTCTAACTCTCCATCCCGTCTTCACTAGATTTCACCTTCACCTCGTCTCATCCGTTTCAAGGAGAACAACCATGAGCACCACCACACCAGCATCCGATGTCCGTAAGGGCCTGTATGGAGTCATCGCGGATTACACTTCCGTGTCCAAGGTCATGCCAGAGACCAATTCCCTGACCTACCGCGGATACGCGGTGCAGGATCTTGTGGAAAACTGCAGTTTTGAGGAAGTCTTCTACCTACTGTGGAACGGCGAGCTGCCCACTCAAGACCAGCTCACGGAGTTCAACAAGCGCGGCCGTTCTTACCGCAAGTTGGATCCAGGCCTGATCTCCCTGATCCACTCGCTGCCCACGGACTGCCATCCCATGGACGTGATGCGCACGGCCGTGTCCTACATGGGCACTAAGGATCCGGAGCACTTCACACCGGATAAGGAGCACATCACCCACGTAGGCCACAATCTGCTGGCGCAGCTGCCCATGGCGATGGCCATGGACATCCGCAGGCGCCAGGGCAAGGACATCGTGGCCCCTGATCCGAATAAGGGCGTAGCGGAGAACCTGCTGTCCATGGTTTTTGGCAACGAGGAGGATTCGCCCGCCTCGAACCCAGAGGACGTCCGGGACTTCGAGAAGTCTCTCATCCTCTACGCGGAGCACTCCTTCAACGCCTCTACGTTCACCAGCCGCGTGATCACGTCCACACGCTCGGACGTCTACTCCGCCATCACCGGTGCTATCGGCGCGCTCAAGGGACCCCTGCACGGCGGTGCCAACGAATTCGTCATGCACACCATGTTGGAAATCGATGATCCCAATCAAGCGGAAGCGTGGGTCAACGATGCCTTGGACAACAAGAAGCTCATCATGGGCTTTGGCCACCGCGTGTACAAGAAAGGCGATAGCCGCGTGCCGTCCATGGAGCGTTCCTTCCGCGCTCTTGCCGAGCGGCATGACGGTGCCAAGTGGGTAGCAATGTATGAGAACATGCAGGGCGCGATGGATGCCCGCAACGGTATCCAGCCGAATCTCGATTTCCCTGCCGGTCCGGCCTACTACCTGCTGGGATTCCCCGTGGACTTCTTCACTCCGCTGTTCGTCATCGCCCGCGTGGCCGGTTGGACGGCGCACATCGTGGAGCAGTATGAGAACAACTCGCTGATTCGCCCGCTGTCCGAGTACAACGGTCCGGAGCAGCGCCACGTGGTGCCGATGGATCAGCGCTAGAGGTTCCAGAAATCGCTGACGCGCAGGCCGAAGTGCTCCATGGACCTGCGCACCACGGGTAGCGAGAGCCCGATCACCGAAGAGGGATCCCCCTCGATCTTGTCGATGAACCAGCCGCCCATCGCCTCCAAGGTGAATGCCCCAGCGCACAAAAGCGGTTCGTTGGTTTCCGCGTAGGCGCGGATGTCGGCGTCGGATACATCGCCGAAATGCACGGCGGTGGTGGCAGCTTCCGTGACCACCTCGCCCCGATACATCACGCAATGCCCCGTGACTAGGTGCGCGACCTTGCCCCGCTGTGCCTGCCACCTGTGCACCGTTTCCTCGACGGTGTACGGCTTGCCTTGAAGCTCGCCGTCGAGCAGCAGCATGCTGTCCCCGCCAATGATTACGTCACTTGCGGTTGCGGTGTTTTCTTTTTCTCGACGCCAACTCACCGCCCGCGCCTTGGCTTGAGCCAAGTGTTGGACGAATTCCTCCGGGGACGGTTCCGTCAGCTCGGCGGCTGCGGCGTCCTCGTCCACGTCGGAGGGTTCCACAATCGGCTCGATCCCCGCTGAGCGAAGAATGCTCAGGCGTGACGGAGACGTGGAGGCCAGGACAATCCGACCCGTGTGGGGCGCGCTCACGGCAGCGGCGCAGTGCGAAATCCGGTGGGATTCGCTGTGTTGGTGGCGCGCTGGCGCAGGGGCGTCCCGTAGTGCCCGCGCGGATTGGGCTTGACGTTTTTCTCGCGCTCCACGGCCTCGGCAACGGAGTTCACGACCTGCTCCAAGGCTGCGCGTTGCGTGTCCGTCACGTTGCCCTTGATGATCTCCACATTGGTGGCAGGAGAGGAGACGTTATCTTCTGGTGCCTCCGCGGGAGAGGTGGCGCTGGTGGGAGGAGTATGTGACATATCTAGTGATCCCTAACTTCTCTTACAGCGGCATGTTGTTGTGCTTGCGGTGGTATCCGTCCTCCACCTTGCGCTCGAGCAGACGCAATCCATCGATGAGCTGCTGGCGCGTGGCGGAAGGGCTGATCACTGCGTCCACCAAACCGCGCTCTGCGGCGGCATAAGGATTGACCAGCTTCTGCTCCATCTTTTGGGCATCTTCGCCGGTGACCTCGGATAGAGCCTCAGCGTCGTCGGTGGAGATCTGGGCGGTAGGCCAGGCGAAGACCAGGTCCGTGCCCATCCGCTTGGCGCCCATGGCCAAGTATGCGGAGCCAAACGCGCGACGAACGATCACCGTGATCTTGCCCACCGACGCGTCCGCGGACGCAGACAGGAGCTTCGCGGTGCGGCGAGCGGCGCCGAGGGAGATGGCGTCGGAAATAAAACCGGGAGCATCCACGAACGTCACCAAAGGAAGATTAAAGGTGTTGCAGAAACGAATGAAACGAGCAATCTTCTCCGCGGAATCAGTATCCAACCAGGCATCATTCTGAGTCGGCTGGTTGGCCACGATACCCACCGCGTTGCCGTTGATCCGGGCCACGGCGGTCAGCGCATTACGGGCGAAGACGGGCTGCAACTCCAGCAGGGAGGAATCGTCGACCACGCCGGAGATGATGTCCACCATGTTGAACTCGGCGCCGTCAGCATCGGGGATCGCGGAATCCAGCGCGATGGAATCGCCGGCCGGCTTGGCATCCGCCGACGGAGTCACAGCGCGGTTGTTGGACGGCAGGTAGCTCAGCATGTCCGCAGCCAGATCCAGTGCCGCGTGCTCATCGCGGGCGGTCAGATGTGTCAGACCCTCCTCGGCATCAGACACAGAGCTGGAGGAATCCTGCAGGTTCAAACGCACGCTGCCCTGGCCAGCGACCTCGATGACCACATCAGACAGCGCCACACCGTGGGCCTGAGAACCGGCAACCTCGCCGGCGACGATGGCAATCTGCGGGATCACACCGGAGGCCAGCGCCTGCAGACGGTAGATCTTGGAGTACATCTCCAGCGTGACGATGCCCTCCTTGGCGCGTGCGCCGAGGCCATCGTAGAAACCGATCAGGGGAGTACCGGACTTCACGGCCAGCTCCACAACCTTGACGATCTTCTCGCCGGTGACCTCGCCCAGCTGACCGTCGAAGATGCTGGAATCCTGCGAAAACACGCACACAGGGCGACCATCGATGGTGCCGTGACCGGAGACCACACCATCGGTGACCGGGCGAGACTTATCCAACTTAAACGCCGTGGAGCGGTGGCGAGCCAGGGCGTCGATCTCCACGAAACTACCTTCATCGAGCAAAGACTCCACGCGCTCACGCGCGGTGAGGCGGCCCGCATCGTGCGTGGCGCGCACCGCATCCTCGCCCACCGGGGTGCGGGTCTCTGCGAGGCGCTGCTGGAGATCCCCGATCTTCCCAGCGGTTGTCGATGTATCCGTGGTAGCAGTCATGCGCCATAGTTTACGGACTAATTTTTGGCACACAACAATAAAGGGGCGCATTGCGCGAGTAATCGGCGCTGTCCCGCACGCACGCTAAGCTGAAGCACCATGAGCAACGGAAAGTACACCCCGGAGAGCGCGGCGGCCACCCCTGCCCGCGCGCCGCTGGATGCTGCGAGGTTGACTGCGCGCCTGCGGACGTTGGGGTACGCAGACGTAGACGTGGTGCGAGTCACGGGCTCGACGAACTCGGATCTCTGCAACCGCACTGAGGCGCCCAACGGGACCGTGCTGATTGCCGAAGAGCAATCGCAGGGCCGCGGCCGCCTCAACCGAGCGTGGAGCGCACCGGCTTTCAGCCAGGTCATCGTGTCTGCATCCTTCTTGCTCCCGGGTGTTCCTTCGAATCGCTTGGGTTTGGTTTCCTTGCTTGCAGGGGTGTCCATTGCCGAGGGCTTGCGGAAGTCTGCTGGCGTGGAGGCCATATTGAAGTGGCCGAATGATGTGCTGGTGGACGCGCGCAAGCTGGTGGGGATTCTGGTGGAAGCTCCGCACGTGGGCGATGTGTCGCGCGTGGTGGTGGGCTTCGGCGTGAACTATGACCTGACAACCAGTGAGCTACCCGTGCCGCACGCCACGTCTGTAGCGCTCGAGACGACGAGGTCGCAGGCGGCAGGGGTTAACTCTGAAGAGCCAGCGCCCGAGTTGGCCTCCCGCGAGGACATCATCGTGGCGATCTTGCTGCGCCTGCAAGAGGACATGGAGCGTTTTCGCACCATGGGTGGGGCACCCCAGACGTTCCTTTCGCGGTACAAAAAGCTCTCCACCACGCTAGGAACCACGGTGAAGGTGATGCTTCCCGGCGATAGCGTGATGGAAGGTACCGCCGTGGATATTGCCGAGGACGGCCAGCTGATCGTGGACACCGGCGGTTCACGCACCAGCGTGTCTGCGGGAGACGTGGTGCACCTGCGCCCGGGCGGAGCAACAAGCGACAACCACTACGCTAATTCACCAGAAAACTCTGCAAACACGAATGAAACACAGGGGGAGGCAGGCCGTGACTAAATTAACCATTGACCCGCAGGAACACCTGCTGGCGGACTTAAGCCCACAGCGTCGCTCTGTGATCTTCCCCGTGCTGGAACTCATCATCATTACTGGTCTGGCGTGGTCGCTCGTCGGATTGATCGATGCCCACTTCGATTCCGTCGCCCGCTCCACCTTTGGTGCGGTGTACAGCCCGCCGAGCCAGATCGTGGCAATGCTCCCAGAAGACCAAACGCTGATGGTGTTGCTCTGGTTGCGCCGCGCCGTCCTGGTGGCATGGGTGGTGCTCTCCTGGACCCGCTGCATCCGTCACCTGGTGTTCCGCTCTCGCTCGCGCATGATGCTTACCGACGAAAGGCTCATCACCGCCACCGGGCATTGGCGCAGCGAGATCGCTCAGATCCCTTTGGCTCACATTGTTGATGCCCGTCACCGCGGGTCCGACGTTGCGCTGTACACCATGGGAGCTCGTATGCCCGTGGTGCTGCACAACGTGCCCAAGGCCAAGAAGTTCGTGCGCCTTCTAAAGAGCGAGATCCGGCCACTATAGTTAATAGCCGTGCCACAACAGACGAGCTCTTCTGCAGATAACAACCCAACGAACCAGACCCCTGCGGCCCAACTCGCGGAAACTGTCGCCGATTGGAGCCTGTCCCGCGCCTCTGCCCACGCGCTGGGTGCACCATTGGTGACCATCATCGGCGATGGCCAGCTGGCCAGGATGATGCACCAAGCGGGAATCGAGCTGGGCCTGACCACGCGCGTGCTCGCGGGTGCTGCCGATTCCTCTACCGCGCAGGTCACGCCGGACGTGGTGCTGGGGGATTACACCAACCGCGCCCATGTGGAAGAGGTTTCTCGCGGATCCGACGCCGTGACGTTTGATCACGAGCACGTCCCCAACGAGTTCCTAGAAGCCCTCATCGCTGAGGGAATTAATGTGCAACCCCAGCCCAAGGCTCTGGTTAATGCCCAGGACAAGCTGGTCATGCGCAAGCGCATGCGGGAAATCGGTGCCCCAGTTCCACCGTTCATGGAAATTACCTCGGTGGATGAGATCCGCGAGTTCTTTGACATCACTGGCGGAAACGTCTGCCTGAAGACGCGCCGCGGCGGTTATGACGGCAAGGGCGTGTGGTTCCCAGCTACCGCAGACGACGCTGCCGAACTGGTCGCGGATCTGCTGGAGCAAGGACTGCCACTGATGGCGGAGAAGAAGGTGCAGCTGGTGCGCGAGCTCTCCGCGATGGTGGCCCGGACTCCCTCAGGCGAAGTCCGCACCTGGCCCGTGGTGGAATCCGTCCAGGAAGACGGCATCTGTGTGGAGGCAGTTGCACCCGCACCGGATACCAGCGCATCTATCCTCACCGCCGCCGAGGAACTCGCCCGCGTTGTGGTTTCTGAACTCGAGGTCACGGGAGTTCTCGCCGTGGAACTCTTCGAGACCGTGGACGAAGCAGGCCAGCCGGAGATCATCGTCAACGAACTCGCCATGCGCCCACACAACACCGGCCACTGGACTCAAGATGGCTGCGTGACCAGCCAGTTCGAACAACACCTGCGGGCCGTGCTGGACCGTCCGCTGGGCGATACCTCTCCGATCGGCCCCACGACAGTCATGGCCAACGTGCTCGGAGCAGACAATGACCCAAACATGGCGATGCACCGCAGGATGGATGAAGTGTGGCGTCGATACCCGAACGCCAAGATCCACATGTACGGCAAGGAATGGCGACCGCGCCGCAAGATGGGCCACGTGAATATGGTGCGCACGGAAGGCCAGAGCGTCGATGAACTGCGAACCGCAGCGCGTGAAGCCGCAAACTATCTGGTCACGGCGCAGTGGACGGATGGCTACACGGGCTAAAGTGGGAAAGCGTTAAGCCACCCGTTTGCATCAGTAACGAGAAGAAGTAAAGGCACTCCCATGACCTCCCCGGAAAACACGCAGAACACTCCACAGCCTTTGGTGGGCATCGTGATGGGATCGGATTCGGACTGGCCAACGGTCCAGCCAGCCGCCGAAGTACTCGCGGAGTTCGGCATCCCCATGGAGATTGGCGTGGTATCCGCACACCGCACCCCGGAGCGGATGCTGGACTATGCGCGCAACGCGCACACCAGCGGCATCAAGGTCATCATCGCGTGTGCTGGTGGCGCTGCTCACTTGCCGGGTATGATCGCCGCGGCCACTCCGCTGCCGGTCATTGGCATTCCACGGGCGCTGGGCAACCTGGACGGCTTGGATTCTCTGCTGTCTATCGTGCAGATGCCAGCGGGCGTGCCCACGGCCACGGTGTCCATCGACGGTGCGAAGAACGCCGGTTTGCTGGCCGTGCGGACCCTCGCCGTGGGTAGCGAGCAGCTGATGGAGCAGATGGTGCGCTACCAAGAGGCCATGCGAGATCAGGTCTTTGAGAAGGATCGGGCGCTGAAGTACAAGCTGATGGGCGGGGAGTAATTCCTGTTCCGCAGTCTCCGGGCAGCGGCCCGCTGAGTGCGGCGCTAAACCGATTCAAGCGCTCTGCATGGGTGGGCGTGGTGGCTCTAGCTGGCGCCGAGCTGGGATGGGTGGCTCTGTGGCTGCTGGTTAGCTCGGCGCATTCTGAACTGCTCAGCGCGGCGTTTGAGGTGGCCTACGGCGCCCATCTGCTGCCGTTGATCGCAGGTGCCGCAGTATCGGCGCCATTGGTGCGCTCGGGGGATCGGCGCGGGTGGGTGCACTTGTTGACGGTGGTGGCCGCTGCGGATTTCGCTTCACTGGTGCTGGGACTGTGCGTGGCCGTGTGGGTTCCCGGTTGGTTGTGGCGCTCTGCGGTGCTACTTGCGCTGTGCGCCTGGCTGGCGGTGGCCGCGTGGAGTGTGATCTTTGTGCGTCGGATTTCGGCGAGCCGCACTGCGCTTCCCAGCCGCCCGGTCGATGCGGTGGTGGTGCTGGGCTGTGGCCTGGTGGGTCGGTGGCCAGGCCCCATGTTGTGTCGACGCCTAGACCGTGCCATTCAGCTGTCCTCCCCAGATGTGCCCGTGGTGGTTTCCGGTGGGCAGGGAGCTGACGAGCTCACGTCTGAAGGTCAGGCAATGGCCGATTACCTGCACTCCACTCACGGCGAGCATCTGCGTAGGCACCATAACCAAGTGTTGGTGGAGGATCGAGCCACCAACACGCGAGAGAACTTGCGACACAGCCTAGAGATTCTGCGTGAGCACGGCCTGGCTATCCGAGAAGTGGCCGTGGTCACCAGTGACTTTCACGTGCAGCGCACAGAGATGACCACCGATGTGGTGGCAGGCCTAGATAGAGAAAACGGCGGTAACGTGCGCTTTTCCGTGTTCGGTGCGTATACACCGCCGGTGGCACGTCCCGCCGCTCACGTTCGCGAATTCGTCGCGTACGTGCTGTGGACTCTCCGTGGTCTTAAATCTTGAGGTTAGCGAGCCAGGAGTTCGTCGTCGCTCAATTCTTCGGGCTCTTCCCGGTCCAGCTTGCCCTTGGTGAAACGGTTCACGATCAGGGCGATGGCGCCATCGCCGGTGACGTTTGCTGCGGTACCGAAGGAATCGATGGCGATGTAGGCGGCGATCATCAGGGCCACCTGCTCATCGGTGAAGCCCAGCATGGAGGACAGCAGGCCAACTGCAGCCATGATGGCTCCGCCTGGCACGCCTGGGGCCGCAATCATGGTGACACCCAGCATCATCACGAAGCCCAGTGCCTGACCAAAGCTGACCGTATCGCCGGAGATGAACAGCACGGCGAAGGCGAACAGCGTGATCTTCATGGTGGAACCCGCGAGGTGGATGGTGGCGCACAGCGGAACGACGAAACCGGCGACGGATTCGGAAACTCCGTTCTTCTGCGCGCACTTGTACGTCACTGGGATGGTCGCAGCTGAGGACGAGGTGCCCAGAGCAGTGGCGTACGCAGGGAGCATGTTCTTGAACGCGGTCAACGGGTTCTTGCCCGCAATCGCACCAGCGAGGGCAAATTGGATGACCAGCAGAACCAGGGTGCCCACCACGGCAACTACCAGCACGATCAGCAGCATGCTGATGGTGTGGGTGAGGTTTCCGTTCATTCCCATGGTGAGGAATACGCCGAAAATGTAGATCGGTAGCAGCGGGATGATGAAGGATTCGATGATCTTCATAACCACGTCGCGCAGCTGATTGCTGCCGCGTCGCAGGATCTCCGAAGGTACGGCGGTCATGGCCAGCCCCATGCTGAAAGCCAGCAACAGGGCCGTCATCACGGCGAACGGTGGATCCATCTCCACGGTGAAGTAGGAAGCCAGTTGGCCCTCTTCGATATCCGCGACAGTGTCCACGCTGAGGCCATCCAGCAAGGAGGGGTACAGCGTCTGGGAAGCCACAAACGCCAGCAGGCCGGAGAAGATGGTGGAGCCGTAGGCGATGGCGGTAGTCAGCGCGAGCCACTTGCCTGCGCCACGCCCTAAGTTGGCGATGGCCGGTGTGATCAGAGCAAAGATCAGGACGGGGACGAAGAATCCCAGGAAGTTGCCGAACAGGCCATTGACGGTGGCAAAGAACCGCCCCAGCCATTCGGGGGCGAAGAAGCTGACAATGATGCCAAGAATGATCGCGATGACGATCTTAAACAGCAGCGACTGCGTGACGCGACTAGCTTTCATAAAGGTTTCCATCACTAATAATTGGAGAGACACAACGAACTACAAGGAGCGTAACCTGTATGCAGCCTGTGTAGTTAAAACTTGCGGGGAATTAGCGGGGGAGTTTTGCAGCTAGCGGTAGCGGCTATATCCGCGCCATGCCAGCCATAGGAAGACAAGCAGCACGACCAGCATGATTGAGGGGGCCAAGCTGGGCTCCGGTTGGAACAGATTCCACACGCCTTGAATCAGGGCCAGAACGGTGAAGAATCCCAGGAATCCCAATAGTGATTCCCATATCAGCTTCTTACGTTGATCGTCCGCGGAGCCGCCGTTGATATCGGATGCTCCGCCGCGCTGCTGATCCTCGTGCATCGGGTCTGGCCTCTCACTTCTCAAGCTTTACTTCACGCCACCGGCGGTCAGGCCAGAGACGATACGGCGCTGGAAGATCAGCACCATGATCACCAGTGGGATGGTCACCAGTGCGCCCGCGGCCATGGTGGCCGCATAGGGGAATTCAAAGGAATTGGTGCCGGAGAAGCGGGCGATGGCCACCGTCACCGGCTCGGTACGAGTGGTGGACAGCTGCTTGGCCAGCATGAACTCGTTCCATGTTGCGATGAACGCCAGGATGGCCGTGGTGAACAGCGCGGGAGCAGCCAGCGGCAGGATGACCTTGCGGAAAGCCAGGGACCGAGACGCCCCGTCCACGCGGGCGGCTTCTTCCAGCTTCCACGGCAGCTCGCGGAAGAAACTGGTCAGAGTGTAAACAGTCAGTGGCAGCACAAAGGAGATGTTCGGGATGATCAGCGCTTGGTACGTGCCGATCCACTCGATGGAGCGGAACAGCTGGAATAGCGGGGTGACCAGCGCGATTCCCGGGAACATAGAGGCCGCCAAGATGATGCCGGTCACCGCACCCTTGCCGCGGAAGTCCACGCGAGCCAGCGCATACGCCGTAAACACGCCCACGGCCAGGGCGATCAGAGTGGTGGCAAAGCTGACCAGCAGCGAGTTGCCGATCGCGCGCAGGAAGTTGTTGCCCGCGTCCGTGGCTAGCGCATCCGCGAAATTATCCAGCGTCAGGTGGCTGGGCAGGGGGTTGGTGGAGAAGGTGTAGGCCTTGTCCCGCAGTGCGGTGATGACCATCCAATAAAACGGTGCCAGGCCCCACACCAGGATCAACAGCACGCCGAGGTAGTTGCGGAAAGTCTTCATGTTTAGACCCCTTCCTTGGCGCCGTGGGTCGCGCTGTTCTTTGCGTTCGCGTCCGTGGTGTTTTTCTTTGTCCGACGCCAAATCGGTGTCTTCTTAGACTTCGGCAAGTTCTGGGTACCGCTGACATCGGCGCCGAGGAACCTCACCATGATGAAGGCGATGGCGAAGATGAGCAGGAAGATCAGCGTGGACATTGCGGAGGCGGAGTTGTACTTACCCTGTTGAGTTGCTCCGATGACCAGCTGGGAGATGACAGCGGTGGGGGAGCTGGTGGCCTCACTGATCATGATGACCGGCAGGTCATACATGCGCAGGGCATCGAGGGTGCGGAATAGTACCGCGACCATCAGTGCGGGCTTGATCAGCGGTAAGGTGATCTGCGTGAACTGCTGCCACTTGGATGCGCCGTCCACGCGGGCGGCTTCGTAGACTCCCTGTGGAACCATTTGCAGGCCAGCAAGAATCAGCAGTGCCATGAATGGGGCGGTCTTCCACACGTCGGCGATGATCACTGCGGATCGGGCTGCCCATGGGTCGGTTGTCCAGTGCACGGTGGTGCCCAACAGTGAGTTGACGATTCCCTTATCCGCGAAGATGAATTGCCAGAGCTTGGCGGTCACGGCGGTGGGGATAGCCCAGGGGACCAGCACTGCTGCGCGCAAGAATCCGCGGCCGATGAAGCTGCGGTTCATCACCAGGGCCATCCACAGCCCGAGGAGAGTTTCCAGAGAGACGGTGACCACCACGAAGAACAGCGTGATCTTCAGGGCCGGCCAGAAGTCGGTGGACAGCTGTCCGTTGGCGCACTCCATGACTTGCCCGGAGGGGCTCATGCATCGGTTGGATAGCCAGTACAGATAGTGCTGTAGGCCGGCGAATCCGCCGGTGACAAAGCGTCCCGTTTCTGGATTGATGTGCTTATCTGCGAGGAAGGACAGATAAATCGCACGGAGAACCGGATATCCGATCACCACTGCGAGTAAGGCCATCGAGGGTCCGACGAGCCACAGCGGGCGCCAATCTCTTTTCTTTTTCGGCGCCGGGGGCGCACTTGAGGTGAGGGGCGTGGACACGCGGTCTCCTGTCCGTCAAAAGCACTGTGAACTTAAGTAGAGCATCCCACATTGTGCGGGATGCTCCGAAGTTGTCACAGCACGGGCGTTAGTTGGTGCGTCCAGCATTACTTATGCCGGGCGCAAAGTGCCTAGGCGGCGTGCGGGGATTTAACCCTGCGTGTTCTGGATTGCCTTTTCCATTTCGGTGGTGGCATCGTCCACAGACATACCTGCAGTCAGCGCTGCGTAGGCGTTGTCCTGCACGGCCTTCGACAGTGCATCGTAGGTAGGGGATGCTGGGCGAGGCTGCGCGTTTTCCAGGGAGATCTTCAGCGCCTCCATGTACGGGAACTGCTCCTGGATGGCGGCCTCATCGTAGATGGAAGCCAGCACCGGCGGGAAGGATGCCTCAGCGAAGGAACGCTGGTTGTCCTCATTGATGATGAACTTCATGAAGTCCAAGGCAGTGGCCTTGTGCTCAGAGTTGACGTTGATGCCGTTGTTGTAACCGCCGAGGGTGGACACGCCCACGCCGTCCTTGCCCACCAGTGGGGAGACCTCGACCTTGCCCTTGACCGCGGAGCCCTCCTCCTCGGAAGTGGCGTACATGTATGGCCAGTTGATGGCCATCGCGGTATCACCCTGGGTGAACGCGAGGTTGGTCTCTTCCTCGCTGGCGCCGGTGGATGCAGAGCTGATGGTGCCGTCCTTGTATGCGTCCACCAGTGCCTGCAGACCCTCGCGGGACTCCTTGGAAGTGACGGTTGGCTGCAGCTTGTCGTCGGTCAGACCTCCACCCCAACCAGCCATGAAGCCGGCGGTGTTCACAGTCAGGCCCTCGTACTGCCTGAGCTGGGTGGTCAGGCAGTCCTGGTTTTCCACCTTCTTGCAGGCCTCAACCACGTCATCCCACTTCTGTGGCTCTTCCTTGACCATGTCAGTGTTGCGGTAGAGCAGTTGGCCGTTGGTGTTCTGCGGCAACGCGTAGAGGGTGTCATTGTAGGTCGCGGACTTCACGGTGGCAGGCAGCAGCGCCTCCGTGTCCACCTGCATGTCGCCGGTCAAAGGAGTCAGCCAGCCGTTGGCGGCGAACTGAGCGGTCCAGACAACGTCGAGCGCCATGACATCGATGTCAGAAGATCCTGCCTGGAGGGACTGCACGAGGGTGTCACGCTGAGCGTCCGCCTCACCAGCCAACTCCTGCAGGTTGACCTTCTCGTCTGGGTGCTCTTCGTTCCACTTGTCGATGATCGGGCGGAGCTTGTCTGTATCGTTCTTGCCCATGGCGAAAGTGATTTCGCCGCGGCCGTCAGTGTTCTGTGCGGCCTGGCCGCCCTCTTCGGTCTCGGAGCAGGCAGCGAGCGTCAAACCCGATACCGCCAAGACAGCCAGCAGCTTCTTGTGTTGCAGAGCCATCGTGAGCCTTTCTATCGTCCTCGAGAAACAGTCAAGATTTCCAAACGGAAACTCTTTGTCGGCTCATCATAATGGCTGCGCGGGTTCTGCCCTAGAGATTCGAGATAACTGCTGGTGCAGCCGTACCCCCAGGGCAACCGAGCGGGATTAGTTTTCCACTCTCAGCTCGGTTTCTGCATCAAAGTAATGCACCTTGGCGTCGGAACGAATAACAACCTGAGCACGTGATCCCACGGACGGCAGCTGGCGAGAGTCCCCACCACGGGCGATCAGCTGCCCATGTTCGGTATCCACATATACATATGAATCTGCGCCTAGTTCCTCCACCATCTCCACGGTGCCGGAGATTCCCTCGTCGGAATCTTCGGGGCGAACCTCCAGGCCCTCCGGACGCACGCCGACGATCAACGGCTTGTTCTCATGACCCGCGGGTGCGGTGTAGTTCCACCCGGCAATCGGGCCATCGGTGGTCACCAAGTTCATCGACGGGGAACCGATGAAACCGGCCACGAAGGCATTCACGGGACGGTCGTAGAGTTCCTTGGGGCTATCCACCTGCTGCAGTTCGCCAAAGTTCAGCACAGCCACACGATCGCCCATGGTCATGGCCTCTACCTGGTCGTGAGTCACGTACACGGTGGTCACACCCAGGGAGGACTGCAACTTCACGATCTGCGCGCGGGTCTGCACGCGGAGTTTGGCATCCAGGTTGGACAGCGGCTCGTCCATCAGGAACACCTGCGGCTCGCGCACAATTGCGCGACCCATAGCCACGCGCTGACGCTGACCACCGGAGAGATCCTTCGGCTTGCGTGCCAGGAACTCCTCCAGGCCCAGGGTCTCGGCAGCTGCGCGCACGCGCTTTCTGATCTCCTCTTTGGGAGTCTTGGCTACCTTGAGAGCGAAGCCCATGTTCTCCTCTACCGTCATGTGCGGGTAGAGGGCGTAATCCTGGAAAACCATCGCGATATCGCGCTCCTTGGGCTCAGTGCCCGTGACGTCCTTGCCGCCGATTGTGATGCGCCCGCCAGTCGTTTCTTCCAGGCCCGCCAGCGCGCGCAGGGTGGTGGACTTGCCGCAGCCAGATGGCCCGACCAGCACCAAAAACTCTCCATCGGAAATCTGGAGATCAAGATCCTTCACCGTGGGGCGTTTAGCTCCCGGGTATTGGATGTACACATGATCGAAGTTCACGTCAGCCATGGGCGCTAATCATACTGCAGCAGGACGCGGGCACGGGGCGAAATGCCTATGCTCTACGTTTATGCCGAATACATATCCCTTGGCGGCTGACGGCCCGTGGTACCGCGATGTGACCTTATGGATCCAGACCGTGATGCAAGCCGTGACGTTCACGCTAACGGGGCTGATCTTTGGACTTCCTCCTGCGACGTCTCTGCCGTTTTCTGCGAGCCTGCTGTGCTTCGCAGGTTTGGCGGTGACTTTTGTGGGCTTACTGGTGCAGCGGTGGAGAGCCAGGTTAGGGCTGGTCATCTCTGGCGTGGGGCTGGCAATGCAGGGCATTTCTGCGGTGCAGGTCTACTTTTTGGCGTATTTCGTTGTCTGTTTCGAGGCGTGGTACATCGCGGCATACCTGCGCCGGAAAAACTGCTGGTGGCTGGCGATCCTGTGGGTCGGTTCAATGGCATCCGTGACCTGGGGTTACATGCGCGTGAACTTGGGTGGCGACTATAGTTCGGTGCCGCAAGTGGGATTCTTGGCGGTAGTGCTGACACTGCTGATCACGGCGAGTATTGGGTTGTCCACGATGCTGGGGCGTTCCACCGCCAAGCGCAACGAGAAGATGGAAACGCTTGCCGCGCGCGCCGAACTGGCCACCGTGTCGGAGCGCAACAGAATCGCCCGAGAGATGCACGATATCGTCGCCCATTCCCTCACCGTGGTCATCGCCCAGGCTGACGGGGGCAGGTACGCGGGCCGGAAAGACCCGGACAAGGCCATGGAAGCGCTGGAGACGATCTCCGCGCGCGGTCGCGATGCGTTGGCGCAGATGCGATCCTTGCTGTCCGTATTGCACGACGATTCGCAGGACGAGCGCGAAGTTTCTGTCGCGCCGGGTGTGGCGGGGATTCCTGATCTAGTGTCCGACGCCAAGCGCTCCGGCCTTAGCGTTGATTACCAGGTCGAAGGCGAACCGCAATCCTTGGAGGAGGTGCGTGACCTCACGGTCTATCGCATCGTGCAGGAGTCTTTAACGAATGTCATGAAGCACGCAGGCAGCGTGCGCGTGGTGCTGCGCATGCAGTGGAGCAAGGAGAAGGTGCGCATCGCCGTGGACAATCAGCGCGGCGAGGACCAGATCGAAGGCAGCGGTCGGGGACTGACGGGCATCGCGGAACGGGCCCGCGTACACGGTGGCACGGCAACCTGGGGGCCTTCGCGCCTGTTCGCGGGTGGTTGGAACGTCACTGCTGAGCTTCCTACTGGGCGATAGAAATTAGGACGATATTGTGAAGGGCATGAACTCACCACACATCACGGTCGGGTTGGTCGATGATCAGCAACTGGTGCGCGCCGGTTTTTCCTTGGTGCTCGATTCACAGGACGACATCGAGGTGCTGTGGCAGGCAGAACAGGGACAGCAGGCCTGTGAGTTGGCAACGCAGCAGCCGGTGGACATCATGCTGATGGACGTGCAGATGCCCGTGATGGATGGCATTGCTGCTACGCGAAAGATCCTGGATGCAGCTCCGGTCGGCCCCGGTGGCGAAGTGACGAAGATTATCGTGCTGACCACCTTTGATAACGATAGCTACGTGTTGAAATCAGTGGAGGCGGGCGCCAGCGGGTTTCTGTTGAAGGACGCGGAGCCCGAGGATCTGCTGTCTGCTGTGCGCACGGTCGGGGAATCTGCGTCCGTCATTAGCCCCAAGTCCACCGCCCGTTTGCTGCGACACGTGCGGGAGATGGGGACGGGTGAAGAATTTGACGGCGCCGCGTCCACAGAAGGTATGGATGGCGAGTGTGTCTGCGACAAGGGTGCGAATAGAGAGTGCGCGAGCGAGGATGGCACTCAGGGGAATTCTGATGCGAGCGCAGATTTCGGATTGGTAGAACCGCTCACCCCGCGCGAATTGGAGATCCTACGGCTGATGGCCAAGGGCAAAAGCAATCAAGAAATCTCCACAGAGCTATTTATCTCTTTGCCGACCGTGAAGACCCACGTGGGTAAGGTCTTGCTCAAGACAAATTCCCGTGACAGGGTGCACGCCGTACTGTTCGCCTTCAGAAACGGGGTGGTTGACCCTGAGGATCTTCTGGGGGATGTGGGGGATCATCCCTGAGGATGACCGATTCAGACCGAAAGAAATAGTACTTCGGTCGGATGTGCAGTCTTAAAGTTTCCGGCACAGTAGATGTCATGATCACAGTCGAAAATCTCACGAAACGGTATGGAAAAAAGACCGCAGTCAATCAGCTCAACTTCCACGTTCCGGACGGCCAGGTCACAGGATTCCTTGGGCCCAACGGTTCCGGAAAGTCCACCACCATGCGCTGCATGCTCGGCCTGGACGCTCCTACGACGGGGCATGTGTCCTTCAGCGGCGCATACCCACACGGCGAGGCTTACAACGCCTCGTTTGCTTCTCTGAACATGAAGGCCGCGGTGGCGGGTTCTGTTCTCGACGCCCACTGGTTCGAACCCAAGCGCTCCGGACGTAACCACCTGCGCGTCATCGCTGCTGGTGCCGGCATTTCGGACAAGCGAGTGGAACAGTGTTTGGAACTAGTCGGTCTGGAAAAGGCTGCGAAGGGCAAGGTCGGCGGTTACTCCCTGGGTATGAAGCAGCGCCTCGGCCTGGCAGGCGCTCTGCTGGGAGATCCACAGCACCTGTTGCTGGACGAGCCCGTCAACGGTCTAGATCCGGAAGGTGTGTCCTGGATCCGTCGCGTCATTCGTCAGCAGGCCGCCGAAGGGCGCGCTGTATTGGTCTCCTCCCACTTGCTTTCGGAAATGCAGCAGACGGCCGATCGCCTCGTGGTGATCGGTAAAGGAGAGCTCATCGGCGAGTACTCGATGGCGGAGTTCCTCGCAGACGGAACCCGAGTGCTGGTGGAATGCCGCGAGGCCGTTCTGCTGGCAGACGAGTTGCGCAAGCAAGGTCTCAAGGCAGATGTGGAGCGCGAACGCGTGTTGAGCATCACCGTGGGTCAGCAGATCTCGGAACAAAAAGTCCGTACGGCGGTTGCCGAGGCAGCACTTTCTCAAGGCTTCCTCGTCACCGGGCTGAAGACCGAAGCAGCGAACCTGGAGCAGCGCTTCCTCGCAGCCACCTCGGGTGTTCAGGAGTACCGCACCCAACAGATCCCAGGCCAGAATGCAGCCCCAACCAACACCCCACAACAGCGCTCGGAGGCCAAGTAATGAACGCCACAGTTACCGAAAACCACAATTCTCAATCTGTGCCACGTCGCCAGCCGGTGGTGGCGCAAGGAAATCAATTCGCTCACGCATTCAAGTCCGAGCTACGCAAGGTGCTGAGTCTGCGCAGCTCCATCATCTGGGTTGTCCTGATGACCGGCTCGCTCTACGGATTCGTGGTGCTGCAGGGCCTGTTCACCACAGAGAAGGCCCCGTTGAACTGGTACGATCTCACCACTGGCACTTTGGTGTTCATGCTGCTGGCGATCGTCTATGGAGCGGGAGCTACTGCCGGTGAGCTGGGCAACCACATGCAAGCCCACTCATTCTTGACCCAGAAGGCCCGCTGGCACTGGCTGTCCGCACGCTTAATCATCACGGTGATGTTCGTCATCGTGAACTACGCAGTGGGCCTGCTCGTGTCCCTCCTTGTCGCGGTCATTATGCCGAAGCTGGAGTTCACCGGCGGAGACATCAAATTCGCGTGGATCCCAGCAATCTACCTGGCTGGATACGCCCTTGTCGCAGCAGGTGTGGCCATGATTACGCGTAGCCGCGTGGCGGGACTGGCACTGCCGCTGGTGTGGTTCCTGGTTATTGAAAATCTGCTCATTGCTTTCGGAAGTACTTACGAAATCGCCAAGAAGCTTTACGAGTTCTCCCCAGGGCACGCCATGCAGGATCTCTCCATGCAGGCCTTTACAGCAGAAGCTCCGGCATTCACCGTTGCCCACAACGTGACGGTGCTCGCCGTGTGGGTAGCGGTCGCAGTAGCAGCAGCGCTGTTCTTCAACAGCAAGCGGGACGTGCGCTAAGCACCAACGGTCAAACGACCTCACCCCGCGAAGACAGTACTCCGAAGTCAGCTCAGTGAGGCCGAGAACCTAGCCGACGTCATCTACACGATGACGTCGGCTTTTTCCGTGTCCCTAAGCTCTTCCAAGCGCGTTGGGTTGGAATCTGTAGACATCACTACGGAACCGCCAATAAGCAGGGGAGACAAGCACCGCGCCAAGCCGCGAACGTCATCCCACGGCCCGATCACCACGCGGGCACCGCGCCCAATACCGTGCTCAGCCTCCAGTTGCTCCGCGGCAGCGCGAACCACGTCTACGTCAGCGCTGGGATTCTTAGGAGCTGAACCCATGAACGCATCGGGGTGCACGCGCAGCTCGGGGGAGAAGTCATTAATGCCGAACGGAACTTCACCGCCAGCTTCCTCCACGCCACGGCCGAAAGGGTCGGAAGACAAAAGGTAAACCTCTTGCACGCAAGCCCCTGCGGGGGAGTCCTCGAAGCTCTCGGCCAGTTCCAGTGAATCGGTGAACAGAACTGCAGGCTCGCCGGAGTTGGCGTCGGAAATAGAGGCGCCAACCTTCCACGCACCCACCGCAATACATGCTGGCTGCCATCCGGGTGCGGCGGCGATGGCGACGGTATCGCCCTCGCCCACGCCGATGCTCGTGAGCAGATTAGCCACCTTGGCCTGCCAATTCGCCAGCGTGATGCCGGACAATTCCATGCGCCCGGCCTCGGTGTACGTGGTCAAGCGGGGAGCTGCAGGGTCGTTCAGAAGGTCAGAGATGAGATCCATGGCTCCCAAGACTACGTGTTCGTCGTACGCGAATTCGTCGCGCTCAGCAAGGGAGCTAGTTCACGCACATAGGGGCGTTGGAACCCGCGTCCAAGGTCTGATTCAGCTTCGGATCATCACCCATGGAGCCCTCCGTGCCCACCACACCCGTGCCGGAATCGCTGGAGGAGCCGTTTGAGGAGCCGCTGGAGTTCGAGGTGGAATCACTAGTGGAGCTGGAATCCGTATCCTCGTAACCGTCGCCATCCAAGTCCTTAATGCCCTCGGTCAACGTGCCAACGGTAGGCGAATTCGGATCCTGCAGGGCCACCATGACGCCGTTGGCACCTGGACCGGAGTATGTTCCGGCCAGAGTGATGGACAGTTCCTTATCGCCCAAATCCGGGTCCTCTACGACCTTCAAACCACCCAGCTGGCGGGCTAGTGCACGCGCGGCGGGATCGTTCTTGTCCTTCGCGTTGACCTGGGATTCGGAGATGCCGGATTCAGGGGCATTGCCCACCTTGCCTTGCTTGTATCCGTAGCCCTCCACCAGAGAACCGACGGAAGCAGCCAGTCCGGCCACGTCACCACCGTTGAGGACATCCACGGTGTAATCCTCAGCCTTGAAGTCCTCAATTGGTGCGTTTGGATCGGTGGTCTCTTCCGGCTTTTCCTCGGCTGCCTCGTCATAAGTGTTGGCGAGATCGTCGAAGAACTTGTGCACCTGATTGCGGTCCACGGTGACGATGGATTCGCCGTAGTCGCCGGTGCCATCGATGCTGGTCACGGGGATCGTCTGGAACGTCACGTTGCCACCGGCCAGAGACTGCATCTGGGTGGCCATGCCCATGATGTCCCATCCCTCGTCCAGAACCACCGAGCGCTTCACCGCTTCGTTGATGTGGTTCAGGCTGGAAGGGTTGGTCAAGGTTTCCGAGCTGAGGATGTGGTTGGCCAGAGATGCCATGTACGCCTGCTGACGAGTGATGCGGTCCAAGTCGCCGCGGGGCAACTCATGGCGCTGGCGCACAAAGCTCAAGGCATCGGGGCCGTCGAGTGTTTGGTAGCCCTTGGGGAACTTCGCACCGGATAGCGGCTCATCCACCGGGTTGTTGAGGCACACGTCCACGCCGCCCACGGCATCGGTGAGCAGCACGAATCCCAACAGGCCCACCTCGGCGTAGTGGTCCACGTGAATGCCAGTCAGGTCGCTCACAGTGTGGATCAAGGCCTTACGTCCTGCCTCGGTGGACTGTTTGTCCACATCTTGGGCATCAGTGTCCCCGCTCTGCTCCAGTTGCTGAGCTTTCTCGAACTTCGCGGAGCCGTACACGCCGTTGAGCTTCATATTGCCCATGTCCTCGGTGGATACGTACGTATCGCGGGGCAAGGACACGGCGGTGGCGGAGGATCCATCGTTGGGAACGCGAATGAGGATCATCGTGTCCGTGTTGGTGGCTTCTTCTTCACCTGCGCGCAGCATGTCGATTTCCTGCTGGCTCAGAGGCTTGCCCTGTGCATCCGTACGGGAATCCACACCCACCAGCAGGATGTCTGTGGCGCCATCTGGCTGCGCGCCGAGGTTCAATCCGCTGGCTTGGGCCAGCTGGTTGTTCAGGTTGCCGATGGTGGCGTATCCAATGCCCGTGGCCAGCAGGAAAATCGCCGAAATGAGAGCCAGCCCAGCCTTGACCGGGCGCGCGCCAATCTGCCGCGGGCGCTGTGCGGAAACCGGGGAAGCCTGAATCTGCCGAGAGTGGCGCGACCGTGTGCTGCGCTGCTCAGAGTCTTCAGGGTTCATATGCTTCGGTTTCCTACCAATGTCGATTGCGGGTAACGGGTCAGCGCAGCACGAGGGCAGTGCGCCGGGACTGTGTCTAAAAGTATCCCCACACTGTAGTGCGCGAGCGCGTGGTTGAACATAGTAATGATAGGTGATGGTGCGCGAAATCACGTCAGGTGCGACACTTGGAAACCATGACGCTGTACTTCACCGGTGCCTCTGGGCAAGTCGGCCGCGCGATGGCGGCTTTGTTTCCCCATGCTGTGGGACTGACCCGCCGCGATGTGGACCTGGCGGGGGACGCGGTGGATCTTCTTTCTTTCTTTCCGACGCCACCGCCGCCCCATTCCGTCTTGATCAACCTGGCCGCTTATACCGCCGTGGATGATGCGGAGGCGCCAGAAAACCGGGAGCTTGTGCACCGGATTAATGCTATCGCGCCGGGGGAGTTAGCGCGGCAATCCCAGGAATTGGGAATGGCAATGATTCAGGTGTCCACGGAATACGTGCTGAGTGGGCGTCGGGAAAAAGGACAGTGCAACCCCACCACCGAAACTCCCGCGCCACTGAGCTACTACGGACAGAGCAAATGGGAAGGCGAGCAGGCGGCGCTGGCCCACGGCGCACACGTGGTGCGTACCAGCTGGGTGTATACGGGGCCACGAAATTCTGGACGGGACTTTGTGAAGACCATGGCGGATCTGGCGGGACGGGGCATCGACCCAAACGTGGTGAATGACCAGTGGGGCAGGCCCACCTACGCGCCCCACCTGGCTGGTGGCTTGGGGGAGATGGCTCGTGCGTTAGCGGGGCAGCACGAGGCGGTAGACCCGGCAGATATCCCGCAGGTGCTGCACTGCGCGGGCTCGGGGGAGCCCATCACGTGGTACGAGCTGGCCACAGCCTCTTTTGCTGCGGCCGGCTACGATTCCCAGCGCGTCACGGGCATCCCCACCAGTGAGTACCCCACCCCAGCCAAGCGGCCACTGAACGCTGCGTTGTGCGTAGATGAATGGGAACGGCTGGGTCTTGCACCTCTGCCCGCGTGGCAGGCAGGGCTGGCAAAAGCAATGCAGTAGGGTGCTTGACCATGGCACCGATTGCGATCATTACAGTCACGTTTTCTCCCGGGAAACACCTGTGGGATTTCGTGAACTCTGTTCCTGCCGCCACCACCCAGGGCGCGCACGTGGTGATGGTGGACAACGGATCCACCGACGGAGCGCCGGAGGCAGTTGCCGCCGCGGAGCACTCCATGCCGGTGGAACTGGTGAATTCCGGAGGCAACATCGGCTATGGCGCGGCAATGAACTTGGGTGCGCGCCACCTGCGCGAGCTGCGCGAAGCGGGCGAAATCGACGATGAGTTCTTTGTGATCTCCAACCCCGACGTGGTGTTCGGTCCCGGTTGTGTGGACGCGATGGTGGAGGTTGCTGGCCGTAATCCGCGCGCTGGTGCGGTGGGCCCCGTGATCAAGGAGGCCGACGGCAGCGCCTACCCCTCTGCGCGAGAGATCCCCGGGCTGCTGTCCGGAATTGGGCACGCGCTGTTGGGTCCCATCTGGCCGGGTAACCCCTGGACGGTGCGCTACATGAATCAGTCAGACATGCGCCGCGAGCGGCTGGCGGGCTGGCTGTCTGGCTCCTGCCTGCTGCTGCGGTGGGATGCTTTTGCGTCTGTCGACGGCTTTGACGAGCGCTACTTCATGTACATGGAGGACGTCGACCTAGGCGATCGCTTGGCGAAGGCCGGGTGGACGAATGTGTTCACCCCGTCTGCGGAGATTGCGCACGCGCAGGGGCATTCGGCCAGCAAGCACCCGGAGATTTCGCTCAATGCGCACCACCAGAGCGCGTATCGATTCCAGGCTGATCGTCTGCGCGGACCGCTGTATGCGCCGGTGCGATGGGTATTGAAGGCCGGGCTGACAGTTCGCTGCACGGTGGCTATTTGGTGGGCCAAGCGAGAGCTGGCGCGCGAGTCTGCCTGAGGTACTCAGCCGACAATAATTCTGCAGCCTGCCCGGCGTGGGTACGGGACAGTTGTCTTTCTCGTGGATAGTCTGCCGGGTGAAGATATTTTGAACGGCAATCGAACTCAAACTAACTCTGCAACAAGAACGTCTGACAATGAATGAGGAAAGCATGACTGAGAATCTCGCAGCAACCACTGATGCGGTCATTCTGGTTGGCGGTAAGGGCACGCGGCTACGTCCGTTGACGAACTCCATCCCTAAGCCGATGCTGCCCACCGCGGGCTTTCCTTTCTTGCAGCACCTACTGGCCCGCATCAAGGACGCGGGAATGACTCACGTGGTGTTGGGGACGTCCTTTAAAGCAGAGGTCTTTGAGGAGTTCTTTGGTGACGGCTCTGAGTCCGGGCTAGAGATCGAGTATGTCGTCGAAGATGAACCACTGGGCACGGGCGGCGGCATCCGCAACGTTGCGTCCCACCTGCGACACGACCGTGCGATGGTGTTCAACGGCGATGTCCTCGGTGGCACGGATTTGGGCGCTGTATTGCGCAGTCACGTGGAGCGGGAAGCTGATGTGACGCTGCACCTGCTGCGTGTGTCCGATCCTCGTGCTTTTGGTTGTGTCCCCACCGATTCTGACGGCCGAGTGAGTGCCTTCTTGGAGAAGACGGAGGATCCTCCAACGGATCAGATCAATGCGGGAACCTACGTGTTCCAGCGTGAGGTGATCGAGGCTATTCCTGCCGGACGCGCAGTGTCTGTGGAGCGCGAGGTCTTCCCCGAGCTGCTGGAGCTAGGCAGCCGTGTGTTTGGTCACGTGGACCAGGCGTATTGGCGCGATATGGGAACGCCTTCGGACTTTGTGCGCGGGTCTTCTGATCTAGTGCGTGGCATCGCGCCATCGCCATTGTTGGACGGGCGCCACGGTGAGGCTTTGGTGGATGAATCCGCGGCTATCGCTGGGGGAGCGCTGCTGCTTGGCGGAACTGTGATTGGCAGAGGTGCTGAGGTGGGGGCTGGAGTACGTGTGGATACTTCGGTGATTTTTGATGGTGTGCAGATTGAAGCTGGCGCCATCGTGGAGCGATGTGTGATTGGTGCAGGTGCACGCATTGGCGCGCGGGCACAATTGACGGATTGCATCATCGGCGAAGGTGCTGTGGTGGGCGCCCGTTGTGAGTTGCGAGATGGCGCGCGAGTGTGGCCAGGAGTGCAGCTTCCCGACGGTGGACTGCGTTTTTCTTCGGACATTTAGTAGACATTGAGTTCCCTTTGGGGGCCAAAAGCTGCTGAGGAGAAATTTTTTAAAATTTCTCTAGATGTGGTGGCTAGACACAGGATTGTTCAGGTTTTCTCCCATATATTGTGGTTGCTTCGTTGGGCTGGGGGGATATCTCGTGTTGCTGCAGCGGGGTGCGGCAAAAGTAACCTCAATGCTTCTGTGGCTGATGTGACTCAAGTGAATATTGGGACTACATGGGGTTTCGCAAAGGTTGACGCGATGTAATTACCCTTGTGTAATCTGTCCAGTAGTGACACGCAGTAAGGTTTTCCCGCGTAGTCCTCGCAAAGGTTTTGGCTTCAGTTTCCGTAAAGGGAATGTGCTTTAAGAATCTGACAGGGGATTGTGCGCCAGCTGTAGTTCGATAGGACTTCAAGCAGGTACGGAAGATACAGCGTGTAAATCAGACACAGGATGCAGTAGTAATAAGGAGAAAACGGTGGAAAAGTCAGTAGATACGGCCTTTAGCGGCCAGTTCGCTGACGGCTCTGCTGCGGTGGATAGGAGCGCTAACGTGCACGGTGATACACGCCAGCGCAATCTATTTGATCTCACTGAGGACTTTGACCTGTTGTTCGACGCAGTCGAACAGGACTGGCAGGAACAAGCACTCTGCGCGCAGACCGATCCAGAGGCGTTCTTCCCGGAAAAGGGAGGCTCTACCCGCGAGGCCAAGCGCATTTGCCAAGCCTGCGGTGTGCGAGACGAATGCTTGGAGTACGCACTGGCTAATGACGAGCGCTTCGGAATCTGGGGCGGCCTGTCCGAGCGCGAGCGCCGCAAGCTAAAGAAGCGCCTTGGCTAATTACGCCCCGTGGGGGCTGCTAATTGCACAATGATCCCCCGGAAGTGCCACTAGTTTTGTATTGCCCCAGTTCGCGAAGACCGGGCTGGCACTTCCGGGGGATCGTTGCGCACGTGAGGTCATTCCGGCCCCACTGGCCCTTCAGTCTTCCCAGCTAAAACGGGGATCAATCGTGTTCGGGGAAACATTGAGGTAGACGGCCACCAGCCGTACCAAAATGTAGTGCAGTTGCTCCCGCAGGCTCTCGGCGGAGTCCGTTCGGGATTCGACTGGGCGTCGGAAAATAATGATCCGCGGCCGCGTAGGGCAACCAGACGCATCCACGCCAGCAAACACCAATCGGCCTAAAGGAACCTGGCCATCGGCAACCACGTCATCCGGCCACTGGCGGTACCCTACGTCCAACCGCATGCGCGGAACCACATCAACAGCAACATCCAATGAAGCCAGTTGGCTCTCTAGTTGCTCGGCGATGGGTTCGTAGGCGTCCATGACGGCGGCATCAAACTTCTGGGAACGCGTCTTATACCGAGGTAGCTTGGGCAGGAAAGGGCCCCGAGGGCCTCGTCCGTGCCGGTCATTGCGCACTCGCGTGATGTGTCCCATGAGCACACAGTCTAACGAGCCAGCGCGCTCGTCTAGCGCTGTGACACGTGAAGAGTCTCACGTGCGCCAATTGACACTATTCGTATTGCAAACCGTTAAGATATTCTCCGTGACTGTGAGCCGACAATGTTCCAGACCTGGATGCAGGAAGCCTGCGGTGGCCACGCTCGAGTACAACTACGCCGAGCAAATCGCCATCATCGGGCCACTGCAGGTCCAAGGCAACCCCCACCGCTGGGATCTCTGCGCGGACCACGCCGGCCGGACCACCGTCCCCCAAGGATGGGAATTACAGACCGCAGACCCTGGAGCCATCGGCTTTCACGCCGAAGATGACACCGATGATGAAGACCTCATGGCCCTCATGGAGGCCGTGCAGCAAGCGTCCAGCCATGTCGACGAAGAAGTGGCGGAACCCGCACCTCGCATGGTGCGACGCGAACACCTCCCGCTGCCCACCGGCCACCACCCTGCGCATCGGAATCTCCCACCAACTTCTCCTCGGCGCCATCTGCGTGCCGTGCGAGAAAAGGAGAACTAAGCTAACTAACCCGTTGCGCCCAGCCGATTAAGACTTTCGCGGATGACCGTCCGCGCCCCAACCCGAGGAGAACCCCAGCTATGACGGAACGTACCCGTGAGGCGATTTCAGCGATCATCAAAGCATATGACGTGCGCGGCGTGGTGGGCAGTGGTGCGAATGAAGTGGATGAGAGCTTCGTCCGCGATACCGGCGCGGCCTTCGGCAAACTGATGCGCGGGGAAGGTGCAACCAACGTGGTCATCGGCCACGACATGCGTGAAACGTCTCCACAGCTGTCTATGGCCTTCGCGGAAGGGGTCAACTCCCAAGGGCTAGACACGGTATCTTTGGGTCTGACTTCTACGGACGAGCTCTATTACGCATCCGGCGTGATGGACTGCCCGGGCGCCATGTTCACCGCCTCCCACAACCCGGCCAAGTACAACGGCATCAAGCTGTGTCGTGCGGGTGCACGCCCTGTGGGCCAGGAGTCCGGTCTGAAGGAGATCACCGATGACCTCATCCAGGGCGTCCCAGTGTTCGAGGGAGCCCCAGGCCATAATTCCCGCAAGGACGTGCTCCAGGGCTACGCGGAGTTCCTCCGCGACCTCGTTCCTCTAGACATTCGCCCACTCAAGGTCGCGGTCGATGCCGGCAACGGCATGGGTGGCCTGACGGTTCCTGCGGTATTCCAGGGACTGCCGCTTGAGCTGGAAGCCCTGTACTTCGAACTAGACGGCAACTTCCCCAACCATGAGGCCAACCCGCTGGATCCCGCCAACTTGGTGGACCTGCAACACTTCACCGTTGAAGTGGGTGCAGATCTAGGCATTGCTTTCGACGGAGATGCAGACCGCTGCTTCATCGTGGATGAAAAGGGCGAGCCGGTTTCCCCGTCTGCGATCTGCGCAATCATCGCGGAGCACTACCTGGATGAGCAGCCTGGTTCCACCATCATTCACAACCTGATCACCTCCAAGTCCGTGCCGGAACTGGTGCAGGAAAAGGGCGGTAAACCAGTCCGCACCCGCGTGGGACATTCTTTTATCAAGGCGCAGATGGCAGAGCACGGCGCGATCTTCGGCGGCGAGCACTCCGCGCACTACTACTTCGCGGACTTCTTCAACGCGGATTCGGGCATGCTGGCTGCCTTGCATGTTCTGTCCACGCTCGGTTCCCAGGACAAACCGCTCAGTGAGCTTGCACAGGCTTACAACCGATACGAAGCCTCCGGAGAGATCAACTCCGAGGTGGCAGATCAGCAGGGGCGCACTGCAGCCGTGGTGGAGGCCTTCGCTGATCGCGCCGCAAGTGTGGATAAACTGGATGGCGTAACTATTGATTTGAATGACGGATCCTGGCTCAACGTGCGTGCATCGAACACGGAGCCGCTGTTGCGCCTCAACGTGGAGGCCAAGACGCAGGACGAGGTTGAAGCCATCGTCGATGAGGCTTTGACTGTCATTCGGTCCTGATCCGAGGAAGTGACTTCATCGTGCAACTCATCGAGGGCACTATTCGCTCCTATGACTGGGGTTCCCGCACCGCAATTGCGGAGCTGACGGGTCGGCCGTCCCCCACGGATCACCCCGAGGCTGAGATGTGGTTCGGTGCGCACCATGCGGCGCCCAGCATGGTGATGAGCGAGGACGTCACTCTTGATCAGTTCATAGATGCCGATCCTGAGCGCCAGTTGGGCGAGGGGTACCAGAGCCTGCCCTTTTTGCTGAAGTTGCTGGCCGCGGACAAAGCCTTGAGTCTGCAGGCGCATCCGTCCAAGGCCCAAGCTGAGACGGGCTTTGCTGCGGAGGACGCAGCGGGGGTGCCCCTGACGGCCTATGAGCGCAGCTACAAAGATGACAACCACAAGCCCGAGCTGGTGGTTGCGCTCACGCAATTCGACGCACTGGCGGGCTTCCGCAGCGTGGAAAAAATCACCGAAATTCTGCGCGTGCTGGATCTGCCGGAACTGCAGTCTTACGCGGGCATCCTCGGCTCCGGCGATGCCGCCGCCGATATCCGCAGCCTCTTCACTACGTGGGTCACACTTCCGCAGTCGTTCATGGATGAGTTGCTCGCCGTGGTGGTTCCTCGTTGTGAGTTTCTTCTCGACGCCAACTCCGCGCAGCTCAGCGACTGGATCAAGCCATCACTGGAAACGGTCGTCACGCTAGCGGAGCAGTTCCCGGGAGATTCTGGCGTGCTATGTTCGCTGCTGCTCAACCGCCTACGCCTACAGCCTGGTGAAGGTCTCTACTTGGATGCAGGACAACTGCACGCCTACCTGGGTGGTACCGCGGTGGAGATCATGGCGAACTCGGATAACGTCCTGCGCAGCGGTCTGACCAGCAAGCACGTGGACGTGCCGGAGCTGATGAAGGTGCTGACCTTCGAGCAGCTCGAGGATCCTTCGTTGACGGCCAATGAGCTGGGGATTTTTGAGACTCCCGCGCCGGACTTTTGTTTGCGTCGGATGGAACAGGGCCAAGAAACTACGGTGACCGGCCCGGCGATCGTGTTGAGCGTGGGCAACGGGGGAGTGGTGGTCACCAGCGGCCACGGTTGCCGAGAGACGGATTTGGCTTCCGGCGGGGCCGTGTGGGTGAGTAACGAGGATCAGGGCACGCGCGTGGCTGTTCGCGCGGAGGGATCATTAGCGTTCATCGCCACCGTGGGTGGCAACGAGTAGCTGCTGGATCTGGCTAGCGGCCAGTGGTGTCCGTGGTTGGCGCGCTGGAGTTGCTGTGAGTGCTCGTGGACGTGCCAGTGGATTGAGCTCCTGCGGTATTGGACTCAGAAGTGCTCGTGGCTCCTGGTGTCGATGGCTCAGAAGGCTCAGTGGTCTCTGCTGCGCTGGTGGGAAGCTCAGTTAGAGTCTCGGTGGGTTGAGGCTCTGTGGTGGCCTTTGACGTTCCGGGAGTGATTTCGTCGAAGATGCCGCCCGGGTCATCTGGCAAACCAAGGTCATCGGTCCAGCTATTGGGCTGGGATGGAGCGCTTGGTGTCGGGGTCGAAGGCTCAGAGACAGAGGACGGGCTCTGTTCAACACTGGGAGCAATGCTGCTTGGCTGTGACTGGGTACTAAAAAAATGGCCACTCCAAGAGTTCGGCGGAAGGTAGGGATCATCCTGCAGAGAGGACAAAGATCCACCGCGCTCCGAACTATGTGAAGCCGAAGAACTACCAGCCGCCGAAGGCATGCTTGGGCTTTCCGTGGCATCGCGTGGATCTGCCGACTGGGGTTCGTTCGAGGAAGACTCCGCAGTCAGCTCGCTGACCTGCGACTGCTCGGCCACGCTCTCTTGACGATCCTGAGCAGAGTTATCTGTGGTCTGCAGAGTCCACACACCCACAGCACCTGCTGCCAGCAAACCGACAGCGGCGAACCCAGCAATGAAGCGTGCACCGACACCGCGAGATTCAGAGGAGGCGGCACCGGCGGGGTGTGATCTGGCATTGACGTACACCGGGCTGGACTGAGAATCCTCGTCGTTCTCGGATTTCATTGGAGCCAACTCGAAGTTTTGAGTTGTTGATGCAGATTGAGAATCAGACTTGTCGTTGCCTGGGTGACTATCCATTGTCTCCTCCTTTCTCTGTGGGGAGTTGCTGTGGTGATTCGGGGTTGAAGAAGAGATGTTTATTCGCTCTGTTTGTTGCTGGTATTTCGTGTGCGGTGAGTGCGGACAACTTTACTAAGAATCTCGTGTGCACGAGCCCTTCCTGTCATCGCGAGCTGGTCGTGGTGAACCCGCTTCGTTAACTACATCGCAAAAAATCACGTTTTGGTTACAAAGTCTGAGTAAGGCTAACACGATCTTCTTCATAGAGTAAAGGGCTGACAGCACATTAGGCGTTTCGGATTCTTAAGAAAAGTACAGGTGACGGCCATTTTGTCTCCCCTGTCACACTGCGGTCCCCGCGCGTCTCCAGGACTTTGGACTAAGGTCAAAAGCACGCAATCGGTCTATAAAGCTTTGGTAACAGCAGTCGTTGTAACTGCAGCCAGTCTGCAGAGAGGGAGTGGGTGTCATGAGCGTGTGGGATCAGGTTATCTTCCAGGATGAAGACAACATTGAATTCCTCGACGAGCTCGTCGGCATGGATCAGCAGGACATCGAGGAAGCGTTGGAAGATGCAGTAACTCTCGCGCTTCGCCACGCTGAGCCGGGCGAGGTGGAATACAGCAACGGGCTGTGTGCCGCCAGTGTCGCAGCAATCTGGTGCGGTGCACCTTTTAGCTCCGCAACCGTTGCTGACGTACACCCTTTTGTCCGTCAGTACATCGGGCAGTGCTCGGATTCCTTGCAAGAGCGCGCCAGCACGTTGCTGGATCGCGAGCTGGAACTTCGTGGTGAGGACGCCCCAGAAGGGCTGGAGACGTTCTCCGAAGCCCTGTCTTAGCCCGCGGCGCCGTTGGTGGACTCGTTCATAGTCCGCACAGCCTGTGTACCGGCCACACTCGGCGATCCAACAATCTCTTCACCACCCGCCTGGTTGAGCCATGGAACAGCGTTGTCTCGGCACCAGTTAGACTAAGGCACGTTAATGAGTGTCGAACTGTGGGCAAGGAGCCGATGAGGTCATGGAGATGAACGTCGATCGCGTGGGAGAGCTGGAATTTAAGGTCGCAGACCTCTCGCTGGCGGAGGCTGGACGTCACCAGATCCGCCTCGCTGAGCACGAAATGCCAGGCCTGATGGAACTGCGTCGAGAATACGCACAAGAGCAGCCTCTCGCGGGCGCTCGCATCGCCGGTTCCATCCACATGACCGTGCAGACCGCCGTTCTTATCGAGACCCTGACCGCATTGGGTGCGGAGGTTCGATGGGCATCGTGCAACATCTTCTCGACACAAGACGAGGCAGCCGCTGCTGTTGTCGTCGGAAAAGGAACTCCAGAACAACCGCAGGGCGTTCCCGTGTTCGCATGGAAGGGCGAATCCCTCGACGAGTACTGGTGGTGTCTGGAGCAGATCTTCGCGTGGGGCGAAGCAGACGGCGTGGCAGTTAACGCCAACATGATCTTGGACGACGGCGGCGATGCGACCATGGCCGTGATCAAGGGTGCCGAATACGAAAAGGCCGGTGTGGTTCCGGATCCAAGCACCGGAGAATCAGACGAGCACAGCGCCTTCTTGGGAATGCTGGGGCGCGTGCTGGATAAGGACAACGGTCTGTGGACTCGAGCCGCAGAGGAAATCCGTGGCGTGACCGAGGAGACCACCACCGGCGTGCACCGTCTCTACCACTTCGCTGAACAGGGCGTACTGCCTTTCCCAGCAATGAACGTCAACGATGCGGTGACCAAGTCCAAGTTCGATAACCGCTACGGAACCCGCCACTCCCTGCTGGACGGCATCAACCGGGCCACCGACATGCTGATCGGCGGCAAGAACGTGCTGGTTTGTGGCTATGGCGATGTGGGCAAGGGATGCGCGGAGGCCTTGGCTGGACAAGGCGCCCGAGTCAAAGTCACGGAAATCGACCCAATCAACGGCCTGCAGGCGCTCATGGACGGTTTCCCAGTAGTGACTGTGGAAGAAGCGATTGCTGAAGCAGACATCGTGATCACCGCTACCGGCAACTTGGGCATCATCAGCTTCGAGCACATGCAGAACATGAAGGATCACGCGATCCTGGGCAACATTGGCCACTTCGATAATGAGATCGACATGGCCTCCCTGCTTCACCGTGACGATGTCACCCGCGTGACAATCAAGCCGCAGGTGGACGAGTTCACCTTCCCGAACGCCGAGGGCGAGCCCACCAGCATCATCGTGCTGTCTGAAGGTCGCCTGCTCAACTTGGGTAATGCCACCGGCCACCCCAGCTTTGTGATGTCTAACAGCTTCGCGGACCAGACTATCGCGCAGATTGAATTGTTCACCAAGCCTGATCAGTACAGCAATGAGGTCTACCGTCTGCCCAAGAAGCTGGATGAGAAGGTGGCACGCATTCACCTGGAGGCTCTCGGCGGTACACTGACTGCGCTGTCTAAGGAGCAGGCCGCCTACATTGGCGTGGATGTGGAAGGCCCATTCAAGCCGGAGCACTACCGCTACTAAGACGTGAGTTTGAGGGAGTAAGCGGCATGATCATTGCCTTTGAGGGCGTGGACGGTGCGGGAAAGAACACTTTGGTCACCGCGGTGGCCAAGAAGTTGGAATCCCGCGAGGTTCCCGTGGCGAAGCTGGGTTTCCCGCGCTATGAGCATTCAGTGATGGCTCAGCTAGCGCAGGCCGCGTTGCACAAGAACATGGGCGATCTCACGGAATCCATCAATGGCATGGCTACGCTGTTTGCCTTGGACCGCCACGAAGTGGCAGAAGAATTGGCAGAGCTTGATGCCGAGGGCTATGTGATTCTGCTGGACCGCTTTACGGCCTCGAATGCCGCGTACTCCGCCGCCCGCAGCGTGCTGCGCGACGAGCAAGACGGAGAGTCTGAGCACTCCGAGCTGGTCACGCATCCCATCGTTCAGTGGGTGGCGGACTTAGAGTTCGACACGCTGGGTATTCCTGAGCCCGATCACCAGGTGCTGGTGGACGTGGAGGCAGAGGTCGCGGCAGAGCGCGCGGAAAAACGAGAGGCTGCGGATGTTTCGCGCACGCGAGATGCGTACGAGGCTAACTCCCGCCTGCAGCAGCTGACTGTCGCGGCGTACCGCGGACTGGCCGCCGCCCAGTGGCGCAGCCCCTGGACCGTGGCCAACGCCACGGCAGGTGATACCAGCCGACTCGCGTCAGAGATCGCCGACCTGATTTGTCGCGACCTCGTTGTAGACTAATTTCATTGAATTCCCGCCAGCCTCGCGAAGAACGGACAGCTTAGGTTCACATGACCCCCACGATTTTGGTTGTTGATGACGACCCAGCGATTGCCGAAATGCTCACCCTCGTGTTACAGGGTGAGGGTTTTGAAACCGTCGTTGTAGGCGATGGCCTAGAAGCGGTCCATGCCGCGCGATCCGTGCACCCAGATTTGATCCTGCTGGACGTCATGCTTCCCGGCATGAACGGCATCGATGTATGCCGGGAAATCCGTGAGGAATCCGCAGTGCCCATCGTGATGCTTACCGCGCGCACGGACACCCTGGACGTAGTGCTGGGCCTGGAAACGGGCGCGGATGATTACATCCACAAGCCATTCAAGCCCAAGGAGCTGGTGGCTCGCGTGCGCGCACGTTTGCGCAGGCAGCCAGAAGAACGCCCGGATACCGTGACGGTGGCAGATCTGACCATCGACGTGGGCGGACACCGAGTGTGCCGTGGGGAAGAAGAGATCTCCCTGACTCCCATCGAGTTCGAGCTGCTGGTGGTCATGGCGACCCGTCCAGGTCAAGTATTCTCCCGCGAAGCGCTGATGGAAAAGGTGTGGGGTTACCGCAAGGCGTCCGATACGCGCTTGGTCAACGTGCACATTCAGCGTCTGCGCTCCAAGATCGAGCACGATGTTGATGATCCGCAGATCATCCAGACCGTCCGAGGCATCGGCTACAAGACCGGCGCTTGAGCTCCGTGACCTCCCCTGCAGATTCCACCGCGGAACAGCCCAGTCCGGTGCGTGACGATTCACCCACCGTATCGCTGTCTGCCGTGGAGCGCGCCGATCTAAAGAAGATCAACGCGCCGCGCACCGCCAAGGATGGAGTCCGCCAGTTCTTCGCGGCCCCGGTGGATACCACCAAACGGCTGTGGCATCTGCTCATGCTGCGATGGCGCACCTCCATCCAGCTTCGCGTGATCGGCTCGGTGCTGCTGTCTTCCACCCTGGTGATCATGGTCCTGGGGTTTGTCCTGATTAGCTTCGTGGGCCAGCAGTTGCTCAACCAGAAGTACGGAACCGCCACCGAAGAGCTGGATCGCGCCCGTGCGGTGGTCGAAGAACAGATTGATTCCACGGATGCGTCTAACCCAACATCTGTGCGGCTGAACTCTGCCCTGGCCGCGGTCTCTGACCGGCAAGGCGCCATCGAAGATTCCAACTCCGTGGTCTACGAGCCCGTTCTCATTGCCTCCGGGGTTCGGGAGGGCGAGACGATCATCCCAGCAGAGTCGAATATCCCCAACGACCTGCGATCCTTTGTCCAGCAGGGACAGGTGGCCTTTGAGTACGTCACTCGAGATACCAGCTCGGGCCCGTCTAAAGCGCTGGTCATCGGCTCACCCGTTGCAACGGACATTCCTGGCGTGGAGCTGTATCTGGTCATGCCCCTGGATTCTGAAGAGTCCACGCTCGGCCTGATGCGCGGTTTGCTGGTGGCCGGCGCGATCGTGCTGCTGGTGCTCCTCGTGGTGATTGCGTGGGTGTTCTCGCAGCAGCTGACCGTACCTATCCGCACCGCTTCACGTATCGCGGAGCGCTTCGCCGCAGGGCATCTGCGCGAGCGCATGGTGGTGGATGGGCACGACGAAGTGGCCCGTCTTGCCGATAGTTTCAACGACATGGCAGAAAAGCTCTCCACCCAGATCCACAACTTGGAGGAGTTCGGCAGTTTGCAGAGGCAGTTCACTTCAGACGTCTCTCACGAACTGCGCACGCCGCTGACCACCGTGCGCATGGCGGCGGATTTGATCAATGACAACGCCGAAAGTCTGGACCCCGTTTCCGCCCGCGCAGCAGCGTTGATGAACAAGGAACTGGACCGTTTCGAATCGCTGCTGGGGGACTTGCTGGAAATTTCTCGGCACGACGCAGGCGTGGCGAATCTCTCCGGTGAACACGTGGATGTGCGCGGTGTGGTCCGTTCCGCCCTGCGACAGGTTCGCGCTATCGCCGAGGAAGTGGGAACCAGCTTCAACCTCTCCCTGCCGGACGAGTCCGTGCTGGTAGAGATCGATTCCCGCCGTGTCGAACGCATTTTGCGCAACCTGTTGGCCAACGCAGTGGATCACTCGGAAGGCAAGCCCATCGATGTCACTCTGGCCGTGGGTACCGAGTCGCTCGGCATCACCGTGGCGGACCGTGGCGTGGGCCTGAAGCAGGGAGAAGAGGACATGGTGTTCAACCGCTTCTGGCGCTCGGACCCCTCCCGCGAGCGTCGCACCGGTGGCACAGGCTTGGGCCTAGCAATCGCCAAGGAGGATGCGGAGCTGCACGGTGGCCGGCTGGAAGCCGCCGGCGAACTGGGAATCGGCGCGTGCTTCCGGCTCACCCTCCCGCTGGTTCCCGGTACGACAGTCCGCAACTCTCCTTTGCCACTCAAGCTGGCGTACCTGGACGAACAATCGCCAGGTTCGGAACTGGAAGCGGAAGAGGACAAGCCTGGCGTCGAAACTAAAAAAACGCCGGAAGGATACGACGCGAGCCACGGAAAGGACGGGGACTCATGACCACCCGCCACGCGCGCCTCAAAGCCACCACCGCGACTGTCTGCAGCGCCGCCTTGCTTAGCGCGTGCACCACCTTGCCAGGTGATAGCTCGCCGGAAGCGGTGAGCTCGTATTCCACCACGCCCGCGATGGAAGAAGTCATTCAACCCACCAAGGGCAACCCGTCTGACCTGATGCTCAGAGACTTCTTCGCGGCCAGCGCACATCCCTTGGCAGACCACGAGGCTGCGCGTCGCTTCCTCACCGAAGAGGCCAGCTCCAAGTGGCAAGCACAAGGCGAGGTATTTGTGCTGGACAAAATGGAAATCGCCTCCGAAGGCGGCGCCAGTGAGAACAAAATCACCTATAAGGTGCGCGGCAGCTTGATCGGCAAAGTTGGCGAAGGCGGTGCGTACACGCCACTGTTCACCGGCTACGAGACGACGTACGACCTGGTCAAAGTGGACGGCGAATGGCGAGTCGATCAGTTGCCCAATGCGGTGATTGTGGACCGTAGTGACTTCACCGCCGCCTACCGACCGCGCAATCTCTACTTCGTGGACAAGCAAGGATCCACGCTGGTTCCGGACCGCCGATGGATCTACACCCGCCAGCAGTCCGTGGCCGCCTCCTTGGTGTCCTTGCTGATCACGGGGCCACGGACCAACTTGAGTGGTGGAGTGCGCTCCATGCTGCCCGCGAAAACCACCGCGCAGACCCGCAACTTGGAGGGCCGTGGTGTCTCAGTGGAACTTACCGGCCTGACCAATCTCAGCTCGGCGGAGCGAGAACTTTTGGCGGCCCAGCTGGTGTGGACCTTAGCGGCTGCGGAAGTGCGCGGACCGTACGAGTTGAAGGCGGATGGCGTGGCGCTATCCGAATCCGTGGGGGAGACCTGGGATGTAGACGACGTATCGCGTTTTGATCCGCGAGCCGTGGCCACAACCACTTTGCGCGCGTTGATTGATGGAAACCTTGTCGATGTCACGAGCGATAACGGCACCGAGGAGCTGCCGGGATGGCTCAATGAGCAGTACAACGAATCTGCCTCCTTCACCCCGCAGGGTGGTGTTTTCGCGCTGGTCACCGGGCGTGGAGATGAGAAGCGCAAATTGCTGGTGGGCGAAGAGAATGGCGCCCCGCAAACGGCTCTGGAAGCCGATTCCATCACCCGTCCAGCATGGGGCTCGTCTTCGCATTTCTTGTATGCAGTGGTGGATGGCCGCGACGTGGTGCGTTTGGACCGCCGCGATGCGGGTGCGGTGCAGCGCACAGAGGTGGACACCAGTGAAGTCACACAGTTGGACGATCAGGGCGCGCGCATCAGCGTGTTCCGCGTGTCTCGCGACGGCGTGCGCGCGGTGTTGTTGATTAACGGACGAGTCTATGTTTCCGTGCTGGAATCCAGCGATAGTGGCGCTCCCAAGTTAGGGCCGTTGACGCAGGTCGGACAGCAAATTGGGGATACTGCTATTAGTGCGGACTGGACTCCGGAAGGTTCGTTGCTGGTGGGCACGCGCGCTGCCGATACACCCTTGTGGACCGTGGCTATGGATGGCTCCAGCACCGCGCAGATGCCTTCGCGCAACCTCTCCGCGCCTGTGGTGGCGGTGGCGGCGACCGCGGATCAGATGTTTGCTACTGATGCTCGTGCGCTGATGCAGCTAGACAATTCCACCACCGATGCCAGCTTCTGGCGCGAGGTCCCGTCTGTGCGCGGACAGCGTGCAGCCCCGATCTTGGGTTATTAGAATCCGGGGTTATTAGCGCGCAGGTAGCGCACTGGGCAAGAGGCCTGGGGGAAGAGGTGCGAGGTGGGGGCACGCGCGAAGCGATCTGAGCTGTGGCAGGCCGCCGCCGGGTTGCTTTTGCGCGCGGATTGCTTGTGCTGCGGACGGCTGGTTGGCCTGGATTCTGAGCTCCACAGCGCCGGTGCTGCGGTAAATGGTCAGCTTTGCGAGGACTGCGGTGCGCAGTTGCAGCAGCAGTGGGTGCGCGCCGATCCTCCGGTGCTGGCTGTGCCTGTTTTCGCTGCGGGGGCGTACGGCGGAGTACGCCGGGCATTGATCTTGGCGATGAAGGAGCGCCTGCGTCCCGCCGCGTTTGTGGTGGCGGCGCGGGTGCTCGAAGCGGGAATTATTCACCTAGCTGGGCGAGCTGTGGTGCCGGATCCTCGCTGGGGTGAGGTGGTTTTGGTTCCTGCTCCTTCCCGACGCCAGGCTGCGCGCCGTCGAGGTGGTGACGTAGTCAGCAGGATGTGTCATCTCGTGGCTGAGCGCAATGCGGGGGTCCAAGTCTTTGATGTGGCGTATATGCAGGAGTCGGCTCGAGACTCGGTGGGGCTGAACCGTGCTGAACGCAGGGCTAACGTCTCGGCGAATATACGGGTTCTGCGGCCGGCAGTGCGCGAGTTGCTGCGGGTGAGTAGCGAGTCCGCGCGGGTCGTCATCGTTGATGATGTGTGTACTACCGGGGCGACCATTGCTCAGTTCGCCACCGTTCTGCGAGCCAACGGAGTGACGGTGGCTGCTGCGCTGGTGTTGGCATCTGCTTGAGGGTTTGCCGAGTATTCCCAGAAGAAAAAGAAAACTTGAACCCACGATGAACTTCCGCGGGTAATATCGGCTTTGTACACGTTTCGTCGCCCCCTACGGAGGGCAACCCCGCCTTCCGGAGAACGATGAGTACCACTTGGGAGGTTGCACATGTCTAGTGTCAACAATGCATCGCAGGCAGAAAACCGAGAGGCTCGCATGGAGCCGGAAGCTGACGTGCAGATCACGGGTCGCAATGTGGAGGTGCCTGAGCACTTCGCCGAGCGAGTCAACGGCAAGCTCGCCAAGATTGAGCGACTCGATCCCAGCCTCAACTTCTTCCACGTGGAGTTGCAGCACGAGCCCAACCCTCGTCGTTCCGATGAGTCCGACCGCATCCAGATCACCGCGACGGGCAAGGGGCACATCGCCCGTGCAGAGGCCAAGGAAGATTCTTTTTACGCGGCTCTCGAAGTGGCGATCGGTCGCATGGAGCGTTCTCTGCGCAAGGTGAAGGCGCGTCGTAAGATTTCCCGTTCCGGTCATCGCACCCCTATCTCTGTGGGAGAGGCGACGGCAGCGCTGGTCGAAGACGCTCAGCCTCAGGCAAGTGAGGCTATGGCCGGCCAGGCTCAGTCCAATGATGAGGCCGGGAAGTATGACGTAGATCCTTACGAGGAAATGTTCCGCCCTGGCCAAGTGGTGCGCACCAAGGAGCACGAGGCCACACCGAAGTCAGTCGATGAGGCGCTGAGCGAGATGGAGCTGGTGGGACACGATTTCTACCTGTTCATCAACGAGGAAACCAAGCAACCATCTGTGGTCTACCGCCGTCATGCGTTTGACTACGGCTTGATTTCTCTGAAGAACGAGTCCGGCCAGTAATGAGCCACACCGTCCTACCCCTAACAACTCCGCAAGAGTCAGGGGTAGGATGGTTTTTTGTTTCGTGCCAAGTTACAAACGGCGGCACACCAAAACAAACCTCCAAGACATCTCCAACGCGAAGGACAATCAGGACGTGCTAGGACTTTCGAAGGTTCTCCGGATGGGCGAAGGTCGCGCGGTTAAGCGACTGGGCAAGATTGCTGATCAGGTCATTGGCCTAGAAGATGAGTACGCCAAGCTCACCGACGAAGAACTGCGTGCCAAGACGGACGAACTGAAAAAGCGCGTGCAGGAGGACAAGGAGTCTCTGGACGACATTCTCCTCGAAGCCTTTGCGGTTGCCCGCGAGGCTTCGTGGCGCGTGCTGGGACAGAAGCACTACCGCGTGCAGGTCATGGGTGGTGCTGGTCTTCACTTCGGCTTCGTCTCTGAGATGAAGACTGGTGAGGGCAAGACTCTGACCTGTGTGCTTCCTGCTTATCTGAATGCACTGTCCGGCAAGGGCGTGCACGTGGTGACGGTCAATGATTACCTGGCCAAGCGTGACTCGGAGTGGATGGGGCGTGTGCACCGCTTCCTCGGCCTGGAGACGGACGTCATTCTTTCTGGCAAGAGCCCGGAGAAGCGCCGTGAGGCCTATAACGCGGACATCACCTACGGAACGAACAACGAGTTCGGCTTCGATTACCTGCGTGACAACATGGCGCACCGCGTGGATGACCTGGTGCAGCGTGGACACAACTTCGCCATCGTCGATGAGGTGGACTCCATCCTCATCGATGAGGCGCGTACGCCGCTGATCATCTCCGGCCCTGCTGGCGGCTCCAGCGCGTGGTACGTGGCTTTCGCCAACATCGCGCCAAAGCTGGCCAAGGACATCCACTATGAAGTGGACACCCGCAAGAAGACCATCGGTGTAAAGGAAGAGGGTGTCGAGTTTGTGGAAGATCAGCTGGGCATCGAAAACCTCTACGCGCCAGAGCACTCTCAGCTGGTCAGCTACCTGAACAACTCCATCAAGGCCAAGGAGCTGTTTACCAAGGACAAGGATTACATCGTCCGCAATGGCGAAGTAATCATCGTGGACGAGTTCACCGGCCGTATCCTCGATGGACGTCGTTATAACGAAGGCATCCACCAGGCCATTGAGGCCAAGGAGCGGGTGGAGATCAAGAACGAAAACCAGACGCTGGCCACGGTGACGCTGCAGAACTACTTCCGCTTGTACGACAAGCTGGCGGGCATGACTGGTACCGCAGAAACTGAGGCCGCTGAGCTGCACCAGACGTACAAGCTCAACGTCGCCACGATTCCCACCAACAAGGAAAATCAGCGTACGGACAAGGTTGACCTGATCTACAAGACTCAGGAAGCCAAGTTCGAGGCTGCAGCTCAGGACATCGCCGAGCGCGTGGAAAAGGGTCAGCCCGTGCTGGTCGGTACCACCTCGGTGGAGCGTTCCGAGTACCTGTCTCGCCTGCTGCAATCTCGTGGCATCAAGCACAACGTGCTGAATGCGAAGTACCACGAGAAGGAAGCAGAGATCATCGCCCAGGCTGGTCGCGCTGGCGCCGTCACCGTAGCTACCAACATGGCTGGTCGCGGTACGGACATCGTGCTGGGCGGCAACCCAGACATCCTGGCGGACATCGACTTGCGCGAGCGCGGCTACGATCCCGTGGAGGATCCTGAGGCCTACGAGGCAGCATGGGACAAGGAGATCGAGAACTTCCGCGCCAAGTCCAAGGAAGAAGCCGAAAAGGTCTGCGAGGCCGGTGGCCTGTACGTGCTCGGCACCGAGCGCCACGAGTCCCGCCGCATTGACAACCAGCTGCGTGGTCGTTCTGCACGTCAGGGTGATCCGGGCGAGACCCGCTTCTACCTGTCCATGCGCGATGATCTGATCGTCCGCTTTGTGGGCCCCACCATGGAAAACATGATGACCCGTCTGAACATCCCAGACAACGAGGCCATCGATTCCAAGATGGTGACGAACGCCATCAAGGGTGCGCAGACCCAGGTCGAGTCCGCCAACTTCGAGATGCGCAAGAACGTCCTGAAGTACGACGAGGTGCTCAATGAGCAGCGCAAGGTCATCTACGGAGAGCGCCGTCAGATCCTCGAGGGCGAGAACGTGGAAGATGAGATCCGCGCGATGCTGGATTCCACCATCACTGCTTATGTGGATCACGCCACCGCTGATGGTTACGTGGAGGATTGGGATCTGGATACCCTGTGGAATGCTCTGGAATCCCTCTACGAGCCACGCATCACCCACCAGGAGCTGGTGGATGGTGACGAGTACAGCAAGCCCGGCGAGCTGAGCTCTGGACAGTTGCTCAAGGCGATCCTCAAGGATGCCAACGAGCAGTACGACGAGCTAGAGGCCAAGGTCACGGAGATCGGCGGCGAGAAGCAGATGCGTGGCATGGAGCGCGCAGCCCTGCTGAACGTGGTGGATCAGAAGTGGCGCGAGCACCTCTACGAGATGGATTACCTCAAGGAGGGCATCGGCCTGCGTGCGATGGCACAGCGCGATCCTCTGGTGGAGTACCAGCGCGAGGGCGGCGATATGTTCAACCGTATGAAGGAAGGCATCAAGGAGGAGACGGTTCGCCAGCTCTTCTTGGTGCGCAAGCAGATGGATCAGGCGCAGTCCACCGTGAATGTTCAGGATCCTGCCGCGGGTACGGATTCTGACGAGGACGGCCGCAACGCCAAGCCGCAGACCACCATCGGTGGCTAGTCTCTACCGCAGCTAGATGATCTGCAGGGTCTCCACCCTCCACTGTTTTTGAGTGGGGCGAGGAGACCCTTCTTTTTTCGACAAGCGCACTAGTTTGGTGGTGCCGGCGATGGCACGGACGCGCCCTCCGATCACCGCCGAGGCACAGAATCGCACCGTGGGGGTGGTGGTTTTCTGTATGTGTAAGGTCTTTATTTTCGACGCCACCGCGCCCGTCTGCTTTCCACCGCCAGCCTGAATCAAGCGTTGATGCCCGCCCAGTTGGCTGAGGATGTCCGGATGAAAACGCCCGTTTTTCAGCGATCGGGGTGGGCGACGTCCATCGACTGCTTCGAGCCATAGGATAAGCAGCCGCCCGATGTCTTCGCGGCGGGGCGAGTGGATTGTCTGCGCAGGTAGTGCATGGTCTGGCCTGTCGAGCGAGGAGCCACATCTCTGCGAAAAACTAGGCGATTGGCCGGATGGGTCAAGCAAAGCAGGTGGAGCTGGACGTCGAAGATAGATAAAACCTGTGAGATGGTCATCGCTCATTGAATCTTCCCCCAAAGATCATGCGTGTTGATTACAACTTACTTCATGTTGTTTATCGCTGTGCAGGAGCGATGAGGAAAGAAAAATGAAGACGAGGCTAAGTGCCTATGATTCGTCTTCCGGCGCCAAGATGGTACTTCCAAACCAGTGGGCGAGTTCTAATGCGAGCCGAACTTCTAAGCTATCGATCCGAGCAGTGGCTTGAGACTCTTGGAATCTGTCAACTCGATACTTAACAGTGTTTCGGTGGGTGTTCATTTTTTGAGCTGCTCCTGCTCCACCAAATCGCAGGAAGTGTCTCACTGTCTCTCGGACGACGTCTTCATAGGTTCCAGACTTTGCGAACGGGCCGAGCGCTGCTGTGACCATTTCTTCTGCAATGGGAAGGCGATCAACAAATTGCGCCATCGTGAGAGCGCCGCTGTGATCAGGGGTGATAATCCGACGATTATTTCTAACAATTTCCGTTGCCGAAGTTCTATCGGCTAGTCGCTTTAGTTGGACCGCGTGCCTATGAGTCGAGCGGAAGCCGTCGAGTCCTTCTAGAACTGGTGAAAGGACAAAGTTGAATTTGGCAGGAATGACTGCGTCCCAATCGATGCTTTTCTGTGATTCACCAGGGTGGCACCATCCCCAAAGCAAGGACGGGCTGGGGTACACGATTAAGAATGGTGAATCGGTATCGTGACCGTGTGGGCTAGTGCTCGCCGTTTCCAAAGCAGAGCAAATTTTTCGCGACAGTTCGGTCCCCTCACTCGTGGAGAAGTGCGAATCATCTGCCGTCCACAGCCTGAACGCTTGAATTCTCCCTTTCAGTGCAAAATTATCAATGCGGGGTACATTGGTGGTCTTTCCAAGAACATGTCTAACTTGGTCCAAAATATCCGGATTGCCGGGGAGTTTTAGCCTTGCCGCTTGCTCTAGAAAAGCTTGTGGAAATTGACTTGTGCGAAGTGCTACAAACTTGTTCGTCTCACTCCGCATATCGGTCAGTAGGGTTGCCAGATCGAAGTGATCGTTCTCCTTGACGAACTCGATATAAACCTCGAGGAGATTTTGTTCAAGGATGTTGTGTGACTGATGGAAGAGCATGATGAGTGTAGAAAGGTTACGACCTCGGGAAATTAGGCTGCGCACAATCTTTTGCAGTGAAGGGTCGAGCCGTTGGCTGGAAGGCAAACTACCTTCTGCAATGAAGTGGATGAACCGAGAAATAGTGCTCTCTACGCTGTTTTGAAATTCGACTGGCAAATTCAGTTCAGAGATTTCCGGTATGTCACGCATCGCTTGGTTGGTGACGCTCACAATCAGCGACTGCCTACTCTTGCGCAGCTGATCAACGAGGGCTGCTCTGAGTGCGGATTGCATAATTTCCGTCATCCTAACTAATTGAAGAAGCGAAGCGGTGAGCCAATCGAGGGTTGGCACAAGCTTAGGAACTTGAAGGTAGAAGTTATGGAGGACAGAAAGCGCTTGGGCAAAATGCACAAAGTGCGCGGGGGCTTTCTGCCTATCTGGCAGAGGCTACCGCTTCTGAGATCTCTATGATCCTAAGCTCACTATCCTGATTCGAAACCAATGAGTTTCGTGGCGGGACGTCCAGTTTTGCCCAATGAAGGAGGCTGTCCGCATGGGGCGAATCAGCAAATGGAAGCTATCTGTAGGACTTGTATCTGGCATCTTCGGTGCCTCGATCGCCGGCGTGGCGATGGCACAAGGTGGTTTGAGCGCGAATCTTGCGCTGTCTGGAACGATTTTCAACATTGCTATCGGTAACGTCGACGGCACGGATTTTTCTCTGTTCGTTGATGCCGAGCAGACTGGTGACGATGAAGTACTTCCGGTGACAAGACTCAGATTCGGGCAAGCCACCGCGGATGATTTGTGTCTCTCTGCAAAGCTAGGCAATGTACCGAAAGTAGGTCCAGTCAGCTTTCGACTGATGTCCTCGGGAGATAACTCCGTGGAAGCTGACGGTCTCTTAGTTGGAGCAAGGCTTCTCCAGGGAGACTTGAAGCTCGAAAATCCTCAGCTTGGAGTGGACGTGAGTCAAGTAAATGATTCTGCATATTCCGGAGCGTGGGGGTTGGCATCCAACACCATCAATGTTCAAGCGCGAAACATTGATGCGACAGCTGTTGCCGCGAATTCGCTCACATTGAGAAACGTCAATGTCACGGTGGAAAAGGGACAGGAAAATGTCTGTGGACGCTAGCGATCCCCCTGAAGAATCTCTCAGCGATCAATTTGATGCGTCCGATGCAGTTCACTCTGGCGCCGATGAACATGAGCCTGCAAAGGTAGGAAAATTATCTAGGTACCGCTCGTGGCGTCGAAACAGGCCCTTCACAGGGGGGTTACTGCTCATTTTGGCCGGAATTGTCATCTTGGTCCCAGCTTATTTATCAATCAGAATTCTCGATCTACTCGTCATGATCTCCACTATCTCAGGAGTTTCGGTATTGATCGTGGGTTCGTTGCTCATCATGTTTGGGATTGGCGCCTGGTTCAAACCGGCGACTGCTCCTTATCTGGGAGTGCTCGGGATTCTCGTGGGAATCGTTGCGCTTCCAACTTCAAACTTTGGCGGTTTTCTACTCGGTAGTGGTTTGGCAATTGTCGGAGGTGCCCTGACGTTGGCATGGGAAGACAGAACTAAAGAGCGTTCGAAGAGCCGGGATCACAAGAAGAAGTCCAAGTCAGTTGCGGTGGTTACGGCTACTCTCGGGACAAGTTCTCTATTGATTTTTGGAACGACGTCCCCAATTGCTGGACAAAGTTATGCTCAACCTGCCCCTCCTTCCCTCGGTCCAATACTTGGCCTAAATCTGCCTGAAGCTATTCGCGCTCCGTCTCTCCCCAGACAAGATGCACCCTTAATAATCAGCAACGCTGAACGAAATGTGCCAAATCCTCTTCCGCTAGTAGGAGAGACCACAACGGTGACCGCGGATGAAATTCTGGTGTCCGGGAACGCATCAATATCAGTGGTGAAAGTTCAGACCCAAACAGGTCTTTACAACATGATTCGCCTGTCCGGGACCACGGTCAAAGTGCAAAATATTTCGTTTGATATTCCAGGTCGAGATATGCGAGGTGACTTGAGCGCCGGACAGCCCCAACAAGCGGTTCTGCAAGGAGAACCGGCCACAGTCTATGCGCGCACTTTAGATTTTGTACCCGCTGTGGGAGGCGTAAGCACAATTCCGATCTCGTTGGATGTAGAAGGAAATTTGGAGAAAGTTATTGACGAACTAGATCGGCTCGGATACTCCCAAGCTCCTCTGCCGGACCCATTGCTCTCTGTAATCTCCTTAAAAAACGTTTCCCTTGGGACCCTGGGGGTAGAAGCGAAAACTTTAACTGCTCCAGGAGTGGTGTTGGAAGCTATGTACTAAAGAAAATTTCCACGTTCTATTTCGAATTTGAATCTCAATAAACGAGAAAAGCAAGTTGAAACCAAATTTTTCGGCTAGCGCATACTTTCTAAAACATCAGTCAGGAGAAGTTAACCATGAATGACAACTACAGACTCCCAACTCTCTTGGTAGTTGGAGCGGGCGCCTCAGGGGTAGCAGCTGCAGCTGAGTGTGCACTACTTGGTTATCCAACAAAAGTTGTGGATAAGCAGCCAAGCGCTGGAGGTTGGTACCTCTCCAGCGCAGATGCTCCGGTAGTCAAAAATCTGGGATTTCGAAGACGAAATCTCAAACACACGAAAGTGAAGCAGAACGCTGAATCGGTTCGCGAGCATATTGAATCCGCACTGAACCATTCAGGCGCAGAACTGGTTCCCAACTCCACTGTGACCGGCGCGGAATTTGATTGGAACGATGGTCTTTGGAACGTGCAGGTGGAAGGTCCCAACGAAACCTATACTCTGCGTGCCGACGTCGTGATACTTGCGACGGGAAACGGTGACACGACCGGTGACAACTTTACTGATGGTAAGGGTAACCGCCTTGAAGTCTCGGCCGCTCGATTACATCAGGGCATCGAGCCGCTAGACAGTCCCAATCTCCTCACGATGAACGGTAGTGACCAGTTCGGTCGCACCGCAGTGAAGAGGCCTTGGCAGCTGATTGAAGCTCGGGCGGACCATTGTTGGCGCTACCTCCGTCTCTTAGAGGTTCAAGGGGTGGGAGCCATCGAAGTCAATAAGGCGCTGTGGCGAGTTTCCCCGAGCACCCTGACGGGAGCTGTCAAAGATCTTCGCGAATGCGAAAGGTCGACACACGTTTATACCCGGATCGAACAGTAAATCGTGCTGGAAAACATCTTGAAGACTAAGGAATGCTCAAAATGAACAACAATCACATGGCCGAGCGTGCACATGAGCCGAATCTCTCAACTGCGAAGCTGGATTTGCCTGATCTAGGTCCGCAATCAATTTTGTGGCAGAGGTTTGGAGACTGGCGCTCCCTTTTTGCGGCTGTTTACGCTGGCGTGCTACAGGTCACGCAGAGAGACATATCAACCTCTCTCATCCAAGAATCGACCTTTTTTGACAATGAAGTAGCTCGGTTGGTCCGTTCGGCTTTTCCCATCATTCGTACTGTGTATGAAGGTGAGGAAGTCGGTGCGATGATTCGAGACTTTCATCGGGATGTCAAGGGTAAGCATGACGATGGCACTCGATATCACTCACTGAACCCGGAAGTATTTTACTGGGCGCATGTAACCTTTGCCTTGATGCCCTTCGCGCTGGCTGGAAATTTCAGTCCTCGGCTTTCTAAGCGAGAAAAAGAACAATTATTTCAAGAGTCCCGAACTTGGTATAGCTTTTACGGAGTGGCAGAACCCAAGAACGCGCCGCAAAACTATCCAGAATTCGAGAAGTACTTCGCCGACTATGTAGAGAATCACCTCCATCAGTCACAAGTCTTTAAGCGCTCTCGAATTGTGCGCACACTCGATACTGATCCTCCTCTTTCTCAGATTCCAATGTGGTTGTGGCGTCCAATATCTCCTTATATCGCCAAGTTGCTGCTGTGGGTAACGATAGGACTATTTCCACCAGCACTTCGCAAGAAACTTGGATGGGAGTGGTCCAAAGCCGACAAGGTGAAGTTCTTCCTCTTATCTAGAAGCGTGCGTGGCATCTTTGCTGTTTTGCCACGGCGGGTTCGGATGGTTGGCATCGCGGAGCGTGCGTTCAGACGAGAAGGAGCCTGATCTCTGCGAGTTCACGAATATCGCCCTAGGGAGACTTCCCTAGGGCGATGAGCTTTTGATGTGCTGGGGTTGGGGCCACACTTAAAAGGCAGCGTGGCTAGTCCCATTCACGATTAATAGTGTGAGCCGACCGGCTTGAGGCGTCCGCTGTCATCGAACATGTGAGCCTCCTGCATCTTGGAAAAACCGGGCTCCATATAGCGAAGTTTCAGAGGCAAGCGTGGGTAGACATTGCGCACAAACTTTTGGATCTTGGAAAAACGCTTCTGATCCTTGTCTGTCCATGAAACCTCTAGGATTTCACGGAATCGAGGCTCTAAGGTACCGATGGCTAACCACACCATGCTGCGCTGTAGAGGCTTCCAAATGAGTTTCCAGATAATCGGCGGTACGGAATCTGGGGCCTTAACTGGCTGGTTTCGTGCGGTTCGGACAACATAGTCCACGGTGTCGTTTCTTTCGAGCGTATTCTCTACTACCTCGTCGAAATAGTCCATGAGATCGCTATAGGAATCGATAACCGGGCGATTTGAAACCCCGTATTTTTCCCACCACGTGACGCCTTCGCGAACGATTTGGTCACGTTCAGCATCAGTGAGCGGAGTGCCGAAAAGATCTTGAACCAAGATGATGCGATAAACAAACGTTGCGTGTGCCCACCAGTAGGTATCGGGGTTGAGCGCATGGTATCGCTGTCCATCCCTGAGCTTTCCGGAGATGTTTACGTGGTAGTCCCGAATGCGCTTGGGCAGGTCATCGTCTGCTCCTGAATAGATCGACTCGATGACTTGAGGGGTGGAGCGCTGCAGCCGGGCGAAGGGCTCCTCAAAAAACTTTGAGTGATCGAGGAGGGATTGACCGATGGCAGGGTGCATGTTCTGCAACAAGCCCGAGTTGGTGCGGCAAAGCTGGATCCTCATGTCGCTTCCCAGTCTCCACAAGAGCGAGTCTGGGCCTAGTGGCGCCCGCTTTAACTCGTCTCGATGTGCATCAACATCCTGCTGTGATTCAGCGGGTACGTGCTTTTCTCCGGTTGTGCTCATGTGATGCCTTCATCTCTAGGGATTGAATATAGATTTGAATGTAAGGCAGCGATGTAGAGGAATCCAAGCGATTCTGAGGAGGCACTCTTTAGTTTGTGCATTAGGCACAAATCGGCACAGGTCTTAATTGCACTTCATGATGTGTTCCGCATGTAGACCAGTGCAGATCCCGGGAGGATAGCCAGTGTTGAGGAGAAGTTGTGTTAAATACCGACTATGCATTTTCCTAAGAAGGACACATCCGATTCATCGCGCATGCGAGCGGGATACTGGGTTAAAAATTCGGAGAATTATCTAGATAAGACATTCGAGGTGGAAGATCCTGCGACGGGGATGCTCATTGCTGATGTTGCGGATACGGGTCCGCAACAATGGCGAGAAGCGCTCGATTGTGCTTCCGATGCTGCTCCTAGATTGAGCAACACCACCCTGCGTGAACGAGCTGATGTCCTCTCGGAGATCTATCGACAGATCATCGATTTCAAAGACGAGTTGGCTGAATTAATTACGTACGAAATGGGTAAACCTCTGGCCGAAGCGCGTCAAGAGGTGGACTACGGGGCGGAGTATTTTCACTGGTTTGCAGGGGAGGCCTCCCGAATAGGAGGACGAACTAGCGTCTCTCCATCGGGAAATGGGACCATTCTGACGACGAAGCATCCTGTGGGACCGGTATTGGCGATTACACCGTGGAATTTTCCTTTTTCTATGATCAGTCGGAAAATCGCCCCAGCTCTAGCAGCGGGATGTCCAGTTATCACGAAGCCTGCAGCGGAAACACCATTGACTTTGCTGTACCTCGTAAAACTGACTTCGAGGGTCTTGGCCGATTATGGCATGCCTAAAGGTGTGATCTCAGCGCTCCCGACCCTAGATGCTGCAGGGTTGTCTCAGTTCTTCATGGGAGACTCTCGCGTTGCTAAAGTGACGTTTACTGGTTCAACAGCGGTCGGAAAAATACTAGTCAAGCAGTCAGCACAGCATTTGCAGCGTACGTCGATGGAACTCGGTGGAAATGCACCATTCTTGGTTGCAGCTGATGCCAACCTGGATCTTGCTGTCGAGTGCGCTGTGCAAGCAAAGCTACGCAATGGTGGACAGGCCTGTATTGCTGTTAATCGGTTCATAGTTCAGGAATCGCTGGTGGAAGAGTTTGAGAGTCGCCTTGTTGAGCGCCTGAAAGACGTCAAGTGGGGAAATGGTTTTGATGTAGGTGTCACTCTTGGACCGATTATTACCAGTAAGCAGCGCGAGCGAATAGCACAGTTAGTGGACGAAGCAGTGGCAGAGGGGGCGCGCTTGTCGGTGGGCGGATTCGTGCCTGATGGCAAGGGTTATTTCTATCCGGCCACACTGCTCGCCGATGTGTCAGCCCGTTCGCGAATCTTCAATGAGGAAATCTTCGGACCAGTGGTAACACTTACTCGTTTTTCAGACTTGTCGGAGGGAATAGCTTTGGCTAATTCAACTCCCTTTGGCCTGGCTGCGTACGGTTTCACAGAAAGTTTGGCAACCAGCCAGCGTCTTGCTCGAGAGTTGCAGGCGGGGATGGTGGGTATTAATAAGTCAGGTATTTCGGATCCAGCTGCTCCCTTTGGAGGGATCAAAGAATCCGGATTCGGACGTGAGGGAGGCTTGGAAGGCATCGAAGACTACTTGGAACTTAAATACGTTGCATTGCCATAGACCTTGACGCTTTGGTGCTTGTTGTCCACAAAAGTTGCCAGCGGTGGCACAATGAAAGCATGCGTGGATTAGTAGTGGATTATTGCGGAGTGCTCGATGGAGCCGAAGAAGATCGCCGGCGTTGGCGGAAGGTGTTGACGGCCGCCAAGGAGGAGGGCCTGTCCACCGCCATTTTGTCTAACGATGCCGGTGGTCCTGGCGCTGCGCAGATTCGCGCGTGGCAGGAGCAGGGTTACGTGGATGACGTGATCCTGTCTGGTGAAGTGGGCGCAGAGAAGCCCAGTGAAGAAATCTTCAAGATCGTGGGCGATCGCTTGGACTTGTCCGTCAAGGACCTGGTGCTGGTGGATGATTCCATCCTCAACATCCGCGGCGCAGTGGATGCGGGCATGATCGGCATTTTCTACCAGCAGTTTGATCGCGCGATCGTGGAGATCACGGGCGTGCTGGGACTCGAAGGGGAGTTCTAAGTAGCATGCGCGTTTATATTCCAGCGACGTTTGATATGTTGCGCACCTTGGCCGAAGACCAGCAGATGCCGGTGCGTTCCGGCGTGGGATTCGCTCTGACTCCGGCGGTGCGGGAGTACTACACGGGTGGTGACGAGGAAGAACTGGCCTACACCGCGTTCCTCGATGCTGCTCGTGCTTCGCTGCGTCTGCTCAGCATCGGCGATGAACAGCGCTTCCCTCATCGCCGCGTAGTAATCAGCGCTGACATCGACGATTCTGCGGTGACGCTGAGCCCACAGGACGGCGAGTCCGTGGTGCGTCTGTCCCCATCCGTGGTGACCACCAAGGCGCTGGCCGCGATCCACGTGGACGACGAGGACGCGGAAGAGACCACCAAGGCCGCGATGGAGGTCATCGACGAGGCCGATCTGGGATCAGAGGAAGCGGAATTGGCTCTGGGTGACTGCGAGGACAACTTGATGAGTTGGTACGGCTCGCAGGAGCTTCCGTTTCTCGTGGATCTGCTCTAGCTTCTAGCCTTCCAGCTCCCACTCGTTGTTGGTGCGCAGCGCCTCGAGAAGCAGACGGACAGCCTGCACGCGCCGGGCACTTGCCCCCTCGAGGTTGTCCAGCGCGCACTCCGGATCCGCAGGCGGCCCCATGTGCGTGCACCCGCGCGGGCAGTCTTCCGCCACCTCGCGGAGATCATCGAACACTCCCACCACGGTATCCGGGTGTACGTGCGCGAGACCGAAGCTGCGGATACCCGGGGTATCGATAATCCACCCGCCGTCTGGCAGGGGCAGCGCCACGGACTGCGTCGAGGTGTGACGGCCTTTACCCACTCCAGAGACTTCGCCGGTCTCGCGCTCGGCGTTCGGAACCAGGCGGTTGACCAGCGTGGACTTGCCCACACCAGAGTGACCCACCAGTGCCGTGACCTTGTTGTGAGCCATCTCCTGCACCGCATCGAGTGGCTCCGAGACACCTGCCAGGACCACCTCTAGACCCAAGTCCTGGAACTCTGCGGCGAATTCCTGCGGATCCGCCAAGTCTGATTTAGTCAGGCACAGCACGGGGGTTACTCCGCCCACGAACGCCGCGATCAGCGCGCGCTCCACGAAGCCCGCGCGCGGCGGGGGATCGGCGACAGCTGTGACGATGTAGAGCTGATCCGCGTTGGCCACCACCACGCGCTCATAAGGATCATTGTCATCGGCGGTGCGGCGCAGCACGCTGGTGCGCTCTTCCAGCTTCACGATGCGCGCCAGAGTGTCCTTTTGTCCGGATACGTCGCCCACCACGCCCACGCGGTCGCCCACCACGATTGCGGTGCGTCCCAGCTCGCGGGCGCGCATGGCGGTGACGTGCGTGTGCGAACCATCCAGCACCACGCCCCATCTGCCGCGATCTTTGCTCACCACCATGCCGAATTCAGCATCGTTGTGCTCGGGCCGATCCTTGGTGCGCGGGCGAGATCCCTTGCCGGGCCGAACCCGGATGTCGCTTTCGTCCCAGCTGCGCTGTCCGCGTTTAGGCATCCGCACCCTCGGCAGTGTGGTTCAGCATATCCGCCCATCGTTGGCGGAAACCGGGGAGCGTCTTGGCGGTAGTTTCGATGTCATTCACCAGAATCTCCGGTACTGCCAACCCGAGGATGGCTCCGGCGGTGGCCATGCGGTGATCCTCGTAGGATTCCCATCGCTCGCCGTGCAGTGGGCGCGGCTCGATGAGCAGGCCGTCCTCAGTTTCGCGCACGTTTCCGCCCAGCGCGTTGATGTTATCGGCCAGCGCGGCCAGGCGGTTGGTCTCGTGTCCGCGCAGGTGAGCGATGCCATAGAGATGGCTCGGGGTCTCCGCAAGCGCGGCCAGCGCCACCACGGTGGGGGTCAGCTCGCCGATATCGTGCATGTCCCACGTGATGCCTTGCAGCGCACCGTTGGCGGTGACTTCCAGGCTGCGGGAATCTGCGTGATAGATGGCCTCTGCGCCCATATCGCGAAGAATCTCTCGGAACTGATCACCCGGCTGATTGGTGGTCTGCGGCCAGTTGGTGATGCGGACGTTTCCTTGGGTGGCGGCGGCAGCGGCCATGAACGGGGTGGCGTTCGACAGGTCTGGTTCTACGTGCCAGGTGCGCCCCGCGATGGGTCCTGGTTGCACGGTCCATGTATTAAATTCGACGTCAACCTTCACACCCGCAGCGCGAAGCATCTCCACAGTCATCTCGACGTGGGGTTGGGAAGGCAGGGAGGCACCCTCGTGAATGACCTTGACACCCTGCTTAAAACGGGGACTGGCAAGCAGGAGGCCGGAAACGAATTGGGAGGAGGCGCTGGCGTCGATCCGAACCTCCCCGCCAGGAACTGCACCGTTGCCCTTGACCAAAAACGGTAAGCCCTTGTGCGGACCGGAGGCATCTGCGGCGGCCAGGGACTCTGCGGTTCCCGCGCCCTTTTCGGTGGCCTCATTGGTGGGATATTCCACTGTGGCCCCCAGGGCCTCGAGTGAATCCAGCGTGGTGGACATGGGACGCTTGCGGGCGGCGGCATCGCCATCGAATTCGACAGTGCCATTGGCCAGCATCGCGACCGGCGGGACAAAGCGCATCACCGTTCCCGCCAGTCCGCAGTCCACCTCGCCTCCGGTGAGTTCCTTCGCGGGAACCACGTGCAGTGTGGTGCCGTCTTCGGTGATGGTGGTTCCCAGCGCCCGCAGCGCGCCCATCATCAGTGCGGTATCGCGACTGATCAGCGCGCCGGTGATCGTGGACGGGCCGTCCGCTAATGCCGCCAGAATTAACGCGCGATTGGTGATCGACTTGGATCCGGGAATCGACACGGTGGAAATTACCGGAGCAGAAGCGGTGGGGGCTGGCCACAGATCATCAGACATGTAACCCATTGTGGCACCTAAACAGCACCATGGGGAGTATCACTACGGCCATAATGGGAAATATGTGTGGCCGATATGTACTTTTCAGCAGTCAGGAACAGATCATTGCATCTGTGCAGCGGGCAACGGGTGCGCGCGAGGTTGACGACGTCGCCGCACGGATGGATGGAGTGGGGCCATACCGGGCGAACTACAACATCGCCCCCACCCACCAGGTGCCCGTGGTGCGTGAATTCCGCGAGCGGGTGGCACTGGGGCCCGCGCAGTGGGGATACCCCCGAGCCTCCGGCAGTGGGGGAGCGCCCGTGGTGTTCAACGCGCGCGGAGAGACGGCCTTTGAGAAGTACCTGTTCCGCGGCAGTGACCGGTGCTTGTTCGTGATGGACGGTTGGTACGAGTGGACAGGAGCCAAAAGGGACAAGCAACCCTGGTACACCCACCGCAAAGACAACGAGCCTTTTGTGGTCGCGGGACTGTGCAAGCCCATTGGTAATCAGCTGCACGCCACCATCATCACCACTGCGGCCGCCGAGCCCCTGGAATGGCTGCACCACCGGATGCCACGAGTGCTGGGACACGGCGAGGCCATGGCGTGGCTGGATGCACCGGATGACGACGCACAAGAGATGGCACGCAACAGCCCCGCCGAAGCGGTGATCGAGCAACTGGCGACGAGAAAGGCTGACCGGGCGGTGGGTGGCGTCGGAAATAACGGGCCAGAACTGATCCAGCCGCAACCCGACGACGAACCAGCAGACGAAGAAAAGGAATACTAGAACCACACACCGCGTTGAACCACAACGAGGAGGAAGGAGACCGATGACCCCCACAGCATCGAAGCGCACTGATGACAGTCAGGCGGAGCTGCTGAAGCGATTCGAAGACGAAGCGCTGCCGCTGCTGGATCAGTTGTACGGTGCTGCACTACGAATGACGCGCAATCCCACGGATGCGCAAGACCTAGTGCAAGACGCGTACATGAAGGCGTTCCAAGCCTTCGCCTCGTTCAAGCCCGGGACCAACCTCAAGGCGTGGATGTACCGCATTCTCACCAACGCGTACATCAACAACTATCGCAAGGCGCAACGTCGCCCTGCGGAATCCTCCGGCGAGGACCTCACGGATTGGCAGATGGCGGAAACCGCCTCCCACCACTCCACGGGTCTGGAATCCGCCGAGGTCGAAGCGCTAAAGAACATTCCGGACACGCGCATCCAAGATGCGTTGATGGGCCTAGCGGAGGACTACCGGATGGTGGTCTACTACGCCGATGTTGAAGGCCTGCCCTACAAGGACATCGCCGAAATTATGGACACGCCCATCGGCACGGTCATGAGTCGTCTCCACCGAGGGCGCAAGCAACTGCGCGCCAAACTAAAGGACGTGGCGGCTGAACACGGCATCGCCACCCAAGAGACAAAGAGCAAAGACAAGCCTAAAACTGCAGGGGTGAAGGGATGATGAACAACCCAATGAATTCTCAACCACAGGATCACATGCGTCACCTCGACGGATGTCAAGGGCTGGTCAACTCCATGTACGGAGAAGCCGACGGCGAGTGTATCGATGGCAACTGCGTGGAAACGCAGATGCGGCTGATTGAACAGCACGTCAAGGAGTGTCCGCGATGTCTGGAGTTACTCAGCGCGGAACAGAAGGTTCAGGACCTGCTCCGTCAGCGCTGTGGGCAGCAGGCACCACAGGAGCTGAAGACCAAGATTGTCCGCCAGCTGCGAGTCACCTATACCGAGGTGCGCCGCGGATAGCTCGTTGACTTGTGGTCTGGGGCTGGTGAGCCGGAGCTATTGGAATTCCTGCTACGGCGAGGTCAAATAAGTGAATAGATAAACGAGCGGGCCAGTACCTTTTCCAAGTGAAAGGTACTGGCCCGCTCGCTGTGTGCAAGAAGATTGTGCGGAGTTTATTCCCGCACAGGCTTAGCTGTTTGGACGACGTCCGTGGTTAGCCTTCTTCTTACGGCGATCCTTGCGCTTGCGGCCACGCTTGCTCATCGTGTGCTCCTTTACGAACCTGGCGGGACAAAATAATTAACCGCCCTAGCTTATCCAACGAGGGCGGTTCGCAACAAAATGCTGCGTCGGCGTGAGGCCGATGAAGGGCTAAACGGTAGCTCGGGTGCGCTGGCGGGTGCGGCCGCGGTTGGTGCGACGCTTCAGAGCGCGACGCTCGTCCTCGGACATGCCGCCCCAGACTCCGGCGTCCTGGCCGGAGCTGATTGCCCAAGCGAGGCACTCAGAGGTGACAGGGCAGCGGTTGCAGACCAGCTTGGCCTGGGCGATCTGAGCCAGTGCGGGGCCGGAGTTGCCTACTGGGAAGAACAGCTCAGGGTCCTCGTCGCGGCAAACTGCTTTGTGGCGCCAATCCATGATGATTTCCTTTCGTCAACGGAATGCATGCCCGGAACTGTGAATAGTCCGTGGGCGAAAATGTGTGGAGGTAGTCGGGTCCTTTTCGCAACGGCTGTTGTTCGGTGCGTCAGAGCGCACTGAACCAAGGCTGATCTCACATCGAGTGTGAAAACAGACCTAAAAAGCCCTTGTTGAAGGGGGTGTTTCGTCGTTAGTTGTGGCGAAGTGGCGTGCTAGACCTGCGTGCTGCGAGGTAGCGGCGACTTCTCGCCAAGATAAAGAGTGCGCTGCGCTCGGTAGAAAACTCTCCGGTAGTTATCCGGCTAGTTATTAACCTTGCGTAAACCTTGCGTACCCTTCGCGGTTACTTGAGAAATCATGACATGAATTCTCAGCTGTGGCTAGGGCTAACGCCCGAAATGTGACGAGTATCACATAAATTTGATTTGCTTCCGTAGCCGTGACCCTTGTATCGGAGTCCTATCGGCAAGGAAACCACTTACGCGTTCACCGCAATAATCTAGCGGGGGCTGAGAATCTCCATGGCATCTGGAATGAACTTCAACCCCACGGCCGAATACGATCCCTTGTACTCGCCGTCCACTTGGAAATCGCGCTCTTCATCCAACCGGATTTCTACGCTGGTGGCATTGGATACGGTCTGGACCTGGCGGGACATTAGCTTGCGCAACACCGGGTTAATCAACCCGCCGAGTGCTAACAGCGCACGCCAACCATCGCGATTCTTCAGAGTGAATACGGAAAAGCCGCGTTCCATCGAGCCTTCCTTGACGATGCGCACTGGGAACGGTCCCAGATATGTCCATGGATCCGTATGGGACACGAAGGCTAGGGGAGAGTTGTGTACCTCCATCGGCCCGTCCTTGGCTTCAGCCTTGACGTGTATGGATGGAGTGCCCGCCGAGCTCGACGTACTGGAGAACCAGGTCTGCACGGACACCAGCACGTAGCGCAACGGTGAGGCAGACAGGCCCATCTCACGTCGCTTTTCCATCTCGTGGATGACCTCTGCATCGATGCCCAGCCCCACGTTCACGGCGAACCACCGGTGAGCACGCGGGGTGTTCTGTTCCAGATCCGCCCAAGCGCCCAAGGGCACCGTGCGCCGCTGGTTGTTCTTCAGGGCTTGTGCTAGCTGGCGCACCGCCACGTCTGGGCTGGGAGCGTAGCCCACGGAGCGGGCAAAGACGTTCGCGCTGCCGGTGGGGATGATGCCCAGGGCGGGAAGGTTGCTGGTCAGCACGCTGTGGGCTGCCCGGTCTGGATCGTCCGTGGGCTCGTCCAACAGGCCGTTGATGACCTCGCTGACAGTGCCATCGCCGCCGATGCAGATTACTGCGTCAAAGCCCTGAGTGCGCGCCCTGCGAGCGAGCTCTTCGGCGTGCCCGGCATAGCGGGTGAACTGCGAAAGGATGTGCAGATCCGGAATAGACCGCAACGTGGGGATTATAGACGCCAACTTGCTCTGCGTGATGCTTGTTGAGTTCGGATTCGATATCACTAGGACGTCCACTCGCCCTACCTTAGCAGCGGGTAAGACACCGCGGGTTAGACTTGATAACTATGAGTTCTCGGGATTCTGCTCCAAAGAAAAAGCAGGCGGAAACGCCACAACAGACCTCCGCTGCACCTTTTGCCCCGCCGGTGGTTCGCTACGCCGGCATCTTGGGCATGCTGCAGGGTGCGGCAGGCCTGGCTTTCGCTGCATTCTTGGTGTTCCGCGAGGCCACTGGTTTCCACGATCCGGGGGCCGTGATCTCGGGTTATGGCACCGCAGTGTGGTTCGTGATCATTTTCGGCGCAGTGCTCATCGCCGGGTGGTTCCTGTTCTCCGGCAAGAAGTGGGGCCGCGGTCCCGTGGTTATGTTGCAGCTGTGTTTGCTCGGCGTGACGTACTACATGTTCACTTCTGGCCGCCCCGAGCTGGGCATTCCCACCGGCGTGATGTGCGTGGTGGGTCTAGCCCTGTTGTTTAACCCCGTTGCCGTGCATTGGGCCGCCACCCGATACAACGAGCGTTAACCAGCCAACCCCACCAGCTGCGTTCCCCGCTGTTCCACGATCTGCCCGTGGCTGACGAGTAGCGTCACCTCGCCGGTGTAGCCATCCCGGTCCACGCGGATTGTGCGTTGGGTTTTTCCACTGGCAGGATCCACCTCCGCGATGCCCTCCGGGACCGGAACCAGCAGTGATCCTTCGTTGAGCACGCCCGTTCCGATAGCCGATTCGACGTGCTGAAACGTATTCAGGTTGTTCAGGTTGAAGATGGTGAGCCGTTGGCCATCAAACCAGGTGTGCAGCAATCCTTGGGTGTAGGTGCGGGGTTGATGTAGATCCTTTTCGACGCCAACACTGGCCTCCTCCGGGAATCCCTTTGCCTCTGGGGTGGGGATCGTGTGGAAGGTGCCGGACTCGTCCAGAATCTGGATGCGAGAGCCATCTTGCTCACTAGCCGGGATGTAAATGGCTGCCTGATCGCCGCTGACCCCGATGAGCTCCGCGCCAGCAGGAACGGTGAACTCGTGGATGGTTTCGGGCGCGTCCGATTCTTCTGGAGTGGCCTTGAGGAAGCGGATGAGCTTCTTGTTGGGGTCGCCACAGTTTTGAGCGGTGACCAGCAAGTCGTCGTGCGTGAGGGCGGAGGTGAAACGGCATTCCGTATGAGATTGTTGATCCGGCTGGTGGGGTGCTTCCTGCTGGCCTACCTCTACCGTGCGCACTAGATCGCTGCGCCACAGTTCAACCCGCTGGGGGGACAGGGTGCCTGCGCGGTTGTTGCCTTGCAGGGTTTCCACGTCTTCCGCGGCCAACGCATCGCGCGTGTACGCGTACTGACCAGTAGCGATATCAAAGGAGATCGCCTCGCCACAGCCCTTAGGGCCGCGGAAAGTGACCACGAGGGTGCTCCATTTTTCTGGCTGGGAGAGGCCACAGATCTGCCGGTGTTGATCGTAGTGCCAGACCTCTTTGCCACTGGACGCATCGAGCATGCTCACGCGGGTGCCCTGCACGCTCACTACGCCTCCGTCCGCGGCGATCAGGCGCGAGGACTCGTCCGTACCCGTCCACGAGGTGTGCAACTCATCGGGTAGAGCCGTGACCTGTGAGCCCGCGGCGGTGACGGACTTCGCGTCTGGCAGGGGCTGATCAGCGACCTGGTGATCTACCTTGTGTTGCTGGGAAGTCAGCCAGGTGCCGGCAACGATGACGATGACCGCAAGCAGTATGCAGCCAGCGACGAGCAGATCTGTGCGCGTGCGCTGTTCCGGAGGGGGCAGAAACTTCATGATCGGCGAGTGCGAACCTTGCCCGAACTCTGCACTCGACGTGGAGACCCCACGCGGTCGTCCACGTCATCCGGCAGACCGAATGTGGAGAGGAACTCGGGAGACGAGCTAAACCACTGCGGTGGCTCAGGCTGACCCAGGTTCAGTGCTTCGTCGATTGCCTTCCATCGCAGCACCTCATCCCACCCCAGCAGGGTGACGGCGATGCCGGTGCGCCCCGCGCGCCCCGTGCGGCCGATGCGATGGACGTAGGTTCGCTCGTCGTCCGGAACTTGGTAGTTGATCACGTGGGTGACATCGTCGATATCAATGCCGCGCGCTGCGACATCCGTGGCGACGATGACATCCACCGTGCCGGAACGGAAAGCCGCCAAGGCCTCCTCGCGTTCGGGCTGCTTCATGTCTCCGTGCACAGCGCCAACCTTGAAGCCCAAATTCGCGAGGTCTTCAGCAATGCTGGCGGTCATGCGCTTGGTGCGAGCAAACACGATGGTTCGTCCCCGATCCGGGGTCTGCAGAATCCGAGCCAGCGCGGACATCCGATCCATCTTGTGCGACTGGAAAACAATCTGCTGAGTGCCGGCGTGGGTGGCATCCGCTGCAGCGTCATCAGCCTGAACCATCACCGGTTGCTTCATGAATTGGCGCGTCAAAGCGGTGATGGGACCGGGCAGAGTCGCAGAAAACAACATCGTCTGCCGCTGGTCGGAAGTCTGGGACAGGATCTCCTTCACATCATCCAAAAAGCCCTGATCCAACATCTCGTCCGCTTCATCCAGAACCACGATCTCTACCCCGGATAGGTCCAAGAAGCCCTGGCGGTGCAGATCCAGCAAACGGCCCGGAGTGCCGATCACCACGTCCGCGCCCGCAGCAAGAGCATCGGTCTGCGCGGCAAACGGCACGCCACCGTAGATGGCCAGCACGTTCAACGCGCGATCGTCCACCTGGAGGTACTTGGCTGCGGTGCGCAGATCGTCGGTCACCTGCAGGCACAACTCTCGGGTAGGGACAACCACCAAGGCTCGGACGGAACCGTCGGGGGCGGTGAGGTTGGCGTCGTCAAAAACCCGATCCAACAAAGGAACACCGAACCCATACGTCTTGCCCATGCCCGTGCGAGCCTGACCAATCAAGTCCGCGCCCTTCAACGCAAGAGGAAGCGTGTACTCCTGAATGGCAAAAGCGTGCGTGATGCCACGGTGAGCCAGAGCATCGACGATCTCTGCGGCAACACCCAGCTCCGAAAATGATCGACCGGGTTGCTTATCTACTGCCACAGCTGTGCTCACGCCCTCTCCAAAGATCTGTTATTCCATGCGGTTATGATGGTCACATTACTGCACGTCTCAATAATTAGTTAGGACGCTTCAACGCCATGCAGATCAAGATCGGATTCACCCACAACAACCGCGAGCTGCAGATTGTCAGCGAGCGCAACCACGACGAAGTACTGGCCGAGGTGCGCGAATTCCTGCAGGATTCCACCCCCACCCGCGTGCTGGAGCTGGAAACTAACAAGGGAGATCGCCACTTGGTTCTCCGCGAGCACGTCGCCTATGTTGAGGTGGGAACTGCCGCTAAGGGCACCGTCGGATTCCTCTGATCCGGCACGAAAAAACGAGGGACACGTAGGTACTCATGAACCAACCAACTCCGCAGCCACCGCGGTGGGAACGTTTCGACATTCCCGCACCGGTGCGCAGCAACGGGGGACATGGGCATCATCGCAGTCCCGAGACTAAAACCGGCGGGCGGGTGCAGCGCTGGCAGTTGGCCGCATTGGCCGTGGTGGTTGTGGTCACTTTGTTGGTGTTCGTCAGCGCTCTGAGTGCGGATTCAGAATCGCCGGACCAGCAGCAGGCGGCATCTACGGCCACGCAGGACGGCGCTCAAGATGAAAATTCGCGCGGAGAAGGTCCCGTACCGGGGGAGGGCTACCAGGGCGAATTCGCAACGGGCGAGCTGCCACCAGGTGGTCCGTATGCGGAGAAGGGCTCCGATAAATACCAGGTAGTTGGCCAGCCCAGCCCCAAGGTGGGCGAGGGCCGCAAGGATCATTACACCTACGTGGTGGAGGTGGAAGACACCGTGGATGCCTCGCGCTCTGGAGGTGGGGATGCCTTCGCCGCGATGGTGGATGCCACCTTGTCTAACCCGAAGTCCTGGATCGGGGACAAAGACATCTCCTTTGAGCACGTCGATGAATCGGCTCTTCCCGAAGGCGAAGAGCCGGATCTACGCATCCAGCTGACCAGCACCGAAACCACCCACGACGTCTGCGGTTTCACCTATCGCTTGGAAACCAGCTGCAACATGCCCATCGGCAACCGCGTGGTGATTAATGACGCGCGGTGGATGCGTGGCGCTCTGCCGTTCAACGGTGACCTGGGCAGCTACCGCCAGTACGTCATCAACCACGAGGTGGGGCACGGCATCGGTTACGCCGCGCACCAGGGCTGCCGCGCAGATGGCGCGCTGGCTCCCGTGATGATGCAGCAGACGTTGAGCCTGAACAACGGTGTGTTGCATGACATCAACCCCGAGGGAACCTACGGTCAAGGGGATGCGACCTGCCGGGCCAACCCATGGCCATATCCCATCGGCGGTCCAGAACCCGATACTGAGACTGAAAACGGAATACGGAACGATTCATGAGCGCTTCGCCTCCCACGCATATCCTGACGAGTTTTCAGGTGCCCGCAGCTCGGCCCGTACAACTGGATTCCGTGTGGAGTGGAGGTTGGCGCTGCGATAGGGCAGTGATCAGCCGTGCCGACGAGCCCGCGCGTGCTGCGTGGATTGCCAAGATGATGGCGAAGATGCGCCCGGCCGGGGTGAGCGTGTCTCGTCCGATCGTGTCCTCCGACGGCCGTTTTAGCGTGTCCGGTTGGCGGGCGCGGACGTTCTTGAGTGGACATCGGGCGCCGCGTTTCGATGAGATGGCCACCGCCGCCTTGCGCATTGGCGAGGCCCTGCGCGGCGAGGAGCGTCCTACGGTGTTGGCGCCGCCGACGCTGACTGGCCCGTGGGAGGAAAACGAGATTTTCGCAGCGGCCGAGCAGGCGGCGTTCTCCGAGGATCCGTCGGTGTGGCTGAGTGCCGGTTTGGATCCGGATTCCGTGCCGCGTCCGGATATTGCCCAGGCGCTAGGCAAGGCCGCCGAGCTCTCTCACCTGCGCGGCGAGCTGACCGAACCGGATCAGCTGGTGCACGGCGATGTGTTGGGTTGCATAATCTTCGATGGCACCGCGGATCCCGTGTTGACGGACTTCGTGCCCACCTTCCGGCCCGCTGGGTGGCCGGTTGCTCTTCTTATTGTCGACGCCATGGCGTGGGCCAATGGACCTGATGCCTTGCTGCAAAGGTGGGCGCACATTCCGGGATTCGATGAGCTGGTTGTCCGCGCGGTGCTCTACCGCGTGCTGCTGCATATTTTCCTTCCGAACTCCCGCCCCGAGGCGTGGCGTGGTTTGGCTCGCGTGGCTGATGTGGTGGCGGGGCAGCGCAAACGCGCGATGGAGGCCGCTGGGGAAGCTGGCGCTGAGTCTGGGGAAGACTCTGGTTCTGATTCTGATTCAAGTTCTGACTCTGACGCGGCGGACGCTGAGGCTGGTTCGAACGCTAACTCCCGCTCCGGTTCCGGCTCCGAAGCCGAGTAATTCGCCTGCTGTTGTCTCGGGCAGATGAGACACTAGGGAACATGAACAGTCAGGAAGAATCTTCGGTGCGTTTGGACGCCCCAGATCAGCGCATCGGTGCTACTGCGCAACCGCAGGTGGTGCTGGATTGGGGTACGCGGTCCACACGAGAAAAGCGAACCTGGGAGGGGCTTTCCGCCGCCGTTATTGCTGGTGACGATGCGATTTCTTATGAGCATCCCTACGCGGTCCTGGGCGGTCCTGGCACCGGCAAGACCAGCTTATTGGTGGATGCCGCGGTGCAGTTCCTGGTTCAGGGCGGCAGCGCGGAAGAAGTGATGTTCGTGACTGCCTCCAAGGAATCCGCCACGCGAATCAAGAACGAGATATTCGAACGCGTAAGCGATATTAACCAATACGCTGCTACGGGCGCGCCCGTACGCAGCGTGCACTCCTGGGCCTTCGCCGTCTACCGGGCCATTCGCCAACAACAGGGGCAGAACTCACCCCGGCTGATCACCGGTGCAGAACACGATGCGCAGCTGCGGATCTTGTTGAAGGGAGAAGTGGAGGACGGCGCCAGCGGATGGCCCGCAGACATGGTGCCCGCGCTGACATACGTGGGGTTCGCCCGTCAGCTCAGGGATCTGATCCTGCGCGCCACGGAACGCGGGGTCAGCGCAGAGCAGCTCGAGGAATTGGGCGTGCAGTACTCCCGCCCGATGTGGGAAGCAGCCGGTCAGTTCTTGCGGCGCTACGAGCAGCTCCAGCGCCTGAGCGAGTCCGATAACCTCAACGCCTCGGAGCTGGTGCACACCGTGGTCCGCGCGATGAGCACGGAAGAGGCCGGGCAGCAGATGGCGGAGACTTTGCGCCAACGGCTGCAGCTGGTGTTGGTGGATGACGCGCACAATATTGATCCCGCTGCCGCGCAGTTTGTGGAATCCCTCATCGCGCCGGGAACCCGGGCTCTGATTGCGGGCGACCCTGACCAGTGCGTATTCCACTTCCGCGGTGCGGACGAGGCTTTTCTCAACCGCCATGCGGTGCGCGATGATTTCCGCATCGTGCTCAGCTCGTCGCACCGAGTGGGACAAAAGCAGGTCCAGGCAGTGCAGTCCTTGCTCACACACCTGCCACACCATCCGGCGCGCATGCCGCTGCGCGTGAGTTCACAAAGCCAGCAACGTGCTCAACTGGAGGTGATCCGCGCGGGCTCAGCTACGGCAGAGAAGCTGCATGTTGCAGATGCAGTGCGGCGCGCTCACCTCACGGATGGTGTCCCGTGGGAGGATATTGCGGTGATCGTGCGTGGAGTGGGTCAGATTGCGGGTTTGCGTCGGACATTGCTCTCCCACGGCGTGCCCATCAAGGTCGACCCCACCTCGGTGGTGTTGGCCGAGCAACCGCTGGTGGCCATGTTGATGCTGGCGGTCGAGGCGGCCTACCGAGAGCTGACAGCGGCCGAAACGCGCCAGCTGCTGGAATCTTCCGTGGGCGGGGCGGATCCCGTGACCCTGCGCAAGCTGCACCGGGCACTCAGCCGAGCCATTGCGCACATCCGCACTCGCGGCGGGGACTTGCCCACGCGCAACGGCGGAGTTCCCTACCAATCCGCAGACTGCCTCGCCGCGCTGGTCGCAGGCACGGCCACCGCCCAGCAGCGCGAAGACTGGACGCAGTTCATGGGACCGGTGGAACTGACCGTGCTCAACCACGTGGTGGAGGTCGTTGCCGCAGGGCGGGAAGTGTATGCGGACAACCCTCGGGCGGTAGAGACTGTGCTGTGGAAGATTTGGCAGGCCACGGGCTTGGCAACTCGGCTGCAGACCCATGCGTTGCGCGGCGGCACCGTGGGTTCCCAGGCGGATCAAAACCTCGATGCCGTGATGAGTCTGTTTGACCTCGCGGGCGATTTCGCTGAGCGCAATCCACAAGCCAGCCTGCGCACGTTCGTGGAGGAGGTGCGCGCCCAGGAGCTGCCCACGGGCACACGCGATCGCAGCAGCGGAGACACGCATGCCGTGGAGATCCTGCCTGCTCACGCGGCCACGGGAAGGCAGTGGAAGGTCGTGGTTGTGGCCGGAGTGCAGGAAGATCTGTGGCCAGCTGGACCTACCGTTGGTGGCCTGTTCGGCCAGCTGGAGCTGGTGGACCTGCTGGATCGGGGCATCACGCCGGATACTATCGTTTCGCGCATTGGGCCCGCCGTGGAGGAGGAGCGCAGGCTGTTTGTGGTGGCTCTTAGCCGCGCCAGCCAGCTCTGTGTGATCACTGCGGTGGACAGCGCGGGCGAGGAAGGCACCACGCCGTCGCGTTTCCTCGACGAGATCGCCTCCGCCACTCAGCAGGACACCGCATCTATCGAGGATGTCTCCAGCGAGGCTTCCCTCGAGATCCAGGACGCGGAGCCAACGATTCCTCGGGTCATGGCGATTGAGCCCCTCATCGCCGAGTTGCGTGACGCCCTCGTTGATTCCCGACGCCAACTCGCCGACCGCCTCGATGCCGCCCGCAACCTCGCCAAGCTGGCCCGCGCCCACGTGTTCGGCGCGGATCCCTCCCAGTGGTGGGGCATTGCAGAGCCTTCAACCTCTGACCGCCTCGTGGACCGCGAAGGCCGCATTCGCCTCAGCCCATCCCGATTGGTCGCCATTGAAAAGTGCTCGCTCAGCGCGTTTTTCGACCGCCATCGCGGCGTGGAATCTGATTCAGAAGCCCAGCGCGTGGGCAACGCGATCCATGCCATCGCGGAGGCGATTGTCGCCGGGCTCAGCGAAGAGGATGCGGTCAGGGCAGGCGAGAGCATCGTCGCGCTGGTCGCGGACGGTCCAGAGTTCCACCGCGCCAATACCATCGAGCGCTGGCGCACCGGTGTGGCCAAGTTGCACCGGTTCATCACTTCCAGGATGTTCGCTGCGGATGGGGCAGAGGTGGCGTCGGAAAAAATGCTCCAGATACCACTGGGCCAGCTGACGGACGGCACGGAGGTGGTGCTCAACGGACGCATCGACCTCATGATCACCGACGCATCCGGCTCCACGATGGTCTTCGATTTCAAGACCGCCAAGAACGCCCCGTCTGCAAAGGAGGCAGGGGAAAGCCCGCAGCTGTCCGCATACCAATTCATGGTGATGCACACCGAAGGGCTGCACAACAACGGCGCGGCGCTGGTGTTCCCTGGGACGAAGAAGGACGAGGCCGAAACACGGCAGCAGGAACCACTGACCGAAGAACAACTGCAGCTCTACGGCGTGCACCTGATGGATGTGGCGGATAAAGCCGCAGGCCCACGATTCGCCGCCACCCCAGGAATCCACTGCGATCACTGCGAATTCGCTGCCTCCTGCCCCGCACAGCCGAACGGAAGGATGGTGGTCTCATGAACGCCACACATCAATCATCCACGCTGGACCCGAACCGGCACATCTTCAGTCCCACAGAGCTCTCGGAACTGTTGGGGCAGAAGTTTCCGCCCACGCAGCAACAAGCAGCGGTGATCGGGGCACCTCCGCAGGGAACCACGCTGGTGACCGCAGGTGCGGGTGCCGGTAAAACCGAAACCATGGCCGCGCGCGTGGTGTGGCTGGTGGCCAACGGCTATGTGCTGCCCGAACAAGTGCTGGGCCTGACCTTTACCAAGAAAGCGGCGAGCGAGCTGGGCGTGCGCATTCGCACGCGATTGTCCACGCTGGCCCGCAGTGCCTTCCTCGACCGCCTGGATGCAGGCGACCCGCGCCGGGAGACGCTGAAGAATATCTCGCCTGCCGTGTCCACGTATGACTCCTACGCGGGCACGATCGTGCGCGAATACGGACTGTTGATCCCGATTGAACCGAGCAGTCGCATAATCACGCAAGCAGAGCGGTGGATGATCGCCTGGGACGTGGTGGTCAACTGGACCGGCGAGCTGGGAACCTCGCGCCGGGTGATTGACTTGGTCAGCGACGTACAAGCCTTGTCTGACGAGATGGATAACCACCTGGTGACTGTGGATGACCTGGTTTCCACCACCAAGCTGGCCATCCAGGGGCTGGAGGAACTGCCGAAGTACCGCGGAAAGTGGAGCGCGGACAACCAGAAGTTCTACGACGCGCAAAATGCGCGCTTGGACGTGTTGCCATTGGTGGAGGCCTTCCGCGCGCGCATGCAGGAACTGCAGGTGATGTCTTTCGGCCAGCAGATGTCCAAGGCCGCCGAATTGGTGGACAAGCACTCCCGAGTCGGAGTGGAGCAGCGACGTCGCTTCCGCGTGGTGTTGCTGGATGAGTACCAAGACACAGGCCATGCGCAGCGCGTGATGCTGCGCAATCTGTTCGGTCAGGGCGCAGACCCAGAGCTGTCTGTGACGGCGGTGGGTGATCCGATGCAGTCCATCTACATGTTCCGTGGCGCCACGGCCTCGAACTTGGAGAAGTTCCGCACCGACTTCCCGCTGGGAGACGGCCAACAGGCGAACAAGTTGGAGCTAACCACCTCCTGGAGGAATCCCTCCGGTGTGCTGGAACTGGCGAACGAAGTGGCCGGGTGGTCCATGGATACGGGACGGATTGTGTCTCCGCTGCAACCCCGCCCGGGTGCCGATCGCGGCGTGATTTCCCTGGCGTTCTACGGACGTGAGGACGATGAAATCGCTTGGCTGGCGGACCAGCTGGCCCAGCACTGGGAGCACCATCAGCGCGGTGATAGGAAGAAGCCGTTTTCTGCTGCTGTGCTTGTCACCCGGAACAAGATGGCGTTGCCAATTTATGAGGCGCTGCGGGAGCGGGGAGTTCCAGCAGAGATGACCGCAGGGCCGGGGCTGCTAGATCTTCCTGAGGTTGCGGATGTCTACGCCACCCTGCGGGTGGTGGTGGATCCGGAAGACGATGCCGCCATGATGCGTCTGCTGACTGGTCCCCGAATCAACCTAGGTGCTGCGGACATCGCGGTGCTTTCACAGCGAGCCCAGCATCTGCGTAGGCGAGCGACCAATGACGAAAGCGCTAGCGGTTCGTCCCAACGAGCCGGGGACAACCCGTTGCCCGCCGACCTTCCCGAAAGTCTGCGTGCCGCGCTGGCTGAGACCATTCCCGATCCCAACGAACAAACCGTGGGACTGGCAGATGCTCTGGCGGATTTCCACGATGCCGAGGACCGTGGCATGAGCGCGGAGGGGGCACGCCGGATCGAGCAACTGTCACAGGAGCTGGGGCAGCTGCGCAGACACAGTCTTCCAAAGACCCTGCCGGACCTGGTGGCCGATATCGAAAAGATGATTGGTATCCGCACCGAGGTGATGACCAGGTGGTTCCGTGACCAGGAAACGTCCATCGGCACTAGCCACTTGGATAAGTTCGCGGACGTGGTGCGCGAGTTCTCCAACCTGCCGAACGCAAGCGCCAGTGCGCTGGTGGATTTCTTGCGTGCCGCTCACGAAGAAGAGGGAGGACTGGAGCCGGGCGAGGTGCAGAAGAAGCTCAATACCGTGCAGATCCTGACCGTGCACAAATCCAAAGGCCTGGAGTGGGACATCGTGGCCGTGCCTTTTGCCACGCGCAACTACTACGTGGATGCCTCCCGGCCCAGCGCCGAGTCTTCCTGGACCCAGGTATTCTCCCGCATTCCTACGGAGCTGCGCGGAGATTCCGAACCGGACCCCGCTACGGGGCGCAGCCTGCCCATTTTTGAGCCACCCGAAGATGGCAAGAGCTCGGATCACAACAAGGCGGTTCAAGCGTTCAAACACGAGCTGAACCAGTACGCGTCCAAGGAATCTGACCGCGTGTTCTACGTGGCAATCACCCGCACTGAGCGCGTGCTGTTGGTCAGTGGCTCCGCGTACAGTCCAGCCCGTACCCAAGCTGTGGATCCTGCCGTGGTGTTTAAGCTGCTGATGAACGCTGCGCGTCCCCATGAAGTGGCACACCAGTCCGACGTGGGCATGGTCTACCCCAAGAAGTTCTATGACGCGCTAGAAAAAGGCACATTGAGCAGGGAAGATGAGCTGCTCTATCCCAGTCCAGAAGTCAATGACCAGCGCCGAGAGCGCAACGCGGAATGGGCCGAGCGCATCAATTCCGGCGAGTTCGCACCAGCCACACAACCCGGCGGCAACGTATGGCCCCGAGCTCTGAGTATCACGGCAGAACTTCGCGATGCAGCCAAGGACGTTGCTGCGGTGAGCGCTGAGCAAGACACACAACCCGCGCGCACCGCGTGGGATATGGAAACCGATGCGCTCATCGAGGAGTTCCAGCAGCGCGGGGCACCCCAAGTTCGCGTCGAACTTGGGACTAGGCTCACCGCGACAGAAGCAGTGGCGCTCCGCAGGGATGAGCACGAGTATGCGAAACGTCGGCGTCGACCAATCCCACTAGAACCCAAGCCCTACGCCAAGCGCGGCACGGCGTTCCACAACTGGGTCGAACAGCGCTACGAACACTCCAGCCTGCTCGATGAAGACCAACTGCCCGGCGCCTCGGATGCCACTCTCACTGACCCGGAACTGGAGCGGCTCAAGGAAGCTTTCCTGGCCAGCACCTGGGCCAACAAGCAGCCGTACAGCGTGGAGGGTGCATACTCGGTCACTCTGGGCGGTCACGTTTACGAAGGTCGAATCGATGCCGTGTTCCACGAAGGCGAGGACATGGAACAGGGATGGATGGTCGTGGACTGGAAGACCGGCAGGAAGCCCACCGGGGAAGACATGCGCGCGGCAGAAATGCAGCTTGGCGTATACCGCTTGGCGTGGGCTAAAGTACTGTCCCGACAGCTGGGCGTGGACATACGCCCCGAAGCAGTGCGCGCGGCGTTCCACTACGTGAGGGCGAACGAGACCGTTGAACCGCGTACACTACCTTCAGCAGATCAGTTGCTCTCCGCAGCTGCATCGATGGACCACGAAAGCGGAAAGTAGGCGAGCATGGGCAATAAGCTAGGCGACCGCTTTCGCGCTGATCAAGAGGTGGATGAGCTTCCGCACCACGCCCTGCTCAACATCGTTCACATCCCAGAAGCGGCGGTCCAAAGCCCCTGGTGGTTGATTGCCCGCCGAATGTTCTACGCAATGATTTTGCTGTTCGGTACGGCGGCCGTGGCCTTTTGGGACAAGGAGGGCTACACGGGGATCAACACGTTCCTCGATGCCGTTTACTATGCGGCGGTTTCGTTGTCTACCACCGGTTATGGTGACATCGCCCCGGTGACCCAGGAAGCCCGCCTGATGAACATCGTGGTGATCACCCCGATGCGCGTCATCTTCCTGATCCTTTTGGTCGGTACCACCCTGTCCGTGCTCACGGAGGAGTCCCGACGGGCTCTGCAGATTCGTCGCTGGAGGAAGCGCATGCGTAATCACACCATCGTCATCGGTTATGGCACCAAGGGCCGTTCAGCCGTGACCGCTCTGCTGGCCGATGGCGTGGCACCCGGACAGATCGTGGTCATCGATTCCGACCGCGACGTGCTGGAACAAGCCACCACCCAAGGATTGGTGACCGTGCAGGGCTCGGCGACCCGCTCAGACGTTTTGAAGCTCGCGGGCGTCAACCGCGCCCGCGCCGTGGTGGTGGCACCGAACCAGGACGATACGGCCGTTCTGATCACCCTGTCCGTCCGCGAGATCGCGCCGTCTGCCACCATCGTGGCCTCGGTTCGCGAATCCGATAACTCCCACCTGCTGCGTCAATCCGGCGCGGACTCCGTGGTGGTCTCCAGTGAAACGGCTGGCCGTCTGATGGGACTGGCCACCGTCACCCCAAGCGTGACGGAAATGATGGAAGACCTCCTGAGCCCGGACGATGGATTCTCCATCGCCGAGCGCGTGGTGGTGGAAGAGGAAGTCGGTGGCAACCCACGCGTGCTGGAGGACGTTGTTCTCGGTGTGGTTCGCTCCGGCGAGCTCTACCGCATCGATTCCTCCGAGGCCGAGACCGTGGAGCCAGGCGACCGCATTTTGTACGTACGCAGCAATGTCGACCCTGAGGAGAGTGCGCTGTAGTGTCCGGGGGACGCGTCCCGTTTGATCTTTCCGAACTAGACCCCGATCAGCTCCAAGCAGCCACCGCCCCGCGGGGTCCCGTGTGCATCATCGCTGGCGCGGGCACAGGCAAGACCCGCACCATCACTCACCGCATCGCGCACCTCGTGGGCGGAGGTTACGTCAACCCGGACAACGTCATGGCCGTGACGTTTACCACCCGTGCTGCCGCCGAACTGCGTGAGCGCCTCACCATGATGGGTGCTGCCCGCGTGCAAGCGAAGACTTTCCACGCAGCGGCCATGCGCCAACTGGGCTACTTCTGGCCGCAGTACGCAGGCGAGCTGCTGTGGCGCTTGTTAGATGGCAAATTCCCCGTGGCTGCCCGCGCCGCTCGCGGTGCCCGGCTGGATGCAGATAAGACGCAGCTGGCGGACATCATCGGGGAGATCGAATGGGCCAAGTCCTCACTGGTCGCGCCCGAGGATTACCCGGGGCGCATCGTGCCCGACCGCCGCGATTGCCCGGTGCCGCCGGAGCAGTTCGTGCAGATCTTCAAAAACTACGAGCAGCTCAAGCGCGGCGGCGAGCAGATGCTGCTGGACTTCGATGACCTGCTGATGCACATGACAGCGGCCTTGGAGTCTGAGCCTGGCATCGCCGACGAGTTCCGTTCCCGGTACCGCAGCTTCGTGGTCGACGAGTATCAGGACGTCACGCCGTTGCAGCAGCGGATGTTGGATGCCTGGTTGGGGGAGCGGGACGATCTCACCGTGGTGGGCGACGCAAACCAGACGATCTACAGCTTCAATGGCGCGACCCCGGATTTCCTGTTGGACTTTTCCCGTCGCTTCCCTGAGGCCGTGACCGTTCGCCTGCAGCGGGACTACCGATCCACCCCGCAGGTGGTGGATCTGGCGAATAAGGTGATCGGCCAAGCCAAGGGACGCGTGGCCGGAACTCGGTTGACGCTGATTGGTCAGCGCGAAGCCGGCCCGGTGCCGAGCTTTTCTGAATATTCGGACGAGACGGCAGAGGCCGAAGCAGTTGTCCGGGAAATCTCCGCGTTGCTGAACAAAGGCGTGTCTGCTTCCGAGATCGCGGTGCTGTTCCGCATCAATGCGTCGTCGGCAGCTTACGAATACGCACTGGAACAGGCGGGAATCGGCTACCAGGTCAAGGGCGGCGAGGGCTTCTTCCAACGCCCAGAGATCCGGGAGGCACTGACTGCGCTGCTGCGCGCCTCCCAGCAGTTCACACCAGATCCGGACGATGTGCTCAACGCGGTGCGTGCCGCGCTGGTTCCAGTGGGACTGACTCCGCAAGAACCCACCGGTGCCAAGGAGCGCGGACGCTGGCAGTCTCTGCAAGCGTTGGTGTCTCTCGTCGAAGAGCTCACCACGGCTACCCCGGGGCTGTCCTTGTCTGGCCTGATGGGACTGCTGCGTGAGCGCGTGGAAGCGAAGAACCCGCCAAAGGTAGAAGGCGTGACACTGGCCAGCATCCACGCCGCCAAGGGCCTGGAGTGGGACGCGGTGTTCCTCGTGGGACTGGTGGATGGCATGTTGCCCATTCACTATGCGCTGAAAGGCACGGACAGCGAAGGTGCCATTGAGGAAGAGCGTCGTCTGTTCTACGTGGGCATCACGCGCGCCCGAGAGCACCTGCACTTGTCCTGGGCACAAGCGCGTCAGCCGGGTGGAAAAGCGAATAAGCGACGCACACGATTCCTGGACGGCCTTATGCCCGCTGCCGACGATGCAATGGAGCGTCGCGGGAATTCCCGCAGCAAGCACCTGGGTGCGCCGAAGAATTCCTGCGTGGTGTGCGGAGCGCGGCTGTCCACCCCAGAGTTCAAAATCATCGGCCGATGTGGGCAACACGTGCAGGACCTTGACCACATGGTGGTTACCCAGTTGCGATCCTGGCGCACGGATGCGGCTAAAGAGCGCAACGTCCCAGCCTATGTGGTGATGACGGATGCCACCCTCAAAGCGATCGCCAGCGCGCTGCCCACCACACCAGAGGAATTGGTGCAGGTGCCGGGCATGGGGCCAGTGAAGGTAGAGCAGTTCGGCGAGGACATCCTGGCGATTACGCAGAACGTGGCCTAGGCAGTTGCTTGGTCATCTTGCAGGCCATGCACTCCGGATCTGCGGTGATTTCGGTGGAGCTGACATGGACATCGCCGAGTCTAATTTCCGTACGGTGGCGGAGAATCTCCGGAATCTCGGACGGTAGGCAACCACGACTCTGCCAAGGGATCAGGTGCCGCGCCACGATGCTGGCGACCATGAGTGAGGCCGCTTCAACGTGTAATTGATCTGTGGTTACGGGCCTGCCTGCCGCTTGCATGCGAATGCTGTTCCACTGCGCATCCTGGTGGCCGTAGTGGCCATCAATACAGTTCAAGCAGGGAGTAACCCCGGGGACAACCAAGGGACCGATGATCACGGAGCCATCGATAGCCGCGCTGGGGAGATGGCTGATGCCGGCCTGCATCAGCATGTAGTGCAGATCTGCGGGCAGAAACATGTTCCCGGGAAGTAGCGCCACGGAGGTGCGCGCCTGCGAGACCAGCGTTGCGGGACTGTCCACCAGATGAGCGGAGATTCCTTCTTTTCGCAGCGCGGCGATCTGCCGGTCGCTCGCGGTTCCTGATTTCAGCACCGGCACGGAGTGCTGTTCCGGATACTCCCGCAGGACACAGCAGCGCATGAGTTCGTCCACAATGTCCGCAGCAGCATCCGGACCTAGTCCGCAGTAGTTCAGGGATGCTGTGAGCTCGTCGATGGGGACTGGCAGCCGTGCCGCTGCCAGAGCAGTCAGCACGTGTCCGGGGGACACATGAGCAGGAAGCGGCAACACGATCGCATTGTGTGGGAGCACATTGAACTGCACGCCCACTCCGGGACGCACGATCACTGCCGTGCCTCGGTTGATGTGTACCTTGCAGCGGGCCTGCAGCGGTGCTGTCATGATTCCCCCAAGAAGCTTGTGACTGTGACATCCCCCCGGATGTCACAGTCAGCTTAGCAAGACCGGCAGGCTACTCGCCGTCTTTGCTGTCGCCCTCATTCTCATCGTCACCAGCGGAACCTTCCTGGCGGTCGTCCTCGCCAGAGTTGTCCTGGTTCAGCTCGCGCTCCAGGCGCTCGATCTCGGAGATGGGGTTGAAGTCCTTCATCTCGTCTGCGTCGAACGTGACATGGCCAATGAAGGCGGCCGGATTGTCGAGGTCCTCGGCGACGGGCAGGAAATCCGCGTGATCCCAGATCGCGTCGCGCTTTTCGGTGCCCACAGCCTCTTCGAGTCGACGCCACAGTTCCGCAGCCTCCGCCGCCTTTGGCGCGGACAGGCTAATACCCAGAGTCTTGGTGAGGTTGTCCATGGCAGGGGAGCCGTTGGTACGGAAGCTCTGCCACGCGGCACCGATCATGGCGGCCTCGGGGATGCGGGAGCCCAACGCGGAGCCCACCACGTAGTCCACCCATCCCTCGACCAGCGACAGGCTGGTCTCTAGGCGCTGTCGGGCGTGGGCGTTAGAGGAGACAACCTCGGGCTGGATCTCCTGGCTCTGGAAGCGGTTCATCATCTCCTGCATGGCCGCAGGATCGTTCATCATCTCCGGATTGAACTCGCGTGCAGCCTCGTCCAGCTTAGAGGTGTCGATGGTCAGTCCGGCGGCGAATTCCTCCACGTCGAGGATCAGGCGCTCGGTCAGCCACGGCACGTGCTGGAACAAGCGATGGTGTGCGGCTTCGCGCGCGGCCAGATAGATCAACGTCTCTCGGTTGCCTGCGCCCAGCTTCTTGGACAGTTCGTCCAGGTGAGCGGTGGCGATGGCAGCCGTGCGTCCGGTGGCCAGCGGCATGCCCCACTGGGTGGATAGGACCACGCCCTTAGCCAGCTCGCCGAGCGTATTGCCCAGCTGTGCGCCAAAGTTCATGCTGTTGACCTGCTTCATGATGGATTCAACCGGCCCCAGCTGTCCGCGCATTTCCTCGGGCATGGCAGACAGGGAGGCATCGCCCAGCTTCTCTGCCAGAGGCGTGATGATGCGCTTCCACGTGGGCATAGTTTCTTCCAGCCACTGGGTCGGGCCGAAGGCCACGGAGCCAGTCGCGCCCGCGGGCAGGGTGGTGGCCTCGTCGAGCCACAGTTCGGCGAGGCGCACGGATTCAGCCACTGCTTGGGTGTCCTCGGACTTCGGTCCGGCTGCTTGGCCGATGTTCTGCCGAGCGATGCGCTCGGCCATCGAGTAGTTGACGGTCTCTCCATTGCCGGAGTTCATGTCCGTGCCGAATCCACTGAGCATGGAACCGAACTGGTTGATGAGATCGCCCAAGTTTCCGGAGCTCATTCCGCTGCCGGTGCCACCGGGGCCGCCGAAGAGGAAACCGAATGGTCCGCCGCCGAAGTTGCCTGGACCACCGGCACCGTTGTTGCCGGAGCCGTCGTTGTTGTTATTGCCCTCGTTGTTGTTGCCCCGACGTTCATCGTCGGAATCATCGCCCGAGTTGTTGAAACCGAAGCCGAAGTTACTCATGTCTTAAACCGTACCTGCGGGCTGCTTTTCGTTGGGTGCTCGATGGGCGTGGGAGTGTGCGCCCTCAGCGAACACGGGTAGGCTTTCTCGGGTGACTTTCTGGAATCGACGCAACCGTACAGTCGTTATCGGTGCTCTACCAGTGGTTATGCTGATCTCTTTGATCGGTTTACCCACTGTCCCCGGTACCGATATCGATATGACTGTGCCTTATGCGGCCCAGGGTAAGGGACCCACTTTCAACACTCTGGGAGATGTTGACGGTAAGCCCGTGGTGGAAATCACCGGCGAAACCCCTGATGAAACCAGTGGCAATCTGAACATGACCACCGTGTCCGTGCGCACGAACATGACGTTGGCGCAGGCGCTAGGTCGTTGGTTATTCACCGACGACGTGCTGGTACCCATCGAACAGGTCTTTCCCCCGGGACAGTCCCCAGAGGCAGTGCAAGAGAAGAACGCTGCGGCTTTCGCTGCGTCCGAATCTAACGCGACGATCTCTGCGATGGATTATCTGAAGCGCCCCGTGGAGACCATGGTGATGGACATCAGCAAGGATTCGCCGGCCACGGGGGTGGTGCACATCAACGATGTGATCCTCAAGGTGGGGGATAAGGACGTATTCCGGCCAGACGACTTGGCGGAAGAGATTCGCAAGCATCAACCGGGAGATACGGTCACGTTGACGATCGACCGTCACGGACGTGAGATCACCAAGGACGTTCAGCTGGGGGACATGCCCGAAGAGCTGCGCGAAAAGGGCGAAGATGACCCAATTGCGTTTCTGGGCGTGACTTCGGTAGCCCAGCCTGCAGGTGACCTCAAAGTGGAATACAACCTCACGGATGTCGGCGGTCCATCGGCCGGATTGATGTTCTCCCTGGCTGTGGTGGATAAGTTGAGCCCCGGCGAGCTATCCGGTGGGCGCTTCGTGGCGGGCACCGGCACTATCGACGGCACCGGCACGGTTGGTCCGATCGGCGGCATCACCCATAAGATTCACGCCGCAGCTGATGCAGGTGCAGAGGTATTCCTCGTGCCAGCGGACAACTGCCGGGAGGCACTGACCGCGGGCGAGGATGACGTGCAGCTGGTGGAAGTGGATTCGCTCGACGATGCGATCGAGGACCTAGACACCATTAATTCCGGTGGTCAGCCCAGCCTCTGCCAGGACTAGCCGCAGAATTATTCGTCGCTACTAGTCGTCGAAGCCCTCTTCGAAGGTGGCCCGCAACGTGGCGATCACGCCGGGGGCGATGTCATCGCCACCCAACAGCTCCACTTTGTCTTGAGCGAAGGCGTCCTCGGACATCTCCTGGTCCGTGGGGCGCAGTTGGATCAGTGAACGCTCGGCACCGCTGCCGTCCTCGTTGAGCACACCGGAGTACAAACGCGCCGCGCGAGGCTCCGCGCCCGCGCCGTCTGCCGAGTTCACGAAGGTAATCTCCTGGGCCAAAATGGCGCCCACCACTTGTTCCGGCCAGCGCACAGTAGCGATGAATTCTCCCAGCTCCTCCGAGCCCGGGCGGATATGATCCGGAACATCTTCCTGCACAACCAGGGCCAGGGGGTTGTTTGCGTCGTCATCAAACGAAGAACCCAACGCATCAGCAACCAGAGCATGGGGAACCAAACCAAACAACGTCGCCGGACGATCCCAGCCCTCAGCCTGGACGAAATCAACGGCCTCGAGCAACGCGGCATTGAGAACGCGGATGTCGTGGAGATCGGGGTTTGAGGTCACGGTGAGGACTCCCTGTCGCGAATCGGTGGAAAACCTGTTTAGGCACTGAATATAAACACACGTATCCTATGGAAAAGAACACTTTTGCATACGCCGTACACTCTACGACTCGCGACGTGTGCTGATCAGGAGAGATCCCCACTTTGAGCATCACCCCGCCACCACCAGCCGGAAAAAAGTCGCCCTCACCTCGACCGAATCGCCGAGCTCAACTGCTCGGTTTTGCAGTGGGATTGGCGGCATTGGCTTTCTTCATCATCCCGGTCATCGTCTCCAGCTACGTGGACTGGTCATGGTTCCGCAGCGTGAACTACCAGGGGGTGTTCGTCAATGTCATCGTGGCGCGCGTAATCCTGTTTGCGGTCTTCGGTTTGCTGGCCGCTCTGATCGCGTGGCTGTGCGTGTACGCGGCCTACCGGGCGCGCCCGGATGATTTCGAATCCATGGGATCGTCCTCGCCGCTGGCGGAATACCGGCCCATGATCGGCAACAACATGCGTCCATTCCTGGTGGGCATGCCCGTGTTCATCGCGTTGATCACCGGCTTGATCGCGCAGGCCAACTGGCGCACGGCGCTGCTGTTCTTCAACGGCACGGATTTCGGTCAGCAGGATCCGCAGTTCCACAAGGACCTGAGCTTCTACGCGTTCAACCTGCCGTTCTTGCAGTTCATCCTGTCCACGCTGAGCATCCTGCTGATCGTGGGATTCGTGGTCAACGGACTGACCCACTACCTGCTGGGATCCATTACGACCGGCAACCCGCGCGTGGGGGAGAAGGCCTCCGTCTCCGTGCCGGCGCGTCGCCAGTTGGTGATCATCGCGGGCGCATGGATGATCCTCAAGGCCGTGGACTACTGGTTTGACCGCTACTCGTTGCTGAACAACCAGCACGATACGTTCACCGGCGCCTCCTACACCGATATCAACGCGATGCTTCCGGCGCAGATCATCCTGCTGGTGATCTCCCTGTTCGTTGCGGCAATGTTCTTCTCCACGATCGTGCTGCGCGACCTGCGCCTGCCAGCCTTGGCTGCGGCGCTGATGGTGGGCTCCAGCTTGGTGGTGGGCGTGGCCTGGCCGATGATTCTGGAGCAGTTCTCCGTCAGCCCTAACCGCGCGGAGAAGGAAAGCGAATACATCTCCCGCAACATCCAGGCCACGCGCAAAGCCTATGGCATTGGCGATGATGCCGTGACCTATGAAAACAATTGGGGCGCGCAGACTGGCGAGAAGCCAGAGCAAGAGCGCAAGGAGATCGCCAACGATGAGGCCACGTTGTCTAACGTTCGCCTGCTGGATCCAGAGGTGCTGAGCCCTACCTTCACCCAGCAGCAACAGCTGCGTAACTTCTACGGCTTCCCGGATGAGCTGAGCATCGACCGCTACCAGGTGGACGGCGAGACCCGCGACTTCGTGGTGGCTGCGCGCGAGATTAACCCGAACACGCTAACAGGCAACCAGAATGACTGGCTGAACCGCCACACGGTCTACACCCACGGCAACGGTTTCATCGCGGCACCGGCGAACAAGGTGGACGAGGTGGCACGCGAAGCTGGTTCTGCTCGTGGTGGTTTCCCCGTATACACCCGCGCTGACCTGCAATCGATCGCCTCGGGCAAACAAGGTGGCGAGCTCAAGGTGGACCTGGAGCAGCCGCGCGTGTACTTCGGTCCGCTGATCGCCTCTTCTCAGGCTCCGAACTCGGACTATGCCATCGTGGGCACCACCGGCCAGGAGCCAGTGGAGTATGACACGGACACGGAGAACTACACCTACACCGGCTCCGGCGGTACGGATATCTCCAACTACTTCAATCGCGTGATGTTCGCTGCGAACTTCGAATCGATGAACATGTTGCTGTCTGACCGCATCGGTGAGAATTCCAAGATCCTCTACGAGCGCGATCCGCGCGAGCGCGTGCACAAGGTGGCGCCGTGGCTGACCACCGATTCCAAGACTTACCCCGTGGTGGTCGATGGTCGAATCAAGTGGGTAGTGGATGGTTACACCACGCTGACGAACCTGCCGTACTCCGAGCGCACGTCCCTTACTGATACCACTGCGGATGCTCTGAATCCCGATGGCGTGAACCAGACCCAGTTGGTCAACAACGATGTCAGCTACATCCGCAACTCGGTTAAGGCCGTGGTGGATGCCTACGACGGAACCGTGGATCTCTACGAGTTCGACGAGCAGGATCCCGTGCTCAAGGCGTGGCGTGGTGCGTTCCCTGACGTGGTGAAGCCGAAGTCGGAAATTTCTGAAGATCTGATGTCTCACCTGCGTTACCCGGAGGATCTGTTCAAGGTGCAGCGCGAGTTGATCGCCAAGTACCACGTGTCTGATCCTGGCGTGTTCTTCCAGAACGACGCCTTCTGGTCCGTGCCGTCTGATCCTTCCGCCGCGGAGGGTCGTCAGGAATTGGCGCAGCCTCCGTACTACGTGGTGGCCAAGGATCCTGAGAGTAACGACGCAAGCTTCCAGATGATCACGCCTTTCGTCGGCCTCCGACGTGAGTTCTTGGCTGCTCATATGACGGTGGATTCTGATGCAGCATCTGATTCCTACGGCAAGATCTTCGTCCGCGTGCTGCCGACGGGTACGCAGACTCAGGGTCCGAAGCAGGCCCAGGACACGATGATGTCCTCTGATGAGATCGCCCGTGAGCGTTCCTTGCTGGAGGGCACCAACCTGCTGACCAACGGCAACTTGCTGACGCTGCCGGTGGGCGATGGCCAGATCCTGTACGTGGAGCCGGTGTACTCGCAGCGCAAGGGGCAGGAGTCTGCCTTCCCGAAACTGCTGCGCGTGTTGGTTTCCTACAACGGCCAGGTGGGCTACGCACCGACGATTGCCGAGGCATTGGACCAGGTGGGTATTGATCCGCAGAACGCGACGGATCTCGAGGAGATCGACGGTTCTGTGGTGAAGCCTGAGGAAGAAAATGACAGTCAAGGCAGTGGCTCTGATGATTCCTCCAGCGATAGCCAGTCCGACGACCAGCAGGATGGCTCCGGGGCTGTGACGGGTAACTCGAGCGCTGCGCAGCGCGTACGTGACGCCATGGACAAGGTCAAGGACGCGCGAGCCAATGGCACCTTCGAGGAATTCGGTAAGGCTCTGGACGAGTTGGACGCTGCAGTGAGTGCCTTGCAGCGTGAGCAGTAGTGCTCCTGAGCAGGCGATTTCACTATTTGTCCACTCTGCGTTAGAGTAAATGAGTCGCTAACAAGCGCAATCGAAATGGTTGAACTAGTTAAGCACTCGACGCGGGGTGGAGCAGCTCGGTAGCTCGCTGGGCTCATAACCCAGAGGTCGTAGGTTCGAATCCTGCCCCCGCTACCAACTTCAAGTCCCGATCAGCTTCGCGCTGATCGGGACTTTTCGCTTTCTTGATCTATAGCTGCCTTTAGGTACCTGTGATCAGGCCAGCAATGATCCATCCGCCTAGGTCAATCTTGGCCCGACTCGCCTGCACCCAGGCTCTTCCAAATTTTCCTACCATTCCTTCACTGAGCGGTTCACATGCGTCACATTGGCCTGCGGAGATGGGTTGCCCTCTTTGAGGATTGGTACAGAAGTATGAAGAGGGGCGAGGTTGGCGTCGGAAAAGAAGGGGCAACGAAGGCCCAATAGTCACCTAATTCAATCAGCCTGGAGGATGACTAGCGTCGCGGTTGCCGGATTGTCTGCGCTCAGGCTGTGTACTTTCCTAGCGGCGATGTGAAGGGCAGCTCCTGGCTCAAGGCTGACTGTCGAAGTTTCGCCGTCGTCGTCGGAAATCGTGACCGCAATCTCCCCGACTTGCCCGAAGATGAGAATCGGGGCCGGGGCGGTGTGATCCGCCATCGAATCTCCGGGGCGGAATGCCAGGCGAACCACGGTTGCGCCGTCAAGGCGTTCAATGACCTTGAGATTTGGTACTGCTCGCCGATCGTCAGTCCGTGGGATGCGGTAGGGGTGATGCGAGATGGCATCTGCGTCGCCGGGGTAAGGATTGGCAAGTCCAGTGAGTAGGGTCCATGATTCGTTGGATGGGTTCGCCATGGTGATTCTCCTTAAAAACTATGGCGCGATGGTGGTTCCTGGAGCGCCCACGAGGTCGTCTGCGGAGATGTAGTACGTCTCCATCGTTCCGTTGAGCATTACCGTCTGTGAGGAAACGGCATCTGGCAGGCCAGCTCCTACCTTTTTCAGCTCCTTGCCGATGTTTTCCGGCACATCGTCTGCGCTAATGGGCAGAGCGAACGGCAGTGCCACGCCCGCCAATTGCGGGGTGACGTTCAGCGAGGCCACGATGATGTGGAAGTTGCCGTTCAACGTGCTGATCTTTCCTGGGCCAGAGCGCTGCCAGATGTCCACTCCGATGGCGTGGTCGCCAGGGAAGCGCACGCGCAGGTTGTCGAGGATTACTCGATCGGCGTCGATGCGGATGGCAGGCTTGGTGCCCTGTGCCGTCTCGATGCTGACATAGGACATCTTGACATTGCCCAGCAGCGTCGTCTTGTCCGACTGCACCGTGTAGGTCTTGCCGTTGGGCAGCAGCATGCCGGGGATTGGCTCTGGGGGAGCGGTATCCAGTCCACCGATTTGCGGCAGTGCCAGCCCCGAGAACTCCTTCGGCAGATCGACCTCAGCGTTAGGGTTCGGTGCCGGCAGGCGTGGAGCCTCTGGCAGCTTCGGTAGTTCGGGGAGCTGTGGAACCGTCGGTGCCGAAGGCGCCGGATTCTGCGTCAGTGGGTTCTCGTTCAGCTGGTCAGGATTCTGCTGCTGATTGTTCTGGTTAGGCAGAACGTCGTCGATGCCCGGCAGCTGCAGGTTGGGCAGCTGCGCCTGCGCGTTGGACATGTGCGTGCCGGTGCCTACTGCGAGGGCGGTGAGCACGGCAATGACCGTCGTGGCCCCGCCGCGTCCGCCGCGCTTGAAGAAGCTGCTCCCCTTGGGTGCCTTGGACGCGGATTCCTGATCGTTGACCGTGGGGATTTCGGTGGTCTGGTTGTCGTCGAATTCTTCGTCCGACGCCACCTCGGCCTCGTCCGCTTCAACAAATTCTTCCGGCTCGTCATCAGCGGACTCGTCGGTGAGCTTGTCGTCGTAACCGCTCTTGCGCAATCGCTTGCGCTCCTTGCGGCTCAACCGTTCCTCCGGGTCCCAAGACAAGGACATTGCGCCACCGATGAGCGCCAACATGGTGCCCAGAACGAAGCCACCGAAGTTCGCGGCGGGCAGAGCGACGATGCCCAGCACCATCGCGGCCACACCGGTGAGAATGCGGCCTTCCGTGCGGGTCCACGTGGAAATGCCACACGTGATCAGCAGGATGCCCAGCAGGGCAGTGGAGACTCCGGACAATGTGGAGATCTGCACCTGGATATTAGAGACCTTGAAGGACAGGTATGCGGGGGCGAGCATTACCAGGCCGGAAAGGATCATGGCCAGGCCAGCGCCGAAGGGACGACGCTTTCGCCACGACTTGAAGCGGCGATTCCGTGGGCTGTCCTCTACTACGGCTTGCTCGTTGTCGGTGAATTCGGGCTGATTAGCAGGCACTATCTTCACTGTCTACGATGCTGATCTTTCCGCCCTTGGCGGTGAGCTTATCTGCGGCGATGGAGGTGGCGTGGATCGTCTGGTCAGAGGCTTCCAGGCCTTCGGAGACGATGCCGCCGGAGCCTGGCACCGCGGAGTCATCGAGCTGGCCGGCATCCACACCAATTTGTGGCTTGATCAGCGTCAGGGAACCAGCGAGGTCCTTGGCACCGATGACTAGGTTGGATGCGGTGGTGCCATCATTCGGAACCAGCATCTGGAACTTCTTGTCTCCTACACCGGGCAGGGAGATTGGCGCGGTCATGCACATGTCCGTCACCGTGGCCTGATCGATGCGCAGGCGGGAAACGGGAACGTCATCGGAGACGTTGACTTCGTGATCCACGAACAGGCTGAAGCCGTCGCCATCGAGTCCGCCGACCTGCTGGGTGAAGATCGTGTCGGACAGTGCCAGGTTGGCGGACAGGCCGTTCTGTGCCATGGATACACCCATGCCACCAGTGACGAGAAGGCCGATGCCAAAGATTCCAGCGAACCTCAAACGTCGAGTGTGTCCCATGATTACTCCCTTATTATCTTGAGATCCGGCGCTTCCTGAGATGCCTTAAGGGATCATTGCTGTCCCCAGTAGCGGATGGAACTGCACTGTTGCGTAGCCCACATTTTCGCGTCGGTGAATTTTTATAGACTAGCGCCTACACACCGCGTTTTCACTACTTTCGGCTATTAAGGACTAGAAAAAGAACTTTACTCCCCCGTGAAGTCTTTGACCTGGCCGGTTCCTCCGAAAATCCAGGACACGAGGATGGCGCCGGGATCGACCACTCCTTGGGATGCGGTGCCTAGATAGCTGGCGCGTCCCTTCTTGGCGATCATCGCGCGCGTATTCTCTGCGCCTTGGGCTGCGGCCTCGTTGCATGTCCGCAAGACATCCTCGAAAGAGACAGAATCCCCGGCGGCTTCGGCTGCTGCTCGAGCCGCCGGCAACAGGGCATCAACCAAGGTGTTGTCTCCCTCTGTGGCACCGCCCAGTTCGGTGATGGCCTCGCAAGCCTTCGCGAGTCCATCGCGCAATCCGGCGACGTTGGACGAAGCATTCTCCATAGCTAAGGCAAGTTCGCGGAACAGTGTTCCCAGGACTGCACCGGAGGTGCCGCCGGAACGGATGAACAGCCGGTGGGCGAGGGCGCTCAACACAGCCGAATCTTCTCCGCGCAGGGGAAGCTCGATGTCCCCAAAGGCCGCCTCCATGTTCTGCCCGAAGTCTCCATCACCGGCCAGCCGATCCAACTCGGTGAGATCGTCCGTGGCGTTTTGGACCCGCTTAACGAAGTCGCTGAGCCACGCGTTTTCTTCGCCGGAAGAGGGAAGTTCGTCGTCGAACACGGTGCGCGCTGCTTCGTAACGCATCGCAGCGTCGCCGCCCTCCGGCGACTGTCCACCCACGATGCGCGGCCAGGCGGGAGCATCGGTGGTAGCGTCGAGAAGTTCCACGAGTTCATCGGTCGCCTCGGTGAGGGTGAGGGAGACACCCGCCATGTTCATCGAGGTCACGTAGGTGCCCACCATTGCCCGGCGCACCGTGATGCCCCGCTGCTCCAGCTGCCGTAATGCAGAGCCGAAGACCAAAGAGAGCTCCAGCGGAGTGGTGCCGCCTAACCCGTTGACGAGGCAGATATAGCTGCCGCTGCTGGCGTCGATTCCATCGAGGAGGCGCGCGACCACCGCGTCAGCAGGCTCCACATCCACCCGATCCACGCCGCGTTCGCCGTGGATGCCTACGCCGACCTCGATCTTGCCGGCGGGTAGATCGAACGTATCGCGGCCGTTCGTAGGCAGGTGACCTGGGGCGATTGCCACGGCCATGCTGCGGGAATGATCGGCGACCCACTGGCCCAACCGTGCGACGTCGTCTAGGTTGTCACCGCGCCTAGCTGCCGCTCCGGCGATCTTTTCCACCAGAATCGTCGCGCCGGTGCCGCGTCGTCCGGGACCTTCCGATTCGTTGTTCTCGCCCTGTTCTGTGGCGACGTCATCGTCGACCAGAATCACTCGCGTATCCACGTCCACGAGAGCCTGACGAGCGACCTTGAAGTTCATCACATCGCCGGTGTAGTTCTTCACCACGTGAACCACGCCGGCTCCTTGGTCGGCCCAGCGGGTGGCTTCGGTGATCTGCACGGCGTTAGGGGAGGTGAACAGCAGGCCCGGCACGGCCGCAGCGAGCATTCCGTTGCCCACGAATCCCGCGTGCATGGGTTCGTGTCCGGAACCGCCGCCGGAGATGACGGCGACGGAAGGGGTGCCCTCAGCGGTGACGATGGGGGAGGACTGACCGATGAAGCCGCTATCGTGCCACTGTGCATCGGGGTGTGAGGCTACGAATCCGCCGATTGCTTCGGGGAGGAAGTCGGCGGCCTGATTGCGGAAGGAACGGAGGGGTGAGCGCTCGGTGGAGTTCATATTTTTACAGAGTAACAAGGCTTTTGCTGCCCAGCTATCCTCAAAAAATATAAGGTACTTATTAGGAAAAATTGGCGGAGAACGCCTAGCGGCGCGAACAGAGCCGAGCGTAGGCTGGGCAGTGGAAAACCGAACCTCGCTACCCCGCGCTCCCGTACACAGGAGGTGGGAAAAGGAAGTGACCACCGACATGTCTGACCAGATGTTCACCAGCCCCAGCCGCTACGTGCAAGGCATCGACCTGCTGGAGCGGGCCGCGCAGTACGTCCGTCCTCTCGGCAGCACCCCGTTAATCATCGCCGACGAAATTGTGTGGGATATCGCTGGCGCTCGTTTGCAAGAGTCTTTGCGTGGCGATGAGTTGCAGGCCACCAAGGAGATCTTCGGTGGTGAGGCGTCCATGAATGAGATCAAACGCATCGCCGAGAAGGTCGAAGAGGCTGGCAATGACGTGATTATCGGACTGGGCGGTGGCAAGACCATCGATACGGCCCGTGCGGTGGCGGACCACGCGAAGTTGCCTGTGGCCATTTTTCCCACGGCCGTGTCTGCGGATGCGCCCACGGCGCGCGTGTCCGTGATTTACACCGATGAGGGAGTGTTCGATTCTTACCTCTTCTATGAGAAGAATCCGGAGCTGGTGGCTGTGGATACCCGCGTGATTGCCAACGCTCCGGTGCGCACGATGCGCTCTGGTATTGGCGATGCGTTGGCGACCTGCGTGGAGGCCCGTGCGGTCAATCGTGCCAATTCTCGACGCATGGACGATACTGCCCGGCCTACCCTCGCCGGCTTGGCACTGGCCGAAATGTGCGAGGAGACGCTGTTTGCCTACGCGCACCAGGCTCTCCGAGACAACGAGGCGCATATTGTCAGTCGGGCCCTAGAAAATATCTGTGAAGCGAATACCTTGCTCTCCGGGCTGGGTTTCGAAAACGGTGGTTTGGCGGCCGTGCACGCCATCCACAATGGCTTCACCGCGCTGGATGGCGATATCCACCACATGACGCACGGAGAGAAGGTGGCGTTTGGCATCGCGGTGCAGTTGATGTTGGAAGGTGCCGACGAGGCAGAGGCGGATCGTTACATCGGATTCATGCAGTCCGTGGGGCTGCCCACCACTTTGGAGGAGATCCACCTGCAGGATGCTTCTGAGGAGGATCTGCGCCGTATCGCGGAGCTGGCATGTTCCGAGGGCGAGACCATGAAGCAGATGCCCGGAGAGATCACGCCGACTGACGTGGTGGAAGCGATCAAGGCGGCGGATCTCTACGCCCGGGGGCTGCAGGAGCGCCTAGCGAAATGATGCGCGGTTGCGCTGCGGTATTTCGCCCTGCGGAATCCCACGGGGCATGACAGGATAAACAGGATGTAGAAAACCTGTGGAGATCCTGTCTCCCCGCTTGAAGGCTTGAAGGAAAGACTACCCCGTGAAAATCCAGCGTCGCGCTCACTCGTACAAGATGGCTGCCACCGCAGCCCTTGCCGCTTCCGCCATCTCTTTCGGCATGGTGACTCCCGCCCAGGCTGAGCAGACTCTGCCCGCTATTGCTGGCGCAGAGGCTGTGCCTGGTTACCCAATGCCTGTACAGCACCCAGGAGCACCAACTCCCGTTCCGTTTAGCCCGGACTACGTGGGCGGGTTCATCTCTGACATCAGCTCCCACGATTATGGCGTGTACGTGGATGTCATTGATGGCTTCAATGATCTGCGGGCTAATCACCCGGACGTGATGCAGCAGAACTTGGCGACCACCATCCGGATCAACAATGAAGCAGCCGGAAACCCTGCTGCTATTTCTCGTGCGCAGATGGATGCTGCCGCTGATAAGGCCGGACTGCTCACTGCATTCTCTGACGCGCTGGGTGAGGAACTGGGCGGCCACTTCCGCGACGCACTGCGCGAAAACCGTCTGCCGAAGACTAACTACCTCTTCGGCAATGGTTACCTGGCTCGTGCAGGCGGATTGGCATCCTCGACCTTCGCAGAGAAGACCTACTACGGCTACGAGCGTCCATTCGTTGTCGCTCCGGACAAGATCAACCGCTATAACCTGCCGGGCGAGGACTTCTACGGAGATTCCAAGGCCTTCCCATCCGGTCACACCAACCAGGCAACCTGGTCCACCACGCTGCTGGCATTGGCTGTTCCAGAGTTGGGACCACAGCTGGTTGCACGTGGCTCCGAAGCCGGTTACAACCGCATGGTCATGGGTGTGCACTACCCATTGGACGTCATCGGTGGCCGGATGACCGGTAGCGCTGCAGCAGCGGACAGGTGGAATGACCCGAAGATGCGCGATGCTGTTCGCCAGGCTGGACAGGAAATCAAGGCAGAGCTGGAATGGCGCACCGGAAAGCCACTAGCTCAGGCTGTTGCGGAAGATTCTCCGTACCGCTCCACCGACGTGGCCGTGGATGAATACACCGAGCGCATGACCAACGGTTTCCAGCAGGTCTACCGCAATGATGCACCGATGATCGTGCCGCAGGCAGCGCCGGATCTGCTGCTGTCCGCTCACCCTGAGCTCAGCTACGCACAGCGTGCCTCGGTTCTACGCCAGACTGCTATTCAGTCCGGCTACCCGCTGGATGACCAGAGTCCCGAAGGCTCTTGGCAGCGCCTGAACATTGCAGCAGCAATGGCGGCCTATGTGCGGGTTAACGCCGATGGAAGCGTCACCGTGAAGTAACTGCTTCCTCGCCGGGCACAATCATTTTGTGTCCAAATTGTGACTTCCGTTCAGTCTGATATCGCGCATCAACGCGATATGCTGGACGGAATTCTGTTTGTTGGTGAGGTTTGCTTCTCCGATTGCGAGCCCGCGCGGACAGGTGATGACGTTGACGAAGAAGGATGGAAATGCGTAGTTTTACTCGCGGTTTTGTTGGATCCACACGACGGCGAGTATTTGCCGCATTTGGGTGTGCAGCGGTTCTCATCACGGGCAGCCTCTCGGCTACCGCACAGGCTGAAGCACAGTCTTCCGTGCCTTCCCCGGCGCAGGTGGCAGATCAGTTTCTCACAGTCACCGGAGAGCCAGGCCCGCACCGTGTTCCTGGACACTACTTCACCTCTCCAGTGCCACCGAAGGCGCAAAACGATATCCGCCCTACAGCTCTTGTTGGCCCATCGACTCCCATCCTGGTGGGCGATAGTCTGTGCACCATTGCGGTTTCCGGATTCGATGCACACGGTAACAAGGTGGCCATCACCGCTGGTCACTGCGCTAACCCGGGCACCCCAGTCACCTCTGGTGACGCTCCAGAAGCTGGACGCATCGGCACTTACGTACGCACCGGAAGTCCGGATTACGGTGTGATCAAGCTGAACAACAACGTGCGCCTGAATAACACCTACGGTCGCGCGTCCATCGGTCAGCTGGGCGGGGCAGTACCGGCTACTCTGCAGCAGATCTGTAAGACGGGCATTTCCACAGGCACCTCGTGTGGCCCCGTGATCGGTGTTGATGGTCCTTACCTGTTGGCTCACCTTTGTGGCTCTCACGGAGATTCCGGCGGACCGATCTACGCTGGAAACCGCCTAGTAGCAATCGTCAACGGCGGCCTCGGCAACCTCCCAAGCTGCACCACTCCTCTGCAGGGCCCAGTCCACGCACCCGTGGCTGGCGCTCTATGGACCGTTATTCAGCGCAGTCTGGATGCCAACGGTGGCGTGGGCGCTGGCTTCCGCCTTCCTTGATGAACTGAAGACAGAAGCACCCGCGACCACCAAAGGTCGCGGGTGCTTCTGTCTTGGGGCAGCTCTAATCCGGGAGCGGTGTCTTAGCCCAATCGCCCTCGGCCAAGCTGCAGCAGTGCCTTGGCGATCTGCACGCCCTCGGTACCGAATTCCTCTCGGAACTGGTTGATGATGGCCACCTCGCGGGTGTGCACCAACTTGGTTCCGCCGGAGGTCAACCTGGTTTTTCCGATGGCGCGGGAGACTTCCGTGCGACGATGAATCGATTCGCGGATGATCTTGTCTAAGCGATTGATCTCTTCGCGGTAGGTCTGAATTTCCGCATCGGAGAGTGGATCATCGGTCCCCGAAGGCATGCGGATGTGGAAGTCGCCGTCAGTCATGTATCCGATCATACGACGTTCCTAGCCAAAGTCTTCAGTGATTGCTGCGACAGATGCCAGGATCATAATCGCTCATATGCTCGCCAGGAATGCGGAGTTGTCTCGGGCGGAATGTAGCCTTGTGCATGCCAAGCAAATAACACCCGGCACATATCCAAGCGAATGAGGAGATCATGCGAAAGCCCGAGGAGCAGCCCACCTTCCAGGAGCAGCCCAACCTGTTTTCGGATTTCTCTGAGGTTCCCCTGCCAGAGGAACCAGTGGATGACGTGCCACCACCGCCGGAAGAAGATCTGCCACCGGAGGGCTACGATCAGCTCTTCGATAGCACGCGGGACAGTGCGGCAATTGTGCCGAGTGGGCGTCGGGAAAAAAGGGAGCAGATCCCACCGAAGAAGGCAGATACAGACCTGCTCACGGGGCTGAACCCACAACAAAAAGAAGCTGTGGAGCACCGCGGGTCGCCGCTGTTGATCGTGGCGGGCGCAGGATCTGGCAAGACGAGCGTGCTGACCCGGCGCATCGCCTACCTGCTCCACCAAGGTGCCGCTCCGTGGGAGATCCTCGCGATCACGTTCACCAACAAGGCCGCCGCGGAGATGCGTGAGCGTGTCATGGACTTGGTGGGTCCGCAGGCGGAGCGGATGTGGGTCTCCACCTTCCACTCCATGTGCGTGCGCATCCTGCGCGCTAATGCCCACCTCGCGGAGGGGCTGAACTCGAACTTCACCATCTACGATTCCGATGATTCCAAGCGACTGATCTCGATTGCGATCAAGGATCATGACTTGGATCTCAAGGAATTCAGCCCGCGTGGCACCCTGAGCGTGATTAGCAATTGGAAGAACGAGCTGGTCGGGCCCGATGAAGCGTTGCAGGATGCGAAGGTCAGCAGCAACTTTCACCGCGAGAAAATCGCCACGTTGTACAAGGCTTACCAACAGCGTCTCCGTGCGGCCAATGCGGTGGATTTCGATGACATCATCGGGGAGGTCGTTGCGATTCTGCGGCGCAGTCCCGAGGTCACCGATCATTACCGACGCCGCTTCCGCCACGTCCTAGTGGATGAGTATCAGGACACGAACCACGCCCAATACGTGCTGGTCAGCGCGCTGGTGGGTAAGGGGCCAGACATGGCAGAGCTCTGCGTGGTTGGTGACGCGGACCAGTCCATTTATGCATTCCGCGGTGCGACGATTCGCAATATCGAGGAGTTTGAGCGCGATTACCCAGATGCGCGGACCATCTTGTTGGAACAGAACTACCGCTCCACGCAGACGATTCTCACCGCAGCCAATGCAGTGATCGATAAGAACCAGGGCCGGCGGCCGAAGAAGCTTTGGACTGATCTGGGCAGTGGTCAGCCAATCGGTGGATATGTGGCGGATAACGAGCACGACGAAGCCCGATTCATCGCCGAGCAGATCGATGACCTAGTGGATAACGAAGGCTTCCAGCACAAGGACATCGCCATTATGTACCGCACCAACAATGCGTCGCGCGCGTTGGAGGACGTGCTGGTGCGCAGTGGGCTGCCGTACAAGGTGGTTGGCGGTACGCGCTTCTACGAGCGCAAAGAGATCCGCGACCTGGTGGCGTACCTAAAGGTGCTGGATAATCCGGACGATACGGTAGCTTTGCGTCGAATTATCAACACTCCACGGCGAGGAATCGGCGACCGAGCATTGGCGCTGGTCACGGTGCACGCAGAGAACCTAGAGATCCCGTGGGCGGCGGCGTTGCAGGACGCGGCTGAGGGCAAAGTGGCCCAGCTTTCCGGACGCGGACGCAATGCCATCGGCGGTTTCCTCGAGATGATGACGGCATTGCGCAAGGAAACCGAAAACGCGGACATGCAGGCTTCGGACGGCACCAGCTTCGGCCTACCGGATCTGGGCAAGGTCGTCAACGCAGTGCTGGATATGTCCGGGTACCGCGCGGAATTGGAGAAGTCCAACGATCCGCAGGACGGCGCCCGCTTGGATAACCTGAACGAGCTGGTGGCCGTGGGCCACGAGTTCAGCCAGGAATCGGCCAACCTCAAGGCATACATGGATATGCCGGGGGACAGCGACGGCGAATCCGAAGCCGAAGCGATGCTGAGCGAGGGCGAGGCACCATTGGGCAGCCTGCAAGCCTTCCTGGAGCGCGTCAGCCTAGTGGCGGACGCAGACCAGATCCCGCCAGAAAGTCAGGACATGATCACGCTCATGACCCTGCACACCGCCAAGGGACTGGAGTTTCCCGTGGTGTTCCTCACCGGCTGGGAGGACGGGCAGTTCCCACACATGCGTGCTCTTTCTGATCCTACGGAGTTGGCGGAAGAGCGGCGCCTGGCCTACGTGGGCATCACTCGTGCCAAGCAGCGTCTGTTCATCTGTCGGGCGGTCACTCGGTCCGGGTGGGGGCAGGCTGTTAATAACCCGCCGTCTAGGTTCCTGGCCGAGGTGCCAGAAGAGCTGTGGGAATGGATTCGAGAAGAACCTACCTTCGCTGGCGGTTCGGGGAGTTATGGCTCCGGCAGCTATGGGTCAGGCTATGGCAGTGGCTCGGGTGGCTGGTCCGGTTCCGGCGGCTATGGTTCTGGTGGGTCGACCAGCTTCGGCAGTACGCCGATGTATCGCAACGGTGGCAAGGCTGCGAAGCAGCCAGCACCGAGTACCCGCAGCTCTACCGGCCGTGGAGGCAAGCCATTGGAGTTGGCAGTGGGGGACCGCGTGAACCACGACAAGTACGGCTTGGGTTCGGTGAAGTCCGTGGACCGCGTGGGAACGCATGCCACCGCGATGATCGATTTCGGTGGATCCGGAACGGTTCGCTTGATGCTGGTCGGTGGGCTGCCGATGGAGAAGCTGTAGTTGAGTACTGACTGACCGGCCAACGAAAGGGGCACCGAGACTAGAAAGTCTCGGTGCCCCTTTTTTCGAAGAAGGTAATTCCTAGCGGATGATCGCTAGAGTTATCCTTACTGGATGGTGATGCCGCGCTCCTGCAGCCAAGGCACTGGATCAATAGCGCCGCCGCCTGCTGGGTGGACCTCGAAGTGGAGGTGGGAGCCGGTGGAGAAGCCCTCAGAGCCCATGCCGGCGATCTTCTGGCCAGCGGTCACGTGCTGGCCAACTGCAACGTCCAGGGTGGACATGTGGCCGTAGACGGTGACGGTGCCATCGTCGTGACGGATACGGATCCAGTTACCGAAGCCGGATGCTGGGCCGGAATCGATGACGATGCCGTCCATTGCGGCCAAGATCGGGGTGCCGATGCCGTTGGCCAGGTCAATGCCATTGTGCATGGTGCCCCAACGCATTGAGAAAGGGGAGGTGTAAGAACCCTCAGCTGGCTTTGCAGCCAAAGGAGCGCGAGCCAGAAGATCGGCAGCCTCGCGAGCCTGGGCGAAGCGGAGAGCGGAGCTCAGCTGGTCAGACAGCTCGGCGATGGGGGCGTTCTGTGGAACTTCCAGAATCTGTGGAGCCTGAGCTTCGGCAGCCTGTGGGGCTGCGCTGCCTTCAGCACCTTGTGCAAGAAGGGTGGTGTTAGAAGCCAGGGAGACATCATCTGCGTTCGCCTGCTGTGCGCCGGCGGTAGCGCCAGCTGCACCGGCGGAAGTCACTGCGGACGCGGCAACTGCGACCATGGCCATGCGGCGCTTGGCGGCGTTGTCGGTCTTGCGGTGAGCACCCGCCTTGCGAACTTCAGTGGTCTTCTGCACTTTAATTGCTACCTTCCTGTCGGGGACGTGGCTACCGCCCCTACTGGGCGCAAAATTGTAACCACTTCGTTATCAACGAGATGTAACACTAATGTTTTGTAACGATTCGGGCAAGCGAATCAGTAAGAAAATAACGATTCGTAACTTATTGCACCGCTGTAGTTTTTGAGTACATGTGCAAAGGGCAATCGTTTCCCCAGCTCGCGCCGAGTAGTGCTGGTTACTTTGTGACATTCAACACTTTTAAAAAAGTTACAAACTGGCCACAAATTGGGGTTCAACCATAGGTTTAGCGTTTTGCGCCGCTGCGCGCCCATACCCACCCACTAACGCGAGTCACAACTCCAGCTTGCCTCGCCCACGGTGCACAATAGGCGTGTGAATAATCCATCCGATGCTCAGCGTCCGCAGCCCCGTCGATCGTCTTCCCGACGTCGCAGAGGCGCGCGCCAGGTTTCGGGCTCACCTCAAGATGCGCGTGATAGAAGGAAGGCGTCTCAAGCTCGAGCCCAAGCTGCCCGCGAGGCAGCGGCGCGTGAAGCCAGCCGTCAGGAGCAGGCATCAGGCGCTGCTGCCAACAGATCTGCCCAAGCGAGTGCCAACTCTCGGCGTGAATCCACTGAACAGTCGGCTCACCGATTCGTCGATGAAAAGCACGGCGAGCGTCGCCGAACCGCCGCAGCGACCGCTTCACTACATGAAGGAGAAGAGCCCAAGGGTGCGCTGGCGAGCCGCTGGGCGCTGTGGAAGCCCCACGTCAAGCGTTTTGCTGGGCCTCTGCTCATTAATTACGGTGTGACGTTAGGCATCATCGTTGCCTTGGCTGTGGTGGTGGGAATCGGCGCGGGCTTCCGTCGGGTGCCCGCCACAATCGGTTCGCTGTGGATGGTCGTCAACCTGGGCACGTTGAACATGACTGGCGCTCTGCTGGGCTTTTTACCGCTGGCGCCTGCGCTCATCTATATATGGGCCACGGCCCGCAGAACCACCAAGATCATCGGTAAAAGTGTCAGCGTGCGGGGCCTGCGAGTCTTCATCGTGCTGAGCCTGCTGATCCCACTGTTGATGACGCTTCTGGCGTGGTTCATGTTGTGGGATGCCTCCAAGGTCTTTGATCTGGCCGCGCCGAACGTGGGGGAGGCGTTGGTTTCTACCGCGTTGGTCAATGGTGCTGCCGTGGTTATTGGTCTGCGCTCGCGTATCTGGCGTGCGTTGCTGTTGCGCCGCGAGCTGCCCACCTGGCCGGTGGAGGCGTTCCGCCTCGCTGCGTCGTTCTTGCTGTGGATGATGGTGGCAGGTGGCGTGGTCGCTTTGGTGTATGCCGCGACGAATATGGGCGCCGTGGTGGATTCGTATGGAATCACCAGCAGTCTTACCGGCGCGATCGGTTTGAGCTTGCTGGCGTTGCTCTACCTGCCCAATATCGCCATTGGTGCAATGGCCGTCTTGTTGGGCGGCGAGTTCCACGTGGGCGATGGCGCGGTGTCCTTGTTCACCTCCACGAACGTCAACTTGCCTCCGTTGCCGATCCTTGCGGCCGTGCCGAATCAGACAATCCCGGGCGGTCCGTTCTTCCTAACTGTGACGGCCTTAGTGGCAGTGGCCACGGTGTACCGCTTCGTTAAGACCCGCGGTTTCATCGAGGCTCCCGTTGCTTTGGCTGTGGGATCGGGCGCGGCGGTTGCGTTCCTCGGGTTCTGTTTGTCGTGGTTGGCAGGCGGCGAGCTTGGTGTGTACGGCAGCGCTGGCGCCTTGGAGTGGTTGTTCGCCGCAGAGTGCGCTGCCTGGCTGATGGTTCCCGCCCTCGTGTTCATGCTCTACGTTTCCCGGGCTGGTGCGGTTGTTGTGGAAGATGTTGAGGATTCTTCGTCGACGCCGACATCTACCGATTCCGAAGAAGACCGCCCCGAGGAATCAGAGGATCAAGGAGACCAAGACGATCGGAACAAGCACGTCACTCAAGACGAGCAGAATGATCAGACTGAGGGCGCCGAGGATGACGAAGCACCTGAGGGCGACGAGGACCCTGAAACCACTGAGGACGCTGAAGACACGGAGGCCACAGACTCTTCCGTAAAACAGGAATCTGACGAGCATTCCACTGGAGTTTCCGAAGCCGACACCTCAGATAAGCCCGCCGAGGCCCAGGAATCCGAAAAAACCCAGGAATCCGAACAAGAAGAGTCCGCCAGCGCACAAGACGATGACAAAGAATAGCGAGATTGAGACAGAGACGATGAGAGTAGTCATGCTGGCGTCGGGCCAGGGGACCTTGTTGCAATCGGTAATCGATATGGCACCAGAGAGCGTGCAGATCGTGGCCGTTGGGACGGACCGGCAGTGCTCAGCGCTGGAACGTGCGGAGGCCGCGGGGCTGGAGACTTTTCTCGTTGAATACTGTCCGGGGCAGACTGACCGCGCGCAGTGGAATCGCGACCTCGCGGAGGCCATTGCCGCCTTTGAGCCGGACGTTGTGGTGAGCGCAGGTTTCATGCGCATCATCGGAGCGGATGTGGTGGAGCGTTTCGCCGGCCGCATTATCAATACTCATCCCGCGCTGCTGCCGACCTTCCCCGGTGCGCATGCGGTGGAGGATGCAGTAAATTACGGTGTGCGGGTCACGGGGTCTACTGTTCACATAGTGGACAGTGGCGTGGATACCGGTCCCATCCTGGCTCAAAAGGCCGTCGCGGTGGAATTGGACGATACCCCGGAATCGCTCCACGAACGCATAAAAACGGTTGAACGGCAGCTACTAGTAGACGTGCTCACACAGGTTGCTGCACACGGAATCACAATTGACGGACGAAAGGCCTGGATCACGCAGTCATGAACGAGAACAACGGTCGCAGAAACATCCGCCGCGCACTGATCAGTGTGTATGACAAGACTGGTTTGGAAGAACTGGCCACCGGTCTGCACGAGGCTGGGGTGAGCATCGTTTCTACCGGCTCTACCGCGTCCGAGATCGCTGCAGCCGGAGTTCCCGTGACTGAGGTGGAACAGCTGACGGGCTTCCCCGAGGTTCTTGAGGGTCGTGTGAAGACCCTGCACCCACGCGTGCATGCAGGAATTTTGGCGGATACCCGCAAGGATGATCACCTGCAGCAGCTTGAGCAGCTGGAGGTCGAGGCCTTTGAGCTGGTCGTGGTGAACCTGTACCCGTTCACACAGACCGTGGCCTCTGGCGCGTCCTTTGACGAGTGCGTGGAGCAGATCGATATCGGTGGCCCATCCATGGTGCGCGCCGCTGCGAAGAATCATCCTTCCGTCGCGGTTGTGGTGGACCCTCGTTCCTATGGTGATGTCATCGAGGCAGCGAAGAACGGCGGTTTTTCCCGCGCCGAGCGCACCAAGCTGGCCACCGAAGCTTTCCGTCACACCGCTGCGTATGACGTGGCCGTTGCCAACTGGATGGGCGAGTCCGTACTCGAGGAAGGCGAGATCTTCCCCGAGTGGATCGGCAGCAGCTATGAGCGCACCAACGTGCTGCGCTACGGCGAAAACCCTCACCAGGCAGCTGCGTTGTACTCCACCGGGACGGGCCTGGCCAGCGCCAAGCAGTTCCACGGCAAGGAAATGAGCTACAACAACTACACGGATTCCGATGCTGCATGGCGCGCTGCGTGGGATCACCAGCGTCCGTGCGTGGCCATCATCAAGCACGCCAATCCGTGTGGCATCGCGGTGTCTGACACGTCCATCGCAGAGGCCCACCAGCTGGCTCACGCGTGCGACCCGATGTCCGCGTTCGGCGGCGTGATTGCCGTGAACCGCGACGTGTCCGTGGAGATGGCGGAGCAGGTCGCCAAGATCTTTACCGAGGTCATCGTCGCGCCGGGCTACGAAGATGGCGCGGTGGAGATCCTCAGCCAGAAGAAGAACATCCGCATCTTGCAGGCTGAAGCGCCTTCCTCCGAGGCCGCCGTGAACGTGGAGCGCCGCGAGATTTCCGGCGGTCTGTTGGTGCAGCAGCGTGATGTGATCGACGCCAAGGGCGATGACACCGCCAACTGGACCCTAGCCGCAGGCGAGGCAGCGGACGAAGCAACGCTGGCTGAGCTGGAATTCGCCTGGCGCTCGGTTCGTGCCGTGAAGTCCAACGCCATCCTGCTGGCTCGCGATGGCGCGACCGTGGGCGTAGGCATGGGGCAGGTCAACCGCGTGGACGCGGCCAAGCTTGCCGTCGAACGTGCGAATACGTTGGCCGAGGATTCCCAACGCGCACAGGGTGCCGTGGCGGCATCAGACGCGTTCTTCCCCTTCGCTGATGGCTTTGAGGTGCTGGCAAACGCCGGTGTCCGCGCGGTGGTGCAGCCGGGCGGTTCCGTGCGTGACGCGGAAGTCATCGAAGCGGCCAATAAGGCAGGCGTGACGATGTACCTTACTGGTGAACGCCATTTCGCTCACTAGAGCGCAGTAGGGAAAACGAGAGAAAGGTCGGAAGCCGTGAGTGATCCGCAACAGCCGAATGGAGGCTGGCAGAACTCCGGCTCCCGGAATCCTGATTTCAACCAGGATCCGCCCACCCAGGAGATCCGGTTGGATCAGGCGCAGGCGCAACAATCCCGGCAGCAATCGCCGCAGCAGCCTCAACAACAGCCGCCGCAGTACCAGCGGCCCAATAATGGATGGCAGCAGCCCCAGTATCAACAGGCCCAGCACCAGCAGCCCCAGCACCAGCAGTACCAGCAGGCTCCTCACCCGGGACCGTATGGCCGTCCGCCGCAACGTCCGGCGAAGAAGAAGTCAGACGCGGGGATCATCATTGCGCTGGTGGTTTCCATCGTGGCGGTGTTGTTTGCCATTGGAGTGCTCGGAATGAGCCGCGGCTGGTTCGATTTCGGCAGTAGTTCTGGCTTGTCGTCCTCTAACCAGCAGACCAGCGGGCAGGAATCCACCGGTTCGGACTCCGCTACACGGGAATCTTCTTCCTCGTCCTCCAGCAGTACTACGGCCTCCACGGAGGCGCGTCCGAAGACCCCGTCACTTCCTTCCGGGGCCATTCCGGCGAATGAATCGGCCCGCAACAGTGAACCAGCAGGAGATTTCAATAACGTCTATCGCGGAACGGAAATCACCTCGGAGCCCTTTGCTCAGTCGGTACGCGATGCGTTCGTGGAACACTATCTCGATACAAAAACCACCAGCGGAACCATCGAAGCGTATAGCTCTGTTACTGGCACGAGCTACACGATGAATTGTCGCGACAATAAGCAGTACGTCACGTGTACTGGTGGCAACAACGCCGTGGTGTACATCTCCTAAGAGCGCGCGGAGAAAACAACAGTGGCAATAAGGACCAATACTGAGAAGCAACCACGCCGGATAGCGTGCGCTGCGGCGCTCGCTGTCCTATCCTCTGGCTCGCTGATGCTTGCAGGATGCACTATCGGTGATGTCGCGGAAGATATCCCTGCGGACGTGATGAGCTCCGAGGATGGGCCGACGCCCACGCGGGGAGGGGTGGCGTCGGAGGAAAATAACACGAATAGCGGCGAGATCACCGCCACCGACCTGCAGGACTTGGCGCTGCCAGACACGACCATCGCCGTGGCCGGAGTGGGCAGCACGCAGGAGGTGTCCGTGCCGGCGTGGTCGACCATCAAGGTGCCGCTGTCCATCGCAGCGGTGCGGGACGGATCCGCGGACATGAGCGCGCTGACCTCGGCGATTACCGTCTCAGACAATGCAGCCGCAGAGCAGCTGTGGGAAGGGCTGGGGCAGCCTGCAGAGGCCGCGGAAAAAGTGGAGCGAGTGCTGAGTGAAGGTGGCGTGCAGACACAGGTCAGCGCGCAGGTCACGCGCCCAGGTTTCAGCGCGTTTGGGCAAACGATGTGGACCACGGAAGGCCAGGCCACCTTTGCCTCGCACCTGCAGTGCCTGGCGGGCGCGCAGTCAGTAATGGAGGCGATGGGATCGATCGCCGGTGGGCAAAACTACGGTCTGGGGCAGATCCCTGGCGCCATGTACAAGGGCGGATGGGGACCTAACGAGTCCGGTGCGTACGGCGTGCGTCAATTCGGGCTCATCCCGCGCGGTGATGGCACCTTTGCCGCAGTGGCCATCGCTGCGGTCTCCCCAGATGGCAGCTACGAATCCGGCCAAGCCCAGCTCAATCAATTGGCGCAGAAGCTTTCGGAGCGAGCGGCAGACCTGCCCGCCGCGGAGTGCTCCGGTTCCTAGAGCAAGCCCAGGCTGCTCCTGATTTCGCCCAAGCGTGCTACACAAGTAGATATATAGATTAAGAAGGCACTGTTAGTCGCCACAGAATTTATTGACCATGAAAGGGGCAATGAATCATGACTGAGACCAACCCGCAGGATGTCGTTATTGTCGGAGCCGTCCGTACGCCACAGGGTCGTATGCTCGGTGCGCTGTCCTCCCTGTCCGCCGTGGATCTCGGTGCGCACGTGATTAAGGGCTCTTTGGACAAGGCCGGTGTGTCTGCCGATGACGTGGATTACGTGCTGATGGGGCAGGTCGTGCAGGCCGGTTCCGGTCAGAATCCGGCCAAGCAGGCTGCCGTGCAGGCGGGCGTTCCCGTTAACGTTCCTGCGCTGACGATCAACAAGGTCTGCCTTTCCGGTCTCGATGCGGTGATCAATGCGTCCCGTTTGCTTCGTGTGGGCGACGCAAACATCGTGGTTGCCGGAGGTCAAGAATCGATGACCAACGCTCCTCACATCGCCGCTGGTGTGCGCGCCGGTAAGGGCTTTGGTTCCCTGAACCTCGCTGATTCCTTGGAGCGCGATGGCTTGGCTGACCCGATTGCGGGTACCTCCATGGGATTCGATACCGATGGCCACGCTGCGAAGGCGGGCCTGACCCGTGGGGAGCAGGACGAGATCTCCGCACAGTCGCACCAGCGCGCCGAGGCAGCGACCAAGGATGGTGCGTTTGCCGAGGAGATCCTGCCCATCGAGGTTAAGAAGCGCAAGGAGACCGTCACGGTCTCCGAGGACGAGGGCATTCGCCTAGGTACGACTGTCGAGGGCTTGAGCAAGCTGCGTCCGGCCTTCGTGAAGGACGGCACCATCACCGCTGCTTCTTCCTCGCAGATCACTGACGGCGCTGCTGCCGTGGTGCTTACGACCCGCAAGTACGCCGAGGATAACGGCTTGAACATCCTCGCGACCCTGGGCGAGTACGGACAGACCGCTGGCCCAGATACCTCGCTGTTGTCCCAGCCATCCCAGGCTGTGAATGCTGCACTGCAGAAGGCTGGTTGGTCCGTGGATGACCTGGACTTCTTGGAGATCAACGAGGCTTTCGCCGCTGTGGTGGCCCAGTCCGTGAAGGATCTTGGCTACGACCTGGAGAAGACCAACATTCACGGTGGCGGCATTTCCTTGGGTCACCCAATCGGTGCCTCCGGCGCTCGCCTGGTGGTTCACGCGGCGCACGAGTTGGCTCGCCGTGGTGGCGGCAAGTCCGGCGTGTCACTGTGTGGTGGCGGTGGACAGGGCGACGCCCTGCTCCTGTGGGCTTAAGGTTTTCGCTCGAGCTCTAGTTCAGTAACAACCAGACGACGGCCATGGCAGGTAATGCCATGGCCGTTGAAATAACCACGGTGTCCCGTGCCAGCACAGTATTGACACCGAACCGCTGCGCATAGGTGAAGACGTTCTGGCCGGTGGGAAGTGCTGCGACCAAGACCATCGCCAGCAACATTGGGCCGTTTGCGCCAAAAACTAGACTTCCGAGGCACCAAGCGATTGCCGGATGAACAATAGTTTTCACCGCCGAGGCGGCAAAAACCGCCTTGATGGGGGAAGTGCCTCGCTGCAGGACTTTGATCTCTGCCATAGACATGCCGAAGGCGATGAGCGCCACAGCAATGGTGGCGGAGGAAATCATGTCGATCGGCTCCGCGATGACATCAGGCAGAACCCAGCCCGTACGCTCACGGATGATTGCTAGTGCAATACCTGCGACTGCGCCGATAATCAACGGATTTCGAATGATCGATAGCGCCAATTCGCGGACGATGCCGTGTCTCCGGTGATCTCCTGAGTTCATGTCCAGGAGCAACACCGAAAGCGGGCCGTAGAAGCCCACTTGGAACATCACCACCGGCAGTGTCACGGTGGGATCGTCCAACAAGTGCACCATCAGTGGTATGCCGAGGTGCGTGCCATTGCAATAAGAACTAGCGAGCATCGCCACGAGGGAATTAGTGGGGGATTGGCGAGCAAAAACCCGATAACCCGCGTAACCGAGAATTCCTGCGAGCACAGTACTGAGGGCCACTACCGCGAAATTGGCTCCAAAAAGGAGGCTCAAATCTGCCGTCGAAAGAAAATGAATCAGCAACATGGGCAGCGCGATCCAAAACACGAACATGTTGAGCGTGTAGACCGCGTGGGAGCCCAATAGGCGTAGGCGTCCGACGACGAAGCCGAGGGCCATCACGATGATTACGACGGCAAAGCCGGAGAGGACATCTAGCATTGCTTCAGGATAGCGGGAGTAGAAGGCGTGTCCCCCACCTGCCATTGCTTAAGAAATGAATTAAAAAGTGATAAGTTGTTGGTGATAATTTACCCCCGGTGATTAATTAATTGAATTTTCAGAGTGAAGATCTTGAAGGTGTGGATAGGATTCACCTTTATGATTCTTACTCAGAATCCACGCATGTTCCGCACCTTCGGAGCAGTAGCGTGCCTATCCATCCTTTCCTTCGCCACCGCCTGTGGAAATAGTTCCGATAAGGCCAACGACGAGACGGCAACCGCCAACCAAACCTCTGTGGAAGTGAACCACGATCCTCTGCCTGAAGGAACTGCACCTGCGTCGCTGATCCTGAACGGCGATAACACGCCAGCTGGATACACCCACGAGCCGACGAGTGCAGAATCTCAAGGAGCAACCCAGGACATCTTCGGAGACACCAATGACGATGATCGTCCCACCACCGTGCCTGAACAGTGCGCGGGAGCAGTGGTTGATGGCACCACGTTCCTAGACTGGCTCTTCCAACCTGCGGAAACGACAGCGGTCACGAGTTTCACCCGGACCGATAACGAGGATGCAGCCGTGCAAGTCATGGTGAGCACCCAACCGGCGGATCCAAGTCAGTACCCGAAGGACGTGGCAGAGTGCGCAACCACGACGAGAACCTCAGACCGGAGCGAGTGGGCAACTGCCAAAGAATTTGAAGTCAGCCCCGTGGACCTTAACGTCCAGGGCGCGGACACCCTCGTGGCAGCTCAGACGAAGTTAATATCCAATAAGCTCAACGGCGAAGAGGTTGGCGAAGGTGGAGAAACTCTCTACGTCTATACGGGTTCCGTTCGCGGGGCTCCCTTCACCATTGCATCCACGACTACCATGACCGCCGATGAGTTCTCTGCCTTGGCCACAGCTCAGGCCAAGAAGATCTCCGAAGCCAGCTAGGAGTTGGAGTGTGCTCGGTCGGCTTGATGATTAGGTCGGCCGACCGGTACTTGGTTCACGACGATGGTCTTAGACAGCTTGTCTGGAAGGCTTTGGTTGTGGGAGCTGGCGAGAATGGAGACGCCGAGGATGAAGATCGCGGTGCTTCTGAGGGAATCGCCGAGGTCATCGCTAAAGAGTGAACCTAGGGTGAGGAGAGCCCAGGAATTTCTCACGAGAGCTGCTACGAACGTCACGCGCCCGCCGTCCATCATCGTGACCTTGACGTCCGTCATTGACTTGCCGAGCGAAGTGCCCGTCTTCATTTCTGCCCAGATGCGGTGAACCATCCACACGATCACCCAGGAGATGATCATGACTGCTTCGCTCCACGATTCGGCTCCGGGGAAGAAGCGAGAAAGGTCAGTGGGGGCGAGACGGTCGAATGCTCCGAGATAGTGCAGTGCGCCGGCGAGTAGCGCGCTCAGAAGCGCGGGGACTAATGAATCGACGAAGACTCCCAATCCACGCCGAAGGAAACTGGGATAGATGAGCCGTGTGGATTCGACTGGCTGACCCATGGGGGACTGGGGATTCTCGTTGGAAGCGGGAGTGTGGTTATCGCTCATCGTGAGTTCCTGAAAATGTTGCAGGCCCGTCCCAAGGGGGGAGCGGGCCTGCATCGTGTTTCATTGGGCTGTAGTGGATTCAGCCTCGTCGGACTACTTGTCTACGACGATGGCCTTAGCCCACTTGTCAGAGAAGCTCTGCTTGTTGGGGCTTTTGCTGATGGTCACGCCCACTGCGATGCTGACTCCCAGGGAGAGCAGCACGCCAATGACAGGGATCATTCCGGCGATGCTAGAAATCAGGTACCACGAGTTGCGAACAAAGGAAGCGCCGTAGGTGATTGGGCTGCCGTCTTCCATGGTCACGCGAGCGCCAATGGCCATCTTGCCCACGGTTCCACCGTTGTTGACCTCCATGATTAGACGGTAGGCAAACCACAGGACAAACATGATGAGGGCAGAGCCAATAGAAGCGCTGATTGGGAAATCCGGGGCGGTAGCGGTAGACGACGAGGAAGTAGCAGCGTCCATGGACTGCTCCCACCAATTGGCGATGTCGCTGCCGAAGAGTAGCCCAGTGATGATGCCGCCAACGATGACTACGATGAGGCCGTCGAGGAAGTAGCCCAAGAAGCGCTTCCAAGCACCTGGGCGGAGTGCTCCGGGAGCCATCTGGTTAGCGCCAGGGAAGCTAGCGTACTGGTTACCCTGTGGCTGCTGGCCGAAGCCACCCTGGTCGTAGCCGTTGTGGCCATATCCGCCCTGTGGCTGCTGGCCGTAACCGCCCTGGTCGTAGCCGTTGTGGCCATATCCGCCCTGTGGCTGCTGGCCGAAGCCACCCTGGTCGCCACCGGTGTAGGGGTTGTTATCCCCGGAGTTTGGGAAAGAAGGATAGTTGTTACTCATGATTTGCTCCTTAAGCACCGGCTGAATGCTCAGTGCATTCCCAGCTTGCTCGATGTAATGGACAAAAGATTACCCCGCTATTGTAGCCATCAATTGTCTACATAAGCAGGAGATAATAAATCCTTAGATAAAGGCAAGAAAAACACTCGAGGCCCGCCCCAGCAATGGGGACGGGCCTCGAGTGTGTCTGTGAAACGTCTAGAGAGCTGCTGCTAGATCTTCGCTAAAGAATGTTTAGCGAGCGTTGAATGGCAGCAGAGCCATTTCACGAGCGTTCTTGATTGCGGTGGCAACCTGACGCTGCTGCTGAGGGGTCAAACCGGTGACGCGGCGAGAGCGGATCTTTCCGCGGTCGGAGATGAACTTACGCAGCAGAGCGTAGTTCTTGTAGTCAACCGACTCAATGCCTTCAGCCTTGAGTGGGTTCTTCTTTGGGCGGCGGGACTGCTCCATCCGCGCCTTCTTAATATTGGTGCGCTTCATGTTGAAGTTCCCCCTTACCAGCTGGACTTGCGGACGCCCGGCAGCTCACCACGGTGAGCCATTTCGCGGACGCGGACGCGGGACAAACCGAACTTACGCAGGTAACCGCGTGGACGACCGTCAGCAGCGTCGCGGTTGCGTACGCGCACTGGGGAAGCGTCGCGAGGCTGACGGTTCAGCTCCCACTGTGCTTCCGTACGGTCCTCGTCAGAGGTGTTCGGGTTCTTGATGATGGCCTTGAGCTCAGCGCGACGCTCCGCATAGCGGGCGACGATTTCCTTGCGCTGCTCGTTCTTAGCGATCTTGGACTTCTTAGCCATAGATTATCGCTCCTCGCGGAATTCGACGTGCTTGCGGACTACCGGATCGAACTTCTTGAGGGTCATGCGATCCGGGTTGTTGCGCTTGTTCTTACGGGTGACGTAGGTGTAACCGGTGCCAGCCGTAGACTTCAGCTTGATGATTGGGCGGATATCGTTACGTGCCATTTGTTAGATCTTCTCCCCACGGGCGCGGATCTTGGCAACGACAGACTCGATGCCGTCACGGTCGATGGTCTTCAGGCCCTTGGTGGACACGTTCAGCGTGATGGAACGGCCTTCAGAGGGCAAGTAAAACGAGCGACGCTGGATATTTGGGTTCCAGCGACGGCTCGTGCGGCGGTGCGAGTGGGACACGGTCTTACCGAAGCTTGGCTTGCGGCCCGTGACCTGGCAATGTGCCGACATGGGTTTCTCCTTCCGCCTCGCAGAGTTTCAAGCTCATGTTCGGCGAAATTACCTACCGGTTAGACGGGCCGATTGGGCATACCGAAGAGCGAGCTGCGTGGCGATGACGTTTACATAGACAACAGCAAGCGATAACCCTACCGTTTGTCCCGCCGAAATCCTAATTCCTCTTCTTGCCGGCTCGCGTACGTAGAGGGTGCAGGTAGGAAGCCTTCTCGACGTCAAGCTCTAGCGGCGTCAGGTGATTTCAATTTCCCACCCAAGGGCTGTAAGATGCTTCGAGTTGTACGTTTCCAACCCAACTCAGGCACGATCTGCACTTCGTGGAGAACCGGCCTGATGTAACCACCTTAGGGATTAGAAGTATGAAGAAGGATATCCACCCCGATTACCACCCAGTGGTATTCAAGGATGCCAGCACCGGACACAGCTTCCTGACTCGCTCCACCGCGAGCTCCGACCGCACGGTCGAGTGGGAAGATGGCAACGAGTACCCGCTGATCGTCGTTGACGTGACCAGCGAGTCTCACCCATTCTGGACCGGCGCTCAACGCGTCATGGACACCGCAGGCCGCGTCGAGAAGTTCCAGCGTCGTTACGGCGCTGTCGCTCGCCGCAAGAAGAAGACTCAGTAGGAGGGTAGAAAACAATGGCAGTTCCAAAGCGTCGTTTGTCCCGTGCGAATACGCACTCCCGTCGTTCGCAGTGGAAGGCTGACAATGTCGCCCTCCAGAACGTGAAGATCAACGGTCAGGAAGCTCAGATTCCTCGCCGTCTGGTCAAGGCCGCTCAGCTCGGCCTTGTGGATCTGGACAAGTAAGCCTCCAGTTCACTAGCTAGTAATTGAAGCGTCATCCCCTCGCGGGATGGCGCTTCAATTGCGTTTCGGGCCAGGGCGGTGGCGTCGAAACAAAGAAAAGAAAGAAACCGCTGAGAGAACATGAAGGTTGCAGCCGCAATTTTTCTAAGGTCTCAGTAAGTTCGGGTCTCGATGTTAAAAACTCGGCGCGGACGTGCACAATAGTTGTATGAAGATACTTATTGCCGATGATGATCAGGCGGTACGGGAGTCCCTGCGGCGCTCGCTCATTTTTAATGGCTACACCGTGGTGCTGGCTGAAGATGGTGCGGAAGCGCTCAAGATGATCGAGACGGAACAGCCGGATCTGGCCATTTTGGATGTGATGATGCCGAAGCAGAGCGGGCTCGAGGTGTGCCGCGAGTTGCGTAGCCACGGCGATGATCTGCCGATCTTGATCCTGACTGCTCGCGATACCGTGTCTGAGCGCGTGGCGGGGCTGGACGCTGGTGCGGACGATTACATCCCTAAGCCTTTCGCCCTTGAGGAGCTGCTGGCGCGCACGCGTTCGCTGTTCCGCCGCGCGACTCGGCCGTCTATCTCCGAAAACTCCGGCGCAGAGCCGATGCGTTTTGAGGATCTGACCTTGGATCCTGAGACCCGCGAGGTCACGCGCAACGGTAAGCCCGTTAGCCTCACTCGCACGGAGTTTGCGCTGCTGGAGCTGCTCATGTCCCACCCACGCAAGGTGATGGCGCGCAACAGCATCTTGGAAGAAGTGTGGGGAAGCGATTTCCCTACTTCCGGCAATGCGCTGGAGGTTTACATCGGCTACCTGCGCCGCAAGACCGAAGAGCACAACGAGACACGTCTGATCCACACCGTCCGCGGCGTGGGTTACGTGCTGCGTGAAAGCGCTCCGTGACAGAAGGGCCAGCGAGTAACCCCACACCGGATCCGCAAGGGTCCGGCTATTCGCATGCCCTAAAACAGGACGAAGCGATAGATAAGACCACCCCGGAGGCAGAAAACGGCTCGATTTTCTCCCTGCGCAGTTGGTCTTTACGCATGCGGTTGGCCGCGCTGACCGCGGCAGTGGTGATTGTGTCCATCGTGGTGATCACCCTGGCGGCGTTTACTTCCGTCAGCCAGATTCTGTATTTGGAGATTGATAAGAACCTGCAGAATCAGGCGCAGAACATCATTGATTCTGGTGTGGAGTTCCCCGCCGAACATTCCTATGAAGATGGGCGCTACGTGCCCAATTTTCAAGAGACCTCGAACCGCATGAACGTTCTGGTTATTCCTGCGGCCGAGACGGGGATTAAGCAACCGGGGAGCGGTACCTCCGATTCGACCCAGTCCAACGATGCAGATTCGGAAAACTCTAGCTCCTTGGAGCCGGTGACACCTGGCATCCAGGGCACCCAAGGTCTGTCGACGTTCACTGCGGATCCGGACAGCCCTGTCGATCATGAATTCGACAATGAAGAGGTCTTTGAAGGCGTGCTCTCGCCCGTGCAGATGGCTGTGGTCAGCGGAGAACAGTCATTCTCCTTCAGCACCGAGGGCTCCATGCGCATCTACGCCGTGCGCGCTCCCGATTCCCGAGTGGTGGTCGTGCATCAGGACATCGAGTTTTCCAAGGAAGCGCTGAATTCTCTGCGTATCGTGCTCATCCTCATCGGCGTGACAGGTGCGCTCGCGGCGATCATCGCCGGCATGGCCGTGGGATCCGCCGGCGTGCAACCGATCGACCGGCTGCGTCGAGCCGCCAACCGCGTGGCGGAAACCGGCGAGCTGCGGCAAATCCCCGTGGAAAGCAATGACGAGCTGGGTTCATTGACCCGTACCTATAACGCCATGATGCGGGCGCTGCAGGTGTCCACGGAGAAGCAGCGGGATCTAGTGGCCGATGCTGGCCACGAGCTGAAGACTCCCTTGACGTCGCTACGCACCAATATCGAGTTGCTGGTGATGGCTTCTCGCGCGGACAATCCCGCGCTGTCTGAGCAGGACCGGGCGGACTTGGAGCGGGACGTCATCGCACAGATCAACGAGATGTCCACCTTGATCGGTGATCTGGTGGATCTCGCCCGCGAGGACAGCATGCCTCTGACCACCGCGGAGGTGGACCTAGAGGAGGTCTTTGCGGACTCGCTGGAGCGTGTGGAGCGCCGCAGGCCGGACGTCCACTTCGATGTGCACCTGGTTCCGTGGGTGGTCGTCGGCGACGAGTTCAGTCTGAGCCGGGCAATCAGAAACCTGCTGGATAACGCCGCCAAGTGGTCGCCGCAAGGTGGCACGGTGCGGGTGTGGATGGAGCCCATTTCCGACGCCAACTCCGATACACCCACCGCGGTGGAAATCCGCATTGCTGATTCCGGACCGGGTATTCCGGAGGAGGATCGAGCCAAGGTCTTTGAGCGTTTCTACCGCTCCATTCAGTCCCGCTCGATGCCGGGTAGCGGACTGGGGTTGGCGATCGTCAAGCAGGTTATTCTCCGGCATAATGGGGCAATCATCGCCGATGCTTCGGATGATGGCGGAGCGCTCATGCGAGTGGTGCTTCCCGGTAAGTCTGGCAGTCCGCTGGACATTAACTGAATACATCAGGCAGGGTTTTCGTTTTAACTAGCAGGCACTGTCCAGCGTCTCTTCGAGGATTTCGGGGGATAGGGAGAGACAATGAATTTCATGCAGTCATGCGAGGAAAGGACACACGATGACTAACGGCCCAGCAGGCAATGGCCAGTTCCATCCCAACCAGCAGGGAAATGGGTGGAATAACCCAGCACAGGGTGGCCCGCAGCCCGGACCTCAACCAAGTCAGCAGCACGGTCAGCAACCAGGACCACAACCAGGTCTTGGACAGCCCGGACCACAGCAGAACCCGCAGAAACCAATCCCACAGCAACAGCCGGGCGCGCACCAGAATCCGCACACCCAAGCATTCCCCGGCCCACGTGCTGGAATGGGACAGCCACCTCAGGGACCATTCGGTCCTCAAGGTCCCGCAGGCCTGCAGCACAATCAGCCGGGTGACGGCGCAGTGGCAGTCAAGGAAAAGCAGCGCTTTTCCACGCCGGTTGTGGCGGCACTTCTCCTCGTCGGCGCAATCGCAGCCAGCGCCACCACTGCCGTGGTGATGGATCAGACGGGTGCGACCCACAACGTGACCAGCTCGTTCGATAGTCAGTCCTCCAGCAGCGGCGAGAATGCTTCGAACCCTATTGACCCAGGCACCACGGAAGATATCGCTGCCCGTGTCCTTCCGTCCGTGGTGTCCATCCAGGTGACCACCGCGCAAGGCGGCGGCGAAGGCTCCGGATCCATCTTCACCTCAGACGGCATGATCGTCACTAACAACCACGTGGTCGCTGGTGCGGAAAACGGCAAGATCCAGGTCCGTCTCAACGATGGCCGGATCCTGGACGCCAAGGTGGTGGCCGCCGATCCGCAGACGGACATCGCAGTGATCAAGGCCGAGGGTGCCACGGACCTCCAGCCCATCGAGCTCGGCGATTCGGATGCGCTGAACGTCGGCGAATCCGTGGTGGCTATCGGTTCCCCGCTGGGACTGGCATCCACCGTCACTACCGGAATCGTCTCGGCGAAGAACCGGCCCGTGCAGGCCACAGGTGAAAATGGTGGCGAGGCCTCGTTGATCGATGCGATCCAGACTGATGCCGCCATCAACCCCGGTAACTCCGGCGGCGCGCTGGTCAATATGGAAGGGAAGCTGGTGGGCATTCCTTCGGTCATCGCATCCCTCGGCGGCAGGCAGGGACAATCCGGCTCCATCGGTCTGGGCTTTGCAATCCCGTCCAACCAAGCGCAGCGCATTGCCCAGGATCTCATCGAGACCGGCAAGACCTCCCACCCCATCATCGGGGCCAAGGTGAACACCGGATCGGACATCTTCGGCGCAGAAATTGCCGATGTGGATAGCGGAAGTCCCGCCGAGGAGGCTGGTCTGAAGAAGGGCGACGTGGTGACGAGGGTCGATGATCGCCCTGTGGAGTCTGGCGTCGGACTGATCGCTGCAATCCGTTCCCATAAGGTAGGCGACACGGTAGAGATGACCGTCACCGACTCCAACGGGCGCAATGAACACACCGTGAGCGTGACCTTGGGCGCAGAGTAGTACACCCTAAGGGGTAGCCAAGTTGTGAGGTACCTTACGCACAGGTGCTGCAAACGATACGGTAAATGAACACTGTTAATCATTGACCGAACACCCGATTGGAGCCCGATTCCATGAGCCCTCACCACTCCGCGAAGGTGGCCGAGGACGTTCGCCTGCCCGTCATGGACAACGTGAACCCAGAGGATATCGACCGTCTCGATGCTCGTGTTGAAGAGCCCGATGATCAGGTCTTTCACCAGCTAGACATGAATTCTCGCAGCAACGGTGAGCGCCGCGATCACAGCCTGCTGCACGCCATGGTGGTCATCGTTTCAGACCGCACGGACGGTCAGGATCAGTCCGGCGAGCTGGTCACAGAACTGCTCACCGAGGAGAACTTCTTGGTGGACGCACTGGTGCACGTGGAATCCCGCAAGCCGGCGATTCGCAAGGCGATCCAGACCGCTGTGGTGGGAGGCGCGGACCTCGTCATCACGGTGGGCGCCACGGGAATGGGCTCGCGAGATAAGGCCCCCGAGGCAGCTCACGCGGAGATGGATCGCAAGGTGCCAGGTATCGCGGAGGCGCTGCGTTCCTCCGGTCTGGCTGCGAATTCTTTGGAGGCTGGCTTGTCCCGCGGTGTCGCGGGCGTGTCCGGTTCCACCCTGGTGGTCAACATCGCTGGTTCTCGTAGCGCGATCCGCGACGGCATGGCGACCCTGTGCCCTCTGGCCCGGTACGTCATCGCGGACATGAATCGTTAGTTTCGCCGTGGGGGACCGTTCTTCTTCTCGACGCCACGCTCGCAGAGTTCCGCGCCGGACCTTCGGCAAGCTAGGGGCCCGCGAGGGGGAGAGCGCCGATAATCAGGGATCCGCGTTATCTTCTGTGGACGGCGCCGACGTACCAGAGACGCCGGAGGAAGCTCGTCCCATCAGCGAGGACTTCTGGAAAGAGCAGAGGCCGCCACACTACTAGTTGCGGCGAAATGTTTGGGCGAGAGCCAAGGCCAGCCGGGAAAACCCCTGCTGGCCTTTGTTGTTTCGGTGAATACTCTGCGGAAATTACTCTGCGGAGTGCTTACCTGCGCCGTATGGGTCGACGTTGTTGTTCAGAGCGTCGTATGCAGCAGCGCTGCCGGTGGTGGAGTTTCCTGCCTGCTGCTCCTTGAGTAGGTCGCGGATCTCGGCGAGCAGCTCGAGGTCGGTCTGACCCGCCTCTTCTGGCTGGATGCCCTTGCGGCGTGCCTGCAATTCGGCGAACTTGTTCATTGGGGCGATCATCAGGAAGTAGATGACTGCAGCAACGATCAGGAAGTTGATCACTGCGGTGATGATAGCGCCGAAGTCGAGTGTGGAGGCAGGGATATCGTCCCGAATGCGGTAGCCGAGGCCCACCTCTGGACTGCCACCCAGGGCAGCGAGCAGGGGTTCGATGAGGCCGGAAGTGAAAGCGGTGACGATAGCGGTGAAGGCGGTGCCCATCACCACAGCAACTGCCAATTCTATGACGTTGCCTCGCATGATGAAATCTTTAAAGCCCTTGATCATGTAAGAAACTTCCTTAAAAGTAGTAACTCTGACGTCCCCAATCTGGAGAGTCTCGGTAGACAATACGATTGACGAAGGTGTGATGTTACTTACCTTCAATTCTTATTGAGGAATATTACCTAAATCTGCAGCCTCGTGAAACCATCTTCTGTCAGCACTGAAGTGACGCGCAGGTCCCACGGCTCGGTCGGCACGTGATCGAGGTACTCGTGTGCGTAGACTATGGCGCACACTTCGGCATCCGGAGCAAGTTCGGCGAGGTTCGTATCGTAGTAGCCGCCACCTTGACCTAGCCGCGCTCCTGTTGAATCCACCGCGAGCGCAGGGATGAAGAATAGGTCAATGCCAGCAGGAAAGCCGGAAAATGCGGGTCCAGGCGGTTCCAAGATCCCCATCGGGCCAGGCACTAGTTGCTCAGTGCGTGGATCGAACTCGCAGAAGTCCATCAGGGGAGAGCCTTCATCGGCAGTCGCGATCCGCGGCAACAATAGCTGTTGCACCTCGTTAGCCAGGGCAAAGGGAAGCTCCGCACCGCCGGGCTCAAAACGCATAGGGACAAAAGCAGTGGCCACCGATACGTCATGGGTGCGCAGATATTCCGCGGCATGTGAAGCAATCCGGGAATCTTTTCCCGCCTTGGTTGCAGCGGAAAGCGCACGCCGATCACTGCGAATCGCGGTGCGCAATTGCTGCTTGCGCTGAGCACAATCCGATTGCGCGGAGTGCTCGGTGCTTGCGTCGGAAAAATCGAAACTCAACGTTAACGACGCTTGAGCTCACCGTAATTAATACCGCCATGTTCCATGGTCGGATTCAACGGCCACTGGCGCTTCCACGGCGCGCACTCGGAGGACGGCAGAATTTGCTTCCACTCCGGATTCTGCGGACTGTAGGAGGCCATCTCCTTTTCCTTGATCATCGAATCGTACTGATCGATGGAATCTTCCAGCGTGTTGGCGTTCAGCACCACCTCACGCTCGTAGAATTCGCAGTTGGCCTTCAAACCGGGGATCTTGGAGAGCTCAGGCTGCCAAGAATCCGCCGCCATGCCGTTTTCCGAAGAAATCCACACGCCATCGGGAGTGTTGATGCACAGCGAGTAGTTGCCGTCCGTGTGGCCGGGAGTCCACAGCAGAGAAATGCCCACGCCGATTTCCACATCGCCCGGGAACGTGGCCAGGACCTCGCGATCCACGCCGCGCATGGTCTGGTTGAACCACTTGGGGCCGTTACCGGAGCCGATCAAGTTACTGTAGAAACCAGCCTTTTTGGAGCCGTCTGTCACCGTGGGCTCCCACACCAGAGTGCGAGGAACGCCGTTGAAGTCCTCGTACTGAATCACCATCATGCGGTTGATGATGCTGATCAACGGGTTGACGTAGACCGAGTAATTCTGGAAGGCGTACTGGGATGGGTACGGAGCCGCGGCGATATCGAAGGACTTCACGCCCAGGACGGTGCCCTGGTTGACGAAGCGCTCGCGGTAGTTCTGCGCGGCCTCGCGTATGGCGGCAAGGCGGTCGCCGCGGGGCCACACGTTGTGGACGCCTTCGAATTCCGGAATCGGGCGGAACGTGGGGCGGTCGACCAGATTGTGCTTCTCCGCAAAGTTCGGGTCATTGGAGTAGGGCAGCGATTTGTGACTATTGCTGGTCCAATTATCAACGCGTCCGGAGTGCTGATCTGCGTGCGTCATGGAGCCTCTTTTCCTTAGAGATAGTGAATTACCTCTAACTTTAGGCACATGGCAGCGCCTTCGTGCCCAAATACAGGGAAAACGGCACGCAGTAGATGCAGTTCCAACTGTCAGGGCCGTTCAGGCGGTACCATCGCCACATGACTTCCGATGAACAGACGATCGCTGGTCTGCGCACTGTCGTGGTTCCAGCTGCCGGACTGGGAACCCGATTCCTGCCTGCCACCAAGACGGTGCCCAAGGAATTGCTGCCAGTCGTCGAAACTCCAGGTATTGAGCTCATCGCCCGCGAAGCAGTTGCCGCCGGAGCAGAGCGTCTCGCGGTGATCACCGCACCGAAGAAGCAAGGTGTCATGGGGCACTTTGCTACGGATGAGGAACTCGAAGCCACGTTGGAAGCACGCGGCAAGGAAGACCAGCTGCGCCGCGTCAAGGGTGTCAAGGGCATGATCCACGCTCAGGCTGTGGAGCAGGAAAAGCCGCTGGGTCTGGGCCATGCCATCGGTTTGGCCGAGCAGGCACTGGACGAAGACGAGAACTGCTTCGGCGTGATGTTGCCGGATGATCTCGTCCTCCCGTTCGGCGTGATGGAAAAGATGCAGGCCATCCGCGAGGAGTTCGGCGGTTCCGTGCTGTGCGCTTTCGAAGTGCCAGAAGAGGATGTCTCCAACTACGGCGTGTTTGACGTGGAAGAGTGCGGACGCGATGACGTGCGTCGCGTCACCGGCATGGTGGAAAAGCCGGACACTAAGGATGCCCCGAGCAACCTGGTGGCAACCGGCCGCTACTTGCTGGATCGAAAGGTGTTCGACGCGCTGCGCCGTACCGAGCCTGGCAAGGGTGGAGAAATCCAGATCACCGATGCCATCGTGCTGATGATCAACGAGGGCCACCCCGTGCACATCGTGGTGCACAACGGTTCCCGTCATGATTTGGGCAACCCCGGCGGCTACATTCGCGCCTGCGTGGACTTCGCCCTGCGGGACGATACCTACGGCCCGTCGCTTCGTCGCTGGCTCGAAGAGCGCATCGAGCAGCCCGATGACAAGGAAGTAGTCAGCGGTCTGGAGCTCGCTCAGCGCGATTAGTTTTCGCTGTACCAGCGGCAACATCGTGTCGCCGGTACCCCACCACAGCGTTTCAGAAAGGTAGAAGGCACCGTGAGATCAGTCGAGGAGCAGCTTGCTCTGATCACCGCTGCGGCCGTGACCCCAGAGCCCGTCCGCATCGCCATTTCTGAGGCGCTGGGTCTGCGCTGCGCCGAACAGGTCGAGGGCACCTCGCCGATCCCTGGGTTCGATCAGGCCGCCATCGATGGTTTCGCGGTGCGTTCCGTGGACGTTCGCCAGGCCTTGGATGTTGCCCGACGCAATGAGGCGCCTGCCGAAGACTCTGCGGATCAGCCTGCAGATGTTGTCCCGCAGGACGTGCGCCCGGTGTTGCCCATCGTGGGTGAAGTCACCGCCGGTTCGCACCGGCCTGTGCGCCTGCAGCCCCGGCAGGCAGTGCGTGTGCACACGGGCGCGCCGTTGCCTACCTTGGCCGATGCCGTGATTCCGCTGGACTGGGCTGACGTACAGGGGCGCCGTATGGAGCCGCTGGAGCTGGTGCATTCCGGCCAGTTCGTGCACCGCAAGGGTTCTGATGTTCAGCCCGGCGACGTCGTGGTGGAGCAAGGCTCTGTCATTGGCGCTGCCCAGGTGGGCTTGTTGGCTGCTGTCGGCCGTTCCAAGGTGCTCGTATATCCACGTCCGCGCTTGTCCGTGCTGAGCTTTGGTCCGGAGTTGCTGGATATCGATCGCGACCCAGGCTTGGGTCAGATCTATGACGTCAATTCTTATGCCCTGTCCTCGGCAGGTAGGGAAGCGGGCGCGGAAGTGCACCGCATCGGCATCATCTCTGGCGAGGCGCGCAGACTCAAAGACATCATCGAAGGCCAGCTGCTGCGTTCTGAAGTGGTGGTCATCAGTGGTGCGGTAGGCGGAGAGGCCTCCGATCGCCTGCGGGAAGTTCTCGGGGAACTGGGGGACATGGATGTCTCCCGTGTGGCCATGCACCCCGGCTCCGTGATGGGCTTTGGCCAGCTCGGTCCGGACCGGGTCCCGACCTTCCTGTTGCCCTCCAACCCATCCGCCGCGTTGGTGGCGTTTGAGGTGATGGTTCGCCCACTAATCCAACTCATCCGCGGTCAGCGCCAATCCGGGCGTCGGATCATCAAGGCCCGCACCATCGCCTCCATCGAATCCGCCGCCTACCGCCGCGGATTCATCCGCGGCCAACTGATGCGCGACCGCGATACCCGTGAGTTCCTCGTGGACCCACTCGGCGCTGGCACCGGACGCGGCGAGCCACTGCACTTGCTGGGCAGCCACGGCCAGGCCAACTGCCTGATCATCATCCCCGCGGATGCCACGCACGTCGCCCCCGGACAGGTAGTCGATGTGATGTTCCTATCGAATCGCTCCTAATCTGGAATGCATAAGGGAAGTTCTCCGCAGCCAGGCGTGCGGGCAAATTATCGTCGCGCGTGCCTTCTGCATCCAGGGAGGAAATAATGAGTAAGACTCCTCGCTCCGGTTGGCCGTTTGGAACCACAACTGTGCTGACCCGTGGTGGAGATGGTGTGGAAGTCCGCCTGCGTTCTCTGAGCCGTAAAGACGGCGTGGAGTGGCGCAGAATGCGTATCGAGGACGAAAAGTACCTGCGCGCCGTGGAACCCACAGTGGATGGGGATTGGGAAGATGCACACTCCTCCTCCCAGTGGCGCAAGACCTGGGGCAACCTCAAGGGCGTGGCCAAGGAAGGAACTGTGGTTCCGGCCGTCATTGAAGTTGACGGTGCCTTCGCCGGACAGCTGACTCTGGGAAACATTCAGCACGGCATTGTCTCCAGCTGCTGGATTGGCTACTGGGTCCACTCGAAGCAGACGGGCCAGGGTGTAGCCACGGCTGCGGTGGCGCTTGGCGTCGATCATGCAATGAAGACCTTGGGACTCCACCGGGTTGAAGCCACGGTGATGGAAGAAAATGCCTCCTCCCGTGCGGTTTTGAAGAAGGCGGGGTTCCGCGAGGAAGGTTTCCTCAAGCGCAATCTCCACATCAACGGTGAGTGGACCGATCATTACCTCATGGCCGTCACTCGCGAGGAGCTGTTCGGCGAGGATTCCCGCGGCCTCGTGGAGCGGATGGTTCACGAGGGCGAGCTTGTCTACGTGCCGCCAGGGAAGCGGAAGAAGTCCTAAAATCGGGCGGCTCGGAGGGCTCACAGCGAGTTCCCAGAAGAGTCTTCGGCGTGGCACGGCCATAGGTCAGCGCGGTAGCGATAACTTGGAATCCAACTGCTGCCGCATTCAATAACCTGTTGGGAGGACATCTCGCCGTGTCCGGATCATTACTGCTCATCGCCGTCGTGTGGATCGTGCTACTCGCACCACTTCTGCTCCGTAATCAGTCGCCCGTTCGCCGCACCGCGAAGGCACTGACCGAGACCCGTGTTCTGCACCAAGGTGGCGAGGCGATGAGTCGTAAAAAGCGCCTCGCACCTGCGGCGGAGAGCTTTCGCGTCTCCGATGCCGACGAAGAGCTGGAGCTGGTGGACGCGGAGCCGGAATTCTTCTTGCTCGACGACGAGGACGAGTCACGTCCGCTAAGCCTCAAGGACCGCGCCGGGCTGTCCGGACGCGGCCGCAAGTTCTCCCGTGCAGCCAAGAACCAGGATTCCGCCGAGGCAGCGGAGCCAGAGACCGTGGACGCGGAGCCAGTCGAGACAGAGCCAGTTGATGCAGAGATCGTGACCGAGACCGCCGACGAGGATTCCGCTGTGGCAGCTGCGGAGACCATCGACGGCGAAGTGGTCGAATCAGACGCAGACCCAGAGGCAGAAGCTGAGGCTGAGTCCGCTGATGCAGCTGAGTCCTCCACGTTCCGCTCCCACAGCGAAGCCGATACGGGCTCCTTCGCGCCAATCCGTTTGGTGGCAGAAGCTGAGGAAGATGACCAGGCCCACGACGCGGAAGACGACCAAGCCGAGACCTCTCGCCGCCAGGTCCGCAGTATCTCCGACGCATACTTCCGCGGCTCAGACCTAGATCCGGAAGCTTCTGTGGAAGAGGCTGAGCGTGGCGTCGAAAATGGAGAAAAGGAAGCCGCCGCGCACGCTACGGCGATGGCGCGGAAGCTGCGCGAGGAAGAGGAATCCACTCGCGCCGAGCTGGACGATGAAGACATGCAGTACCTGGCCGCGCGCAAGGGCCGCGGTGTTTACGACCCAGTGGCCTCGCAGGCGGCTGCGCAGCGTCGGTTGCAGCGCCGCAAGCAGATGCTGATGGCTCTGCTGGTGCTGTGCATCGTATCCATTGGTGCTGGCGTGATCTTCGGATCTGCCGCGTGGATCGCTCCCGTGATTGCTCTGGGCGTGACCGCGATGTACCTGTACTTCCTGCGCCGCAGTGCGATCGAGGAAGCGAAGATGCGCCAGCGTCGTATCGCCCGCATGCGCCGCGCTCGTTTGGGCGTGCGCAACACGGAGGATGAGGAGCTGGGCGTGCCTGACCGTCTGCGCCGTCCGGGTGCCGTGATCGTGGAAGCTGACGATGCTGATCCGGAGTTCGATCACCTCAGCTACATCGATTCCACCGATTACTTCACCTACCGCGGTGAAGATTCCTACTACGCTGACGATGCCGCCTACGGTCACTCGAACCACGGCTCCCAGCAGCGCATTCACGCCGTCTAAGGTGCTGTTCTCACGATGAACCACCAGGTTTTGCGCGATGGTGTTTTGCTGCTTGTCCGCCTTGTTCTGGGCGTGAGCTTCATCGCCCACGGCTGGGAGATGATGTTCCAGCGTGGCATGGATGGGGCAGAGGGAACCGTGGAGCTCTACCGGGCCGCGGAGGTTCCTGCCCCGGAGGTACTGGCGTGGCTCTCCGCGATCACCCAGATGCTGGGTGGGGCGTTGCTCATCACCGGCCTGCTGACCACCGCCGCGGCGGGTGCCTTGGCCATCGTCACCTTGATCAACTTCTACTTCTTGCACATGCCGCACGGTTTTTACGCGGTGGACAACGGCGTGGAGCTGCCGCTTGTGTTGCTTGTCTGCTGCCTGACTATTGTTGTCTTCGGAGCTGGACGAGCCAGTTTGGATCGCGCACTGTCCCGCTTTGCGTGAGGGAGGAAGTGACCAGTCATGAATTGTGATGACGTGCGTACTGCGTTGTCCGCGCGGCTGGATGGCGAAACTCCCACTCTTCCCGATGACGTGGTGGACGCGCACCTAGCGGGCTGCGAGGAGTGCCAGCGCTGGTTTTCCACGGTTTCTTCGCTGGGCCGCCAGCTGAAATTCAACTTGGCCCCCGAGCCACAGCCCACCCGCGATGCGGATGAAGCCGCCGCGCGCGTCCTCGATGCGACAGTCGATTTCCCGCAGGTGGCAAGCACTATGCGCGCGCGTTCACTGCCGCTGACGCTGTCTCGTGTGGTGTTGGCCGGGCTGACCGTGGCGTTTTTGGTTTGGGCGGGCGTGTTGTTGTTTGGCTCGACGCTAGGAGCCAGCCTGTCCACGGGGACCGGCTCATTGCCCACTGTGGACACCTCCGATGCCCAGGATGCGGCGATAGCCCGATTGGTGATGGATGCCGCGACCACTCGTTTCGCGCTGGGGATCGGCTTGGCGTGGGCCGCGTGGAAGCCGCGGGTGGCGGGGGTTTTGCTGCCGATCTACCTAGCGATGTGGGCATTCGGCGCGGGCATTGCCACCCGGGACATCGTGATGGGGCTGGTAGAGACCTCCGTGGATGTCCCGAGCGTGCTGGGCACCTTGGCTCTACACTTGGTGGCCGTCATTGCTCTGATCACGTGCTGGCTCGCGCGAGTGCACACGGTAACGCCGCTGCGACAGTACTGGCGGTGGCTGACGGCCCAGCCAGTAAGCTTTTCCCGGTTGGATGTGGAGACGAACTCCACTTTCCGCGCCGGCGACTAACCAGCTTTCAGACCGGCTATGCCCAGCTGGGCAGCCATATCCGCGAGTACCACTCCAACGCGGTCAGCGGCATGCCCGTGTACATGGGCAGGAAGAATAGGAAGTTCCACACGCAGAACGCCACGTAGGCCACCACCACGATCCGCCCCGTGTGGTTCTTCCACCAATTGACGGCCTTGTACTGCGAAGGAACCTGGCCGGGTTGAGCAATCTGCCACGTGCTGATCTGTCCGAGCGCTAAGGCTAAGGCGATGATCAAGAACGGCGCCAGGTTCACTGCATAGAACAGGTACATTTGCCGGTCCATCACTGGAAGCCACGGTAGAAATCCTGCGGCAAAGCCCACCAACGGAATAGTCCAACGGCCGTCGCGGTGAATAAACCAGCACCACAGACCCCACAACAGCACGGGCACGCACGGCCACCAAATAGCGGGAGTGCCGACCAACAACACGATGTGGCGCATGCCTTCGGAATCCACATCCGGGTTGTAGTACATCAGGCTGCGCGAGCTGACCAGCCAGGACCACGGCTTGGATTCCCACGGGTGCACGTGCCCCGCAGAGTTGGTCAGCTCCGTGTGAAACTTCAGCACAGACTGCTGGTAGTACAGAAAGTTCTGTAGCGCCTGGGGAAGCAACCCCACTAGGCCGTCTGCGCTGAAGCCATCAGCCTTGCCCGCTTCAACGGCGTGCCGATAGACAGAGGAATCGCCCGCGAACCACGCACGGAAACTCAGCAGATAGATGATGACCGGAACGATGACCAGCGAGGCAAACGCGCAAACAGCATCCAAGCCCAGCATTCCAAGAAGAGGTTTGCGCACGCCGTAGCGCTTGCGTCGCAAATAATCCGCCACCACAAAAGCCACCCCGGCAAAGGCCATGTAATAGAGCCCAGACCACTTCACGGACAGGCTCAGCCCCAGCGCCACACCGGCGGCAAACCGCCACCAGCGGAAACCCGCGCGCGGACCAACGGGAAAGTCCGAGATGCGCCCCTGCACCAGCACCCGGGAAAACACGGCGTCCATCTGCTGGTGGTCTCGCACTGCGAAGTAGGCCGCAGCCACCACAAACAGAGTCTGGGTGTGATCCAACATGCCAGAGCGGCCAGTGACGAACAGGATGCCGTCCGAAAGTGCCAGAATGCCCGCCAGCAAGCCGACCCACTCGGAACCCGAAATGCGCTTGGCGATGGCCGCGATCAGAAGGATGACCACCACGGACAGCAACGCCGTGACGATGCGCCATCCCACCGGTGTGTAGCCGAACACCCACATGCCAATTGACTGCAGCTGCTTGGCAAGAGGGGGATGCACCACCAGGCCAAAGCCGGGGTTGTCCTCAATCCCGCCGACAAACAGCCCGTCAAACCCACGCAGGATCTGCCACGCCTGGGGGACGTAGTGTTTTTCGTCGAAAATGGGGGTTCCGGCATCCGTTGGCCGGCTCAGCATCGGCAGACGCAGCGCCATCGCCAGCACCGCCAGGCTGCCTAAGATTGCTTGCCACCGGCTCCACTGCAGAAACCGCGACAGTCCGCGGGCTGGCGTGCGAGCAGCACGCGCGGACGAGGGCGGGGGAGTGAGGGTGGCAAGAGGCACGAGGACTTAGTCTAGTGAACCCGGCGGACACCGTGAAGTACCGTGGGGCACATGGAAAGTTTGTTGGCCACCGCTGCTGCTCGCCGTCCGCTGCCACAGGGTGGAATCATTTTGGCGGCCACACCGCTGGGCAATCCTCTGGATGCGTCGGTTCGCTTGATCGATGCGTTGGGCAGTGCGGATGTCATCGCCGCGGAGGATACGCGGCGGACACGAGCTCTGGCTGATGCCCTGGGAATTCAGATCCAGGCGCTGGTGCTCAGCAACTTTGATCACAACGAGAATGACCGGGCCAGCCAGTTGGTGAACTTCGCCCGCGAGGGCAAGCGCGTGCTGGTGGTCACGGATGCGGGCATGCCGTCTGTGTCCGATCCTGGCTTCCCGGTGGTGCAGGCTGCCTACGAAGCTAGCGTGCCCGTGACTTGCTTGCCGGGTCCTTCCGCCGTGCCGACCAGCCTTGCTTTGTCCGGATTGGGAGTGGGCAAGTTCGCGTTCGTGGGGTTTGCGCCCCGCAAGGACGGTGCGCGCCGTACGTTCTTTTCTACTTTTCTCGACGCCGCCCATGCCACCTGTTTCTTCGAATCGCCACACCGATTAGCGGACACGCTGGGCATCGCTGCTGAAGTGATGGGTGGGGATCGGCCTGCCGCTGTGTGCCGGGAGTTGACGAAGCGCTTTGAAGAGGTCAAGCGGGGAACCCTGGGCGAGCTCGCGGAATGGGCGGCCGAGGGTGTCAAGGGCGAGATCAGCGTGGTCATCGAGGGGTGTAACGAGGCCATTGTGGTGGACCCGGAGCAGTTGGTGGACCAGGTGGAGGCCAAGGTGGCTGATGGGCAACGGCTCAAGGACGCGTGCGGAGAAGTGGCGCAACAGACGGGCGCGAGCAAGCGCGAGCTTTATGAGGCGGTGTTGGCGCAACGGAACGGCTAGTTTCTGGCCGTTTCGCAGTCTGTCAGTATAAGTTTATCGATTCTTGATGAACGGGCATGGTCTTGCGCCTGACCTGCAGTTTACCGGGGTAATAATTGGAAAACTGCAGCTCATAGACCGAAATCTGGCTTCTAAGAAGTTGATTAGTGAGCCGAAACACAGCAGTGTAGAAGGAATGACTGACGTTCATGAGAATACGAGACATGTAGAGAGCGAGGCAGACCAGGACAATATGTCCATCAACTGGGTCGTGACAATCACGGCCGTAGTGTTGGTGGCTGCGGTAGTTCTGTGGGGCCTCATCGGCAAGGATTCCTTCGCGGAAGTATCAGGAAACGTCTTGAACTACCTGGTGGAAGACTTCGGTTGGCTGTTCATGCTGGCCGGAACTGCTTTCGTGGGATTCGTCCTCTTCGTGGCTATGAGCAAGTTCGGCCACATCCGTTTGGGCAAGGAAAACGAACGTCCGGAATTCAGCACGGTGAGCTGGATTTCCATGCTGTTTGCTGCTGGCATGGGCATTGGCCTGATGTTCTACGGAACCACCGAGCCACTGACGTTCTTCCGCAACGGCGTGCCAGGACATGAAGCGGAACAGGCCGGACCTGCTTTCGCCTCCACAATCTTCCACTGGGGCCTGCACCCATGGGCGATCTACTCCGTCGTGGCGCTTGCCATTGCCTACTCTTCCTACCGCCTGGGTAACAAGCAGTTGCTGAGCGCTGCCTTCATCCCGCTGATCGGCAAGAAGCGCGCCGAGGGGCCTATTGGTTCGGTCATCGATATTTTGGCGATCTTCGCCACGGTGTTCGGTACTGCGGCATCTCTGGGTCTTGGTGCGCTGCAGATTCGCTCTGGTCTGGAAGTTAATGATCTGGTGACCAACCCAAGCCAGATGGTTATCGTCGCCATCGTTGCCGTGCTGGGTCTGTGTTTCTTGGTGTCCGCTGCTTCTGGCGTGGGCAAGGGAATTCAGTACCTGTCCAACTTCAACATGGTGCTGGCACTGATCCTCGCGCTATTCGTGTTCATCGTGGGCCCTACGGTGATCATCCTGAACTACTTCCCGAACGCTCTGGGAAGCTACCTATCTGAGTTCTTTGACATGGCATCCCGCTCTGCCAATGCTGGTGAAGAAACTGAGTCTTGGCTGAACGCGTGGACGATCTTCTACTGGGCATGGTGGACCTCGTGGTCCCCATTCGTGGGCATGTTCATCGCCCGCATTTCCCGCGGTCGCACGATTCGCGAATTCGTCATCGTGGTGCTCTTGGTGCCAACGATCGTTTCCGTCGTATGGTTCTCCATCTTCGGTGGCACGGCGATCACCTTCGAGAAGGAAGGTCGTTCAATTTGGGGAGACGGCGACGCTACCTCCCAGCTGTTCACGCTGCTGCACGAGTTCCCAGGTGGCGTGGTCGTGAGCCTCATCGCCATGCTGCTGCTGGCGACGTTCTTCATTACCTCCGCGGACTCGGCATCCACCGTGATGGGCTCGATGTCGCAAAACGGTAAGGAAACAGCTTCTCGTTCGGTCACCGTCGTGTGGGGCCTGTTGACGGCTTTGATCGCCGTGGTCATGCTGACTACCGGTGGAGAAGACGCGTTGACCAACCTGCAGAACCTGACGATCATCGCGGCCAGCCCGTTCGTGCTGATCATCATCGGTCTGACCTTCGCCATCGCCCGCGGTCTCGCGAACGATCCTGCGCACCTTGCAGAAAAGGAGTACCGCAAGTACACGCTGCGTCAGTCCCAGATGCGCCGGATCGGTCAGAAGAAAAAGGAGACCTGGCACCGCCAAGAATTCGATGAGTCACCCGCTGCTGCAGTGGGTACCACCGAAGAGGAAGGCTCCGTGTTGCCGATCCACGATGTGGAAACAGATGAGGGCGTGGTCAACGTCATCAAGGTGGAAGACATTCAGGACATCGTGGAGCAAGCACAGGCTGCTGTGCACGAGGCACGGCAGGCAGCTGATACTGCTGTTGCCGCTGCTGATGATGCTGGTTCCTACTCCGATGAAGAGTTGTTTGAAGCCTACGAATCCACCACTCCTGGCGTGGACAAGTATAAATCCTAGGTTCTTTAACTAGCGTGCGCCGGGGTTTCCTGGCGCAATGCAGAAGGAGGCGCTCCGCACTTAGTGCGGAGC
>ENA-OOKA01000004-OOKA01000004.1-human-skin-metagenome-genome-assembly--contig:-NODE-4-length-214585-cov-6.878348_pt1 | contig 214585 bp, 225 predicted proteins | sample MGYA00248825_ERZ500995 | MGnify/ENA primary metagenome ERZ500995 (study PRJEB25958, sample SAMN03398540) | human skin metagenome | study: EMG produced TPA metagenomics assembly of the Human Skin...
ACCCACGCTCATCCGAAGTAGGGTAACCCAACTTCCCATTCTCCCAACCGGAGTTACCCCAGGTCTTCTGAATAGCACCCTTCGTAGCGTATGCTCCCGTCGCCTTGGACCAGTGCACGGAACCACCCTGGAACGATTGCACGGAACCGTTGTTCTTCTTCAGCACACGCTCCTCGTTGGTCGGGTAACCAAGGATTCCTTTCTCGTATCCCAGGTTGCCCCACTTCTTCTGAATAGCACCGCCCGCCTTGGTGAAATGAGCGCCGGTCTTGGAGGACCAGTGATAGCTGCCGCCTTGGAACTTCTGATACGTTCCACCCTGGATGTTCTTCTCATCAGCGGTAGGAAGGCCCGCCGTGGAGCGTTCCCATCCGTGAGACTTCCACGCTTTACGGATGCCCCCCTTCAATCCATATGCTCCGGTCTGCGAGGAGTGCATGATCATGCCTTTCTCGTAGTCCTGGTACCTTGCTCCCTTCCGGTACTTGAACTCCTTGATCCCGCTTGTCGGGTAGCCTATAACCTTCTCAGAGGACTTCCACTTCGAGTACAGCGGAGAGGAGTACGGGAGGACGTGATTGCCGGACGAGGAGGAGTGGGCGAGAGCTTTCTGGAATGACTGCCTCTTCCCGGTGTCCGTCTTGACAGCGTTGCTTGTCGCAAAACCGTACTGTGAGCGGTTCCATGCTCCGATGCTAGGAGACGGGTCCGCTGCAGTACGTCCGCTGATGAGATTGTAGGCCGCCTGTCCTTTCGCACCAGAACACTCACTGTCGAAGCGAGACCAGTTATCTGCTCCGAGGTAGACAGCGATGCAGTCAGCGTTCTTCTCCAGACCGTTCTCCCCTGGGTGAATACGGTCCAACTCCGTCCGTGCATGAGTCAGAGGGCCCTCACTGAAACCATAGGTCTCCCTCCGGTTGTCATATGTCTGCGATTGGAGCATGTGACCGCACTCATGCCGTGCTACCCAGCGGATCATCCCAGCGTCCATGCCGGGGGCGAAGGAGAAACGGTTGTCCCACGTATAAGCGAGACCGGCGGCCCAGTAGTAGTCCTTCTGGAAAGCAGGGTCACCATTGTCGATGTATGTTCCTCCGCAGACGCTCTTGATGGTATCGTAGGCGATACGCTCCTCAGCGTTGTATTTGCCGGGGTCATGGTTGGTCACCGTGTGTTCCTGCACCTTCTCATTGAAGAACTTGTTGCTCTTCACAACCGTCCGGTATTTCACCTGTCCATCCTGTGCAGGAGCTTTCACATCGACTCCCAGATTCTGGTCAAAGGCGATGTTCTCCCCGTACTTCTTCGTGGAGAGAGTCTTCCATGCTCCGTTCTCCAGCCGTTGGAGCGATGCTTCCCTGCCTTCTACGAGCCGGAGCCGGACGTTGAAACGGTTGGTGTGACCGGCGACGGTACGGGGAATGGTCTGAGTATGGTCGATCTGCGCTCTATCGCTCTTGCTCCATTGGATTCTGACCGGAATCACCCAGTCCCGTTCCTTCTTTGCTCCGGCGAGCAGACGCACCCGGTACTCAAACGTCTTGTTGAGCTCCGTATCAGGAGCTTGAACGGTCATCACCTGTGCATTGTAGACGCTGTGCGCCGGAAGGGTTTTCACTGTCTTCCATGTACTCCCGTCCTTGTACTCGATGAGCAGTCCTCCATAGGATCTGTAGTCTTTCGGATAGTGAGTGCCTGACTGCAATCTGACGTTGCAGGTCTTTCCGTAGACGCACATGAGACTCTGCATCTTGCCCGTATCGACATCAGCGGACAGAGCGGGGGTCTTGGTGAGCTTGTCGTCGTCCTGCACCTCAGCGTTGAGAGCTGGGGCTTTCTTCGCCTCAGCGGGTTCCTTGGAGGATGGAGCAGGGGGTAGAGCGTCCGGTACATCCTGATAAGCGTCCAGGTCAGGAGGGGGTGTTTCAGAGGCGTATGCAGGAATGTTGAGTCCGGTGATGAGCAGGTAACCGGTGAGAACGGAGAGGACGAGCTTGCGCATAGGGGTAGGAGCCTTTCTTGCAGGTGAGAGAAGAGACGGCGGTGAAGTTATCGGCGCTCAGGAAGTGACGGGGTTACAGTAGGACAAGGGGTGAGTTCTGAATCGGGTAGAGAGAAGGGGAGGGATGCGTCTCCCTCCCTCCCCTTCGACTGAGAGGCGTGTATTCCGAGCACCCTCAGCTTTGACTCAGTGTGAGCTCAGCAGGCACTCAATGTGCACTCAGGATTCTCTCAGTTGTAGTGAACCTTCGCTCCTTCACGGGAGGTCCAGGAGATTTTACCTCCTTGGTAGTTCTGCCAGGTCTTCCCACCGGACTGGTACTCATTCGAGGTCGGGTATCCGAGAGGTCCGTTCTCGTACTTCTGAGCTCCCCACTTGTTCGTGATCGGGGAGCCGTACTTGGAGAAGTGAGCGCCGGTCTTGGAGGACCAGTGGTAACTTCCCTTCTCGAACTTCTGGTAGACGCCGCCCTTGATCGGCAGCTCACCGCTTCTCGGGAGTCCTGCTGTGGAACGCTCCCAGCCGTCCGACTTCCATGCGCTGAGCATCGCACCCTTCATCGGGTGAGCCTTGGTCTGCGAAGACCACGCTACCATACCGCCCTGGAAGTTCTGGTACACCGCTCCTGACCTGTACTTGAAGTTGGTCTCATCAGAGGACGGGAATCCGAGGTAACCCTTCTCGTACTTGGTGTCCTTCCACTTGTTCTGGATAGCGGAGCCCTTCTTCGTGAAGTGCGCTCCCGTGCTCTTGGACCAGTGGATAGAACCCTTTTGGAACTGCTGGTACGCACCGGACGGGTTGCTCAGCGGACGCTCCGGGCCGGTAGGCAGACCGAAGGTGGAGACTCCACCCTTCTCGTTGAAGTACGTCTTGATAGCACCCTTCAGCTCGTACGGCATCTGACCGCCGACCTTGGACTGCATGTTCTTCGCATTGGTGCGGATGGAGCCGAGACGGTTGTAGAAAGCGTTACCTGGGCAGTCGGTGTAGCTGGTGTCCCGGTGACCGCCGACGACATTGAGAGTCACTGTCCGTCCCTTGGCATACTTCGACGTTCCACCGCCAGCGGAGGTCAGCGTCATCTTGCCTGTAGGATTGTAACCCCACTTGTTCGCACCCCAAGCAGTGATACGAGCAACGGAGTTCTGTGCTGCGCTCGACGGTGCAGAGGAGCCGTAGGTTCCCACCACGGAGATACCGAGAGTTCCGGTGTTGAAACCGGAGGAGTGAGCGCCGACGACAGCTTCATTCAAGCTTCCTGCACGTCCCTCATAGATGGTGCCGAATCGGTCTACCAGGAAGTTGTAACCCAGGTCACACCAGCCCCGGCTGTTCGTATGGAAGTTCAGGTAACCACGGATGATGCCCGGAGCCTGAGCACGGCTGTAGGAGTTGGATCCTGCTGTATGGTGAACGATGACACCCTTGTTCGCCGCTGTCTTGCTCGATGTGCACTTCACCTTGTTCTCATTCGCTCCCCATTCCTTACGAGTCACGACGTTGACCTTCAGCTCAGGATTCCAGGCGAGAGCTTCAGCCGTAGGAGTCTGCGCCTGAGTGTCCGTTGCAAAGGCAGGGGTAACAGCATTAGCTACGCCCTGAGCCGCTGTTGCGTTGACTGCTGAAGCGATAACCGGATCCGAGCCTGGGGTTTCAGAGGTCACGGCGGTGTTCTGTGCAGTGTCCTCCTTGCCGATGATGGTATCCAGGTTGGTCACATCAGCCGGAGCCTTCTCTGCGATCTCCTCGTCCTCTTCAGTGACTTCCGTGGAGACGGCGGTGACCTCGTACTCCTCCGGGTCAGCGTTCTGGTCTGCGCTGCGGACCTGTACTTCATCGGAGTTCAGGACGGGGACGACTGCGCTGTTGGTGACCTGCTCTGCTTGGAGTTTCGCTGCTCGCTCTGCGTCAGGGGTTCCTTCGTCTGCTCCATCGTCGTCCTCTTCGAGAGCCTGCCAGTCGGACCATTCACCGTTCTCCTTGTACCGGATTTCAGGCTTCGGGTTCTCACCCTTCCATTCGACACCGATGACGTTGACCTCTTCTGCATCGAGGTCAAGTTTGGTGGTCTTGTCCACGACTGCTTGAACGGTCTTGGCATCCGTATCAGGCGGGGTCTCGATCTGGGGTGCATCTCCGACCATCGGGGCGAAGGTGACGATTCCTGCAAGCACGGAAGCGGATAGTGCTGTAGTCACACTCATAGGGTTTTCCTTACTCTCTGTGATAGGTGGGTCATAGCGGAAGTCGTAACCCTCATCATCATAACGAAACGGTAACGCTTCTTGCTCTTGCTATATCTGCAAACTCACGATTCCGGGTCGTCCAACTCCGTCGTCGGCCCTCCTGACACGGTGGAACTCATTGTGAAATCCGTGAAGACACAATGAGCTCCCAACCGTGATGGGAAGGAGAGATATACAAGTGCGATATCGCTGTCTGATAGGATTACTGAAGTAGCGATACGTTCAGACAACGCCCAATCTTATCACAAGGAAACCTTGCATGACTGTTCTCCCCTTTCTCCATAGTCACATCAGTTCCCTCTCCCCTGTCCCCGGAGCAGTTCTGGCCGGGAAGAAGACCGAGTTGCGGGTGATAGCGGTGAGCTCATGTGACGCTGGAGTACGGGACAGTTCCGATGTCCCCGCTGTGAGCCGGGTAGAGGTTGTCTTCGAATACGAGTCGTGCTACTATCAGGTCAGAGGAGTCCTCCTGGAGAACGGAGAACACCGCTGGAATCTCGGAACGGTGAGCATGATGACCGTTGAGAACCCAGAGGGCAGGAACGCTCCTCTCGCCGCTGGTGACATCTGGGGCGGCGACGGGTTGGAGCAGTTCATGGAGAGGAAGAGCAATGGATAAGGACGATGCACTCGCCCTCCGAGGGAAGATCATCGGATGGATGGCTGTTCACGGACAGCCCCTGGTGGTGAGCACTCAAGTCTCTGAAGACGTGCTGGCCTCTGAACACCTCTACCGAGACGGATGTGCGATTGTGTCTCCTCGGAGAAGGAAAGCTGACTTCTTCATCCGGGCTGAACGTCACAAGGTGTCCTCTGAACTCGAACATGACAGGCTCTTCTGCATCTCCGACTTCTCCTGTGAGTGCGGCAAATGGCACGGTACGATGGGTTCCAAGCAGACACTCCAATCCATCATTCTCACCATCGTCCTCGATGTCAGTCCCTCGCATTTGAACTCTGCCTTCGGAGTGAAAGCTCGCTGAGAGCCAGCAGAAGGAATCCCCCTCCCAACATGAGAGAATCCCCGCACTTGTCTGAGTACGGGGATTCTCTGCTTCCCTGAGAGCTTCCTGAGTGAACCTGCTCTCCGATCCGTTTCCGGGGTTTCACCATCCGTTGTTGCGGATAGCGTTGCGCTTCTGCGAGGAGCGGTCCCGATTACGCTTCGTGCGACGGTCACCGTGCGTCCCTGCGGCACCCGAGCGGGCGAGCATACGCATACCCTCGGCCAGAGCCTTGTTCTCGACCTTATGAGCCTTCGCCTTGCAAGCCATGATGATTCCCTTCGATTGACTGATTACCTCTACTCTATCGAACTTCACGGTGACCTGTCAACTCTGAGAGCAGGGAAACCTCCCGGACAGCAGAGAAGGGCGAGATGGATACCGTGTCCATCCCGCCCCTCTCAGGCACTCACTTCTGCTTCAGCAGGAACTTGTTGTTGATCGCCTTGAAGTTTGCCCGGTGTCCGACTTCACGGAAAGTCTCACCGTTGCGGTTCCACCAAACGCAAGTCACTCTCTGAGCTTCGCTAGGGATTCCGCTGAAATCATCGTCTGGTTGTTGCCCACGTACTTCTTCTCGTTCACGGTCCAACAGGTCGTGATGATGAGCGATACATCCGTATGAATGTTCCCATCTTGGTCTACGGCGTAGGGGACGAAGAGGGGCTTGCCCATTCCGTTGCTCGTTGTGAGATCGAGAGCAGGTTCAGGTAGATTGTCCTTCTCTGACGGGGGTACAAAAGCGTCAAGGTAGTTGATCATCCGGTTTCCTCCTTTCCAGTGTCGATTATACCTGAGAGTAAGTGTGTCCTATGCTATACTGAAAACAATTCCCCGCCCTCTTGAAAGGAAGCCATGAATGTCTCACGCCCTCTGGAAATCGACTCCCTTCACCTGAGAGACCCGAAGCGTATGCGAGCGGGAATCCTCGAAGACATCGACTACATCAACAATAAATCCGGCTTCGTATGGATCGCTGTGGAAGATAAGCGCAGCCCCGTAGACGAAGCTGGTCCCTCTCTCGCCTTCGAAGCGTCTGCCGTTCTGAAAAGCACCATCAAGGATCAGCACGTCTTCACCATCGCAGAAATCGAAGAGTTCACCAACTACGACGATGACGGAGACCTCTACGCCTACGTCAAGAACCCCTACAAGAACAACCTCTCCGAGAAAATCTACTTCTACGAGTTCATCAACTACCTCGACAGCCTCTACTCTCTCTACCCGAAACAAGCTGACTCAGCGACCGACGAGGAGAACGAGGAAGACCTTGACATGAACTGAGCTCCACCAGCACCATCGCAACACATGACTCTCACCTGAGAACGAAGGGAACAATGATGTCCACCACGCTCATCCTTGAAACCGTAGCCTATGCACGTCTCACGGAGCAGTATCCCATGAGTGCAGGGTACTCCATGATCCAGAAACAGGTATGGATGCGAGACGATGACACGTTCACCACCATCCTCCGTACCGCCTACGGGGTAGGGTACACACCGGACAGGGAAGGGGATGACACTCCTCTCTACCGGGACTTCCTGACTCATGCTCTGAAGGACAAGGAGAAGCACGCCGTTGTCTACCGGGGCGTGATTGAAGAAGTGCTGAGTGAGCATAAGGACAAGGATGACCCCTTCTCCGAGGACAGCACCATCACCGTGACCCAGCATCGTCTCCCGACCACCCATCCCACTCTCTACGCAGCGGAGGAAGAATGCCTGTCTCACTTGTGAAACGATACGAACCGTACATCTCAGAGGACCAGTTGCGACGGTTGAAGATCGGGGTCACGAAGTACGTGTCCCACTTCGTGCCGTTCACCCCTGAGATTCAGGACCGTCACATTGAATACGCCGCTATCTCCATCATGCCGGAACTCATCACCTACGCCCAGCGGGAGCATCCGGTTGAGGAGATCCTGTCCATCGGCGGAAGCCCTGACGAGCTAGACATGAAACCGAACCGCATCAAGCTCGACGTTCACCAGACCTCCCGGTTGCACACCATGTTCAGTCTCATCCTCCAGGACTTCACGACGAACCGTGTCCACCCGCTCTCCCGCATCTACCTGTTTGCCCGGCACTTCCGGGATGAGCTGGGGACGTATGAGGCCCCTGAGCCGAACCCCTGTCCTGATGAGAGGTAAGAGAGGCTGAGAACAGGGTATAGGCCCGGACACACAGAAAGAGAGCGGGAAGGCATGTAACCTTCCCGCTCTCTTCACGTCTCAGCTCTCAGAGTGTTCTTAGTTCTTGGCGAGGTACTTGAAGTTTCTTCTGAGTTGAGATGCCCCGAATGGGTCATGGGATGCTATCGACGGCGACGCTTGCGCAGCTTCTCCCCGACGAATCGGAGGATGCGCTGAGCAAGATAGCCCTGGAGCAGTCGCTTGATGAAATGACCCATAATGATTCTCCTTCAGCTTGAATGAACGTTCCCTCTCATCATAGCACAAACACGCTTGTCCTGTGAGTGAGACCGTCCCGGCTCGTAGCCGTTGAACTGGTCAGCGGATGGAAACGCTGGAGTTGCGACCCCGACGACGACCACGCATGAGAAGCCTAATCAGATGGCTCATAATACCCTCCTTTCCGTGTACTTGAACATTCTCACTCCACTATAGCGTACCTCCCTGACTGTCCTCTGTGAACCCAAGGAAGCCCAAGAAAGCGTCTGGGGGATAGCCGTAGTCAGTAGTAGTTAGTACGCTTGATGATGGTCCTGTTGTACCAGGTCTCCCCGCCCGGAGGAGGAGGCAGAGGTTCACCCGATTTCAGCACCTTCAGCATGTCATAGCCTGCCAGCAGGAAGTAGTAGAGCTCCATCTGGGTCGAGAACTTGATAGTGGAAGACGCCTTGATGTAATCCCGTCGATACATGGTGAGCTGGAACTCAGTTGGAACGAACCAGACCTTCTTCTCATCACGCAGAATCTCCTCCACCGGCTTATTCTTCTCAGCGGCGGAGAGGTCCACGGCGACAAGGTACACGCTCACCTTCTTCGGTGTCATGTAGTCGAGCATGTAGAGGCGTCCCTGGAACGGTTCAGGAGCGTACTGCTTCAGCCTCTTCGAGCTGGTCACGTTCCACGAATCGAGGTTGAACAGGACCGTTCTGCCGAAATCGAAGGGCGGTAGCGTCCCATCCGGTGTCGCTGTGCATGGTGCGATGCTGAATGCCCTCATCCCTCGTCCTCTCTCGACTCTGCGAGACGGTAGATGGTCCCGTAGTCATCCGGGAGGGTGAAGATGGAGTCAGCAGGAGCGTTTTTCGTCCTCTCCATCACCTTCCTGATACCCAGCAGGTAGTAGTAGTGCTGAATCTGCTCCGGGAAGGGGATCTTGGCAGGGCACTCCATGTGTACTTCAGACCGTAGCCTGATGATCGTCCGGTTTGGGAACCTCCACACCAGGGTCTCATCGGCCATCACGCTCTCGAAGGAACGGTTCTTACCTCCCTCATCAGGCAAGTAGGCAGCGATCTCAACACACTCGGAGCTCAGTCCGCCGAGGATGACAGCGTATGTCCGAGCTTCATACTGACCCTTGACCCGCTTCACCGTGAACGTGTCTTCACGGAGGACAATCGGAGAGTGTGCCGTAGGGTTGAAATCGTTATGAACGTCATCGACGGTTACCGGCTTGCCGGAGGCATGGATATGGAACAGAGAGTTGTAGAGGCGCAGATGCATGTGAGAGTGTCCTTTCAGATGGAGGGTAGAGGGAGCGTATCAGCGTTGGGGAGCCAACCTGACGGAGTACCAGCCGCCGAACTCGTCTGGGAGAGTGAAGGGCGTACCGTCAGGAGTCTCGGAGAGGCGTGCGGCATGGTCTCTCACGGAGGAGGAGAAGTGGAACAGCTCAGAGGCCAGGGTGAGAGGGATGCTGCCCGGAATCTTGACATGCCCCTTCTTTGACATGGGCTCAACATACCGGCTCGTGCTCGGAGTCCAGATGGTCTGCTCATCAGCGAGGGTATCTTCTCGTGAGGTGTTCTTGTTCCCGCCGTCGATGAGAGCACTGAGCTCGACAACCCTTTCCGTGACCTTCTGACGATCTCCGCCTCCCAGTTCCTGAGCATAGATGAGAGCATACCAGTCCTTGCCACGTTTCTTCATCTCGAAGTAGTCAGGGAATAGGAGGGTGTAGAAGAACAGGTTGTCCACCGCTGGAGCCTCCTCTGCACGAGAGAGCAGGTATCCCCGATGATGAGGAGTGAAAATCATGTGAGCAGTCCTTCTCGTCTGTAGGGAGTCTGGTCAGTAGAGGGAGAATAGAGGGCCGTGAGTGTACCAGGCGTCGAAGTCCTGGGGGACGGTCATCTGTGTGCCTGCACCCTGCTTCTCAAACTTCTTGAACTCGCCGTGGAGGTACATGAGACAGTGGTAGAACTCGATGATGAGAGAAAACTCCACGGAGGGGGAAGCCCGGAGGAACTTGGGGCGGTTGAGAGAAGCGGCGGTGCTGTTGTAGTGCCAGCCGAAGTCCCCGTCTGCAATGATGGTGTCGAGATCCATGTCCTTCGTGTTCCGGGGAGGGTAACCGGAGATTCGCACGACCCGGAATGCACCGTCCTTATGGTTCCGAGCGTAGAAGAAGTCCACGGCATAGAGGCTGGCCTGGTACCCCTTCTGCCTGTCCTTCTTTACGGTGTAGGTATCCGGGAGGATGAGAGCGTAGGGTTGCATTGCCTGTACCGCTGACAGGTTCTCAGGAATCGTAGGAGCAGAATCGGCTTTGACGAGTGAACGGGGAAAGCCGTGTACGAAGGCCATGAGCAGAGTCCTTTCAGCGGGTTCTCTCCTGTCCGGGTGTCCTCGTGGATGCACGTCAGGAGGGAAGGGGATAGTCGTGTCTGTCTACCCCTCCAGTATAGCACATCAGGCTTGGAGAGGGTCAGTGTTCCGGGAGAGGGTACGCACGGTTTGACGTGCTTACCCTTCCGGTTGCGTTCCCTGTATCAGCGGGACATCAGGGTGCTTTCTGCGATGAGGTAGGCGTACTGTCCCTGCTCGTCCAGCTCGCCGGTCAGCTCGTACTTGGTGAGCGTGTCCTTCACCATCTGCCGGTGGTTGGTGTGAGCGATGCGGAGCGTGCTGTGCATCTCAATGGTCTCCGGGTCAGTGAGGGGGAGCTGAGCGAAGAACTCCAGCTCATCGAGCAGTTCACCGAAGTATTCGACGGCCTCGGTGAGAGTATCGGTGACGTTCGACATGGTGTTTCCTTCCATCGGATGTGCTGTGATACTCACACTCTACCCATCCTCTTCTCACCCTGTCAAGTCGGAATCCGAGGAATCTCAGAAAAGATTTCTCAGCACATCGGGGAGGGAGACGGAACACAGGACATTCAGGATCACGAGCAGACCCATGAGAACAAGTTGGGATACGATCAGCCGGTTCTTGTCCGAAGGTTCTGCCCATCCGAGGAACATCCCGAAGAAGGCCCCGAAGATGACGAGGGAGAACCAATGCAGGTGAGGAGAGAGGAAAGGGCGTCCCAGAGCGTAGAAGTGAGCTAGGGTGATGGAGAACAGCACGAGAGAACTGCCGAAGCTCAACACGATATGACTCAGGTTCGCTATGGACGTGATGCGATGCACGGGGACTCCTCTCAAAGCCCCTATCGTCGTCTCGTCCCGCTGAGAGTGTATCCAGAGCGGAGAACCATCCAGGGTTACGAGTTCCCCTTACTCCTTGTCGAGCAGGTCAGAACGATGTTCCACGGTCTCCCCGTAGGCTCCGATCACTCCGCTGTCCTCTACGGCGACTTCCAGCGTCTTGCCGTCGAAGTCACGGGTGCCGGTGAAGTAGTAGCGGTCACCTTCTTCACGGGTGAGTTCCACATCGGAGAACCCGGATTCCTCGACCTGCTGCTGAGCTTCCTCTACCGTCTGCTGGGCCTGAGCGGATGCGGTTACGGGACCATCCCCAGTAGTCCCCAGCCCGATCCCGACGAATGCGCCGACGACGACGAGGCCCAGGGTGAGGGTGTGCTGGATGGTACGGGTGATTGGAGTCTTCACTGTTCTCATGTCCTTCTCTGTGAGGTATACGTGCATATGTGCGTTCATCTGATTCTATCAGACAAACCAATCCCCCGTCCCCTGTTCTGAGCAAGGAAGGTGGAAGAGGAACAGTTGGAGATTGTTACAGCGTGACGTGAATCACACTGCACAATGGTCCCTCATGTTGACAGGCGACCTTCAGGTACAACCGATTGCAGTTGTGATTCGCAGAAACAACTGCAATCGGTTGTAGTCCCCTGGTGTCAACAGTGTCACCAGCATCAACTCTCCTCCTACCTGATATACTGGGGAACCCTGCTCACGCTGGTGAGCCTCGATACGGTCACGGAGAAAGAGAACCCATGTCTGCACTGACGAAACAGCAAGCTCACCTGCTCTACGAAGCTCTGGAGGACGGGATGGACCGACAAGCCTTCTTCCACAAGCTCAGCTTCATCAGACAGTTCACCCAGGGCATCCCCGCAACCTACGAGTTCACTGCTTCCCGGCGCACATACGTCCTGCACTTCTCCACCGAGTACCGCTTCTACGTCCTCCGCTCCGATTCCCGTCAGGATGACACTACCCGGCTCATCAATAGGAACATCGCCCGTCTCTGAACCTCCCATGAGAGGGGAAACGAGCGATGGAGGATTCTGTCTCCCCGTCGAAGCTCAACTCCAGAACAGGATATTCCCGACGAGCAGAGTGAGCAGAGAACCCGCAATGGTGATTCCACAGGCTCCCATCATGTAGGGGAAGATGATGTCCTTCTCGTGGATTTCCGTGTTCATAGTCATGCCTCCAAGGGGGTAGTAGTAGAGTCGATTTCTCCTGCTGTCTATATCCTCTATTCTACCACATCTCACCCCTTTCCGCTACCTCTAAAACCCCTGAAAACCGCTAGAATGCAGGGAACAAGGCGGGTTGTCAGCAAGAAGGATATTCACCGAGCAACCCGCTGAAAAGGGTGAGTGCAGGGAGGTTGCAGGGAGGGAACGTGACCGATATGAGAGAGAGGACTCCCCCTCTCCTCCCCTCGTCTCACTTCCGTGAAAGGACTTCCACATCATGTCATCCAATCAGTACGACGACGGTCTGCCTCCTCGTCGTTCCCGCAGCCAAGAGCAGAAGATGACAGGGAATGCGAACTTCGTATCAGCGTATGCGTATGTTCTCAGCGTCTTCCTGCTCGTCCTCGCAACCGGATCCTTCATGCTCTACATCTGGTCCTCCCTCTCCCCGGATGTCCCTAGCGTACTTGCTGAGATAGCGAACATCGCCGCTATCATCCTCGGCGTCCTCTCCATCCTCGTCACCTTCGTAGCATGGTTGCTCGGGTTCATCGGCACAGTGTCCCAACCCGTGCATCGACTCCTCGGATTCCTCGTCCTCATCATCACCTCCCTCGTCCTCGCAGGAGCAGGATACGGATTATACCTCTGGAATGAATGGGCGGCCGCTATCAATGAGATGATGAACACGCCCCTCCCACCCCTGCCCTCCCTCTGATACCCCGGAAACCCCTCACAGCAGCACAGAAAGGGGCCTAGAACGGCCTAATAGGGTGAGAGCGAGCAAGCGGGTGAGTGAAATGACATAACCCCTCAGAGAGCCATACAGAGCCTCTGGGGGTTATCTCATGTCCGGGGAAGGGGAGAGAGAGGGATACAGGTCAGAGAGGAGGCGTGAGAGCTTCCCACACCCTCGCCTTCTCCTCCTCCGCTGAGAGGTGGTCCATCCGGTGAGCCTCAGCCCGGAACTCACGAGAAAGCTCACGAACCTCGAAGCTCCACCTCTCCCGAGCCGACCGTATCTCGTCTCCCATCTCCTCCTGCACATAAATGTTCCGACCCGCTTCAGCCCGGTCGAGCTTCCTGTTCCAGTCGATGAGATCCGCCAAACGGGAGAACAGCGTCACCGCATACTCGTTCTCCGGCGTCCCACCCGAGGGGAGACGGGACAGGTAGAGGCTCACCGCCGTGTAGAGCGGAGCATGAGTCAGGAACCGCTCAGGCCCCGACCAACGCTGGATCTTGCAGTACATCGCCCCGTACTCCGGGTTACTTGTCTCACACGGTGCAGAGAGGAAGTGAACGAACGGCACGCTGAGTTGTCTGGTCACCGGCAGGTGAAGATGGTAGAGGATGAAGCTCGCCTGCGCTGAACGGGGATCATACCCCTCTACCCCCTCTTTCCCATCATCAGCGGGGTAACGGGGACTCAGTACGGTCTTCTGCTGTCCACGGGTGAGCTTCAGGTCCATGAAGTCAGCACCGGAGAGCAGACCGTCCGGGGCAAGGTGAGAGAATCGAGCACCCGGCACAGCACGAGCGAATGTGATGTAACGGGGAGTCCGGTTCTCAGCGGAGAAGAAGATCTGGGAAGGGTGGAACGGAACCGGCTCCCTGCCTTCCATCAGCCATGACCATAACCGCATAACGGGTCACCTTTCCCGTACCGTTACAGCGGTCTCAGGCACGGGGTCAAGGGATACGATTTCAACCATGTCCGTCCCTTCCTCACCCTGAGCGTTCAACTCTGATGCACGACCGTTCCGCTCTGTTTCTGCCATGAACTCTGCGATAAGAGCAGAGCAGTCAACTTCCCACTGTGCCTCGGATTCCAGTGTTGTGTCGCTGATGTATGCTCCGGCTCCCCGCCTCTTGTCAAGGCTGACCTTCCGCTCGATGAGCCGACCAAGCTTCGTGAACAGGTGTTCTGCCTTGTCCACCATGTAAGCGTTCACCGGGGAGTACCTGTCAAGGTAGAGGGTCACAGCGTCATAGAGCTCAATGTGAGCGGTCTCCCTCTCCGTGCCATGCCATCCCACGGTTCCTGTCTCTTCGCCTGATCGTGTCATCTTCGAATACGATGCAGCCCGGCGTCCCTCGCCTTCAGCGGTACGGGACAGGTGATAGAAGACGAATCCACCGGCAAGTTTCTCCCAACACTTCTCATGCACATTGCACTCATGCACCCGAACCCGGCGAGCTTGAGCAATGAGCCAGGATGCGACATACGTGAGAGCAGTGATGACAGTGGTGATAACGGTCATAACGCTGACCCCCTCACCTGCAACGATGTCCATGATTCCGTTGATGACGACGATCACGGGAAGGACGACGAGGAGGATCGTGACAAGCACGGGTTGACGTTGATTCACCGACAGGTTGAGAAAATCAGGACCGGACAACACGGGACCGTCCAACTGGTCCGCATACGGGCTGCCCTTCTTCACTCCCACGAATGATAGACGGGTCGCCGGTTCACCCTCTGCACTCCGAGCGACGGTGCGAGGGTCGAAGTGGGCAGTTCTCTGCGCAGTCATGCGATACTCCTTCGTGTAATGTGACCTACCTCTCACCCTGTTCTGTGATAGGGTGAGAGGTAGGGAGGGTCAGCGGGAGATTGCGTTCAAGATATCGGCCTTGGCTCTGTCCACGGAGAGGATCTTGATAGCCTCCGTCTCAGCCTTGAACTCCTCGATGAGAGCTTTGTACTCGAAGACGGTACGCTCATTTTCCTGCTTGATGGTGTCACGCATCTCATCTCTCAGGTAGTCATTCTTGATCGACTTCTCCGCTTTCTGAACTTTGGAATTGTGAACGAGCATATTGACCATCCTGGTGAACAGTTCCTCACCTCGTGCTCGTGTCTCCTCGTTCACGTAGGTTTCATGATCCTGATAGCACTGCACGTAGTCATGCAGGGCTTCATACAGGGGAGCGTAGGAGATCAGTAGGTTCTCTGAAGTCCATGAATTCGTGTAGTACCCGTTATAGCCGTCCTTAGACTTCCTTATGGAGTATCCCTCGAAGCTCTCCCGCACTCCTCCCCAATGCTTGTCTGTTGCCTCTGCCAACGTAGTCTTGCTGATCGGGACGATGACGGTGAAGAAGAGGATGATTGACAGGGCGAGCATCGGTCCGCAGACCCAGAGGTACAGCATTCCGGGGGAAGAAGCGAACAGGGTGATGGCCAGGAAGGTCAGGAGCAGCGTACCCAGCATGATGTTAGTGCCGATGAAGAGGGGCTTCTTCCGATGGATACGGATGTCTCCACTCTCCATCCCAGCGAGAATCGATCCCTCAGTGATAGAGGCGTAGGGGCTGTCCGGTTTCACATGGACGAGAATCAGCTCATTGGCCTTCTTCGACAGCACATGTGCCGGGTTGAATGTCGCTTTCTTCATGGAAATGGCTCCTCTTCATGTGTCTGCAACAGCAGAACGGTGTCACTCACATCATAACATCATGCCTCCGAGGGATGTGGGAAACTCGGACCCCCGGAGGACATGAGCAGGTCAGGCGTAGTCGAAATGAGAGGGTGTCACAGGCCCATGTTCTGCAAAGCACGGGCCTTGGCATGTTCAGAGGTGAGAAAGTCGAACCCGCTGATTTCAAGTTTGAACTTCTCGCAGAGTGCAGAGCGGTCCTCTTCCCACTCATGGGTCTTCTGTGTGAATACGTCTCCGATGTCTTCCTTGACGTACTGATTCTTCATGTCCTCCTCAGCGGCATCGAGACCTTTCTTCCGGTCGATGAGATCAGCGAGGTTGGAGAACAGCTCCTCGCCTCGGAGCCTATCATTCTCACCCGCTGCGCCCTTCGCTGACGTGTACTGCCCCTGATACTTGCTGACGATGCCGAAGAGCTCGGGATCATACAGGGTGATGTTCTCGCCGTCCACGACCGTCTGGAACGGTGCTAACCCAGGCTCACTGCTCAGGGTGAGAAGGCGAGGAATCTTCCCCAGGTCAGACGTGGCGGAAAAGCCCAGGACTCCACCTGGAATGAGCAGTGCCACTACGAGCAGTACCCTGAAATCATCGGGTACAGGGAGATTGAACCCGGCAACAAGTCCCGCAGCGAAGAGCGGGAACCCCAGGAAGAACCTAGCCACCTGCGCCCATGACATCTCCGGTGAGCCGGTCGGACTCCGCTTCTCGATGACGGGAACGTTCTTCCTATCCTTCTCATCCCTGACGAGGAAACGCAGAGCTACGTCATCCTTGTTTAGACTCTCAGGCTTGAAAGCCACGAGGCCGGGATTGAACTTCACAATGAACATGACTCTCTCCTGGTGCAGTGATATGTCATCAGGGTCACGTCGGATACGTCACCCTTCCGTCTCATCCTAGCACAGAACCTCCCTCCCCGTCAGAAACCCCGCCTGACCGTCCCCGTCCTGCTATGATGGAAGCATGGACCTCACAGGATACACGCTCATCAGCACCAGTCACCATCGTGTCTACAAGCACGATGACACAGGCCGGATACTCAAAATCGCCCGTGATGACACCGACACCTCCAACCGGGAGATCTACACCGACTACATGGTAAACTCCGAGCTGGGACGAGACGTAGTGTTCCACCCCCGCTCCCCCGGCACCCCGTCCTCCTTCGACATGCGCAACTACGGCACGGAAATGCCTCAGCCCACTCCCCGCCTCTTCTCTCACAGCCTCGATGAACTGCACCGGGTATGGAGTCGCATCCAATCCGACCCGCTCATCTCCGACTCCCCCGATGAGTACATGGACCTCACGACGGAGAAAGTGGAACGCCGCCTCTTCGATGTCCCCTCCCTGCGCATCAGAGCTCTCGCCTGGCTCGATGAAGCGACTCCTGCCTTCTACGACGCCTACACGGAACCGCTGGGCCTGTGCCACAACGATCCCCGGAACACGAACTGGATTTCAGAGAACGGTAAGGACTACATGCTCATTGATTGGGAACGCCCCCTCATCGGCCCTCCCTTCATCGACCTCGCCGCCCTCTATCACACTTACACAGTACGAGAGCGACATGACCTCACCCGACTTGTCCTTGAACGGGTAGAGGACATGGAGAAGTTCAGGGCTTTCTTCCTCGTCAAAGCGGTGCTGTCCCTCACCTGGCGGTACGGTTATAATCCCTCGCATATCCCCGGTCGCCTCGACCTCATTGAACGCACCCTGCGCAAACTCCACTGAGAACCGGGCTGCACCGTCTCTGATCCTTACCAGACACGCTCACACGCCCCTCTACGGTCCTGAGAGGGGTGATAGGCACTCTCAGACGGAGGAGAGTCGGATAGCGTCTCTCAGAGGCGTATACGGCCCCTGCCCCGTCTGCTTGCCTCGTCTCTTCCCCTCCACATGCACTGAGACCCGTCCACCGATGATGATGAACGGGCCTCAGAGGGGGGAGGGATGTCACTCCTCAGTGGGAGCCTCAGCCGGGTCTGGTTCAGCGGGAGCTTCGCCGGAACCGTCTACGGGAGATTCACCCCTACGGATGAGTTCTTCCACGCCCTGCTCGATGAGAGATTTGATCTCCTCCTCGCTCATCTCCTCGATGGGCTTGTCCCCGACGCTCACCGGGGGAGCCTGATCGCCTTCGGAAGCGTTGGGATCCGTGTCCTCCACGGCTTCCTCATCCACGGTCTCACCCGGAGCATTGGTGCCGATGACATTACCCTTGGAATCCCGGAGGGTGATATACCCGTCCACGTCCACAGAGGCACGGTAGAGGATGGACTGGTCCTTACCGATGGTAGCAACCCATGTTCCGTTCTCAGCGGGGATGACCTCGAACACGCTCAGACCGCTTGAACGGTAACCGGAGAGGATTTCACCCGTGATGCTCGACGCTACCGTGGACGTTGCCGCCCTTTCCTTACCCTGAGCGTACTGGTAGACCGTATACGGCTTCAACGCACCGCTGGTCAGCTCGTCATTCGCTACGACCGTACCGATTCCCACGATGCTCTGATTATCCCCTCGGGGTGTGAGCGGGGTCACGAAGTAGGTGGTGTCCAAGTCCTCACTTGCAAGCACGAACTCGCTCAGATTGGCACCATTCGGATTCCCACTGTCACCGGACGTGTCCTCCCATCCGGCTCGCTTGAAGATCCAGTCGGGGATGCTCCCGATATGACCGCTCGACGCTCGCTGAGTCTCTGCAAGGGAGGACGGGTACACGGGGAGGTCACCGGAGTACGTGTCCTGAATCTCAATATCACCCGTATGACCGTTGTAGATAGCAAGTCCACCGAACGTGTTGATCGGGTTGAAGATACCCTGCTTCTCAATCATGGGAACGTAGACGTAGGGAACCGGCTCATCGGAATCATCGGAGTCCTCGCACACCACGAAAGCGTCTTCACTGTTGATGATGGTGTTCATGCCCTCTTTGTGATAGATGGCACGCTGGAGACTGTTGAAGATGAAAGTATCCCGCATCCGCAGACCCGCATCCTCGGAGTACCGGCAGAAACTCACGTTGCTATTCGGGGTGGTGCCGAACGGTGCGACATTGAGAACCTGAGTGGACTCATATCCGGTCAGCCATCCACGCTTGTTCACAGAAGTGGTGAACACCTCCCGACTTGGAATCGCCTTCACTACGCCGGTAGCATCGCCCGTCGTGTTACCCAACGTCCGACTCGACACCGCTGAAGCGACGTTGTAGGGCTGTCTCTGATGGAAGCTGGGAAGCTCCGTGGAATCCTCAGACATCTCCACCGTCTCAATGCTCTGAGCGTAAGTACGCTGACGGTCCACACCCATGACGAACCCGCCGATGACGAGCGTTCCCACGAGAACGGCGAAAACACCTACGAGAAAAGCATCATCTTTCACTCCGAGGAAGATGAGAGCAAAGATAGCGATGACGATGATGGCGAGGAGAACCCACGTCATACGGAAAAGCATCCATGTTGTAGCGACAAGGCCGGGAAGACCCAACCAGAGGAGTTCCACCAGGCCAGCGCACAAGAATAGAACGAAGAGCAGGGGAACAATGGATTTGCCGGAACTGCTAGACATTTCAAGCCCTTTCAAGAGGTAGTCATACGCTTCTCACTATACAGGAAACGCCGTCCCCCTGCAAGTCCCAACGAGGAAGCGACGTGTGCTGTATGATAGATAGAGTAATGACGTATGCAGCATGTCCATCCATCGTGGACCTTGACTGCATGGAATAGGAGAACTGGTTATGGGCGTGCTTATCTACCTCGTATTCGTCGCAGCTTTAGTCGGAAGCGTTGTCCTCATCGGAAACGTCGGATTCAGTATGATTTCTCAGCGTCGTGACATTACCCGGAGAGAACTGTTGCAGGGGACGAAGGAGAAAGAGCTTCCCCCGCCAGGCACTGCTAAAACGGAACCGAAGTCGAACTCTCCCGCTCTCCTTCCCCCTCATATCCATCTCAGGCTTCCAGACCCCACCAGCACCAGTGACAGAAGTATCATCGAAGTCCCCTCCGACGCTCTCACCACGACTGATGATGCACCGTTCCACATCAGCTTCAGCCCTCTCTCTGACGGAACTTTCCGGGTAATCAACGGTCACCTCATCGAAGAGCGGGATCGCACTATGACTCTCCTCGACGCCGACGAGGAGGATACGGAGTATACGGCACGCATCACCGCCCTCTGGAAACGGCTGTCCCATGTCCTGCACCGCATCGAAGGGGTACAGCGAGGACGCACCGACTCGAACGCTGTCTACGCTGAAGGCATGATCGACCTCTGGGAGCGGGAGAAGGACTCTCTTGCGCAGGAGGTCCGTCATGCCTATGAGAGCATTCGGGAGGAGAACAGCACACAGGAGGAATACCGGGGACGCCTGAAGCTCGACTCCTTCTACGACGATTTCTACGGTTCCTGAGCAGCACTCAGAAGATTTCTCACTTTTTCTCGCCTCTGGGTTTGACATCCGGCGTGCAGTCGGCTAGATTGAGCATCAAGACGTAGCACCGTAACAAGGGTACGGGCTATCCGAACAAGGAGAACGGTTATTATGCTTCTCGGCATCGCACTATTTCTTTTCATCAACTTCGGGGCTTTTGGTCTTGCTATGCTGATTACGAGCGAGAGGCCCATTCTGTCCAATCTCAAAGCCCCTTTCCAGGCACTCCAGCGTAAGAAGCAGGAGCAGAAGGCTCTCGAAAGTACCCGCCTTCTCCTCCCCTCTCATATGACCCTCGGAACGGTCTGGGGCATGAGCAGCGCCTACTTCCTTTTCTACCTACCTTGCTCGCTCCCGTCCTTCCCCCGCAACCAGATCCTGGTGCAGAAGGCGGATGAGGTCTCCGAAGATGAGAGTCGATTCATCATCGGCTTCGAGATCAGCCCGGGAGATCCGAGCGAATTCCTCGTCTTCCATAAGGATCTGTCCGATGAGAAGAACCGTACCCTCTCACTGATCGAGGAAACAGGCGTAAGCAGTGAGTACGCTCAGCGCATGTTCCGTCTCTGGGGTGACCTCGGCAAGTCTCTCTCCAAGGTTGAGAAGCTGTACCGTGCGCAGAAGGACTCCAACGATGTCTTCGCTGAGCGGGTGCAGGAACTCTGGGAACAGGATGAGCAGATCCTCGTCCAGGAGCTTCGCCTCGGATACGAGAGCATCAAGGAGGAGAACGAGGCCCACCAGCAGTACACGGCTGAACTGAAGCTCAACGACTTCTACGACTCCTACTACTCTGCCTGAACCGCTGAAGCAGGAATAGAGCAAGGCCCCTGAGTACGGTACTCAGGGGCCTTGTCGTGTCTCTCATGGTGCTAGGGATCAGGCGTATTCCACGCTCTCCTCGTCTGCGTACTCGTCGTAATCCTCGTACTCTCCGTAGAGGTAGTCGAGGAACACGTCAGGGACGACGGGGAACACGGTTCTGCCGGGGAACACCGACTTCATAGCGGCGGCTGCGGCGAGGGCTGTCCGGCTTCCCGGCATGATCGGCTCATAGGTGCCGTAGGCCAGGGGGAGAGGGTCATACAGGCCGAGCTCACCCAAGAAGGCAATCGACTTCACCTCTTGCAGAAGCGCCCGGTCATCAGATGAGAAGTACCCGTTGCTCCAAGCAATGAGAACACCGTCAACGTCTGCTACTACTGTTGTCTCGTTAGCCATCTGTATCTCCTTCCAATAGTGTTATCGCCCGTTCAATGATGCCAAGCACACTGAGAGCTCACAGATGTAACCGCTCTCTCCCCTCTCCTATCGGATACATGTCCGTCCATACCATGCACGACAGGGGGAGCAGAGAGCAGTCAAGGAAAGATCAACGACGAGCGATGAGAGCAAGGAGGCCCAACACGAAATCACGCAGTCCGGTATCCATGTTGAAAACGGGACCGCTCTCCCGTCCGTAGAACACATGGTGCGACCCGGCGAACAGGCCCTCCACGCCGGTGCTCAGAATCTCCAAACCCCGACCCGTATCCAACACCGTCAGGTCAGTAAGGCCAGCGTTCTCCATGTCCCGGTACGCCCGTCCCGTGTACCCATACCGGAACAGGTCAGCGTAACCGAACTCATCATCCTGTCCACCGTCACCGACAAGGTACCGCAGAGACGCCCGAGCAGGGTTGCGGCGGATCCGGTCAGAGAGGAACATAGCCTCATGGATAGCGATGTCCGGGATTACCGACTCGAAATAGTGTGCCAGCTCATGCAGGAGCAGAGTATTCTTCCCCGCTGTGAACTCACCGGCAGGCAGGGCAAGCTCATTCACCCGACCCGTCTCACCCTGCTTCCTCGCATGATAGTAGCTCCGTCCCTCCGTCTCCCGGAGAGTGAGAGGGAACCGCTCAGCCTTCTCATACCATGAAGCCGGGTACACGTCGGCGTGAGAGACCCATACAGGCCCTAGACGGCTCGATACGGGGTCAGAAATGTCTACGGTGAACCCGTGGACCGGAGACAGTTCCTCGCCTCGCACAGCACTCAGCACGGCACGGTAGGCTTCAGCCATGAGAGCGTGATGACGAGCGAAGTCCCCTCGGGCGTACCGTAAGGTACTGCTGACCTCTGCAAGTTCAGCCTCCAACGCTTCCTCGCCGTCGATGTCCCCTTCAGCGATGGTCCCTGCCCTCGTGTAGAGAGCGTTACGGTGACAGGTGAGAGAGTGGGTGCGACGGTTCAGGTCGTTGAGAAGGTCATGGGAGAACCCGGCTTCCTGCTCGGAGAGGGATGAGATGGTGAACCCGGCTGCCATGACCATGCGCAGGCTTTCCCCCGGTGCGTAGAAGCTCCTGAGTCGGAACTCTTCACTGATGCGGGTCAGGGTTGCACGGGAAGCGTCATCCACGTCGAACTCGAACCGGCGTCCGGGCTTCTCTCGTGTGAGGGTGGAACGAGTCATGGTGTCCTTCCTGTCTGCCGTCGTTGAACTCTGCTGTGGGTCAGGGGTGAGCGGATCGCCCCTGTTCTTCCCTTCAAGCTATCACGCTCTCCCCGTGATGACAAGTGCATCGGGAGAGAGCGTGATGAGGGGAACAGTGATTCCCAGCTTCTGCTGAGTATCCTCTCAGGGTTTACTCAGGATAGGCTCAATCTTCCTTCTTCTGCGGACGGTGAAGAGAGGTGAGGGAACCGAGTACGAAGTCTCGCAAGTCGGTGTCCATCTCGGTCTGTCCTTCCTTCTCGGAGTAGTAGATGCCCGTGCTCTTGGAGAACAGGCCCTCGACACCAGTGGAGAGGACTTCGAAGTGCCTTCCATTGTAGGTCTTTCCCGTGTAGGCGTTGCGGAAGTTGTCAGGGTATGCCCGCTCAGCGTTCTGTCCGTAGGTGCCGTAGAGGTTGACCTGTGCTTCCCGCTCACCGTTCTCGTTGGTGGTCCGGGATTCGAGGTAGACTCTCTGAGCGTCGGCGAGGTAGGAAACGGAGGCTTCCATCCGGTGAGCGAATTCGTGCTGCAGGGTTGCAATCTTCCCGGCGTGGTACTCACCCTTCGGAACGGTAACCTCGGCTACGTGTACCTTCTCAGCGGCCTGCATGTGACGCCTCTTCTTGCGCATCCATACTTCCCTGTCCTCGTAGGCGTTCGGATCTCTGTAGGGGAGGTCGTAGTTCACCCGCTTCTTGACGGTTTTGAGCTGCCAGCCCCTACCGGGTGGTTTGCCCTCCTTCTCGTAGTAGCTCTGCCACTTCATGTCGTCATCGAAGCTGCCCCGGTCATGCTCGTACTTGCTGAACTCCGTCCACTCGGTGCGTTCGTAGTATTTCGTACCGTTGTCTGCGAGGTGAGGTGCAATCTCCTGCATCTCCTCCTTGGAGAGCAGACGGTACTCGTGAGCGGAGTCAATCGGCGGTTCTCCGTCTCCCATGAAGCTGCACGGGATGATGCGTGCCTTCGTCTGGTAGCTGCGGGATGACAGGTAGTGTGCTCGACGGGTGGATTCCCTGATGATGAGATTGCCGTTCCTATTCGACGCCTCGATCCATGAACGGGGGTAGATGTCCAGGTGCGGAGCGGCTTCCGCTGCGACTCTCTTCCTGCTCCGGGTGAGAGAGTGGAGGTTCAATCCTTCCGGCCCATCCGGTCCCATCTCCTCGTTCCGTGCTTCAGAGATAGCAGCCCGGTATCCACGGCCAAGAGCTTCGTGCTTCGCCTCGAACTCCCGCTTCGCCGTGATGGAGTCCTTGAACATCCGACTCTCCACCTCCTCGGCCTCTTTCTGCCGCTCTTCGAAAGCCTCTCGCCTCTTGGGGAGGTCTTCAGGGAGATCCTTGCCTGGGTTGTCCCTCCTAAAATCTCTCACCTCACTGTAGAAATCGCTGCGCTCCTTGTAGATGCCTGCGAGCACCGTCTTGCGGTACTCCTTCTTGATACCGTCCTTCTCCATGTAGTCATCGTATGCGGCCTGAATCTCAGCCTGGGTGACGCCGCTCTTCTCCTCTGCGATGAGGGTGACGTTGTGACCGACTTCCTTCATCGCTTTCACATAATCGGCGTCCACGTTCTGAAGCTCCATGAGGGTGAAGAGACGGTTGATGTTCTCCCTCGGATCGCCGGAATCCTCGTACTGCATGTGTTCAGCACCCGCCAGGTGCGTCTCCCGCTGCGGAGTGGTCGGTTTCTCGATGGTGAGCGTACCCATCCGGGACTCTACGGAATCCCTCTGTCTCCGATTGACCCGGCGCATCTGCCGCTTCTCACTGGTGTCACAATCACAGCGATACGGATTCGCTGAGGTCTTCGCATTGCACATGGGGGTTCCTTTCTGTCGTCTCTCCTATCCCTATCGGGGCAAACCCCTGCAAAACCGGGAGGATTGTGTTAGGCTGAAGACATTATGGTTATTTTCCTCGGACTCATCGCTTCTGTTCTCGTCGTTGCCCTGGCTTTCACTCTGCAACGGAGAAATATCATCATCGTCTCCATGCTCCTCGCCGTCGTCGTAGCGGTCCAATATCTGCTCCTCGGACGGGGCACAGCGGCGACCCTGAACCTCGTCACCCTCGCCTACGGGGTTCTCACCTTCTATGAGACACGTTACCCCTGGCTCAAATCCAACCTCTCGCTCATCCTTCTCGGAGGAGCCTACTCAGGCGTCTTCTTCCTGCTCAACGGCGTCGCTCTCAACCCCGATGTCCTTGCCTACATCGCTTCTATCACCGGAGTGATCGTCATGGGCGTGCAGAACCAGATTGCGGCGAAGTATCTCATGCTCATCAACGGTGTGACATGGACTGCATACCAGCTCGGAACCGGAGCCTACGGTCAACTTCCCGGAGAGGTGTTCTACACCGTAGGGGTCATCATCTCCCTCGTCATTCTCTACCGTGCACAGGGACAGGGGAAGGATTTGAACGAGATTCCTGAACTCGGGCGTCTCCTCCTCGGTTTCTTCATGCGACGTTATACCGCCCTACGTCCCTCGAAGCGTGAACGGGTCCACGTAGGGTGACACACTGCGCTCAACCTGAGTAAACCTGAGTAAACCCCGCTAAACCTTCCTAAACCGGAGCAAACTTCATAACCTGCACCATAAGCATGTCTAATGAATAGATATGAGAGCAAGTGGATAGATATAAGACTCAACGGCGGGGAAAGAGAGGAAACGGAGCATTGACAGGGTGAAAGGGTGCAAACGATGCTCAACCGTCCCATACCTCGCATAAAGGTACTGAACAGTGGAGAACAGTGGAGAACAAGGGTTGACGACAGCTAGTTATAACAAACAGCAGTCAGCAACAACAAGTAGTGGTAGACGTTATGGATCAACCTAGAACAACAACAAATATCAGCAAACATCAGCAAACGCTATCAAACGACACCAAACAGCAGTAAAGACCGCTGAACATCATAGAATGACAGGGAAGAGGGGCATTGCAGAGAATCCCGTCCAACACCCTGGAAACCAGCTCACCCCTCCTTATCCATACTCCCCCTCCCAAGCCGTTCTAGGCCCCGTTACGTGCGTCTCAGACCCCCTCCTGACCGTTTCAGCGGAGGGGCATAACACATGAATCTCACCGTGAACCGATGCATGTTCCCTCCAGTCGGTGTATAGTAGGAAACACTGGTATGACCCCCGATGAGAAAGAGGCCGCCATGCTCTTTGCGTTCACCAACCCCCGGACAGGTGAGTTCCACACCTTCAACACGAACTCTCTCACCTACGACGAGTTCTTCAACTTCTTCGACTTCGAGATTGTCACTCCCTGGGACGAAGAGGAGATCAAGGCCCTCTACGCCGCTCTCGCCTCTCACGACCATGAAGCCGTCGAGCGTCTTCTCCCTGCGACCGGCATGAAACCGGAGTGGGTAATCCAGGGACTGTTCTGACTGCTCTCAGGAAACTCACATAAATCTTCTCCCCTCCTGACTTGCGCTTCCTCTCAAACGGTGTAGAGTAGGAACTACCAGCATGAGAGAACACGAGGAAAAGAGGCAGCCATGCTTTCCAAGCTCATCGACATCGAGACCGGCGAGGCCACTGATGTCAACACTCGGACCATGACCTTCGAGCAGTTCCGCTCATCCATCGACTTCGAGGTGGAGGATCAGCACGACGAGGAAGTTATCAAGGAGCTGTACGAAGAACTCACCTCCAGCGAGTACCGGCATTTCTGCCGTCTGCTCAACTACGTCGGAATCCGTCTAGAGACGGCCTGACCCGTCCCGTAATCACGCCCCGGCTCTCCACGCCAGAGAGCCGGGGCGTGTACATTCCCCTATGTCCGTCCGGTGCCTCTCAGGAAACTCACATAAAGAATCTCCTCGCCCGACTTGCATTCCTCTCCGAACGGTGTAGAGTAGGAACTACCAGCACGAGAAACCCAGAGGAAAGAGGCAGTCATGCTTGCTAAGTTCACCAACGTCTTCACTCACGAGACCTTCTCCTTTGACACGAAGACTCTCACCTTCGAGCAGTTCCTCGCCTTCTTCGACTACGAGGTGATCGGCACCGAGGACGAGGAACATCACAAGGAACTCTACGAGGCTCTGGTTACTCACGACCACGAGGCGATTGACGATCTCCTCCCCGGTGTGGACCTGCGCCTGGAATGGCTCATCGCAACCCTCTGACCCGTCCCGCAATCACGCCCCGGCTCTCTACGCTGAGAGTACGGGGGCGTCTGCGTTGCCGGACCTCTCGCCCCTCCCAGGCCGTTCTAGGCCCCCTTACGTGCGTCCCAGACCCCTCTCAGAGCATCAGGAGGAAACAAGAAACCCCGCCTCCTCGTAGGGAAAGCGGGGATCCTGCTGTGAACGTCCGATCAGTCATCGCAGTTCGCACATACTCCCGACAGGGACATAGCGGTGAAGCACTCAGGACATACCTTGCCGGTACGCTCCGTCACCTTCGGTTTATCCCTCTTCTCCTTCTGCTCACGAGCGTACTCACTTGCACCGACGAAGCGGGTAGCACCATCAGCCTGATCCCGCTCGATGGAGTCAGCGAAGCCATCGGAGTTCAGCTCTTTGTCCCATGCCTTGATGGTGTCCAAACGACGCTGAGCAGTCGTCTCATTGGAATCCTGAGAATCCCTGATGAAATCCCGTGCGCCTTCCTCCCCGTCTTCACGGTAAACCTGCATGAGAGGCATAGCGTTCACCGTGTCACGGATGATCTGCTGACGCTGAACCGGATCCGCCCCGTAGAACGCTTGACCCTTCTCCGTCAAGTAGTATTCCTTCAGCTCACCCTCGCTCTGCTCAACAAACCCGAGGTAACCGGCAGCATCACCGTAGTAGTACCCCTGCCTGTCCACCACGTCGAGAGACTGCGCAATGGAGCTCGCCGTGTTTGCTCCTGCCTCCACTGCATCCACCGTCGTAGAAACCTTGTCCAAACGGTTCGCCTGGGGGTGAGGGAAGGATTCATTCACCTCTACCCGACCGACAGCGATCCGGCGTGATCCCGCTGATGCCTGCTGCATGGAACGCAACTGCTCAATCTTCGCCTCCCGCTGCTTCTTATGCTCCTGCTGCTGACGCTTCTCAGCCTTCGCAACCTCTAGTTTCCGGTCGTAGACATGCTTCGCCTGCTCCTTGCGACTGATGAGCTGAGCAGTCTTGTACTTATCCCTCGACTTTGCAATCTTCTTATCCAACTCAGCCTGTCCCAAAGGAGTACCATCGTAGTCCTGCTGACATGCCTTCTTCTCTGCAAAGAGCACGTCGGACGGATCATCCTTGAACGCCTGCGCAGCACGCTGGTAACGGTTCTTCGCCGTACCGTCGCAGTACGGTCCACCTGCATAACACATAAGTCTTTCCTCTCATCGGGTGCCTATGAGAGAGTCCTAACGAGAAAGCATGAGACACCGCTCACACCGTGCAATCACGGACGCACCGGGAGAGGGGAGCCGTCAGCTCCACTCCTCCACCAGCGCATCCATCCTGTCCACCTGGCCGACCGTGAGACCCACCCGGCTCTGCGGGGATACGAGATGGATGCTTTCACCGGCGAGGTCGAGAAGTTCCCGCTTGTACTCTAGGGAGAGGCCCTGATGATGATCGTCAGCCCATAGCACATGATCTGCCGGATTCTCACGCCGGTGAATCCCGATGGCTTCCGCCTTTGAGAAGATGGAACCGTGCTGATGATCCCAGAGCTCAAGATGAGAGAACACGGGGAGACCCAGAGCAGGAGCCAGCTCACTCACCGTCTCCTCCCACGTCGTGCAGAAGATGACCTCCACCCTCTCACTCAGAGAACGGAGACGAGCAATCATGGAGGGAGAGTACACAATACGGTAACCATCGACCTCGACGTTTTCATAGTCCCTCCAGCCGCCCGCCGTGGACGCCTCCCCGGTGAGGTAACTGCTGATGACGTTGATAACTCCGTCAACGTCGAGGTACAGGCGAATCGAACTCATCGGACAACTCCTTTCAGCGGTAGGGGACATGTCGAGCAGGGGGTGACGGTCACAGAGAGCGTGTCCTGTTACTCTGCTGTGCCGTGCTTCGCATCGAACCGCTTTTGCAGCTCATTGCAGTGAGCATGGAACGGTATGAGAACGGCCCTGGTAGTGATTCACCACTACCAGGGCCGTTCTGAGAGTAAGGGGGGGGAAAGGGTTACTCCTCGTCGTCCTCGTCCTCGTCATCCTCCCAATCGGGGAGGTCACTGTTCTCAGCGAAAGTGTTGCCCATCTCCATGTGAATCACGGAGTTGTGACCCTTCCACTCGTTCTGGATTCCCTCGTGGAGAGCTTCGTCGTGCAGTTGTCCTCGTGGAGTGTCCACTTCCACTAGGTAGAAGGACTCCCCGAGCTTCAAATCCTCTACCGCCGTCGTGAAGCTCGCTTCAGCCTCCTCCAGCGTATCCTTGACAACAACGTAATCAGTGGAACGGTCATCATAGTCCGGGTCGGTGAGGTTGTAAACGATGAAAGGCATTCTGACTCCAATGGGTTAGTATGTGTGAGACTGTCCCTATGCTCTTCACAAGGACTGATACCCATTCTAGCACATTCCGAGAAACTGAGGAGTAGAAAGCCTCTCACCTCCACTCTACAACCCTACCCTCCAGTAGTCAAATCCTGATCCCAGCGTGTCGGGGGAAAGAGAAGGGGAGGGACGGCCCCCTACAGACCGCCCCTCCCCCTCGAACGGGTGTTCTACTCACTTCGCCCGGTGCTTCTCCCGAAACTTCTTCGCCAGCACGTCGCAGTGAGCGTTGTGGACCTCGAACAGCTTGTTCTTCAGCCCCGCCTCTGCACTCAACTTGAAGAGTGTGTCTATTGCCCCCTGCTCTTTCACGCCCAGCGAGCGGTCGTATGACATCTTGGACTTCTCGTGATCATCCTCGGCGGAACTCGGAGCGTAGTTGCCGAACCCGTCACGAGTATCCCCCGGAGCGTCCTTCTTCGTCGGGGTGATGATGACGGAGCTGGTGTACACGTCCGTGTCCCCACCCTCCTTACGAGTGACGGTGATCTGTGCGGTGCCACCGTGAGGAAGATTCACGTCGAAGGTGCGAGCATGGCTGGGCATCTTTCCGACCGGGACCGTGTAACGGTCATTTTCACGTCTCATACCATGCACGTCCACCACCGGAGAGTAGGAGTTCTTCATGTGTTCCAGCTTACGCTTGAACTCCTCCTCGTCACCGGAGGCTAGTGCCGTCTCGACCCGCACCAGAGCGTTCTCCCGCTCCTTCTCCTTTTTCAATGCCTTCTGGTCGAACTCCCGACGACGATTAGCGTCATCGAGACGAGCTCCATACTTCTTGCGCATCATCCCCTCTCGCCATACTCTCCTCTCGGCTTCCTTCCTAGCCTCCGGGTCAGCGGTGAGTGGAAGGGCATCGAGGTCTTTCTGCGCCTGAACCTCCTTGCCGGAATGCTGTCGCAGTTTGCTCTCCAGCTCCTCGATCCCGGCTGGTGTTGACCCGTACTGATGACGTGCCTCCCGGAACTCACGAGCCGCCTTGCGTTCCATCTTGTGCAGTTGGTTCAGCTTCTTCGTGAAAGCCCTACTCGGCGTCTCACCCCGTTCCTGCATCTTGTTGGACTCATCCAGCATAGCGGTGAACTTGGCATTCGCCTCCTCAAAACGCTTCTGAGTACCCACCATCCTCATCCGACCGTGATTCGAGCAGCGTGGTCCTGGTTTTCTCTGACACATGGTAGTTGTCCTTTCCTTCACGGGTGCATACAACGTGGAGTGTACCACGCTTTTCTGTGTCCTAACGAGAGAACCCCGCCTAGTCACATGAGATGGACTAGGCGGGGTACGGGGGTAGAGGAGAATCAGACAGCTCACTGACGGCGAGAGTTGTCACGCTTGCTGTACCGGTTCAGAGCGTCCTTTGCATACGCCTGCTCCTGCTTCTGAATCCCTACCTTCAGAGCGGTCTCTGCCAGGTGCCTGTACCGGGATTCCTCTCTCATCTCATCGAGGAAGTCACCCGAATCCTGTTCCTCCGAGGTGACCTTCTTGTCCCACTCGTGGAAATCCATACCAGGAGCAGCGTTGCCGAATCCCTTACGGGTGTGAGCCGGAGCGTCCTCCTTCTCAGGGTGGAACTCCGTGACTGTCTGATAATTGGTGAACAAAGCGCCATCCTTGTCGGTTCTGTGTTCCTTCCGCACGGTCACCGTAGCCGTTCCACCATGCGGAACCTCGACCTTGTAAGTCGTCTTGACTGCATCTCCCCGCCTGCTCATCTCCGGCTCTGCCAGAGTCATGCGGTCAATCTGAATCTCCGGGGAGGACTCTACATGGGACTTCACGAGAGCTCTGAACGCCTTGGGATCGCCGTTGAACTGTCCGCCCTCGATGTCAGCGATGCGCTTCTCACGTTCCAGTTCATGCTTCAGGGCTCGTTGCTCGAAGGCACGTTGCTCAGAAGCGTCTTGGAACTCTCTGGCCGTCTGAGTTGCTTCAGCCTTGCGATTGCGGAGAGCCCATTTCACTCTCTGCCCCTCACCGGTCTTCAAATCATGCTCAGAGAATGCGTTGTACATCTTCTCCAGAGTTTCCACCCTCTTATGGAGTTTTTCGTTCCTCGCCTTCAGATTCTTGATGAACTCCGGGGATGAGGTGTAATTGCGCTTTGCCACATAAGCGGCCTCCGATGCCTTATCCAGTTGCTCTTCGGCCTTTTCAAGCTTCCGACTCAACTTTTCGAATTCTTGAATGTCCTTCTGAGTAGGGTCAGGATGGTATGTGAGCTTGTTATCCTCTACTGCCAGTTCGTCCTGCAGCTCGTTCACCTGCTCATCAGCATCACAGAAGGCCGTCATCGCCTTCACATAGGCTGCCTTGGAGTGATTGGTGCAGCGTGGTCCTGGTTTTCTCTGACACATGGTAGTTGTCCTTTCCTTCACGGGTGATGGTGCAACAGTGGAGATATGCTCTCAGTGAGTGTATCTGTTCACCGCTCTCTCCTATCCTAACGAGATACAGGTCCGGCATGAACACAGAGAACCTGCCTCCTCCCCCGGAAACACCCTGAGAACATACAGAACCGCCTCTAGAAGCTCTGATAAGGGCTGAGCCTGACATGGAGACATCCAGGATGCGCTAGAGCCTTACAGGGCCGTTTACGGGTGCAGGGAGGGGAGCGTCCTTAGTGTTTTCTGAGGAAGCGGGCGAGAATGTCCTGCTGGTAAGCGTTCTCGTGCTCCTTGACCTCTGCTCTCAAGGCGAACTCAGCCGCCATGTCCAGCTCCTGCTTGTTTCCCATGCGAGCTCGCAAACCCTCTTTGGATGCTGGCGGGCCTTCCCACTTCAGCGTCACCGTCCCTGCGTCTTTCCGGTAGTTGCCGAATCCCTTACGGGTGTTGCCCGGAGCGTCTGCCTTCTCCGCTGTGATGGTGGTCTCCACCGTGTAGAGCATAGCGGTGCGACCGAACATGTCATCACCGATGGTCTTCTTTGCTTTGATGACAGCGGTTCCACCCTGCGGAAGCTCCACCCGATACGTGCCGATCATCCGAGTGCCGGACTCCTCGTAGACGGGGCGTGCTGTGACAATCTTCTGAATATCAAGGTGGTAGTCGGTGTCAGCACCGTGTTCCTTCATCAGCCTCCTCAGCGTCTCTTGGTCCCCGTTCTCCACGCACTCCTCCATCTGAGCGATACGCTCTTCACGCTTCAGCTCGTGCTTCAGGGCGTCCCTCTCGAAGTTCCGCTGCTGGGTCGCCCAGTTGAGAGACGCCTTCGCTTCGTTGTACTCGGCGTCCATCTCCTGGATCTGCTCATGGGTGTAGACGCCCTCATCATGCTCCAGCGCATCGAACGCCATTTCAAGATCAGCGCATTGGTTCTCGTACCTCTTGATGGTGTCCGGGGAGGACTTGTAGTTCCGCTCTGCGACGTAGACCTTATCCTGCGCATCGTGCATCTTCGTCTCAGCGGCCTTCTGCCTGCTGAGGAGCTTCTTCCGCTCCTTCTCCTCAGCATCGAGCAGAGCTCGTCCCTCATTGTCCGCCTGGTTGTGGAGCTGCTGCAAAGCGTAGGTGGTGCGGACGTACTCACGCTGGGCGTCCCGGTGCTTTGCGACGGCCTTCTCCAGGCTCTCTCCGGCGTGCTTGGAGCAGCGGGGTCCGGGTTTTCTCTGACACATGATGAATCCTCTCAGTGGAACGGGGTGACAGAACGTTCAGTTCTTGTGCATGTCTTATCCTCGTCCTAACGCATACAGCCCCTACCCGTTACATCAGGGTAGGGGCTGTAGAGAGCCGATGCAGGGACGGTATTGCTCACCGTAGAACTCCCACGCCTCGTATATCGTGGTTAGGTCCTAACGTGATAGACCTCCCCGTGAATGTCCAACTACGGCGAGCTGGAGCGAGGAGGGGAGGAAGGAAGCAGGCCGAAGAACAGGATCACCCGTAGAAGAGGCTCACCTTGTCCAACGCCAGCGTCACCCGATCCACCGCCTGAGAAGCAACGATGTCCGTGATGAGCTCCCCGCCCTGGTACAAACGCACCGTGTGAGCGGCATGAACCTGGGACTCACCCAGCGCATCAGGGGTCAGGGAAGCAGGAATAGGAGAGATGACCGGAGGATAACAGGCGTTCTCACGAGCGATCAGGATGCCATGCGCCCGACGTTCCTGCTGGAACCGCCGTGCAGTGTCATAGAGCCGGTTCTGCGCCCTCTCATACGCCGCCTCGTCCTGCGACGATATCTCACGGAGGGCCGTGATGAGAGTCACACGCTCAATGCTGTGACCTGTTTCCACGGTTGAGTAATCCATGCCGGGTCTCCTTTGTCTCAGGGAATGGAACGCATCGGAGCGCACCAGCACCAGCGTATCACAGAGGGAGGACACAGTGCGAGGAACAGGTCACCGCTGCAGAGCCTGGGTGCGCATGGAGGAGATGACCTGCGCATCGTGCATCCGGCCCGCCTCGTTGATCGCCTTGGATGCTGTGTACCGGCTGTACTGCTTCACCCGGAACTCCATGCCCTCCTTGACATGATCCTCTTTGTCCGTAGGCTCGAACAGGACGGTCGCCTCCTCCGGCTCACCATTGAGAGCATTACCGAACCCCTTACGGGTCGCCGGGTCCGCTTCTGCCTTCTCCGGGGTGACGGTGATATATGCCTGGGACTTGATAGCGTATCCGCCCCGGTATCGGACGGGGTAGGTCTTCACCGTGATGCGGGCTTTTCCGCCCTGGGACATCTCAACGTTGTACTCCTCTTCCTGCTGTTCACTGCCCTCCAGAGCGTCCGGCTCGTCCGATGGGGTAGTCGTGCGCACCGGGGGCTTCCAGGACTGCCGTTCAGCAGCGTCCGGGTCGAAGCGGTTGTCATAGTCATTCTGGCTGGTCACCCGTACCCTGTCCATGCCTTCCACGTCCTTCGTCTGCACGTAATACTTGGACCCTACGAGGAGGTTCTTGCGCTTCCTCTCCGCTTTGAGCTCCTGCTGAGCGTACTCCCTGTTCTCCACGGCGTTGAGACAGCGATTGTTGGTCTGGAAGTATGCGGTATAGAGAGCCCGACGACGGCGTTCCATGTCCTGCCACCTGCTATCCGCTTTGAGGGAGGAACCATCCATCTCGGCCTCGCTCTTCCCGTAGGTGTCCTTCAGGTACGCTTGTCCTGCTTCTGCGAGCTTATCGTGTTCCTTCTTCAGAGCTTCCGTCCTCTCCTCCAGCCTCTCGATACCGACAGGGGAGGAGTCGTACTCATGCTGAGCGATTCTCAGGTCTTCACGGGCCTTCTCCTTGCGCTTGTTGAGGTCAGCGGAGACCTTCTCATACTTGTCTGCGGGGACATCGAGGAGTTCTTTCCGGTTGAGAGTATCGAGAGCTTCCTGCGCCTTGTCGAGTTTGATCTGAGCATGATTGGAGCAGCGTGGTCCTGGCTTCGGTTGGCACATGATGATGTCTCCTCTGTGATATGGGTGAACATGGGCGGCCTCTGTCTCCGTCCTAACGGAATGAGAGAGGCCCTGAACCTCGGGGGAGTAGGTTCAGGGCCTCTGGGATGGTGCTGAGAGGAAGTGTATCAGGCGTTTGCCGTTGCCTTCTGTTCTGCTCTCTTCGCCTTGCGCATGGAGACTTTCTTCGCCTTCTCCAAGATAGCGTAGGAGGTGAGAGCGTCGTGAGCCTTGTTTGTCCGCTGCATAGCGGAGGAGGCGACGGAGTAGGCGATCTCCTTGCGCTGCACACTCAGAGCTTCCTCGGCTTCCTTTACGGTGTTGAACGGCCTGGAAGCGAAACGGTGAGACTGCGGCACACCGTTGAATCCACGTCCGAATCCCTTACGGTCGAGAACAGAAGCGTCCTCTTTCTCAGGGATGACTTCAACGTTGACATTGGAGACGATCTGGTAGCGACCATCTTCTGTCTGAGCAACGTAGGAGGTTCCGTCGATGTGAGCTTTGCCGCCCTGGGCGAGATCCACGGAGTGTTCAGCACGGATCTGACGCTTTCCTACTGCGTCTTCTGCTTCAGCCTTCGGGAAGGTGATGCTCGGCTCCTTGCGACGCTGCAGCTCAGCGGCATTCTCGGAGTAACGAGCATTGTGATGTGCGCTGAGTTCCTTCTGCAGCTCTCCTACCTCTCCTGCATTACCCCTCTTCGCAGCGGCTTCCATGCGAGCGTAGATGTCCTTGCGGGCCTTCTCCTCTTTGAACTGCTGCAGGTCGTGCTTGCGGTAGGCGTCTGCGTAGGAGAGACGGTTGTTTGCACGGGTCAGCTCAGAACGAGCGGAGGTGCGATCCTGCTTCAGAACGTTCCACTCCTGGTCATCACGGAGCTGATCTTTGAGAGCCTTCTCATCAGTGGTCCCGTAGTTGTCTTTGAGGTGCTTGTCGCAGTGCAAAGAGATGCGACCAACAGCACGGGCGAGTTCCGGCTGACGGTCCTGGAGAACCTTCAGACCGGCAGGGGTGGCATCGAACTGTCGGGTGGCTGCACGGTGACGACCACGAGCCGTCTGAATCTTCTTCGCCAGCTTCGGAGGCAGGTCAGCTTCGGTAGCCCTCCGTGCGCCTGGTTCTCCTGCCCGCTCAGCGTTGATACGGTCAAGTTCTGGCTGAACTTCATCGACAACCTTCTTCAGCCTCTCGCTTGCACGCTCATAACGCTTGCTTGCGTGACCGGAGCAGCGTGGTCCTGGTTTTGCGTAACACATGATGGGTTCCTTTCATTGGGGTGTTCTCTTGCTATCGTCCTAACGCACAAAAGTATCTGGCGGACACTTTTTGTGTTATTGCAGGTCAGAGTGCAAATAATGGTTGAACGGAGGAAAAATGTTCAACCCCTACCGGAGAGAGGAACCAGTAGGGGTTGAGCGGGTCAGGGGGTTAGCGGTGAGTCCGCTTCTGCTGATTGTCCTGACACTCACGCATTAGTTCACGGTAGTAGAGCTTGGATTCGAAATCTCCCACCTTCTGCACCTTCGCCTCTACGAGTGGACGAGAATCCCGGCCAGTGATCCCTACCCGCTCGATGTCGATTACAGGCCCTCTGCGCTTCCTCTCCTTCGTCCGGGTGGAGGTTACACCTGGCTTGAGGATAGAGGTCTGAATGGTGGCATTGAAACTCGTACCGTCTTCGTTGGGGTGCATCTGAACAATCACCTTGACCTCTCCCCTGTTCGCCGTGCTCACCGTGTACGTCTCTGTAGTGACGAGTGCATTGGTCCTCTCATCCACATGGGAATTCGAGGCAGGTGTCTTCGTCACCTGAGCGATGAGGGATACCGGAGGGCTGTTGAATCCCGCCTTGTCGTACTCCTTGTAGGCTTTCTGCAGCCCTTTCATGTCTCCCTTCTCAGCGAGCTCTTCCATCTTGGACACTCGCTCCTGCCGCTCCGTCTCGAACTTGAGGGCTTTCTTCTCGAAGGCGAAACGAGCTTCGCCTTCCTCCTTCCGCTGAGCGAGCTGTGAGGCTTCCACACCGGCGTCCAGCTGCTGAGTCAACAGCGCCCTGTACTCCGGCGACTGCTGTGCGTAGAGTTCCTGCTCACCCGGAGACGCCTTGGGATTGCGGGCTCGGAGGGAATCATCGCTGTCCTTCTTCGCCTGCTCTAGCTGAGCGTCGAGTGCTGCCCTCTTCTGTTCAGCTTCTTGCAGTTGAGCGTCCAGCTCCTTGATGCCTTCCGGGGTAGCGTCGTAACGACGGCGAGCCATGAGGTACTGATCCTGGAGGTTCCTCGCCTTCGTGATGTCCTTAGCGGAATACCCGCCTTCAGGGCTCGGCCAGTCCCGCAGAGCGCTCTTCGCCTTCTCGTACGCTTCCCTGGTGTGACTAGAACAACGTGGTCCTGGTTTGGGCTGGCACATGATGGATTCCTCTCCGTGGGGGTGCTCTCTTGCTATCGTCCTAACGCACAAAAGTGTCTGTGTCCTAACGCCTGCAACCCCCTACTTGTCCATTCAGAGAGTAGAGGGTTGCAGAGAGCTGGTGCGGGGATCTGAGAGAGTCAGCGAGCGGAGCGTTTCTCAGCATTGTCCCTGCACTTGCGGAACAGTTCACGGTAGTAGAGCTTCGACTCGAACTCCCCGACCTTCTTGATCTTCTGCTCGATGCGGTGATGGTAGAGATTCGATTCAGCGAAGGTGTCCTGCACCGTCTCCATCTCGATCTCGTACTCCGGCCCCCTGCGCTTCTGGTTCTTCGTGCGGGTGGACGTGACACCAGGCTTGAGGATCTTCGTCGTGCTCGTCCGGTGAACTTGTCCGTTCTCCTCGTCAATCATGTTGACGACCTCGACGCTCACCTTCCCCTTGTTCGTCGTATCCACTGTGAATACATCCGTGTAGACGCCCCGACCCGTCTCCTCGTCGGTGTGAACCATCGTATTCGGAATCTGAGTCATCTGCGCATGGAAGGAGACGGGAGGGTTGTTGAAACCGTCCTTGTCGTACTCCTCGTAGGCGGCTTTCAGCCCCTTCAGGTCACCCTTGTCGGCCAGGTCTTCCATCACCGCTACCCGTTTCATCCGCTCGGTCTCGAACTTTAGGGCCTTGCGGTCGAAGTCGTAGGTATTCTGCGCTCGATGTTGACGGGTCTTGGCAAAGATGGTCTCGATTTCCGCCTGCTCCTTCTTCTCCTTCAGCACCAGGTAGTCGATGTCACTATTCACATAGTCCTCGTAGCAGTCCTCGGGGATGTCAGGCTTCGTGATGCGCAGTTTCTCGTAGAAACGCTCCCGATATGCGTCTGCTTCCGCTGTAGCCTTATCGAACTCTGCGTTCTTCACCTCTACCAGAGCGTTGATCTTCTTCAGCCCCTCCGGGGTAGCGTCGTATCGGTAGGTGGCGAGGAGGTATTCATCTCCGAGTTGTTGGACCCTCGCCTGATTCATACCCCCGCTCTTTTTGCACTCCTCATACTCGGCTTTCGCTTTCTCCTTCGCCTCTCGGGCGTGATTAGAGCAACGTGGTCCTGGTTTGGGCTGGCACATGATAGGAGTTCCTCTCCGCTGGTGTGCTGAGACCTCTCTGAGCGGTCTCTTTCCTGTCTTATCCTGTCCTAACGTGACTGTCCCCGCTCAGCACCAGGGAGGGCTGAACGGGGACGATTAGGAGAGGAGTGTCATTCCCCTCGGGCGAGGCGATCCTGAATGTTGCGCCTCTGCTGACGGAGGCACTCACCGAGCAGGATACGAGCGTGGGTAAGGTTCTCACGCTTCGACTGCTCCACAACGGCTTCAGCGGCGAGGTTCTTGATTCGGAGGTTCGTGTCTCCCCTGACGATCTGCTGTGTTGCGGTTACAGGGGAGTCATAGGATACGGAGGTTTCATGGGTCTTCGGTTCTGCTTCCCCCTCGTAGTTACCGAATCCTCCCCGTCCGTACCATTGGACTCCCGCTTTCTGAGCTTTGAACTTCGGGGTGACCCGGTAGTGGACTGTAGTGGAGCCGTCCAGCTCCCGTTCCACTTTCTCGCTCACCTCGATGTCAACCTTGCCTCCGTCTGCTGTCGTCGCCTTGAAAGTGCGCTTGGTGGACACCAGGGGGCTGTAGGCAGTCTCACGTAAGCTCATCTGCGGATCAGGTTCCTCGTCAATCTGACTGTCGATGTGAACGGGGATGGTGTTCCTCATGTACTTGTCCAAGCTGGCCCGCATCTCAGCAACGTTCCCTGTCTGTGCGAGAGCTTCCAAGTTCTTGATCTCCTCCGCTCGCTCCTTCCGGTGCTGCAGGGCTTGACGCTCGAACTGGCGGCGGGTACGTGCTCTGTCGTAGCGGTCTGCAACTTCAGAGTTCTTGTCCAGGGTGGATCGCAGCTCTGCTACTGCTTCCTTACGTTCCAGTGGATTCCTGCGCTCTGCTTCAATGGTGTCTCGGAGTTTGGAGGCGGCCTGCTGTCCCTCTTTCTGCGCTTCCTTCAGTCGCTCCAGTCCTTCAGGTGTAGCGTCGTACCTGCGCTGTGCTCGTTGGACTCTCTTCACTGCCCTCTGCCGTTGTTTCATGCGTGCGAGGAGGCCGCTGGAGAATTGTTCAGGAGTGGTATTCTGCTCGTCCTGCTTGAACGCTGTGAGATCGCTGTTAGCGGTCGCAAGCCTCTCTTCGGCTTTCATAAGTGCTTCTCTCATATGACCGGAGCAACGTGGGCCGGGTTTCGGTTGACACATAGCAGGTTTCCTTTCTGTGGAGGTGATCCCATCTTGCTCTCGTCCTAACGCACTCCCCTTACTCTAGGAGGGGCAGTTTCTCCTCGGCCTTGAGATTGTTGAAAACTTTTTCGAGAAAATGTGGAATCCGGCTTGACAGGGTGGATGGAACTAGTAGAGTAGGGGATAAGAACTCCACCTAGTGAATGGAAGAAACAATGCCTGCTCTGATTATCCTCGCCGTCGTCCTCGGCATCCCGGCACTCGTCATCGCCGTCATCTACACGGTTCACTTCCTCTACTTCCTCATCAACGTGGTCGGCACTCTCGACTTCGCTCCGGCTTTCTTCCACACGGGCAACGTCTTCGCCTGGATCATCACCATCATCGCACTCGTCCTCGCAGTCGCCATTCTGAAAGCGGTCGTCAAGGTTGTACGGACCCTCGGAATCCTCATCGCTAACTCTATCGCAATGGCCGTCACCGCTGGTGTCAGCCGGAAGAAGCTCAACTTCGAGCAGGTGAAGCGTGCGGCTGTTGTCAGCGGTGTCACTCTCCTCGTCATGGTTCTCATCTTCTTTATCCTCGGAATCATCGGCTCGGTCTACGCCGTGTCCCTGGTCTTCGATTTCACCGCTGAGAATCCCGGCCTCACCGGAACTTTCCTCTCCGGGAACATCCTCGCCACCATCTACCTGTTCCTCTTCAGCATGAGCATCCTCGCTCCCGTCAATGCGAACAGCTCCTCTGACGACTGAGTGCCACACTCCTAGAGACCCCCGCTCACACGAGCGGGGGTCTCTTGCGTTTCCCTCTGTGCCGGAAACCCCTCCTCCTCACCCGTATCCTCCGTTACGCTGTAACAGGTCCAGGAACGCCGTAGGAGGGGCGTAGAGGCTCGGATAGGCCCGGAAGAGTGCAGGAAGGCATCTAGGAGCTTGAAAGGGCGTCTACGGGGCTGTGAGAGGATACCAGGGCAGCTTCTCCTCCCCCGTGCGTAGGCGTAAGCGAAGCTAGGCGAGGGCAGGGCAGGAGGGAACTCATCATAGGGAATCCTGTCCGTCCCTGTTCTGGCGAGAGCGTGCAATCAGGAGTACAGCCGTGCACACACTGATGGCCCCGTACCCATTGAGGAGGGGTACAGAGCCATCAGCCTATAGTGTCACCAGTCAGGTTCCCACTCGTTGAAGTGCCAGTCGGTGACGGGCGTGGTCGTTTCCATCTCGTCTTCGTCCATGCTATTATTCAAGCATGAATGTCCTGCTGAGTCAAGGGGGCAAGGGGGAATCTTCCTACTGCGTTGAGCGTTACCCCAGGGAATCGAGGAAAGGACGGATATGGCGGCAGAACACCAGTCATGGAAACTCACAGATGACGAGCGAGTAGAACGCATCAAGGCGAACATCATCAAGTTCATTAGAGGTGACTCAGGGGCGTCCACCACGGACTCCACAATGGAAACCGTCTCCGATACCGCCGCAGATACTCAGCCGGATCTCAATGCAGAGAACCGCCCGGAACCAGCCTGACGCCCAACGTTCAAAAAGTGTCCATTCTACAGATGTAGACAGAAACCAGAACAGAGGGAACGTCTCACTGACCCCTCAGCACCTCACAAACGAGCCTAGAACGGCCTCACATACCCCTTACCGGGTTTCCCCTCACCAGCTCAGCGCAGAGCCGTGTAGAGGGCAGGGAAACCGGAGGACACATCGTGTCGAGCGATGATCCGGGCCTGGGGAACAGAAGCGCAAGCGGGACTCACATCGAAGGCTATGTCTGCCCACACTTCCCCCACCGGCTCCACCTCATAGACGTACCCGGTCTCCCCGGCCCACCAGGCCGCCTCATTCACCGCATACTCGAAGACGCAGCTCACGTCGAAGTCGTCTCCGCACTCGGAGAGGGAATAACCCTGGGTGAGAACGATGAACACCCGTTCACCCGCTCCCCCGCCGTTCTTCTTCCCGATGTCCTGACCAGGGCGCAGAATGGTTCCCGGTTCCATCTTCTCAGGGCTGCCGTGCAGGTACATTCTCAGTGTTCTCCTTGACTAGAGGTAGGGACGTTTCCCCTGTTCTCATCACTCTAGCAGAAGGAGAGCAGGAATAGCCAGTCAGGATCAGGGTTACTCGGTAGAGTAAGGCGTCCTCAGAGCGGGAATCACAAGATTATGAGTATCAGGGGTAGCTACTCTCCGTATCGTGGAGGTGTGCTTCCCCGTCTCTCCATTCTGCTGTGACACGATCCATCCGTAGAGAACAGCAAGAGTGTCCGCTGTTCCCCGGCTGGCGAGAGCAGTGATGGTGAAATCCCCGTATGCGTCGTGAGAGAACTCAGCGGTGAGCAGGTCACCGTGCTCAATGTCCCCTGGTCCCACCTCAGCACCAGAGAACTCCGTATCGTCGGAGAGAACCTTGCGCAGTGCAGTGCCCGGCTCCCAGCTCTCCTTCTTGCTCTGAGCCACCGTCACGCCCGCTACGAGCAGGCGGGGTACGCCCTGAGCCTCACTCACGTAAACAGGGCCTTGGATGACAGCCGTACCGTATCGGTCATCCCGGAAGAGGAGGGTGAGAATGTCCTGAGCTTCCACGTCTGCCAACTCGGTCACCAGCAGCTTCTTGTCCCGGCGACTCGTATCAGCGAATAGGTCGAAGTCGGAAGTATCGGGGGTGGTCTCATCATCAAGGGGGAAGCCCATGTCGAATAGTGGGACGGATTCTGTCATCGTCGTATCTCCTTCACATCACTCTCCATTATAGCAGAGAGGGGACATCGAAAACGGTGAAAGAGGGGACGGGGATAGCCCGGTGAGCTGGTTATCCCCGTGTCTTTCCTCACTCCTCTCACCTGCACGGATATACCCTCGTGCAGTAGTGCCGTAGTGCAGTACCTATAACCCCAGGTCAGACGGGTAGGCTTTAGAGGGTTTGTCTCTGGAGGGTGAGCGAGGGGAACAGGGAGGGGGAGACTGCTACGTCGGGTCGGGTTCTCCCGTTCTGCTGTGAACTGTGATAAAGTGGAAGGTTGAGAGCACTTGTCACATACACTATGCACTGTCCTACCCTAGAGAGAAGGTCGGCTCCATGTCCACCCAGAATGAAACTCGTCTCATCATCGTCATTCTTTCCATGTTCATCGGCGGTATCGTCGCCCTCTTCCTCCCCTTCCTGGCAGCGAAGGCCGTGGGATTCATCTTGATCCCCCTCGCCGTACTCACCGTCGTTGTAACCTTTGCCTTCCTCGGCTTGCAGGAACTCATCAACCGCATCCGCACACGTTCCTGAGAGGAACCCTCTCACCAACAGTTTCATAGTCCCTTGAACCCCTAGCACTGCCTCCTTGTCCCACTGATGTGATAGGGAACACTGTGCTAGCATTGAATCAGTTGACACCTCTGTAAAGGAGAACCGTGATGGTCAGGACAGAAGCCTACGAAGTAGGAATCGTCTTCCTCGACGCTTTCAAGGCGATGATCGCCCGAGAAGATAACCGGGAGGTCAGCGTGAGTGAGACGCCCATCACCTCCGGTTCACTTTTCCTCGTCCGTGGGAGAAATGCCGCTCACAGGCGTATCACGGCCTATGCCAGTGATGCGTGCAGTTCCACCGTCCTACTCCGCACCGAGGACCGGGGCACTCTCATCGCTCACACTCACAAGCATGTGAACCGGGTATACGTAGACAGGGATGACCCTACCCTTGTAGCCCTTGCCTGCAAGAATCCCAAGGCTGTCCAACGATGTCTTGCGAAGCTCACGGAGAACGGTATCGAGCACGAAGTCCTCTGAGCGGTTCACACCAGGGGAGGAGAGAGTGTTGTCTGCACTCTAACCCACGCACCCCGGCGTCTCTCTTGGAAGAGATCGTGAACTTCGAATGCACGGAGGACGCTGATGAAGAGACGGTTCGGTTCTCTGACCAGGCAGCCTCGGTGGCGATGCGGAACCCGAATCTGCCGGTTGATGTCCTCAATACTCAGTACCAGGCATCCCTGTCCTCTGACACCGCAAAGGCGAGATACATGCAATGGAACGGCCTCCTGAACCCGCAGATGGATGAAGACATCGTGCTGGAGGAGTACCGACGTGTGCGCTTTGAATTCCTGCTCACACCCCATCCCCTGTCTCAGTCGGTCTGGGATTCCATCATGTCCCACCTGGATATGGACCTCATCCTGTCGTAGTCACTCCACTCCCAGCAGTGTCTTTCTCTAGCCCTCTCACCTGCACGTATGCACCCCCGTGCAGTAGTTCCGCCGTGCAGTACACGTCGTAGCAGGTCAGAGGGGGCGGGGAGAGCCTGCTTGTCTTTCTCCCGTCTCTGAATCTATGTGATATTCCTCTCACTTCTCTGTTGCTCTCACCGGGAGCTCATGCTATGCTGACTCCATAGAATCACTGTTAGGACCATAGTAAGAACCAACACCAGCACACCGCCTATGAAGGAGACAGCAATGGCACACACGGTACCAACAACTCAGTGGGACGTAGAGGAAGATGACTACGAGACCGTCTACACGTCCCGTTTGGATTCGTCCAGTTACATCATCGTCAGCCGCCGGAGCGGAAGCGTCATCTGGTACTACAATGATTGGGTGAAGGAAGTCTTCGATGACCTCGACACGGCCTTTGCACGTCTCGCCGTACCCACCGTCGCCTGATACCGGCAGAAGCCCCTAGAAGGCCCGTGGGCAACCCTACACAGCTCACAGCCTCCTCCGGGTCCACATACACAGCAGAAGCCCCTCACATCATTGCGAGGGGCTTTCTCATGCTGGAACGAGGATAGAGAACGTCCAGGAACAGGGGAGACGGCAACAACCGCTCTGTCCCCCTACGAGAATCAGCCGACGACGGAACGGAGCAGAGCAATGCTCACAAGACCGATACCGGCGAGAACGACGATACCCGTCATCCGAGTCGTGCTGGAGAACCCACCGTTCAGGAGAAGCAGAACAGCAGAGGATATGGTCACCGCCGCCGTGCCGACGAGAAAGACAGTGAACCCGACGAGGGTGATGAAACCTGTGAAGAACTCCATGACTGACTCCTTGGTAGTAACCGGGATGGTGTTCCGTTGACACCATCATAGGCACACTCCCCCGGCACATGCAACCCCGTGACGGTGATTCAGAACACGGTGATAAGCAGGCCCTCCGCAGTGTCCCTCGGATGGTACTTCTTCACCAGCGGATACACGGCATTCAAGTGCTCCTGCACCTTCTCCGAGTCCGTCACCCGTCCCGTCTGCTTCCACGAGACGAGAACACCGTCCTCATGGAGACCGACATGGTAGCCCTCACCCTTGTTCGTGACCCGGTAGTTCTTCTGAGTCAACGCACGAGCCACGCTGTTCTTGATGCGATTCATCTTCTGATGACGATGGAACGCCCGTGCTTCATTCTCCCTGAGCTTCATCCTCGCCGCCCTTCTCTATGATGTCATGGTGCTGTCTATTCTCTCAGCCTACCAGAAAATCCTCTCCGGGGCAACGCTTCCTCGTCCACACTGGCCGCTGTCTACCTCACTCCGCACTTCTCTTGAAATTTGTTCCAGAAAAATCCTGTCCCCGGCTTGCACTCTACTCTTCACCCCTGTAGAGTAGAGGTAACAGCACAAGGGAACACACCAGAGGAGAACACCATGATGGTAGGCAACGGAACCCAGGCGAAGCAGAACAAGGCACACCGTGAGGACATGACCTGGTTCAAGTCCGGCAAGAAGGAGTACACGCACTGCTCCGGTCTCTACATCATCCGTTACGATGAGCGTCGCCGTCTCTGGCTCGTCTGGAACCTCGACGGAACCGCCCTCCTCGATGAGACCAACCTCCAGGTCTTCGGCCCCTCCCTCACCTGGGCAAAGGCATGGTTCAACCTCCATATGGAGCAGGCGTCCACCGACGCATCCTGACCCCCAGCAGACACAGAGAGACCCCCGCTCACATATCGAGCGGGGGTCTTTCTCATTGGGTCACAGTTGCTCGCTCAGCTCCTCTTCAAGCTCGAAGAGCCTTCTCGCAGCTTCCCGTCGAGTCAGAGTCGATGGAGCGTCCTCTGCAACCGTCTCATCACTGCCGGTCATATGATGCACCTCTCTTCATGTCGGCATGAGTCCGTCCTTTCCACTCTACCACCATCAGGAGTCACCGTCAATCAGTCGTTCTCCTCACGGGGTTTCCGTTCCTGCTCTTTCGCCCATTCCCCGTATCCCGCAATCCGCTTGGAGAGGATGGAGTTCCAGTCTACACGAGGAGCATTGCGTACCAGCGTCGCATCATCGTCCAAGGTGCCGTTCTGAGCCTCCTTCATAAAGTAAGCCAGCGTCCTCGCAGCTCGCTTCCTCTCACCATGATCGATCTCAGCGAAGTACTGGTGGCTACTGTCCCCGGCATACGGCAGTCCCTCGCCGTCCCAATTCGACTTGCCGTTGATGATGAGAGAATCGCTGTTCCGGTGTTCATACACGCTGAACGTCTTGGTCCCGCCGTCCGGGGTGATAACCGTGTAGGTGTTACCCCACTCACGAGTGTTGTAGAAGCTTCCCACGGAGACGTTGGTGACTCCAACCTTCTCCATCTCGTCTTTCAGCTCGTTCTCAGGGAACCTCGTAGCGTAGTAGAACTGGTCCTGTTCCTCCATCTCCCTCAACAGCCGGTCATGCTTCGGGATCATGCCGCCGGACTCATACTCTCTGAACTGGGGATCGTGGATGGACTTGTACTTCTCACCCGCTGCTACCCGGTTGAGCGTTTCATTCACGTCCTTCGCTGTGAACTTGCCCAAATACGGCTTCCTATCGCTAGGCTTCCCGCCGATGCCAAACTCCATGTTCGCAGCTCTCATCGCCTGCACCTGAGCGTCCTGCAAACCGATAAGGTGTTCATTTCCCTCTCGTTGCGGTGCAGGAGGGGGCGGGGGAGCCAGCTCAGCACGCTTGTACATCGGCATCGAACGGGACAGATCAGCGATGCAGTGAGCATGGCCCCGCATCGGTAGCATGGAATCCTGGATCCGCTTCACCTCATCCCAATCCGGCTTGTCCGTGTCCAGAGCCTGAGCCAGCTTGCCCAGGGAAGCGTAGTTCTGCTTCTCGTTCTCCGTGAACGGCATCCCACTGTCCTCCAGCTGCTGAGCGTAGAAGGTAGCCAAGTCGGTATCATGGTCCTTCGTGTCCGAGCGGGAGAGGAATCCGTGGATGGCCTTCTTCTCCTCCTTCAACCCAGCAAAATTCGCACGCCGGACCTTACCCACATGGATATCCCGCTCCCGGCGAGCCTCAGCATGACGCAAACGTTCGAGCAGTTCGCCTCGTTTCTCCATGCTCGGGGCATTCTCGATCTGTTCCTGTAGCTCCCGCTTTCCGGTACGGGTGCCATCGTACTGCTCTTGCAGGTTGCCGATGTTAGCCTTGGTGATGAATGACCGGCTTTCGGGGTTCATCACCCATTCCCGCTTCGCCTCATTCAGCTGCGGCCTCAGATGACTAGCGCAACGTGGTCCTCCTGTTTGGCACATGATGATTCTCCTTCTCTAGTGCGACGGTTCTTGTCTCCTCCATGTCCTATCGCATCTCCGGCATGATAGGGGCATTTGTGATAAACTCAGGGGGAGGAGGCCCTATATGCGACACATCATCTTCGGAGACACCGGAGGGCATCGTGAACCCCTGTTCAAAGCTCTCGTCAACCTCGGCATGGACCCCTACACTCATGTCCTCCCTGCTGATGTCACGGTGTATCACCTCGGAGACCTCATCCACAAGGGACCGGACAGTGAAGGCGTCGTAGACCTCGTAGAGTCCATCAGGCAGGCCGGAGGGAACTGGGTCCAACTCGCAGGTAACCATGAGATGCAGTATCTCGGCGGTCCCCTGTTCTGGGATAGCGTGGTTCCTGAACGGACTCAGCGCACCCTCCATGAGTGGAAGCACGACGGCTTCCTCCGCTTCGCCGCTGAGCTTCCCCCTACCGTCCTCACAACTGGCGATGGTACTACCCGGTTCAACTCCCCGACGTTCCTCACTCATGCTGGTATCTCAGCACCGTTCCTGGAAGCACACTTGCCGGGGGTGAGAATGAGTGAGCTGGTACCTGCTCTCAACGCCCTGTCCGTCCCTGATCTGGCGATGCCGGGTGATATGCTCGGAGGTATTCCGGTGAACCTTCCCCCGGCTGGTCCGGTATGGGCGAATGGCAACTCAGAAGTCTGGAAGAGCTGGGTGTTGCAGGGGAACATGCCCATGAACCAGGTCGTCGGTCATATCACCCCCTACAGCTACTCCCGAGAGCAATGGTTCCCCGGTACATTCCTCGGGCTGATGGACAGTGCTACAGTAGACAGGAAGAAGCGTACCCTCCTCGTTCCCGTCTATGACAGGCACATCCTCTTCAATGATCCGGGTTTCTCGAAGTACGCTACTGCTGTCCAACCCTATTCCGAGTTCAAGGAGTCCACCCCATGAAGCTCAACGACCTCATCTACTACATTCACGAGTATGTGAGCAAAGACACAATGACTAGGCTCCCGGTGAATAGCGGAGCCTTGCACACCGCTGTCGTCGTGCAGGGACTCTACTACCTGTACCGGGATGAACGTCTCATCGACCTGCCGATTATCAACAAGGAGAACCGGGCTACCTTCCCTCACTTCCGAAACGGTGTCTCCGGCGACAAGAAGAATCTCTGGTACACTCCGACGACCCCTACGGAACAGCTCTCTGAAGAAGAGGCTCGTATCCTGAAGGGCATCATCGAAATCGCTTGGGACCACTTCGGTTTCCGGGGTGGCCAGAACCGTGAGCTGCATTACACGAGGGCGCACGGGGAGGCGTTCTGGAAATCTCATGTCGGGCAGGAGCTCACGCCGCTGGGTATCGTCCTGCCCCTCGTGAGCCCTGATACCCGGAGGACGGCTCGCAGTCTCCACACCTACCCGGACTTGGAGCAGGTGGTGTTCCATCTACATCAGAATGATGAGCATGACCTCGCTTGGACCGCTCTCGCCTACAAGAAGTGCAACGGTGAGATCTTCTACCCGGCGAAGGACGTAGAGGAGAGCCTGCCTACGGATGAGAACGGTATCATCCTCTCCCAGACGGTCTCTGCCCCTCACACGGTGCCGTTGGACCTCTGGCGGACCTCTACGGGGCCGGTGAACGCTGTCTGAGCAGGAACGCTCCTCGATGCCTCAGCACCGGGAGACCACATGAGACCGCCCCTCACCGTATCGAAGGCGAGGGGCGGTTTCTTGTGTCCGGGGAAACTCAGATGCCGAGTTCCTTCATCAGAGCAAGGGTCTCGGTGTCGAACTCATCGGTGACGATGAATGCTTCATCATCGAAGTTCACGTCATCGGTGGTCCACATCTCGTCCTGCATGGTGTCGTTGATCATCGTTCTGCCCTTTCTGTAGGAGCGGGGTTCCTGCTTTCACAACCTATCGTGACACACTCTCCACCAGAAGGCAAGCTCTCATCGAAGAAATTTTCCTCGTCTCATTTGCGCAGGTCACAGGAAAGAACGCTTGCGCTGGGAGAACCGCTGTGCTAAAGTCAACGGTGTAAGCATCACTCGACTCACAAGGAGCAACGTCATGGGAATCCTCACCACCGGAAGCCGTGTCCGCCTGGCCGGAACCAACCTGGAAGGCACCGTCCGCAGCCACGTCACGCACCTCGATGCAGTCTACGTCAACTGGGACACCAACGGGGTCGGTGATGAGTGGCCCTTCGAGATGGAGGAGATCGAGGTCGTCCCTGAGTAACCTCCCCTGACTCCCCTCCCCGGACCATCCTCACAGAGAGGGCCGAATCCGATGTAGTGGATTCGGCCCTCTCCCTGTTCCAACCCACCCAACCTGTATCATCCCTGTTCACCAAGGGTTTCATAGTCCCCTGACAAGCTCCACGGAAAACTGAACCCGATATACGGGATAAGGACAAGTCACCCTGAAAATATGGAAAGGAGAGGGATGACCATGAGCCTCTATAGCGCAACACGCACAGCACACCCCACCCTGGGCGGATACCTGCTCTCCTACTTCACCAAGCTTCCCAACCTGTTCTGGGTAGCCGGAGGAGGTCTCTTCTACCTCGCCTACGCCTACTCTCTCACCCACGTCCCAGAAGGATTCATCGGTGCTGGCGGAACCAACTACAGCGGTTGGCACCTCGCAGCGGGACTGAGCATCGGTCTCGCACTCCTCTTCGTCACACCCAACATGGTCCGCCTGGTGAACTCCATCTACCGCCTCGTCTACCCGGAGTACGAGGAAGGGGAAACTCACCGCTTCTGGAGAGCCGCCGTCTACGTGTTCTCCCTCGCTCTTCTCGTAGTCCCCCTGCTCCTCTTCTGGCTCACCTGACCCTTCACCTTTCCTCCTCGCACAGAAACAACTCAGCCCCCGTGTACCGCTTACGGGGGCTGAGTCGTCCTCTCATCCGTTCAGAACCTTCTAGGCCGTTCTAGGGGCCATTACGTGCGTCCCAGAGGGGAATGAGGACATCGGGGTGAATTCAGAGTACCGCTGGTGTCACACGCCTATCATGTCCTTCTCGAAGAACTCCTGTATCTTGCTCCACACCTCGTCAGAGAGCTTGTGATGAGGCAAGATGGAGTAGGCAGGATACAGGTAGTCGTCCTCCTCGATGCGAGAAGCTACGATAGTCTCGTCCATCTCCGGGTGCTTGATAGAAGCGAGGATGGTGTGCGCCTTGCAAGTCCTCGCCCTGGATGCCTTCCGGTATGCAATACTCACCGGGAGGAACGGGGTAGAGGGATTCGACAGAGAGGAGAGATTCACCCATCTACTCGGTCGAGCCATACTGCTCAGAATGGATCCTGGGGTAGCAGGATTCCGTGACAGGTATGACAGCACGGCATGGTCACTGCACCTGGCGAGGTGACGAGCATTCATCTCACTCAGGTTATGATTCGAAGCGATACCGTGAACGATGGAGCGCATTGCGTCCGTGATGAAGACACCCTTCGAATAGAGATTGCAGAACTTGTCCACCATCTCATCCATGTAGCTCCGAGGTAGACGGGGAGCGGAAGCCCATTTCTGCGCCCTATACAAGCTTTGATCGCAAAAGAAGTTCTTAGCTTTCATCACGAAGCTTTCAGGGACAAACGGGTTTTTCACGAGTGGCATGATGAGACCGGAATCGAAGGAATATCCCCCGTCCAAGAGGTCAGTGAGAGCATCCACCTGCTCGTTCATCAGCCGCTGCGGGAAGTTAGGGTTACAGGAGCGGTCCTCATTCCATCCTTGGGCGTATCCGAGCGGGTCTTCTCTCATCGACTCATACGGGTTCTCCTCAAAGACCCGTGCAGGCGCATTCGGGTGAGTAACGAGCTTCGCCCTAGCCTCGTCCATTCTCTGCTCATACATAGCGTTGAGAACGGACGTAGGGGTGTCCGGGTGTTCGAGGCAGAGCTTTACCAGATGAGACGCCGCCTGCTCATTCCACGCTTCCCGGTCCCTCTCAGGGTTGAACAGGGTCAGATCCTCGAATCGCATACGTGTCTCTCCTCTCTCAATCATGGATGCTTATGGACAGTCGCTCCCTCTCACCCTAGCAGGGGAACAGGGAAAAGGCAAGTCGGAGAATCAGGCCAGCTCGACCGTCTTCCACCGCTGTGCCGCTTCATCACCTCGAAGTCCATCACAGGCGATGAACTGCTGTACCTGCTCCCACACACCGTCAGAGAGCTCAGGGCGGGAAGCGAGCAGAAGGTTCAACCGACTCCAGTTGGACAGGGACATGAGATTCATGTACTCCCGTGCCAACACGTCCTCCGGGGCGTTCGGATTCCTGATGACAGCAGCGGCAAAAGGCTCACCGTTCCGTCCCCGCTTGCGACCGTTCTTCTCATAGAAGGCCATGACCGTCTCGATAGGCGTAGAAGGGTTGGACAGTGCATACCACTTCACGCTCTGGGTTCCATGCTTCAGCACCGCAGAGAGGAACCGGGGAGACAGGTCCGAGTTCCGAGCCAATTCCTGCTTCGCCTTCGTGGAACCGTGCTCCATGATGAGTCCCGCCTCGTCCTCAGTGATAGAGGTATTCCGGGCAAGGACGGTCAGGTGCTTGGAGAGGTTGCGTCCCCGCCGAATGTCCGCCTCCAAATCTTCTACACTGCGCCTCGGGCGTACCACCATCTCCTGCTTCTTCAGGTTGCTCAGGAAATGGGGGGCAGAGTACGTTTCACCCTTCTCGATGTACCTCTCAGCGTGCGCCTTACGGACCTTTAGGGGAATGCTCTCATTACGGTAGTACACGCCCCACGGGATACCAGCGAGAACAGGGGAGTCCGGGTCTGCATCGTAGAGCGATTCGGGCAGGGTCGGATTCAGGAACATGGAACTCAGAGTGCGGTAACGGAACTTCGCCCACTCATGCACCATAGCCGGACTGTCGTACGGCGGAATCCACGACGGGTCATGCAGGATCTTATGCAGAACGTCCTCATGCTCGTCCAACGGGAAATCCCGGTGAGCTAGGATCTCTGTCGAGTCGATGAACTGCATCTCATGTGCCGTTTCCCACGCCTTCAGCGGTGAATCAGATCGTCCCTTGATGAGATATCCTACAACGTTGCGAGTCGAGGTGATCGCCTGCGTCCTGCCACTGCGTTCACGTATGTAGAACAGGTTGATGTCTTCGAGCTTCACGGGTACAGCCCCTAGCAGAGTTCAGTCACGTATACCCTTCCACGCTATCAGAAAAGGGGAAGGAATACAAGTCCCTCCGGCTCTCACTCCCCGGTGTCCGTCCCCTCGTCCTGCCACTCCTGCACCCATGCCCTTGTCTGCTCCCACACGGAATCCGGGAGGCGATGAGCGAAGAGGATACTCGGAAGGGGAGAATCCATGTAGGCTCGCACCGCTATGTCCTCACTCGTCTGCGGGTTCATCGCAACACAGGTACGCACAGCCCTGCTCTCCTGGTTCTCCTTGCCCTCGTGAATGGAGTAGTAGGTCATCACGTCTTCAATCGGGGTAGCGGGATTGGACAGAGCATTCATCTTCACCGTCGAGAGGAACCGTCCTCGCTGTCCTCGGAGGAACGTGGACAGGATGCTCGGGGGAGTCGTCCTATTCGCCGCCAGAGCCTTGTATACGTCCTGCCGGTTGAAGTCGAGCAGGGTCTCCAGGTGCTGAGCGGAGAGCCGGGGATTCGCCGCCAGGCTCGCATAGGCGTCTTTTCCCCAATTAGGCAGGGCGGTCTGGAGAACCTGGTCTCGCAGAGCGTTCGGGCAGAACGGGTGAGAGATGATATCGTGTCGAGTCTGGGGAGATCCCGTGGAACGCAGGTCATCGAGGTCATCATCAACCATCATCTCAGCGGAGTGATAGGTCCGGTACTGCCTCACGATGAGCTCTGCCGCCAAGAGGCCAGGCTTGTTGAAACGGGCAGTGCTGAACCAGGCGAACTCGAAACTGCTATGCCCCCGCATCTTCAGAGCCGCAGCCAGCTTCATCTCCTCTGACACGTAGGGGTTCTTCAGCAAGGGGGTGATTGATTCCATCCGGTCGAGGAGAGCTTCAATAGCCTCCGCATCGACGGAGATCCGGGGGTGTGAGAGCAAGAACCTCGTCTCATGCGGCAACGGTCCCTTTCCGGGCTGTTTCCACTGCTCGGCCACGGGAACGTCGTACCACTCAATCGGGAACTTGTGCGAGGATTGGAGGTCGAGATACGACGGGTGCCGTCCCATCTCCCAGACCAGCTCAGGAGGAGCGTCCGGGTGATTCCGGGCAAGAGAGTACAGAAGCACTGCGTCCACCTCCGCATCAGAGCCGAAGAAGTCAACATCATCCCAGGTCAGAGCCTTGGTGCTGAGCGTAGCAGTCATGGTCACGCCTCGTCCTGTCCGGCGTTCTGGTTGAGAGTACGGAGAATCCGGTTCCAGGCTACCCTCGGGATGACCTTCCGGTTGAGAAGAATGTCCGAGCAGTTGTACTCTTCACAGAAAGTGTCATAGACAGCGAGAGCAAATTCATCACTGACATTCGGGTTGGAAGCGACGGCGATCTGCACCATCTTGCTCCACTTATTCCGCTTCTTCTCGTGTGTCGTGTAGATCCGCATCACGTCCTCAATCGGCGTGGAAGGGTTGGACAGAGCGGCTTTCTGTGCCGCCTTCGGTCCATTCGGGTTGAGAAAAGTACGGAGCATGTGAACAGGCATGGACGGGTTGAAGGCCAGTCCCTCCATCACCGCATTGACGTTCGTTTCCCGGTTCATCAGGGCGTCCACTTCCGCTTCCGTGAGCGTCGGGTTCTGAGCCAGGCTCCACAAATCCCAGGAGAAGCTTCGCTTCTGGTTGATGACCGTCTCCCGTATGTCAGCAGGGCAGTCAGGGTGAGCCAGGGCATCAGTGAAGGTTGCATACCGATTCCCCTTGCTCCACCGCACCAGTTCAGGGTCGAGCGGGTAGTCCGGGTCCACGGGGGAGAAGTAGTAGGCCGTGTCACGGTAACCTCCCTGCTCCTCCAGCGTGTCCCAATGCTCGTCCACCAATGCTTTCTTGTCTGCAAACGGGATAGCAGGGTTGCTGCACAGACCTTCGACCCAATCTTGCACGACCTCCGGGTCATTGCTCAGGTCGATGTGCAGGAACTCCTCGGGCAGATGCGGGGTAGCGAGGAATGCTTTGGGAATGTCCATATCGCCCTCCAGAGGGTACTCCCACATGTAGAGCATGGTGTCCTTCACAGCATCCACCGGGAAGTTCAAGTGAGAGAAAGCAACGTACTCAGCACCCCAGTATTGCTCGTAGAACCTCAGCAGGACATCGCTGGGAGTATCAGGGTGACCCACGGTGAGATTCCACATCTTTTCCATCTCATCCATCTCATCCATCTCAGGGCAACCATCGGTGCGCAGGCGGAAAGCGTCGGAGTTCTCCCAGGCGGCTTCCGCTGCGGCGACCTCTTCACGAGTGACCTCAGCCATATTCCCTCTCTCATCCGGTGCATAGTCCGTTTCCCTTCAGTCTAGCAGAGAAACCCACCCAACGCAAGGCGGGAACGGGGGAGGAGAGGAAGAACTCGGAGGAGAGCAGAGTGTCCGTCCCCCTCTGCTCGTATACGGCCCTCTACGGGGTCAGAACAGGGGAGAGCGGTCAGCTCCTCATCTACGGGTCAGATTCGACGGAGAGGGGCGTGGAGGACCGTTTCAGAGGTCGTCCGGCTATGCGTCACCCACTCCACGTCAGCGGGGAACTTGTGATCTAAGTTGGCGGCGTAGTTCTTCGCAGAACGCTTCACCGCTTCCACCAGATCTTCACCTGCCTCAGCGATATCGGTGATAGCTTCCCGGATTCCGAGGAGCTTCCGGTCTCCGGCGTGGAAGTCAAAGAGAACCATGCCCTCCCGTTCAGCCGGAATGGTCACCCAGAGCGTGTCAGCGGTGAAAGAAGGAATCGTGTCCATTGGAGTCTCTTGAGTAGGTGTATGCAGAGTGGATAAGGGATCTTTCATTGTAGCATGATTCTCCTGCTCTCCGGTTCATGCTACGAGCTTGGTCAGCACCTTGCCCCGTCGAAGCAGGTTCGTCTTCTCCTCATCCTCCGGGGTCGTCTGATACGTTTCAATCTGAGTGGGCAGGGCGTCCATGAGTACCGGGTGATGGAAGAGAAGAGCGAAGCTTTCCTCCCACTCTTCTCGTGAACCGGAGCTCTTGATGTACTGGAACATGCTCTCCCACTGCGTTTCACTCGGACGGCACCCGAGGAGCATCCGCATCCACACCTCTCCCACCGATTCAAGGTGATCGGCTAGATACTCAGCAGGCAGGAGGGGATTCATCAGCAGGTGATCGAAGTCATAACTGTACCTGTTCTGTCCCCGCATCTTCTCATACTTGTATGCAAGGATTTCCACCGGGAGGGAGGGATTCGAGAGTACCTTTGCTCGCACGGAACGATTCTTGTGCCTCGTCATAGAACTGAGCATGGAAGCCGGGGTAGCGGGGTTGATAGCAAGGGTAGAGAACACGCTTGTATTGTCATCCTCACTCAGCCTCACCGCTTCTTCAGTGGTGAGAGTAGGGTTGTAGGCAAAGATCCGCTTCGTTGCAATCGGCGTGGATCTCTGCAACCCCTGCCGCCTCACTTCTTCAGGAACGTTGGGATGGGAGAGGAACGGAGAGACGACCTTCATGGATCGGACGGGGAGGAAAGCGTTGATGGTCTCCGTGGACAGGTTGGGAAGATTCACCACCTGAACCCCATAGTTGCCGAGGTCCACCGACCGGGTTCGGATGGGAAACTGTCGCCGTGCTTCCCCCGCTACGTAATACCGGCGAGAGAAAGCCGCTTCGTCTGAAAGAGCGGGATTGAGCAGTACGCTACTTCTCCATGCACTATGAATCGTCATATCATCGGACGGAGGAGCGTTGAGAATTTCTGCCGGGATGGAGGGGTTTGAAACCAAGGAGGAGACGACTTTCCGCACTTCATCCGTACTCGTGTCTTCAGGAGGAGTGCGAAGGAACGTGTCAACCAAGTTCTCCATGATGTCACCGGGGAGGTTCTGATGCCGCAGAATCCTGCTATCGACTATCCTCTGAGCAGGAACCCCCTCTACAAAGAACCGTAGAATCTCAGAGGGAGTCTCAGGATGCACAATCAGGAATTTGAGCAATTCAACCCTGTTCAAATGATTCTGAAAGCAAATGGTGTCAGGCAACCTCATAGCAAGTCCTTGTCCTCAGAGTATAGTCATCTTCGTGCGTATCCCCTCCATCTTACCAGAGAACACATCTGAAAGCAAGCCGACTCCGGTTTTCATGGAGAACGGGAAACCTTGCATGGAAGAAAGTCGCAGAAGCTCCTCCTCTCCGCTTGACAGGGGAATCAGGTACACTCTAGAGTAAGAGCAGAAGCACAGAACACCCCGAGCGAGGAGAACATCATGCTGAAGAGCATCTGGTCCACGGAGAACCACGGCACCTGGAAGATGCACTATCTGAAAGAGGATAGCGATTGCTACGTGATCGAGCACCTGTTCACCGGCAAACTGTCCACCCTCTACTACGGGGAGGACCGCATCAAGTCTTTCTCCTCCCTCAACGAAGCTCTCCACTACGGAATGAAGTACATGGAGGAGAAGAAGGAATCCTACTTCCAGACCCCCTTGTTCTGAGACAGCCCTGAGTATCCCACCAGCTCCAGTTGCAGAAGGCTCCTCCTCTCTACCCCCCTGAGACGAGGAGCCTTCTTCCGATTGATTAGAGAAGACACCGATGACCGTCCCCCTGCCCGTGAAAGGACACACCATGAATGAATACATGCAGGAAACCGTGAACCTCCTGATGAAAGTCGCCCAGGTCAAGCGTGAGAATCCACGTCTTGTCATCATCACCGACTCCGGTGAGTTCACCATCAATGACGACGGCACCTACTCCTACAGCGACTCAGAACAGAACACCACGACCGCTCCCCCGGCCTGACCCCGTTAGGCCCTCACAGGCCCGTTTACGTGCGTCTCAGGGGCATGTGAGAACATGATTTCACTTGGATACAGCGAGTTCCAGCAGCTCCTCCCATAGCTGGGCTGAGAACGGGCGAGCAAAGGGGATTCTGAGCTCACGCCCTTCCATACGGATAAAGGCGTCTACTGCTACGTCTTCGCCCACGTTCGGATTCGATGCAGCTCCGATGATGAACGGTTCCATAGCCTTCACCCGACGCTTCACCGCCTTCCGGTATACAGCACGAGCTACGTCCTCTGGAATGTTCGGGTGAGCGGTTGCATTCAAACAGATCTGCTTGTCGATGGCACTCATATCATACACCCTGTACCTATCCGGGTAAGAGTACTGGATGAAACCTTCGAGCAACTGTCTCGGCGTGTTGGGATGGAGTGCCAAGTTCTTGAACGTGTACTTGTTCTCCTCCAATGCAAGAGCCCGGATATGCGTCTCGCTGAGCGTCGGATTCTGAGCAAGAATGGTGCGTGCGAGAGCAGTCCCTTCCTGAATGATCTGGGTACGCTTGTGCTCCGGGAAGGAGTAGTGAACTATCTGATTCTCCAATGGCAAGTCAAATTCCCTGAGAATGTCCGCAGAAGCGTTCGGCAGAGAGGCAAAGTTATTCAGGAGCGTCGCTACCTGATACTGATTGAAACCGTCAGCTTGCGTCTTTCCTCGGAGATGTCCGATCCCTTCAGCGATAGCCTGCTCACTCAGCTTCGTGTTCTCAACGATTGCACAGTAGATGCTGAAGGCAACTGTTTTCGACGTGTCCAGCTCGGCGTACCTGAGTGCATCGGGGAGATTCGGGTGAGCGAGGAGACTGTAGAATCTTCCCACCCACTCCATATTCGCTGTGATCTTCTGCTGCTGTTGCGTCCAGTGAGAGTAGAGAGCTTCGAGAACAACGGTAGGTGTGTGTTCATGCTCCACGAGAATGACTTGTGCCATTGACCTCCGTGACTGACGAGCATGAGCAGTCAGCATGGTACTGGTGAACGTCGTACTCATATTTCCCCCTCCCCTTCGTAACGTCTGGTAGCAACAAGATCGATGTTGAAGTTCTCCCTGATGGAATCCCAGATGGACGGTGAGAGGGTCCGATTCGTGAAGAAGTCAACACGGCTCTGCTCCATGAACTCTGCGTACGCAATCTCATCACTTGCGCTCGGGTTCATAGCGACAGCTTGACGGTATGTTTCTGCCATATACGACTTCGACCGCTTTGCCTTCCGGTATGCCGCTTCCAGAGCGTTCACAGGGGTACTCGGATTCTTCAAGGCATATTCTTGCACACGAGACCCTGAAGCCATGTTCGGAGAGTGTCGAGTCATGGAAGCCAGCAGGGAAGCCGGAGTGTTCGGATTCCTCGCCAACCCCTCCAGAACCTCTATCCGGTCCTGACGAGCCAACTTGATCAGGGTCTCCTCGTCCGTGAGAGTCGGATTGGAGGCGAGGGCTTCCCGTTCCGCAGAAGTTCCCTCCGACAAGATACGCTCCCGTTCGTCATCTGGAAGGTTCGGGTAGCTTCCGTATTCGCAGAACCTTCCGAAGCGGAAGGGATGATTGCGGCGCCCCTCGATAATCTCCCTGATGTCCTCTACACGAGCAGAAGGCTGTGACAGCAGGATATTGAGAGTAGTGTTCTTGCGATACAAGAAGGAAGAGTCTTCGCTATAGAGATGTTCCTTGATGATGTCCGTGATACGGTGAGCAACGTCAGCCGGAAGGTTCGGGTTCTGAGCCATGTTGTAATACACGATGCTCTCCATTTCCTCCACGCAATCCGTGTGAGAGGCCCCCTGATGACAGCACTCCTCACTTACAGGCAAAACCGAGTTGAAGAACTCTGAAGGAATGTTCGGGTGCTTCAGCAGGTAACCGTCGTCGTAGAACATGCGATGGGAGGAGATAGGTACCCATTCCCATGTCCTCACCTTCTCCGTTACCTGGTAGATCTCAGTGAGCAGGTCAACAGGAGCGTCCGGGTGCTCAGTCAGGATATGCAAAGCACGTCTAACTCGATTAGCTTCTTCATTCACCCCGGCAAACAAGTCGATATTCTCGCCGTGCATAACTCTCTCGCCCCATCCTCCCGGTCGGGTTGCGCAACCAGCATCCGTTCTCTATACCCTCTCAGCCTAGCAGAACAGCGGGGACAAATCAAGTCAAACGGAGACGGGAAGGACGGAGTACACCTGCTCCCATGCACTCTGCGGCAAGGTACGAGCGTAGAGGATACCCATGTCTTTCGACTGAGAGAACTCAGCCTCCGCAATCTCGCTAGACACATTCGGATGACGAGCGATGATCGCACGGTACAAGGAAGCGTATCTCACATCACCTCGCTTGATGAGACGCCTGTACTGCGCCTCCATCGTCGCAACAGGAGTAGACGGGTTGGACAAGGCTCCCTCTTGAATATCGCTGTACCGTGTCACATCCGTGCTGTACCGGGCCATAGAGGACAGCACCGAAGGAGGCACAATAGGATTCTGCGCCAAACGGCTCAACACGTTAGGATCGTCCATTCTGATCAGCCGTGCAAGGTGTTCATCTGAGAGCCAACGATTAGAAGCAAGCTGGTACAATCTCGTATGCGCTGTCCCCACCTGCATGTTCCGGCCCTCGAAGATGTCCTCTTTCACCTCATCAGAAAGGTTCGCATAGAGAGGATACTCGTACTGGCCAGCATAATAATCCCAGTTGTCCGTCCCATGAACACGGGACACATAACGTGCGACAGTGCGCTCATCGGCAGCAGGAGAAGTGAGAAGCGTGTTGATGATTCGCACCTCTGAAGCGTAATTTCCCCCCATCTGCATCTTCGTGAACATGCTCAGCATCCTCTCCACTTCCTCAGCGGGCAGATTCGGATTCTGAGCAAGACCCAAATGAATAAACGCCTTATACCTCCGCAGAAACTTCGTCCTCATAGAAGGTCTGAAGAGTTCAGGGGGAAGATTCGGGTGAGCGAGAGCCATGCCCAGTTTCGTCCCAAACCAATCGTGAAGCAAGGACTTCTTCTCCGCTTCAGCCAATAACCACTCATGCAAGGCTCCGATGACCTCCGAAGGCGTGTCGGGGTGTTCAAGAGCAAAGGAGAAGGCGTAATGCTCTCGGGTTCCATTTGCCACATTGGAGGGAAACCCGCCTTCCATCCTCGACCTGCACAGGACATGCTCTCCCCGCTCCCCGTATACACACGGGAAGATATCAACGTCATCAAACGGTGCTCTCATTGTCATCATGTCCTCACTTCTCCTCTGTGACCAGCGATTTCATAGTCCCCTAGTGGACATACTGCCTATGCGCTGGTCAACCATCCACACGATTGATTGCCACGCCTCCTCCACGAGCGGGTGAGCATACAGGATACCTATGTCATGCGTCCGCTCCCATGCTTCCAACACCAGATCGTCAGACGCTTCCGGGTGCTTCGCAGCTCTTCCTAAAAAGAGATCGACGTTGGAAAACCGACGCTTCTTCAACCTTCGGCATTGAGCTTCCACCACTGCAATAGGAGTAGACGGATTCTCCAGAGCTTTTCTCACGATGTCATACCCGCCTACCGGATCAAAGCGAGCAAGAGAAACGAGCAGGGAAACAGGTGTACTCGGATTCCCCGCCAAAGCCCGTAGGATGTCCATATCATCGTCTCTGCCCAAGATGAGCAAATGGTCAGCAGACGCAGTAGGGTTCATAGCAAGTTCACGTCTCCTCGCAACCTGCCCCTCGCTTCCTCTGACGATCCGCTCCCTTTCCTCATCGGGGAGGCTGTAGTATGTCCCATACGTATAGCAGGAGCATTGAGCAGGGGAGGAGAGAGCTTTCCTCACTTCCCTCTCACTCGTCGTCGGATGGGCGAGCAGGTTGTTCAGTGCGTCATGGTAACGGTGCAGGGAGGGTTCTCGTCGTGACTTCCTCCGCATCTTCCGTTTGAAACTCCGTGCTCTGCGTCCGGGGAGAGACGGGTTCAGGCTTGATGCTATGTAGAGGTTGTACTCCACTTGATTACCCCTCGGAATCCTTGCCCATTTGCCGATCAGGGAAGAAGGAAGATTCGGGTGTCTCATCAACGTACTCAGACAGGGGCCGTCTGCACCTATCCCAGCGGTCGGGAGGTAGTTGTAGACGCTGTGCAGTTTCTTCAGCAGGGCAGGAGGAGTGTCAGGGTGGTTCAACGCCAGCTGCAACGCTCCGACTCTTGCAATTCCTTCTTCTCCTCCCAGGAAACCGTCAATCATGTCCTGGCTGATAATCATGCTCATGCACCCCTCTCCTCTCCTCCGGTCGATTTCCCCTGCACTCAGGAACATGTGAGAGCAGGGTGACGCTCATTTCAGCCTATCAGGTTGTCCTCGCAGAATCAAGTTCAGGGGCTTTGCACCCCTCGTTTCGTAGTCCCCCCTTCGGGGAGGTTAGCCAGCCGTCTCGTAGTGTTCCATGAGAGAGTCCCATATGTCGTCGGAGAGGGGTCGAGTGGAGAGAGCTTCCCACATGTGACGGTAGTTGAAGATGAACGCACTGACTTCCTCGCTCACCTTCGGATTGGAAGCGAGAGCTTTGAGAGTGCGATCCGCCTTGTCCGTCCACTTGGTCATATTCTTCCGGTACTCCACCATCACAGCTTCCAACGGTGTATTCGGGTTCTTCAACGTCGCCCACAGAAGATAAGGACGCTGCGGGGGAACAGTCACCTGTGCGTCCATCTTCACCGCTGAACGCAGAATGTCCTCCGGCGTATTCGGATTCGACACCAGGTTCACCAGAAAGTCGTATCTCATGGTGTTGAGCTTGTCAGCATACCGGGAAATGCGCTGGATATGCTCTACGCTCAGCGTCGGATTCTTGAGCAGGCTGTTCATCCGGTTCGGGTCTTCCGCCTCCATGATCTCCTCTCGGTACTCCTCTGAGAGCGAGGGACACTGATAGAGATCATAATGGTGTTCGCTCGGCAGATACGTCGTATTCTCGTACTCCTTGTTCACGATCTCGGGAGACATGTTCGGGTGCTTCAGCAAAGTCAGCTTGCTCCGCTTCCATGTGTGCTCCGAGTATGAGTTTTTCCGTGCAACCTTCAAATCCTCCCATAGTCGCATCACCGTTTCAGCGGACAACGACGGGTTCTGGAGAGCTTCGATATTCCACGACCATTCCCAACTCTTCTCCGCAGGGAATCGGATCTGCGATAGCGCAATCTCAGGAATGGACGGGTGCTTCCATACGTCTGAGTAGGGGGCAAGGCATAGGGAGTAGGGGCTGTTCCCATGCGGCTGAGTTGCATCACCCTTCCCCAGAAGCTCTACCGTCCGCTCCAGGTACTTCACAGGGGTGTTCGGGTTGTAGACGATGACCTTCAGCGCATCAACCCGCAAAATCGAGTGCAGAGCGGTTTTCATGTCGATGTCCGTGATTTCCATATCAATCCTTCCACTCGTAGGGGTGTCCCTCGCACACGGAGGAATCAGGGTTCGGAATGGTCTCGATGATGTAATCCCATACCTGGTCAGGGAGGGAACGGCTCTTGAAGAACGTATCCCGTACGGTCGGGTCTTCGTCGTAGATTTCCATAGCCAGCGCATCGCTCACATTCGGGTTGGAAACGATGGTCTCCCGCTTGTAACGGGAGGGGGCAGAGTCAGAACGTCGAATCTTCTTGTACACTCGCTCGATAGCCGTCAAAGGGGTGGACGGATTGCCCAACGCAACCGCCCTGATGTCTTCTGCCACAGATGACCGACCGGGAAACTGCGTGAACGATGCCAGCATGTTCGGCGGGGTAGCAGGGTTGGAAGCAAGACGGTTGAGATGATTGAGAGTTTCCTTCCCATACATACCGTAGAGAGTCATGTTCGAGATGGCAACAGCATGTTCCGTACTGAGAGTCGAGTTGGAAGCAAGCTGGGAGATGACGTACTCATCCTTCTCCTCGATGATGCGTTCTCGTCGCTCATCGCTCAGGCCGGTGAACCGACCATAAGAAGGTCCGGGGGAGAACACTGTCCCGTATCGCACGATTCCCTTCTGGAACAGGAGTTCAGTGAATTCAGGGGAAGCGTTGGGAAGGGAGAGGATCTTGGAGAAGAAAGTGCTGGCAGAGAGATGCGCATCTTTGTTCTCCATCAGGCGCAACCGCACCACTTCCTCGATCTGTTCAGAAGTCATCGCCTGTGCGTCCATTATAGCGTGGAACCATGCACGACGGAGATTCGTGTCCTTGAGAGGAATGGACGGCAGATTCTCGGCAGGGAAGTTCGGGTGAACCATGAGCTGATTCAGTACGACATGAAAGTTCCCAACCTTGTACTCGGCGAACGACTCTTTCAGGAAATGATATCTCATCAGAGGAACCCCCTGAAGGGACCGGGCGAGAATGTGCTGCCAGTACTTCTTCAATGCAGCGACCGGAGTAGAAGGGTTGCTCAGGATGGTCTTGAAGATGAACTCGTCTTCACCCTTTTCGATGTGCTTTTCCACTTCGCTCATCCAGTGCATAGTCTGGTGTCTCCATCTCACAGTCGAGTCGTCATCCAATCACTCTCACTCTAGCAGGTGAGAGCCGGAATTGCAAGTTCTATAGCGAGCATCTTGACGGGAGCTTGATGTATAGGGTAGGCTGATGGTGTGCCAGAGTACGGCGTAGACACAGGACGACTATATCTGATGAACGAGGAGTGACCATGTTGAGCACCACTGAAGCATTCACCCGTCTGCTGGAGCTACGTCGAGCATTCCAGCACATAGCACCGTTAGGAGCTCGCTCACGGCAGAGCTTCGAGAAGATGTCCCTCTCCCTGCTCAATGAACACGGAGGTTCCGCCTGGGGTGAAGTACGCCACCTCTGGCTCTGGGCCTGGGGAGCAGGATTCGTACCGATGTTCCTCACCCCGGAGCAGTTGGAGTACGTGACCGCTATGCGTGAGTACGTGGAAGCGGACCGTTGGGACACACCCGTTCCCACTCCCTGACCGCACCCCTGTCCGTCCCTCACTCTGACCTTCTCGGGGAAGTTTCCGTGCTGACTTGACACGGGGATGATAAGGAGTAGAGTAGGGATCAAGAAACACGGTTATACGCAGACCCGCAAAAAGGAGTGCATCATGGATACGCTTGACATTCTCAACCATGTTCAGACCATCCGTAAGGCTTTTGAGATCTTCGGGGAGAAGGGCATCGCCGCCCGCCTGGAGTTCAATGAGTTCGCTCTCTCCGTCCTCTCCTACGACAACAAGAGCGAGCAGAAGATGTGGGATGCCATTCACGCCGATGCGCTTCGCCGTTGGATCGGTCTTATCCAGCGAGCAAAGCTGGAGGACAAGGGCTACGAGGGATTCGCTACTGCTTTCCTTCAGTACCTCATCCGCAACGGCGGCATGTCCGACCCGGCCCCGGAGTTTCCGGTCCTCACTGCACAAACCGGGCACTGAGAGCGAGAACCAAGCCCCCTCTAGCTTCTCCTCCGAGGTCAGAGGGGGCAAGTCGTGTCTCTCAACGGGGTTCATGGAAACAGTTGTGAGTCGATTTGACATGAGCAGAAAGTTCTGGTTACAGTAGGAGGGTAAGCACAACTACTACGCATCAGAGATAGGATTCCTCATGGACACTCAGCCCACCACCCTCGAATACACACTTGAGCTCCGTTCCGCTTTCTCCATCTTCGGTGACGAGGGAGAGCAGACCAAGCGGGATTTCATGGAGCGGTCCATCTCCATGATCAATCACCCGTCCGTGATCGATGCTCGTCCGCTCATCCGTAAGACCTGGCTCCAGCTCTGGGATCAGCAGAGCGAGCAGAGTCCGAATGTCAAGGATCATGCTGAGAAGGTCCGGGCCGGGGTTCACAAGAACGGCGCAAACGGCTCCAGCCCGACTCTCCCCGCCTTCTGACCCTGCTCATCAAGGAAACCCCCTCTCACATACGGGAGGGGGTTTCCTCATGTCACCATCGGATTGCCCGGAGAGGAGAACCGATGACTCAGCGCATACTCCTCTCACCACCTGTTTCATAGTCCCCTACTGCCCGTGAACACGCCGTTGTTCACAGCGACTCGCACGCCGTCTCGACTCGCCTTATCACCTGATCCCATACCCGCTGTGAGAGTTTCCGGGAGGAGAAGATGAGAGTCAGGTCACCCGTTGCCTTGTACTCCTGAAGAACCCGCCCCTCACCCATCTCAGGGTGCCTCGCAGCGGCCTGTCGGAGTTCTACGGCGTTCCGTCCGTGCTTGTTCTCGTAGATACGGTACACGCTCTGCGCCACCTCTACCGGAGTGAGAGGATTGGAAAGAGCCTTCTCCCTCGCCTTCAGAGAACCATGCCGGACGATGAACTTCAGTGCTTCCGGTCCCACTCTCGGATTCTCCGCAAGAGCAATGAACACGTAGGTGTTCTTCAGCGACAGAAGGCGGTCTATCTCATCGGGGGCAATAGCAGGGTTGCTTGCCATTCCCACCAGCTCTGACCGTATGCACTTGCCAGGGTGCTTCAAGAGCTCGTCCTTCAGCAATTTCGGAGCCTCCGGGTGGGCGAGCAGAGCTTGTCTTTTGGAGGCAGGATGATAGTAGGAAAAACCGTTCACATATTTCTTGTGCAGGGGGAGAGCAGGATGACAGTCTGTATTGTCGAAGTGGTAATTCCGCTCCCACCATTCTTCCGTAACAGAGTGAACAATGTCCTTGCGCTGAGAAAGAGGGATTGTCGGGTTGTGAGTAATCCGATCAATCCACTTTGTCCTGATGTACGAGTCTGTTGGAGGGTGAGCAAGGAAGACCTCGGGAACATTAGGGTTGCTGGCAATATGCTTTGCCTCGTACACATTCAGGGCTTGGTCCTTATACTCCTTGATCCGGGGCAGGAAGTAGGTCGTCGCCTGCTCAAAAGGGAAAGAGGGGTGAGCAAGGAGCTCTGCTGGTGTTTCCTCATCGTTTCCAAGTCGTTCAACCAGCACCGTATGGAGAGCAAGCAATGTCTCAGGCGGGGTGTTCGGGTTGTGCACGGCAAGCTCTACAAGATCCTGCAGCTCATCCATGTCGGGGAAGTTGAAGCTCTTGAACAGGTCTACGGTCTCAAAAATTGACACGGCCACCTTCTCCTCGGATTGTATGGTCACTGCCGACGACACCGGACGCTCCTATGAGAATGCAGTCCAGTCGCATCTGCTATCCTCGTCACCCTACCATCTTTCCCCTGCTGAGTCAAGGAGCAGGTTGAGCAGGAGAGCATGTCCGTCCCCTGTTTCACGGGGGATGCGACTCACCCTCCCCGGTCAGCGTGAGTGCGATACGGGGAGGGTGAACAAGGACGGATCAGGTGATGAGTTCCCTATTGACCTTTGCAATGTCGATGCCCCTGTCCTTGATGCGCTTCTTATTCTCCGGTGAGACCAAGACGTTCTCAATCTGTTCCCAGAGTTCATCGGAGAGCGTGGGCCGTCCGGCGAGGATGGAGAACAGTGATTCAATGTCCAGGTCGCCGTGGATACGAGTGACTGTCTGGATGCCCTCTGACACTTCCTCATCCGTGAGATTCGGATTGCGCAGGATGGAGAGCTTCAACCACTTATCAGGATAGTCTCTTGTCCGCAACGCAATCATGTCCCAGGTGAACCGCACCAGGTCCAACGGTGCGTTCGGATTACGGAGAGCAAGCATCCGAGCCGCCAGTGACACCTTCCGGCTTCGGATCATGGAAGCCAGCAGAGAAGCCGGGGTAGCCGGGTTCACAGCGAGAATCAGGAGAACACTGTCCTTCCCGGAGTCTGCAAGGCGCATGAAGTGATCCTCAGAGAGCGTCGGGTTCAGCGCAAGAGACCTCAGCGGTACGTGCCTGTTACGAGCCAGGACATACTCTCTCAACGGCTCCGGGAAGTCCGGGTGTGATGAGAGGTAGTTGACCATTTCCGGCCGGTCATGGTACACCATGTCCTCCACGGGAAACTCTCGTGCAGGGATCTCATACGTGGAACCGTTATAGGAACCGTAGAATCGGGCAATGCTCCAGCGACTGTATATGGGCATAAGGTAGAGCGGCTTGCCCAGCCCGAGCAGGCGTTGCAACGCTTCCCGAGGGGCATTAGGGTTGAGCATCGCCCCGTGTTCCCAATCCAGCACCAGGCTAGCGGAGCTTTTCAGTGCAGGCTGAAAAGCAGATTCAGGGAGAGCAGGGTTCTGCATGAGATAGTGCATATGCTTCCGCTGAGCGTTAGAGGGAGAGTCGATCCTGATGAAACGCCTCATATCCTTCAACGCCTTGTCCTGAACAGGAGGTGAGATGTTCGGGTTCTTCAACGCTTCCACAACACCCATGTTCACCAACGTGTCCAGCAGACGTGCCGGAGTATTGGAGTGTTCAACGGCAAACCAGAAAGGGTACTCCAGGTTGATGATGAAAGATCTCATGGAAGCGAAGAGGTCAAGGTCTTCCAGCCTCTTATTTTTCATCCCGCTCCTTCCGTCGTGCGTCGTCTGTCCACATCAGCCCAGTGAGCAGCACGGGGCTTATCCTGTGCACGATATCATACTTCACCCCTGAAAGCAAGTCCGCCTCTTCTGTCCGGGGCAAGAGATGCGCTGGTGAAAATCTTTCCCAGAAATCCCGGATTCCGGCTTGCACTCTCAGTTTCACTTCTGTAGAGTGAAGGTATCAGCACAGCACTAAAGAGGTCGAAGAGAGGAAACCATGTTCCACATCCGTAAGTTCAGCCCCATGAAGTCCCTGAAGGCTCGCACCACCGGGCGTCTGAAGAGGGCCATCAAGCGCAAGATCAACCCCTTCTACGGCAAGAAGGGCATGGGATGGATCAATGACCCGAAGCGAGCTCTCTACAACAAGGTCTACAACAAGACCACTTTCGGAATCTCCGACATCATCTGATACAGAATAAGGGAACCCCCTACCGTTATCGTAGGGGGTTCCCTTATGTCTTTTTTGTCAGTTCAATTAGCGGTATTCTTGAGCCACCTCATCCAGCACATACTGACAAACCTGATCGAGTTCCTCGAACTCCACTGTCTCCCCATCGTCATGGATAACCTTGTAATTGTCTCTCTGCAGCTTGAACTGGGTCAAATGTCCATCTTTGAGGACAGCCACCGTAAAACCTTCATCATCGGAGATATAATCAACATCAACATCAGACTCAACCTCTAAAGCAATCAACTTCGCAATAAGCATCATGATCCTCATCACAAAGGGACGAGTGACGATTCCTGCATCCCACATTCCCAATACTCGCTTCTCATGGTAGATATAACGAGCAAGGAACTTCACCAGAAGACTTGACACTCCCCATCTTATGCTCTAGAGTAAGAGTAACAAACACAGCACCACTCATAGGCCCGTTTGCGAACAGCAGGCATGAAATCGTCCACCGAAAGGAACAGACCACTATGACCACCAAGAAGCATACCGCCGAGGACTTCGCCAACGCCGAGTTCGCCCGCCACCCGGACGGCAGGATTGCGGCACGTCTCGCTGAGCGCTACACCCGCCCGTGGAGTATCGGAGACGATTACTGGCTCAGCGACGCCGAAATGGCCGACCACGGTTGGGTGCCGGTCCGTGAGGCCACCGACCAGCCCATCACCCTTGACGCACTGCACGAGGCGTGGGAGAACGCCGAGGACGTGGACGAGTGCAACGCTGGGGACATTCTGATCCGCCACCGCCCGGGCTCCCTGACTACGCTCGTCCAGATTTGGAGGTCGGAAATGACGGTACCGACGGGCAACCTCACCCGCATCCTCCACCGGGCACCGAAGCCGAAGTGTCCCGAGGGGGACGAGCGGCTGGAGGCCCTGATTGATGAATGGCGTGACCTGAAGCGGGTCAAGGCCGTGACGCCCTCGTTGTCCGACTGGCTGGCCGAGCACGGAGTCCACGTCAGTGAAGTGGGGGAGGAGAACGATGAGTGACCGTGGGACCAGCGAGGCTGAGCAGGTCAAGCTCGGACTGGCGGAGAACGACGGGCCCCGTGGGAGTGGGGCACCTACATCGAGCGCAACGATGGATACGACGACCAAGATGACTGGACGCCTATCGTGTATGGGGGCTCTCCCATGAGGACGCCTGTAGGCAGTTGCGTCAGCACCGCATCATGGTCACGAAAATCCCCAGCATGTACCGCAATCTCAGGCTCGTGCGGCGGGCCGTATCGCCGTGGGAGGTGCGGGACCATGAATGCCTCTCTGAGCCTAGAACGGGGATAGGGCGGGGCGAGCTTTCTCCGGGCCTCTACAGGGCCTCTGCGAGCCGTATACGGGTCAGGCGTCTGCCTTGATGAAGCTCACGTCGAGGTTGATGGTGACCTTATCGGATACGAGTACCCCACCTGTCTCCAGAGCGGCGTTCCAGGTCAGCCCGAAGTCCTTACGGGAGATGACCGTAGACGCCTCTGCACCGAATCGTTGCGCACCGAACGGGTCTGTCGCCGTCCCTGCCTCATCGAGCTCGAAGGTGACCTCCTGGGAGACGCCCTTGATGGTGAGAGTGCCGACGAGCTTGTTCTCCCCGTCGAGGCGCCCGGTGAAGTCCACGGTCGGGTAGTTCTCCACGTCAAAGAAGTCTGCACCTTTCACATGGGCGTCCCGGTCAGCATTCCCGGAGTCGAAGGAAGCCGCCTGAGCGGTCGCTGTCACTTCCCGTCCGTTGATCCGAGCTTCTACGTCTGTGAACTCTCCCCGTACCTTTGAGATACCGGCGTGACGGACGACGAATCCTACGGTGGAGTGGGATGGGTCGAGGTTCCAGGTGTCATTGTGATTCAGCATACTGCGTCTCCTTATAGTTGAAAGTTGAACTAAGACTATCCATAACCGGCGACGGTTCGGGATTATTCCGTCTCAGCGGAAGAAACTTTCTGCGGCCCCTCGCACCAGCGGGGTCACCCTGCTCAGTAGGGGAGTCGCACCGGGAAGAGGAGAGTCTGCACCGGGGGAGAATGAGAGGAACCCTACAGCCGGGGTGACTGTAGGGTTCCTGTGTGATCGTGGACTCAGACGGAGATCCCGTGAGCCGAGAGGTCCGAGTCGATACCTGCGAGCAGTGCGTCAAGCTCGGCGTCTCCGCTGATGAAATCCGCTTCATCGAATCCGTAACCTGCCATGACCTTCTCCTTCTCTCGGGGGTGCCTTGCTGATAACTCCACTCTAAGGGGAGTCGAATCGCCGTGTCAAGCCGGAACCGGGGATTTCCCGAAAAACTTTCTGAGAGCTTCCGACCGGGGGTTTGCGCAGTGAACGATGCCTACAAGGGGGGGGGGGGAGAACACGGAGACGCTGAGTATGAGCCTCAGCGTCTCCGGTTGCTCTATGTGCTTACAGAGCGGAGAGCTCGTTCTCCACCCGCTTCTTCTCCGCATCCAAGGCACTCATGCGAACGTAAGCATCCCGGATCGCATTCTCGGTTTGGCCCGTGGGAGCATCCTGCTTCTCCAGGTGAGCCAGGTCACGCTGAATCCGAGCGTTGAGGATACTCACCTCAGCGGAGATCAGAGCAATGACACCCTCGAAGAGATCCGCCTGTATCGTCTTGGAGGTCTTCTCAGGGTCATCCACGTAGAATCGGGGAACATGAACGCTGTTCCGCTCGCTGAAGCTCATGTCCTGATCGCTGGTGCTGTAGACCTTGAAACCATTGGTAGCACCGTAGTCCTGAACGTCGAGACGGCGGGGGAAGCCGTCTACAAGACGGTAGACCTGAGCCCACGGCTGTGTCAGGTTGGGCAGCACCTTCTCGGGGTCCACAGTAGAGACATGGGAGCGGGTGTCCTCCATCACGGAATCCACCTCCATCACCATGTCAGTGATTGCCTGCTGAGAGCTGTTCTCAAACGACATGAGCATTCTCCTTCTCGGGTGCGACCTTGCTTACTCGTAAAAGCCTACAGAGTTCGTCCCTCTCTGTCAAATCTCGCCGGTGCTTGTTCCCTCTCCTCGACCGTGTGAACAGTGGAAGAAAGGGCAGAATCGTGCTATAATGAGAGGAGTAAACACACGGAAACGGGTGACCTGGATCACCCTGGACTCACAGCACATACTCGACTCTCTCTGAAAGGGCTTCTCATGCTCGTCATCCACGAAACCTTCTACGTCGTCCGGCGCAACCGGAAGTCGGCTGTCGCTTGGACCGCTGACGTGGAACCCGGTATGTATATTCACACTCTCATCTCCCTCTCCGGTGTCGGAGACAAGACTCCCTCCGTCAACATCTGTGTCTCCGAGGACGGAAAAGTGGAGAACATGCGGAGGGTAGAGCGGGTACTCTCCCTCCATGACCTGTGCAACGTCATCGACTCTCAGGAGGAGACTGAGAAGCGTACGTCGAAGCCAGTGTTCACCGTCGCCGTAGCGAATGATAAAGGTGAAGCTCACATCGAAGCGGCGAAGAAGCTCCGAACACTCCGAACACATCGCTGACAGCACCAGAGAGGCCCAGGAAAGCGTTATCGCCGTTCCTGGGCCTCTCTGTCTACCCTCTCCCCTCTCAGGCTGTTCTAGGGCCGTATGGAGCGTTCAGAGCGGGGTAACTACGACTATCTGACCCTAACTCTATCCACCGTTGCCTAACCCCGCCTGACACCATCCAATGCCGCCCAACGTCATCCTACAACACAAAAAGATATGAAATAGAGGAACAGTGCCCTAAACCGTACTAAACAGCACCAAACGATAGCAAACGTCATCAAACGGCGACTCATAACGGCAAAATCGCCCGAATGATAGGAAATGATAGCACCCTCTACTACTCACGCTAGAATACCTTATACAACAGGCGCAGAGGGTAGAAAAGGGTATACGGTCCTATACCTGCCTAGACAGAGGTAGAATGCCATAGAAAACCCGTCTCACCCCTGCCGTCCCCTCATCCTGCTCTCAACGGCCCGCAGAGGCCCTGAACCTTCAACGGTGTCCACAGAGAGCGACAACCCCGCCCCAGCCCCGCCAGAGGCGCATAGAGGCTCGCTCCCCCGTGAGAAGGGGAACAGCAGCGATGCTCGCATCAGCCTGCACGGGGTGACGTGTCAAAAATCAGCCCGATTTTTTACACGTCACCGAAACGTGTCAAACCGCTTGACATACCCTTTCCGCCCCGAACTTCCAAGCTCACCTGTCCTCCGACACCCGAACTTCCAGGAAAACGGCTTGAAATCTGGAAGTTCACTCCGAACCTATAAGTGCTACCCCGGAAACCTGAAAGCATGTGTCCGTCCTCTCACCCCGAGACCCTACCCGTCTCTCCGTTCCACTCCACACCGTTCAGCAGGAAACCAAGTCACCGCTTCCCCGAGTTGATGTAAGCATGAGAGAACCCCTGGGTACTGTACCCAGGGGTTCTCAGGGGGGAAGAGGGAGTCAGATGCTCTCCACGACGATACCGAGCGTGCCCACGTCGAAGCTCCCGTAGAAGGCTCCTTCATCGAGGAAGGTGGTGAGATAGTCAACCTCGTCCCGAGCTTCAGCGTTCTCATCCGCCTTGACGAAGCTGGCGAGCTCGGAGCGGGAGGCCAGGTCACGCTCGTCATACACGAAGCGATCCTTGGAGGTGATGTCAGTGATGAGATACGTCATGGCTGTCTCTCTTCTCTCGTGCTGGGCTGGTAGTTCCTACTCTACGGCTCTCGCAGCGGAGGACGCAAGCTGGAACAGCAGAAACTTCATGCGAGTTCCCTGAGAGGTATAACGCCCACTCTCTCACTCTTGTTCCCGCTTCACCCCTCCTGAAACCCAGTATCATAGTCCCCCTGAGTGGGTAGGGGGAACGTAGTGTCCTGAGAGGAGTTGCGTACTCCAACTCCGACGTGATACCGTGAGAGGGTCAAGGTACTACTACCTGCAAACCCGGAGGAGGACACGATGGCGTCACTGATGATGAACCTCATCAACGACTTCGCTGAGCTCGCTGAGAACAGCGATGACCTTGCATACAGTATGACCATGAACTCCGCTGTCTCCGCCGCTAACAGGTGTCACCAGATGACCCCCGAGGAGACCCTGAACAGCGTCCAGAACGCCTTGGAACGCCTGAACAGTCTAGAGGGAGGGGTAGTCAACGCTGAAGCCGTGCAGGACGCTCTGGAGGTTGTTTCCCTCTACCGGGAAATCCTCTCCGAAGGCACTGCTCAGTAACCCTCCTCGCCCACTCTCTGCCCCGTACCGGGTAGAGGGAAACAGAGAAGCCCCGGCCCTCCTTACGATGAAGGGCCGGAGCTGTCTGCGAATAGCAGCGAATCCACCCAGAACTGTCAGGAGCGTCCAGAGGATAAACGGCGCTTCCATGTCAACAGAGGCCATCTGATGACGGAAGGCGATGATGACCGCAATCGCTCCAGCGATGATGAGGAAGAGGCCGATGAGAGCCACCTTCACGTCGGGATCCATCTTCGGCCTTTCCCGCTTCGCCTTTGCGGGGGTCTCAGTCGTCATGCTCATGGTGTCTCACTCTCATTCGTCTGGTCGGGAGCGTCCGTCTTCTGCTTGAACGCTTCATAGTCGGCGGTTTCTCCATCCTTCTCAGGAAGGATGTGGATCTCGTAACGAGCACCGTCTTTCACACCCTCGTAGTAAGCGATCTTGTCCTCGGGCAATGTTCCGGTGAACGTGGAATCTGCAACAGGGAGTCTCGATACATGCTCGTACCCCTGCTCTTCAAGGAAGTCGATACGGTACTGATTCGCCATTCCCATTGATGGTCCCCAAACACCCCCAGCGATAAGTATACCGGGGACCATGAACAGGAAACAGGTAAATGCGGCCCCTCCGAAGTTCCAATGGTGTCTCTCTTCGAGGAGGAGGCAAGCACCGAGAGTAGCGAGTACAAACCCTGCCACAAACGCAGCGCCGACCGAGGGAAGGATGGGCATACTCATTCCGGTAGTAGCGATGAACTGACGCATGAAAGCGAAAACCAGCAGGGCTGCTCCCGATGCAAGTGCAAGGCTCCCGATGAGCTTACCCTGCGCCTCCTCGCTCATCTTCTGCGTCTGCCGCTTCACCTTTGCGGGGGTCTCGATTTTCATGTTCATGGTGCTGTACTCCTATTCGTCTGAGCAGGTTGAGTGATCTCATGTTTGAATGTCTCATAACCCATACCGTGACTCTGGGTTGCCATGTCAATCGTATCATAGCACAAAACAGGCCCCGCCCGTGGAAGTCCCAGGCCCCGTGTCCGTCCCCCGCCCTCATCAGGAGTTCAGGCTCCCCCACCGCACCCGGCACAGCATGAGAACGCAAACCGGGGAGGGGAGGGCGATGATGAGAACTCACCCCCGTCTTTACCCAGCCCTCTCACCTGCACGGATACACCCCCGTGTAGTAGTTCCATAGTGCAGTACACATCGCCCCAGGTCAGGAGACATGCAATCAAGCCTCACGTCCCTCGTCATGTCACAGCAGTCACAGGGAACCCCAGTACGCATGTCTGTACCAGGGGAGAACCGGAGGGCTCTCAGGGAACTGCACCGCTCATCCGATAACAGGAGCTTCGCAGTCCCCCTCCCCCGCTCATGCTCAGGGATGAGCTCTTCCTTGAGTCTCACCCTTGCACACCAAGGAATACAAGAATCCCCGGACAGCGGAGGTTGATCGGCTCATGTCCGGGGATTCCCGTTACAACTAACATACCACAGCTCGAAGGTGTTTGTCAAGACTCTCTCGATTCTCCCTCTAGGCCCCCTACGACGCACGCTACGGCCTCTCAGGGCGTCTACCAGGCGTTCACCGTCCACGCTCCTGCCGACTCCCTTTGCCCCCGTTCTAAGGTCGTCCATCCCCCGCTCCGAGGGTTCCCCAACCTGCAGCGTCACCGTCTTTCCGGCTCACATGATTCTCACAGGAAAAATCTCCGTTCTGGCTTGACAGGGGTAGGTGACCGGCGTAGAGTAGTCAGTGTCAAGGGGAACAGCCCCACCAGCTCTCTCAGAGGAGTCACCATGACTGCGCAGACTGTCACCTACGGCAAGACCACCGAGGCTACCAAGCATATCCGCAAGGATCTGAAGCAGGTGTTCCCCGGCGTGAAGTTCTCCGTCCGCAAGGATGGCTCCGCTTGGTATGACACAGTTCTCGTCTCCTACGATGATCAGGCCGTCAGCTCCAAGTATGTCCACGCTATCGTGGAGAAGTACCGGGGCTACCGTTTCAACGGTATGACCGACAACATCGACCCGGTTGAGCCGGTGGACGTGGACGGCACCCTCTACCACTTCCCCATCGTCGGGTTCCGGGTCTCCAACAAGGCCGAGGACCGCTGGTGACCTGATACCCCTCCCGGATAACCCCGCCTCCTACCGAGGCGGGGTTCCTCATGTCCATATCCCTTACAGCACCGAGAGGATTCCACCCGGTGCTGAGAGTGAGAGAAAGGATGCCTGACGATGGACCTGTCCACCCCGGAGAAAATCTTTCTGAAAATCCCCTGCTCTCGACTTGACACGAGGAGCTGGACCCCCGTAGACTGATACCAACAGCACCGACAGAGGAGAGAACAATGACTCGCACCGACATCAGCACCGAGCAGGTCTTCACGCTCATCCAGGATCTGCACAGCACCTTCGAGGTCTTCGATGACGCCGGACTCGACGCTCGCTCCGACTTCAGCGACATGGCTCTCCTGCTCGTCCGTACGTCCACCCCGGCCCGAGCCTACGAGGACATCGTGAACCTCTGGACCGAGACCTGGGAACGCCTCACCGCCGAGTCCACCTTCTTCCGGGACGACTCCGCTGACTTCGCTCAGAACGTCTACGAGTACGTCACCCAGAACGGTTGGGCAGAAGGCCGGACCTTCCCGACCCGCTGACCTCTCCGCTCAACAGAAACCCCCTCTCACCCGGAGGGGGTTTCCTCATGTCCGAGAACTCTGAGCAAACCCGAGAACTCACCCGAGAGAACGCCTATACGGGCTACAGAGCAGAGAGAACGGCTCAGGCACACAACCAGCCGGGAAAGGCGCAGAAGCCCCGCAGGGGTTCCACGAGAGAACAGCGGGGAGAGGGAGGGGAAAGAGGAACGTAAACGCTTGGGTGCGACGGGCAGCGGGGGTATCATAGTCCCCTGCTCAGGCGACTCAGCAGGACTCCCGACCTCACACCAACTCTCACGGTGCGACTCACGCTCTCCCGTCTCTCAGGGGCAGGGGAGAGTCAGCACCAGCGGGGACAGGCACACCGGCACTGTACTCATCGGACTCCGCAGTTCACCCACACCCCCTCTGTACCCTCTGCAGCGCACGCTACGGCCCCTCTGAGCGTCTAACAGGTCATACCCGTCCGCTGATCCCTCCGACCCCTACCGGGCCGTTCTAGGCCCCTTTACGTGCGTGTCTGACGGATCCGGGGGAAGACAGAGCTATGCCCTCCAGGTACTCACCTGGAGGGCATAGGGTTCAGGGTTGGTCAGAGCGGGGTAACGTAGTCCCGGTCGTAGTCGGAGAGGTGGTCCCGGAGTCGGTGCCAGGCTCCCTTGGCTCCCTCGGTGGAGAACATGAACTTCTGCTTGTCCTTCCGACCCGGACCCGTCCGACCCTCGTAGTCATAGAGAACGATCTCCTCGTTCACGAAGTCGATGACCAGGTAACCATGCTCATTGTCCTCTTCCTCGGTGTAGGCAGAGGTCAGCTTCTCGTGAGCGAACGGGTGAACGCCTCCACCCGTCTCATCCTCCATCTGCCCCTTCAGGAAGTGACCGATGATGGTCTTCGTCCCGTAGGAGGGATCGTTGAGCCGGACCAGCCCGTGAGCGATAGCACGGAGAGCGTTCATCTGAGCCATGATGCCCCCGTGGTGGTTATAGGCACTCACGCCGAGGTAGAGCGGATTGGTGCCGTCCAGCTTGCTCTGGATGATGTTGATGTTCGAGCGGTCTCCCATGATGACTCCTATTCTAAGGCGAGAGGTATGTGTTCTCTCACTGCTTGACCTTCTACCTCCAATCTAGCACCCCCGTTCACCCCTGTCCAGCCAGATCGAGAAATTCCCCGAAAAACTTTTCAGCTCCGGCATAACCCCAGCTCAGCACCGTTCTCCTCCTCGTCAGAATCCGACTGAGACCCACTCAGTAGGGGCAACGAGGGGGTAGTGAGAAATCCTTTCAAGAAATCTGGCTTCCGGATTTGCATTCGAGGAAAGTGTGCTGTACCGTTGATGATGTCAGCACAACAGCATAGAAAGGGGTCGCCATGACTGAGCGAAACGAAACCATCTACGGAACCTGCACCTGCGGAGCAGAATCCCTCGACTACTGTGAGTGCGAAATCTGCGGTTACTGCGAGACCTACATGAATGAGTGCATGTGCGGTCACTGCGGTTACTGCTACGAGCGTGACGAGAACTGCGAGTGCGACTGAAACTCCCACGGTGCAGACAGAGGCCCCGCCTACCGGATGGGTAGGCGGGGCTTTCTCATATCATCACGACACCAGGGGAAGGGAACACTCCGGTCTGCTCCCCGACAGAAAATCTGTCCGTCCCCAGTATCCCCCTCGCCGTTCAACCCCAGGCGAGCATGAGAGGGCCGGGGCAGAACTCCCCGTTCCAACACCCGCTTGAACCGTTCCAGGCCGTTCTAGGCCCCGTTACGTGCGTCCCAGGTGCGTTCTACGGCCCCTCCGTGGACTCAGGGCATGAAGTTCACCCCGAACTGTTCCAGAGAGTCCGGTAGGTAGCTAGGGATGTCCTCGATGATACGGTCCCAGAGTTCAGTAGACAGCTCATGCTGAAGGACAATCCCTGCACCGTTCGGCTTCCCGTACTCAGTGAACACTACCTCTTCCGGTGCGTTCCGGTTGTATGCCACCTGTTGCATCAGCATCTTCGAGAAGCTTGTCCGCCTCATCCTCTCCATATTGTATGCCGCTTGCAACGCTTCCGTGGACATGGACGGGTTAGCGAGACTACCCCGAGAGTAGCGACTGTATGCACCGTACCGACTCAGCCCGTAACGGTACATGGAAAAGAGCATACTGCTCGGTGTCCGAGGGTTGCTCGCCAGCCTGCTGTTCACGGCGTCCTTCCCGTAAGAGGCAAGGATACGCACCTGATCCTCCGTCAGCGTCCTGTTATGCGCTAGGGACTGCCGCTCCCAGACCAGGTGCGAGGGCAAGTCCTGCACCATCAGCTCATGCTTCATCACGTCAGGGAAAGACGGGTAGAGGGAGGTCGTGAACGTCCCGAACCCCATCCCCTGCGTCTCATCCTTCGCTCGAATCACGTCCTCGTAGGTGAACGTCGGATGGAAGAGGACGTTGCGGAGGGCATTGTACACGCTCTGTTGCGTGTTCTCCGGGAGCCGTCCCAGCGCTCGCTCGTAAAGACCCCTCGCCGTCTCAGCGGGGAGTCCCGGATTCGTCGCCAGCTTGCTCGCCAGAAACCAGTCGTCCTTGAAATAACCCAAAAGGCTCATGTCCATGAACTCCACCGGCAGGTTCCGGTGCGGGAGGAGGTATCGGAGAGCGTTCCACACGGTGCTGTCATCCAATGTTCCGGGCTCGTCAATGGAGGCCAGCGCCGCCAGGTAGCACTTCTGCACCACCGCAGTAGGGGTAGAGAGGTTAGACAGAGCAAGGACAAGAGCCGTGTGCCGCCTGGTGTCCATGTTCCGAGCATTCTCATACTGGGTCACACTCGTGAACAGAGCCATGTCGCAGTTTCCCCTTCCAGGTTATATGAGTACAGTCGTCTCAACTCTAGCACGGAACCGTTCTCAGTGCAACCTCTGCTGCTCTCCGTACTCCGTAATCGTGCCGATGAGTTGATCCCACAGCTCGCCTGAGAGGGAGTGAGAGTACAGGATCTCCTCTCCTCCTTCTCTTCGTCGTCCCCTCGGGGCTACCTGGTGTTCCCTGCGTACGCCGTGATGGTGTCGGTGATGCGCTCCCACAGCTCGTCTGAGAGCTCATGGGAGAAGAGAATCCTCTCCCCCTCCTCCCTCTCATACACAGGGATGACCATATCATCCGGTGCGACAGGGTTCTCAGCGATATACCTGCTCATCCCCCTCGTCCGCTGACTCCTCTCCATCCTCCCAAACAGGAACCGCATCGTGGACAGGGAAAAGGACGGGTTGCTCAACGCTTTCCGGGTCAAAATGTTGTCAATGCCGCTCTGCTCCGTCCCGTAACGGTGAACGGAGTAGAGAAGGTCACTCGGTGTCCGGGGATTGCCTGCCAGATTGATGAGTGTTCTATAGTCCCCTGACAGTGACAGTCCTCTCGCCTGCTCTTCTGTGAGAGTCCGATTCACAGCAAGTTCTCGCTGTTGCCCCTGTTGTAGAGGAGTCAGTTCCCCCTCTGGATCCAAGGAAACCAAAGAGTCTTTCTCCCCCTCCGGGAATGACGGGTACGAGGAGGAGATGAAATGTTGGAAACGGTTATAGGCAGACAGTTTCCTCTCCACTCTCAGCACATCTTCGTAGGTGAAATCCAGGCGTCTCAGGAGGGCGTTGAACACCCGGAAAGCGTTGTCCGCATCCTCCCACTCCATGACCTGCAAGAACAGCTCTCGTGCCATCGAGTTCGGAAGGGACGGGTTCTGCGCCAAATCTCGTAACCGGCGTTCTCTACGCTCCCCCTCCTGGTTCAGGTCCATGAAGTTCACAGGCAGGTTCGGATGAACCAACAGATGCTCCATGCTATAACGGCCTTCGAGACCGAGGAGAGGTAGAACGTCCCAGACCTTCTCCACCACCCAGGACGGAGCTGAGTGCATATTCTCTACAAGAGTCAAAGCGATCACGGCCTTCGTGGGCAAGTGATTCACCTGCTCGAAGTGCTGTATCTCAGTGAAAACAGTCATACTGTCCGTCCCTTTTCCTTATTCCCCTTCACTACGGCCTCGCAATGACGGTAGGGAGGTCTCCGATGAGCCGATCCCAGAAGCTGTCTGAGAACTCATGCCGGTTCACTACGTACTCCGTCATCGGAGCGTAGGACTCCAGCACCATCTCCTCGGAAGCGTGCGGATTCGACGCCAGGCTTGCCTTCATCCTCTCCACTCTAGCACCCCTACGGGTCGAGAGCCGCTGATAGGCGTAGTTCACATACGGCTGAGCGAAGGACGGGTTCTGAAGAGCCTGCTCAGCGATTTGATGTCGGTGCGATCTCCCCGTTCTCAGGCTGTGCTGGAACAGAGCGTAGAGCAGGTCAGGAGGCGTCTGAGGGTTCAATGACAGGTTAGAGAGGATAGCCTCGTCGTCCCGGCGTGCAAGGGTGAGAACATGCTCCTCGGAGAGCGTCGGATTGAGAGACAGTTCACGGAGGAGCCGGGGATTCCCCTCTTTCAGTATGGTCTCCCTCTCATCCTCCGGGAAGGAAGGGAACTTCGAGGGTTCCAAACTCGGGCGTACCACTGTCACCGCTTGCACGTCCTGGTAGGTGAAATCAGGGCGGTAGAGGAGGTTGGTCAGGAGAATGAACGTCTGATCAGGCCCCTCCCGGAAGCCCGTATAGAACATCGTTCGGGCCATCTTCTTCGGCAGAGACGGGTTCCGGGACAAAGCGGCGTAGGGAGCATGGTAACCCAGGAAGGAACGTTCGGTCACCGGGCCGGGGTCCATAAGATTCACGGGGAGCTGAGGGTGGGCGAGCAGGAGTCCCCGGAGAGTATCTGCGCCGTAGATCATCTGCTGTTGTGTGCTTCCGTAGACATACAGTTTGGTGATGAACTCATAGACTTTCACCACCGCTTCCACGGGAGCAGTCGAGTTGCCTAAGATCAGGTTCAAGGTGTTCAGCGAATTGGGTCCTGGGCCACGTTCCTCGTAGTCAGGGAGGGTAGTCAGCATTGCCATGTCATGTCCTTTTCATCTCAGCGTCTCTCAGTGGAGACGGAGAGTGGAGTGTTCGGGGAGTGCTTCGATGACACGCTTCCAGAGGTCATCAGAGAGTTGGTGGTAGCGAGGGATGAGCGTATCCCCTGTCTTGTCATACATGTCGTGAACAATGTCCTCCGGTGCATTCGGATTGTAGGCGATGTTGAGACGGAGGATTTCACCCATGAACGTCCTGTGACTCGGTGCGGAGCGGTACACTATTCGCAGAATGGAGGACGGCGTAGCAGGGTTGGAGAGAACAGCGGTGGCATAGCCAGTGAGATGCCTTTCCCGTCCGTAGCGGTACAGTGAGTAGAGAATGTCCTGCGGGGTCCGAGGATTACGAGTCAGAGCATGGATACGGCTGGCGTTCCTCTTCTTCGCCAGCGTGCGAATCTGCGCTTCGGTGAGCGTCGGGTTGGACGCCAGTTGCTCATGGAGCAGGTCACTGCCCTCCTGGATCAGTTCTTCCCTGTCCGATTCAGGTAAGGTCGAGTAACGGTAGCGGTTGATAATGCCTGCGTACCGGAGATATCTCATCAGATTCTCAGCTTCCAGCACGTCCTCGTAGGTGAACTCCGGGTGCTGGAGCAGGATGGAGAGAGCGTCGAGGTGGTCTCCAGAGTCAAAGCCTACCGGGGCGTTGTTCATCAGCGTGTCAAACAGTTCCCGTGCCTTCTCATGTGTCAGCGACGGGTTCTTGGCCAGCGATCTGAGAGCAGCGGATTGGAGAGAGGAGAGGGGGAGTCGTGTCTCGTCCATAAGTTCCACCGGCAGGTTCGGGTGAGAGAGGACACTGTTCATGTCGCTGAAGAAAAGGTGATGGAGGCTGTACCGCTTCTCCTTCTGGAACGTCTCTGCCGTGTTCATCAGGAAACGGTATGCCTTGACCACGGCTTCCGTGGGAGCGGTCTCACTCCCTCGCACCAGGCTCAGAGCGTACTCTTCTCGATTCGCTTCGTCGGCCTCGTCGTCCAGGTGCCGCAGAGCCGTGAACTTCACCATGCGCTTTCTCTCCTTGTGAAATGCCGTGCAGAATCGTTGTTCTCAGCCTACCAGATCCGCCTTGCAATTGCAAGTCGAGCGGGGGTCACAGCGGGGGAGCTTCAGGGGTGCTCACATGAGGAGGGGAGGGAAGGAGAATGCAAGTCACCCCCGGACTCATCAAGGTCCGGGGGCGACGAGAGGGGATGGTCAGACGGTGAAGAGCGTGTCAGGAAGGTCGTCCACGTCACGCTCCATCAGGAGAGAGGCGAACTTGGAGAGGAAGGCCCCGTGGTACTCCACTCGGACTCCACCCTTGCACTCGAACACGAGAACCGTCTTACGGTCGGGGGCCAGCCGGAACTCAGACGAGGCGAGGAACAGACGCTTGGCGAGAATGATGTCCCCGGTCTCCGGGTCAAGGTAAGGCAGGAGGCGAATGTCCGTGAGAGCAGGGTACTCCTCGATCAGAGCCTCAACCTCCTTTTCAAAAGTTTCAGCGGGCACTCCAATCAACTCAGTGAGCCAGTCGGTGTAGGTGGGGTCATCAAAGTCAAATTTGAGGGTCTTCATGGTGTCTTCCTTCTCTAGCGTGTTCCTGACAACTCCACTCTAGAGCAGCGATTCGGCTCTTGTCAAGTCGAGTCGCCGTCTTCTCGGACATTCTTCCCCGCACCGTTGCACACTCGTCATCGGAAGTAGGCCGGTACTCATCTTCCGTCCATCTCTCAGGCGAAAGTCTCGGGCAGGTATTCCGCTACTCGGTCCCAGGGCTCTGGGGAGAACTCATGGTTGAGGGCGACGATGATGCTCCTTCTCTTCTTGTACTCGGTGAAAGCTATCTCTTCCGAGGCGTTCGGGTTCTGCGCTGCTCGCCACCTCGCCGTAGCCGCCGCATACGAGGACTGCCGTTTCAGGGCGTCGTAAGCGATCTGCACTGTCCGTCCCGACATGGAGGGGTTCATCAGAGCGTAGGAGAAGTCACTGAACAGGGATTGATTATCGTGATAGGAGTAGCGGGAGTAGCCCAGGCGTCTCCTCATACCGTAACGGTGCAAGGTGTAGAGCAAGCTCTCAGGGACTCGGGTGTTTCTCACGAGGACACGGAGTGCCTTGTCCGACGAGTCCCGCACGATTCGGTGCAGGTGTTCATCAGAGAGGGTCGGGTTTGCCGCCAGGTCCAGTAGGTCTTGCGTGCTGTGTACGAGATCCGGATCCAGCTCCTCTACAAGAGCGTCCCGCAGATAGTCCGGGAAACTTGGAAAGCTGGACACAGGGATACGCCATACCCGTGACTCATCCATGTCTCGTTTCTCCAGCATGCCCTCCAGCGTACGCTGTGCTCGTTGCACGTCCTCGTAGGTGAACACCGAGCGGGAGAGGAGATCCCTGAATATGAAAGCGGTCATCGGAGGGGACTTCTTCTCCGTCAAGACCTTCTCAAACAGCTCTCGTGCCTTCGTGTCCGGCAGGGAGGGGTTGGTCGCTAGCCCCCAGTATCCATCGTGATCGTGATGGTCCTCCCAGGGGAAAAGAGATACGTCCATAAGGTCCACGGGCAGGTTCGGGTGAGAGAGGAGAGTCCTGACAGTGTTGACCATATTGCTGGGGATTGCACCGGAAGTCTCACGGAGAGAACGCACGAGCATACCGTGACACGTCCGTAGTAGCTCAGAGGGCGTGGTCCGGTTCTCCGTTACGAGGAACACAGCGGGGTTCTGGTAGGATCTCTCGCCGTCGAAGAGCGCAGTGTCCCCTCCAGACCCGATGAGTTCAGTGAACGTTGCCATGTCTCGTTTCTCCTGGTGTGTGCAGGCAGGGTATAGTCATTATCCGTTTCACACTAGCACGACACCCCCGGAAACGCAAGGGGAGGTCGCCTACTGCTCAGGGAACTCTCACCCGGTTCACCGTCTGCGCTCAGATGACTCCCAGGAACCTCTCAGTAGTAGTAGTAGTAGTGACTGTAGTAGTCGAGGACTCATGGAACATAGTCGATGAGTTCTGCCCACACATCGTCTGAGAGCCGGTGACTCATGTAGAGGTCAGCACCATTGATCCGCTCGTGTTCATGGAGAACAATCTCCTCCGGGGCGTTCGGATTCTTTGCGATGCTCTTACGGATCGTGTCCGTCCCTGAGAGTCGCTTACCTTTGGTGTGAGCGTAAGCTGCTCTCAGGGCTTCAGAGGAAAGGGAGGGATTCTGAAGGACGGGAACGGAGAAGTGGTTGATGTATCCCCCGGACACTTTCACGCTGTAACGGTGAATGGAGTAGAGTACGTCACTCGGTGTCCGGCGATTGTAGGCGAGGGCCTGCATCACGAGGTAGTCAGAGCTTTTCGCCATCTCCCGGACATGCTTCTCGGAGAGAGTCGGGTTGTTTGCCAGCTCAACGTACGCCTCTTGTCGGTGCCAGTCGTCATAGCTCTCGATGATCTGGTCTCGTCGGTGTTCAGGGTATCCAGGGTATCGGGGGAGAGCCATGTCCAACCCATCCTCTTCCAAAATCTCCTGCACCGTCTCCAAATCCTCGTAGGTGAAGATCGAGTGCCCCATCAGAGCGAGGAGGAGGTGAGAAGCGTAGCTGTGATAGTTCTCAGACCTGTATCCCTTCCGTGCCATACCATAGAGGTCTCGTGCCATCTCTTCCGGGAGGGAGGGGTTCTCCGCTAGAGCGATCTCAGAGTGAAGGCTTGCCGCACCTCGGCTCTGTTCATGGAACGGTGCAGTGTCCATGAGATCTACCGGCAGGTTCGGGTGAGAGAAGAGGAGCTTCACTGCCTGGCTCACGTTTGTATAGTGTGTGCCATGTACGGCGAGACCTTTCAACAGAGAGGCATGGACCACTTTCAACGCTTCTACAGGAGCAGTGGGATTACGGAGAATGACCTCTACGGCATCCATCGCCTTGTCAGACTCGTTCATGTAGTCGTTGCGCTTGGGTGGAGTCGTGAGTAGGGCCATACTGGTGTCTCCCTGTTCTTCGGTCGTCATGCAGTCATCATTCGCCTTTCATCATAGCAGAAAAACCGGTTCAGCGGGGTCAAACGGGGAGCGCAGCCAGGGGGACATCGAAAACTTTGCGCTGCCCAGCCCAGGAAAGAGGATGGTGCAGCTCAGAAGGAGAGGGGTCATGCTCAGAGGAATAGCGGCCCCAGCTCAACATGACGATGACGGACCTCATGCAGCCGGAGTAATTCAGGGTAGACAAGGGTAACTCCAGCCTGGCTGAACTGGAGTTTCATAGTCCCTGCTGGTAGGAGGAGTAGCAGGTGAACCCAGCACGGTCAGCATGGAGGAGCCGGGGAGAGTGGAGAACCCGTTGACGCAGCCCAGAGAACTCAGCGAGTTAGGATGAGCAGCAGGCGGCGGGACAATCCCTGTCATGTCTGTTAGCCCCGGCGCTGCAACAGCAAAGGAGAGCGGCCGGAGTCGTCGTCAGCCCGTCTTTCTTCGGCTCGCTCATCAGGGAGAACGGGGTCTGTGCAGTAGTGCAGTAGTGCAGTATCTATCGCCCCAGGTCAGAGCGGTGAAGAAAGGAGTCTTGTCTCTATGTCCCGTGGAACGCCGGTTTCCGCAGCTTGAAGCCGGGGACGGAGTTCAGCTCACCTCGTGCAGCTCATCTGTTCCGCAACCAGCTCAGGGAGCGCAGTCACCCTTTCTGCAGCGCAGCCAGCTCGGAGGAGGAGGAGCGGGAACCGTATGCAGCAACCAGCTCGGTACCCCGGAGGAGGGAGGAGGAACCTGAACCATCATCGCTCGTCCGTAGAGGAGTACCGGAGCATACCCGTCCTCGTCAGGTAACGCAACAACCCGGTCGGGGAGCAGAGGAGAACCCGTACGCACCATCAGAGGAGGAGCCGGACAGACTGGCTGACCCCGTGTTTCATAGTCCCCTTACCGTGGAGAGGAGGAACGGTGCAGAGAAGTCAGAGGAGCATACAGCAGGGAGGCAGCTGACCTCGTTATCAGGTTTAGGCAGGTTTAGGCAGGTTTACCAGGATCGGCTAAACCAGGATAAAGTCGATAACCTCATCACATCGACCTGTCCGCAGCGGGAACACTGAGCGCAGCCAGGAGGAGCAACCGGGTTCAGGAGGAGGGGTAGGCCGCAGAGGAGTGCAACGTGTTCACCTGTCCACGGAGGAGTAGCCAGGAGGAGAACGCACGAGCACAGCCAGAGGGGAACGGAGAGCAGTCAGACCATCGCAGCCGGAGGGTCGCTCGCCTGGTACAGCTCGTCTTTCCTCACCCCCGCAGCCCAGAGTTGCAGAACGCAGCGCAGAGGAACCGTGTGAGCAGCCAGCAGGGAGCAGTCAGACCCCTCACTACCCCGTCTTTCCCTAGCCCTCTCATCAGGAGGAATGGACCCCCGTGCAGTAGTGCCGTAGTGCAGTACACGTTACCGCAGGTCATAGGAGGTACGTTCAGGCCGCTCGTCTTTCCACTCAGGCCACAGGAATCATGCAGCTCATGGAACTCACGCAGCGTAGCCAGTTCAGGAGGAGGTCGCTTGCAGCATCGGGCGGTGTCCGGCAACCTCACCTCATGCAGCTCAACTCGGCCAGAGGAGGGAGCAGGCTGTCCATACCGGGGATCAGGAGAACAGCAGCCAGCTCATCAGCGGCCAGGCGGTTCAGGACCCCTGGTTTCCCCTTCCCTGTCTGAGTTCACCCAGTCCACGACCTGTCTTTCCTCAGTCCTCTCATCAGGGAGGATAACCCCTCGTGCAGTAGTGCCGTAATACAGTACCTATCACCCCAGGTCAGAGGAGGGAGAATCAGGCCGCTCGTCTTTCTGCCCCGCAGCTCACACAGCTCAGAGCGTCGGAGTGCAGCCATACCCGGCCATAGCGAGTTATAGCACCCACTAGGAGGAGGGGAACGCAGCTCGTCAATGCAACTCATCTCGACTGCACCGTACCCGCCGTCAGGGGAGGAGCAGCACAACCAACCTCATCAGATCTCATGCAGTGGAGCATCGACCCGCACGAGGAGGATGCGGTGAGCGCAGGAAAACCGGAACCAACCTGGCTGACCTCATATTTCATAGTCCCCCACAGAGGTCACCGCAGTAGAGACCCCAGCAGGACGGAGAGGGTTGCCCCCGCCTCGATACCCGCCGAGGAGAGGCAGCAGCCAGCTCATCGCAGTTGCCCGTGGAGGAGATGAGAAGTCAGGAGCAGCGGTCAGGGTGAGCAGCTAGGAGGAGGCAGGGCCGGGAACCCGCTAACCTCGCAGCCAGGGGATCAGGAGAGGTCCGTACGGACTCAGGAGGAGCATCCAGCTCGACGGAGCTCAGGAGGAGTAGCGCATGTCCGATACTGCCCAGTTCATCGAGCCGCCGCAGAGTAGAGTCGGAAACGGGCTCGAGCTCGTCACCGGAGGAGAAGCGGCCACTCACCCAGTACGATGCAGGATCCTCATTATGTCCGTCCCCTTCAGGTGACCAGGGCAGAGGAGGACACCAGCTCACCCGATAACGCAGCGGATTCAGCTCAGGGAGCAGCGCAAACCGGCAGCAGCGGGCGTCAGGGGATCTGAGCCCCGCAGTTCACCCTCGCAGCAGGAGGGCATCTCGCCCATCCGCATGAGAGCAGCGTGTCCGGCGTAGCCTAGCCTCAATAGTCCGCCACACCCCCTAATACCCCCGAATAGGCCGTCTACCCCCGCTAATACCCCCTGTACCCCGGCAATAGCCTGGAATAGCGAGTAATAGCAGGCCCGTGCAGTCAGAGGAGCACGGAGTGTCCAAGGAGCACGCAGCTCAGGCGGCGAGGAGGCATCAGGCCGTCCTCTTCAGGCGACCCCTTTCAAGCAGAGGAGCAGAGGAACGCAGCGGCCCGCCTGTCCATACCGGAGAGCTGGGGTCGCTGCCCCCCTTCAGAGGGAGTATGCAGCTCGTAGCAGGGGGACATCGAAAACCTCACGCAGCTGAACTCAGGCCGCCGCTGAAGTCACGCAGCCAGGAAGTCGCAGCGGTACGGTGTCAGCACGGAGGAGCAAGTAAGCGGGGGAGGAGGTCATCAGGTAACCTCACTCGTCTGTCCGCACGCAGCAACGCAGAGGGCAGAGGAGCAGCACCCCTTTCCGCAGCTCATCGAACCCCAGGAGGAGAGCGGCCACATATCCGCACGCAGCAACGTAGAGCAGTCAGCAGAGGAGGAGGCTACCCGGAGGAGTTGAAGGAGCACGGTCCACCGCAGAGGAGTGTCCAAACGGAGGAGTCACCCTACCCAGCATCAGTGCAGAGCGAATCATGTCCGTGGACACAAAACAGCTCGCCACCCCTCTCACCTGCACATACTCGTCCCTTGTAGACTTGTGCAGAAAAACGTCTGTACACAAGTGTAGACACGATAGCGCCCCGTATACCGTGTCCGCAGACACACCAGGAGGCGACCAGAGCGGCCAGGAGAGGGAGTCTCCACGTCACCTCATTCCGTCACGCAGCAGTAAGAGCTGAACACAGCAAAACCTGTCCGTGGACACCTTTCACGCAACAGAGGAGAAACGGGTGCAGCCAGGACGGAGGAGAGGAAACCATGTCCGTAGACACTTTCCTAAGCAGCACAGCGGGACAGAACTCAGGTGGCCAGGAGGAGGGCAGTCGTCTACCCGCACGCAGCAGAGGAGTACCCAGCGCAGGAGGAGGCGGCCCGGAGGAGCTGAGCAACACAGAGGAGGAACACCTGGCAGGCGACGCAACAACGCAGTCACGCAGCCGGAGTCAGCGATCAAGTCACTGGAGAAAAACATGTCCGTGGACACTCTTCAGAGGAGGACTAGCGCAGAGGAGTAGAGGAATACGGGGGGTGCGAGTAGTACCCCCTGTTCACCGCACCCCAGGAGGAGAACTCATCCCTCACCCTGGCTGACCTCACGTTTCATAGTCCCTTACCCACCACCGGCCCTGTACCCCTCAGAGGAGGACGGGGAGGAGAACTCAGTCAACTCAGGGTGACCGTCATCAGAGGAGCTGGTTCAGCAGTTCACGCAGAGGAGGCAGCTCACCTGGTGCAGCTCGCTTTCCCGAGGCAGCGTAGCACGCAGCCCAAGGGAGTCACAGACCGCTGCAGAGTCGTCTACCCGTCCTCACCCCGCCACACGGAGCCCCATAGCCCGCAAATAGTCACGCAGCTCAGAGGAGGAGCGGTCAGTTCATTGTACTCAGAGGAGGAACGCAGCTATCCCGGAGCAGAGGAGCAGCGCCACCGTAACCAGCTCGACGCCGCTCATATCCCTGTCACGCAGCCCGCATGAATCCATGCTCACCACTCAGGAGGAGCAGGCCGCCCGAGGAGAGCGAGCGGCACGAGGGGAGCAGCACAGCTCACTCAGTTCACAGCAGAGGAGGAGTCCTGTCCGTCCCTTCAGAGGAGTCAGGCAGGGGAGCACCGGGCTACAGAGACGCAGAGGAGCCTCCAGCACATCCGGGCAACCAGCTCACGCAGCCAGCACGGAGAAGAGGCGCAGCGCAGGGGGAGTCCCCGCAGCAGAGGAACCGCAGCGCAGCCAGGCTCGCCTCATCGCAGAAGGGTAGGCGGCGCAGGGAGGAGGAGCTGACCGGAGGAGCAGTCAGCACATCACCCCTTTCCGCAGCTCAGCTCAAACCGTGTCCGAGGAGTACCCAGCTCACCCCACAGCAGAGGAGCGGCGTAACCGGGAAGAGGAGCGGCGTCGGAGGAGGAACCCGGACGCTCATCGAGGAGAGCGCACCAACGTGGCTGACCTGTAGTTTCATAGTCCCCGCCCCACACCAGCAGAGGAGTAGGCCGCCTGACCTATACCGGAGGAGGAGCAGAGCAGAGAAGTCACGCAGTAGGGGAACCGCAGCCCCACGGCGCAGCCAGAGCAGAGGAGCAACAGCCAGCCCGTGCAGCACCGCCCGCAGAGGAGCTGAGCAGCGCAGCGTGTCCGTACCTCACCCAGCTCGACGCAGCTTATCCAGGACAACAGCGGCGCACCCGAGAGAGGGAGCCTCGTACCAGGAGCAACCGTGCTCAGCTCACGCAGCAGAGGAGGAGAACCATACCTCACAGCAGCTCGTCTTTCCCCGACGCAGCATAACCCTTCAGAGGAGGGGAATCCAGCTCACGCAGCTATCCCGTACCTGTCAGCAGCACCACTCACCCAGGAGGAGGAGGAGCGAGCATCGTCACAGAGGAGAGAGCAGCCGGAGTAGGAACCATACTCACCCTGGCTCACCTGTAGTTTCATAGTCCCCTGACTACCCTGACCCTGTGATACCCCGCAGGGGAGGAGAGGACACCACGGGCACACGGGTCCACCTCAGTCACCTCTCCCCGCTGTAACGCAGAGGAGGCGAGCGGCCAGCTCAGGACAAGAGGAGGAACCGAGAGGAGAGCATAGCCTGTCTTTCCCCGGCCCTCTCAGTAGGGATAACAGAGAGCGTGCAGTAGTGCAGTAGTGCAGTACCCATCGTCGCAGGTCAGAGAAAGGAGAAACGGCCACTCGTCTTTCCACCCGGCACCGCCGAACAACATCCTGTTATCGAGTTTAGTCAGGTTTATCCAAATCGACTAAACCAGGATAAACCCTGTAACGCTCACAACCCGTGCAACCAGGAGGAAGAACTACTATCACCTGTGCAGCCAGCTCTACTGTCAGCGGAGGAGGGGGACGAGCAACCAGCACCGAGGAGGAGCGACCCCCGAGGAGCGGTCGAGGGAGCCTCGTCTCAGAGAACATGTCCGTCCCCAGAGGAGCAGTATAACCCCAGGACGGAGGAGACCCACGGAGGAGCAGCGCAAGAGGAGGCCGAGCGAAGCTCACTTCACGCAGCCTACCCCTACTCAGGAGGAGCAACGGGCGCAGGGGAGACGAATCAGGCCCACGCAGCCCAAGAGGAGTAACCAGGGGAACGGGACCGCAGAGGAGGAACCCAGAGCAGCAGCCCCGGTCGAAGAGCGAGCGCAGCCAGAGCGGAGAAGGCACACGGTGTCCGACGCAGAGGAGAACCCGTAACCGTGCCCGCAGCCAGGGCAGAGAACAGTCGAGCAGCGTAACCGGAGGAGGCACCTACACCCCCGGAGAGCAGTCGAGCAACGCACAGAGCTCATCGAGGCGGACAGAGCGGCCCCCGTATCCTCTCTCACCCTGGCTGACCCGCAGTTTCATAGTCCCCTTCCCAACCAGAGATGAGAGGAATCCCCGTACCCACCCCAGCAGAGCAAGTCAGCAGAGTAACGAACCTGGAGCAGTGAACCTGGAGTCCTGGAGCAACAATCCCCACAACAACCGGCGCAGCGCAGCAGAGGAGAACTCAGCAGCCAGCTATTTCATAGTCCCTGCCTTCCAAAACCAGCTAATTCATAGTGCAAAAAGTAGGGAAGACACCAGAACAAAAAGTTATTCTTCACAGGATTCTGCACATAAGTAAAGGCGTAGACATGGTTGCTGTCTACGCCTTTACTCTCTCAACCGTCAGTTGGTCTCAACGAAAACTTCCCAGCCGACAATGTAACGGATTCCTCGGTAGTCAGAGACCCAGAGGTTAAGAGTGTCCACGTCCACCACCGTTTCTCCCTTGGACTGGAAGAAGTCAGTAGCAACCTTGATTGCTTCACCCTCCGTCTGCACAGTCACACCTTCAAGAAGGTCAGCGGCATGTCCGATACGGCCACGAATCTCACGCTCGTGATTGACCTTAGTGATGTTGAGAGCCTGGAGCTTCATGGTATCCCTTTCCTTGTTGTTACTTCCAGTCTAGAGGAAGAGCATAAAAACTCCCCCTATCCCACAAAAGAATAGGGTCAAACAAAAGAAACCTGCCTTCATCTGAGGACAAGGGGATTCCGTTCTTCTTCTACTGTTCAGAAGTCATAGCGGGAGAGTTCTGTCCACTCACCAGGCTCATAGATGTACTCGTCAATAGAATCAGCTTCAATCACCCATCCCACCAGAGTTCTGAGACCGCTCACATGAGAGATCCACTTGTCAGAGACCTCTACATTGACCAGTACCTTGTCTAATTCAACCTCAGCGGTCAGGGCTTCCAGGGCAAGCTCAACGGCTTCCTTCTCTGTCTCCACTCCATCGGGAAGAATCCACGCTCCAAATGCCAGACGACGACGCAGAGTATCCAGGTGGTTGTCCCTGGCAACTGCTACTGAAAACTCAGCCATGATGATTCCTTCCTGATGATTCCTTCTTGTTACCTCCATTCTACATGCCGCTGGAACACATGTCAACCAGAGAACAAGAAAACTTATCCCCTATCTCTGCCCCCTCCCCCTGGGTTCCTCCCCTTGAGTTTCGATGTCCCCCTATACACAACCAATCTCGCACGAAGACTTGCTTTCTTGCCCCATGACATATATACTGGAACTCATAAATACTCACCCGCATATGGAGAGGACATATCATGTGGGACAATGATGACATCAAGGAAGGCACAGAATACTGCCCCAAGTGTGATAGCCCCCTGAACAGAGAGGGCTACGGCGGCAACTGTGGGGGATACCATGAACCCGATTGTGACCTCTGCTATGGGGCATACTGTGACCTGTCCTGCTGAGTGAGACATAATCAACCCTTGACATGGAATGACCATTCCCATATGTTGAAAGCAACAACCAACAGGAACCTCTCGTTGAAACGGAGAAGAAAAATGACCAAAGCATATATTCCCAGCGACTCAACCGCCGGACAGACTGCCGCCGCCTCACTGTTCTTCAGGACTCCGTGCTGTGAGAGCAAGTTCATCATCAGCTACAGCTATGAAGGCAGTGCATACCTCCAAGAACAGGTTGTTGAAGGATTTGAGTGTGACTCCTGCGATAACATGTGGTATGCCGATGGCTCTCCGTCTCTGATTCACTCCACTGAGGAGAATGAAGATGGTTGGAAGCCTGCCTTCATGTTCTAATAAGCAAAGGAAAGAATGAACTCTGAGGAGGAGGAACCCGACGCTCATCGAGGAAAATACACCAACGTGGCTGACCTGTAGTTTTATAGTCCCCTAGCCACTCACCCCAGCCCGCAGAGCCGACAACGCAGAGAGCAGAGGAGGAGTAGCGCAGCGTGTCCGGGCCGCTCATGCAGCTGAAGTCAGCAGCGCAGCTCAACCGGACTCACGCAGCGCACCAGAGTTCGCCATACCCCTCAATACCCGGCCACAGGGCGTCTACCCCCGCTGTACCCCGTCATTAGCCGGTATTAGCCGGTAATAGAGCAGAGGCCGCCCAAGAGCAGTCGTGTCCGAGGAACAGCCTGGCCTCACAGCAGAGGAGCAGCACAGCGTGTCCGCAGAGGAGACCGCCCGATACGCAGCCAGCACGGAGGAGCAGCCAGCTCGACGCCGCCCGCAGAGGAGCAGCGCAACGAACCCAGGACAGAGGAGGAACCCAGCAGGTAGCGCAGCGTGTCCGTTCCGCACCCAGGAGGAGACCGGCCGCAGCCAGCTCGACGCACCGCAAGAAGAGCGGCCCCGACCGCACACCTCACCTGTCAGAGGAAGTCCGCCGTTCACCCTGTACCCACCCTAGCTCACCTCACGTTTCATAGTCCCTCACCTGCCCTGACCCGGTGACACCCCGTGAAAGAGCAGGTCGTCTGCCTCGTACCCGAGGAGGACCGTAGCGTAGCCAGGCTCACGCAACCAGCACGGAGAGGAGACACAGCGCAGCCAGCCCAGTTCTATCCGTCCCCCTGAGAAGCACCCGCAGCGAGGTGAGAGGAGCGGCGGCCAGAGCAGCTAGTACGAGGAGGTCCGGCGGCCAGAGCAGCCATTGCCCCGGAATAGGACGCCTGAGCCCCGTATACCCCTGTCCCCCGCAGAGGAGAGGAGCCGAGCTCACCCGGTGTAACCTGAGCGGCCTACCCCGCAGAGGAGGAGCGGCCAACTCGACGCCGCCCGGAGGAGCAACCTGACCTCACAGCAGAGGAGCAGCCTGAAGGGAGGAGTACGCAGCTCTCACCGCTCACCCCCGCAGTTAGAACAGAGGAGCAACACAGCATGTCCGAGACGCAGCCAGCTCCGCTCACAGCAGAGGAACAGAACCGAGGAGTCACCCAGTACCGTATACCGTATACCAGGTACTCTCACCCCCGCAGCGTAACCAACCCAAGAGGAGCAGAGAGGAGCTGGGTAAGGCAGAGGAGAACCATACCCAGGAGACTCAACCCAACCCCCGTCGAAAACGTGTCCGTGGACACAAACCAGCATGAGCGAGTAGTAAGGAGTACCGTATACCGTATACCGACCAGAGGAGAGAGAAGACACCCCCGTATACCAGGTACTCCCACCCGAACAGAGCTGACCTCACAGCAGAGAAACAGAACCGTGTCCGTGGACAAGATCTACCGTATACCCTACCAATCACCAACATGAGCAGGCAGCACCATATACCGTATACCCGGAGAGCAGAGCAACCAGAGGAGAACCACATCTCACCGAACCGTGTCCGCAGACAGAGTACGTCCCTGACAGGTCGAGCAACTAACCCCCGCAGCGCAACCAGAGGAGGAGAGGACTCACCGTATACCGGGCTCACCCTCCCCCAGCCTGCAACGCAGCTCACCCCCGTGCAACCAAGACAGAGGAGCAGAGGACTACAGCCTACCCAGCTCACGCAGCGCCGCCCGCACAACCGGCCCGCAGCCGTAGTTATATCCGTCCCCCAAAGGAACAGCACGCAGCAGAGGAACCCAACTCACACGCAGCACGCACCGCATACCAGGAACAACGCATCACCTCCATCCAACTCACATGATCGTGCTACAATGAACAACCCCCAGAGGAGCGCCTACCCCCTCCCCAGAATCATGTCCGCAGACACAACCCCCAACCAAACCCCGCCTCCCCCGCACATCAGAGTTACAAGTCTCCGTATACCGTATACCCCAGTAACCCAGTCGAGAACCATCAGAGCAGAACTCACCATAGAGCTGACCCACCGTATACCAGGAGCAACCCCGCCTGCCCGCCGCCGTCAGAGCAGAACTCACCGCATACCAGGAGCAGCACAACCCAGTCCAACAGAGCAACCTCCCCCGTTCCCCTGAGAACAGTCAAGCAGCGTAACCCCCGTATACCCAGTCAACTCTCACCTCCTCTCACCCGCAGTTTCATAGTCCCTACCCACACCAACAGGGAAAGAGAGAACAACCCTCCGTATACCGTATACCCCGAGAACTGACCTCACCCCGAGGAACCCACGGCAGAGGAGCAGAAGGGATGACCGTATACCGTATACCCCAGTCAGCAAGAACAAGCGACAAAAGCAGAGGCGCAGCACAGCAAACAGAGAGCCAACCTAACCAACACCAAGGCAGAGGAGTATCGTTACCGTATACCCCGAGAACTGACCTCACCCCCAAGAGCAGAGCCGTCACAATAGAGGCACCCCCGTCGCTCAATGCAGCCGTAGTTATATCCGTCCCCCAAAGGAACAGCACGCAGCAGAGGAATCCAACTCACACCCAGCACAGAAGACACCAGGCTACCGTATACCCCACGTATACCCAGAGAACACCACATCAGAGAGCTGACCTCACCCAGTGCAGAGTAGCATCATCCCCAGTAAGAGGAACCGACTGCCCGTATACCGTATACAGAGAACAGCGCACCCAGAGCAGAACCCACCCCCGAGGCAGAGTTACCCGTATACCGTATACAGGGAAGGGAGAACAACACATACCCCGAACAACCCAGGAAGGAGAGAATCGTACCCCAGGAGAGCAGACTACCCCGTATCGCTCCCCTGACCCCCAGTTTCATAGTCCCCAACACCAGAAAGCCTCACCCGGCACCCCGGAGAACCAACCCGCAACCCCCACCCCGATACCAACCATCCACCCAGGAGAGAAAGGTAGAACTCACCGTATACCGTATACCGAGCACTAACCTCCACCAGCCCGCAGCAACAGCCCGCAGTAGGCACCATTACCCAGGAAAGGCAGAACCCACCGTATACCCACCCGTAGCACATCAAACCATGTCCGAGGACAATCCCGAACACAGAAAGCCAACTTACCCCGTATACCGTATACCGAAAGAACCCAGCCCCCGCCGCAGTGAACCCCCGGATACCGCCTTACAAGAGTCGAGTACCACTCCCGTAGTATGAGCGAGAGCAGTAAGGAGTACCGTATACCGTATACCCTCGCACACAGAACTCACACACCAAAGAGAACAGAGTCCCCAAGGAGAGAGCAATCACCATATACCGTATACCCAGAGAGAACCAACCCCACTCACCTCCCATTTCATAGTCCCCAACCCAGAAAGCCTCACCCAGCACCCAGCCCCGAACCAGAACTCACGACAAAGAGAAAAGCACCGTATACCGTATACCGAGCACCCCTACACCAACAAGCAACCAACCCAGCTCACCCAACACCCCCGCACCCAGGACAGAGGAGAACCATGTCCACGAGGACTCACCAACCCGAACCAAGCACCACCACTCCCTACAAGAGCAGAGGAGAACTACATAACAGTCAAAGGGGAGGAGAGAGGAGATAACCGTATACCGTATACAGAGAACAGAACTCCCCACGGGGAAGAGAGCAGCACCGTATACCGTATACCCGGAGAGAGAACCCTCACCCGGTGCTACACCCGCTCTGAGCAAGCTCATCGCTCACACCCAGCACCAAGAACCGTGTCCGCAGACGGAGCTCACTAACGGGAACCGGTTTCCACTCGCTACCGTGATACAGGTACTACCGTATACAGAGAACACGAACCCATCCCCCGGAGGAGGAACCACACCCGCTCTGAGCAAGCTCATCGCTCACACCCAGCACCAAGAACAGTGTCCGAAGACACAGTACGCCCTGACGAACCAAGCCAACCATGTCCGAAGACACAACACCCCGCAAGCCGCACCATCTCACACCAGCATGAGCAGCAGAAGAGAACAGTACACAGCAACCACCGTATACCAGGTACTCCCTACGGGAGTCAAGTACGCTCCCATCGAGAACGCAGCTCACCCCGCAGCGCAGCCAGGTCATCGGATCATCGTAGCGCAGCCGAGCTACCGGATCGCAGTCATCTAGTCAAGAAGTGTCCACTCTTGTAGACAGACGCTAACCAGAAAACGTCTGTGAGTGAAAGGGAGCGTGCAGTCTGAGTGTGAAGCAGTAGTTATAACCCCCAATCCATAACCCAATCCATATAACCCTTCATACTCACCCCCCCCCTCTCACCCTACGCCCAGAGCCAACCGTATACCCACCCCCGAGGCAGAGGTAGTGGAACCCTGCTCGCAGAGTACTCCCCCCCCGAGAGGGGGGAGGGGTGTTGCCGCAGCGGTGCAGGGAGGTAACCCTGCACCGCTGCGGCCAGCCGCTGTTACCTGAGCGGTAACAGCGGCTACCCCGCTCACCGGTACGGGGTACGGTAACCCGCTCCCGTCAGGGAGTGGAAACCAGCTCACGTTAGTGAGCTCCCTCCGGTCGGAGCAAGCTCCTCCCTCACTCCGGCGAGCAAGCTCGCTTCCCTACCGTGTCGGGTTTACCGGGTTACCGGGTTACCGGTACACGGGGATGGTACTCGACACCGGGGGAGAGTCGCTTGCGACTCTCCGTGACACGACGAGCTTGCTCGGCGGGGCACTACCGTATACGGGATACTACCGCTACCGGAGGTAGTGGAACTCGACTCCCGTAGGGAGTACCCGGTATACGGTAATCGGTACACGGGATACGGTAAGCAGGGTGGCAGTTGTTAGCGGTATGGGTGGGGATACGGCTTAGCGCTCTCGTGTAACGAGAGTAAGACTCGACTCCCGTATACGGTATTCAGCGTTCCCGTAGGGAGCGCAACTCGACTCCCGTAGGGAGTATACGGAATTACTGGGTTACTGGATTACTGCATTCAGTAACGGTAGTTCTGATTTGGAGGATTATGGGTGGGACTGCCTTTGACTTGGAATCTGGGTCGGTAGGCGGGTTTCCGCTTGTTTTCGGGTTTCTGAGGGTTTGCTTGGCTGTTTTTGGGCTGGAGGGTGTTGAGGGGTCGGAGGGAGGGTTTCTCCAGGGGTTTTGTCAGGGTCCGATAGGATGAGGGTATGGTTTGATGATCGTGTGGGTGCTTTGGCATTCTTGGTTGCTGGTTGACGATGTGAGCGATGTTTTCAGGCGGTTCGTGCTGTTTGGTGTCGTTTGATGTGAGTCTGTGTCAAGTGTGTTCGTACCCCTGGAGGTTGGAGGTTTGTGATGGTTGATATCCCGAGGAAGCGTGGGGAGTTTCCGTTGTCGAATCCTGGGATGGCGCAGCGGGTGAAAGCTGATCGTGAGAGGGAGAAGCAGCGGGAGGCGAAGCGGGTTCGTCGGTCTCGTGGGGTTCCCTTGGTGGGGAAAGCAGCTGAGGAGTCTGGTTCCCCTGTGGGGGAGGGTTCTCCTGTGGGGGGTTCCTCTGAGTCTTCCGTTCCCTCTGTTCCCTCTTCCTCCGTGGGCGGTTCTGCTCGGGGTCAGGATGGTTCGGGGAGGGGTCAGCGTTCTGTGCCGGTTCCTTCTTCTGCTGGGAAGCGTGGGGTACCGGTTGTGCGTCGGACGGGTGAGGTTGTTGATGCTGGTGCTGGGATTGTTGTGCGCAGTGTCGGCTCGGATGGGTCTGCTCGGGTTTCTCGGAGGCAGTTCTCTGGGGAACCTGGGGTGGGTGATTCTGTGACGGTGAGCGTGGATGGTGAGTCCCGTGAGGCGAGGGTTGTTTCTGTGGAGGAGCGGTTCGTGTTCCTTTCTGTGAGCTCTCGTGTGTCTCCTCCTGTTGCCGTTGAGTCCTCTTCTGTGGAGGGGTCCGATTCTTCTTCTTCTGCGGGTGGGGATGATGAGTCTGTTGATTCTGTTCCGGGGCCGTTGTCGATGCCTGGGTCTGCTGCGAGGGGGAGGCGGGCTCGTCGTGCTGGTCGGGTTGTGAGCGTGGGGGATACTGGTGATCGGGGGAGGCATGGGGTTCCTCCGGTTGCTGTGGAGTCTGCTGATGAGGATGGTGAGCTGTCTTCTTCTGAGGGTGAGTCCTCTTCCGTTGGGGAGGGTTCTGTTTCTGTGGAGTCTTCTGCGGGTCGTCGTGTGGGTGGGTTCAGTGAGTGGTCTGCTCATGCTGGTGAGGAGGATGAGGAGGATGAGCCTGTTGTTCCTGTGAGGGGGAAGAAGGGTGATGGGTTCCGGTTGATGCCTCGTGATGTGGAGTTGTTGAAGTTCTTTGCCAGGTATCGGTATGGGACGAAGGAGCAGGGTGCTCGGTTGGTGGGGACGAGTCCGGGTGCGGTGAATAATCGTATTCTGCGTATTGGTCATGCTGGGTTCTTGCGGAAGGAGATGGTGAGTAACGGTAAGGGCGTGTGGACTCCGACTCGTGAGGGGCTGCGGGTTGCGGGGTTTGATTTCCGTGTGTTGGGTAAGGGTCAGATCAGTTTGGTGACGATGGCGCATACGCTGGGGTTGGGTAATCTTGGTGTGGAGGTTGAGGTTGGTGAGGGTGATGTGTTGTTCGGTGAGGAGTTGGGTACGACTCGGGTTATCACTGAGCGGGAGGTTCGTGGGTCTCAGGAGAGGATGAAGAAGGAGCAGGAGCTTCGGGAGTCTGATGAGTGGGTTGGTGATTTTGTGCCGTCTGATTTCTTGGTGGTGGATGAGGAGGTTGACCCTGCTGGGTTGTCTCCTGAGATTGTGCCGGGGAATGAGGGGTTGTTCGTGTTGGAGGGGAGTTCTGACATTGGAGCGAAGGAGCATGTGCCGGATATGGTGATTCCTCGTCCTCGTGATGCTCAGGGGTTCCCTCGGAGTCTTGCTGTGGAGTTGGAGTTGACACCGAAGTCGCAGAAGGAGTGGACTCGTATTCTGTTGACGTATATGGAGCAGCAGATTTTTGAGAAGGTGGTGTATTTCACGCATAAGCCAGCTATTGTGAAGAATCTGCGTGTTGTTGCTCGGGGTATCGGTATGAGTGAGGACAAGTTGGAGATCCGTAAGTATGTGCCGTTCCACGATAACTTGATCTGGGGTTGATTCGTGTGAGTGGGGGAGAGGAGAAGACTGTGGGTAAGCCTGTGGATAACTATGAGGATGAGGGTGTGAGCGAGGCTGTGGATTCACATGTGGAGGAAGATTCATTTTCTGCGGATTCTCGGGGATCTGAGGGTGTGGATAGTGCTGTGAATTATGCACAGGATGAGACTGTGGATACTCCTGTGGATGGAGTGGAGGATAGTGGGGGAAAGTGGAGTTTCGGGGAGTCGATGGAGGTGCTTTCTGCACAGTTGGAGTCGGGTGATGTTTCCACTGCTGGTTACCGTTCGGGGTTCGGATTTGCAGGGGAGGAGGTGGACGATGATGCGTTCATGCTCGATGAGGATTCCCCTGACTCTGCTGACTCTGCTGACTCTGTGCACTCCGGGGAGGGTTCTTCAGCTGCTCCGTCTGCTGAGGAGGCTTTGCTGAGGTTGCGGGGGTTTGCTGTGCGTCGTGATGGGGGCAGTGTGGAGAGTTCCGTCTTCTCTGACTCTGATTCCGCTGAGGGTTCCTCTCGGTCATTTGTATCCCCGGACTCTTCTGACTCTTCCTCTGAGGGTGAGTCTGCACCGGGTGAGGTTGATGCTGTTCTGCCGTCTCGGGTTGGTGTGGATACGGTGGTGCAGGAGGGTTTGGCTTTGGGCGGTGAGGAGTTCGTTGGTTTGGAGTGGGAGTTTGTGACGGATGGTGGGGTTCCGTATCTGGTGTTCCGTGAGGGTGGTGAGTTGGTGTTGGGGGTGGCTTTGACTGAGGCTGTTCTCGATAAGTTGGGTGCTGGGGTTGTGGAGGCGAGGCGTCGGTATGGGTTTGTGCCGGAGAGTGAGCGTCCTGTGCGGGGGAAGTGGTATAAGCGTCTGTGGGGTTGGTATCAGGAGAAGATGGAGAAGCACGGCGTGTTGACGATGCTTGGTACGGTTTTCATGGGAGGTATCCTGTTGACTGTCGTGGCGATGACGGGGTATACGATGGTTACTCAGTCGCAGTTGTGGCTATGGCTGACGGGCTGAGGCTTTGTGGGGCTTCTGCTCTGTGAAGCTCTGTCCCTTCTGGGGGATGCGTGAGGGCGGGTTACCTGTGATGGGGTAACCCACCCTTTGCGTGTTGTGTTCTAATCTTGTTCTATTTTTGGGTTCAGAAGTTGTGGGAGAGGTGTTGTCGTGAGTGGGGTGAGGCAATGACTTCTTCTTCGAGTTCTTTGAGTGTTCCCTTGGGTCGGTGAATGGTGTGCTTGCTTGCTGCTTTTCCTACGGCGTGGTATGCGCTGAGGGGTTGTTCGAGGTGGGGTTGGTTGAAGTAGAGGATTGCTTTCCTGTCTTGCATGAGGGCAATGGAGTCCGGGTGTTCGATTCCTGATGAGATGATGAAGTTGGAGATGGTGTTGAGTGCTGTTCCTGTGCAGGCGTAGGCGGGGGAGAGGAGGTCGGGGAGGATGAGGTCGTATTTCTCCGGTTTGACGTATCCGAGGAGGAGGGCAGTGGAGGAGAGGAGGAGTGCGTTGTGCTCCCTCTCATGGTAGTCTCCGTCGTCTGCGGGGTCGTAGCGGAGGTTGTTGAGGGCTGCGTGGAGCTGGGGGAGGAGGTTACGGGGGAGTTTGGTGTTGAGGCCGATGTGGATGATGTTCTCGACATTGGTGAGGATTGCATCAGCGGCGGGAGTTGGGAACTCTTGGGAGATGCGGGAGATGTCGTGTTGGATGGATCGGGTGAGTTCCTGTTCACTCCGGGTACGAGGAACGAGTGTGTTGGCGATTCGCAGTAGTGTTTTAGTCATCATGTGTCAAGCATAGCAGATTCCGGGGTGTCCTGTGAGAGTCGGGGAGGGGAGTTGCACCGGAGGGACCGGAGATGAGACAGCACCGGGAGGGGAGGAGTTCGGCTTGGGATTCAGGGTATAGGGTGAGGATAGTTTTTCGTCCCTTCTCGCCTTGAGTTTCCTGAGTGATCCCTGAGTACAGTCTGAGTATTATCTGAGTTTAGGGGTCGTAGTCTGGGTGTTCCCTGAATGTGAGTTGTGCATTTCTTGTGCGATGTGAGTGGGGAGAGGGTGTGTACCCTGTGCGCAACTGGGGTGTCGCATGTGAGGGAGCTGGGTCAGGGCTGTGAGTTGGTTGGGGCGGTGTTGTGAGTTGGTTGGGGCGGTGTTGTGAGTAGGCTGTGAGTGGAGGGTGAAACTGAGAGTGGGCTGAATGGCTAACGGCCTCCATGCTGTTCACATGGAGGCCGTCAGCAGACTGCTCAGGACCGTTTTTCGTCCCTTCTTGGAGGGTCAGAGGAGACGGCCGCCTGTGTCGGTGATTTTGCAAGCGAGTTGGAACACGCTTCGAGGGTCATGCAATTCGGTGATCCTCTGGCCTGCCTTGTATCCTGCTGTATACCATTCGTGGAGGGTGGTGGGAGTTGGTTGAATGAGGTTATGGGGCCTGCTGTAGAGGGTGTTTGTTAGGGAGAAGTTGGTGTCGCTGTCATAGAAGGACTCCCGGAGGTAGAGGTAGGCGGGTTCGTCCTGAGCGTCTACTGCTCCGAGGAAGAAGGCAAACATGGATGCATTAGGGGTCACCGCTTCGGGTCTGCCGATGTGTCGTCCTACTCTACTATCTGTGGCATAGAACAACGGTGCCGTGGGGAGAGCTTGGAGAATGAGGGCATCGGTGTCGTACTCTACTCCGATCTGTCGGGCGATACGGGAGAATCGGAGAGCGTAGATGGCGGTGTAGCTGGAGCGGTATAGGTCTGGTGATACCTCCATGAGCTTCCGGGTGCGTTGGATGAGGTCAGGGCTTGCGTCCTCTCCTCCGAGAGCCTTGGCTGCTTCCTCGTAGCTTTCATACGTCTTGTTCCACTCTTCGCAGATGGGGGCGAATCCATAGATTTTCTCGGCTGTCGTGATACGTTCGATAGAGGCAACGGATCGTTCGGGGAAGAATTTGGTTTGCACCGGGTAGGAACGCCAGATGAGTTCCTGCATCAGTGTGTCGTAGTCGCATTCGAGGAATGCAGACAGGAGTTCGTGGTACACGGAGCGAGACCGGAGGGTGGAGAGAAGCTTTGTGAGATCTGTGCATCGCACTTGGTTCCCGTCGAGGCTGATGAGGGGAACGACGGGAAGTGCGGTGAAAGGCACCAGTGTGACCTTTACGGGGAGAGGGCTTGCTGTGGGGTCGGAGGTGAATTGGGCGCTGAGTCGCCCTTCGAGGACGGAGAGGTGATTGCTGTCGTCGCTGAGTCGGACACAGATAGTGTGGACGGGGTGTTCGGTAATGGCAGAGATCGCCCGGAGAACACCAGTCAGGTCCATCCCCCGGTAATCGGGTTCCCCGGTGAGAAGGTCTGTGAGGAGGTGCTTGTGATAGGGCGTGGTGCTGTAGTAGATGCAGGTCTCCGTACCCGTGTAAGGGAAGTCCCTATCCGGTGTGATGGGTCGAGTCTCAATGTGGGGGAGTGTCGGTGAGGGTTTCTCTTGAGAAATCTCATGCCAGAGCTCTTCAATCATGGTGAGGGTCATGGAGCGAGTCATGTGTCATCCTTGTGTTTGTAGGGTCGAGTCTCTGTGTTCACTCTATCACAATCCTGGCTGTTTTGCATGGAGAACGGGGTGGGGACAGGGAGAACGGGGTGACCCCCGTATGAACTGCACGGGGGTCACGTTGAGGGGAGTCAGAGGTTTTCGTCCCCTTGCGAGTGGGTTCTCAGCCGGTGTTCAGGGCAGACTCCGGGTGGGTTCAGGATTCCTTCAGCCTGCTCTCAGGTTTCTCTTCTCAGCACCGGAGAGGGATGGGGCGGGAACAGGGCTGAGAGGTCACAGGAGAGCCGTAGAGGGGCCAGTGGGTTGCCCTCCGGGTTCCTCTGCCTTCCTTCCCCTTCGGGGCGTGCAGGGGTGTTTACGGGATCACCCGAGGATTGCTTTGAGGAGATTGCGTTCCAGGTGCGGGTCGAGTTTTCGGTTCTTTGCACGGTAGAACTGGTCCTTGACATAGGTTCTCCCCGGCCCCTTCTTGGCTTGGAGGCCGAGAGCGGCGTAGGGCTTGTCATCCTGCTTGACCAGAACGATGGCGTACTGTCCATAGTGTACACGAACGGCGTAGGAGGTCATGCAATTGTCGAGGTAGTAGCTCCACTTATTGATCTCCAAATCAGTTCACTACGCTATCACAGTGGGAGGAGCGGTGTCAAGGATTGTACTCCGCTTTGCGGGAATGTGGAGACAAAGAGGACACGTCCGAGCAGGGTTTTACGTCCCCTCTGCTTCCACTGTTTCCCGCATCTTCACGCCCTTCCCATAGGCGATCTCCAAGACCTGTGGCAGTGAGCCTTCCATGCTGAGAGGGTAGATCGGGTCGATACCGACTTCCCGCTTGAAGTCGAGGAGCGCCTGCGGCCCTGTCCCGATGAGCAGGTCCATAGTATCTTCGGTGAACGTGCGGGGAAGGCGGTTGCGGAGGAGGTCACAGATGAACTCTCTCCTCGTATCCGGCGTCTCATACCCAAGGCGGAAGGCGAGAGCGGGGAGTAGGTCAGCTGCCCCTGGAGAGTTGAATGGATAGGGTTCACTGTTCGGGGTATCCGGGATGCAGGACAGCACCAGGGATTCGAGGTCGAGGGGGAACCCGTACTCACGGGACATACGGATGAGGAGGAAGATGAGTGAACACAGTTCCATCGCTCGGGGCAGGGCACCCGTCTCGATGAGCCGAGCGGTCTTCTCTACCAGCGCATCAGAGACGTTCCCTCTGCACGCCTTCTCTACGGCGTCCCTGTAGGTCTCCAGGCCGCCCATACTCATCCAGTGAGGCATGAGAGGGAGGGAGGAGTTGGGGTTCCATGTTCCGCCCTTCACGGCGTCAGGGAAGAAGGTAGGGATGACCGGCGTGCGCTGTAAGAGGAACCGGCGTTCAGCGTCTTCCCGGTTACAGCGAAAGAGGGAGCTGAGGAGGGGTGTAGCTCCGTAAGCTGCGTGCACTCCGATACGGTACGTCTTACCGTCGTGAGGCGAGGGGAACGGGGTGAGAATGGTGCGGTCATCGTTCACGCTCACCGGGGGAAGGGAGTAGAAATCCTTGGTGAAATCGGGTGGGATGATAACCCCTCCGGGCCTCCGGGGTTCTTCCGGTGCGTCGATCCAGCTCGGGCAGCCCTTCTCAGAGAACCGGAGGTAAGCGTGATTTCGGCTCTCACTGAGGTAGTATTCGGCCTTGACGGTGAACGGAGGGGCTGGGTTTTCGTCCCCTTCCTCCGTTGAACCAGATTGGTGATGAGAGGGAGCGGTGAGGATGACCGTGAGCAGGTCACCAGGTTCAGGCACGTTGTCCTCGGAGGAGACGGGTCGGATGTCATATCCCGTCACCGACACCTGCGTACCTGCATAGCAGGAGAGCAGGTCACGCTTGATGTCTTCGAGGTCGTTCTGGGAGAATAGGTGCGTGGTCATGGGTCGCCCCTCCCCTCACGCCGTCTGCTTGTTGAACCGCTGAAGAGCAGCGTCCGGGTCGGTGTCGTAGAGGACGGCGAGGAGTTCCCCTACCCCGTCCTTGGAGAAAGCATAGAGGTCGTAGGTGAATCCATTGAGAGGGCAGGGGAACGGGGATACCTCTGTCCTCTCCTCGTTTACGCTCACGGGCGGGAGGAGGTAGACGTGCTGAGGAGTGTCATCAACGTCAGTGGTTCCGGTGAGTCGGAAGAAGGCATGACGCTTACTCTCACTGAGGTAGAGGTTCGCTGTGACATGGGTGAGCGGTCCTTCTCCTACTACCCCTCCCAGCACCGTAGGAATCCAAGAGAAGGTGATGGTGAGCATATCCCCGGATTCTGGCACTCCGTCTGCTTCGCTCACCGGCGTGATGGTGCGCTGCGGGTACTGTGCGGTCGGGTAGAGGGTAAGGAAGTTCTCGGTGATGGTGTTTGCAAGGTCATCAGTGAATACGCTCATGGTTCCGTCCTTTGTCATAAGGGTTCGGGTGTGCAGTGTACCTCTCCAGTCTAGCAGGTTTCGGGGTGAGATGTACAGGGAAGGAGAGTGGGAGGGAATGACAAAGCGAGGGTGAACCAAGTTGATTCACCCTCGCCGTGCTGTTGTTCAGGTGCAGGATTATACCCCGGCGGCCTTTCTATACCGATTCACGCTTCCCAGGCATGATATGTTGACTCCATTATCTTGAGCCTCGATGAGTTCATCCATAGTCTTCACTCCACCTGCTTCTACGTCATAGAAGAGATAGTTCTTGTATCCAAGAATCCGTCCCGAGCCGGGAGTGTAATTCCAAGTGGAGTTAGGGGAGCTGCCAGCAAGACAGAACTCTCCTTCTTCGAATTTCTTACTCCATGTCACATGAGAATCCGTGTTGCTGACAACGATTTCCAGCATGTTCCCATCACTCATGTGAATAGTAGGGAACCCCCCTACATCATTCCATGACGTTACCCCTTTTAGCTCGTGAACCGCATCCTTGCCCTCCACGATATAGATCAAACCGCCGCTTTCCGTGTTCTCAAAGTAGTCCTTCTGATCATGGTCTACAGACCAGGTGGTAATGGCATGAGCGGCGCTTCTCAGATCTGCCTTCACGGTAGCGTCATGTGCTTTTTGACGCTGGTTGAGGAACGCTCCGATTGCGACAGCGGAGAGAATACCGATGATAACGATCACGACCAGGAGCTCAATCAGGGTGAAACCCTCTTCACGCTTCTTATTGATGTGACTCAGTTCCTTGAACATTTTGTCTCTTTCTTGTCGAGCAAAGTCTCATAGGTGCTATCGGGTAATAGCACAAGAGAGGGGTGAACATGCAAAGTTCATGTCCACCCCTCTCCTATGAGAGTTCGCTACTCAGATTACTTGGTAGCGAGTCCACCTGCAGCGGAATCATACTTCAGAGGCGTAGTAGCCTTGTAGTTGTCAGCGTTGGTGTGGGAACCTTCGAGGGTGTAGCCCGTAGAATCATTTGTTCCTTCTGTTGCTGTAGCAATAGTTACTCCATCAGAGAGCTGTACAGTCTGGGGGTCGCCAGCACCCTGGACGGTAACTGTTGCAACGTCAGTAGCATCGTCAGTTGTAACGGAGATGGAAGTAGCATTTGGGGAATCAACGAGCATGGTCTCAACGGTAGTAGCTACGCCACGCACGTCGGACTCTACGGAAGCGTCGTTAGCCTTCTGACGCTGGTTGAGGAACGCTCCGATTGCGATAGCGGAGAGGATACCGATGATGACGATAACGACCAGAAGCTCAATCAGGGTGAAACCCTCTTCACGGTCTTCGTTCAGGTAAGCAAGATCCTTCAGCATTATGTTTCTCTTTCTCTAGTAAAAAGGTGACATGTACCGTGTCGATTTCAGACATCATCGGGTACATGACTAGGAGTTATGATGTCCATATAACCTATCGGTCATTCCTCAGAAAAAGTTTCACTCGGTCATATCGCAGCCTCGTTTCCGTACGAGAGAGGGGCGAGCATGGAGGTCACATGCTCGCCCCTCTCTACAGGCTAGGAAGCGCATTTACGGATTCGATACGGACAAGGCTCATCAGTCGTAGTCGATGAATCCACCTCCACCTGGAATGTAGATAAGCTCGCTACCTTCGACGTGTTTTGAACCGTTCTCGTGGTATCCAATGATGGTGTAGTCCAGGGAATGTCCAGTACCCATGATATTCACGCCTTCAGAAAGTTGCACTGCTTCAGAGTCAACGTCTTTGTAATCTTCGCCGTCTCTATCTTGAAATGTGACGACGAACTTATCCTCGCCGTCCATTTCCATAGAGATAAAATCGGGGTCTGGATGACTTGTGCGCAGGGTCTCAATCGTAGTAGCGACGTTGCGCATATCGGATTCTACATTCTACGGAAGCGTCGTTGGCTTTTGTCGTTGGTTGAGGAATGCTCCGATTGCGATAGCGGAGAGGATACCGATGATAACGATAACGACCAGAAGCTCAATCAGGGTGAAACCCTCTTCACGGTCCTCGTTCAGGTAAGCAAGATCCTTCAGCATTGTCCATCCTTCAAAGGTAGGGGTGAGCATGTATGACCATTCTCATACATGTGGAATCTCAAATGAGTCCATACCTCTATATGGGTTACTCTCCAGTAACAATCCGTGAAATACGCATAATCCCAGGTCAGATAGGGTATGACTGGGACTTTCCCGCCAGTGCAACGCTTATCTTCTTTTCCATGCTCTCATGGTTTTCCGCCTGTTCTCCTTTCCTCTCCATCCGCCTCCGTCCCGCCGTGGATGGCCTTTGATGAGTGAGCGGGATAGAGTTCCCCCCCCCGGACTCGTCTAGGCCCTTTACGGGCCTCTCAGGGGCCTGTTGCGTATCGGGGGAGAACGAACGGCACAGCACCAGTGCAGTCCTGGCCCGCTCTCCCTCTCGCACGATGCCCTATTTCGTGCTATACTGGACGCATCTGACTATTGACCGTTTCCCCGCCCGTCTCGTCTGATGCCAGGCGGTTGTGCGGGGGATGAACCGAAGGAGCGTTAGACGTATGGGTAAGGCCCTTGACATTGAGCCGGAGATTTTCATTCCCGAGGCGGTCAGCTCTCTGAAAGTCTCATTCGAAGCCTACCTGCGGGAGATGAGTGTCACCAACATAAAGATCGACGGTCATTCCGTGCAGGTCTACAAGAAGAAGTCGAAGCGGTGTGACACGGGGGAACTCCTGTCCCTACATCTGAATCCGGTGGAGCCTCCTAGTGATAAGGACATCGTGAGCCTGTATCGGGGTGAATCATGGATGATTGAGCGACAGTTCTCCGGTCTGACCGACACTGAACTAGCGGATCTCTATCATGCGTCGCTTGCGCAGTTCCCGCAGGAGCGTTACACGGTTCACATCTCTCGGGACCGTAGGAGCTTCAGTGCGTATCGGGAGTATCGCACCATCACCTACAATCGCCATAACCCTGAGAAGGGCGTGATCTACAAGTACACTCAGTACCCGACAGGCTATCTCAATGTCTTCCGCCAGGCTCGCAAGGGCGTGGAGGGGGAGTATCTGCGGTCCTATTATCTGAAGAAGGGTGGAGGTCTCAGTGAACTCCCATGCCCTCCTCGCCGGGCGGTCGGTGAGCATACGTCGGCCCTTGCAGTGTTCTTCAACTGCGATGAGAAGGACGTGTACAAGGAGTACGATAAGCGTGTTTATGTCCCGGCTCAGCGGGTGTTCCCTCAGCTCCGTAATCTCAGTGAGAGCGAAGAGGGGAGGACGGAGATTCCAGCAGGATCCCTGTTCGCTGAGCGGGACTTGAAAGTGACGACGCTCACTGCCCTGGTTCAGAAGTACCTCGGCGTGAAGCCTCGTAAGGACTTCGTGAGGAAGTGCGCTCAGGCGATGAATGAGCAACCGTTGCGGGTAGGGATAGCGTCTGTGGATATCTCCTCTCAACTCATGCGGGTGGCTCGTCATGTGGATGTCGGTTTCGACCTTGAAGACTACATCGTGAAGACGTTGGAGGAGTGTATCTCTGATGGGTTCTCCCAGCTCTCACCCCGCTGGAGACCGATGGATGCTCCGGTCATGCTCGATAAGCTGGTCATGGTGTTCGGGTTTCTTCCTCCGTCCGCTGTGAAGCGGGTAGTGAAGAACATGTTGGAATCTCTCGGGGTGGGTAAGATGGAGCTTTACGACGCCGCTTTGGGCATTCAAGAGGTGTGCGGGGGACGCAACGGTTACGCTCATCCGAGAGATGGTGTTTCCTTGCAGGAGGTTTATGACTCTGTTCGCCCTACTGATGAGGCGAAGCAGGAGATGGAGGTCTACGGCTATAACGAGATCTCTTCTGTTATTGATGTTCACCATGTGGTTTCCGACTACGTGAGAGCGTTGAGGACTCTCCATTTGCAGGGGGTGGGGACAAGAGGCTCCCGGCGTCGCCGTTCATGGAGAGTGCTCTGAACTTGACACCGTTCGAGTTCGAGGGTTCCCGGTACACGTTCATCGTTCCTGAGACGAATCGGGAAGTGTTGCGGTGGGGTTCCCATCTGAACAACTGCTTGGCTTCCTATGTGCATGATGTGAAAGATGGATTCTACGCCCTGCTATTCGTAGAGAGGGAAGGCAGGCCGTATGCGGCTCTGGGTATGCGTGCGGCGCATGACAAGGGGACCAAGCGGAGCCGGTATCGGGAGGAGCAGTTCTACCGGGTGAACAACTACGATCTCGCTGAGGATGAGCATTGTGCTCTCATGTCTCACATCGCTGATTCGGTGTCGAAGGGGAACGTGGAAGTGAAGCCGAGACGGACCCCCTGAGCGGTCCTCTACAGCCTCTCTACGGGGCTATAGGAGGGTTGCACTCCGATAGCCTGAGAGTAGCGTGTTCCGACGTGTGAGAGGGTTCTATGGCTGTGACGGCTGATGAGGTGGAGAAGCACCTGTACTTCGTGCAGGAGGAGTTCAATCCGTATTCGCATTGGACTTCCACTGTCGTGCGTTCGTATCAGAATGACGATGAGTTGGATGAGTGGACTCTGAATGAGGTCATCAGTCGTCTCACATGGAGGGACCACGATAACGGGGTAGTCACGGAGTACCATGATCTGAATGTGAGGGCGTCCCTGCCCATGACTGAGCGGGAACTCTACGATACGGTCTGCTATGAAGCGGAAATGCACCGTGCACGGTATGACTATCGCTATCAAGATCTCATGGAGATTGCCCGTGAAGGGTATGACCAGGGCGTGTACTCTCGTCTCTATTCGGTGTTCCTCGCTTTCGCTGCGCTGGGTTCCCGTCATGTGGAGGCGGCATCGTTCGTCTCTCAGGCTCTGGCTGATGAGCGGTTGGACAGTCATGGGCGGGCTATGCTGTTGCAGGGCTTGTGGCTGGGTGTTCACTTGGAGGATCAGGGAGAGTTGATGCTTACTCTCTCTGATGACATGATTGAACGGGGCGAGGATACGGACAATCTCTACTACTGGAGAGCATTTGCGTTCCGTCGCCTTGGCCGGTATGATGAGGCGATGGACAGCATTGACGTAGCGATGTCGATGATCAGCCCCCGGTCCACTGATATTCACCAGGACTACTCTCGTGAGCGTGAGCTGATCGTGATGTCGAAGCTCCTAGAGGACCGTTTGGGCTGACTGACTCATCTCCCCTCCTCCCTGCCGTTCTAGGCCCGTATACGGCCTCTCAGGGCCTCTCAGGGGTATTCCTGTAGATGCGTGTTCATGGAGGCTTGCAGAACGCCTGTGCAGACGTTTTTCTGATCCCCGTCCAGTGCACATCTGTGAACACGAGTTGTCCGAGGACACATTTGTGCTGCGACATTACCTTGCGGTAGCGTTCGGATGTGATTTTCCGGCAACCTTGAACACGGGTTTGAGGTAGAATGGTGTGCAGGGGAAACATTCTTCGCTGTTTGACCGATACTAGAGTAGTATGGTTTCTAACTATATGCCCAGGTGAGAGGTCAGATTTTGCATATGGGGAGAGTGAGCAGGGTCACAGAAGATGACAGGTTCACAGATAGTACAGTACAAGCATGAGAGAGCGCATTGAGGGTTGATTGACACGATGAGCGAAAGAGAGATTTTCAAGAGAGATATGTGGCTGGTGACTGCAATAGTCACCGGCCTTCTTCTCCTCTTCGGGTACTTGCAGTTCTTCACGGAGGACGTGGATCCGCTGACTTCTGAAATCGAGAAGGTGGATGAGATGGTGAAGGAGAACTATCCTGATGGTACACGAGGCACGGTGAGTGGCAAGAAGAGTGACTTCTTGGCTTCCGGGTTGGAAGTGACTATTGGAGGAGAGAAGTTCAACGTCGCCGGTACGGATAAGAACGTGACGATGGCTTTGCTGCCCAACGTGGATCACCGGGGCGAGTATTTCGTATATGGTAAGGATCTGACGACGGAGCGGACGGCTCTGTATGACTCGAAGGCGAAGGATTACGTAGAGGTTTCCCCGAAGAGCGTGGAGAAGGTGTTGGAGCTCTCAGAGCAGGAGTATGAGGGCGTGTATACGCTGGGGCAGGAGAGCCGCCTTCAGGAGCGTATCAAGAACCTTCAAGGAGATGGGCTACCCTGACGCAATCATTGATGTTGCAGATGTTCGTCGGTGAGGGTTCTGTCTCGATATGAATGATGAATTCTCCGTGGACAGGACACACGTAGACGTGCCTGTTCTCCCTGTTCTTGACCCGTGAGAGTACCCCGGAGGGCATAGAGGGGGTTCTGCGGGGTTCTGTGGGCTTCAGGGGAGTGTTGAGTATGCTGTTGACCCTTTTCATGGGTTTGGTCTCGTCGTAGACTCCCAGGGCTGTTCCCACCCAGCCGATTCCGATGGCGTGCAGGTCATCAGCAATCTTGGTTGCCTCGTAGTGGAACACGCTCTGTTTCGTGGTGAGTTCTTCTGAGAAGGCGTCGATGACCTGCTTGATGCGGTGCTTCGGGATTTTCGTCCCACTGACGATGCTTTTCACGGTGTGTTCCGTGTCATACGGTGGGAGACCGTACTTCATGCGGATGATGGTCTGCTGCTGTTCAGGCATGTTGATACGGGTGATGGTGGTTTCCAGCAGGGTGGTGAGTGAGTGTTTCCCGGATTGCTCGTCTACGTCCTCTGCACTCCTGTCCCCGGATTCTCGGCTGAGCGATGCGGAGGAGGAGATGTCGATGATGTCAAGCATCTCGTCTTCTCCGCTTGACTGCTTCTCTGTAGGGAGGAGAGCGCCGGTGCGGGAGGAGAACTTGCGTTCCTCTTCGACGTGAGCGAGGGTGATGTCTCGGGTACGGGGAGCGGTGCTGTTCTGGGTCTTGTTCAGGCGTCCCATTTTTGTATCGCCGTACTGCCCTTTGCTGTCCCTGGCGGCGTCTACAATCTCTTGGTCGGTGGGCCTGCGTCCCATCTCGGTTTCAAGGCGGGAGCGGATTGCACGGATTTTGCGGTGTCGTTCAATCGCTTCCTGGGGTACGCTGAAGGAGTGGTCCATGTTCTCCAGACCTCGCCGCATTTGCGTGGACACCCACTGTCCCAGGTAGTTGGTCGGAGATTTGTGATCTGCTGTAGGGTCGTAGGCTCGGAGTCCTTTGAGCAGTCCGGCGAAGCCTTCTTGAATGATGTCATCAAGGGGTACGGAGCTTCCCCATTGTGACCTGCGTGACATTTCTTTCTTGGCGAGCATGGTCACGAAGGAGAGGGACGACGTGATGAGTCGTTCCTTTGCTTGTTCTCCTGCAATGACGGTGCGTTGCAGGGCTTGTGCCTCGGTGATGTCGGTGGGAGGGTCGTTCTGCAGCTTCTCTTGGGCTGCTTCTCCGGCGTGGAGCAGGGGGACGTTCCGTTTGAGAACTTCAAGCGTGAGCTGCTTGTCCTTGCCGATCTTCGACATCAAAGGGCTGGTGTACTGCTGGTGTGAACTGATCTGCTCTCACCCCTTCCTTTTCCCTTCGACTCCGATCACCTGAACCAGTGAGGCGGCAGGTCAACCCCGTGTTGTTCGAGGAACGCTTTGAGGTCTTGTCCCGGCTGATTCTTCGCTACGAACCGTTGTGTCATCCGGTCGTACTCGAAGATGGTCTGACTGTTGATCTTGCCGGTACTCGTCGTCATGGAGGAGACTTCCATAATGCTGGAGATGACGTGCTTCCCATCTACGATATCTGCCTGCACGACAACCTGCACCGTGGAGTTGATGTCCCTGATGACACTGCTCTCACTCTTCGAGGTGGAGCTCTTCATAGCGAGGGAGACCATTTTCTCCAGGGCGAGGCGAGGGGTGGAAGCGTGAATGGTGGTCATGGATCCGTCTGCACCGGAGTTGGCGGCGATAAGGAACTCAGCAAACTCTCCTCCTCGGCACTCTCCTACCAGAATCCGGTCAGGGCGCATACGGTTGGTCGCTTTCACGAGCCATTCCATTGTCACTACGTCCTTCTCGTCCATACCCGGTCCGGGGTTCTTCGCTGTGAGGCTCACTACGTCTCCTGAAGGGATACGGATTTCAGGGGTGTCCTCTACGATGATGATGCGGTCATTTGAGTCGAAGTAGTGACTCATCGCTTCGATAAGGGTGGTCTTACCAGCACCAGAGACACCGGAGAACACAACTGTAGCCTTGCCGTGGGCGAGGCATTTGAGGAAGTTCATCATGTTCTCGGTCATGCTTCCAAAGTTCTTCATGTCGTCCAGGGTGTAGGAGATACGAGACTTCTTCGCAATGGTGACCTTTGCATACGGGACGACCGGAGGAGTCATCATGTGAACACGGGCTACTGCTGGTGCGAGGTCGGGGTCCGTGGATGGGAAGGTGAGCTGTCCTTCAATGAGGTAGTTCGTTCCGTCGATACGTTCTTCCGAATCGGTGAGGGGGAGCAGAATCTCGTTGATGAAACGGTGATAGAGCTCGACGGTGAGGAAGTCCACCGGCTGAGCCCGGAGGCGTTGTCCCTTCCGCTTGTAGGTGACACGGTTGGGAGCGTTCATCATCACTTCGGAAACGTCGTCATCGTTGATGAGTTCGAAGAACGCTTCTGCGGCCTGGGTGATCTCCTCGGGGAACTCTCTCAGAGCATTCACGATGAGTACGGAGGGGTCCAGCTCATCGTCAGAGGACAACGGTTCACCTTCAATGAAGTCCTCGTAGTCCATAGCGAATTCCTGACCGAATTCCCCTGCTGGTTCTTCTAGAACCTCGTTGGTAGCTTCTACCCCGAAGGAATCGGAGGAGTCGAAGTCAAGGGGATCGGAAGCGGTGTCCTGGTAACCGGAGTACCCGCTATCCTCGTCCTCGTCGTCTTCCTCGTCTGTGTAGAAGCTCTGATCCGTGGATCCGTAATCCGAGCTGTAGTCGGATGAGAACTCGGATCCGAATCCGCTGGTGTCCTCTTCTTCGTACTCCGTCTCATATTGAGGGGTCTGGTACTCGTTGTCAGGGCGTGGAGGTTCTGCACGGGTGTAACGGGGCAGGGTGGGGCTGAAATCCTCGTTGTCGTCCTCGTCATCCCATGTAGGCACGCTGGGCCGAGAGGAGGGCGTAGGAAGCGTTGGACGGCCCCCTGTGGGCCTTGTAGGGCGGTTGAGGCGTGGTGGAGCGTCCCCTGCATTTCCAGGGGCTGTAGCGCCCTCTGCGGCGTTCGGCAGGCGTGTTGGTCGCTGTCGCTTCGGCAATGCCATGTTGTCTCTCCCAGGGTCTGCGTTGCTTCTTTATCCTCCCTGTCTATCGGATAGAGACGGGAAGGGGGGAGATGTCACCCTTGTTCGAGGTCAGCGGTGAGGCGGGCGGTAGCGGTGAGCTGGATTTCCTGGTATGGAATGCCGATCATCTTGATAAAGTAGGTCGGCTTGTACTCTCTCACGGAGACGGTGAGCGTACCGTTCCTGTTGTCCACGTCGTAGTCAGAGATGATCCAGCATGAGTCTGTTCCACCTCGACGTTCACCGCTGCGCAGTCGGTTCATTCCGTCGTAGTTGATCTGACGGGAGCATACTGCATCGGGGACGTTGCTCCGGTTCTTGTCGTAGAGCTCTTCGATGGTAGCAAGTGCTCTCTGCTCATGGATGATGATTCCACCGCTGCCGATGGTCTGCACTTCCGCTGCTCCTGCTACTGCTGCTGAGTCAAGGGAGTTCTGGAGGGAGTTACGGGCGTAGGTGCTGAATCCGAAGTCCACGCTGAGACCAAAAATGCCCATCATCAGGCCGAAGGCGACGACGTACCAGAGGAAGAGGTTACCATCCTCGTTCCGTTTCTTCATCGCACGCTTCAGTCTCCCCTCGACCGTGTTGCGGAGAGGAGGGGAGACACGCTGAGAGCGGGAGTTGCGGAGTGTCATCTGACGAATCCTGTCTCAGTCTTACCCTGTTCAATGATGGTCACATCGTTGGTGAGGATTTGGTTGAATCCGGGGATGATACTGCTGCTGATAGGGCTGTAGTTGTAGGTGACGATGCAGTAGGCGTTCTGTCCTGCTTCTGTTGCTACGGCTACGTTGGTCCGGTTGGTGCTCGGGGTTTGAGTGCTGGGTTGTCCGAGTCCGCAGGTCGCCGCTGGAGCGTCTGTTGCCCGCATCTGCCCGCTGACGCTGAGCAGGGATTCTTCGAGCGTGGATTCCACGTTGTAGGGGGTGAGACGGGTTTCAGTTCCGCCCCACATCGCTACCTGCCTTACGGCGTCCCTTGCCATGTTCTGAGCGGTAGTACGAGATTGGAAGTACAAGCTGAGGTCAATCATGCCCAGGATGAGGAAGAATGCCATCGGCAGGATGAGGAGAGTGGTGATCAGATCTGATGCACCTTCATTCTCTCGTCTGCGTCGCCATTTCTGAAGCATGTATCCTCGTTTCCGGTATGCCCGACTCGTTTCTCAGCAGTCTCACAGGGATAGTGAAGTGAACTGCTCTCTACTCTATATATCGGTATTGTCCTAACGGGGTCAGAACACTCCTCCGAGCTGCATCAGAGGCGGTGCGAGGAAGATGAGCATCATCGCCGGGAGCATGGTCAGGATGAGCGGGATGAACATGGTTGTGGAGAGCCGGGCGCTCTTCCTCTCCAGCCGTGCCTCGTAGGACTGCCGGGCGAATACGGCCTGTGCTTGCAGAGTATCCGTAGGGCTTGCACCCGTCTTCTCGGATTGCAGGACCGCCCCGACGAAGCTGGACACGTCTTCACTCGCCGTACGGTAGGAGAAGTTGGTCAGAGCCTTCGACGGTCTCACACCGGACTTGATCTCATCGGATACCCTACGGAGCTCATCTTTGATGATTCCGCCTTCAGGGAGACGGTCAGAGACGCTTTCAAGGGAGCCGTTGAACGTGTTACCTGCATTCATGGTGACTACGAGCAGGTCAAGGGCTTCCGGGAGCTCTTTCTGGATGATGTTGGTCTTCTGGTCCCGCCTGGACGTGTGAATCATGTGCGGGAGGAAGTAAGCCATGACTGCGAATAGGGGTACGGTGAGATAGAAGCTCAGGTACTCGACAGGGGAGGCGATGCCGACGATGATACCGACGACCATACCGGCGAGAGCTCCGAGCCAGGAGAGACCTACGTATTGTTCAGGGGTGAGTTTGAAGGGGTTGCCGCTCTGAATGAGGAGAGCGGTGATACGGTCTTTCGTCTCGTCTCGCATGTTGTGAGCGAATGGAGCTTGGGGGAGGAAGTTGAGCAGGCTGGGACGAATGTACTTGTCGAAGCTGGTGAGCTCTTCACTCTTCTCCTCTTCCTCTCCGAACATGGAGCGGATGGAGACGGGATTCTTCGCTGCTTCCTTGGGTGGAGTCCAGATAGCGTAGACGGTGATGAAGATGGTAAGGCCGACGAGGATGCCGATGATTCCTGGTTCCATGAGTTCTCCTTACGCTTTCTCGATGTTGCGGACGAGCATACGACTGAGGAATAGGCCCGCTACGTAGAGGAAGCCGACGATGATGAAGGCGATGATCCCCAGCCCTGAGAACCAGAACGACTTGTTGGTCTCACTGCTGTAGATGGAGAACACAAGTGAGAGCGGGATGGCGATGCTGGAGACCCAGAGGGCAGGTTGAGCGTTTGCTACTGCGGCTTCAAGGCGTTGCTTGATACGGACTCTCTGCTTGGTGATGTCCTGGATGACTTCGAGCTGTTTGTCCAGGTCGCTACCTTCTACGATGGAGATTTCAATAGCTGAGAGGGTGAATTTCAGATCGTGAGAATCCACTCGTTTTGACATGGCATCCAGAGCGTCGATGAGAGGGACGTTGAGCTCGATGTCGTTACGGACTCTCTTCAACTCGTCTCCAAGGGGAGCTGGGACTTCCGTGGATGCTTCTACGAGAGCGGCCTGCGGTGTCATGCTTCCCTGAAGGTTGGATCGGAGAGTGTTGAGGAGGTAGGGGAGCTGCTTGTCCAAGGTCTTTGCACGGCGTGAGATTTCAAACTTGAACACGGCGTAGGGGATGAAGGCGAGCAGGAGAGCGCCGATGATTCCACCGAATACGTCTCGGGGGAACACGAATCCGCCGAATGCTCCACCGATGACGGCGAGGAAGAGCGGAATCCTACCGGGGAGAAGAGGGTCGTCTGCGGTGCGTCCGGTGCGCTTGTAGAGGTCAAGCCAGTACTCACTCCATGAGAGGCGTTTCTTCTTCTCGTCCGAGTCCTCTATATCGTACTCGTCGGACTCGACCTCGCTTTCCATGAGGGAGTTGATGGTACGGTTGGTCACTTCAAGACGGGTGGGCTTGTGAGAAGCCTGATAGATTGCGAGGACGCCGAAGAATACCATCAGAGCAATGGCGATGCTCGTCATAACGATGATGATGTTCAAGTCAATGGGCACGGGTGTCCCCTCCTCTCGCTGTTAGTGCCTGGACTATCGGCTGACAGGGATGAATGTGTCCCCTACCGTGTAGTCACGGGCCTTCCCCTTGATGGTGAGATCAGTGACCTGCATCTCGCCCTTGATACGCACAACGTTCTTCACCTTGTTCCAGTCCGCTTCCCTGTCTGCTGTGACGTAGTTCTTGGGGAAGGAGATGGTGTAGTAGTGCGTATCGTTGTAAGTCGCACGCTTGATGGTGGTGATAACTCCGAGGGAGGACAGGAGGATACGGATATTGGAGAGCAGAGTGATATTGGACAGGGTGAGGGAGACGTGACCGAAGTTCCTCTTATTCGCCATCACTGTCAGCCCTCTCAGGAGCTCTCTACGGTCCTCTACGGGAGCAAAGATGTACTCCATAGGGATAGAGTGGGAGGGGAGGGAGAACGTTTTGAGATGGGCTGAGAGCATGAACGGGGTCACGTCGTAGCCGTTGAGAATACGGGACAGCTCGTACCCCCGCTCTTCCAGGTCGTGGGAGCACTCAGGGGAGAGTTTCACAATCAGGTCGGATTCCTTGACGGTTCCCGCTGCCCAGAGACCGAGGACGTAGGGGTGGATCTTCTCTGTGAGCGGGTTTTTCGTCCCCCTGTACTGAGCATTGAGTTTGTATCCCCAGTAGTTGGGTTCTGAGTTGACGAGTTGGGAGGGGGTAAGGAATTCGGTCTTCTCTTCATCCTCGATGCGATCCCAGCGTCCGGTGAGCGGGAAAGCAGTGTTGTCATCGCAGTAGAGGAGCGATCCGTCAGTGAAGGTGAGGGCGTAAAGGGCATCTGAGTTGCGATGCTCGACTCTGCCGACTCGCCTGTTGGTTCCATGACTGGATACGAGTACGTCACCGGAAGTGAGGTGTTTGAGTCGAGAGAACTCCCCGTTGATTGCGATCTTCGTATTACTGCTTACTGCCACAACAATCTCTCTCTCCACTGTCCATATGCGTTGTCTCTACGCACTGTCCTCCTATCGGATATGGTTTGACTGTACCTCTCTCATCTGCGATTTAGCTGTGATTGCTGAGCTCGTAGAGTTCTTCCAATGTGAAATCGTGTGCTACGTCAAGACGCTTCTTCTTCGCCAGTCCTGCTGACACGTCATTGATCTTCTCGTAGCTGCCCTCTACTGTTCCGTCGCCTCTGGTGTTGGTGTGATTCCATACCCATAGCGGGATAGGGGTAAGCACGGAGGCTCCTGCTTCTTCATCGAAGTGTGGACGGTTGGGAACCTCGTAGACACCGGAGATGCGACGGGAACCGTCCTCGTAGAAACGGTTGATCTCGATGATGAGGTCTACAGAACCGGCGATGAGAGAGTTCACACCTTGGGCGTTGACATTCCCGGATTCCATTGCAAGGTTGGCAATACGGTCCATACCGGAGTAGGCGTCGTTAGCGTGGATGGTTGTCATGGACCCTTCGTGTCCGGTGTTCATCGCCTGGAGCATGTCATAGGCTGTACCGTCACGGACCTCTCCGACGATGATACGGTCAGGACGCATACGGAGGGCGTTACGCACTAGGTCACGAATGGTGACTTCACCTTCACCGGAGGCAGCGGCCGCTCTCGCTTCAAGGGAGAGAACCGTCCTGTCCGGGTTGAGTTTGAGCTCCAAGTTATCCTCTACCGTGATGGTACGTACGGTCTTGGGGAATGCCCCGGAGAGGGCGTTGAGCATGGACGTATTGTGAGTGGTGATGAACGCTTCCCCTGCAAGGTACAGGTGATCCTCGGAATCCACGGTGATGCAGTGCATACTCACGTCTTCGTCGTAAGGCTGAACGTCCACGATGTAGCGGAAGGTGTGCCGTACATCTTCACGCTTCGTCGCTGCATGACGCTCATTCCGAATCGGGTCGGTGAAAACCGGCTCATCCGAGTGGAAGGAGAGTTCGTTGTCTTTCCTGTATACGATATGACCGAGAGACTGGATGAATACCCGTGTCTGCTCTACGTCTCCGTAGCTTCCACGGAGAACAATGTTCCCCTGCTCGTCCACCTCTCCTGCATGGTCCAAGAGTCCTGCCAGGAGGTCTCTACGGGCCTTCTGCGGGGCTAGCATGTAGGAATCGGGAATGCGTACGGCTTCCAGCAATCCGAGCCGTCTGAGGGCCAGTACGGGAACTTCGGCGTCCTGTGTGGTTCCACCTGCTAGCCAGGTTCCCAGCAGGTAGGGGTCAATGGTCCTGTCATCAGCGTTGTCCACGGTGTACTCGACTGCCTGAGCGACCTGCACAGCGTGATTCGGGCTTCCTTCTGAGGTGGAGAGGGATTCCAGAATCTCGTGCGTGGTGCGGACTTGCGGCGTGGAGGAGAGCAGGTCTGGGTAGGATTCCTCTCCGCTCTGGTGGGCGTAGGTGAACCAGTTATGGTCAGCGTCGGCTACGATGTAGGAGCCGTCTGAGAATGTGACCAGGTAGGCTTCCACGTCAGGCTTGTCTTGGAACTTGCCGGTGACTTTGGTGGGGTGACCGGAGGGAGCCATGACGTAATCTCCTACGGCGACTTCACCCATCGTGGTCCAGCCGGTAGGGGTGGGAAGGAGAGTCCGGTCATCGAGCTGTTTACCTGTACCCGTACCGCCGACGATGATGGACGTGCAACGGTTGTAGATGAGGAATCCGAGTTCCAGGGCGACTTCTTCTGACATCGCTCCGACTTCTACCATGTCCTGGATGCTCCATGAGCTCTCCGGGTGTTTACGGATGGTGAGAGCAGTGTTCCCGTCAGCGATGTTGGGGTGGACGACGTTGATACGGCTCTTGTCCGGGAGGCGACCGTCTGCGAGGGGCGATTTGATGTCGATACGCCTGTTCACGGTGTTGAGCATACCGGAGGCTACGTCGAAGAGGTGGTCATCGTTACGGAATCTTGCTCCGGGGACTCTGTGCAGGGTTCCTCGAATCTCCACCTGAATGTCATCGAAGGAGTTAGCCATGATCTCAGTGATGCTGGGGTCTGCATAGAGCGGTTCAAGCGGTCCCAAGCCCATGATCTCGTTGATGACTCGTGCAACGAGTACGGGCTTGTCATCGTGACTGACCCGGAAGGGGTTGACCTTTCCGGGGCTTTCCTTGTTGGTTTCACGGAGAATCATCGCTTCAATGACTCGCACGGCTTCCTCGTACTTCTTGCCGCCGACGTTCCGTGCCGTTTTGATGCGGTCGGCTTCGTTCTCATCGGAGAGTCGTTTCTGAATCCTCTCGGTGAGCTTGTACACGATGGGTTCCAGGTGCTCCCACTTCCTCCACGGATTCACCATGAGGTCATGGGCGGTAAGCTGACCGATGAGAGCGATGTCTTCGCTTACGCCTGCGATGGAACGCTGAGAGGTCAGGGTAGTGATGTCGTTATCGTAGACCACTTCCGGCTGGGAGCGGTGACTGTCCTCGAAGTCGAATTCCTCGTCACCTAGCTCTGCTCCGCTGTCTCCCCAGAACTCGGTATCCCATGACTCATCGTTGGGAGTGGTGTCCTCTTCAACGAATGCGGGCATGGAACTCTGGGGACGCTTTTTCGGCAGTGCCATAGGTTTCTCTCCTGTTATCTTCCGGTTGTTCTCAGGGTTCTATCAGGTTACTCACAGATGAACTCCAGGTTCACCTGCCGAATCCGAAGAGTCCCTTCTTCTTCGGTGGGGCGGTGTTGAGCTGCTTGCCGGTCGCCTTGCGCTGCTCATTGCGCTGACGTACTTCTCGTGACTTCTCATCAATGAGAGGAGCCAGGGTCAGAGGACGGTCCTCGGTGCTGATTCCCTTGATGATGGTCTCAGCGAGCTTCCCGTAGGCCGGACCTACGATCTCGTTCTCCGGGAGCTTCTGCAAACGGTTGTAGTTTGATGCGGCCATGACGATCTGAGAGGCGAGCGGAATCATGCTGATGATTCTCGTGCCTACTGCGGCTTCAGTCAGGGTCGTCTTGTCCATACCGACGTTATCAACAACCTGGTTGAGCACGATACCGATGCGTCCGGGGTTGATTCCCATGCCGCCCTGGGGTACAGGACGGGTGACTTCATCAAGCCAACGAGTCATACCGTAGACGGAACCTACGGAGAGAGAGGAGATGAAGAGGATTGCATCACTCATCGGGAGGCAGACCTCGGAGATGAGCGGGTCAAGGTACTGCACGGAGGTGTCGAGGATGACAATATCGAACATCGTCTTCAGCGTCTTGATGACCTGGCGGTAGAACTCAGGCGGAAGGTCATTAGCGGTCTTACCCCTCTTGGGAGCAAGGAGAGCATGAATCATCATGGACTCGTCGTAGACAAGGTTCTTAGCGATGTTCTCCGGGGTCGGTGCGCCGGATACACGAATGTTCAGGGCGGTGGGCTGAAGCTGACCGATGTACATTCCAAGCTGACCGTCGAAGATGTCCATATCGACTACACAGACCTTCAGAGGCTCTTCACCGGGAGTGGTGAGCTTTTCCTTGTAGGCTTTGTGCGATGCCTGAGCGATGGTGGTAGCAAGGGTGAGAGCTACGGTGGACTTACCGGATCCTCCCTTGGAGGACGTGGAGCAGATGACGTAGCCTTTACGTCCTCCGGTATCCTCTTCCTCTTCATCCTGAGTCATCTCCTCGTACTCTTCTTCGGATACGAGGGCGGGGTTGCCGGAAGTCTTCTTGACCGGCTGGGGGAGGTCTACCTGTCCGACGAGGAATCCACGGTTGTATTCCACGACTTCATCAAAATCGTCCATAGCCTGTTCACTGGACATGATGAAGAAGGGAGCTCTGATGGAGTCAGGCATGGACATTTCCCGCTCGACCCGCTCATGGATGAGGACGGGGAACTCTTCACGGTAGGAGAGGAGGAACACGAGGGCGTAGGGAGCATAGAGAGCGATAGCGGTGGACATCTCGTGAACGTCATTATTCTCGATGAGGTTGTCATCGAAGATGATGACCTTGCTGGTGTCATCAATGCGTCCGCTCTCCAGGTCATTAGCAAGCTGGCCGATGGAGTGAACCTGGTGCTGGAAATCGAACTCCGATGCCAACTCCTCTTGGAAGAAAGTGTGCAACTGCTCGTGAGGGGTCACGACGATGGATTTGATTCTTTCCACTGGGGACTCTCCTTTAGTGAGTGCTTGTGTATCGTCTGCGTCTACTATCGGACAGATCAAAAGCATGAGAAAAGCGGCCGCTATCGTGAGACAGCGACCGCTTTTCTTCTCAGGCAGTGAGGGTTACCCTCTGTTCACTCAGCCCTCCGGGACTACAGGAACTTCAGGAACCGGATTCTCAGGCTGCTCAGGTGCAGGAGCTTCACCCTGCTCTCCACCATTCTCAGGAGTTACGGCTTCTGAGGAAGGAGCGGGTTCACCGTCGAAGGACGGGCTTGTTCCGGCACCGCTGTCATCGACAGGCTCATTGCCGAACACGTCATCTCCGGTGGAGCGGATGTCCTCTGGGCTGTCTGCGCCTTCAGCCGGGGAGAGAACGATGTGGTAGCTGGTTCCGTTGAGGAGAGCAAGAGTCGATGCGTCCTTCTCGGAGAGTGCTACGGTGTAGAGGTTTGCTACGCCGGTGCCTTCGCCGCCTTCTGTGGCCGCCTGCTCACCTTCACCCTGATTCAGAGCTCGTGGTGTTGCGAGCACGTCGAGAACGAGAACGTGACGGAGGGAGTACCGGGCGAGGGAACTGGAATCCACGGCGGTTCCGGTGGTGCCGATGATGTCAATGTAATCGCCCCTCTTGACGTTACCTGCCACTGCTTGCTCAGCGGGTACGGTGAAGGACATGACGACGAAATCTTCTGGGATTCCCTCGTTGATACGGGTGAGAGCTCCGGCATTGGATGGGGAGAGAACGTCGCCGGTCTCCAGAGCGTACTTGGAGTACACTTCTCCGCTCTGCACGTCTCCTACGTCGAGGGAGTTACGAGGCTGTGCGCCGTTGGTGGTGCGGACCTCTGTGAGCATACTGTCTTCAATGAGCGTACGAGCCGGGACGTTCTGGTTGAGGACGTAGTAGCTGGTCTGCGAGAGAAGCTGGGAGATGACGATGAACACGCCGAGTCCCGCTGTGATAGCACAGATGGAGGCGAAGGTGAGGAGGGTCTTGGACCGCTTCAGGAGAGAGCGGTTATCCTTCCGTTTCCGAGTAGAGGCAGACACCGGATCGGTCTTGTCCTTCTCGGTCTTGGAGCTTCCGAACAGTCCCATGTGTTCTCCTTGGTTTGTCAGTGGTAGCGTATCTCCTGGGTATATCGGCAAGGGCAGAACAGACCTGAACCGTATGATAGAATGGGACTCTATGACGAAAAGAGGCGATGCATGAGCGAAGAATTCACCGTAGACGCACTGGAGCTCCATACTCATATCAAGTGGGTATCACAGGGTGTCAGCAAAGCGCAGAACTCACAGTACGTGAAGATGGCGGTGAGAGGGGACAAGACTCTTGAACTCAGCGCATTCAATCACGTCAACTCCTACCGAGGACTTATCGATCTCGCTGACGTTTCAGGAGAACCGAAGGCGTACATCGTTGACGGTGAGGCCCTTATCAAGATCATGCGTCTGCTGAGGAAGGGAAAAGTCAAGGTCAAGGCAAATGCGAGTGAGATGGTTTTCACGACTACTATCTCTACTGTGAATGTTCCCATCATGTCCAGTGTGAGGCTTCCCAACCTGCCGGATCTTCCTCCGAAGATCGGAACCGTGGATGCCGTGGAATTTGCCGCCGCTGTGAAACAGGTCAGTCGGGCCGCAGGTAACGAGCATGACCGTAACTTCGCTATCCTGACCTGCGTAAACGTCGAGGTGAAACCTGCGGAGAAGAAGATTCTGCTCACTGCGACTGCACGGTACTACTTGGCTCACAGGGAAATCGAGTACACACCTGCGGACAAAGCACACAAGGAGGAGACGAGTTACCCTATCTCCGGTTATGCTCTGAGTCATGCGACAGCGGACATGGTTGACGGTGCTGTTCTCACTCTGCACGCCAGTTCTGAGGGAAGCAAGCGATTCGGGATGACCAGCAATAACAAGTCTGTGTACTTGGGTGTGATGAATGACAACTATGTGAACTACAAGCCTCTCCTGCGCACGAAGACAGAGGATGCGACTGCTCTGCTGAACCGTTCTGTGATTGCACGCCATCTCACGGATGCTATCGCTCTGAGCGTGAATGACCGGGTGAGTTTGACTTTCTCGGACAATAGCATGGTGATGAAGACTACGAGGGTGCAGACTCAGATGGACGTGAAGTACAAGGGTGAGGAGAAGATCGTCACCTTCAACTCTGAGCATCTACGGGTAGCGTTGAGTCTCATCACGACTAACCAGTTCACATTCCTCTTCCCGGTGAACCCGAAGCAGGGTGTTCTGCTCAGAGAGCTTGACAACGAGAAATCGAAGGTGGTTGAGGAGTTCTTGGGCTTGGTGAGTCCTACAGTATAACTCTCCTCTGAACTCCATTTTATGTCCCCTCTGAGGGGAGAAGCGAAGGGCGGGAACCAAGGATTACCCTTGGTTCCCGCCCTTCTTCATGCTCTGTACCTGCCCTGCATACCCCTGAGAGGTCGTAGGAGGCTCTGTGTGGCCCTGTGAGCCTCTGTAAGCCCGTGTGTGGACCCGTGGAGGCTCTGAGGATACTAACCCCTCTGAGAGCCGTTGGAGCGTATCAGCCGATGTGCTCGTAGATGGTGAACATAGGCAGGTAGAGGGAAACGACCATGCTTCCCACGAGAGCACCGAGGACAACAATCATCAACGGCTCCATGAGGGAGGTCAGGGTTTCAGTGATGGCTTCAACTTCTTCATCATAGCTGTCTGCTACTTTGAGAAGCATTCCTTCTACGTCTGCAGCGTTCTCGCCTACTCGGATCATCTGCACGGTATCACGGGGGAAGATCTCTTCTTCAAGCATGGCTTGGGAGAGTTTACGTCCCTCTGTCACCTCGTTACGCACGTTGTGAATCGCTTTGGAGAACACGGTGGAACCCACGGTATCTTTCACAATGTCGATGGAACGCACGATGTCAACACCGGATCCGAGGAGGTTTCCGAGGTTCCTGGTCATACGACCCATGACGATCTTCTCGTGGAGAGAGCCGAATACCGGAATCTTGAGTTTCAGAGGGTCAACAATCTGCCGGATACTCTCTTTGTCCTTGTTCTTGATCCACCAGAAGGCTACACCTACACCAGCGATGATGATGGGGATGATAGCGTATTTCAGGAAGTTGGAGAGAGCGACCATGATCTTCGTAGCGAAGGGAAGCTCACCGCCGAGGTCCGTGAACATCTCATCGAAGATGGGCACGATGAACAGGAGCATGGCGGTACAGAGAACGATAGCGAGGATGAGGACGACGACAGGGTATGTCATCGCAGACCGGACTTTGGTTCTCAGTCGCACATCTGCTTCGAAGTTCGTAGCAATCTGCTTGAACGTGTCATCCAGCGTACCGGAGGACTCACCAGCGTGAATCATGTTCACCATAAGGTCAGGGAAGATGTCAGGATACTCAGCCATTGACCGTCCCAGCTTGCTACCTGCTGTCACGTCCTTCTGAATCTCACCGATGGTGGTTTTCAGCTTCGCATTGCTTGTCTGGTCAACCATGATGGAGAGTGCAGTAGCCAGCGGGATACCGGCGTCGATCATGGTTGCCATCTTACGGGAGAACACGGAGAGGTCTTTGAGCTTGACTCTGCCGCCGATGTTGATGTTCAGGTCACGGTTCAGGCCCTCGCTGGATACCTCTTCGACGTGGAGTACGGAGTATCCACGCTGTGCAAGGTCGTAGTTGACGGTATCAATATCCGGGGAGGATACTTCACCTTTCTTCAGCTCACCGGCTGAACTCACCGCTTGATAAGCATACTTCTTGTTCTTCTGCTTTGCGATGCTCTTGGTTGTAGAACTGATAGACATTGAACTCATCCGTTCTGCCGGTGAAGGCTGTACTGGTTGTTACGACGGATACGCTCGATACCTTCACGTCCGCCGAGTTCGTTGACCACGTAATCGTAATCCTGAGCCTTCTGCAATCCGGCTTCAGGAGTGATGACGCCCTTGGTGATGAGCTCTACGAGGTGAGAGTCCATCGTCTGCATACCCTCGTGCTTGTGAGTGATCATGGTGGAAGTGATCTGCTCCAGCTTACCCTTACGGATGTTGTTCTTGATAGCAGAGTTGGTGACCATGACCTCGACAGCGGCGACTCGTCCCTTGCCGGAGGACTTCTTCAAGAGGTTCTGACACACGATAGCCTGGAGCGATGCCGCAAGCTGTGCCTGAATCTGGTTCTGAGAGCCGTCCGGGAACATGTCGATGATACGGTTGATGGTATCCTTCGCAGACTGGGTGTGCAGTGTACCGAACACCAGGTGACCCGTCTCTGCTGCAGTAAGAGCGATAGACGTGGTTTCCGGGTCTCGCATCTCACCGATCATGATGATGTCCGGGTCTTGACGGAGGACGTGACGGAGAGCATCAGCGAAGGTGTGCGTATCCGTACCGACTTCACGCTGGTTGACGATGGAACGCCCGTGCTCATGGACGAACTCAATCGGGTCTTCGATGGTCATAATGTGATCCTGCCTCGTCCGCTTCGCCTTGTCGATGATAGCAGCGAGAGTGGTGGACTTACCTGAACCTGTAGGCCCGGTCACAAGGACAAGACCACGAGGCAGGTCAGCGAACCTGTTGAGGACGAGAGGCATGTTCAGAGACTCGATAGGCAGAATCTCGTTGGGAATGGTACGCATGACCACGCCGGTGTTGGTCCGTTGCTGCATGACGTTCACACGGAACCGGGATTCTCCGGGAAGCTCGTAGGAGAAGTCGAGCTCCAGTTCCTTCTCGAAGTAGTTACGCTGTTTCTCCGTCATAATCGCTGTGATAGTAGCGTCGATCTGCTTGCCTGTCAGCGTCGGGAAGTTGCCGGGAATGTCCTGAATCTCACCGTCGATACGCACCTTCGGAGGAGCGCCAGCGGTGAGGTGGAGGTCAGAGCCCTTGTTGTCGAGCATGATGCGCAGAAGGTCGTTGATACGGAGAGTCTTCTCTTCACGGTCAGCGTACTCGATCTTCGGCTGGGTGAGAGTCTTTGCAGATGGCGGTGGGTGTACCCGGTCTCCGCTGTCAGTCAGTCCGTAGTCCTTCGCCTTCTTTCCTGCAGCACCGAGGCCGGTCCTTCCGGGAGCCTCCGGGGGTGCGATGACACTAAAATCGTCTTCCTCGAAATCAGACCAGTTCCACTGATGACCGCCGAACTCGACCTTCTCATTCGGTCGTGGAGTCTGCTGTCTACGGCGAGGTTCTTGTGGAATGTGAGGGGGAGTTGACAAGGTGAGTCCTTTCCTAGCGGGTTCAAGAGATATATCGGCGTATCAGCAAGACACGCCGGGTCAAGCGGGTCAGGAGGCTACACGGAGCACTTCTTGGATACTCGTTGTCCCCTGACGCACCCTTTCCCAGCCGTCGTGTTTGATCGGAATCATGCCGTTCTGAATGGCAATCTTGTTGATTTCCGTAGAGGACTTGCCCTCCAGGATAGCGTGAATAATGTCATCGTCCTTCACCAGCACCTCGTGAACGCCCATACGTCCGAGGAACCCGGTGTTGAGACATTCACGGCATCCCACGGGACGGTAGAGTTCCTGCGGGCCTTCCGGGCCCCACTCGAATCCTGTGGATTCCAACTCATCCTCGTCCGGGGTATACGCTTCCTTGCACTCAGAGCAGAGTTTACGGAGGAGACGCTGAGCAACCACGGCTTCCACGACAGAGGAGACCAGGAAGGGCTCGATACCCATTTCTGAGAGCCTGGTCACAGCGGAAGCGGCGTCGTTGGTGTGGAGCGTGGATAGAACAAGGTGACCTGTCAGAGAGGCGTCCATAGCTGTTGAAGCCGTCTCATGGTCTCTCATCTCACCGACGAGGATAACATCAGGGTCTTGTCGCAGTGCAGAGCGGAGAGTGTTGGCGAAGGTCATGCCCACTTTCGGATTCGGGTTGACCTGTACCTGGTTGATACGGGGAACCGTGTACTCAACCGGGTCTTCTACGGTGATGATGTTGATATCCGGGGTGGAGATGGTGTTGAGGATGGAGTACAGGGTAGTGGACTTACCCGATCCGGTAGGCCCGGTGACCAGCACCAGACCGTTGGGCTTCTTGTAAGAGGACTCGATACGCTTCAAGTTGAACTCGGAGAAGCCCAATGCCGCCAGGGGAAGCGAGGCATTTGAGTTGTCGAGGATACGCATAACGATCTTCTCGTAATGGTTTGCCAGGGGCAGAATGGATACACGGAGGTCCATCTCCTCGCCATTCTTGCCGATCACGCTGAGGCGACCGTCCTGGGGTTTCCTGGTCTCATCAATAGCAAGGGAGCAGAGAACCTTGATGCGGGCGGATACTCTTTCAGCGAGACCAAGAGGGAACTCCTGCTGATCCCTGAGAACACCGTCGAGACGGTAACGGACTCTCAGCACATCTTCATCAGGCTCGATGTGGATATCAGACGCTTTATCGGTGATAGCCTGCTCAATGATGAGGTCCACGAGCTTCACGCTGGGAGATATCTCCCTGGCTTCCGTGAAATCAGAGAGATCGTCTTCCTCTCCTGACATTTCTCCGAGGTCGAGAGAGCTGTCCTTGGCGAGACGGCGCATCTCCTCTTCGTTACGGTAGTTCTTCTTGATCGCCTTCTCGATCTCTTCTGTGAGAGCAACAACCATCTGTACTCGGTGAGGGCTGAGGAGGTTGTAGAGGTTGTCCCGGAGGTCGATGTCTTCTACGCTTGTCAGCGGAGCGGCGACATATACGGTGTCGTCAACGATGTCGTAGGGGATGATGGTATAGGAGGAAGCTCTGGATTCCGGGACGAGGGGGAGAGCTCTACGGTTGATGTCAGTGATGGAGAGGTCTACGAAGGGGTAACCTGCTGAAGTGGCGATGGCTTCGGTCATCTGTGTAGGCGTGACGAGGTGATGGGTGACCAGGTAGTTACCGATCTTGACGCCTTCTTCTTGCGCCTTGTTTCCCGCTTCTTGCAGTGATTCCCAGGTCACGATCCCTTTGTCCACGAGAACGTCGAATACGCTCATCTTCTCTGCCATGCTCTCTCCTAGCGTTGATGGGTGGTATCACGAGTGTGTCTATGACTATCGGCTCTGGGGGAGAGGAATGGAGAACGCTCCCCGAGGGATGATTCCCGAGGAGCGTTCTGTGTGCTGTGCGGAGAGGTCAGTAGTCGATGTTGTATCGTCCGAACTCCACGCCGAGGTCGTGAGAGTTCTTCGTGTTCGCCAGAGCCTCTGTAGGGGAGACCAGGCCCTCTCGCACCAGGTGGACAAGGGACGCCTCGAAGGTCTGCATACCCCTGTTCCGGTCGTTCTTCAGGAGCTGGTAGATTTCAGCGGTGTCTCCATTGCCGATGGCGTCAGGCATGTTGCCCTCGTTGATGAGCAGTTCCATCGCCGGGACACGCTTCTTGCCGTCCACGGTAGGAATGAGACGCTGAGAGATGATAGCCCTGAGCGATTCCTTCATGGAGTTACGGATCTGTGCATGTTCATGCGGTGGGAAGAAGTCGATGATACGGTTCAGGGTATCTGACGCTGAAGTGGTGTGCAGGGTGGAGAGAACAAGGTGTCCTGTCTCCGCTGCGTGGATAGCGGTTTTCACCGTTTCAGCATCTCGCATCTCACCGACGAGGATGATGTCAGGATCCTGACGCATAGCGGCTTTCATTGCTGTGGCGAAGTCACGAGTGTCCTTGCCGATACCGACTTCCCGCTGGAGGACGGTTGCACGCTTGTCCTTGTGCAGTGTTTCCACCGGGTCTTCGATGGTGATGATGTTCACATGCTTGGTGCTGTTGATCTTGTCGATCATAGCGGCCAGCGTTGCGGACTTGCCCGATCCGGTTGCGCCGGTGACGAGGATGATACCGTTTTTGCTCTGCGCAATCCCATTGAGGACTTCCGGGAGACCGAGTTCTTCGATGGTCCTCGGCTCAGAGGAGATAACACGGGCGACGAGAGCGGGGCGTCCCATTGTGTGAGATGCGTTGACACGGAATCGTCCGAGGTCAGGAATTTCGATAGCGTAGTCCGCTTCCTTCTCCGTGCTGAACCGTTCCTGCGTTGCCTTGTCCATCGTGTCGTAGATGTAATCAGTGCAGGCTTCCTCTGAGAGAGCAATCTCCTGGGATACACCGTTCTTATTCACGGTGAGGGGGAGGAGCTGTCCGAGGATGCGGAACTTCGGAGGACTGCCGGGTTTCATGTGTAGGTCGGATGCTCCTTGCTGCACGGCGGCCCGGAGGAACTTGTCAATCCGGTATTTCTTCTCTGTAGTCATTCCTTGGTCCTTCTCAGTTGGTTGGGATTGCCGGAGCGGTTGCTTCCGTACCCGGAGTCGTCTCAGCCGGTGCTTCACCAGCCGTTGCCTGCTCTGCCGCCTGGTCAGGGGACGGTGCAGGACGGTGGAGGTACGTGGTTCCTACAATCGAGGCGTCACAGGAGGAAGTGTTTTTCTCTTCACATGTGATGCTGGTGTTGTTGATGAGGAATGCACGGGGCATGGAGGCAAGGTTGCTTGCGAAGTTCCTGAGAGATTCCTGTGAACCCTCTGCGGTGATGGTGAGTTCCATGATAGCGAGGTCATTGGACGGGGTTTCAGGAGCCGCTACCTCGCCGTCTGCTGCCGGAGCTTCTTCACCTTCAGCGGGAGGAGCTGCTTCTCCCTCGGCAGGAGGAGCCTCTACACCTTCAGCCGGAGCTGCAGGAGCGGCTGCACCTTCAGGGACTACGAGCTCAGGAGTTCCGGTCTCCACCTGTGTGATGGCACCGACCTGAGACTTGTTACCTGCATTGGTGATGTCGTTGAGCAGGAGCTCGATTTCAGCACTGGAAGGGAACTTCCGGGAGAGATCCTGATCTTGCTGCTCATACGTTCCGATGTCAGCCTTCACCTGTTCGAGTGTAACGATCTGTCCCTTATACTGTTCAGTCTGCTCTTTAGCGGTCTGAAGGGCCGTGTTGAGCTCCTGCTGCTTCGTAATGGAGGGACTGACGACAAAGAGCCAGGCGAGGACGAGGAGGATGAGGATGACTCCAGCACCCAGCAGGTTGGTTGTCCGCTTGTTCAGTTTCATGGCTGTACCTCTTCATTCTCCGGTGCTGGGGCTGGGATGGTTCCCGGAGCCACTGGAGCTCCAGACGGGGCCTCTACTGGTGTCTCGGCGAGGAGGTCAGAGTAGGCGTTGGTGAGGAATCCACCCGTGAAGTTTACGAATCCTGAGAACTCCTTGTTCTCTCCACCGGACGTGCTAGGTACGAAGGCGTTGTTGAAGTTGGGGTTCTCTTCGAGGAGACGGATGAACTCTGCTACATTCTCACGGTCACCGCTTCCGGTGAAGGAGACACAGCCGATGGACTGTTCCGTAGCGAAGGGGTTAGCGGCTGCACACTCAGAGGTGGTCTGAGCGGTTGTCGCCTCTGCACCTTCACTTGCACCGTTGAGAACGTCGATGGTGAGGGAGGAGGAGACACTGACTCCGGCTGAGTTACCGGCGTTGGTGATTTCCTCTACGATGGCTCCGGTGTCCACTTCTGTAGACATCTTCTCACCGATGGTCGCCCTCTTGTTCTGCACGCTGTCACGGTAGTCTGCATACGGCTGGAGAGCCTGTACCTCTGAACGGTACTGTTGCGCTTCCGCTTCAGCATTGTTCACCCGCATCTCGTTGACCTTCTCCAATCCGAAGAGGACACCCCAGAGGGCGATGATGGAGGCGATGAGGATGACGATGGCTTTAGCAAACTGTGTCTGGAGCCGTTGCAGTGCGTATCCGTCGAGGACCGCCTGCGGAATCAGGTTGATTCCCGGATTCGTCGGGGTGAACGGTGCATTGATGTTCCTGTTGATCTGAGGCTCAGTGTCCTCTTCTGCACCCTTCTTCTTGCGAGTCAGGAACTCAGGGAGAAACGGTTTCTTCTCAGCCATTTTCATATCCTCCCTTGATAGCTAGTCCGAGCAGTGTAGTGTAGAGATGTTCCCTTCCCTTGACGGAATCCGGGTACGGGAGCTCAGGGTTGGTTCCCTTGTCCACGAATCTGATACCGTCGTCAAGAACGTCGATGAACGGGTTGGAGATATCGACGTGGGTTTTGAGCTCTTCGCCCATACGTCCGACAATCTTCGGAACGTGAGCAAGACCGCCTGAAAGAGTCACATGAGAGTAACGATGGATACGCTGATTGCGGTCCTTGTAGTAGGAAAGGGTCTCGTTCGTTGCGTTGATGATCTTGCTGGTCTCCTGCATGACGATACGAGCGATGTCCTTCGCCTGCTTGTTCAGACGGAGCTGCATCTCCTGCGTGTTGGGACGCTCTTCCTCTTCGTCATCCGGGGCGAAGATGGACGGCTGTGAGCGGTACTGCTTGCGCCTTTCAGCGTCGATGTTGTTGGAGTAGATGATACGGATTTTGCGAGCTTCTGCACGACCGAAGGACTCAACCTTCAACTCTTCCTGGATGAGTTCTGTCATGGACTTGCCGGAGTTGCCGGAGATGGTACGGACGTAGATGGGCTGGCGTTCCGTGTGGATGACGATGGTGATGAGGTCGGAACCGATGTCGATGCTGACTTCAGCGGCGTCCTGAATCCTCCGGGGGATGCGCTTTGAGGCACGGATAAGGGCGAAGGGGTTGAAATCAATGTCTACCGGCTTCAGCTTCGCTTCGTGCATAGCGGCGATGAAAGCATCCACGATGGTCTTCTCCGCTGCTGCGATGATGACGGACTTCTTACGGACGGGAATAATCTCACCGGGCATGTCGAAGTCTTCGTCCCGGTTACGGGTCTCCTCTACGACGTACTCAGCGATGGTGTGATGGCGGTAGTAGTAGTTACCCAGATTAGCCTGCTCGATCTGGAAGAGCTTTTGAGCGTAGCTGGTGATGATTTCATTGAAATCCTCGTCGCTGATCCAGTCCTCCGTCCGGGAGCGGGTGCTGACACTTGTGCTCTCCAATCCGAATTTGAGTTCAGTGGTGGAGAACTTGGCGGTATCCCAGAGCTCACGGAGAGCAAGCACGAGAGCGTCATGGCTCTGCACTTCACCGTTGGTCACTACGCCGACTTTCAGTGGAACTTCCCCGATCCTGTGGATAGTGGGGACGTTGTTCCGGTCATAGGACACCTCTGCTCCTCGGATAGCAGAACCGCCGATGTCCAGCACAACAAGGTTGTTGTTTTTCTTTGCCATATCCATCCTTCTCGTTTGCACACAGAATGCTCTCTATGCCTATCGGCAACCCTCGCTGACTTTTCTCACGTCCGTATCCTTTTCTGCATGATGATACGGAGGAGGGCGGGGCTTCCCACGATGAGAAACCCCGCCCTCCGGTTCGCCTATCTCAGATTCCCAGACCTTCGATAGCATCGTTTGCCAGCTCGGAGATGACTGACCGTTCAGATTTCGTGAGTTCGATATGCACGAATTCAGGAGTGTTCTTGAAATACTCCACGATATTCACGATACCGTCATCCTTGCTGATGTTCAGGTTGTCCCGCTGATTAGCGTCCCAGAGGAACACAACCTTTGAGTTCTTACCTGCACGGGACATGACGGAGAGGAGAACAATGGATTCCAGGTTCTGCGCTTCGTCCACGATGATGAGGCTGTTATCGAAGGTGCGTCCACGGATGTGTGTGACCGGCAACACTTCGAGGAGTTTCTGCCCCTTCACTTCCTCCATCGTGTGCTTGTCCGTGGATGCCCGGAGAGCATCGTAGACCGCCGCCGCCCACGGATCCATCTTCTCCTCCTCGTTACCGGGGAGGAATCCGTATTCCTGGCTTCCTACGGGGTTCATGGGACGGAACACGATGACCTTGGAGAGTTCGTCCATGTCACGGTCCTTCTTCTGGAAGGGCATGTTCTCCACTACCTGCTCGAATCCTACGGCGAGGGTGAGAGCGGTCTTTCCTGTACCCGCTGCTCCACCGATGGAGATGATCTGCACGTCGTTATCAGAACTGATGTAATCAGCGGCGATGTACTGCTCCGGGGAGCCGGGAGTGAACCGGGAATTGCCGTAATCCTTCTTGTAGGAGCACCTGGTCACGGTGTAGACAGTGTTCCCGTCCTTGCCCTGTGATTCCACGAGGCCGAGCACCTTGTTCTTCCCGTCTGTGAAGTGAGCGCCGAAGTTGATCGGGTGATCTCCTAGCTCCTTGAAATACTTGGCCGCTACGGTAACGCCCTGTTCACCACTCTTGTAGATGGAGTCGATGACGCTGGTGGGGACTCCTACCTGGTCGTAGTAACCGGAGTACCCTTGTGTCTGCAAACGGTTACCGTAGAACTCCTCTGCTTCCACTCCAAGGGCCTTTGCTTTGATGCGCAGGGGGAGGGAGTTGGAGACGAGGACGACGTTCTCATTCTCCATGTTCTGGAAGTAGTAGGCGACGGCGAGGACTCTGAGGGCTTTCTCATCATTGTCGATTCGCACATGACCGGCTTCTTTGATGTCTTGAAGCGATGTGTGATTGAGCTCGACTACGAGTTTTCCACCCTTCTTGTTCAGTGGGACTCCCTTGCTGATGTCACCGAGTTCTCCAACATTCTGTCCCCTGAGCTTTTCAATCTCTTTGAGGACGGAGCGGGCGGTGAATCCGAGCTGGGAATCTGCTTTGCGATCTTCGAGCATCTGAATCACGGAGATGGGAATGATGATTCTGTGCTCTTCGAAGGCGAAGAGTGCTTTTCGTCCTGCTGACAGCAGTACGCTTGCGTCCAGGACGTATGTTTTCTTAGGCAATAGGATTACCTCTTTCGTCAAATTGATGAGCGTGTCTAGCGGGACTGTCCCCGCTGCAGAGTCCTCTCCTTTCGTGCTGGATAGGAGCAGTCTACCATATTGAAATTGCAGGTCAGCGGCGTGAAATGGAATACCATTCCCAGCAGGCTGGTGATGATAGCGGAACCGATGAGAAGGAAACTGGTCACAAGGTGAGCAGGTGTCCAATCGAAGGCCAGTACTACGATTCCGAGAGGGATGAGAAAGGCCAGGGCAGCATAGGCGAGGTTGAAGAGAACGAGGAGAGAATACCGCTTCTTACCCTCTGAGATGAGAGTATCCGAGGTTTCCACGGCATACCTGTAGATGAGACCTGAGAGGATGGAGAGGACACCGAACATCACACCGATGAATCCGTGCATGAGGAGGGTTTTATCGTCATTGAAAACCCTGTCCTGCATAACACTCGTGGTTACTCCGGCGATGAACCCGATAACGGAGTAGCACGCTGTGAGAATAATGAGTTTCTTAGCGATGAGCAGTATCCTTTCTTGATACTCCTATCCTATCAGACAATCACGCCTGATGAGTAGCCTGAATAGCATGTGAACGGAACTGCGGATCATTCCACTTCTCATTGAGCCGGTGCATACGGAAGGCGCTCCATAGCACGGCGAAGAAGCACATTGCCGTCTGGAGCTGGATGATGTCTGAGTAGAGCAGGATGATGCCGTACTGACTACCCCAGAGGGTCATACGAGCGGTATAGGCGAGCATCTTCCCCGGAGGAACCAGCGTTTCCCCCTTGACCCCCGGATGCGTAGGATACGGGGAGTGCAGGGACTTCGCCATAGAGGAACGAGTGATGAGAACAGTGACAGAGATAGCGGTCATCGCATACACCCCGATGTCCTCCCAGGTCAGCGACCCTCGCAGTGTCACCGGCGTCCAGATGATGAAAAAGAGGAGCAAGGTCATGCTCGCCTGAGTGAGAGCGGCGATCCACGGAAGGTTGTTCAATGCTCTGGGCTGGTTTGCAAGCCAAGTCAACCCTCCTCCCATGACTCCGAGGAAGTTCACTCCCCAGGAGCAGGCGACGATGAGAGGGATAGCGATGATGAAAGTGGTTGTGACCGCCTGTGTCCCTTGGAAGAAGAACAGCACCGGAATGCCGCCGAGGATGATGATGATAACTGGGCGCAGGGTATCGGGGCTCCTGAGCATCTGGGAGACCATGATGAAGAAGAGTTCCACTTCGTAGATCTTCTGCGGCTTCCGTTTGGAGAGCGGAGCATCCGTGATTTCAAGATTCGTCCCCTTGGAATCCCCGGTGATGGGGCGGGATAGAGCGATGAGACTGAGTACGCTTCCGACGAAGATGATACCGATGAACACGGCTACGAGAACAGCGAAGGCGAGCACCTTCTCCTCTACGCTGTACCCGGTGATGTTACGGATGGTGTCAATGTAGTAATTTCCCAACCCGAAGAAGGTGACCAGGCTTTCCCGTTTGAAGAGGGCGAGCAAGCCGATGATGCTTCCGAGGATGACGGTGATGACGATTCCCTGTCTCCGGTTCAGAGTACGGGTCATCACTTCTACTCCCCAGGCGGCGCAGACGGAGAGGGCGATGAGAATGGGCCAAGAGATCCAGGTGTAGAGGATTCCCCAGGACTGTCCGCCTTCAAGAGTCACAAGACTGCTGATGGAGGTGATAGCGATGAGTTGGAGCAGACTGATGCTGGAGAAGAGTTGTGCTACGAAGGAATCGGTGAACCGGGTGAGCAGGGAAGCTTGCATCGGGGCGATGTGCTTAGGCGAGAAGAGGGACTGTGAGATGACTCCGGTGAACGGTGCAAGGAGGCTTGACAGAATCGCTAGGGCGAGCGCACTGGCTCCAAGCGTTCCGATCTCTCCTCTGATGTAGGACATGAGATAGTTGTAGGCGAGCTGCCTAGCCGCTGATTCCGAGGGTTGGGAGGCGACTCTGACGATGACCTGTCCGACGAAGCTGGAGGCGAAGACGGCGATACACACGAAGATACCGACGATGACGATGATGGCCTGCCCTCTGCCCTGGGACAACATGCGCCATTTCAGGCCGAGCATGTGAACCGTATTCGTGATCGCTTCAGCGTACTGCCGAGGAGTAGGGATGTATCTCCTCATAGGCTCTGAACGCTCTCATACGGGGCTGTAGGGTTATGAGCGGGTTTCCGGGCGTCCCTGCTCTCCTGGGACGTTCTAGCCCCCTCCTGAGCCTCCCCTGCCCCTTCTACGGGCGTATCAAGGGAAGCAAGGGCGTCCTGAGTCTCTGCATCCTCCAGAGAAGACTCATGTGAACCTGTCGGTGCGTCCAGGGTTGAATCCGTAACCGGCTTTGCTTCCGAGGAAGAGGAGAGATGACCTTCGAGGATGCTCTTGTAGAGTTCAGCTCCTTCCTCTCCCCGGAACTTCTCTGCCTTTCCACGAGCGATGATCTCTCCACGGGACATGATGAGAATGTCATCCGAGGCTTCTACGAGGAGGCTCTGGAGATGGGTGGAGATGATGACGGTCAGACCCGCTGCTTTTGCTTCGTTCACCGCCTTGATGGTCTCCTCTACGCCGATGGGATCAACGCCGTCGAAGGGTTCATCGAGGATGAGAACTTTCTGCGAGGTCAGGAGAGCGAGGACGACGGAGAATCGGCGTGACATGCCGTGTGAGAATCCGCCCGCCTGCTTGTGCAGGGATTCCCCTAGACCGAAGCGGGTGACAAGGTTCACCGCTGAATCCCAGAGGTGCATCTTGTTGTGCAGGTTGAGAGCAAGGGTGAGATGTTCCTTGATGGTCGCCTGCGGAATGAGACCTCCCACGTCAGGGCAGTACCCGATGAGACTTCTCCCGTAGTCGATATGCCGTGGATCCGTGATGGATACGCCGTCCACCATGATGTTTCCACTCGATGCGGGGGTGACTGTTGCGAGGGAGCGAAGAGTGGAGGACTTGCCTGCACCGTTACCGCCGAGGATTCCAAGGACTCGTCCTGAGTCGGAGTAGAAGTTGATACCCTTCACCGCTTCGAAGCTCTGGTACATGACTTTCAGGTTCTCGACTTCTACAAGACTCATCGTGTACCTCACTTGCCTTTCTGCGGCTGACTCTTTTCCTCTGTCTTGCTATCGGTGAAGAACTCTTTTACCCTCTTCTGCGTACGTTTGCTCAGTACAGCGTCCCGCCAGCCGGTTTCCAGGAAGGACAGTTTCTCCGGGGCGATGAGATAGACCATGCCGGAGAGGGATTCCGTTGTGAATGCTCCGGCCTGCTTATGAGTGACTTTCTGCGCTATGATCCGTTTGTCCTTGGGAAGCGTACGGTCGTGACAGATGACGAGCGGGGTGATGTCAGCCTTGCTGATGGAGTAGTATTTGGACACGTCCGCCGTCTGGTTGAGAATGTAACCCATTTCCACGTCCAAGTCTGCACCCTTGTAGCGGAGCTTCATGTTTCCCCTCTCTCCCACGGCAGGCCGGATAGTCTTCTCCAAGTTGAGAGAGTAGGCAGCGAATACCCGGTTCTTGGTGATGATCAGACAGTCGAAGAACTCGTCTACGAGGGGTACGACATCATACTTGCCGAACTCTTCCAGAGCAGTCACCGTGAGAGCAGAGGCGTCTGGCTTGTTCTCGCTCAGGAAGGTCGTCTCACCTGTCGTATACCTGTCCCGCCTGATGAGACGGTGGAGGAACTTGGAGCGGACGATGACGGTTCCTACGGCGAGGATGAGAGGAATCCAGAGTCCCACGAGGGGTTGAGCTTCGGCCCATGCAAGTCCGAAGAGGTCTACGAGGAGGTACCCGATGGTGAAGGTGACCCAGAGTTTCCCCCTGGTCAAGGAGAGTACAGCCCAGATGAACAGCGGAGTGGTGACGACGCCGAGCAGGGCTCCCCAGGTGTAGATGGTGTTGATGTTGGTGATGACAGCGGTATCCGACTCTCCGAGGGCCCAGTAGTATCCGAGGGTGAAGGGCATGATCATAAGGTGAAGAGCATTCGGGATGATGACCAGCAGGTGAGCGGTGTAAGTGATGAGAACGTGGATGGTCGCTGCGATGACGCTCACGGAGGTCAGGTAAGGGATAGCGGTTTCAGGGGATTGGACCCAGACGAAGATGGAGGAGAGTCCGATGATGGACGCCCAGACGATGAGTTTCCCGGCGAGAGGGGCTTTCCTGTACTTGCCTACGAGTTTCTTGAAGTTGAATAGGGTGAGCGTATTGAAGCGTTGCCGTGGCATATATAAGTCCTCAGATTTCTCGTGAAGTGAAGTTGTTGATAACCCATACTTCTTCGTCAAGTTCAGGTACGTGTGTCTTCTTCAGGGAGACTTCCCAGCGTATGTTCTCCGGCCTGTTGATATCGTACCCGTTCACCTCGTTTTCAGGGATGATAGTACCGTCCGTAGGCTGGAGGACTGTCTGCTTCTCCCCGATGAGTTCTACCCGGTAGTCATCGACCGTACCTCCGAGACCGTTCTTCGCATGAATGTTCACGACGAAGTTCACTGGGATTCCGTAAGCCGCTTCCAGTCGCTCTTCAGGCGTAGGAAGAGTCAGGGGTAAAGGGGTATCACTTGCAAACATGGTTTTCAGGAGAGCTTCACGCTCAGCGGAATCCGTCTCAGTGCCGTAGTTCTCATACGCCCAGATTCCCGCTTCTGCTGACATGGTTGCATCGTAGATGTCGGATTGTTCAGGCAGGTTCTCATCAAGAGGAATATCGCTCATCCGTCCGGCTCTTTCACCGCTGGTGATGAAGTCCACGTCCTCCGGGTTCTCTACCCCGATGTCATCAGGGTTCTCCGGGGGCAGTTCCTCCTCTTCCAACGGTTGCTGGCTAGGTGCAGGAGCGGGAGCTGGTGTCTCTTCCTCTCCGTCGTCTCTGATGACGCCGGTATAGATGGAGATTCCGGTGACGAGCATGAGAATGATGACGCCGATGATGAAGACGATTTTGCGTTTGCGTTCGCTCATCGGTTCTTTCTCTGCCATGCTGTCCTCCTCTCCCTTATCCTGTGAGTTTCCTGTGTGTAGCCTGAGTCTCGCCTGCACCTTACCTGAATATAGTATGGATAAGACGCCTAACCTTTATTATATCAGGGCGGGTTATACGTCGTTCGGCTCTTCCTCTATCGCTTTATTGATACCTGTACCCTGATTACCCTGCACAGAGACGTGAACGTGGTCCTCGTGTCGCAAAGTCGGATTGGAGTTGCCGTTCGGGTGGGTATATGCTCTCCACTGGTCGAGAGGAAGGTTCGGGTCGTCCCTCTTGACGTTCCAGATTTTCATGTCCCAGATGATGTACGTGACTCCGAGCTCCTTGTGATACTTCTGCACGAAGAGAGCAACGTCGTTACCCAGCTTGTTCCCCTCTGCCGTGTTCCACTTCGGAATCATCACGTCCGCCGCTTTACCCTCTGTATGGTCAGACTTGTTGGGACGCTGACCGGGGCCGAGAATGGATTTGATTCCCCGGCTCTGGAAGGTTCCATAGACACAGCGTGCAACTCTGAGAGTGTCCGGCTGAGCGGCCTTGTAACCAGGACCGCTGGCTCGCATCACGTTCTCAATAGCAGGGGTAGCCTGATCGACGCACTCACCCATCGGGAGGCCGCCGCCTCCACCGTTGGCGCAGTCCATACCGCCTCCACTGTTCGATCCGTGTCCTTCGACTACGACATCTTCAAGGTTGAGAACGATGTCCCGTGCAAGAGGCTCCCACTTCGCATATGCGCTCGGGTGACCGGAACGCTGAACCGCCTGCCCTGCTACGGTAAGGGGCATGTTCTCCCAGTTTTTGATCTTCTTCAGCCCCTCGTAGAACTTCGTGGAGGCATAGCGGGGGTCGGTGATCTGCGCTCGTGTACCCCAGCCCTGAGATGGACGCTGCTGGAAGAGGCCGAGGGAGTCACGGTCACCGTAGTTGATGTTGATGAGCTGGGATTCCTGCATAGCGACACCGAGAGCAACGGTCCAACCCCAGGCGTCGAAGCCCATCTCTTTGCCTACGGAGATGATGATCTTGGAGTTCTCCTGCTGTTCGGCTGAGAGTTCGCTGTACTTGCTGATGACACCATTGTTGATGATGAAACCATTGTTGACCCAGACGTTATGAACAACGTTGGAGATGAAAGGTGAGATGAGTCCGGTTGCTCCGCTGAGGAGGGCTCCGTTCTTTACTGTTCCCGTATTCCCCGGAGGGTTCACTTCCTGTGCTCCACGGGCCTTCAGCCACTTCATCGGGTCTTCTGTACCCCCAGTCTTCCGGGCTCCTTTGTGAATCTGGAAGTGGAGGTGAGGTCCGGTGGAACGGCCTTCTGAGCCTACGTCTGCGATTTGCTGACCGACCTTGACAGTATCGCCGGTCTTGACGGTTATGGACCGAGCAGTCATGTGACCGTACTGACTCGTCCAGGTCTCCCCGTTGAAGTTGTGTTCAATCCAGATGGACTGACCAAATCCTCCGGCTGGACCAGCATATAACACTTTACCGTCAGCGATGGAGTACATCGGTGTGCCGTGCGGAGCTCCCCAGTCCTGACCGTTGTGCATACGTCCCCAGCGAGGACCATAAGGTGAGGTCTGGGTAGCTGTACCTTTTGCCATCGGGAAGATGAACTCTCCAGCGGCGGCGACGCCTCCCCCTCCACTGCCCCCTTCAGGGCCGCAGATGTTGTCCCAGTTGGGGATAGCGGCGATGAGAGCTTGGATGAGGGAGATGAACACCATTGCGATGAGTACGATCACCAGGAAGATGGATCCCAGGAATCCCCAGATACCGCCCGGATACTTCTTCTGGATGAGCGTGTAGAGTGTCTGAACTCCGATTTTGACAATGGTAGCAGTCGTTACGGCGGCCATAGATCATCTCCCGTTCGGCTTGTTGTGCCCTGGCTTCGGAACCTGACGTGCCCTGCGCTGAGGAGGCTGTTGTCCACTGGTGCGCTGAGGTTTCACAGCGGGCGTCGTGGTATCACTGCCCTGTCCCGGAACACGAGGCTCTGACTGAGCAGGCTTCACGTTCGGGCGTTCCTGTTTGCCGGGCGCATTCGGCTTCGGAGCCTGACCCTTCGCTCCTGGCTTCGGGAGGTTCGGCTTCTTCTGTCCCTGACTCCGGGCTTGACTTGGATTCCGGGCAGAGCTACCCTGAGCAGATGCCTTGTCCGGGGTGATGACCGTGTTCTCTTCCGGCTTCTCCCGACCGGCCTGACCTGCCTTGCCCTGCGCACGCTCTTCCGGCTGGATTACCGTACCTTCGATAATGGTAGGAGCTTCCTCGGAGATACGGCGTCCCCTAACTTCAGGACGCTGACCTGTTGGGTTAGGTCGTCCGCCAGCGGCTCCGGCTCCACCGGCTACACCAGCCACACCTCCGGCTACTCCGGCCGCTCCCGGTCCGCCTGCCCGTGGGGTTCCTGTTGGGTTAGGAACCGGGCCTGTGGCCTTCGGCGTGTTGTCGTTGTCTACGAGAGGAGAACTGGTCTTCCCGGCGATAGGCTCACGAGGCTGCCATCCATGAGGACGTGCTGTGTCTCCATCAGGTGCGAATCCGGCATTAGGCGCCCTGCCCGATACGACGTTGGCCAGGAGCATCGACACACCGTAGAGCAGACCGTCCTTCATGTCCTGACGGGCCTTCTCCTGGTCTACGAGGAACTGACGCTGGGACTCTCGTGCCCGCTCGCTTGCTTCCTCTTCAGGAGTCATAGGACGGCGAGGAGGCATACCTGCAACTCCACCGATACCGCCGATTCCGCCTGGACCACCAGCGACTCCACCGGCTACCGGAGCAACACCGCCTGCGATTCCACCGGCTCCAAGACCACCGGCTGCGCCTGCACCCTTAGCGGCTGCACCTGCCGCTGGGCTAGTGAATGGGTTACGTCCACCCATGAAGCCCTTGGTGAGAGCTCCTGCACCACTCTGAGAGTGAGAACCACGGATGTATCCGCCGTAGGCAGGTTTTGCACCGGCCTTCACAGCGGCACTAGCGACACTGGCCATCTGGCCTGCCTTGCCTGCACCCTTAGCGACTGCGCCTGCCTTCGCCATACTTGCAGCGGATCCCATTCCACCGACTGCGCCGATGACACCTGCAGCGGCTCCAGCGGTTCCGAGGAGAGCAGAGCGCACCTTTCCACGACCGCTCTCCATGCCCGTCTGAGTACCGCCGAACTGGAGGTTGCCTACCAGGTCGAGGAACTTGCTCTTGTATCGCATACCGGCGATGCTGAGAGCGACGAGGAGGAAGATGGTCTCGATGAAGCCTACCTGTCCCGTGTTGCCGACGAGGAACATGAAGATAGCGATGAGGACAGACAGGAAGATAGCCAGCACAACACGTTTCAGAATCGACTCGACAAGGAGCTCAGCCCACTTCAGTGCGATACCCCTACCGAATCCGGGGTGGATTCCGAGCAGGAGGAACAACGGTGCTACAAGCATGAGGAAGATGGTTCCAAGCTGGTAGATAATCATGGAGATGCTGATGGAGACGATGACGATGGTTCCACCGATGACAGCAATGATGGAGAAGATAGCAATGCTGACACGGTTCATGCCTTCATTTCCGACCCATGAGTGAGCAAGCAGTTCAGTCTCATCGCTGGTCGTCATGTGCTCTTCGATCTTCTTGTAGACTTCCTGCTTCTTCTTCGGAGCGCCTTCAGCGATCTGAGCGCTGGACAGAGTGTAGTCAAGAGTCTGAGAGTCAAGCTGGGCTGCTCTCAGGTCCATACGCTGCTCATTTCCTGGGCCGAGCTTGATGGTCGTGTTCACACCTTCAGCCTGGAGGTTACCCTGAGTAGGAGGGATGCCGTACTGTCCGGTAGCCCACGGGTAGTACACGAAAGCTTCCCAGATACGGCAGGATACGACCCTCTGCACCTGTCCGCTGGAATCAGACATGAAATCGTCCACCTTCGCACCTGGGAGATTGCAGAGATCGCCCACGTCATTCGGCATGGAGGCTCGTGCATTCGTGGTTGCACCACCAATTGCTCCGGTGGTCTCAGTGACAAGACCCTGAATGAGTCCGTTGCCGAGAGAGATGAGACCGGAGGCGTTGTAGAGGATACCCAAGCTCACGATAGGGGAGAGAATCATCCAGATGATTCCGGTTGTCGCTACGGATACGGCACGCTTCACGAAGGCGTACCAGAACAGCCAGAGAGAGCCGATGATGATAAGAGGCGTGAGGTAGTTGAGGTAGAGGGAACTGATGAGTCCCTGATCGTTGCCGTTGCCGAGAACCTTATCCACGGCGTCGATGAGGTCAGAGAAGGAATCGTGTCCGATGGCGAATCCGTAGACCCACCCGGTGAAACCTACAATCGCTTCGGTGATGGAGAAGATACTGTTTGCAGACAGGTTCGCTACGAGCTTATCCACGGGGAAACAACTGTAGTCCTGGATCCCGTCAATCTCTTCACGGTTGAAGGTCCAGTTCGTCCCCGCTGTACCGTACTTCTCGTAAGCGGTATACGGCTTGCTGGCGTCGAACTCCAAGCCTCGGATTGCTCCGCTGATGGTCTTAGCGGCAGCCATGTTGTTATTGAGGCTGAAGATACCGCTCGTACCCGCCCAAGCGGATTCGGGGTAGCTTCCGTTGGACGCACCGACAGCACAGAAGATACCCTTCACGCTGTCCGTAAACCCGGTCATCATGCTTTCAACACAGCCTGCCGGGTCAGTCACGATAGCTGTAGGGGAACAGTCAGCTCGTGCTGGGGCCTGAGAGGAAGGAGCGGCGATGCCTACGAGGAGGAGAACGATAGCTGCAACGAGAACGCTGACCAGCTTGATGACTGCACTGCGAGCCCGTGAGTATCCTTTCCGGGAATCGTTTTTAGGGTTGACAACAACGGCGTTATCATCCAGGATGAATGCGGAAGTGTTGTATTCTTCCCGTGTCCTGTAAGCACTCTTCTTCAGTGCATTCGTCGTTGTGCTCAATTGTGTCCCCTTATAGCATCACTGTCGGACTCTGCCTGCTCCCTTTACTTCCTAACGATAGGTGATGAGATAGGGCAGTAGCCCCTATTCCACTATCGGCATTGAGCAGGGAAAACAGGGTCAGACGATACCGGAGTTCTCCTTGCCACGAGTAGCAGGGTTGGTATCGAATGCACTCTTCGTCGTCTCATTCCAGGCATCCACCTGCACCTGAGCGATACGGAGGTCAGCGTCCTTGATAAGACATTCACCGTTCTTCAACTGCTGAATCACATTCTCGATACCTACACCTTTCTCCAAGTCGAAGAAATCGAGAACACTGTCAATCTCAGCCTGCACATTCGCCTTGAACGCCATCTTGATGCTGATGGAGTTGGTGATACCCTCGCTCATCAGGTCTCCTGCGTTCTGGGAGACGAGGATCAAAGCCGTGTTGTGAGAACGTCCCATACGAGCCACCTGGGGAATCAGAGCGGCACCCTGAGCCGTGGACGTGATAGCCCACGCTTCGTCAATCACAATCGCCTTCGGATGCTTCTTGTTCATGCTGAGCATCAGCTGCTTGGTGAAGCTGGTGAGCAGGAACATGACCGCTACAGCGAGACGGTTAGGCACGGAGTACGCTTCCTGAGAGATGTCAGAGGAAGGCAGGTCCAATCCGAGGAGCGTCACGATGGTCATACCCTCGTCAGGACGCAGATCGACCTCGTTCTGCGGGGAGAAACAAAGGTTGGAGAACGGGAGCTCACTGACGAATTTCAGGTACTTGCCCAGCACCTTGCCCGGTGAATCCTCCGGGTACTCCTCGTAGAGCTTGTCCACCACCCTGTTCAGAGACGGATTCGGCTTCGAGCCCACGTCCCTTACCACGTCGATGAGAGCGCTCTGCTGGTCATCACGGATGGTAGAACCGAGGAGGAGTCGCACTGTCTCCAAAGCAAGCAACTGCTTCTCCGGTCCACTGCTGCCCACGGAGAACGGGTCGAGGAGACCGTCACTGCCATGTGCAAGGTCGAACACCTTGGGTGAGGTGAGACCGGGGAGCTTACCCATCGGCTTCGCATCGGCCTTCGGGTCGAGGTAGATGGTCCAGATACCCTCTAGAGCCATCTGGTATGTGAGGGTGAACGCTGCGAAGGACTTACCTCCACCGGGAGAGCCGGTGATAGCGAGTCCTGGAGCATTGTTCCGTGCGATGGCTGAATGGACGGAGAGGCACACGATCTCCTGCACACGAGAGGTCGTGTATCCCAGGTACTGACCGATGTATCCTCTGCGCCTAGCACCGTCGATCTTCACCTGGTCACCCGTCGTACCGCTTCCGTGAGGCATACCGCCGCCGATGATGTCAAGCTGGTGACGCTGATGGAAAGCGTTGTCTCTCACTCTGTCTCCGGGCATGGTTTCAAGGAAGAGACTGAACTGGTCAGAGGTAGGCCAGACCACCTTGATTCCCATAGCATTGTAGTGCTCGATGATCTGGTTGCAGTTCTTCGAGAGCTCTTCCTGCGTCGGAGCTTCCACGCTGATCCGGTGCCGAGCGTAGACCCACGGCTGACGCTTCCTGCTGAGCTCGTAATCGAGCTGGGTTGCGACTTCGTACTGTTCCTGCATTTCAAGGGGAACACCCTGACCGGAGCCGGAAGCGTTCTGCAGCTGGTCCTTTGCGTCCTTGATCTTCCTGTTCACGTCTTTACGCACCCGGAGAGCGGGTTCAATGGTGAAACGGGAGTGAATGTCCACGTCGAAGGGGAGCACCGCTGCTGTGTGGACCCACGGTTCTGAGAATGGGTAGTGCATCACATCGGGGAAACGAGCGAATGAGAGGGTAGCCCGGTATCCTGTGACTTCTTCTCCGGTCTCAGGGTCGAACTGGGTGATTTCAAGCATCCTCCGGTTCTGTTCCACGATTCCTGTCACGAGGGACTGCATCTCACCGTATCCCCAACTGGTGTGCGGGGAGGATTCTACGGGAGGGACGACCATGCCGGGAAACAGGTTCTTCTTGATGAGCCAGGCGATCTGTGCTGGGGTCGCCTCTTCGCCTTTGATACGGCTGCTGGATACAGTGCTTCCCGGTTCACTCTCCCGTGCTTTCCAGAATTGGAGTTCCCCTTCAGAGACGAGGGGATCGTTGATAGGGGAGATCTTGTCCACCCAGCGGAGGATCTGCTGAGTGACGGTGAGACCGGAAGCGTTGAGGCTGTAGTCCTTGCTACGCTTTCCGAGATGGACGAGGAGGAAGACTTCTTTCACGGAGAAGTCCTTTTCAAGTACAGCGTGCATCTGTTCCCAGAGGTAGTTCTGGAATCCGGGTTCAGGACTCCAATCCTGTACTCGGTCCCAGTTGCTCTGTCCCCAGGAGATGATGTCAAAGGGGCGGGAGGTGACGATTTGATGACACATGACGGGCCGATCCTCGGATTTGACGAGGTTGGCGATCATGTCGTTGTAGTCTTCTGCCAGATCAATGCGCTTCTTGTTGTTCAGAAACTCATATGACACGGAAGGAATGTAGTAGACGGCCCAGGCATCGCTCTTGGAGAAGACAAGGTTGCCTTCGATAGCAGTAGCGGCGAGGAAGGTGTTGTGCTTGGGAGCCTTGTACTCATACGCTTTCTGCTTGGTGTCGTCCTTGGTCTTGGTCTTGGGCAGGAGGAGGGACATGTCTTACTGGGCCTTTCTGGAGAAGAGTTGTTGCGGGGATGCGGAGCGGAGGTCTTGAATGGTCTTGGGAGTGCTGTGAGCGGTCTCCTGTGTCCCGTATCCCTTCCTGAATCGGTCGAAGGAGGGAGAGGAGTACCATACCTGAGCGACGATGCTGGTCCGGCGTCCTTCTTTCATCTTGTCGGTAGCGCAAGCGTCTTTGTAGAACTTGCTCTGCCCGAGGAATCGAAACTCGGAGAAGATGGACTGGATGATGGTCTTTCCTCCGAAGATGGGTTTGTCAGCGAGGACGGCGAGACCAATCGGGGGTCCGATGAGGAGTCCGAATCCCCACCAGGTAGTGAGAGGGATGGGGAGGAAGATGACGATGGGAAACCAGAGTACGCCCGCTGCGAGGAAGATTCCGATCTGCTTGAAGCTCAGGGGCATGGGCAAGTTGAGATCTCCGAAGCGGTAAATGCGCCGGTCAGCGTTCCATACGTTTGTGTAGGTCTTGATTTCCATACTCATGCCTGGACCCCCCTTTCTTGTTGCCTTCTCTATCGGAGTGGAGTGGAACGGCGAGAACCCCCTGAATATTCAGGGGGTTCTCTTTACCTAGCCTCTTACGGGTTGAACTGTGCGCTTACCAGCTTTGGGCCGCTCCACCGAACTGCTGGGCGAGGTTGCCGATCCACTCCGGTACGTAGAAGATTGCGAGGACAACGATTGCGAGGACGAGGAAGATGATGAACTGGGTTGTCTGACGCTGCACGAGGAAGGTCAGAGCGATGATACCCAGGGCGAACAGAACAAGCGGTCCGACGAAGTTACGGAGCATGTTCACGAAGCCTTCAGATGACACAGCGACGTTGATTGCGAAATCGTATGCGCTTGCCAGAAGAGGCACTGCCGCCTCTTGTACCAGGATAATTGCATCCATTTTGTTTCTCCTTGTGATAAGTGACTAGGTTAGGTTGCAAGGTTTGCTTACATCTACTCTCTAACGGATCATTTTTTATATGGGATAGCTCTCCCCCGGTTGAGGGGTGAGCTCTCTGATATGAACTGCAAGGTCAGGTCTGTGTTGTCACCCCGCTTTGCACGTCCTTGACATACCAACGCTGGTCATCCAATTTCTCAATGGTGAAGTTGTACCGCTGGGAGTACGTGGTGTTACGGTCCTGCTCTCCCTTCACGGTGATCCATACCACCGTTGCAGTACCCTGTCGGATATTCGGGTTTCCCCCGTCATCAGGGCTGAATACCCTGATATTGGAGAGGGTTCCGAATTCAACAGCGTCACGGAGACCCAAGCTGACCTCCGGGGTGGAATCCGGGGCGATGAGACGAGACAGAGCATCAGAATCCGAAGCTCCCCAGGCCCGGAAGAAACTCTCGATGTCCGGGGTGACTTCAATCGTGAGCTCCAAATCGTTTGTCCGGGTTTCCGTATCAGGGACATACTCAGGCATGTTTGCAGGAGGGGACACGAATGCAGGAGCGCCGGATACGACGAAGGAGCTCTTGTCCTCTCCCGTACGCACAGGCACATCGAGGTAGATCCACTTGCCGTTGATTTCAGACGCTACGGTGAACACGGCGTTGAACTCGTCCACCTGTCTCACATCAGGGCTGATGAACGGTCCACCCGTCACCGTCTGCGCTCCGTCATCCATGTTGCCTACGGATGCGATGATGCTGCCGATCTGGTTGGGAGCGACGTACTTCGCCATCCGCTCTTCAGGACTGCGCTCATCATTAGGGTCCACGGTGAGATAGGCGACTGCGAATTCCTGGACGAAGGTTGAACCTTCACCTACTGGGAATCCGAGACGGTTGTTCTCCTCGTTCACCACCGCTACCACCTGATCCGGGCCGGGGATCTTGGGAGGGAAGAAGGTGTTTTTGATGCCTACACCGAAGAGGATGACAATGAGAACAAGAATGAAGATACGGAATCCGAATACTCTGCCCCGTGACCCTCGCATAGCAGATTTGGTCTGCTTGTCCGACTCCGTGGGAGGCTTCTGTTTTCCTCGCCTCTTCTTCTGCGCCGGGATATGAGGAACCGGGTTCTCCTGGTGAGACAAGTCAAGTTTGACTGCTTCTGCCGGAACGTCCGATGTGGACGTTGAACTCATCTCCATTCGTGGAACCGATGCAGGCTCTGGTTCAGGGTCGGAATCAGGGTTGAGGAATTCGGTTGCTTCCTCTACCGCCTCCTCGCTGTCATCAATCTGAGAGTCATCGTAGGCGAAGTCCACGGGAGCAGACGGCTCCTCCTCGTAGACATGCGGCGTCCTCTGCGGGTCCGGTTGGAGCGTTGGAGGAGTCTCATACTCCTCCCTGCTCTCTGCCTTACGTTGCGGGGTGGACGGAGCTACTGTCTCTGCTGGCCTGAGCTTCTTTCTGACAGGTGGTTTCCCGGTCTGCGGGCGTACTGGCTTATCAGGTACAGGAGTAGTCTTCTTCGCCGGGGAACGCTGTGGGAGTCCTGGGCGGTTGGGAGCAGTGGGAGGCTGTCTACGCTGAGAGGTCTGACCTGTTCTCCGCTGGGGGAGAGGGCGTGCTTCAGAAGCCCCTCCTTGTTCCGGGCGCTTCCGTGGATTGGGAAGTTTGCGGTCAGGGGAGGGACGCTGAGGCTGATTGCCGCCCGGTCGTGGGCGTTTCGGTAGATTACTGCTCAATCGTACTCTCCATCATCGTAGTTCGTAGGTCTGTTCTACTATCGGTGATGTCACCATGAGAAGGGGTCGTCCTCGACGTTCACCTTTGTCACCTTTGGTTTCAGAGTGGATTCCTGCTGAGGAGCTGTACGCTTCTTCGGGATAGGTGAACCATCCTTCGGCTTCGTCGGCTTCTGCTGCGCCTGCACCGGCTTCGGAGTTTGCTTCGGTGCAGGCTTGTTCGCCGGTTTAGGGGACTGCCCTGTTGGTGCTGGCCTGGAACCTGTTTTCGTCCCCTGCTGCGGGCGGGTTCCCGGACGAGCAGGACGACCCTGAGCGGGGTTAGCAGGACGTTTCACTCCTCCCCTGACCGGAGCCGACTTCTCACCAGCGGGACGCTGCATACGGTGAACGGGTACTCCTGGCCTCTGAGGACGCTTCGGGCGTGGAGGAGCAGTCCGGGAGGGTTTACGGATACGAGGCCCATCCTCGTCGTTCTCTGCTCGCTGAGTGCGAGGGGCAGTACGCTTCTTGGGGATGGGTGCGAGAGCTTCGTCTTCCTCTGTCGGAGTGGTTTCCGGGTATTCAGGCTCTACAGGCTCCTCTACGGGCTCATACGGCTCATAGTCGGGTTCCGGGGTATCATAGGAGTATTCATCGCTCTCAGGAGCCTCCTGGGGCGGTTCAGGGGTAGGAGGAGGAGGGGTGTCACTCCTACTGGAGTTGAGGAGAGCTCGTGCCTTCTTGGATTCCTTGCCCAGTACGGAGAGGTTGAGGATATTCTTCAGACCAACACCCTTGGAGGAGATGGATCCCAGTTCCTCGTTCTCAGGGAAGTCGTAGGACATGTCATCGTAGTCATTGTTCTCTGCGGTCATCACTGCACTCCGTCCTTCTTTCACGGCAGAGGCGGTTGACCCCTGCGCTGTCATCGTCGTTGCCATAGCCGGAACGGGAGCTTCCCTGCGAGACGGCTCACTCATCGGAGTTGCCATCGGGTCCGGGGTCACATCTCTCCACGATACGGTTGGGTCTGCGTTCTCAATATCACGGAAACGCTCTAGAGTCTCTGCACTCTTCGGGGGAGCGGTGTCCTTGACTACCACGTACCCGGATTCGGGAATGACTTGAACCTTCCGGGTGAGGCCGGTCTTATCCTCCCCGTCCGTGCTGGCCTTGGTATGGTAGATCATCTCACCCATGCGGAGCTTCTGGAACTCTTTGACAGGCACGATGAAGTCTTCCTTGTAAGTCAGGCGTCCCTTACCTGTCGCCGCTCCGAATCCGATACCGCCGAAGCTGGACGTGTGCTCGATCTCCTGCGTGAACTCGGGAGTCGGCTGAGTGCCGATGATGCCTGCATACTCCTCCGCTTCCCGGCTGTCGTTGATACGGTGAATGATGAAGGAGGAGATGATGCCGTTGAGCTGCTGAGCAAAGGTCTCACTCACTGCTTTCATGTCAGCGATGGTTTGCGTAGCGAAGACAACAGGGATATCAGCGTCACGGCATTTGTTCACGAGCTGGACGAGGTTGGAGGACTCGATAGCGGAGAACTCATCAATGAACACGTCGAGGGTATTAGCGGGGCGATTCTGACGGAACTCGGAGCTGGCGGTCTTCAAGTCCTGGATGATGAGGTTCGCTACGCTCTGTGAGAGGTCAGGGTAGTTACTGGAATCAAGCGAGAAGCATACGACGGCTCCTTCATTCGCTACGTCCCAGAGGTTGATGTCCAACTCACCCTTCGGGTCTTGTCCCAGCCACGGTCCTGCGATGGACTGAGAGAAGATTTGGAGAGTCTGCTGCATGGTGCGGATAGCCTCTTTCTGCAGCTTGTCATTGCTCGCCTGCATGGAGAGGACCGTCTTGCGCACTCGGGTGTAGTATTCGTCGTGCTGTGCTGGGGGAACGCTGTCAAGACGACTGAGGAGGACCGGCGTTCCCTGCATGAGATTCACTACGTCAGTGATGGTATCCATGTCATCCGGGGTAGGGGAGACTCGGATCACATTGAAGAGCGTCTGAAGGTATGCTGCTGTCGCCTTTGCATACACGTCTGCACTCGCATCCCATTGCCGGAGGTTGAGGATGAGGTCTTTCCGACGAGAAGGGTCTCCACGGGTGATCGGTTCATAGTAGGCAGGACGCTCACCAGGGCCTTTGTAGGGTTCCTGTTGATCCTGCATGGTCCAGTGATAGAAGGGGCGTCCGTAACGCTCAGCGTAGGAGGCGAGCATTTCAGGTACGTCCGTTCCACCTTTCACATCTACCATGACAAATCCGTGACCCTGTTTGATGATGTCACGAGCCATGAGCATAAGGGTGGTGGTGTTGTGAGTTGGGACACACATTGAGCCTGCAAGGTAAAGCTCAGATGGAGACGAGACCTTGATGCAGCGCACGTCCGCCCGTGTCGCTTCGTAGGAGAGGATGGTGTACTCGGTCTCATTCTCACGGAGGGTTTCAAGGAGACCAGCGTATCCTGCTCGGATATCCATATCCTCTGTGCGAGCGTAACCGTTGCTAGCGGTGAGCAGTACGGTATCTTCGTCCTTCAGGACGTTCTCTCCGAGGCAGGTAGCGAGCTCGATGACGACATGGAGCAGTTTTTCGTCCCTGCACTCATATCCGAATACCTGTCGGCTGAAATCATGCTCCTTCGGCTCCACGATGAACCCACCGGAACGCAGCACACCGGAGAAGAACTGCTCTCGCACCGGCGTGTAGGTTGCAAGGTAGTCGTTGTAATCCACATCACCGATACGGTTCCTGCTGTCCTCGTCGGGCCTGTATGCGCCTTGTGCGTCCTGGATGAGTCGGTATCCCCGGTTGAGCCATTCTGCGGCCAGGAGAGGGCCTTGCACGCCTCCCAGGAGAGGGTCGCCGGACATGAGTTGCAAGTAGCTTCCAGCGATGAACGGATCCACGGCGGGCGTCCCGTTGTTCATGTCGAACCAGGCGGGCCTGCGCTCAGGAGCGGAGATGGTGATGGTCCTTCCCTGTTCCATGCGCTTCACAAGGGCCTTCGTAGTGACTGTTTCCCCTGTTGAGATGGTCCATAGGTGTTCTTCATCCGTGGTGATCTGCTCTCCGTTGCTGAAGGTGAACGTGTATGCAGGCTTATCGTACTCCGTATCGAATGCGCCGAGCACGGAGGAGAGTTTCATGCGTTCATCGAATACCAGGTCTCCTGTTCTCACGTCCTTCATCAACTTGTATCCCTGAGAGGTCAGGATGGGAGTACGGAGGCAGACGGCTTTACCTGTACCGGATGCACCGAGCACCATTGTGTGAGCTCGGCTTTCCTTGTTGGTCTGCACGATCTTGTCACCGTACTTCTCCACTCCGAGGGTACGTCCGTCAGGCGGGGAGTTGAGATCCTGTTGAATCTCCCTGATGTGCTTCTTCTTCCTGTTCACCTGCAACGGTGTGAGCCGGAAGTCCAGCTCCTTCCAACGGTCACGGAAGAACATACGGAAAGCGATGTATCCGCAACCGATTGCACCACCGATGATGAGAGCGAACGGAATCTGAGCAAGGTAGAAGACGAGGAGGGCTGTGACGAGGGTGCCGATACTGAAAGGTTCTTCCCCGATGAAGAGGTTGACGATTCCCATGACTGCATCGGTGATGACTCCGAATTTGATGAGCATGAATCCGGCAATAGCGGAGAGTACGGCGAAGATCGCATAGGAGGCGTAGATGACCTTCGGGTTGATACGGAGGTTGTTGACAAGGGACCATAGTGTGAATGCAGTGAGTACCACCATAGGCACGATGAACACGCCCATCGCCATCATAGAGAAGATGGTGATTTTCCGGTTCCTAATGTCCTCTGGAGAGGTTTCACCGGAGCCGAACGTCTTGATGGAATTATTGCTCATGCACCTGTCCTTGTCTGCTCAGCGTTACCCTGTGTCCTATCAAGCCTCTTCGAGACTCTTCAGCATCGCCTCATGTACTCGGACCAGGTTCTCTCTCTGAATCTCCAAGCGAGAAGCAGTCCGGGTCTGCGCCTCTGCCACCTCTTCCAGCTCTCCCTCTCCGCTCTGGAGTTCTTCAATCCGGGCCTGGAGACGGTTGACCTCTTCCCGGTTACGGTTCTGAGTCTCAATCGCCGCCTCAGCCTTGACTCGTGCGTTCTCAATCCGAGTCCCGATACGTGAGATCTGCGCTTCCATGTCACGGATGGACTTCTGCACGTAGTCATCAACGTCATCGTCCTCCTCGCTGTCATCAGTATCCACGGCAGACGGGTCAGGTACGACGGTAACAAACTCTACGGGTGCTTCCACCGTGCTCTCAGGCTCCGTGTAGAAGTCATCAATGTTGTCCCCGACCTCTCCAAGATTACGGAAGTCAGCGTCAACCGGGCCGCCTGCTGCATCCTCAGCGGAGTCCACATCAGACTCATCAGCAGAATCCTCGTCCTCTTCAACAGGGGCAGGCTCATCAGCACCGGAATCCTCATCTGACTCGAAGAGGGTTTCCACGACATCCTCAGTGGGAGATTCCGGCTCGATGTCGGTAAGGGGAGCGTCCAATTCTACGGACTCATCCTCTTCGCCCTCATCACTCACCGGGTCACCCTCTGCACCGTCAAAGTCCTCTTCGTCATACTCGTCGGACTCTTCAACGCTCTCACCAGCGGAAACGTCCTGATTCAGAGCATCATCCTCGGAAAACTCATCCTCGGGAAACTCCTCTTCTTCAGCCTCGTGTTCTACGGCGTCATCAGCAGGACGGGAAGGAGCGTGGTCATAGGACTCGTCATCATCAATGAACACTTCATCATCCTCGGCTGCAATGTCCTCAGCCTCTACGCTCTCCTCCTCGTAGTCCGCATCGGGTTCTTCGGATTCATAGGTTTCATAACCGTCATCGTCAGCGGAGTAGTCCTCTTCGGCTTCGTAGGAATCGTCAGCCTGCGCCTCTGCTTCCTCTTGCGCTGCACGGTGAGCCTGAGCGGCTGCGCTGAGTCCACCCTGGGGAACAGTCTGCTCCTCGTACTCTACGTCGTCTTCCTCCTCGGAGTAGGAAAGTGCATCCTTTGCCCGCTCAATCGCTTCCTTGTTGTAGGCGTCCGCTTCGTTACCGTAGAGGTAGAGTCCGACATGACCCTTCACCCAGAGAATGTAGACAGTGCGCAGTGCAGGGGTGATGACATAGCCGTACTCGTTGCACAGATCCCCCAGCTTTGTCTTCCCGTTGAGCTTCTGGAAGAAGGAGAAGTGGTCCGGGGAGAGCTCGTCCTGGTTGGGAGCTTCGATCTGGTAGGGAACCAGGTTCTCCACGTCCACCTCATCCTCGATGTCCTCGGGATCGGTGTCGTCGTGGGTGAGCAGGCGTACTTCCTCCATGATGCCGGAGATGGTAGCAAGATTGTCCTTGACCTTCGTGAACAGGGCCTTCAGCGGAATCGGAGCGACGACAAACGCCTGTGTGACCTCGCCTACTCTCCACTCGTAATCCACATCGTCCCAGGACAGCACACTGCGCATGGTAGCCAAGAACTCGTCCTTGATGTAGCTGTGCAGGGTACGCTCAGAAATGAGCTCGTCTTCGATGAGAGAGTTGTAGAAATCCGGGTCGTTGGCATTGCCGTTAGCGGCCTCCAGAGCTTCCCTGAAATCCTCGGGGGATACACGCCCGGAGGAGAAGATACGCACGCCGATGGGAGGGTACTCATTGTTGATGAGTGCTGAGTAGATACGCCCTTCGCTCAGGTACAGGGTAGCAAACGTTCCCTCGTCATCATTCATGCGCCTGAGAATGAGACAGCCGGTGAACTCCTTGCTGGAATGTCCCTTGATGATGTCCAGTGCAGTAGCGTTGCTCATGTTTCCCTCCGATGAAGAAATCTACGTGGTTTCTTCTCATATCGGAGCGAAGAATCACCGGATGTTCGACAAAGACTTCTTCACCGTTTCCAGGTCCGTGAAAATCTTGCTGTGCGGCAACCCCCGGAGCATCTGCTTCCCGTAACTCTTCGTCAGCAGACGAGTATCGAAGAGTGCAATCACACCCTTATCATTCTCCGTACGGATCAGGCGGCCTGCACCCTGAGCGAGCTTCGTAGCGGCCTTCGCAACGTAGACCTCCATGAACCCGTTACGGCCCATCTTCGAGGCGTAATCCTGACGAGCAGTGGTCAGCGGGTCTCCTACCGGCGTGAACGGAATCTTGTCGATGATGACAAGCTGACACGTCTTGCCGGGAGCATTGAGACCGTGCCACATGCCCATCGTCGCACAGAGAACAGTCGTTTCATCCTCCACAAACTCATCAGTGAGCTGAGAGTTCGGAGCTTCACCCTGAATCAGCACTTTTACGTCCCCCGTAGGCAGGTTCTCACGGAAATACTCTCCGGCCTTCCGAGCCTCGGCGGCGGTGCTGGAGAGGAAGAGCGCCCTACCTCCGGCGGCGGCGATGAGTTCCAGAGCATGTTCCCGCACTGCATCCTTGTGTTCAAAGCGGTCCTTGCCAATCGGAGCGGGGAACGTGTCAGGATCAGGAATGTAGATCATCGCCTGCTTCGCATAATCAAACGGTGTTCCCACGTCATTCGCCGTGTATGCAGGAGCGTTCTCCTCGTCCATGCCCAGATTGTGCGCCGGGATGTTGAAGTTGTCACCTACAGCGATAGTTGCAGAAGTCGCCACCATCGTCGCACCCCGCTCACAGAGGTATTGTTGCAGGAGAGGACCGATGCGCAACGGCGTGGTCTTCACGGAAGAGAAGTTCTCCCTCGACTCAACCCACTTCACATGCTCCGGGTTCGAGGTCAGGATGGTGTAGGAGACGGAAGCAAGTTCCCCTGCAAGATTGGCGAGGGATTGCAGTTCACCCTTCCGGTCGTTGTTGTTCGCCGCTTTCGCCTCTCCATAGACCTGAGTGGAAATCCTTTCCGTCCGCTCCTGCACGCTGGTCAGAACCTCGTGCAACGTCTCCGGGAAATCCTCGTCCTGAAGGATGGTCGTCTCCATGCCTTCGAGGATTTCATTGAGCTTGTCAGCAAGGATGAGAAGGGTGTCGGAGTTCTTCGCTACGATGTCGCTGTCAGCGGGGTACGCCGCCCTGAGAGCCTTGTTGAAATCCTTGATAACCTTCGCTGTGATCTCTGTTCCCCAGGCGGAAGAGAGGTATTCGTCCAGCTCATGGACCTCATCGAAGATGAACACATCCCTGTCCCCGAGCATACTTCCCTCGGATGCGAGGTCAAGTCCGGCGATGGCGTGATTCACTACTGTCACATCAGCGGTACGAGCCCTATCACGAGCGTACTCAGCGAAGCACTCCTCTCCAAAGGGACACGTCGTAGCACCAGGGCATTCCGCTGAGTTCGAGGAAACCTGCTTCCACATCTCATCAGAGGAGGCCGGAGCTTCTGTCCGGTCTCCGGTACGGGTCTTCTCTCCCCATTCGAGGAGATTCATCAGTTCATTCGCACGCTTCTCCTGCTTCTTCTTCTGCGCCTTCTGCTTCTCGCTGGCATGGAACTCGAAGAGTTCTACGCTTTCCGTAGTATCTTCATCCTGCTCCATGTCATCAGCGAGGTTGTTGATTTCATTCGCCTTGCGCTTGCAGTAGTAGTTCTCCCGTCCTTTGAGCAGACGGTAGGAGAGAGGCTTATCGAGGAGTTCTTTGGAGGCGATGTCGAGGAGAGGCAGGTCAATGTTGACGATCTGCTCACTCAACTGCTTGGTTGCCGTAGAGAGGACAACCTTCTTCCCGGACAGGACGGCGGGGATGAGCTCTCCGAGGCTCTTACCTGTACCCGTACCGGCTTGCACGATAGCGTTCTTGTGCTCAGCGATGGCCTTTTCAATGAGGTTCACCATGAGCTCCTGCTGGGGTCGGTGAGTACCGTCTTTACGGCGTTCAACCATCTTCTGTAGGAACTCGGCTGCAGTCATCTCTACCATCTGTGAATCCTTTTCTTGTCGTCCAATCAGAGTCCAGTATAGCACAATACAACTACTGTTTGAGGGGTTATCAACGCCGATGAGAGCAGGTGTGCTGTGTGCTAGAATAGGGAAGTAGACAAGACCCCTATACAGAAGAAAACGGAGCGTTATATCGTGACTAACAACAACGTCAAGGAAGCCAAGTTCAAGGCTCTTCAGAAGCTCATGCAGGAGAGCGATAAGAAGTACGGAAAGAACAGTCTGACTCGTCTCGGTGACAGGCCGGATACGAAGGTGGAGACGTTCAGCACCGGCTCTCTGGCTATCGACATCGCTACCGGCGTAGGCGGTCTCCCTCGTGGCCGTATTATCGAAATTTACGGGCCAGAGTCGTCGGGTAAGTGCTTGACGAAGGACGCCCTTATCCTGACCAAAGACGGCCTGGTGAGCGTCGAGGAGATTCTGGCTCAGACCGGGCAGAAGGCGGACACTGAGCTTTCCCGTGCCACCGATGTCCGTGAGTACGGGCTTCAGGTCATCAATGAGAAGGGCGAGCTGGAGAACATTGTTGCGACGACACACAACGGCGTGAAGAAGGTCAAGAGGATCACCCTGGAAGACGGGCGTACCCTGACTGCGACGCTGAACCATCCGATCCGGGTGCGCACTGAAGAGGGAGGCGTCGAATGGCGCAATGTTGAAGACCTCTCAGATGGGATGACCGTCGTGTCTCAGCTTGGAGGGGTAGACAAGACTGGCAACGACACTATGCCCATTTACATCGGCACTGTCATGGGATATCTTGCCTCTGAAGGAGTTGTAAGCCGGGATGACGGGTTCGATTTTGTCAACTGCTCAGATGGCGATATCAGGGCAGACTTCTCACGCCTTATTCTCCAGACAGCAGAATCCCTCGGTGCTGAGGATACCCGTGTCGAGGAAGAGAATGAGACAGCTATCAAGGTCTCATCAAAGGCGTTCAGGACTGCTCTGGCTGAGAAGCTTGGAGTTGGGTATGACACGAATACGGACAAGCAGGTTCCATACAGCGTCCGCACTAGCGGTGGTGGGATTCAATCAGCGTTCCTCTCCGCTCTATTCGATTTGGATGGATGGATGGACGAGAGCGGAGAGATTGGATGCTCCATTCCGTCAAAGAAGCTTGCTGACGAGGTTCAGGTCATGCTTCGTGGATTCGGTATCGCTTCGACTCTCACTCGTCGTGATGACAGTGAGAAATGGACACTGCTCCTCAACGCAGTCAACAGCGTCCGGTTCGTAGATAGAGTAGGATTCTGCTTTACTTACAGCATTGTTCGATCCTCGAAGCTTACTGCGCAGAACAGAGACAATGCTCGCCAATTTGACAAGGCAGATCCCCGATACGACATCGAATACTCCTATGAGTCCATCGTGAACATCGAGGACATGGGTGAACAGCCGACGTTTGACATCTCTGTAGAGAACACTCACAGCTTCATCGCTAACGGTATCGTGAATCACAACACTACCCTCGCTCTCCACGCTATCGCAAGCGCACAGCAGAGCGGTGGAATTGCGGCTTTCATCGACGCTGAGCACGCTCTCGATCCCGAGTATGCGGCGAACCTGGGCGTGAACACTGATGACCTGATGTTCTCTCAGCCGGGCAGCGGAGAAGAAGCTCTCCAGCTCGTTGAGATGATGGCGAACTCTCAGGCCGTTGATCTCATCGTTGTGGACTCCGTAGCCGCTCTGACACCGGAAGCGGAAATCAAGGGTGAAATCGGTGACTCCCATGTGGGCCTACAAGCCCGTCTGATGAGCCAGGCGTTGAGAAAGATCACCAGTGCGGTCAACAACAGCAAGACGACCGTTATCTTCATCAACCAGCTCCGTGAGAAGGTCGGCGTGTTCTTCGGCTCCCCGGAAACGACCTCCGGTGGTAAGGCGTTGAAGTTCTACGCCTCCATGCGCATCGACGTGCGCCGTACCGGGTCTGAGAAGGGGTCTGATGGGTCTGAGATTCTGAACAAGGTCAAGGTCAAGACCGTGAAGAACAAGGTCGCACCGCCGTTCAGGATCGCTGAGACCAAGATCTACTTCGGCACCGGCTTCAATAAGGCCAGCGATATTCTGGAAATCGGAATCGCACGAGGCTACGTCAGGAAGTCCGGTTCGTGGATCTCCTATGGCGACCAGCAGTTGGGACAGGGCTTCGACAACGCCCGTATCTTCCTGGAGAGGAACCCGCAGGTCGCTAATGAGATCGAGGGTAAGATCCGGGATGCCCTGGAAGAAGAGAAACAGAAGGCGAAGGCTGAGCGTGAAGCGAAGCTGAAGAGCATGGCTGACGGAGCCGCTGACCTCGCTGAAGTCGGAGAGGTCAATGACGTTCCCGATGAGGGAGACCCGGACGACTACGAGGACTGACCTCCCTCTGCACCAGATGAGAACCCCCTTACGATGATCGTAAGGGGGTTCCGTCGTCTCTAGGTGCGTTCAGGCGTGGTTGAGTCTCCAGCGGATGGTGTTGGGCAGGTAACGGGCTGCTCGGGAACCGGGTTGGTCTCCTACGCCCAGCTCGATGAGCATAGCGGAGATGATAGCGGAGATACCGGCCTCGGAGATGGAAGTCATCTCGTATCCCTCGGAGAGCATATCCGTGAAGATAGCTGTCCAATCGCTGAGAGAAGCCTGGGGGATTCCTGTGTGTGAGCGGGTAGGAGCGGGGTTATTCTTCGGGAAGAGCATCTTCGTGTACTTGCCGGTCTCCAGCTCCTCTGCTACGGCGACGGGGAAAGACCGGATAGTAGCGTCTTGGGTCATGTCAGCGACTTTGCCCAGATGGTAGTCAACCCATAGCGATTCTTCATCAGCGAGGCAGAACACGTCTACGAGAGTAGCGTTCACGACTGCTTTGTATGCTTTGGCAACAGTAGAAGGGTCGTAGGTCGGAGAAGTGCGTTTCCGGTTCTTCAAGCTGGCTGCAGAACGCCGCTCCAATTCGTAGATGATACTCACTGCGCTTCTCCTTGTGTCCATAAGGGATTCTGACCTTTCCTAGTTCCTAGCGACGCATCCGGCTACAGGGCTGAACTCCCCCGATAGTAAGGGGCAAGCGACGAAAGGGTAAATCGTATGGAGAAGACGGTCACCGTAGCAACTGACGGGTCAGCCCTCGGAAACCCTAAAGGGGCAGCCGGGTGGGCATGGTTCGTAGATGCGCAATCATGGGCGTGTGGAGGCTTCCCCCAGGCATCCAACAACTACGCTGAACTCTCAGCGGTCATCGGGGCACTCCATCAGATCCCTAATCAGTACCCTCTTCATATCCTGACGGATTCGCAGTACATCACCAACATCTTCGGCCCGGACGGGAAGGGCGGTTACGCTGCGAGCTGGCGAAAGAACGGGTGGATGAAGAAGGACGGAACAGAACCGGCAAACCTGAAACTCATCAAGACCCTCTACGCTCTCATCGTGAAACGGGGAACACCAGTGACTCTTGAATGGGTCAAGGGTCACGCTGGTCATCCTCTGAACTCGAAGGCGGATGAACTCTGCACGAAGGTCTCTGGTCTCATCTCTCGGGGCAAGAAGGCTCCCCCGAGTCCCGGATGGCGTGAGAACAGTGTCAGGAGGCCCCTGAAGGCCCCTACAACGTCCGAAGGTCTCCCGAGAGGTAAGAGAGTCGAGAAGAAGACTGTCAGGCCCGTAGAGGGGCTGTCCAAGCCTCGCCTGAGAAAGAGACAGGATTACGCCGCTATCCTCCCCGAGTACGACGACTACGACGATTCCGATTACAACCGGAGGCGTGAAGCTCAGCGGAAGAAGGAGCTTGCATTGGAGGGCAGGACCGTGATGTGTGATTCATGCGGCACCCCGATCAGTCCTCTCACCGGTGAGTGCAAGTGTAGTTTCTGAGAATTACCTGTGAAGAATCTGAGTTGAACCCGAGAACGCAAGAGCCCCGGTCGTAGGATACCGGGGCTCTTGCGATCTGTGCTGAGAATTACACGCCTGCGTTCTGGAGGTAGGTGGCGATGATGATGCCGGTGACGTTGAACACGGCGTGGATAGCGATAGCCGTTCCAACCCGCTTCGTCTTCAGCACCATCCATGCGAGGAACACACCGATGAGTCCGGTCTGAGTGACGATGAGCCAGTCAGTCCACATCCCCGTCGCCTGGAAGTGCATGGATCCGAATACTGTACCGGAGATCAGGCAGGAGAGCCAGTAGCGGAGCTTGAAGAGGACGTGCTTGACCTTCTTGTGGAAGTTCCACAGACCCGGAATCTCGGAGTGGACGAACCGACCGATTACGGTAGTCGGAACCTGATTGTTCTTCCTGAAATAGCGGATGAGAGCTTGGAAGAAGTGACCCCTGAGGAACATCTCCTCGAATAGCGGTGCGCAGATACAGCCGATGACGATGGCGAGCATGAAGTAGGCGAAGCCGGTCTGGGAGACGATGGGAGACGTGTTACCCGCCCCGGAAAGGTCAAGGCCGATGACTTCCTGCATGATCCACTGTGAACCCAAGTCTGCACCTCGGAGAGCAAGACCAAGACCCAAGCCCCAGAGAATATCCGTCCACTTGAAACGAATCCAGAAGTCCTTTGCGAAGGACTTGGCACCGTTCTTGTAGCTGGCCCAGAACATGACGATGAGCCAGGAGAGGTACATGGTGAACGCTGAGATGATGAGAACCGGGGCGCTGCTCGCCATGTCGAGCGTGATATCCTGAATCTCATACGTGTCATAGATACCCTGAGAGGCGGCCTGGATGGTGACGAGGATTACAAGGACGACGCCTACGATGAGTTGGAATCCGAGCATGAGAACGAATCCCATGATTGCGCTGGGCAGTCCCCAGCGTTTCTTCTTCTTCGGTGTGTAGTCGTTGACCTGAGCAGAACTCGCAGCCCAGATGTCCTGCATCGTGGGAGCCTGTTTCCTCTCCGGGGTGTCGGACGTTTGTGCAGGTGAGGAGGCTGTCTCCGTAGCCTCTGTCGGCTTACCGTCTGTCATATTGAGTGACCTTTCTTTAGAGGCTACGCTTCAAGGACTCTACGAATTCCTCGGAGCCGGGACTGTAATCGCCTCCCTGGACGAGAGACCCACGTTCGCTTTTCTGCTTATCCTGCTGCATGAAGTAGTAGATGAGTCCACCTACTACCAGCAGTGTGATGACTGCGCATACTGTCACGACGATCCATACGATATCCATGTTGCTCTACTCCTTCATGGGTCAACGGCTTACTACTGTGACTATCGGCCTCCGGTTTCCGTCGCTCAGAGACTCTTGCTGAGAACATGCTCCCAATGCCACGCCTCGGGCAGAGAACCGCCCTGTTGAGCCCATTCAGGTTGGAACCAACCGTACTTGGGAGCATTCGCCCTCATCCACTCATGCTGTGTACTGCCAAAGGTGTTCACGCTGTCACAGAGGTCGAGAGCAAGACCCCAGCCGTGCTTACTCGTACCCGGAGTAGCGGCCATGTTACCCTTGCGACGCTTCACGTCCACCTGAGCCTCGTAGGAACGGTAGGAATCCGTGACGCACATCGGATTACCGAACTGAGCCGTATACGCCTCATTCAGAGCAAGGTAGGAAGCAAGGGCTTCACAGCGCACCTTGTGACCACCCTGGGGGATCTGACACAGAGCCTCATCAGGGACTTTACCATTGCTGTAGTTGTTCTGGAACTCACCCGCAGGCATGTTGATGTTGACGCTCACAGCATCTACCGCATCAGGAGCGGCAGGGAACAGGAACTCACGGGGATCGACTCGCTTGCCGTCCTTCTCCATGATGAACATGAGAGAATCCTTATCCTTCACCGTCTTCTCACCCGTAGCACCGATGGTCCCCAGAGTCTCACCCTTGGACACCTGCACGCCGTTCTTCGTGGTGACCTCAGCCAGATGCGTGTAGATCGTCTTCATCTTGTCCTTGTGAGAGATGATGACCATATTGCCCCAACGAGGGTCATCAAGTTTCACCTCGACTGTACCCTCAGCACTCGCACGAGCGTAACCGCCTGTAGGGTTATCCGGGTCAACTTCAACGGCCTCCTCATCGGATTCCTTCGCCTCCACAGCCCCCTCAGAGGCCGTCTGAGAGGTTTCCGTGGTGTCAGTGGACTCCTCAGCCACTCCCTCGTTCTCAGAGCCGTCCTTGACCTTCTGAGCCTCCTCAGCGATCTCTTCAGGAGACTTCATCACAAACTCCATACCCGGAGCGGTTTCCTCATCCCAACGCTTCTCGTCCTCGTCACCGAATTCCTTATAGATGTCGTAGTAACCGTCCTGGATAGGCGTGACCCACTCACCCTCCTGAGTCATCCCACCGGGCAGTCCGCCGCACTCCCAATCCAGGGAATCCTCGGACTTCACCGGAGCTTCACGCTGAGAATCAGACGGTTCAGCAGTAGGACGAGTCACACCGAAGGAGTTGTACCCTACCGGCTCCACGGATACGTGCTTCGTGGGCAGGGAGGAGGAGATGAACATGCCACCTCCGAGATACGTTCCTGCATGGTGCAGACCACTCTCAGAGCTTCCGAAGAACACGGTGTCCCCTGGGAGTTTGTCAAAGTTGTCCACTTCCTTCGAGGACTCCCACATCGAGGTGAAATCCATGTCCCGGTTCTCACCGTAGGCGATGCTGGCGAAGGCAGAACAGTTCCACTTCTTATCCGCACCATCTCCATCCGTTTGATACGGGTCACCCAGCAGACGCATTTGAGCGGAAACCGTCTCAATGGTCTCCTTCGGGAGAACGTAGGTCGTCGGATCGGATTCCAGTGCTACGACCTGGGGAGTCGGATTCCCGTTGAGATCCGGGTAGGCGACAAACTTCTTGTTGTCCTCCAGGAAGTCCTCTTCATTCATCTCAGCAAGAGTAGGGATGTCCACGTTAGCGTCATCCAGCTTTTCAAGGTAGTCGTTCCACCTGTCCGTGAGAGCCTTGTTGATGACCTTCTGGCTCAGGGATACCTGGCTTTCCTTCTCCACGTCGAAGGCGGCGGCGTTAGCGGTGATGGAGAGTTCCTGATAGGTCTTCTCAGCCTGCACAACCTTCATGCTCAATTCTTCGGTGAGCTTCTTTGCCTCAGCGGACTGGTCAAGGGACTCTTCTAGCTTCTTGTCAGCATCATCCTTGATCTGAGCGGCTTCTGACCTCAGCGATGTCGCCTCGTTCTCCCGGTCGCTTGCAGAATCCACCTTCTGCTTATTCGTCGTTCCCTTGTGCTTGGCATGGTTATAGGCACTGATCTTGTCATCAGCATTCTCATGGTCTGCGAATAGACCGAAGAGGAGGCTCGGGGATTCTGCTTCTTCCGGGCTTGCGCCGTACTTGTATACCTCACGGGCATACCCGGCGGCGTCATCTCGTTTCGTATCAGCGTCGAGGGAGGCCAGTTCATATTCGAGTTGCTTGGATTCCCAATCGAGGGTCTTCTGAATGGACTCCTTCTTCGACTCATCCGAGTTGCGCCGGAGGATTTCAGCCTGCCTCTCCTTGCCTTCGATGTCGAAGGAAGAGTTCACATATGCTGTCAGGGAGGCTTCGAGTTCCTTGGTCTCCTCGGTGCTGTCGTAGGTGACAGCCGCTGGGAGGGTTACGGGGTCAAGAGTATCGAAGGCGGTTTCCTGAGCGTTCGTCGGTGCGATACCGAGTCCGGTGACGAGGAGGGTAGCGGACAGGGTAGCGATGCAGGCAGGCAGAAGTCTCATAGGAGGACGTGCAATCCTTTCGTGGGGGAGTACCAGTGAGAATATCGGATAGTCTCACACTAAAGTTTCAAGATAATCCAACCGCTTTTCAAGTACAGCAATAGGGGCATGAGCAGTGGGCGGTCCAGGAACTTCTTTCCTGGTCCTATTGTGTATTGTAGCAAAGTTCGCCTGAGAGCGCAGAGCAATCCGGGAAACAAGTTTATTGATCTGCTTTCTCAGATCATAGATCACCCGTGGGTCTTCAATCTTCTGGTCCTCGTTCCCCTGTGCAGTCCTGTCCTTCAAATCCTTGTCACGAGTCCTGAGAATGTGAGCCATCTGCTCCGGGGAGAGCAGACCGTCAAGACCGATGAGATTCCGTGCCTCGTCATCGAGAACAATATCATCAAAGCCTACGACAGCCTTACCACCTGCGAGAACGTGAGCAAACTCAGCAGAGGACTCCCCTGCGATCATGCTCTTGCGTTCCTTCTCCTCATCCTCCAGCTCCTCTTCGGGATCCGTCACCTCGCCCAAATCTTCATCATCCTCCGGGGGAGCGATGACATGAGACCGTTCCTCTTCCAGACTAGCGGCCAAGGTCAGCAGAGGACGCACAGCGGGGAGGAAGATAGTCGCCGCTTCACCCTTCCGACGAGCTCTCACAAAGCGTCCTACGGCCTGAGCGAAGAAGAGAGAAGTCTTGTATGACGTAGCCCACACCCCTACACAGAGGCGAGGCACGTCCACTCCCTCGGACACCATGCGCACCGCTACCAACCAACGGTCATCGGGGTCTTGTGACTCAGAGAAATCCTGAATCTTCCGGCTGGCCTTCTTGTCATCGGAGAGAACCAGTGTAGGCTGAGTCTTCGTGAGACGACGGAGGAGCTTCGCATACTCACGAGCGTCCTCCTGACTGGAAGCAAGAATCATCGCTCCGGCGTCCTTGATACCAGCGGCCCGGATAGCCGTCAACCTTTCATCAGCGGCGAGGAGGACATGAGGAATCCATTGACCCTTCGGGGAGAGCAGGTTCTTCCACGCCTCCTGTTCCTGCTTCTGCGAGAGTTCTTCGACCATGAGACTTGCACTGATGGACTCTCCTGCACTGTTCGTCCATGAACTCGTCCCTGAGTAGGCAGCGAATGTGACAGGTCTCACAACATCGTCAGCAAGGGCTTCCTTGTATCCGTAGGTGTAATCAGCGGAGGATTCCCGTATCCCATACTCTTTTTCCTTGTACTTCACGAAGGGAATGAGCTCGGATTCTGATGTTCTGAACGGTGTCCCGGTGAGAGAGAGGCGGCGGTGAGCTTTCTCGAAGGCGAACTTCACCGCTTCTCCCCAGGATAGACCGTCTCCGGCGTGATGAATCTCATCGAAGATGACCAGCGTGTTCCTTTTGGCTGCTCGTGCTCTGTGCAGTGCAGGGTTATTCGCCACCTGAGCGTAGGTGACCACGTACCCTACGAAGTCCTCTCCGAGCAGGGATGTCTTGTTGGACAGCGAGGGGTCTACGAATACGCCCCGTGCGATAGCGGCGTCTGCCCACTGAGTGCGCAGGTGATCCGTAGGGACGACGATGATGACCTGATCGGTAGGGGTTCTCTCCAAGAGGGTCTGAGCGAGAGTGAGAGCGAAAGTAGTCTTACCAGCACCAGGGGTCGCAGTGACAAGGAAATCGGGCTTGTTCATCACCCTGTACTTCTCCAGAGCTTCCGCCTGCCACTTACGTAGTGCCAATCCTGTTCTCCTCTCATGCTCACCGGTTATGACCCGTCTATTCTAGCACAGATGACCCGGTGAACCGGACTCTCATTTCAGTTTGAGCTTGGTGTTGGCGAAGATGGGAGCGATGAAATCAGGCACCCTGAAGTCCTCCTTCTCCTCCGGGGTGAGATTCTTGTTCACGGTGATGAGAGCGATGTAACGAGCACGAGGAGCATTCTTATCCGGCTCCTGCGGCCACGGGGTGTACCCGTCCGTGATGGTGACGATGAGATCCGGGGTCGGCTTCAACTCAGCGGCCGCCGCAATGCCTACTCTCATGTCCGTACCCCCGCCGCCCATGAGGTCGAGGTTTTCCGCCTTGACCACTTCCACAGCTTCATGCGAAGCGGCATCGCAGACGATGATGCGCAACCCGACCCTGCCCCGAGCGGGAAACTTCTTGAGTATGGATTTCACCTCTGCAATAGCCATGCCCAGGTCAGCCGGACTCATAGAACCGGACGTGTCAAGGACAACGACGATAACCGGGGGTTCAGCGTCCACGCTTCCAGGCATGATGAGATCCGGGGGAGAGCGCCGGGATACTCGGGACATGGAGAAGTCCTGCTGACCTGCCCAGAATGAAGCGAGCTTGCGGGAAAGCTTGCGCAACTCTGCCTTCCAATTCGCCTGCGGCCTCAACCCGTCCTCTGCCTCTTTCAAAATCCCTCCGGGGACGGTCCCGGTGCTCTTGTTGTAGGCAATGATGTCACGAGACACTTCCTTCTTCAGTTTCTCAGCCTGAGTCTCCGTGAGAGAACCGTCATCGGTATCCTCTTTCTCGTAGGGCTTCGGGATATTGTCAGCAGCGGACCCACACGATGGCGGCGGGGGTTGACCGTTTCCCTCCCCTTCAGCACCAGAGGAATCAGAGGAATCCGGGGACTCTTCTTCGGAACCCGCCCCTCCACCTGAACCGGCAGATCCCTCTTTTTCGTCCCCCTCGTTCTCATCTGACTTACTGTTTGAGCTGGAATCGGAATCGCCCGGTGATCCTTCCCCGGATCCACTCTCCTCTTCTGACCCTGCATCGGAGTCGGAACCGCCTTCGGAATCCTGAAAGTCACCAGAATCGCCGTCCTGGTCATCCGTATCCTCTGAGTCGCCCTCAGACGGCTCAGAATCGCCCGTAGACGGCTCTGTAGGCTCTTGGTCACCCTCTGACCCCTCTGAGTCATCCTGGTCCCTCTGAGAGCCGTCCTGAGAGTTATCATCTCCCATGCTCACCCTGGAGATCTCATAGAGCTCTTCCGTACTCATGCTCTTTTTCCATCGGGGATAGATATCAGTCGAATCGGAGTAGTAGCGTTGGTCGGGGGAGGGAAGCAGGACACCCATTTCCTTCAGGTCCGTATTGATACCTGCATCGGCGGCAATGTTCCACTGCGGAGCATACTGGGAACTGTCCCCGGTGTTCCTGAACCGTTCAGCATGATCCCTGAGCTGGTGACCCAACTCGTGCAGCCATACGGCGGCGATTTCAGGGATAGTCCACGCTTCAACCATCTCCGGGTCGTAGTACATCCTCCAGCTCTTGTCCGTAGCGAACGTCCCCAGGCCGGGGGTGAGCACCGGAACCAGGGCGAGCAGTCCTCTTCGGTAGTACGGAGCAGTCTTGATAGCGGAGATACGAGCGATAGCCAGTTTCTCTTGGATCGCAGCGAGCTCAGAATCCGTGTAGTCTTTCATGCTACGCCGAGCTTCTTGAAGATGTCGCTGAATGTCTGCTGGGTCTCACGGGAGAGACGAGCGCCTTCAGGACGGTATTTCATCCACTCCTTGCCGAAGGTATAAGCGATGTCAGCATACCCAGCGGTGACGATACGGCTGAGAACATTGCCCCAGCGTACCCACTCGTCTTCAGAGAGTTCCGTGCGTCCATTGAGACTCGCATTCTCCACGGAGATGAGAAGGGTGTAGAGGATGTCCTGACGGCGGGGGATCTCAAAGCTGTCCGGGTTTGCGAGAACCTGGTTGGGATCGGGCAAGTCAAGAGCATCGAGGTAGTGCAGGAACTCTTCACCGGCGTCCTTGCCGACCGTCCCGAGAACAAGTTTCTCCACGCTGGCCTTCGTCGCTGAATAGGACTCTCCGTTGGGACCGAAGAAACGAGCCGACTTCGCTGTACCGTAGAGCTTCGCTACAGTCTCCCATGCACGAGCGGTAGGGAAACCCAAGGAACTTGCTTCGAACTCTCCGGCTGACTCCTGCATAGGGAGGTTAGCGTAGTACGGATTCGCACCGACGAACGACCCGACGAGCTGCCGGGCGTGCTGGATGCGCCGGTCCCGTGACTTATGAAGCTGAGGGAGAACGACCGAACCCCAGCCCCTGGTGAATCCTTGCATGATGTCCTGAGCGGTGAGAGTCCAGTCGAGGTGAGTGAAACGGTTAGCATTAGGGGGAGCCAAGTCCCACCCGTCCGATGCGATGTCGGGCGGGTTAGCAGCCGCTACGGTGATGACGCCGGGAGGGAGAGGAGTGTCACCGACAACACCTTCCAGGATAGGCCGGAGCATAGCAGCCTGGATAGCAGGACGAGCAGTGGAAATCTCATCGTAGAACACCATGCACGCCCGGTGCTCCTCGTTGTGCGCCCTGTTCAGTCTGCCTACCCATGACGGAGCGACCCACCGTGTTTCATCTCCTTGGACGTTGGGCATACCGGCGAAGTCAGAGGGTTCACGGATGCTTGCCATGACAACTTCCAAGTGCATGTTGTAGTGATCTGCAATCGCTTCCATGATGGAGGTCTTACCGACTCCGGGCGGTCCCCAGAGGACTACCGGCGTGCGAGCGATGATAGCGAGAGCAAGAGCCTGCACAGAATCGTTGTACTGCTGACTCATACCGTTGTTGGTCATAGACTATACCCCTTTCCCCTAGAACAATCGGAGGATGCTCACTGTCTCACATGGTGTCTCACCATGCAGGAAGTGCATTCTCGTCCTCGGATGGAGGGCCGAAGGGGTCAGCAGGCTCCTCGTATGACGCCGGGACTTCCCCAGTATACGGATCGTAGGGGACATTCGTATCGTCCTGCACTGGAGGCTCGTCAGGGGGAGGAGCGTCCTCGTCCCGTGGTTGCTTCGATTCCTCCTCGCTGGGCAGGTAGATAGCCTGTTCCACGAACTTCGAGTAGATGAGCAGAGGCATGATGTTGATAACGCCGGTCGGTCCTCCACGGTGCTTGGCGATGATGAGTTCCGCCTGCCCCGGATGGTCATTCTCGTCCAGCACTTCAGGACGGTGGATGAGGAACACCATATCAGCGTCCTGCTCCAGCGACCCGGATTCACGGAGGTCAGAGATCATGGGCCTCTTGTCCGCCCTGTTCTCCGAACTACGGTTGAGCTGGGAGAGTGAGATGACAGGAACGCCGAGCTCTTTGGAGAGAAGCTTCAGAGACCGGGAGAAATCGGAGACCTCCTGTTGCCTGCTCTCCACCTTGCCGGGAGAACGCATGAGCTGGAGGTAGTCGAGTACAATCATGTCCAGACCCGCCTCGGAGTTGAGTTGTCGGAGAGCCCTGGACCGGATCTGACTGATGGTGAGGTTAGGGGAGTCGTCCACGATGAAGTTGCTGTTCAACATCTTGGAGGCTGCTTCTCTGATCCGTTCCCAATCTGCGGCCGCAAGTGTACCCTTCTTGATGTGTTCCAGCTCGATCTTCGTCTCAGCGGCGATGATACGTTGCATGATTTCCTTGCGGTCCATCTCCAGGGAGAAGAACATGACGGTTTTCCCGGATCGGAAGGAAGCATGACGGGCGAAGTCCACGGCGAGGGTGGACTTACCCATGCCGGGACGAGCGGCGATGAGGATGAACTGTCCAGGGTGGAATCCGGTGGTCATCTTGTCGAGGGAGGGGAGACCGGAGGGAACACCGAATACAGAACCTTCTTTTGCCTCTCCTCTCTCGAAGATCTCCTCTACGGAACTTGCCAGCATTTCCGCTACGGTACTCTGCTCCTGAGATGTCTCCACGCTCCGAGACAGGTCGAAGAGACGCTTCTCTGTGTCCAGGAGGACATCGTTGGGGTCGGTATCGCTTCCCGGCATGGTGTCAGCGGTGATGCGACGTGCGAGTTCAGCGAGTTTCCGTTTCCGGGAGGCTCTTTGAATGACCAGGGCGGCCTCGTCTGCTGAGGAGCCGATGTTGTGCGGGGCGTCTGCGTTGAGAATGTCGAGGAGGTAGGTGTCCCCGCCGATCTTGGTGAGGTTGTCCTTGTTTCTCAGGTGTTCAGCGAGAACGACGAATCCGAGTTTCTGTCCCCGGTTCACAATGTCGGTGATGGAGTCGAAGATGATGCTGTGTGACGGCTCTGCGAAGTCGTCTGAGGAGAGTTTGTTCTGCACGTCTGACATGATGTTGGGGTGCCTGATGATATCGCTGAGAAGGGCTTTCTCAGCGTTGAGGGCAATGGGGTCAGTGTTGTGCATTGATGGGGTACTCCTCGTGGTCATAGGGGTGATTATCCATTCTATCAGACGGGAGGGGAAGCAAAGAATCCCCCGCTAATCGTTAGCGGGGGATTCTTGCCGGGGACGGGTTATCCGCCGTAGCTCTCGATGTACGGTGCCCAGATCTTCACTGCCGGTGAGCGGTGAGAGACCTTGTTGAAGAGCATCGTGTGACGGTTCGGAGCCTTCGGGGTGAACGGAAGCTCCCATCCCATCTGCTCCAGCGTCTTGGAACCCTTCTTGCTGTTGCACTTCTTACAGGAAGCGACGCAGTTGGTGTAGGAGTTTCCACCACCGAGCGCTCTCGGAACTACGTGGTCGATGGTGTTAGCGTACTTGCCGCAGTAGGCGCAAGTGTACTTGTCTCGGGCGAGAACGGACTTCTTGCTGAACGCTACCCGATCCCGGTGAGTCCGGTTCACGTAGTGGTTGAGGAGAACGACGTAGGGGATCTCGTACTGATCATCCTCTGAGTTCACGAAGTGTCCCGTACCCTCGATGGCGGACGCCTTACCTGATACGAGCAGATTCAGCGCACGACGGACGCCCACCGCTGCCAGCGGTTCGTAAGAAGCGTTCAGAACCAGTACTTGATCATTCATCATTTCCTCTTTCCCTGATGCGGAGCCTAACTACATCATTCCCTTTTCTCTCGTGGTTGGACAGTGTTCTTGTCTAAAGAGTACACCAGCTTCTCGAAGATGTCAACATACTCTGTCATTTTCTTGCAGTCGCAGTCCTTGATCACGCTGGTGAACTGCTGTTGAGGAACGTACTCCTCGGATTCGGGGTCGTACTCTCCTACGGTGAGCCGTGCTGTCGTGCCTTCAACGGTGAACTCGAATAAGCACCCGTCCTCGAAGACTCCGTGAGCACTGCTCGGGAAAGTCTTGCATGACTCATCCCAGAAGTAGACTGTCGGACATCTCTCCTCGATCAGTTGCATACACTCATAGGGATTTGTCATACTGTTCTCCTTTACCTCTTCCTATCAACTACCGGCTGGAGCTCGGAGCATGTATCGCAGAAGATCTGCTCTCCGAGCTCGACTCCGAATCCTCGTCCCTTGTGGCTACAGTTGAGAGTATATACGTCGTGCGGAATCTGACTGACACGGATATAACGATTCCCAACCTTGATTCGGGAGCGGGGATTCATCTTACTGATATCCAGCTTCTTACCATCAATTTCAAGGACGTTCTTGTTCATAGTATTCCCTTTCTTCATATCCTTGCTTGCATGTGAGTATACGAGAGCACCCCTGCCCTCGCAGTGAGAACAGGGGTGCTTATCCAATGGGTATGGGGTCAGCGTTCGTACTTGTCCCAATCGGGATTGTAGTCCTGTTCCTTACGTCGAGCTCGTGCGGCGGCCCTGCGCTTCCTCTTGTAATCGAAGGGAAGTGCAAAAACGGTCAGCGTGCCTTCTGAGCGGTCCAACTTCGTATCACGACCGATGTAGTTGTGATACTCGTCATTCAGACGCTCTAGATAGGCGACATCATTCGAGTAGATGACCTGGTTCTTCTCAGCCATAGTGCTTACCTCATTCTTCGGGCGGTAGACTCTTCCAACAGTGTTATGTATCAAGGAATACTCTCAGGGCATTCCGCCTTGCTATACTTGACCTATCCTACCATACCCAGCAGAGAAGGACAATCGTATATGGATAACACCGCTTCTGACACGCTCATCGACGTAGATGACAACACGGATCCTGAGTCCACTATTCCCGAAACGGAGACCACCCCCGTCAACCTGCCCAACACCTATGATGTCATCATTGTAGGAGGAGGCCCAGCAGGACTCACAGCCGGACTCTACGCCGCCAGAGGAGGACAGAAAACACTCATCCTCGAAGGCATCATGGAATCGTCCACCGTGATGCCCGGAGGACAACTGCGGCTCACCCCTGAAATCGAGAACTTCCCCGGATTCGCCGGAGGAGAAGGGTCGGAACTCGTTGATGTCATCCGTCACCAGGCTCTGAGCTTCGGAGCGGAAATCATCGGAGAGAAAGCAACCAACATCGACCTGTCCGGCACAGTGAAACTTGTCACCGGCTCAGACTTCCCAGGAATCGGGGAAGAGCAGACGCACCACGGCAGGGCAGTCATCCTTGCAACCGGCGCAGTCGCTCGTCGCCTCGGCGTCCCCGGAGAGGACGAGAACTTCGGGCGAGGCGTGTCCACTTGTGCTACCTGCGACGGGTTCTTCTTCAAGGGAGGCAAAGTCACTGTTGTAGGAGGCGGGGATACCGCTATCGAGGATGCCCTCTATCTCACATCACTCGCAGAGGAAGTCACCCTCGTTCACCGTCGTGATCAGTTCAAAGCGAAGGGGAAGGACGTGGAGAAACTGCTCTCTCGTCCCAACATCAACATCATCTGGCACTCCGTGATCGAAGAGGTCGTAGACGTAGGAGGCAAGGTGACCGGGACCACCGTGAAGAACACGCAGACCGGAGAGACAACCTTCGTCCCCTCCCAAGGTCTCTTCGTAGCGATTGGTCACGATCCTGCTACAGAACTTCTAGCGAACAAGGAGGGTGCATATATCCTTGATCTCACGGAGAGCGGGTACGTGGTAGCGAACTCGAACACCGCTGAGACTTCCATTCCCGGATTCTATGTCGCTGGTGATGTCTCCGATGACCGTTACCGTCAGGCCGTCACAGCGGCGGCCAGTGGATGCAAGGCCGCTATGGACGCTATTGCTTACCTCGGATGAGAGGCGGCTGAGTGTCACCTGTGAGAGCGGGGGAGAGACGTGGTTCACACTGTGTCCCTTCTCCGCTCTCCTGTTCTCCGGGTCAGAGAGGATAAGACAAGAACGGTCGTTCAAGGGGTCGTAGAAACCCTGGGAGGGTATCAGAGCAGTCTAGGACGGTTATCTTATGCTGAGCGATTCTCGGCCCGTTCAGCGGCTTTCTTCCGGCGTGCCCTCTGCTTCATCTTCGAGTAGTCATCATCCTCCGGGGGGAAATCCTCGAAAGTGGGTACGGGGCTTCCATCGGTGTAAGAGGTGATAGTACACTCCATGATGACAGGGCCGTTGAAACTGGAGAGAAGTTGGAGCTTAGCGGGGCCTGCGACCTTTGCATAACCGGCTCGGGGATACTGCATCATCCGCTTCTGCCCATTGAGGACAAACGTAAAGCCACGGTCTCCTGAGTTCAGAACGGGGACTTCCTGCGTCCCTGTTGTATTCTTCAGTGTAACCGTGGCTGCGTGCGAAAGGTGGGTTTTGAAGGTGCTGACAGACCGATGAATGGTTGCTTCCTCGTCCGAGTAGAAACCTTCCATCTGTTCTGCAATCGTGGGGAGGGCCAGGAGTGTCATAGTCGTTCCTATTCTGCTAGATCGTATAGTCGCTGCGTCTCATAAACGCTTCTTCCGTTAGGGCAAGGAAGCTTTATCCCTGCATTGAACTCTATAGTAGCCTAGACATCTGCCCTTGTCAAGCACCCATGACTTCGCTGACCACGGAGAACACCACGTCACCGGAGAACCCCCTACGGGAAAGCAGGCCCAGCAGACGGCTCTTCTGCTTCTGCTCCGGCAGGTCAGCGGGGAAAGAGTCGTACTTCTTCTGTGCCAACTCCAATGCCGCTGAGCGTTCATCATCCTCGGAGACGGAATCCAAGAGCTCATCAATCCTCTCCTGCTCAATACCGACGTTGCGGAGCTTGTAGGAGATAGCACGCTTACCCATCTTCTGCACGTCTGAGCGTTCCATGTACCTCTCAGCGTAAGCATCGTCATCGAGCAACCCTGCATCCGTGAGAGCATTGATAGTGGAGTCGATGACCTCCTGCACGTAGTTCTTTCCCCGCATCTTTTCCCGGAGATACTTCTCCGTCCGGTCAGTCTGCGAGAGGTGCCAGATGCAGTAGTCGTATGCACGAGAGCGTTGCTTATCGAGGGGGAGGGTGGACATGTCCACTTGTTTCCGTCGCTTCCCGTAGGCCATGTGTTCAGAGTCCTTTCAGAGAGTCGTAGTCAGTGGAATCCGTAGAGTCGGTACGAGCAGTGAAACGAGGAAAGGATGACCCCTTGCATACGAGGCCATCCTTTCTCTCACTCCGGGGTGGAGATGGGGGGAATCGAACCCCCGTCTTGCGCAGTTCCACTTGCACAGTTCTTACAGGAATAGAACGCTGAAGTAATCGCAACCCGTATCCAGCGTTCACCGATGCCGGGTCACGATGCACGTTTGAATTGTCCTTCACTTCGAGACGTGCGAACTCTCCCGTGAAGCAAGCCTCCTACTGACACCGGGTGATAAGACTGGAGGCGTATCCTATCGGGTGGCTCTTAGGCAGCCAGAGCGTAGCTGTTCTTGTCTGCATTTATTGGATGCATGTTCCATCTTTTAGTGAGTGAGTGATAGAACGGTTCCTCATCCTGACTGTCCAAACTTCAATACACAATCGAAACCTGGTCATCCCCAAGGGCGTGAAACCGTAACCCGCTGCTCAATCCCTGGGCTGCTTCGTCTCCGACCTGACCCATTGGAGACCTTGCAACGCCTACGGTCCCACACTGAGTACAAGTATATCACACCTCGAATTATTCCTCAACCCGTGGTGTGCCGTCCCGCTCGTAGAACTCATCGAGCTTCTGAGCATACGAGAGGATCGCTCCCTCTTGCGTCCTACTCTTTACGTCCAACCTCGGATCATGCGTCAATTCCGTGTACTCAGGAGCCTCGTGAACCAAGCCTTCAAGGGACCAGTACTCGCCCTCTTCATCCTCTCCACGCTTCATGCGGTAGTTAGGAGGAAGACCTATCCCGGCGACTGCCCATCCCCATGCGGCATCAGGCTCAGAATGCTTCGTCCATGTCACCGGGTGTTCAGTGATGAAGGACGAGGCCCTATCAGGATTCATCGGGTCTGCATCGTACTGTCTGTTGAGGATATGAGTATCCAGGAGTTGACTCTCAACCCATTCGATGTCATTCTCATCCGTGAACATAGGGTAGATGCGACCGTTCCACTGCATCCCGTCAACACACAGACCCTCGAAATCCCCGGTGAAACGTACCCCACCGTATCCGCTCTTATCCATAGGGCTGTTCTGAGAGACGTTCACAGCACGAGCATGAGCCGAAGGGAAGTCCTCGAACTCCTCGCTCTATGTCCCATCGGGGTAGATGATGGTGTAGGTTTCACCTTGCTTCTCCAAGGTCAGCGGAGACCGGATGGCTTCGGGGAGAAAAGGCCAGAGCCAGCTCGGGATGGTATAAGTACGAGGTTCTGTAATCATGGTACTCTCCGCTCTCAGTGTTTTCTCAGGTCATTCTCAGTGAACGTGCAGTGTCAGTCGTCGTTGTTCAGCCAGTCAGGAGCATCAGGACGCTCCTCGCCGTTCCAGTCGAAGTACTGGTTCAGCTTCTTGGCAAACCCGATGTACGCACCCTCCATCGTGTCAGCGTAGGTGTCCAGGCGAACGTCATGGTAGTGACTCGTGTAATCCGGCTCAACATGAGCTCCGCCTTCGAGACCCCACAGCACGTTTCCATTCGTAGCGGTGATGGGAGCGAAGTAGAGAGACCGAGCGTTATCCGCCTCCCAATCCCAGAGAGGAGTCGCCGGGTCGGTGTCGTAACGGTGATACTGCTTCACCCACAGAGCAGGGTGACGTACGATGAACGTGTAGGCAAGGTAGATGTTCTCAGGGTCAGCGACGTACGCTTCATGGCGGTACTTGGCATCCCGGAGCTTCACCCGGAGGAACATGAGACGATGACTGTCTGGCCGCAACCAGCGGAATCGGCCCCTACGGGTGAATACCCTGCTCTCGCTCTGCTCTTCCTCTGTGAACTCGGCACTGAACTCCACGCCTCGTCCGTCATCCTTGCCCTCGATGAAGTCAAGAGCATCCTCGATGCTCGTGAAGCGTCCGGTCTCCCGCTCATCGGGGAACACACCGTAGAATCTCTCCCCGTCCTTCTGGAGCATGACCGGAGTGCGTACTTCTGGGATGCTCTCTTCTAGCCATGCAGGGAGGGCGATGTCTTCAAGGGGGATCTCCTCGAAGGTGGATTCAGCGGTCACGGTCATGTGTTGTACTCCATACTCGTAGTGAGATTCCGGCTCGGTGAGCCATTTTCATGCACCCTAGTGTACCACGGGAACCGGGGAGGGGGAAGGCGAGGCAGATGTCAGCTCCGAGGTCCACCATGTGCTGGTTGCGCAGGGGTCCAGCTTTACGTCCCTGCGACCAGTCGGCAGGGTAGGCTTCCACGGTGTACCCTTGTTTCCGGGCGAAGGCGTCAGCGATGACGTCAGCTCCGGTGGTACAGTCACCGTGAATGACAACAACCTCCCCAGGAGGGAGGTTGAAAGCTTCTGCGAGGATGAGAGTATGCACGGCGGTCTCGTCGGTCCAGTCACGGGAGCCGGTGATGAGAATGCGTCGCATGTGAGTCCTCGTCTGTGACTGATGGTGGAGCGGAAAGTGTAGGAATTGAACCTAATGCGCTACTACACGCATGACCCGTTTTCGAGGCGGGGGATGTCACCAGACATCTGCACCTTCCATATGTAGGCGGGGTGGGATTTGAACCCACTACCACGGATTTATAAGATTCGCTGCTTTACCTATTAGCACACCCGCCCAGGAGAGAGACTTCCTGCTCTGGGCGTGTGTATGGCTTGTAGGTTGTGCATAGTGTCCCCCGACCGAGTTGAACGGCCACCTCTTACTGTTCAAGAAAGCGCTCTACCATTTGAGCTAAAGGAACATGAGCTGGTGCTGTGTGTTTCTGCACAACTCCGGGTGGAGCTGTACCGTGTTCCCCGACCGAATCGAACGGCCACCTTTTACTGTTCAAGCAAACGCTCTACCTGTTGAGCTAAAGGAACATATGATGGTGCTGTGCAATGCTGTACTCCTCATATCCGAGTCGTACCGTGTCCCCCGATTGAATCGAACAACCACCTTTTACTGTTCAAGTAAACGCTCTGCCTGTTGAGCTAAAGGGACATATGAGAGATTTGTTGGTCTCTCTGTTGGTGCAGTTACTACTCTAGCACACTTTTCACGGTTGTGCGAGAGTTTTCCATGTGAGCCGTGTCACACGGACCCTTCTCCCGGAGGAGAGGGAGCGGAAATGGTGGGATTCGAACCCACGGCCCCCAATTCAAGGGACTCCACCTTAGCAGGGTGGCGCTTTCGGCCGCTCAGCCACATTTCCAATGGACGATCTCTCGTCCGGGTCGTGCTATTCAGTTACCAATCAGAGGGTGCTGATCTCCCTCATCGAAGCGGTGACCGGATTTGAACCGGCGTAAACAGTTTTGCAGACTGTCACCTAAGCCACTCGGACACACCGCCATATGAGCATAACAGAGATTGTACTCCCTGTCAACTCTGTGCCCCCACCAGGGATCGAACCTGGGTCTCTTCTTTAGGAGAGAAGCGTTATGTCCATTCTACTATGGAGGCATGAGTTCTCGTATTCAGTTGTCAAATCCTAACGGAGACATGACTACGGAGGTCACGATACCGGAAGGGAAGTGCGATAAACAGGATTCGAACCTGCACCCTCGATTTGGAAGACCGATGTGCTACCGTTGACACTATTATCACATATGCTGTTGTACCCCTCCATCATAACACACTCTCAGCGAGCGTGTCAACCCTTGGAGGGAAGAAAATACGGGAACCTGTAGGCGGGGTTCTGTCCAGGCTTTGCAGCCCTGTACTGTTATCTGTCTAAGCTCCCAACCCGTTCATCATCGGGGAATAGCGCCCTAGAACTGTTCGAGATTGCTGGCTCCCTCTCCCCTGCTTTTTAGGTTGGGTTTAGTGGTACGAACGTCTCTCGACTCCCACACGGTTGCTATTCGCCAGCCCCGACCTTCCTCACCCTTTCAGGCGCAACAGTACGGAACCCGTATTCTCTTGTACCTCTACAGTACAGGACTCCCCCGATGATGTCAACCCCTGAGCGGAAACTTCCTCGGAATCAGCGGGAAGCACGGTGTCAGGCGAATCACCTGTTGACGCTCTCCCGGTTTTCAGCGCATCCCACTCCCGCTGGTCGATGTATGCGCTGTCGCCGTTATAGTACCTCCGCATCCGGTCAGCCATTCTCTTCCTGCTGTGAGCCTTCACCTTCTTCTCTTTGGACCCCCAGATGGCCTTATTGTCAACGGGATCGCTGTCCCAGAGCAGGCTGGCGATCTTCTCCTCCATACGCACGAGCTTCTTGACAGCTTTCCTGTATCTGTCGTATGAGTGCTTCGAGCATCGTGGACCAGGCTTGGGGTAACACATGGTGGGGACTCCTTCTTCTGACTCTCCTCTAATCCTAACGGGAGCATCCGCCCCTTAGAGCAGCGAAGAAGGGCGTGAACGGCTCTGTGAGGGGCTAGCGGGGTGAGGAGAGACCGAGGAAACCTACGGGGCCGTGCAGGGCTTACAGCGGCTCCATACGGCCCCCTGGGGGTGACTAGGCTTCCTCGATGTCTCCGTAGGTGTTGTACTCCCGTGCCATGTTGAGGAGGGAATCACGGGAGTCAGCCCGCTCGATCCCATAGTTCACCGGGTCACGCTCCCAGCGATAGTGGAACGCACGCCAGCAGGGGTGGAAGTTCCACGGCGCAGTCTTCTCCCTCCGCCTGGAGGGGAACGGTGCGTTGTTCTCAGCGGGGCAGGTCGTAGGGAGGTAGTATCCCTCGTAGACCAGACGGCGGGAGCTCCCGCTCATCACGTCATCCGCATCATGGGCGGTGAAGTACCTGTAAACGTAGTGGTGCTTCCCGATGAGATGGTGATTGTGCTCCTCGTAGATCTTCCCCTTCATATCCGGGTCGAGGTAGGGGTCATTGAGCTTCACCCAATCAGGGCGGTCCTTGTCGGTGCGAGACATGGTGTTTCTCCTGGTATCAGAACATCACGGCAAGGACTTTCCCTACCGTGCAATACAAGAAGAAAGTCAGTAACGACTTCCTTCTTTAGTATTGGTGTTCCAATGCAAGAGTGATGTTGTCAAAATCAATACCCAAGGTCTCTGCAATCCTTTCCCGTGTCTCCAATTCGAGGTCAGCGAAGTTATGGACAACGACTGCTACCCTGCATACAGGGATGCCTACGATGAAAGTGTCTGATCCGTCGAGCAGCACAGTACCGCTGAACTCCCACTTCTCCGTCGATTCCACAAGCTCATCCCATCGAGCCTGCTCATCAGCGGAGAGCGTGTTGTCCGCCTTCATCCTGATAAGGTCGTCATTCATGTGTCCTCCCATGTTGTCATGGTGTCCTATCATTCTAGCACAGGGGTAGGACACAGCACAAGCCCACGAAGGGAATCATCAACCTTCGTGGGCCTGCAAGATTATGCAAGGGTCAGTATACTCAGAGGATCTTCGCCTTGTAGTCTTTGAGGAAGTCCGTAGAGACGACACCGTAAACGAGGACGGCACCCAGGATTGCACCTGAGATGAGTCCTACGACGTAGCCTGCTCCCTTACCTCCGCAATGGGACTTGTCGCACCGATTCGGGCAGTTCTCACACCGGCAGTTATCACACTGGCAACCAGCGGAGTTCTCCTTGTAACAGCAGGATCCTGAATCAGACCCGCAACAACGTCCCTGCTCTGTCGGGGTACGGCGGTTCTTCCCTTGCACGTCGCAGCGACTGCAACGGCATGAAGAGTTTGGGCATTTGCTCATATTCTCTCATCCTTTCGTATAAATCGTCGTTTATGGATAACGATAACTGCTCCCAAGTTATTCCCAAGGCACAGAACGGCGGTGATGACAGGAGAACACGTCTACTCTGAGAGCAGGGTGTAAGGCGTTTGAGAGAATGTTGAGAAGGGGTGACACGTAGGCTGAGAGAAAGGTGAGCGTATCCTGCGCCCGCCCTGAGCATACGCTGAGATTCAGTCGTGAATAGTCCTGTTGAGGATATAGAAGAACACGTCCTCCGGGTAGTATTGAAGGAGGTCGATAGCGAAATCACCTGATTCCATGTCGTCATCCTCGTGAACCAAGCGTAACACTTGCAAGTAGTAACCAGGAACTCCCGGTTCTCCATGTTCCATCTGAATGATGTCTCCAGGAGTGAGAGCGGTGAGCATGTCCCGAGTGACTTCTTGCATGGACAGACCCCCTCCGTTTCAACGCTTTTGCACCGTCACTGGGATTCGAACCCAGACCACCGGGATTAGAAGTCCCGCATTCTCTCCAATTGAACTATGACGGCATAACCTTACATTGGATGTTCCTTGCACCAGACATATTTTCAGCCGGATGCAAGGAACCTGTGCAGACAGTGGGAATCGAACCCACTCACAAACCACTCTCCAACGAGCGTCTGCTTCTTGCACTCTCCCTAACGGATGCGAACCCGCAGTGAGATGTAACTGCTATCTGACAGACACTCTAGCACACTTCCCGGAACAATGTCAAGAACGTTGACGAGGAGAAAACATCTCCGCTCTGAGCTTCAAGGTCGGATCCGGTTTCCACAGCTCCCCCTCTCCCCGCTGAGAAGCCATGATGGTCTCCACCGTGTGCGAATTCTCAGCCAGGTAGTACGGGTTGGAACACCAAGCAGGGTTACCTTCGATGACGATGAACTCCCCGGAAGCCAGCAGAGCCGTATCAATCACGAACCCGCTGGGAATCTCCGTACTGGCGGCCGCTTCTTCAGCAAAACTGTTAGCCGTCTCCAGCAGGGAATCATCCGGTGGAATGAACCCCTCAGCGTTCCATGTCCTGCCGTGAGCATCGAGATAGCAGGTCGTCACCGCTTTCCCGTTGCACACGAAGGACCGGAACTCATAGCTGCCCAGGAAGTCCTTGATGTCTGAGATCAGAATCTCCGTATCCTCGCTCACATACTTGTGCGAGTCGATCTCCTCGATGAACGCTTCCCGGTCGGTTGTTCCGTCCACCAGCTTCATGTTGGCGAGCTTGTAGAACGCACTCCGCTCCGGTTGCAGTCGCAGAGCATGGAGAGTAGTGAACTCGAAATCCCGTTGAGTGAACTCATAGGGCAGGGAAGGGAGGAAACCGGGGCCTGCGTCGAGGAAACGGTGATCCGGGGCCTGTTTCACGACGAAGTGCATAGACCCCCATACGGCGTTCTCCGGGGCTATCATGTCCCCTAACCCATAGTCCTGCTTGACAGAGATTCCAAGCCCCTCAGCGGCCGTTCTGAGCTCGTTGACGAGCCATTGAGCGGGTGTGATGACGACGAGCGTATCATTCATCGGTATCTCCTCTCAGGCAGTATATGAGTTATGCAGAATAGGCCACACAGTTGTATACTTATCCAGTATACCGTATGACTAATCACCGTTCTAAACGGTTCACCGGATTCCGAAGATGCGATGTTCAAGCAGACCGCTCGGAGCGAGTTCTCCTTCAATCTCAGCGTCGGTGAAATACTGAGAGAGGAAATCGTAACGGTCCTTGTAGGTCTCCGTGATGTCCAGCAACTCTTTCATGGTGTCACCGTAGAGCGGGTTGTCCTTGTCGGCCTCCAGAGAGTCAAGAGAATCCTTGTTATCCATGTACCATACTGCACTGGTAGCAACGGAAGAGAGTGCAGAGCGCACGCTTGCCTCTCCCCATCCGACCAGGTTGAGAGTGACGGTCTCCTCCGGGTTATCGACGTGGGACAGTACCGCTTCCTGCTCGAATCCGTCATCTGCACTCTTTACGGTCAGAGTGAACTTGCTGTAGTCAGTCATGGTGTCTCGCATCCTGTATGTCCGTGCATGGTCATGTATAATCGTTATCTGTCATAGGTGATGAAAAGAAGGGCGAGAGGAGGTCGATCCCCCTTCTCACCCCTCTGCTCAGATGCCTTCGAGAATGTCCTGTGCCTGAGTGATGAGTTCCTTCGCCCGGATCAGAGCTTCACGGCGGCCTTCAATGTTCTCCTTGACCTCGTTGAGAGTCTTGATAGCCTCCCCGTCCTGGTCGAAGTAGTCAGTCTCCGTGAACCGGAGCTCCACCCCGAGGAGGTCCAGCATCTTCTCGTAGAGCGAAACCACGTCATCGGTGTCCTTGACCAGCACGCCGTTGTGATAGAGTCCGAAAGCGTCACTGCCCCAGGCGAGGACTGAGAACTGAGAATCACCCTCCACGCTCGCCTTCTCCTCATCCAAACGTGCAATCTCAGCCTCTACTTCTGCCAGCTTGTCTTTGAGAACCTTCGCCTCATCCGCCATTGTGTCGCCCCTTCAGAGTCAGTGTCATTTCTGTCGTGTGTCTTATCGACTACCCTCTACCCTATCACGTCACCCTTTCCAGGTCAAGCTTACCCCGACCCCTCTCAGGGCAGGTCAGGAGGGGAGCCCCACGCTACTGTTCCGGCGTTCCAAGGTGAACTGGTCAGCGGTGTCGGCGTCGAAGAGATGGGCGTCCAGCTTCTTCAGGAGAGACACGTCATGCTTGACATTCTCATGCCAGGACTGCGCATTGAACTTGCGCACCATGTTCACGTCCTCCGAGGCCAGCAGTTCAACTACGAGAGACGGGTTCACGGTGAAACGGTCGAGAACCGGCAGACTCATCACCGCTGCAGAGCTCACGTTCATCCCGCCGTCCACGCTGAGAGGATTTCTTAGGAACCTTTGTCCCCGTTCCTTCAATGGAGGCTTCAGCTTCTTTGACAGAGCTGAAATTAGCTGTTTTGGGACAAGCACCCTTAGCTCTACATTTGACAACCTTACCTGAACTGCTGATGTGGTATTTAGCCATCTCAAAACCCTCCTTATTTGCTTCATCCTATCAAGGGAGAGTTGATGCTTTCACCGTTCTCTAACGAAATTCTGCTGAACAGTTTTTCTTCCCATAAGAGAATCCATCAGGGATTTCTGTATCTATCATTTTCTCTCTTTGTTGTTGTCCAGCGCAAGAGCAACCCGGATATTTTCATTATAGCGCAATATAGAAGTTCAAGAAACCATTCTTTCTCTCCACTCGAACCCCATTGGAAGCATAGAGAGCCTTCTGACCCTTCCAGTTCGTCAAAAACTCTTCAACTCGGTTGATGATGTTGAATCCGATGTCCTCAGTAATCGCCCCCATTTCAATCATCTTGCGACGATACAGACGCTTACGGACAGCAAGGGGAAGCTTCAACAACTCTTCAATCTCCCAGCCTGCGTCCTCAATACTCTTGTAAGCAGAGTCAGCATAGAAATCAAGAGCTTCAGAATCCTCAGCGTTGATCTGTGAAGTCCTTACAAGAGAATCAACAATCCCTTGTCCCGTTTCCTTCTCGATTCCTGAAATCATCTTCCTCACAATGACCCGGCGATAGTCAGTTGAATCATTATGAGGATCGCACCAGTAATCATAGTTGTTCTCTTCACAGACTTTCTGTGTGTCTTCACGAGAGAGATCATTCAGGAAAGGACGAACGAAAACTCCACGACGATAAGGAATCCCTGACATGCTTTTTGTCCCCGAACCCCTGAGCATACCAAGAAAGACCTGTTCAGCCTGATCTGTTTTAGTGTGCCCGATGAGGAAAGCCTCCAGTTTTTCTTCCTGAATCACTGTTTCAAAAGCATTATATCGAGATTTCCTAGCATCACTTTCCATCCCTTCCTTCGTTGGAACAATGTCGACGGGAATGATGTGAGCATTGAAACCGAAAGATCCTGCAAGTTTTGCAGTTCTCTGAGAGATTTCAGAAGTAATGGATTGGAGCTGATGATCCACAATGACCACATGAACCAATCCTGCCCTCTCCTTCTTGTAAAGGGTAGAGAGAGCGAAGAGAAGAGCTGCGCTATCAGCGCCCCCAAGAGCATCCAAAGCCCACCGGAGCATCCCCTGACAGCCCTTGTAGCGCCGTTTTGACAGACTTACGGGCAAGTAGAGTGTAATGATCTTTTCTCACGCTTACAGCCTTTCTACGGCTTCTCAGATTTCAGTTCTTTATTGCTTTCACATGTAGAATAGCAAAACGTTGAGAGGGAGTCAAATCCGAAAACTTAAGACAAAAAAGCGGGAGAGCAATGTTTCCATCGCAAACCCGCTTTTGTAGGGCCGGTGGGACTTGAACCCACGACCGGAGAATTATGAGTTCTCTGCTCTAACCAGCTGAGCTACAGCCCCATGTGTTGTTTCAACAAGTCTCATCATAGCAGAATGAAGAGGAAAAGTCAAAACTGTTTTTGTTATTCGATTGCGTGATTTACTTCACAGTCGAACCGAGCTGGATATCGGGATCGAACCGATGACCGTCCGCTTACAAGGCGGATGCTCTACCATCTGAGCTAACCCAGAGTGAGGTCAGAGATACTGACGTTACCACCGAACACTACTGCTGACTCTGAGAGTTCCTTCACATTTTCAACTGGCGGGAAAACATGACCTTCCAGCATAAGCAGAGCAATAATCTCATTGCGTTCTAGAGCCCTGCTCTCAGTTTTCAACAGTTGATTGTATTCAATGACAGTAGGATTCCTGTAGAGATTCTTAATCTCCGTTTGACGTTCTTTCATAGTCATTGTATCACTCATTTTCCTCCATAATTTTGTTTATACAGTACGCCAATTTCTCTTCATCAATCTCTGGTAGGGCTGGTCTTTTATCAGTCATCATCTCTCTTGAGAGTTCAGGTATCATGGAGACTGGTAAATCATCAAGAGCCATATCAGACACTAACTGACGAATATCAATCAGTTTCTCTAAAAAGCGCCCGATTTCCCAACGAGGAATATCCAACTGGTCAATTATCAAGGCAACGTTCGTTTTCTTAGTCTGCTGCTCAATATCTGTGCGTTGAACTGTTTCCCAGAACTCTGTATGAGGAGGAAAGCAGAAAGTTTCGTCCTTTACGTTGAGTAAAGACATTGAAACTCCCAAACCGCTGAAAACTGATCCCGCTGATGGGAATAACGTATTCCAATCATCTTTGCGTTGTGCCCATTCGGAACCGCTGATAGAGTCCGGCTTGTCAGTATTGTCCCAATAAGCATACTCTGAAATGTATGGTAGTTTTATCAAAGTCTCATAATGCTGTGGTGAGGATGATTGAACATACCCAAGTGTCCGTCCATTGTCCAAGGGTGGATACAAATAGACCGAGCAGCCCAAAGGCTTTGTGAGAGTATCTTCTTTGTGCTTATGGAACGCAGTGATGAGCAGTCCAGCATCTAGTTGATAATCAGAGTTTTTGTAACATTGGACGATGTATTGTGTGTATTCATCATACAGAGATTCTATTGTGTATGCTATGTTGAGTTCTTTGAAAACGTTTTCACACGTTTCTCGGATTCCATTAGTAATCTCCCAGAAATCGTATTGTTGGTCAATAAGTATACCTTCATAAATCTTTGTACTCATGAGAACTTCCTTTCGTATGATGTTCATCATAACATAAGTGAGTGCAGGTGGAGGGATTCGAACCCTCACTGACATGATTCTGAGTCATGGTCCTCTACCAATTGGGATACACCTGCATATAGTAAGAGACTTGACTGTTTGCAAGTTGACAGTCTTACAAGGGCAGTCAAGTCTCTTACTTCACTCACTCAGTGTTCAAAGTTGTCATCCTTATTCCACTTCATGAGGTTTCTAGCATTCCGCCGAGATTAGTTTAATTTATTGTACTTCTCAGCATAGTCAAGCTATGCCCCGCAGCCAATCAATCTGCCGACGTACCCTGTGCAGGATTTGAACCTGCCTGTACACTACTACCCTTTCTACTCCTTATCAGGGAGAGGGGATACCAGGGCTTATTGAGTTATCTATGATAATAGTATCACCATAAAACCCGTTTGTCAAATCCAGACAAGAACGACTATCAACAGGCTCAAAACCAGATAGTATGGGAAGATGCAGAACATACTCACCCTCCCCTACCAGGTCGCCTAATGCTCTAGGAGCCTCACAGACGCTCTTATACAGCCCGATAAGATTCCTGCCCGTCTTGGGAAACAGAGCCGTATCAGGGGCGAATACGGTCTTGTGAGAGGGTAACGAGGAGAACAGGGCACTCCTCTCTGCAGCAGTCCAGCGCAACAGAGGAGAAGTCGTCCATTCCGGGTGAGTGGATTCCTTGATTGCAACCATCATGCACGGACGGATGGAGTTCCCCTTATTGGTGTTCTTCGTCCCGTACTTCACTCCACCGAATACCTTGCCGGGCATGTTGTCGAAGGAGTACATGGTCACCCTCTGCATATTGCTCACCAACAGTTGACGGAGAGAAGAGAACCGGGACAAATGCATGAAGCTCTGCGGGGTGACGGAGATGAATCCGTGAGATTCCGAGATGACCTTTTCCAAGAAGTAGGCGTAGTAGTCTTTGCAGTCAGCGGTCACAAACCGTTCATCCTTCGCTGTACTCACATACGGAGGGTTGAGAATAGCGTAATCGTAAGCAGGAGTGTCGAGGGAGAGGTAGTCAGCTTCGATGCACCGTTGTCCGAACTCCATGAATGTCTCAGCGAAATCCTCCCTGGATTTCCGTAGAGTCAGGGAGAAGAAGAACCGGGCAATGAGCAGAGCAAGCGGGTCTTTGTCCACCAGGTAGAGATGGTTGAGAATGAAATCAGTAGGGTTGCTCTGCAACTCTGCAAGATGGTAGGAGAGGTTACCGACACCGGAGCAGGGGTCCAGCCAGGTTGCACCGGGTGGGAAGGAGCAGGAGAACCCGGCGAGCGTGGAAGCTACGTCATCGGGGGTGAAATACTGTCCTTCGTTCTTCCGGCTATCAGCGTTCACATGAGCAAGGGAGTATTCATAGAGGACGGCGATGTTCCCGATGCTGAGATCTGTGAGCAGGTCGGTCTCCAGCTTCTCATCCGTGGAGAGAAGCCCATGATCCGTCTCTCCGTGAGAGGCGGCGTGAGTGTTGAGCAGGAGTTCCCAGGTGTGCTGGATTCCGTGAGTGTCGAGGAGCGGGTTGAGTGCTTTCACGGGCAGTTGAGTGGCAGGCTTCCCCATAGGGTGTTTCTCCTCATCAGGTGGGCGGGTTCTGAGAGGACTATCGGATACAGGAATCCGGGTGAAAGGTCCATATGACCTCGTAGGAGGCTCATAAAGGGGCCTAGAAACGCCTAACGCCTCCCGGTCTGCCCGTGGAGAGGGCAGAGGGGAGGCATTGGGTTTCAGGTGCTCATAACTGGAGTCGAACCAGCACGCCCTTACGGACACTACCCCCTCAAGGTAGCGTGTCTACCATTCCACCATATGAGCATATTCAGTTGTTGCGTACCCCCGGTGGGAGTCGAACCCACACGCCCTGATGAGCACTAAGTCCTGAACCTAGCGTGTCTACCGTTTCACCACGGAGGCATATACATATAGAGTTATCGGACAACTGAACTGCGTTCACACAGGACTCGAACCTGCTAGCGGTCTCCCGCACGAGACATGCCGCCTCGATGTACTTACCAATGTGTACGGAAACGCATTCAGTTGCCAGAGACACCTCTGCAGCGGCGCCGTACCCCCGGTGGGAATCGAACCCACACGCCCTATAGTCGGACACCAGCATCTCAGTCTGGCTTGTCTACCTAATTCCAACACGGAGGCATATGTGACCTGAGTAGGATTCGAACCTACAGAGTGGTTATCAAGGACGGCGCAATTTGCCGCTACAACTCCATTCGTACCGAGTCCCCGTTAGAGGATACTCGCCGGGATTCGAACCCGGTGCCTTGAAACCCCACACGAAGCCCTTGGCTCCGATGTGATCGCCTAACACACAGTCAGGTCATCTGTATTCACTTGTTGTACCAGACTATCACAGGTCTCATAGACCTGTCAAGCCTTATCGAGAAAACTTTTCAGAGCTTCCCGATATGTGCCCCCGGTGGGAGTCGAACCCACACGCCCGTACGGACACCAGGTTTTGAATCTAGTGTGTCTACCTAATTCCACCACGGAGGCATATGTCACCGCCGAAGCGATGCGTACTCGCAAAGGGAATCGAACCCTTACGCCATAAGGCACTGGAACCTAAATCCAGCGTGTCTACCTAGTTCCACCATACGAGCATGTATGTGCGTCATGCACTTACCCTATCAGGGTATCACAGGTCTTGTGAACCTGTCAAGCCCTATCGAGATACTTTCTGGAGAATCCCGACGTACCCCCGGTGGGACTCGAACCCACATGTCGCAAGACGCCGAATTTTAAGCTCGGTGTGTCTACCATTCCACCACGGAGGCAGGTATGAACCATCATACCATGTTTCCTGCGAGCATGTGAGCTATTCACCTGCTCCATCAGGACAGCACGAGAACAATCCTTGTGCCAATCTCATATCACACGATGACTCAGGTGAACTTCGGCTTCTTGTCAGAGCTGAGATGATCCCCGAATTGGCGGACCTCTCCCTGAATGCTCGATACGTCCCATCCTGAAAGGTCTTGGTCAAACTTCTCAGCCATTGAGAGCGGAAAAAACATTCTCCCCGATACGCCTGATGACCGACACGACAACAGCATTTCCCGCCTGCTTGTACAGGTGAGAGTCCGCTTGTTCCGGCAGTTTGAAGTCTTGCGGGTAACCCATGAGATTGAAACACTCTCTCGGAGTGAGCTTACGGATTCCGTGTTCCGTGTAGACAAGAGGCACGTTGTGTCCACCCGTACCCATGTTCGCCGTGAGAGTCGGGGATACGCCGCTCTTGTTCTCCCGGACGTACTTCCGCCGCCACTGGTAGATGACACCCTTCTCACTCACACCGGCTGACAGGAGACCCCAGATAGCCGGGTACTTCTCCTGAGTGTAGTAATACTTGTCAGCTACCTTACCCTCGAAGTCGATCAGGTCAGAAAGCTTCGTCGTGAGTTCCACCTGCTCCGGGAACTCAAACCGCTCAGCAGCGGCCTTATCCTTGAAACTCACAATGTAGATACGCTCACGCCCCTGGGGAATGTTCCCGTAGTCCTTTGCATTGAGAACCTGATACTTCGTCGTGTACCCCAGCTTGTCGAGCTCAGAGAGGATGACCTTGAACGTGTTGCCCTTGTCATGCCCGACGAGACCCTTGACGTTCTCCAACAGCATCACGTCCGGGTTCTTCTCCTTGGCGCATTCCACGATGCGGAAGAACAGGTTACCTCGACCCTTGGTGTCGTTGAAACCCTGCCTAGCACCAGCGACGCTGAACGCCTGACAGGGGAACCCGCCCGTGAGCATACGCACAGCGGGGAGAGAGGAGAAGTCCACCTCATTGATGTCCTTGCACTCGAAGTGGTCATCACCGTGATTGAGAGCATAGGTCTCAGCGGCTTTCTTGTCCCACTCGTTAGCGTAAGCAGTCGTGAACTTGCCGGTCTGTTCCAATCCGAGTTCAATGCCGCCCGTACCGCTGAAAAATCCTGCTACTGCAATAGGTGAACTGGTCATACTGTCCTTTCTCCGTACCCCTTCTGCTATCGGTCAATCGACGGAGAACAGGTAGAGAGGAACACCCTGGGGAGCTTCATTCCGAGCATAGAACTCAAACTCGTTGCCACCGAACACCACTGCCGTCTCAGGCAGGGTAGTCACGTCCTCCACCAGCGGGAATTCATGTCCTTCCAACAACAGTTGAGCGATGATCTCATTCCGCTCCAGCGGTCTGCACTCCGTCTTCAACATCGTATTGTACTCTACGACGGTCGGCGTACGATACAGGTTCTTGATAGCCGTCTGGCGCTCACTCATGGTCATCATAGTCATCAGTCCTCTTCCTCTAGTTGGATACCGCTCTGCTCAATGATACGGGTCCGTGCTCGTTCCAACTTCTCAACGTCGAGAACAGGCATGGTCAGCTCGGAGACCGGGCGGGTGATGTCCTCTGCCGTGAGAACCTGCACAGCGGGTACAGGCAGTTCCTCATCGCTCAGAGTGTAACCCCTCTCGATGACAGCAATCGGAGCCTCCGTGAACAGAATGGTGTCCAACAGGGTCTCATTGAGAGAGCGGATCATGTCATCAACGCACCCCAGCACTACAGCGGAACCCATGTCCAGGTCAGCGGGGGAGGGGAAGATGTTGTCCAGGGTTGCAGAGACGATGACGGAGACCCCTGCACTCTCCGGGGTCGCACCATCCGCTTCGAGGGCAGCGTTCCACTCATCTGCGATATCAGCCCAATCACCAGCGTTGAGAGAGCTTCCCTGCACCAAGTGAGAGTCAGCGATACCCGCTTCCACGAGAGCCTGCTGGCAACCCTGCCAGTCCACGGCCTGCACAACCCCTACCCGGCGTCCATCGGAGAGGGGAGGGTAGATGGTCACCACGATACCCTCCACTGAGAGGTCAGGAGGGAACGGGCTTCCATCGGGAACGCCGATTCCCTGCTCAATCGCTCCATCAATGACAACCTTCTCCGTCAACTCGTAGAGAGATGCTTCCTTCTCCTGGAGATGCGCATCCAATAGGTAGTCAAGCGCAACATACTCGTACTGCTTGTAGAGGGCGGCGATGGCATCCCCCTGGCGAGAGTCTGTGAAATGTGCAGTGATGACCTTCCTCACCTGAGAGGCAAGTTCATCAAGAGGCACATCGCTGGGGAAGACGACAGCATTGTTCAAAGTCTGGGACATACGGGTTCTCTCCTTCATCTGTCCATGCGTGCAGAGAAACAGGGTTGGCAGTTACCTCCAGCCTAGCACATCTGAGTGTCCGGGGCTGCAGGTTCACCGTCGTGTACTCAGAAGTACTTACTGTCGATCTTCGAGAGGACATCAGCAAGCTTCTGAAGGTGCTGTCCCCGCTGAGCGTCCTCCTCCTGAGCCTCCGGCGTATAGAGCTCATCAATCCGATTGCTGATCTGTTCCTTCACCCGCTCCAGCTTCTCGGTGTCGAGGGTGGGCAGGGGAAGCTCGGTGATCGGGCCGGTGACGTTCTCCACCGTGAGCCGGGGTACATCCGTTACCGGCATGTCCGCATCGTTCAGCTCCCGGATGGCATCTGTGAGAGCCTGGTATTTCTTCGGGAGGATAACCGGATCTTCGGAGAGGATAGAGGAGAATTCCTCCCGCAGTAGGCCGAAGTTCACATCTCTCAGGATGAGGGACGCTGTGTACTTCTCCTCTTCAGGAGAGAGACTGAAATCCAGTTCCTGAGCGTCGAGAACGGAATCCTCAACCTTGTTGCCTACGATGATGCGAATTTCCTCGCCGGTGCCATCAGGGTTGCGCTGTGCATCCCATTCCTTTTCAATCGCTTCCCACTCTTCTCGGAGGATCCGTCCGGTTCCCCTGTCTCCATAGGTGTCAACGAGGCCGGATTCCACCAGGGCGGCCTGATATTCCTCCCATTCAACGGAATGGATATATCCTACTCGGCGTCCATCGGAGAGGGGTGGGTAAAGATCGACTGTAGCGGAGACATCTGAGACCGCTCTACGGTAGGAGGGGTCCGTCATCACGGCATCGAAGAGAGTACCCTTGTGCTTGGAGGAGCCACCATGCAGGATAGAGGCGGCGATAGAAGCGTATTTCTCGTAGAGAGTTCCAAAGAACATCAGGTGACGCTCCACCTTGAACTGCTCGAACAGCACTTCCCGAATCCGGGCAGAGAGATCTTCCATCGTCTCGTCACCCGAGTAGATGAAACCAGGGGTAAGGTTGTAATACGCCATGAGGATTCCTTCTCTGTCGAACTGCCCCGAATCGTGTGTTCACGTTCTCATATCATCTTACCATGATTCCCCTCGGAGAACAAATGTTCCGGGGCCATGCTCACCTCTCTCACCCGGAGAGTGTGCCTCTGCGTTAGGAAGGAGACAAGAGAATACACCCTATCCCATTCAGGAGGAATCATGTGCTACCCCAAGCCAGGGCCTCGCTGCTCCGGCCATGCGCTGAAGAAAGTGCAGTCGGCTCAGAAGCACCTACGCAAGATCAACGTCGAGTATGACAACCCGGAGACCACCGACGCACGCCGGAAAGTCCTTGAACCTCGCATCAAGAAGGCGCAGAAGCGTCTCAATGAAACACGTTACGAGTTCAGTCTCACACCGGACGGCATCGAGAGGCAGTATCAGAAGGACGTGGAAGCCGGAACCCTCGCCTACGGTGCTGAGAAGGCGCATGAGATTGCAGATGCGAAACGAGAGCTCACACAGGGTATCCGGGACAGGATGATCGAAGAGTGCAAGGCGATTCACGGCGAGGATGTCTCCGGCAAGAGCCTTCGCCCGGTGTTCGATGATTATACACCTCCCGCTCCAGCTCCCGAACCTGCTCAGAACGTCATCACCCCGGAGCAGTATGGAGAGGAGAACCCGTACTCCCAGACCGAGTACCTGGGCGTCGATCATATCCCTGATGAGATCGAATCGTACTCCTACGGTATCGAGACTCCGACAAAATACTACCGTCTGAAGACCCCGGACAGCAATGGAGAGGGAGCCTACCCAGATCAGCCCTACAGCTTCCGCATTCAGGTGGGCAGGGAACTCTCACCGGAAGATGCTCGCAAGCTGGCAGGTCTCGTCGGATATGAGTATGCCAAAACGGGCGGCGAGACGGGTAACGCCTTCTTCCAGGACACCCCGAACTCCATTGTGTTCAGCAGTGACACCACGAAGGGCAGGGCGTACCGCCGTCTCGATACCTTCCTGGAGAACCTGTCCAGCACCGTGAAGGAGGGCTCCCCTATCCGTAAGACTGACCGTGCTGGTGTCGGAACTATGGGCACGAGGAAGGTTCCAGGCATGGGAGATGACATCGGGTACATCGAGGTCTACGCCGATGACGCTAGCGACTGAGCCGAACATCGGAATCCGATCCTGATTCTGAAATGAATAGAGCCCCACGCTTGTCTGAGCGTGGGGCTCTTTCTTGTAGGCGTAGAGGGATTTGAACCCCCGACCTTCTCCGTGTGATGGAGTTGCGCTACCAGGCTGCGCTATACGCCCATGTTGATGTTCTGATCTGAGGAGAGGGAGGAGTGAAGGGTGGACGTAGAGGGATTTGAACCCCCGACCTTCTCGGTGTAAACGAGCTACGCTACCAACTGCGCCATACGTCCAAGGTTTACCTGCTCATGCGAACAGGTAAACTTCGTTGTTCATACTCACTATCATAACACACTTCCTCTCACGGTGCAAGAGGGAGAGTGAAACTTATTTCTTGTCCCCCAGGAACTGCTCGAAGTTCATCTCTCCATGCGGTCGAACCTGCTTCCACAGCTTCTCATCGACAATGTTGTCCCGCCCAAGTTCAAGGCTGATGAGCAGAGTCATCTCCTGCTTGTCATACCGCTGGGAAGCTCCCACAGCAAACTCCTTCATGGTGTACCCCTCCGGCAGAGAAGCCCGGTATTCCTCGTGCTGAGCAGTCAGGGCTGACCGCTTCTTAGCGTGAGCATCCTCCAGTCGCTTCTCAGCCCGACGAACCTCGTCGTAGAACTCATCAGGGAAATCGGGACTGTCAGAAAGCTTCTTCCCTTCCATCAAGGCTTCGTGAACTCTCAGCGGAGACAAATCGCTGACTGCACGATGGATACGCAGGTACTCAGCGAACTTCAGCTTCACCCGCTTATCGTGATCGGTGAAGTGGACTACGAATCCTTCTTCACCGGGAATGCCCTTCTCAGCATGAGCAAGCACGTCCTCGAAGCTCTCATAGGAGTACCTTTTCACTTCCGGTCCCGGCCAACCAGCGGCGGCTAGCTGCTCACGAGTCGCAGAGACACCAGTGACCTTGTGCCGTGCTCCGAGGAGTACAATGTCATCCGTGTCTCCATAGTTCACAACGATACGATTATCCGGGTAGATGATCTCGAAGCAATAGGTGTACTCCGGGTCCGGGTTCCACTGACCGGCGTACCTCTCAGCGTAGAGAGCTGTAGCGTGCTGAGCTTGCAATGACTCCATTGACCCTCTCGTGGAGATGAGTGGAGAGCCGTCAGGCATGGTGGCGAGGATTCCCATAGAACCGTCGCTCTTCTCCATTACGTCGATGGGTCCGGTGCGAGGGAACTGGTTGTCCTCCACATCGGATTCCTCGTGGTTGTAGAACTTCTTGAACGGACGGGCGAGGATTTCACCTGTGTCCTTGTTCACGATGAGTCCACGACACTCCGTGATGAGATTGGTCCAGTTCCGAGCGAAGTGGGAAGTGGTGCTGTAATCGTAGACCACGACTTCCGGGAAGCGGGAGTGGGAGCGAGCGTTCACTTCTTTCCGCTCTACTGCTTCATCGAGCGATTTCTGCGAGGTGATGAGACCCAGGGAGGCGACTCCTGTTTCCTGGTAGCGTTTCTCAGCGGTGGTGAGAGCTTTCTTATCCCGCTGTCGGGTGAGAGCTCCTGCACACCGGCGGCCGCCCTGCTCTTTGCTTTGGCACATGTTTCCTCCTCGGTGCTGCTCGACGGGTTGATGATTGCGATCTTGTGTCCTTATGCTCTCCTAACGCCCGTAGACGCCCCGTAGAGCGTTCAGCGGTTCACAACCCTACACGGAGGCGGGAGAACCGGATTGGAGCCGTAGAGGGGCGTGGAGAGGCGTTGTAGGGGGTATAGAGCGTCTAGACGTGAAGAACCCCCGTAGGATACGTACACCTACGGGGGTTCTTGTTGTGATGAAGGCAGGATTTGAACCTGCGACCTTCGGGTTATGAGTCCGACGAGCTACCGGGCTGCCCTACTCCATCATGGTATGGTGCTTGGTGACGGAGGCAGGATTTGAACCTGCGATCTCAGGGTTATGAGCCCTGCGGGATACCGAACTTCCCCACTCCGTTGAGCAGACGACCGGATTCGAACCGGCATTATCCGACAGGCAATCGGAAGTTCTGCCATTGAACTACGTCTGCTTAGCACGTCATTGTGCTGTGTCCTGCACCTGATATATCGGTACAGAGTTGCTGAGGAGGGATTCGAACCCTCAATCTTCACGTTATGAGTGTGACGGGGCTACCATTTCCCACTTCTCAGCATCGTGATTCGTGCGAGCCACTTATCGGAATCGAACCGATGACCTTCTTATTACGAGTAAGACGCTCTGCCGACTGAGCTAAAGCGGCATATCAAGTTGTGTTTTCAGTGTGCTCCATGAACACCCTCCATGCGAAATCCATTCTGAGATGAATCTCACATGCGCTGCCCCATCAGGACTTGAACCTGAAATAGATGATCCAAAGTCATCCGTGTTGCCAATTACACCATAGGGCAATGTGTAGTTGTGTTGCGTACTCCCAACGGGATTTGAACCCGTGTTTCTACCTTGAGAGGGTAATGTCCTGAGCCTGACTAGACGATGGGAGCATATGTTGACTTGTTGCGCTGTCCTACCAGGATTCGAACCTAGAATGACTGATTCAGAATCAGTAGTGTTGCCAGTTACACCATAGAACAATATGCAGTTGTTGCGTACCCCCAACGGGATTCGAACCCGTGTCTCCACCTTGAAAGGGTGGCATCCTGAGCCAGACTAGACGATGGGGACTCATTGTGTGTTACGCTGCCCTACCAGGATTCGAACCTAGAACAACTGAACCAGAATCAGCCGTGTTGCCAGTTACACCATAGGGCAATATGGAATTATGTTGCGTACTCCTAACGGGATTTGAACCCGTGTCTCTACCGTGAGAGGGTAGCGTCCTGAGCCAGACTAGACGATGGGAGCGCATGATTACACTATACAGTTATCAAAGAACCTTCCAACTTACACTGCTAGTATAACATGCTTATTCTAACTTGTCAAACCTACCACGTATACATGTTACCAATATCACTCAGCCAACGCTCATCAATATCAGACACTTTCTCCACAGTGATTCCCGTTTCATTGAACCAGTCAATAAACTTGAACACATTATCAAAGCGGACAATATTAACGTAGTCTCCCCAATCCCAAAATCCATTTTCAAGAGTAACCTGAGTCTTGCCATCACTATCAGAAACTTCAAAAGTGAAGAACATATGCTTTAAGCTTCCACTACTAAAGCAGAGGTCGCATGTACCAAATGTAGTATATTCAGTTTCAGTGTAAGTGTTCACAATCTTTACATTCATTAACCCTGCTCCCTTTCTACGAGCAACTTGGAATGAACTTACCATAGGGCAATATGGAATTATGTTGCGTACTCCTAACGGGATTTGAACCCGTGTCTCTACCTTGAGAGGGTAGCGTCCTGAGCCGTCCTAGACGATAGGAGCGTGCGGATAGGTGGATTTGAACCACCGACCTCTTCGTTATCAGCGAAGCACTCTAACCTACTGAGCTATACCCGCATAAGGTGTTTCTTTCTTGCTTACCCCTCCATCATATCGCACTGATGGAGCTGTGTCAAGTCGTCTTTACGACTATTTTCACGTAGGCCCCCAGGGACTCGAACCCTGTACCCGCTGATTAAAAGTCAGCTGCTCTACCTGTTGAGCTAGAGGCCCATACCCCCTCAGAGGTAGTATCATTTCACTGATCCCTGAGAATGCTGAGCGACTACGACGGGATTTGAACCCGCAACCTCCGCCGTGACAGGGCGGTGCTCTGACCAAATTGAGCCACGTAGCCAAGATTGGGCCTGAGAATACAGCCTTCGTGCGATGATCTTTCGTCCCCTTATGTTTTAGAGACTTTTCCACAGTGTTCCCACTGTAACCATCATGCCTGGTAGCTTATGCCTACCACTCATTACGCTAGTCGCTACTCCACGGATTTCCTTTGACGCATGAGCCGCTAAACCCCTACGTTGCGGTACTTTCGCATGAACCCCGATTCGCCTTGCGAGCTCATCAGAGACTCAGTTCCCTTACGGGCTGAGCATTAAGACACTTTCACTTCTAGCGGGGAAAGGCTTTCGCTTTATGAACATGCGGGATTTGCACCCGCACCGTTCGGTCATGCTACCGAATGCTCTGCTATTGAGCTAATGCCGTGACGAGGATGTGCTTTCCCTGAAGTTCCGTCCGTGTTTCCACCGACAGAATGCTTCACACCCTACTATGCTTTCGATGTCACTCTACTGACAATCCGTATACAGTCTGCGGACCTGCCGACCCGCCGTGCATACAATGGGAACCGCCCTCGCTTGACAGGCTCGGACTGAGTATCCCTACCATGCTGAAACTTCACTTACTCACACCCTACCGCCCTGCACGGACAGTAAGCTCAGTAGTCACCCTTGCCTGAAAGGTTGCCCTTCCAGAGTGGTATCGCTCGTGAAGCCCGACCCCCTGTTACCGGGAGCCGTGAACAGCTTAGGTGTGCATGAGTGTGCCGCCGAAGCGGTGATACCGTGTCACGGGTATCTTTCCTCGCCTTGCGACGAGTTATGCTGTCATGCCAGCAAGCGGAGACGGTGGGATTCGAACCCACGGACGGTTATCCCGTCTCTAGTTTTCAAGACTAGCGCAATCGGCCGGACTCTGCCACATCTCCATAGGAATCCCGTAAGAGGTTCCATACTCCCACCAAGTATATCACGTTACGGGATTCTATCAATCTAGACCCTCTCACCTGCTGCTTCTCTGCTTTCGCTCCACAGTGACTCAGATGAGTTGTCGAGAGTGGTTGGGCTCTCTGCATCTCCATACTCTGAGAGGCTAGGGTAGTTTATTCTGTAGTGGGAGTATCCACTGCGGAGACGGTGGGATTTGAACCCACGGACGGACATTCACCCGTCTCTAACTTTCCAAGCTAGTGCATTCGGCCGCTCTGCCACGTCTCCAAATGATCCCCAGGGGCTTGGCCGAGCCGTCCGGGGACCATTTGCGCAACCAACGATTCAGGGGTAGAGGCAGAACCTTCATCTGCAATTTCCGGTCTGAACCGTCTCGTCTCAGCGTGGGACTGCACCGAGCTACCTCTGAGGTGGCCTACCGTCATGTACCGGACGTTATAGCCCGTAACGGTTGAGCGGTAACTTGATGCGTTGCGCATTACGCTGAATTGGTCCTTGTCCTGATATGTGAAGAAATCGAATCTCCACTCCCGCTGTTACACGGAAGCTCACCTAGAAGCCAGTAACAAGAGTCTACTGCTCTCACCGGGGAGTCGAACCCCGTCACCTTCCCTCATGTGAAGGTGAGTCCACTCTGCGATAACAGGTCTATCAGAGAGCAAGCCTGTAAGCGTTGCTCTCTCCGTGTCCCCCGAGGGATTCGAACCCCCACCTCCCCAGGTAAGAGCTGGGTACTCGTCCAATTGAGTCTGAGAGACATAAGTGGCGGGATTAGAGACCCGCTCGTGAGTACAGAGGATTCGAACCTCTTACCAGCCAGATTCCCACCAGGGAAACAAGGGCAGTGTGCCAATGCCGAGGGAATCGAACCCTGCGTATCCAGCCGGTGCAACCTTGCGGCACCCGCCCCGAACAGTTTGCTCGGTCAGGAAGGAGCGACCTTCCTGCAACTTCGGAGTGTAGCTATCACTCTCGTACGAAGTCCCGCCACTCCAAGGGGAATCGAACCCCTGCATCCTCCTCGACAGGGAGGCATGATACCATTTCATCATGGAGCGTTGAACGGCTGAGATATTGTCCTCCTCCGCACGCCTTGTTCACCAAGCCGTACTAGGATGCAGCCCAAGTGGACTCACTCAGCACCTATATAAGCAGCGACAGAGGCTTACGAGGACTCGAACCCCGTATCTCCGAACTTGGGCATCGGCGTTCTACCGTTGAACTAAAGCGTACCCGCTGCTTATACCGTACCCCCCGTGGGGATCGAACCCACAACCCCCTGATTAAGAGTCAGGTGCTCTTCCAATTGAGCTAGAGAGGCATAAAGAGGAACCTCGATACGAGAGTCACTGTTGTGCGACCGGCCTCAGCCATTCCCCTGGGGAGACGAGCATCTGCCCTGTCTCCCTGGGAGACGGAGTGAACACCCCGTCTCCCTCTTTCATGTGAAACTCTATGGACTTATCAAAGAACCGTTGTACTTGCTGAACACCATCTTACTAGAGTGAGGTCGCCGTGTCAAGCGTTCTGACCGACTTTCTCACTCCGGTGTTCTGTCTGAGTAGCAGGACTCGAACCTGCGCTCTCCCGTGACCGAGACGGGTGACTTACCAACTAGCCTATACCCAGATACGTGAACGTGTGTCCACCGAGATCCCCCTGAGAGAATCGAACTCTCATCTTACCCATACCAAGGGTATATTCTCGCCGTTGAACTAAGGGGGATTATCGACTTGCTATGAGCAATCCTAGCAGTTAGGGCTGCTCGTGTCAAGTCTTACAGCGGGGGAGTGTCCCTGCTGTCTGGTACACGTAGCTGGATTTGAACCAGCGATCTCTTCCGTGTCATGGAAGCGCTCTGCCAGACTGAGCCATACGTGCATGAGCGGAGGAGGAGAGCTCTAGAAACCCGCCTCCTCCTGAAAGGCACCCCTGACAGGACTCGAACCTGCATGTATCCATTAACCTTTCCACTGGATCGGAACCAGAGGGTATACAGAGGTATAATCTCCGAGGGGATGACGGGGATCGAACCCGCACTATCAGTTTGGAAGACTGAGGCTCTACCATTGAGCTACATCCCCTTACGATACTCTGTGTTACCGAGTATCCGTGCGCCGAGAGGGATTCGAACCCCCAATTCCCGAAGGAGCCTGATTTACAGTCAGGTGCATTAACCATTCTGCCATCGACGCATATGTAGTGTGTTACCCGAGGCGCACCGGAGTGCCGCCCTGAGCCCCCTGTCGGAGTCGAACCGACGACCCTCTGTTTACAAGACAGATGCTCTGGCCACTGAGCTAAGGAGGCAAAATCGCTGTAACAGCGACCGTGGAGAGTAGGGGACTCGAACCCCTCGCCTTCTGCGTGCAAAGCAGACGCTCTTCCAGATGAGCTAACTCCCCAAACACACCGATCTTGCAAGGATCAGTCGCCCCCTTGGAACATGTGTCCCCATCCTGTTTTCTTCTGCCTCTGAGTATGAGGACAGAATACTCACATTGCTCCCCCGGCTGGGCTCGAACCAGCGACATCCTGATTAACAGTCAAGCGCTCTGCCAACTGAGCTACGGAGGAATACAGAATCAAGTTTCCTTGATTCTCATGTGTGAGGGCAGCGGCAATATTTATGACCTTTGCTCTTATCATTGGGACGGTCAGGCAAGGACTGCTCTCACAAAATCTCACTATATGCTTATCAAACAACTACTGGTAATGGTTTCCCATCCCTTTGCTCACTCTACACTCACTGACTATTGATTGTCAAGTCCGTGTATACTTTGTTGTTGCGAGCGGATAGTGGGAATCGAACCCACATCTTCTGCTTGGAAGGCAGAGGTAATAGCCGTTATACCATATCCACATTGAAAGTCATTCCGCCCACAAGACGATTGTTCCCAGGGGAACTCTGGAAACTTTCCATTCCAGATTTGTAATCTTACCATAAGGTTTACTCTTATGTCAAGATGAGAGCCCCCGGCGGGACTCGAACCCGCATGTATCCATTAACCTTTCCACTGGTTCGTAGCCAGAGGGTATACGGAGGCATATGGTGTATGTTGCGTCGGGGTGACAGGATTCGAACCTGCGATCTCCTGCTCCCAAAGCAGGCGCCCTACCAAGCTGGGCTACACCCCGTTACGTTGTGTTCTCTATTCTGTTACGTCACTCTCCCTACCCTAACACACCTCAGCGGTGGAAGTCAAGAGTGACCGTGGAAACAATGGGAATCGAACCCATCACACCGATCTTGCAAGGATCAGTCGCCCCCTTGGAACATGTGTCCCCATATGGTGCTGTGTTACAGCGTGGCTCCGACCAGGATCGAACTGGTGACCTCTCGATTTTCAGTCGAACGCTCTCCCTACTGAGCTACAGAGCCATACTCCTGGATAGTTTAGCGTTCCCAGGTGAACGGGTGAGCATTGCTGCTCTCGATACCCTGACAGGATTCGAACCTGCTCTGACGCCCTTTGTCCAGGCCGCTCTTCCCTATGAGCTACAGGGTGACTCGAATTGCCGTCCGAGCCTGCATGACATACGGGCCATGCTCACGCCGTAACTACTTCGGACTAGAGCGGCAACCCTATCCTTTTCACCCGGTCTATACGTTCCATGCGTGAGCAGTGAGTCTACTCACGGATGGAACTACGCTCCCCTGGCTGGGCTCGAACCAGCGACCCTTCGATTAACAGTCGAATGCTCTGCCAACTGAGCTACAGAGGAATATGAAAGCGTTTCCGCTCTTGTGTACTTCACACTCTATCACGTTCCCTATGCTCGTGTCAAGAGCTCTAGTGTGTGAAGTTGCGAGCATTTCTGCTCTCGTGCCTGGACAGGACTTGCACTGTTGCCCGGACTCGGCAGGGGTACGGGGAGTCGAACCCCGGCTGACGGTTTTGGAGACCGTAGTGCTACCGTAACACTTTACCCCTATATCTGAGAGGTTTCCCTCTCCGCTCTCGCACCTGGATTCGAACCAGGAAGGACACTTGCGTGTCACGGATTAACAGTCCGCCCCGTTGCCAGTTACGGTTTATACGAGAATACGCAGGGGCAGCAGGAATCGAACCCACATCAAGAGGTTTGGAAGCTCTTGTGTTCCCATTACACCATACCCCCAAGAACCCGTCCGTAGACGAGTTTGGTCTGTGCGGCCCCTAGTTTCAGGGGCCGCACAAGCCTGGCCGGGTTTGGCTCCCGGCCTGCATATGTCTGCACTATACACTTGTCAAAGAACGTAATCAAGCATTGCACTTGATGGTTCCCTGAACAGGATTCTGCTCTCCATGTCACGACGAGGCAAATTTCACTGCTCCCCGGCATCTTGCCAGTTCCTCACAGCCACCTCATACTATGGACCTTGAAAGTGTCTATCCTATTCAGTTGTTCCGTACGAGCGGGGGATTCGAACCCCTTATGTGTCTACTCTCCGTCAGAGTAACACCCGTGTATATAGAGAAAGCCCCCGGTTTCCTGAGCTGGGAACCGGAGGCTAGTTTGCGTCTGTGTAGGGTCAGGTAGACTCTACTCCCGGTTCCATGATCCCATTATCCCAATTTTGGGCATGGGCGTAGGAGGGCTGGTACTTGGCTGTAATCATAAATGATGTACGCATCGTGCTCTCCTCACTCGTGTCTCGGTGGTGTGTGCTTACTTATCCTATCGGCTGCTTTCAGTCGATGACTCCAGTGTAACACACTCTGTCATCTCATGTCAACTACCGTTACTGCTTTTTCTATCGGCTGGTTACCCACACGATGACTTCAGTATAACATACTCCGTCACGCCGTGCAACCGTGATTTCACTTTCTCTATCTGCTTCACGCCGTAGAAAACCATCATAACACGCTCCCCTCCCTCTGCGCAACCCTGGATTCGCATGGTCATCATGTGTGCATACAACTGAACCCCGGACGGTAGAAATTCGGGGTTCAGTCACAGGGGGAAACACGCTCAGGCTTGCGCAGCCTCTTCCTTCTTCTCCATCGGAATAACGTTGATCGTGCCGTCGATGTTGCCGAAGAACATACGCCCATCATGGACTGCAAGGGAGAGACCGTTGATGCCTCTAATACTTCTCTCTGCACAGAGGCTCTTTTTTCACACATGTGTTACTGTGCGGTAGGCACCCTACGATTATAGCACAGGAGCCTACATAATCTTTATCTGCGCACGAGCGTTGTTTGCTAGCGATTCAAGCACATCGAGGTCTTTGGAGACGATTCTCTGCTCATTTGTGATCTCAGCGACAAGCTGGGTTGCCACCGCCACATCATTCTCCCACTCCTCGCAAGCAATCTCAGCCATAGCGATACGGGTCTTATCCGTTCCCCCACTCATGTTCACCAGCTCACGACGCATACGACGGTTGTAGGCTGCCTTCGCATCGGAAAGGCGACGCTGAGCGTCTTTGAGCTTCCGACCGATACGGTAGAACTTCACCCGGACCTGATTGAGAGCGAAGTTGATACGGGACAGATCCTCGAAATCGACTTCTTGGAACTCCGTGAAACTATACTCATCATCACGGTTCTCCCACGTCGGCAAACCCGGATCCGGGTAGTCATCGGTGGACATGATGAGTTTACCGCCACTGGCCAGGCCGGTTCCCCGCCTCTGCTTCTCCGGTTGAGCGGGTTTCTGCGTCCCTGCCGCCTTCTTCGGGCTGGGAGGGGTTGGTGATTCAGCCTTGACTGTATCCGTCTTCTCAGGGGAAACACTCGGCCCGATCCCAAAGCCAAAAGGGTCATCGCTCATCTGTTCTCAGGTCTCCTTGTTGTCAGTATTCTCTCAGCCTATTATATCAGAAAAGGCCGGTGAGGAATGGTATCACCGTATCGGATACACCGGGGATATGGTAGATGAGAGCGATAAGGGTGATCAGGGTCAGACCAGGCAGGAGAACAGCGTACTCGAACGTGCCACCCGCCTTGATGCGCAGACCCCTGGGAAGGGTGATGTCCCACCACCGCTTACCTCGGATCTTGAGAGGCCAGAGGAGAGGAACACCCATCTTCGTAATAGCATCACCGAGGCAGTGCATGAGCATACCGGCAGTCACACAGATACCCAACCACGGCAGAGTATCGCCTTCCGGCAGGAACGCACCGACAAGGACAGTGAAAGCAAAGGAGACGAGAAGCAGAGTGTAGACGCCGTAACTCTTGCGCATCTTCTTCACCTGCTTCTCAAAGAGACCGGCGATGCCCAGATGGAGCATGATGAACATGACGAGCAGGGAGAACACCTGACCCAGCGTGAGAGCCTTCCCGAAGATGGAGACCTCGTGAGTGAGGCTTGACAGTCCTGAAACAGCAAGGCCCACCAGGACAGCCATGATTCCCGTGTGCATGAGAGTACGGTGACCGTTCTCCCTCGACCCGTCATACTTCGTACGAGTGAGGTTATAGACAAGAATGCTCACCCCGTCTACAATCTGGTGCATCAGCGCACCGAACACGCCGAATGAGCGCACAGCAGTAGCGGAATGGGAATCGAAATCCGGGAAGAGGGCTGCACCGGCGATAACCGCCGTACCCAAGAAGATGACCGCTAGGGACGGGTTAGCGACTCCGATGAGTGAGCTTCCGAAAGCGGCGGCGACAAGCCATACAGCGGCGCCGCTCATCGCATGAGTAGGGCCCATCACCATAACGAAAGTCCTTCCTTCAAGCACATCATATACCCCTAGTTTATCGGCGGGTCAGTGCTTATGACCGTGTTCCACCTGCAAAGACTTCTCCGGGATGAACGTCGTCATCCAACTCGCCAGATATGTCGTCGCCGGAGTAGCGATCATCAGTCCTGTAATACACAATCCGGTGCGCAGAATCTCCATCCCGAACTCCGAGGAGAACAATGCAAGCCAGGAGAGGTTCATATACACGTAGGAGGTCAGCATGAGAGGCAGAGCGGTCGCCGCATAGACGAACGTGAGCGTATACATCGCTGAAGAGATATGATCCCGTCCCACTTTCATCGCTTCCGTGAACAACTTATACGGGGTCAGCTTCTCCGTCGCAGTGCGCTGAAGCGTCCATACCGTCGAAGCCTGAGCAATCATCACGTCATTCAGAATCCCTACCCCTACCAGAATGATGCTGGCGAAGTACAGGTGACTGAGAGAGGAGATGAGATCCGGGTCTTGGGGGAGGAAGCGGATGAACTCGATCAACTCATCCGGCAGGGACGTGTAACCTCTGGCTACCGTATCGAAGACAAGAGTGAGTCCCAAGATGATGAACAGTCCCGCCGTGGTTCCCAAGAAAGCCGCCGTTGTCATCCATGAGATACCATGCGTGAGGTACATCACCAAACCCAGGATCAGGATAGCGGTAGCAAGGGTGACCATTGTGGACGGGTGACCGGAGAGGATGGCGGGAATGACATAGAACATGAGAGCGGCGAGGGAGATAGCGATACCTGCAATCGCCTTCAACCCCTTCGTCCGGGTGACCATGAAGATGATGAGGACACAGAGGAGAACGGAAATGATAACCGGGAAACTCTTGTCCACCCCTGCCATGAACCAGTCATTGGTCTCACCGTTGTCATAGTTCACCATGACTACCGATGTTCCCGGTTTCACATCATCCAAGGTCGTCCCATAGGGTGCCATAGCGGAATGGAGACCGTATCCCTGAATGATGACTCCCACCATGAGACAGCTTCCCGTCTCCTCGATATTCGCCTGCACAGGGGCGTCAGAGACCGCTGTAGGGCATTCCTCGCTCCACGCCTCTGATACGAGACCCTGCCGGTAGAGGGAGTCACTGTCAATGGTCTCTCTCATGCTGTCAGAGAAGGCAGGAAGGGTGAAGAGGATATAGAGCAGAGAAGAGGCTAGCAAGACGAGGACCGTTGCAATGGTCCCTACTCGTAGCCTCTTCTTCATCTGCTTACCCTCTCATGGTCATGGATATCAGCGTACCCCTGAGAGGGCAATTCTAGCACATCAACCCGATACTCAGCACTCCTCTACGTCATTGACCGTACTGCGGAGGAAAGCAGGCTGGAGCTCAGTCGCAGTGCCTCGCCGGTACAGTTCAGCGGAACGACCCTCGTTGAACTTCGGGCGTCCCTTCTTGCCCATCGCTTCCACCAGATTCGGGGTGGAGAGGATCTTGCGCCGGAAGTTCGCCGCATGGAGAGGCATCTGCCAGACCTCCTCGTAGACCCGTCGCAGGTCAGCAAGGGTAAACGGCTCCTGGAGGAAGGTAATACCCAAAGACGTGTACTCCAGCTTGGACGCAGCCCGGTTCACACCATCCTTCAGAATCGTCTCATGGTCGAATGCGAGGGTAATACGGTCCTCTCCGTCCTTCGGGTCAAGGATGTCCTCGACGGGGAAGAAACGGGCCTCTGCGGCGTCGTCACCAGCTACCGGGCGGGGCAGGTCGGGGACAAGAGCGAGGTAGGCCGTGGACACCACTCGCATCCGGGGGTCACGGTCAGGGTCGGAGTAGGTGCGCAACTGCTCGATGTGAGACTGTTCAAGCGGGATGCCCGTCTCCTCCACTAGCTCCCTGATAGCGGTGTCCTCCGAGGAGAACCCATCTTGAATGAACCCTCCGGGCAGAGCCCAATCACCCTTGTAGGGGTATCCTCCACGTTCTACGAGGAGAACAGAGAGCTTACCCTCCCGGATAGTAAGAAGTACGATATCCGTAGCAAGAGCGATAGGCGTGTACTTGTGCGGGTCATAGGAGGCGAGAAAGTCCTTCTCCTCCTGTGAGCGGGGTGTATACGTCACGTCAGAGTCCTTTCTTCACATGTACATCGTACCCGTCCGTGAAGCCTCCGTCAAGAAGCTCAGCGGACTTCTCTGCACTCACGCCCTGCACGTAGTCAGCGAGGACGGCGGTGCTGAATCCTTCCTTCACAGCGTCAGCAGCGGTCTGGAGAACGCAGTAGTCGGTAGCAATACCGATGACATCGACCTTTCCGACACCGGCCTGAGTGAGAACGTCAGCAAGAGCCTTCCCGTCCTCGGTGCGTCCATCAAAACCGGAGTAAGAGGCATCGTACTGCCCCTTGAACACTCGGGTGTGAGGTACGTCACGCAGAGCGTCCTCCATCGCCGGGTAGAGTTCAGCACCAGGGGTCTCAGCGGCGCAGTGAACGGGCCAGGAGTCCACGAAATCGGGGTCATCGGCCCAATGGTCACCCGGCTCGATGTGCCAGTCCTGAGTGGTCACAACAAGGTCGTAGTCCTTGCCCGTGTCCTTGACGAATCGTGCCATCTTCGGAGCGGTGACCTCTTCCGTATCCGTAGCAAGGCTGCCGTTCACAAAGTCGTTCTGCACGTCTACGATGATGAGTGCGGTCTTGGTGTTCATAGCGGTTATCCTTTCCTTGTTCCTATTCAATCAGTTATCAGTGTGAGAGTCAAGTCGTCTCATATGATGGGACTCGACTCAGTTGTACTCGACTTGGATGGCGGGGGAACCTGCCTGAATCTCTCGGTCCATCGGGCGTAGTTCCTCCACGGCGTAGAGGTGAAAATCACGAGCTTCCTGAGCAGTCGGCTTGAACACCGTCTCTCCGTCCACGATGTACGCCTTCTGCAAGGTGCGCATGGTCGGAGTAGGAGTGTACTGCTCGGCGTAACGAGGATTGTTACGGACGAAGATGACTTCACGGGTGACCTTGCCCTGGTTATCCGTAACTCTCCACGCCCACTTCCGGCCCCCTACGCTCTTCTTTCCGCTGGACTTCTTCTCCACGGGACGGAGAGTACCGTCCGTATCCTCGATAGCGACAAGCTTGTAGACCATGCCTGCGGTCGGGTGACCGGATCCGGTGACCACTCGGGTTCCTGCTCCTACAGCGTCAATCGGGGTTCCCCGTTCCACGAGCTCATCAATGACAAACTCATCAATGTCAGAGGAGAGCGTGATCTTCGTCCCCTTCGCTCCCAGGTCATCGAGGAGCTTCCGGGCCTTCAGAGTCTCATCGTAGAGGTCACCGGAGTCGATGCGGATTCCTCCAAGCTCTGGACCGGCGACTTCCACGGCGTTGCGGATACCCTGCTCGATGTCGTAGGTATCGACCAGGAGAGTCGTACTGACGCCGAGAGCCTTGACCTGCTGGGTGAACGCTTCCTTCTCATCAGCATGAGCGAGAGTGAAAGCGTGAGCAGAGGTTCCCATCGTAGGGATACCGTACTCGTATCCGGCCTGCACGTTGGAGGTAGCGGAGAACCCGGCGATGTAGGCTGCACGGGCGGCGGCGACTGCGGAATGCTCCTGAGTGCGCCGGGAACCCATCTCAGCGATACGGATACCCTTCGCCGCCTGCACCATGCGGGAAGCGGCTGAGGCTACAGCGGAATCGTGGTTGAGAATGGAGAGCAGTACAGTCTCCAGGAGTACACAGTCCCCGAAGGTTCCCTCCACGGTCAGCACCGGGGAGTTGGGGAAGTACAGGTCACCTTCATGGTAGGCGTGGATACTGCCCTTGAAGCGGTACTCTGCAAGGTAGGTGAGAGTGTTCTCGTTGACGATGCCCTGTTCCCGGAGAAAGGCGATCTGAGCGTCAGTGAAGGTGAAGTTCTCCACTGCTTCGATGGCTCGTGCTACACCTGCGACGACACCGTACTTCCGTCCTGCTGGGAGCTTCCGTGCAAAGAGTTCGAAGATGGCCTTCTTGTATGCTAGGCCGTCCTCTAGTGCGGATTCCAGCATAGTCAACTCGTACTGGTCTGTGAGGAACGCTGTGCTGTTCATCATGCCTCCTTCTGAAGCCTTTAGCGTAGTTTTGCTCTAACTCTTGCTCTCAGTATAGCACACTCTCGTACTCAGTGTGAGTATTAGTGAGATATATCGGTCAGAGGGGTTGTCACGGGTTCTTCACTCCGATAGGATGTCAGCACACGGATGAGAAAGGATGAAGGCCATGTGCAGAGCTAAAGACCACGGCGGAAGACGATGCCAGATGAGCCAGGCTCGCAGGGACGCCTTCAACAAGCAGCGCAGACAGCAGTACTGGAAGAACAAGACTGAGAACGACGTGCGCAAGCTCGAAGCAGAATGGGGTGGGGAGACCCACCTCGACCTGTCTTCACCTACCCTCGTCCGGGCCTACCAGGTCGCAGTCATCGCTCACTCTGGTGTCAAGAGGCAGACCGGAGAGACCTACATCAATCACCCGCTCCGAGTAGCGAAGCACCTCCAAGAGCAGGGATTCAACGATGAAGTGGTCTCCACCGCCCTTCTCCATGATGCCGTCGAGGACAGTGATCTCACCCTCGAAGATCTCTCAGAGCGTCACGGATTCAGCAAGACCATCGTGGATGCCGTGGACTCTGTGACGAAGCGGGACGGGGAGGTATACGACGACGCTATCACAAGGGCGACCGAGAACCCGATTGGACGCCTGGTGAAGATGTCTGATAACTACGATAACTCAGACCCGAACCAGATGGACGGTCTCAGCGTGAAGAAGCGTCTGAAGTGCCAGATCAAGTACACCGAGGCTCGGAGAGCTCTCTGGGAGTCCATCTATGGACAGACGGAGGCAGAGGGGGAGGAACGTCGGGTACAGGTGATGAAGCTCCGGTCCTACCGGCTTTCCGAGGAGTGACCCCCTTCCCCTGAGAACAGCAGAATCCGGGTTGAGTGGTGATTCACATCACTCAGCCCGGATTTGTGCTATACTGTATCAGGTATGTGTCCACATCTATGAACTACTCAGAAGGGTATGAATTATGCCTGGCAAAGAACCCCTAGACGAGCCTGCACCCCAGAGGTATATTCTCATCGAGTTCACTGAGAACGGAGACGGAGAGTACGGGGCTTCCTGTACTGTCACCGGAATCCCTCACCTGACTGGAGAGGACGGAGAGTTGGACGGCAAGGAACTGGCTCGTACTCTCATTGCACTCGGAGAGAGCATCGCAGAGGACGAAGAAGGCTGATCAGCCGAAGATAGCTTCACCAATCGGAGTCACCAGGCTCGCTACGAAGTTGATAGCGGTGATGATGATAGAAGCGATCTGCGTGAAGAACGGAACGAAGTCACCATCAAATGCCCGGTAGAGTCCGAGAATGACACCGGCGATAACGATGAACATGATGACTTTCTTGACCATCCCTGTTGCCTCCTTGTGAAAGTGACTGTTACCCTTATATCCTAACGGGGAGATGCGCCTGCTATGCCAGGTCCGCATCTCCCCGTTATTGTTGCTATAGGCGTATCGCTCTCAGGTCTCTGAGAGGTAAGACAGGTTCTCGTCAGCCCACGTCGGAGGAGCGTAGTACATCTGGAACTCCTCATCCTGACCGTGGACCTGGATAATCGCACGCCCCCTTACATCAGCGGGAAGGTGCATCGCCGCATCGGAGTCCAGAGCAAGCTGAGATGCCGTCTCACTCATCTGACCGCAAGCGATACGAGCAGTGAACCCGGCGTTGAGCTTGTCATCGAGAACCGTGTCATCAGGACGCTGAGTAGAGCCTACGAGGTACACACCTGCATTCTGACCGAGACGGGTGATGACACGGAGAATGCTTCCAGCCGTCTGTTTCATCACTGTTGCACTGCTGTCACCCTCTGCCGGTGCTAGGAGTCCCACCAACTCATCAATCATCACGAGCATAGCCTTCGGCGGGGTAGGCAGCTCAGTGAACCTCTGTACCCCTGCCTTCTGCATCGTCATGGTCCGCTTATGGATCTCCAGCTCTACAGCGAGCAGAAGGGATACGGCGTCATCCAGGTTGGTCGTGATACTGAGCACCACGTCCTTGTGCTTCGCATACGGCTTGAAGTCATCGCCCTTCATGTCGATACCGACAAACTTCCAGTACGCCTTGTGCTGAAGCAGGTGCTGGAAAATGGTGCTCTCAGCCACGGATTTGCCGGACCCGGCCGCCCCGGTGATGAGCAGATTAGGGGTCTGAGACAGCTCCCACGCTACTTCCCCGCTCACTCCTACCCCGAGGGGAATCCGGTCCCATGCTGAGTCTCCTGAGCCGGGATACGGGGCTTCTGTCGGGATGTTCATAGTGTCAGTCATGGTAATCTCCTTGGTTTCCTTGAAAACGTGTAGAGAGGGGGTCAGATATATGAGAGGTTATCGTCAGCCCATGAGAGGGAGGAGAGGTATCCCTGGAACTCCTGGCCTTCACCGTGACGTGTCTGGATGAACGCTCGACCTCTGTTGGTTGCAGCGTCTGTCCCCAGAATGCTCAGTGACTTCTTCTCCTTCATGCGTCCGCAAGCGATCCGGGTTTCAAATGCGTCCTTGAACTCTACGGGGACCGTTTCAGCGTCGATGTCCCGAGCGTCGCACACGAGATAGATACCGGCGTCAGCACCCTGCCGTGCAATGCTGGAGAACGTGTCCTTCAGTCTCACACTGGCTTTTGGTGCGAGCATGAAAGGGAACAGGTCAATCACGACGAGGAGAGCCTTCAGAGGCGTTTTCAGGTCCGTGAAGCGGTCTGCCCCTTCCTCTTTCATCGCTGTGTGCCTCTTGTTCAGCTCCATCTTCAGGGAGTCGAGGAGCGGAGAGATTTCATGGAAGTTCTTGCCTACACCGAACACCACTTCACGGTAGGTCCGGTACGGGGTGAACTCCAGATTCTTCGGGTCGATACCGACGAACCTCCATTGGTCCTTGTGCTGGAGGGCGTGCAGGAAGAGGTTGCGCTGGATGATGGACTTCCCCGACCCGGCGGCACCGGCGATGAGCAGGTGAGGGGCATGAGAGGGTTCCCATGCCACCTCACCGTTCTCACCGACGCCGAGAGGAATCCTGTCCCACGCTGAGTCTGCTGAGCCAGGGTAAGGTACGCTGTCGGGGATGCTCGTACCTGGTGCGTCGATTGTCATGCTGGCTCCTCTATCAGTGGGAACGGGAAGGTTGTCAGGTGTCAGTTCTCTGAGCTCTGAGCGGGCTGTAGATTGTCCTCTGCCCACGTCGGAGGAGCGTAGTACATCTGGAACTCCTTTTCCTCCTGGTAAGTTCGGAAGATGCCTCTACCTCTCACAGCGGGAAGGTGCATCGCTGAGTCTGAACCCAGAGTTGTCATGGAGCCCAGTTTATCCATGCGACCGCAAGCGATGCGAGCCCCAAAATTGTCCTTGATGTCGCTCGGGAGAATGGCGGAATCTGCACGTTGCATATCACACACGAGATGAATCCCCGCTGCCCGCCCTTGCTTGACAATGGTGGACAGGATGCCTTCAACCGTCTTCTTCTGTTCCGTGACAACGCTATCTTCGGGGAAAGGAGCGAGAATGTAGGTGAGAAGATCGATCATCACCAGCAGAGCCTTCGGCGGGGAGGACAGATACGTGAAGTGGCTTACCCCTTCCTTCTCCATCAGTGCATACCGCTCGTGAAGCTCCTGCTCCACGTTACGGAGGAGGGGTACGGAATCGGAGAGGTTGGTGGCGACTTCCTGCACGACTTCGTACTCCTTGTAGGGTGTGAACTCTACACCCTTCGGGTCGATGCCGACACAACTCCACTTGTCCTTATGCTGAAGCAGATGTAGGAAGATACTGCGCTGAACAATGGACTTGCCTGACCCTGCCCCTCCGGTGATGAGCATGTGAGGAGTGAAGGAAGGCTCCCATGCTACTTCACCGTTTGCTCCTACGCCGAGGGGAATCCTGTTCCATGCTGAGTCCGCTGAGCCGGGATACGGTGCGTGCTCGGGGATACGTGCGTTCAAAGTGCTGGTTGTCATGTTGTC